>Ga0256837_1000002_pt1 | contig 221509 bp, 328 predicted proteins | sample 4562384metaG_FD_185976 | JGI IMG/M metagenome (GOLD analysis project Ga0256837, IMG submission 185976) | Hydrothermal vent microbial communities from Guaymas Basin, Mexico - 4561-384 | ecosystem: Environmental > Aquatic > Marine > Hydrothermal vents | place: Mexico: Guaymas Basin | collected...
AAGGGACTTACCGGCTCAAAAAGTCCACAAAGGGTTTTTAGATTTTAGATAATGATTTTACTTCATCCCATGAACCAATATTGTATTCAATGAATTTATCAGCTTCAGCACGATCTTTTGCTTTGTAATCATGTTTATGATCTCTAAACATAGATTTAACAGCATTTTCATAATTTTTCATCTCTTCCTCACCGATTGGTTCTCTTGGGTCTCTCATCATAGCCATTGTAACTAAATAGATAGCTTCATCTTTATGACCTTCATCTTGAGTGATTAGATCTAATTCACCAATAAGTCTAATCCCTGAACCTCTTGTATAAATTCCCATTTTGATTTCTTTTGTTAATGGCATTTGTGATTTCCTTTTCTTTTTATATAATATATTATACCCTAATTTAGGTATAAAGTCAAGTATTTCGAATTAAAATTCGATATAATCCACATGTTGGCGATTTAAATTTTCTAGAATCTCTTGATCATTATCATTTCCAAAATGAGTGATAATATTTACTATAGCTTCCAAATCAAACGATTGGCTATCACTATGAGTTGAGACCATAGTAGGCTCAACTCTAGCACTAATATTAGCTTTAACTTTCTCACTAAAAGCTGGGTTATATGCAGTTAATAGAATTGTCATAGACTTTGCCTTCTATGAATTCAAATCAGCAAGTTTGTATTCACCACTTGCAACTTTTTTTCTTGTTTCAGCAACACCACTATCACCTAAAAAAGCATTTCTATATTTTCCAGTTGTAGTTGAATGATCATAAACATTGTTTAAAGTAACTGAACCATCATTTGCAATAAATGCTATGATTGTTTCGTATGATTGAAAAAATCTACCTTCATCTGTTTCAATAATAAACTGATTTGCTATCTCTCTACCACTATTCCCTACCATATTTGAAACTTTAGCTTTTACCATTTTGTTATCCTTTTGATTAATTATGCCATATTATAACATAGTTTGACTAAAAAGTCAAGCTATTTAGAGATATTCTTCGATTAATGCTTCAGTTATATTGCCCATTGTTGATATTAACTCATTAGTTACTATATCAAGTTCTTTTTCATAAATATCGGTTTCATTCTCTTTAAGCCAATAAAGAGTTAAAAATTTATCTTCTAAATCTATAACTTCATCTTCCATTAAACGTTCAACTAATTGATCACGATAATCTTCAGTATCAATCTCAAATTCAAAGTCATCAATATAAACATCCATTGTTTTTGGTAAATCTCCTCTATCTTCAACAAATGATTCATATATTTCATCAACAACTAAATCATCATCTTCTGGTTCTAACTCTGCGAAAGTTGTTAGGATTCCTCTGTTACCATCTGCATCCGCTCCATAATTTTCAGTCCAAACATTCATAATCACCCCTTTAATTTAAATATACACGATTATAACATATTTTGATTAAAAAATCAAGCTTCTTCAGTAGTTTTTTCATTTAACTGTGCAAGTTTTAAAGCTCTCTGTTTTTTTGCATGAGCTAATCGAGCACGTTTTCTTGATAATTTTGCCTTGCCTCTTGTACTTGATGAATCAGGAGCAAACTGCTGCATAAAATCTATTTTAGATACACCAAACTCTTTTGCTAAATCTGATATAGTTTCACCATTTAGTAATGCTTCTACCACCCTACGTTTATCTGCATCTAATTTAGTCATTTCGAGTTCAACTTCTGCTTCTGTCATATCTAAATCTTCTATCCAAGATTGTTCTGCAAATGGAGTCCCTACTGCAGTTTCCAAAATATCAAAATCCTCAGCATCTTGAGTTTGAAAATTTGATACGGTTGCAAGTTTAAATGGCCGTCTTTTTGACGTCTCAAATCGAACATACTCATTAAATAGATCTCTATTGAACCGTTTTTTTGCTTCATCACTACCATCAAGTTCATTTAATTCATTGAATTCTTTAGACTTTGTTAAACCCCGGTCCTTTATTTCCTTATATGAATCACCTTCTTGAGTTAATTCATAAGTAGTTACGGCATTAGTTTTAAAAGTACTATTCATAGTATTTAAAAAGTTCCAAATACCCCATTGAATATGATTTTGGACATACGTATTAAACTTTGACATCGTTGGATCCCAATCATTCCATGCTTTAACAATTGCTTCATCAGCAACAGAAAATAAATCATCGATACCATAACCTGGACCTGTATATGTTTTAAATTTCATAACCATTGATGTTCTTGTTCCTTGAACTGATTGGTATGCTTCCTCAAATGATTTAAAAGATTCCCGTTCGGATAATGAGATCTGTGCTTCTGACATAAATATTCCTTTAATTTAAAATTACTATATTATATCAAAATTTAAATTAAAAGTCAAGTTTTAGGAAATTATAATGAAGATTGGCCATAGAATATTATCTATGACCATATTTTGAAGTTATTTTAAGGTAGATTTAATTGTAGTAACCACAACTTGGACATTCACTCATACCATCCAAATCATATCCACAACGACCACATACATCTTTATCCGATGTATCATTTTCAAGGATTTCATCTAAAATAGTTTTATCTAAATCACCTGATTTGATCAGTCTAGCAATCATTTTACCAATGCCAGTTGTATCATTTCTTAAAGTTTTTCTACTAAATGATGCCATAGTTTCATTTGATAAACCTTTATCATTTAAGATTGCTCTGATCCAAGCGTCATCAATAGTACAATTATCTAAACCTTCTGTAATTTGTTTACCGATAGCTTTTGCTTCTTCAGCAACAGTATCAACAATACCATCAATTTTACCTGTAGTAACATCTGCTGTTTCAACTACTGATTGTTTTGATAATGTATTTTCAGCTTGATAATCTTCAACCTCACCGATTACTTTATACTCACAGCAACGCATTTTGGTGTTGTTATAATCTTTTGGGATAGAAACCACATCTGAAGGATTTATCTCGCAGATAACAACTCTATCATTATTAGTTGAACCAAATGAAGGGAGATAATCATAACTACAAACATGTAAGCCAGTACTACAAGTTTGATTTGAGTCTTCATTTACCTGGTTACGAGGCATTGAAATTACTGCACCAATTGAGTTATCAATTGTACCTGTATAAATGTCTTTCCAATCATTTCTAATTTTTTTGTAAGCGAGAAATGTTCCATTTTCAGTAATTGGGATTGCTCCAGCTTCAAGAAAATCATAAAGTTCGTTTACAGCACGATATGAAGGGTTTTTCATAAGGTTTTCTAAAAACTTAACCATATGACTAATATCAAAACCTTCTTTTGCCATTGAAATGATACGGTCTGTTAAAGTGTTATGAATTGGTTTACCATTATATAATACTTCTCCATCTTTAATAGTAACTATATTTTCACCAATATCACTAGCATTGATTGCATTTTCAACTTCTTGGGCGATATTTACAAGTTCTGGCACTAAATCCCATTCTTGGTTTTTAAGAGCCTCTTTAATAGCTTCATAATTTTTATGGGCTGTATCAATGGGTTTCATTGTTCCCTCTAGCATTATACTGATTGTTCCATTACCGTTGATGATGTGTGGTAGCATGTTTTTCCTTTTTATTTTTAATATATGATATTATAACAAAATATATCTTAAATTTAAATAAATAAAAATAAAAAAAGGAGTTGTAATGACTTTAACAGAATTGAACATGGTTTCGGTACCTGCTTCACAGGCTATACTTTTAGAAATGATGGATGTACAAACATATTTATCTGGAATAAAATATACTATTAATGAATTTAAAAATAGTGTAAAAGATGGAATAAAATCTTTTAAAGATGCAACAACAGCAATTATGTTAGCTGCAAAAAATAAAAAAGCTTTAGAATCCCTTAATGCTTCAATTAAACATCATATTGAAAATAAGCTTTATAAGCCTTTAGAAGAAAAATTATCAAAACTTTCAAATAGTGAAGCATTAATTAAAATTATTAAAAACAATTTGTTTAGAAAACTTTATAATGTGAGTGGTTGGAATGGTGTTATTGCAAATTTAAGTTTCATAGCTTTATCAAATGAGATAATATCAGCAATAAACAATAAGATAGATGAAAATACTAAAGGAAAAGTTACTGAAATTGGTGATGTTCTTATTGCAAGTGTTAAATCGGTTATCGCTGCTATGTTTAAAAAAATAACTCATGTGCCTTTCAAAACTGCTGAAAAATTATTTAATGCTTTAATGAAATTTAAATCGTATGTAATTGATATAGTTTCATCAGCATTAGATGATGTTATTAGAGGAAAAGAATTTTGGGTACGTTTACCTATTGTACAAAGCAAAGAACAGATGCTTGGTAAAGATGCATCATTTGTAACCGCATAAGTGTTTTTTCATGGAATAATTTTTAAATATATATTCTATAAAAATAAATAACTTAAAAATATTTTTTTAGTTTTTTGTAAAATATTAAGTATAAATAATTTAAATTTTACAAAGGCTTTATGGTTGCAATCTAAATTTAAACATCTCTTTTGGAATATTACTAAATCTGAAATTGACTTAGTTAATGTACTTATTAATATTGTTGAACGAGATGATGCGTTTGCTACAGATGGTATAGATCGCAACCAGTTGGGCTACGTAATAGATACTAATATGCATGAATTATCATCATCTCTTGGATTTTTAGAATTACGTATTGAAACTATTATGCAGACTCTTGAATCTCTTTCAAAATCAGTTGCTACAATATATCATGAAACTGACAACAGTATCCTTATGTCTAAAGCTACATTTGTATATCAATATAATATAAGTAGTACTAATAATGATATTAATAAACGATTAAATATTATTGTGAATACTACTATGATTAAATTATTGAGAAATAATTTACATTTATTTGAATTATTATATAGAATTGATAAGTATGGTTTAAAAAGCAAATATAGTAAAATAATTTATGAAAAATTCTATAAAAAAGATAGAACTGTTAGTACTTATTCAATAGAAGAATTAGTACGTATGATCGATTTTGGGTTAGAATATAAAGAACTTACTTGGTCGAGGCTAAATAGCAATATTTTAAAGAGGGTTTCCAAAGAGTTAAATGAAAAAACAAATTTATATTTTGAGTATAATAAAATTAAGACAACTGTTGCTGAAACAAATAGAGTACAAACTGCTGAAATTAGAATAGTAACACATGTTGCTCCTGAAGTTGAAGAACCGAATACATATTTTAGTAAAGAATTTTTGATGAATAGAAAAGTTGCATATTATATAGAAAGAGATATAAATCGCAAGTTTAAAGAAATAACGAGATTTAAAACGAAAGATGCTATAGAAAATCCTGAAGCATACAAACATAAATTACGGAAAGAAGCTTTTAAATTAAGAGATGAATACGAAGCTAAAGTATTATTACAAGAATGGTTAAATAATATTAAATACAACAATTATGAACACGAAGGTTTAGTTGTATTACAAGATTATAGTAAAGACAATCAATTCATAACGGTTAATAATAATTATAAACTTTATGATATAGAAAAAGGTGTTGAGGTATCCACTAGTGCCAGAGACACTAGGATGAAAATACAATCATTTATGAAGAAAGGACATTATGATATTGTAGAGACTACGGAATATATAAAGAATTGCTCTATTAGTTATACAATGGGTTAATTATTTCACAAAAAATAAATCTGCAATTTTCTTAGGTAGAATATCACCCAATGCCTCAACACTACCTTTTGGAATTGAAATAGTATCATGTGGTCCATGAGATTCTCTAGGATTGATTCTAACAAGCTGCGCATCTGGTATTTTTTCTTGTATAAATTCTCCCATATTTCTAATAGTTGGTATTGCTGTACCAGCACCAATTTCAATAACTACTATTTTTGTACCGTTTTTATCATATTTATGCATGAATGCGTTGAAACGTTTCTCTTGTTCAGAAGTTTCTTTTTGATTAAAATCAAAATCACCAAACATCATAATGTTTGGTCTAGCCATTGCACCGCATTTAGGGCATTTTGGAAGTTTACCTTTGATTTTAAAAGTATTAGGATCTACATCAAACTTTGTATCTTCTGGGGCATCCCATGGTTCATCATTACAATCAGTACATTGAAATTTATTGATTCTTCCATGAACTTCATAAACTTTGTCTTTATCAAACCCAGCTTTTTGAAATTGACCATCAACATTTGAGGTAACGATAAAGTAATCTTTTTTATCTTTAACTAATTCTTTCAAGGCTGCAAATCCAATATGAGGTGTAGTGATTTTGTAAGTGTCAAATCTATGACCGTAAAAAGCCCAAGCAAGTTCAGGATGTTGTTTGAATTGTTTTGGGTTAGCAATTGACATAAAGTCTATATTTTTCTTTTTTAGTGGTGGATAAGCTTTCCACATACCTTCATTTCCACGAAAATCTGGCAGTCCAGAGTCAACCCCCATACCAGCACCTGCTGTAATAATTACTACTTCTGCATCTTCAATTTCTTTAATCACATTCATCTCCATAAAGTATTTTCCTTTTATTTATTATAAGTATATTATATCATAATAAAATAAATAAGTCAAGCAAAATAAAGCTCCTCCTCTTTTAATATTCTTTTATATTCTTTAGGCAAAATGAAGAAGATATTTTGGGTTATTAATAAGGCGGTTTTATTTAATGCTTTAAATAAATTCATTTTATACTTAGGGCGGTTTCATTTTAAATTTGGACTAAATGAAGGTTTTTTCATTTTGTACTTAGAATCAATTTTATACTTAGGTTAAATAAATCATTTTTTATTTAGAAAAAATTAAAAAAATAATCATTTAAACAATAAATAAAATTAAAAATAAGGTCTAAGTACAAAATGAAAAAAATAAAAACTGAGATTATGGAAATTAATAAACCTAGTGAATTAACACAAACAATGTTTTTTAAGAATGATGATAGTAATGCTATAGCATCATTAACGGCTACACAGATGGATATGTTGAATTTAATTTTTTATAAAAGCAAAGAATATTTTATAAAAGAAAAGGTTGAAATATTAGAATTTATACCATTCGAAATAGATTTAAAGATGATTTCAGAGACATTTGACAAATATAATACTGGAGCATATACAGATCTAATTAAGCAATTAGTTGAATTATCTGATATTAAAGTAGTTATAAATGTATTAGGTAAGAATAAAGATATGAATACTACCTTTACTAGGTTTATTCATAAAATAACAGTATCAAAACATAAAAATAATAATAGGAAAAAAGTAAGATTGATATTAGATGGAGATATATGTAAAATGATATTTAATGTAAAAAAATTATTTAGTAAATTTTACTTAAAAATACAATTTTCAATGAAATCAAAATATTCAAAATTACTATATGAACTTCTTAAAGATTATGAAGGGATTTTCACTAAAATTATTGATTATGAACTATTAGTAGGTTTATTGAATGTTGATTATGAAAAAACAAACAATGGTAAATGGGCGTTATTCAATCAAAATATTCTTAAAAAAGCAGTTAAAGAAATTAATGAAAAATCAGATATTAAAGTTAGTTATGAACCTATCAAAGAAAGACCTGATGGTGGTAGATTACAAGTAACTAAAATTAAATTTATGATGGAGAAACAAGATGAAAACAGATTGAAGGAATTAGGCATTTTAGATCAAGAACCAGAATTATCGATAGAAGAGCAAATTCATCAAAATAAACTTAAAAATAAGTCAAAGGCTAAAATGGTTAAATTGGTTAAAAATGGATACGAAATTAAAGATGAAGAATCTTGGATTAATACAGATATAAGGAAAAATGAAGAATTATATACTGCTCAATATAAATTAGATGATTATATTGATGCTTTAGATGATATGGACTTAGACAGCAAGCAAGAACTGCTTTCATCATTAGCTACTTATTTAAAAACTGATGATCCTATTGTATTAATTGACGGATATAGCATTAAAGATCTTTCAGGTAATTTTTTAACCACCTCAGCAATCGAAACACGAAAAGTTATTTTAGATTTTCAAGAGGTGTCGGGGTCAAATTGATAATGAATATTATTATCAAAATTAATTAGTAGTCTTAATTCAATCTTAAAATTATTTGATAATGATTTCAATAATCATTATCAATTGGCGACTCCCATTTTTTTAAAATAAAGTTAATTTTTTGAATAAATAGATTAAAATCAGATAAAGGAACGAAAATGGCAAGAATAGTAGAATTGCTTGAGAAAGAAAATTATACTCCTGTAGACGGTACAAAATTTAAAAAATATTCAGAACCTGTTAATATTTTAAGGTTGATTCTTACATGTCAACTGAGAGATTATGAGTCCCTACCTACGGGGCCTAAAGTGAAAAAAGTATTTGAAGAAAGTGAAAACTTAAAAGAAATAACTACTAGATACAATAGTTTAAGAAAAATTTTAAAGACTAAAAAATCTATAGCTGCATTAAAACCTCATAAGAAAAAATTATATGATTTATTATTTGAAATCTTATTACGTTATGCAAAGATTAATAGTTATAAACCATCAGTTTTAGGGACTGCTTTTGCAAAAACTAAACATGGTGAACTAAATGATTATCAAAAAAAAGTTATAATTAAGTTTGCAAAAACATTATTACATGAAAAGCCAGGTCTAAGAGGTAGAGATACATTAGAATTAACAAGAATGCTTATTTTTGAAGATGGTATAAAACCTCAACAAATTGAACAAAATAATGAAGAAGTTATACCTGCCGAAGATACTCAAAATGATTTAGAACCAGATTTAAATTCTAAATTACGTTCTATGAGTACTGAAGAAATTGATATTATTAGTAAAACTGTAAAGGAACGATTTTCTAAGAACAATGATATATTAGATTCAAAGATGTCTGAAGTAGAAACATTAACTCATGAGTTAGATATAGATTTAGTAGATATTGAAGAATATTCAAAAATTAAATTTAAAGAAGCAAAAATTTCTCCAGAAGTAGAAGCTAAGGCTGATATTGTTGAAAATCAATTGCATACTGCGATTAATGAAATTGATTTAAGTAAATATCCAGAGAAAAAAGCTAAGAAAATTAAGAAAGTAGCAAGTGTTATGGTGTCTGATATTCTTGTAAATTTTGCAAAGTTTATTCCTAATGAATTAAATAGAGAATTTTTAACTACTAGTAAAATGATTGGTAATCAACTTGTTGTTAGTTTTCAAGATATTCAAGAAGAAACAAATTTTACTAGAACTTTTACTATTAGTGATAATGGAGATATTGAGAAAGTACAACATACTTTATTTGAAGTTCCACCATCAGCTCAAAAAACTGGTTTATCTAAATCGGCAATTGCTGATATGTTAAAATTGTATAAAGCTGCAGGTATTAAAAAAGTTGAATTACATGCAAATATAGGTTTGGGTGGTTATGTATGGTTGCGATATGGATTCAAACCTAATGAAGATCAAATATCAAAGATAAAAGATTCTTTTACTGATATTTATAATTGTGTGAAATATGGTTTAAAACCTGGTTATACAGTAGGTGTTACTCCAGATAATGTTTTAGATTCAATTATAAAACATTTTGATAATCCAGTAATTACTCTTACTCTACAAACTATTAAGAAAAATTATGATATGCAGAAAGCCAAATTGGATAACATGCTATTAAATGATTTTGGATGGGATAAATATACTGAAGCCCCTATTAAATTCAATTATACTTTTAATGAGATAATTGCAGAAACATTTAAGAATATTGGAACTGAATTAGCAAAACAGTTTAAAATTAATGTAGATACTTTGCATGAAGATATAGCATTATCTAAAAAAGATATAAAACTTAAAGTTCCAACACTTAAATTGGTTACAAATAATAAATTGGCAGATGAAATGATTAGAGAATATGCATTATCCAAAGCTACAAGTTCTGCTGAAGCACAAATTGCAAGAACTATTAAATCAAAAAAAATAATCGATAAATATTTTGGTAGTAGGATTTTCAAAATGTCAGAAGATGTTAAATTTACGATTTCAGTTAAGAAATTTTTAACAATGACTGGAATTAGTATTGAGACTGTACAAGGTCAAATTTCAGTCTTACCTGGAAATCCTGCAGATTTCGCAGCAGGAATTGATATGATGCCTGGAGCTATGGAGTGGAAAGGCTATTTAGATTTAACAGATGAAAAACAGTTTAAAACTGCAATGAAATATGCTACAGCTACTAAATAGCTTGATTTATTTAGTAAATTATGGTATAATATATTAATTATAATGGAGAAATTATTATGGAAATGAATGGAAAAGGACCTTTTACAAAAGTAGGAGAAAGTGTAACTGATGCGGGTTTATTCGACCATGTTTTTGATGGTACTGATGATGCACACGATGAACAATTAAAAGCTGAAAAACTTTTAGCAGCTATAAAAACAGAAATGCTCAGACGTTCTATGATTAAAGAAAGTTTTGAGGATACAGTTAAAATGCTTTTAGAGGATTTTTAATTTGAAAAATGTTAAAGAAGAAGATGTTGAAAAACTACTCACTAGATTTTATAAAGATGCTGTTATCAAAAAATCTAGAGAGGACTTTATAATTTTAAAATATAAGCATGGGGACTTTGATAAACTTATACCGAATGATATTTTTTTTAATGTTGTTCATTTTTTACCAAACATAAAATTCCGTCAAAAACCTTTTGTTATGGGTGTATCTTACAATATTAGAACGAAAATATATGAAATAACGATAATAAACCCTAAGATTTATTAAAAAATTAATAAAAAAAAATTTTCTTACATAAATAAAATTAATATAAATCAAAACAAAGAAAAAGTTCGTTATGGTTTTTATTATTTCACCGGAATTTCTTTTTTAAAGGGAAATTCCACCTTTTATTAAATCTTCCTTAAATTTAAAACTTATACATAATTTATCTTAAAGTCATCTTAAAATTTGTTTAAATTGATTAATGTAATCATTATCAATTGGCGACCCCTAATTCATCAAAAATAAACTTGACATTCCATCTAATTTATGTTATGATATGATATAATTAAAGAAAAGGTATAATTATGATTACGTATACTTGTGAATCTGTTGGGATGCATGGGAATTGTGGGGATGGATGTCCTCTTTTTGCTGATGGATTGTGTGAGATACCATTTGAAATTGATAATATTGAATTATATCCTGATGAATATGATGAAATCATAGAAAGCTATAATGCTGTTGCTCGAGCTAAAAAGGAACGAGATATGCAGATAGAACAATTACAACAAAGAAAACCCAATTTTAAAATTTCAAAAGCGTTTGTATGTAATATGTTAGTAGATTATTATCAAAATAAAGACAATAGTTTAAAAAATCCTATGAAGATGTTTATAGATAATGATGCTTTTGATGAAGAAATCATTAATGGTATAACAGACAAATTAAATAAAGTAAGTAATTACGAGCGATTTGCGTTCGATTTACTTTTAAACGGTTTAGAGAAGCATATTATACCTTCATTTAAAAATCATTATGGATTCTTTGGAGAAATTCTTTCTGATATGCATACAAATTCTTCACTATCAACTCTTAAAGAACTTCAAAATAATTTTTATGAAGCTGATTTAAATATGAATTTTTTTAATAACTTAGGTTATACTGTTGACTCTATATTTTTAGCTATAGATTCTGATGGTTTAAGTAGAGTGCAACTTAGAATTTTAAAGCATGAAGATTATGATATAACTACAAAAATAAAAATTGCAGAGATTAGTGGAGATAATAGTTTTTTACCGCAACAATTACAAGATATGTTTATATTTTAGCAAGATAACTTGACTTTTCCTTCTAATTATGTTATAATATGGCATAATTAAAGAAAAGGATACTTATGAAAGAGTATAACGAAATTCCAGAAAGTTTAAAGTTAATGTTAGAAGAAGCTGTTAGTACAGACCCTTATGGTTTATCACCAAAAACACTTTATAAAAACATTGCATCTTCACTATTATTTACACCGGCTGATAAAGTTAGTAAGATTATGGAAGTATCATATTCAGTTGTAGTTATGATTGCAGATGAAAATGAAATAGGTCTTTCGTAATGGTTTGGTGGGTAATAGCCTTTTTGTTCTTAGTATATGATCAATTAGCATTTGCATTTTTATTTGCGATGATAGCTTTAAATAGGAGTTAAGATGAATATGGTTACAAGTAAGATACCTGCAGATGTTTGTAGTGTATTGATGGATTTGGCACAAGGTTTTGATGGTATAGTTAATATTGATTATACTGATATTGCAGAGTGGAGTGATAAAGCTTCAAAAGAAGAAATTGATGAATTAAGAAGTCTTATAGCAGATTTAGCTGATTTGGATTATGCTTTTGATGAAGATGAAGATGCTCGAGAGATAGCAAATAAAATAACTACGATGGTAAAAGGTTAGATATGAAAAAAGTAGAGATAAAAGAGATTGTAGAAAATAAGGAACCAAAGTTTGTAAAAACAGAACTCGTTAAAGCTGAACGAGATGGTGTCCCATTTTTATGGGAGCGTATCAAGTCTCATGATTCCGTACATGTACTCATAGATAATATGGAAGCTGGTGAAATAATTGTTGTTGAACAAGTAAGAGTTCCTGTTTTATGCAATGATGCTTCTCAAGATGGTAGAGTAACAGAAGCATGTGCTGGTTTAGTTGATAAAGATAAGGGTATAGCAGAAATTGCTAGAGAAGAAATCTTAGAGGAGTGTGGATTTGATGTGCCATTAGACGGTATTAAATTTCTAAAAACATTAAAAAGTTCAGTAGGTACTGCTGGTACAGAATCACATGCATTTATTGCAGAAGTAACAAATGATATGAAAGTTTCTGATGGTGGAGGACTAGCAGAGGAAGATATAAATGTGGTTCGTATTAAATATGAAGATATCAATGATTATTTCTTTAATTCAGATATTCATACTGATGCTATTACTATGTTTTTAATTACATTCTGGATGCTTTATCATACTTCTATGGATTAGATTTTAACTCTTCCAAAACTAAATATGTTTCATAAGCATTACTTGTAAGTGGTGCTTGTGTATCATCAAAAACAAAACCTAATTTATAATCGGTCATACCTACTAAATCACCATATTTTATTGATAATGCATCATTGAATTTTGATAAATCTGTATTATCTAAAACTTCCTTCGATTCTTCTATTAAATCTTGTAGTTCAACATATTCATCTGTAATAGAAGATATAGTTTTTTTAATCCATGCTTCTTCATTTTTGATTTCCTGAAATTGTTTTGCTTTCTCTAATCTTTGTTCTGCTATTGATTTCTTTTTATTATATTTGATTTGCTCTTCTATCGATAATTCTGGTTCTTGATTATCTATCAAATCACATTTTTGTTTATGAAATTCAACGGTCATAGTAGTTTTACCATTTTTCTTTTTACCATATATTTTATCTATATAAATATCTGTATTTGCATTTATTTCTTTAATTGCTTTATTGAGGTATGCGCTTTTTAATTTACTTGGTGTGTCGGTATTAGATTTGGTTCTATCTATACCTAGTACGACAATCCATTCATCAAAGTTTTTAGTTAATGGTTTATTTAGATTTTCATAATCCTTACATATCTCATATAAAATTTTAGAGTAAGTTAATTTTAATTTTGTTTGTATTTTTAAATAAAGTTTTGCAAATGGTTTAGTTTTGTGAATCCAACCTAATAAAATTTCCGGTTCTAATTGAAAATCTGCCTTCGTACTGTTTGTAACTCTTGTATAATTTCTCAGAAGTGACATTGTTTTGACAGCATGAATGTCTCCAAGCAATTCATCTTGTTTAAAAATACCTACTTTAACAGATACAGCTCTTAATGCGTCTAAAATAGATGATAACTCAGTTTTATTCTGTCGACTTTTATATTTGCCTATAAAATTGGCTAACTTTTTTAAATCTAATTCAAAATGTTGAATTTCTAAAAATTCAAATAATTCATCTTCATTTTTAAATGATGCAAGAGTTTTTTCTACATCCATTTTTTTATGGATTTGTTCTCTTGCTAAATAGCACATATAATTCATAGCATCATGTTGTGTTGGTGTTAAGGTGTAATGTTCATAACCTTTAATTCGCCCACGTTTTATTATCGGTGTTTTATACTCACTTGTAATCAATGCACTAGGTTTATGAATTTCAAATATATCCTGTCTCATAATCACTCCATTTTATCATGTTCTGTTGTTACCTTATTTATATATATTTTACAATATAAAATATTAACATTTTTTTATATACTTTTAGTGTCATAATATATAAAGACATTGTAACAATAGAATATGAAGGTAACAATAGAATATGAAGAAACCGTTTTAATGTAATAGTAGAATGTGTAAAATGTAATATTGAAATGTGAACTTTTATTCCAAGCCATCTTTTAACCCCTTATAAACACCGGCAAAAAACGTTTGTATTTTGCCTAAAGAATAGATAAAGAATATTAAAAGAAGAGGAGAGATAGACTAAGTGTTCACTAAAATGAATCAAGAGCTTATTATTAAATTTTCTAAATAAATTTTTGTGGATTTATGAACCGCCAATAGTAGAAGATTATTAGATTGCCATACATGTAATTTATCTAATTTTAAATCGTAATTGGATTCTATAATATGATTATTTTTTATTATATGGATAGATATATCTTTATCTTTAGACAAAGATAACCATAAATATTTTGTTCCTGTATAATGTTTGTAATCTGATAAAATTGATAATTTATTTTTTAATATAGCTTTATAGAATTTAGTTGTGATACCTTGTTTCCTATATTTATTACATGTATCTATGCTCTCTTCCTGTTGTACAAGACCTTTAAAATTTTTTATTTGATATTTATCGGTTTCAAGAATTGATACAATACAGTTGGTAACTGTATCAATCAAATAAAATTTTTGTTTGGTTCCCATGATAATTATACGAATGTCGAATGGACTTTCTATGGGGATACCATTATATTCAATTAAGTTGTGTTTTGTAGAACAAAGTTCTATATCGTATGATTGCCTATCACCATTCTTCAATTCAGGCATTTCTATTAATGAATTTATTGTCATTTTGATTCTCCATCTAATGTCTGTAAAATATTTAATGTTTCTTTTGCATTATTAGTGATAGATGGTTTAGATTCATCAAAAATATAAATTAATTTATAATCGGTCATACCTACTAAGTCACCATATTTTATTGATAATTTCTCTGCATAATCTTTGATATTGATATTATCTATTTGTTCTTTAGCAGATTCTATTTGCTCTTGTTCATCTAGAAATTCATCTGTAATAGAAGATATGGTTTTTTTAATCCATGCTTCTTCATTTTTGATTTCCTGAAATTGTTTTGCTTTCTCTAATCTTTGTTCTGCTATTGATTTCTTTTTATTATATTTGATTTGCTCTTCTATTGGAAGCTCTGGTTCTAAATCTAATAATCCTAATTTTTGTAACCGAGAATCAGGTTGTTTCTCCATCATAAATTTAATTTTAGTTACTTGTAATCTACCACCATCAGGTCTTTCTTTGATAGGTTCATAACTAACTTTAATATCTGATTTTTCATTAATTTCTTTAACTGCTTTTTTGAGAATATTTTGATTGAATATAGACCATATTCTTTGTGAAGCTTCACTAACATTGATTAAATCCATTAAAACATTCAGTTCAAATTGTTTTATATTTAAACCTTCATAATCTTTTAGTAATTCATATAATAGCTTTGAATATTTTGACTTCATTGAAAATTGAATAGTTAAAAACATTTTTGAAAAATATTTCTTAACATCTATAAATCTTTTTATGATTGTATTTGAAATCGCCAATTTGATTCTTTTCTTTTCAGTTTTTTTATGTTTAGATACTCTTATTTCTTGAATGAATCTAGTAATAATCATTTCGTCTATATCTTTATTTTTACCAATACTATTAATTATAATTTTTATATCGGATAATGAATCTAACTGTTCGATTATTTCACTATATTGGTTATTATTATATTTGTGGATCATATTATTGAAGTCATTTAATGTAAATTCAAAAAGTGTTGAGGGTTGTGTGTCGTCTATTTTTAATTTATATTTACCAATTTCTTTTCGTATCTTATAAAACATAACATTTATAAGATCTATTTGTAATGCCGACATTTTATAAATATTTAGTTCTTTTTTTATTTGTTGAGTAAAAACAACTTGAGTTAATTCACTTGGCTTATTAAGTTCTAATTTTTCAATATTCATTTGTGGTATCCTTTTTATAAATTATACATTTTTATTTATATATAAAATTGAATAAAAATCAATATTTATGTTAATTTAATATTGAAAATATAATATATAAATGTCCACAATCTAATATTGATTTTTAGTTGGTAACACGATCTAATATTGATTTGATACTCTATACCCACAATCTAATATTGGTTTTAACACAATCCAATATTGATTTTTATTTTCATCCATCTTTTAACCCCTTATAAACACCGGCAAAAAACGTTTGTATTTTGCCTAAAGAATAGATAAAGAATATTAAAAGAAGAGGACTTGACTTTCTCTTCGAGATATGTTATAATATAGAAAATTAATACAGAGGTGAAAAATGAATATTGGGATTTATGATTCAAATAATCGAGAAATTAAAATTGGAGATGAAATAGAGGTTGTGAACTGGTTCAAAGAAACAATCAAATCAAAAGTTAAAATTGAAATGATTACGGTTACAGGAGATGATCATAATTATGTTGATGTTATTGGTATTGAGACATCAGACTTATGGCAATATGAAAATACGGGCAAAGGCTTAAAAGCTATTAATGTTACAGTAGTAAGTTAAAATAAAATTAAGCAAAACCAGAGTATAATATAATATAATTAATAAAAGGAAAAAATATGAAACCTATTGAAATTAAACCGGAAATTAGAGTAATGAGTCATGAAGAATTAACAGCACGTTTAGAATATCTATCTTTTGAATTTTGTATAAATGCTGACTTTCAAAAAATTGATGCTGTTAATAAGTTAGTAGCTCGTTTAGAAGAATATTCTATGGAAGCATTAATGAGAGTTATGGAGGGGAAATTAGGTTATAGACCGCTACAAAATAAAATCTATGAAAAGGTTGAAGGATTATTTGATAATCAAGATAGTTACAATATAAACCGTATGTTCAGCTCTATGAGACGTACTCATTATTTTGGTGTTATTGATCCTGAAGATAAAAAGTACATTGAGTGGTTTAAAAACCGTGTTAAATATGGCGTTAAATCATTGATTAGAGAGGTCCATACAGTTTCATATGTAACTGTACCTAAATTCGAAGAATTAGTTTATGAGTAAAAAACTATACGAGCGAAAATCAGACGGTACTTTTGAAGAAATTGGTGTAGAATTTACTGGCTTTCCTTCAAATGGTCTATGGTTAGTTGAGGATGGAAAACAAAACTGCATTATTCCTATGGGGAAGAAAACCTTAAAACCTGATAAAGTATTACTAAGTTATATGGTATTTCAAGATGAATTACAAGATTATATTAGTACTGCATGGAGTGATACAAGTCTTTCAGTTAGAGATATTTCAAAAATTGCTTGTGAGTTTTTTGCTTTAAAAGCAGGTGGAATGAAAATAGGTGAGGAAATTATTGAAAATTAAACTTGACTTTTCTTTCTAATTATGTTATAATATGGCATAATTAAAGAAAAGGATATGAAATGAATTTCAAAAGAAAAAATACTTCAAAAAGAGATAAACTTCGTAGAGCAGCACCAACTTATTATTACACAACTCCAAAATCTGTTAAATTGCAGCTTGAATTTAAACGTGTTAAAGTTGAGGTTTAAGTTATGCAAAAAATCGTAAAGCTTATAGATGATGGAGTTATTACTTGTGTATTTAAGGGTGATAGTGTAGATGCTTTGGTTGTTTATGAAACCTTAAAAAAATATCATGAATACGATGATTGTATCGATATTGAACTAGTTGATGAGGACAAACCATTATTTAATTCTTTGAATGAATTTTTATCTGTTCATGAATACAAATACACTTTAGAAGAAATGCAAAAGGAAAACAGATGATTTTTATAGCGGGTTTATTAGGATTTGCAGCTGGGGCAATCATTGTTTACTTATTTGTTCGTAATATATACCTTTATCAATATATTGATAGAGCTAGCAGACAAATGGAATTAAAAGATGTATATCGGTTTACTCAAAAAGAGTATTATGAGCAGAATGAGGCAACAAATATTTCGGTATTTTTTGAAGATGTATTACTAGCAATACCTAAAGAATCATTAGAAAATAACAATATTGAAAGTCTTTTTGAAAGCTCTCTAAAAACAATCAAAAAATATAAAGGAATTTAACAATGTCAATCAAATATAATCATAATGGAAATACAGTTCAAATTTTTGACTTTAATGATGACCAAGTAAAAGCAAAAATCGAACCTGCAATTTATTCAGTAAGCTTTAATAAGTTTATGGGGTATTTTTTAACTAAAGAAGGTGATAATTTTATTCTTCCTAAAAAAGTGTATGGTAATGCAAAAAAGAGATCTAAGAAAATTTTAAGAACTTACCAAGACAGAACTAAAAACACAGGTGTTATTCTTGTTGGTGAAAAAGGTGCTGGAAAGTCACTACTATCACAAGTACTGGGTAATAGAGTTATAAGCAAGTTAAATCTACCAGTAATTCTTGTGCAGGAACCATTTTACGGTGATGATTTTTTATCATTTATTAATAAAATTGGGGATTGTATTATAATTCTTGATGAATTTGCTAAAACATATAAAGCTGATGAAGATAATGATAATTTACAGGAAAAGTTACTTACGATGTTTGATGGTGCAACAGGTGCTATGACCGAATCTAAAATTCTATTTGTTGTTCTTGAAAATGATATGTACAGACTCGATAACTTTATCATTAATCGTCCTGGACGGTTCTTCTATCGATTTGAGTATGATAAAATGGAGCTGGCAGCGATAAAAGAATACTGTAAAGATAAGAAATTATCCAAAGATTTTATTTCGGACCTTATGGATTATGTTAAATCACGAACAGCATTCAGTTTTGATGTGCTTCAATCAATTGTAGAAGAGCATATTAGATATAATGAAACTCTATCTGAAATTGTTGAATCTCTTAATGTTGAAAGACCTGATGAGTTTGAAACTGTGATTGTAAGAAAAGTTATTGATAAAGGTAGCAATAGTGAAATTCCTTTAAAAGATGATGCGAGATGGGAATCTTATGATCTTTATATTGTAAATATTGTGAAAGATAGAGAAAAGTTTGAAGAAGAGTATAAAGGTACTGATTCGTACGTAAATAATGAAGATATTACTCTTCAAGACGGTTCTGTAAAAGTTTTTGATAATGGTGATTTTATAATTGTTACGGAGACTATTAAAGAAGCTAAAATCGATTATAAACGTTTACTTGCATTTTAGTGAGAAACTTGACTTTTCTTTCTAATTATGTTATAATATGGCATAATTAAAGAAAAGGAAACTAAATGATTTTAGCAAATGAAGTCCAAGATGTTCAACTAAGTGGAGCTCAAAATGTAAAGGAATTTACTATTAAAGCGAGTGCAAAAGCATTCCAGATTTTGAGTTCAAATCTTTACTCAAATCCATTAGGTTCTATGATTAGAGAGTTATCCACCAATGCGTATGATGCACATGTAATGGTTGGTAAAACGGATGAACCATTCCATATCAAATTACCAAATTCACTTGATCCTACTTTTAAAATTCGTGATTTTGGTCCAGGTCTTTCAGATGAAGAAATCAACTCAGTTTATACTACATTCTTTGAATCAACAAAAACAAATAACAATGATGTAGTGGGTTGTTTGGGATTGGGTAGTAAATCGCCTTTCGGTGTATCTGATTCTTTTACTATTACAAGTTACTACAATGGTACCAAAACCATTTATTCTGCTTTTTTAGATTCAAGTAGAATTCCTTCAGTTGCAAAGTTTCATTCAGAAGAAACAGAGGAAGAAAATGGTATTGAAATCGAAGTTGCTATTAAAGAAGAAGATATTGGGTATTTTGCTAGAGAGGTAAATAACCAGCTTAAATATTTTAAAGTTAAACCTACTATTTCAGGGAATTCTAACTTTGTATGGCAAACAGATGAAGAGTATCTTTATGAAGGTACAAATTGGAAAATGGTAGGGCGACAGCACAGCGGTTATTATCACGCTAGAGCTATTCAGGGGCAAATTTCATATCCTATATCTACTAGAGATATGGGTACTAAATATGAACAGTCTAGTAGAGCGATTAAAGAACTATTAGAAATGAGTATTTTATTTGAAGTTAATATTGGTGAAGTTAATATTGCTCCAAGTAGAGAAGCATTATCTTATGATGAAGCAACGGTTGATAATATTCTTTCATATGCTCAAAAGGTTTTAGAAGAGCTACCTGCTATGATCGCTAAAGCCATTGAAGATGCTCCGACAGAGTGGGAAGCTAGATTAAAATATGAGAGTATTATGTCTAGTTTTGGGTATCATTCAGATATTCGTAAATATATAAATGAAAGTAGTGATTCAAGATGGAGAGGTATTGATGTTTCGTCTACAGAATTGAGAATTGATGCTGATGATATCATCGAATACAAATTTTTTGAAAAAAATTATAATGGTAAATTCCGTAAGCAGGAATACTCAAAATCGAGAGATTGGGATGCACAAACAGATATTTATTATTGGAATGTAAATGTTGTTAGTGATAAAAAAGGGCTGTTATTCTATGCAACACCAGATGATAAAGCTGTAGATGCAAGAGTTAAGCAGTTTATTACCGATTATAATAGTCGTATTAGACCATATATTATTAAGACGACTCTTCCATTTGAGGAATTAATTGATAAATTGGGTAATCCTGATATGATAAAGGTTTCTACTCTTGATAAAGTTAGAAGAGCTAAGAAAGTATCAACGACTGGAGATGAAGAAATTCAAATTCCTATGTATTCTGATTATGGTTGGAATCAATCTGATAGATGGCCATTAAAAACAGTTGATGCTGACTTAACAAAGATCGATGGATATTATGTTGATCTTGATAGATTTAATTCATACTATAATGGTGATGAGATAACTGATATAAAAAGTGTTGTATCTGCAGCTATCAAATTAGAGCTTATTGATAGTGATAAACCGATTGTTGGTCTCAGAAAAGCCATGAGAAAAAAGGATCATAACCTTGTTAATCTTTTTGATCATATTAAAGAACAATTTGATGCGAGTGGTATGACAATGGAATATTATTTTGGTTCAACCTCTAGTACGCAATATTCATTAGTACAGAAAATTTTAAATGATAATATATTGCTAGATATAATTATTAATAATATAGATGATACTTCTGAAATTAATCGTTTAGCTCAAGCGGTGAAACATAACCAAGATCATGATCTTGGTAGAGACGCAAAGTATATGATGTCGGTATTGAATGTTAATCCTCACCAAGAAGATCTATCATCACTTGCTTTAGTTTGTATTGAAAAATATGATATGTTAGTTGAGTGTGGGTATTATATTAAAAAGGAACCAGCTATAAAATATATTCAACAAATGGATTTACTACACACTTTAACAAATACTGATAAAAAACTTTTCTAGGATTATTCCTAGAAAGTCTTGATTTTTTTCTTTGAATATGTTATAATATAATATAATTAAAGAAAAGGATCAAAAATGAATTTTTTTGAAAGACATCCATTAGTAGGTTTATTTCTAGCATCTGTTTTATGTTTTAGTGCTTTACATGCTCTTAATGATACTGCAACTATTGAAATTATCGATGGGCAGGAATACATCGTTGCAATCAATGGTAAATATGTAGAACCAAGAAGACCTAATCGCTATGATATTGAGTTAAATTGGGAATATGCAGATGAAAAATAATATTCGTATTTTTGATTCTTTTGATAATTTATTTTCATTTTTAAAAGAGAATCAAGAAACAATCGAATTTGGTGAGATAGATCAATTAGCCGAATTCATGCTTAGTGCTTTTCTTTCGCCTGCAACTGATGAATCAAATATTCTATCTCAACTTAATATTTGGTTTCAAGAACGTACTAATAAATCAATGAGATCTATCATTCAAGACTATTTAGAAGTTATAAATGAATATAAGCTGTCATCGTATAAGATAAAAGTTCTATTAGGATTAAGAGGACCATATAATGATGATACTATTTTGGAATATATAAAAAAGAATTCCTATTCAGAAGTAGTGAAAGCTATTGTTAAATACCAAGATGTAAATTTTGAGGCAAAAATATTTATGGCTGAGTATCATAACGATACATCATATTTACCTGAAGAGTTAAAAACACTCTTTGTATTTTAATAGAGGGGATAAAATTATGAACGTGTTATTTAACTTACCATCACATTTACCTAAGTCTAAACTTCTTTGGACTAATAAAGATATAACATATTTGGTTGGTCAAAATGGTTCAGGTAAAACATTAACTATAATGCAAATGGCAGCATGGTGTGAATCTAAAGGTTATTCGTATGTTGTATATGATGCGATGACAGCGTTATACGAAGCACCAGAATTAATAGAGAATGCTACACCCCAGGAATTAAAAATAGTATGTAAACAGATGGCTGATTTTTCATTTGATTTTCAAGATGATTTAAAAAGATGGTCTAGTGGCAGTATTGAAGATGCTTTAAATGATGATAGTCTTCTTAGAAGTGTTCTTAAAATGATTGGTAATGGATATACTAGAATGTTTGTTATGCTTTACAAAGTAGTTTTAAAAGAACCAGAATATTATTTTTTAGATTTGCCAGAGACATCATTACATGTTGTTATTACAAGAGAGTTACCTAGATTATTAATGCGATTTAGCCCTTTATCAAAATTTGTAATTAGTACTCATTCACCAGAAATTTATAGAGAAGAAGGCGATTATCAAACTATTGATATGGATGAATCTTATGAATTAAATGATGAATTAATTTATGAAGAATTTTAAAAGTGCTTGATAAAAAATCTAAATTATGATATAATATATTTAATTTAAATACAAAGGATAAAAGATGAGAAAAGAACGATATTCACTAACAAGACCTATTACAAAGAGTGGCACTACTTATTATTGGGATAGTTTAGTAAAACTAAATAATGGTGAAGAGATAACGGATAAACAAGTTAAAACAATTGAGAAGAAAGGTTTAACTTATAAAGCTATGAGAGAGAAAGGCTTGGTAGAAGTGGTTGATGATGTTTATCGTATTACTCGCAAAGGGTACAAATATATCAAATTTTATGAAAATACACCTCAAGGAAATTTTTTTAATTCGTCAAGTGAATCACCTAAAATAGTTGACAAAATATCTTAATTATGTTATAATATGGCATAATTAAAGAAAAGGTGTATAAAATGTTTAGTTCAAAATATGTTAAAATTGCAAAAACCGATTGGGAAAACATTAAAAGAGATTATAACGATTTATTGGCTGAGGTAGCAGTACTAAAAGCTGAGAATAAAGAGTTAAAAGAACAGTCGTCAGAGTTTTTAATGGGTGTTGTTAAAAAACAATCAGAGGAAATCAAAAAGCTTATGAAATACAAAGCTCAGGATGATGCTCTTTTTAGTTACGAGCAAACAAATGATAAACATTTAAAAACTATCAGAAAGCAAGAAGAGCATATTAAAGAACTTGAAAATGAGAATGCGACTTTATTACATGCGTTTCAAAGAGAAGCAAGTACAAGTTCGTTGTTAGCAAAAAAAATTGCAGAATCTAAATTTGGTTGTGAAGAATATAAAACAGTTTCGCAACTAGATATCCACGCATAAGGTGATAATAAATGAGTCATTTAGATATTTTGGTTAAAGTAAATGAAGTTAATGATTTGGTAGAAATACCGTCTCAGCAATTTCTAAAAGGTGAAGAACCTACACTTAATAGAGGTGAGAGACTAATCACTCTCAAAGAGCTTATGCTATTGAATCTAAATGGTTATCTAAGAATTATCAAAGAGATAGCTCAAAAAGAAACAGCAGGGGTATAAAAATGAATTCAGAAGTTATGTATCAAACATATGGTGTTATGGTGAGTGATAAAATCGAAGATGTAATAGACGGTCACAAAATCGTTTGTAATTTTAAAGCTATAGTTGAATATCAAATGGGACAAGATATTACTGTTAATCTTTCTTTCCTATCAATAACAATTGATAACATTGAAGTTGATGAAGAAGAACTGATTTTTGGTACTATCCAAGATATGATTGTTACTGTTCTTGAAAGTGATATCAATATCAATAATACGGATTATACTTTTAACCTTGAGACGGATTTAAGAGAAGTGGGTGTGCTTGAAGATTTTCAAGAAGAGCTAAAAGAATTTATACAAGAACACAGCACATCAGTTATTACCGTTGCAGACCTTATCTCTAAACTTGAACACTATCCAAAGGATTATCCAGTTGTAATGCCTGATATGGCTCCGATTAAATTGGTTATTGAGAGTACTTATGATGATGGTGTGGTTATTATAAGTGATGAAAATGGTGAAGAAGAGGACAATTAAAATGATTGCTTTAAAAATTAAAGACATAAATGGTAGAGTTTTAACCATAGATGATAAAATTCGTATGGTTGATCCAGAAACCGAGGAAGTCTATGGCGATGAGTCATCTGTAAGATTAGTGCTTACAGATGACGACACTTATGAAATAAGAGCATTTGAGAATGGTCACAGTTGCAAAAGAATTTCTAATGGAATTTATGCGCAGCCATTTCTAATAGTTTGACCTATTAGATTTGAAGATGAGGATTTAAAATACTTACTTTGTTTATCGATAGTAGTCCTCATCTTCAAATCTAATTATAAAGGAACTAAAATGTCTAAAAAATGTAAAGATAAAAAATTAACAAAAAAAGAGATTGATAAAAAATTTCATAAATTGTTAATTGATCAAACTACTAAACGATTAGGACGTCAATTAACAGATGAGGAGATCATGTTTTTAATTTGACATTTATTCTCTTTTATGTTATAATATGACATAATTAAAGAAAAGGTGCAAACGATGAATTTCAAAACTCTCTCTACAAAAGTTGATAAAAAACTCAAAGAGTTGTCAAAATATGCAAAGAAAGAATGGGATGTTGATTTCAAATATGAAGTACAATACACTCTAAAAAGTATTAGAGCATTGGGTCAATTTTACCAAACAACTATACGTGGCAATAAAATCAATATAATTGAATTAAATAAAGAACTTCTATTGGAATATGGAGATACATATATCAATGAAGTAGTGATTCACGAATTTGCACATGCTGTTGTTAGAAATATTTATCCAACAGGTCGAAATGGGTATAAAAAAGTTATGCCACATGGTAAAGAATTCAAAGCTATTTGTTCACATTTTGGTATAAGTGGTAAATCAACAACATCACTATTTTCTGATAGTGCAATGTTAGAATCTAAAAGAAAGTCTAATACTTTCACTTACTATTGTGCTTGTGATACACATAAATTATCTACTACAAGACATAATAAAATCCAAAGAGGTACAGCTAGTTATCGTTGTAATAAATGCAAAGAGGTTTTATCTCAAAAAAAGTATGAAATAGCTTGATTAATTTCTAAAAATATGTTATAATATGGCATAATTAATAAAAAGGGATATGAAATGAAAACAATTCAAAAAATTCAAAATTTAGTAAGTGATACTTTTACAGTTGAGATTTCATCATTTGTAGATGTATATCAAGATAGTTATGAAGATGGTGAGTTAGATTATGTTAATCATTGGTCGAATGAAAAAGTACTTTGGCATGTAGAGCCAGAGAATCTAAGAGAGGAATTGCTTGTAAACCTTGAAGAGTATTTTGAAAAAGAGTTGTTAGTAGATTTTGATTTGGACTCATTAAAAGATGAGCTTATAAATTATGCAGATGATGAATTCCTTTGGACAAACAAATTTGTAGATGTTGATAACTGTGAACCATCAGAGGAAGAAATTGCAGCATGGAAACGAAATGAACTTATGCTGTATAATCAAAATATCAATATCCGAATCACTATAAATGGTAAATCACTTACAAGCGAACTAATTTATGAGCTTCTTTTTGAAGAAGAACTAGCTTAAAACTTGACTTTTTAGTCAAGTTATGTTATAATATGGCATAATTAAAGAAAAGGAATACTAACAATGGTATTAAATTATGTAGATCATTCACAAAACGAAGTTCAATTCACAATAAACACAGGGGCAAAAATTCATACTCGTAAACTCAAAGCAGATGGAACATTTAGTTTAGGTGGACATATTTGTAAACCTAGTATTGAAACAAGAACAATTACTGTATTAGATAAAGCAGTCCAATCAAATTCACAAACACCACTTACACCACTTACAGAAGCACAATCAGAGTTTGATATTAATGAGCGTTTTGCTTTTCTTGATCAATTTGTAAATATGACATTATCAAATATCACAAGCTCACTACTTATCTGTGGACAAAGTGGTTTAGGAAAATCCCATACTGTTCTTGAAATCCTTGATAAAAATAATCTTGAAGAAGATGTAGATTATGTTATCATCAAAGGATATGCTACTCCTAAAGCATTGTATGCAACACTTTATGAAAATAAAGATAAAGTGGTTATTTTTGATGATTGTGATAGTGTATTGAAAGACCCAGTTTCACTTAACATTTTAAAAGGTGCTCTTGATTCATATGCAAAAAGAACTATTAGCTGGTTATCAAAAGGTTTTATTGATGATGGTTTACCAAGCTCTTTTGATTTTGAAGGACAAGTGATTTTTATCTCAAATATCTCTTTACCAAAAATTGATAAAGCTGTAAGAGGTAGAACACTTGCAGTTGATGTTACAATGAGTATTCAAGATCGTATTGATAGAATGAAAGCAATCGTAACTCATATTTTGCCAGAATATGATTTACAACTAAAAGAGGAAGTATTAGAGTTTATTGATGAACATAAATTTGAAGCAAAAGAACTCAATATGAGAACATTTGAGAAACTTATCAAAGTGGCATTTTCATATAGTGGTAGTCCAATGTGGAAGGATGCAGCGAAATACATTTTAACAAACGCATAAATTGTATAATATAAATGTGAAGGGATCATCTCTTCCATCGCCATAATTTGAGAGGAGATAATCCTCTCAACCTTTCTTCAAATTCTTCAAATACTCTTGACTTTTTACTCAAAATATGTTATAATATAGGTAACAATAAATAAAAGGATATATATGAAAACTCAAAAAAAGGACAAAATTATTTTCTCTTCAAAAGATGGAGAAGTTTCTTTAGATACACCATGTGGACAACCTCAATTATGTGAAGCTAACAATTTTTATTTAGAGCGTATTAAATACTTAGAGAGATTAGTTAAAAAATATAAATTCGATTCAATGACAGGTCTTATGGGGAAACAAGATTTCAATGATAAATTGGATAGAGTATTTGAAGAACATGAATTTACAAATGCTCAATTTACTTTTGTATTGGTTGATATTAATAATCTTCATAATATTAATAGATTAGAAGGTATGGAAGCCGGCGATAATCTAATCATATCTGTAGCAGAACAACTCAGAAATTATTTTTCTATTGACCAAGTATATAGAATAGGTGGCGATGAATTTGCAGTTATTGTAAGAGATACTGTAAAATCATATAAACAAGTAAAAGAAGATCTTGGTTCATTACAAGGGGCTTCATTCGTAGCAGAACGCTCAAAAGGGTATATCAATCCTAGACAACTTATTAAAACAGTAGATAAAAAATTAACAAAATTAAAAGCAAAAAATCCTTGTGAAAGAATTTAAAAAGCTTGTATTATTTTCTTTTTTATGTTATAATATAGTATAATTAATCAAAGGGGAAACAATGAAAAATCAATTAACAATTTTAGAAGAAGAATTTCAATTAAATATTACTCCAGAAGAACAAAATAAAATTGATTACCTACATACTATTGATTATACTCTTTATACTCCAGAAGATAAATTATTACTAAGAAAATTTGCAAAATATAATAAACCTATTAAACGATTAAAAAGAAGAATTATAAACCAGTTCAAATGGGAGCAAAAAGTTGCTTCTGCTCCAGAAGTATTATCGGAACTAAATAAAAAAATCCAAGGTAAAAAATTATTTTCTATGGATTTAGAATTTCATGAATCAACAGGACAACTTACAGAAGTAGGAATAACACTTTTTGAAAATAATACTATTAAAGCATATCATTTTATAGCATTGGAAACTAAACAATGTAAAAATGGTCGCTTTGTACCCGATAATAAATTTCAATTCAATTTTGGTGAATCTCAAATATTACCATTATCGGCTATCCAAGTAATAGTTGGTGAACTTTTCAAAGGTACAGATTTTTTAGTAGGGCATGCTTTTGGTAATGATAAACCATTTTTATATAGTTGTGATATTGATATTGATAATATAGAAGTATTAGATACTCAACGATTAGCACCATTATATCTATTAGAAAATAAGACCCATAATTTGAAAACTTTGGTAAATGATATTCTGATGATAGAAGCAAAGCATTTACATAATGGTGGAAATGATAGTTATTATACATTATTAGTATTATTAAAAATGGCAAAGAGAGAAGAGAAACTCTTGACATATTAACTAAAGTATGTTATAATATAGCATAATTAATCAAAGGGGTAAACAATGTTAAAAAAATTAAATAGTATGGAAGCAGTTTTATTAATCGAAAGAATAAAAAATTATAGTAAATCAATGCCTTTGGATATAGCTTTATTCGCAAAAGAATTTAGTATGCTCGTTCGTTCTGGAATAAAAAATTTCAAATATTTAACAATACCTCAAACTCCAAATACTCCTAAATCAATACTCAAAAAAATTGATAAAGTGTCATTTGATATATTGATAGCGAATGATATGATACTAAACACTCATACTAAATTAACTACTATTTTATTGATGCGATATGCATGCGATATTAATGATTTTAAAACGATAAAAAGATCGGATTTAACGATGTCTCAATTATTAAATCTCTTAGATATTCCAAATAACGATAAACATTTATTACATATGTTTAATAAACTTAGAAATATTATCGCTCATAAACATTCACCCTATGCAATCTTAGGTCTCGATATGAGGGATGTACAGGAAATTGTAGATAGCTTTGCCGAAATTATTTTATTTGTGGAATATACTTATATGGATTATGGTGATAAATTTAAAGAGATGTCTAAATACTTAGAAACTCTTGACAATTAATTAAAAATATGGTATAATATACTATAATTAATCAAAGGGATATATAATGAGTAAGTATCAAAGTTTATTATCAAATACAATTCAAACAATTGCATATGATATGGAAGAGGTGGCAGTTATCAATGGTGAGAATTTAACAATAGAAATGTTAGCAGATGCTTCGTTAGATTATGTTAGTATCCACGGTGGCGATGAAGAATTGGCAACAGAGTTTTCAAATTTACCATATGAGGAACAAATTAAAATAGCAAAGAGTGTTACTGAGCTGTATTGGTAAAAAAGAGGAGGGTGTTTTTTGATAATTCTTCTCAAAATCGGTCGTGTTTTTTGACCGAATGTTAAAAAAAAGGGTCATGTTTTTTAACATAATGTGTTTTTTTAGGGGGTATGTTTTTTCGGTTAGTGTGTTTTTTGACCGACCGTTTCCCTGAAAAAGTGTATTTTTTGGATGAAAAGTTAAGCCGAGTTTAAGGTAGTATAGGAGAACCCTACCTTCCTATATTTCTTTAATAATTTCTATATTTCATAACTCATCTGAATAGTGATAATCTTAATGAAGCTAAGTCATTCTAAATACATATAATAATTTCTAATTTTTGCCATCTCCACATCTCCTCTACCAAACTGAATAGAGAGTATAACAATTCAACGTATATAGAAAAATTAAATTGTGTTGTGAATAATCAGTACAACCAATTTAATTAAAATGTTCAAAATAAAACGTTTATTTCAATAATATAAATATTATTATAATTAAATAATAAGTTAGGATTAAAAGATGTATAAAAGTGATATACAATTTATTTCGCTTTGTTTAAGTGGGCAAGTCAAAGAGGTACGAAAACTTCTTGATGAGAATATAGTTATCAGTAATGAGTCTCTCTTAAAAATTTATAATGCTTTAAAAACGTTAGTTACATCTCCAAATTCTAAAACTTTGTATAGTAAAAAAGATCTTGAAGATTATACAACGGTTTATCAAATGTTATTAGAACATACATCAATATTAGAAATAGAAAGAAACTTAAAACTTCAAGAACATAATAAAACCATTTAAATTTTTAGTATATTAATTAATGTTTATATAATATGATAGGTAATATTTTTAAAGAGTTATTGATTAATTAATATTATTCATATTTTCTACTTTTTGATTACGCTTTTTATTTTTCTAAATAATTATAATTTTGTTAGAAAGTTTCAAAATGATTCAAAAAAAATACATAAATAAAAGAGTACAAACGTAAGTGAATGAATTGGGCAATTTGTATAAAATAATTTTTAAATTTATAAGAACTTTAAAAAAAATTATAATTATTTAGAAAAATTGCTTGCGTTTGTGCCTATCGGCACAATAATTAATAAAGTGTGCTCCCCCATTTATATAATATCAATACTCTATAATATCAATATAAATAAAAATAAAATGAGTTTATTATGAAAGTTGTAGATTTACGAACACCTTGCAAAACACAGGTATTTAAAAATTTGATTAGAGATATGATATTTTCTATTAGGCAGTCTACTTGGAAATTGGCAAATGTCAATATTGATATTAAATTAAGTAAAATAAGATTAACACCAATAACTTTAACAGATAGTAAACAATTTAATGCTAAGGTTTCTAATTTAGTAGGTGGAGGGATTTCCTTCTTAATTGACCAAAAAATTATAGATTTTTTAAAAGAAAAAATTGAATTTGATAATTCTAGTAAAATATTCATAACTGATATTTTAGATATTTTTTCCCACTCTCAAAATAACTTATTAAAATTAGATTATTCTAATAATGAAACAGCATGGGATAACAACCTTTATTATGTTAAATTAAATATCATAATAAAAATGAATTCAAATGTAATTGATACTTCGATAATTATAGCTGTTGATGAACTAACATCACTATATTTTGTATCTTAAATACATTTGAAAAGATTCTCAGCTTCTTCAATTTTTTCTTTAATACATTGTTTATCTTCATTTTTTAAATTACTATTTAATAATTCTTTTTCATAAAGATAAATATCCAATATGATATTTTGTCTCAATATTTCTTTTTCATCTATCTTTTCGCTATTAGATTCTCTAGTCATACTTTAAACCTTTTTTTAAAATTATATCCAAAAGAACCTTAAATTACTTATAATCTGAAATTATTTTTTTTAAATAATCAACAACTGATTTTGGAGATTTAAAAGAATTTTTATTTTTACTAAGATTTTCTATGATATTATCAACAAATTCTTGAGGTGTAGCAGTTGGTTGGGTAGATTCAACCATAGTACCTAATTCTATCTTTGTATCTTTTGATTTAGATTTAAGATTATTAATAACTAATGTATTTTTAACAACTTCAACCTTAACATCAAAAGCTGGTTCTTTTGGATTTTTTGTATTGATTACAGTAAATACTCCTTTTTGTTTTGAAGGAGCTACAGCATATTTACCAGATTTAAAGTCAGAGTGGGTACTGTATATAGCATTAATTAATTCTCCCCAATTTTTTTCATTCTTAATAAATTTATCAAAGTCTGCAGTAGTATCGGTGATTGTTTTTTGATCATAAGTATTATTTCTATCAGCATAATAACTAATACCACCAGGATTAAGTTTTTTAACTATTTCGTCTATTATTTTCATATTGATTCCTATTTTAAAAGTATTTATAATGATTTTAAATAAATTATTGAAAAAATGTAAAATAATATTAAAATAAAAGAAGGAATATAAATGGAAAAAAAGAAATTATTTAATCCGTTAGGTGATGATAGTATTCAAAATAGAACAATTATTAAAGGCGATCCAACTAATTTATTTAATTTGAATGATGTTAAATATACTTGGGCGAATAAACTTTATAGAAGTATGATGGCTAACTTTTGGATTCCGGAAAAAGTTGATTTAAGTATTGATTCAAATGATTATAAAAAACTTACTAAAGCTGAACAGAAAGCATATGATGGTATTTTATCTTTCTTGGTTTTTTTAGATAGTATTCAAGTAAATAATTTACCAAACATTAGTGATATGATAACAGCACCAGAAGTTGGATTAGTATTAAGTATTCAAACATATCAAGAAGCAATACATTCACAATCATACGCATATACAATAGAAACAGTAATACCTAAAAATAAGAGAGAAAAAATTTATGATTTTTGGAGAAGTGATGATGTATTATTAACAAGAAATAAATATATTGCTGAAATTTATCAAAAATTTATTGATGATTCTTCAGATGAAAACTATTTTAGAGTTCTTGTTGCTAATTATTTGTTGGAAGGACTTTACTTTTATAATGGTTTCAACTTCTTTTATAATTTGGCAAGTAGAAACTTGATGCCTGGATCATCAGATGTAATTCGATATATTAATCGTGATGAATTAACCCATTGTGTATTATTTGAAAATATTATATATGCTATAAAACAAGAATTTCCAGAAATGTATAATTTGGATATAATTTTAGAGATGACTGAAATTGCAACAAAACAAGAAATTCAATGGACTAACCATATTATAGGTAATGATATTTTAGGTATTAGTGAAGAAAGTACTGATAGATACACAAAATGGATGGCGAATAAACGACTGGAAGCAATTGGAGCACCAAAGTTATATTTAGATGAAAAATATCAAAAAAACCCATATGGGCATTTGGAAAAAATTGCTGATACAGAGGGTGATGGTGATGTTAAGGGTAACTTCTTTGAAAGTACGGTGACTAGTTACAATCAATCATCAGCAGTAGATGGTTGGGATGATTTTTAAATAAAAGTTATCCCACAATTATAAAAAAAAATAAAAAAGGAAAAGAGAAATGGCAGACAGTATAATTAAATTAGAAGAACGAGTAGATAATACAGAACGTAAATTTGGAGCAGCGTTGGATTATTTTCCATCACAAATATTATTAGAAGATGGTACAAAATTATGGGCTATGTTCACAAAAACGGAAATTGATAATGCTATAAAACGAGCAGAAAAAAATAAAGAAGATATACCTAAAACACTATGGGAAAGTATCTGGAATTAATTCTATGAAAGGGTTTTTAATAAACCCTTTATCTATAAAATAATAAATCTTTGATTGGTATTTTCACTTCCCAATCCACCTAATTCTTCTATATATGGACCTACTTTTATAAAATCTAAATGTTTTAAAAATTCGTTACTAAAAAAATCCAATTCAAATCCACTATATAAAGCAGTTTTTAAACCTTTATTTTTTATTTTTATTAAATGATTAGTTAATGTACCAATTTCCCATTCACCACCATAAAATAATACGCAAGATATATGTTTATGTTTTTTTAATAATCTATCTAACTCTTGCTCAGTTAATTCCTTTCCAAAATCTTTTTTATAAGTTTCTTGAGAATGACAACCATTACATCTTAATGGGCAGCCACTTATAGAAAGTGCTAGAGATATTTCTCCAGGCACTTCTTGTAATACTTCTTGAGGGTAACTATAAAACATTATTTACTACTCGGATAGTTTGGTTTAATATTTGCTGGTTTGTCTGGTTTAATATCGTATTTTGTTACAACTTTTTTAGTATCTCTTTTATCATAATGTACCACTTCGCCTGCAACTAAATATATGTTTAATATGCTTAATATTAAAATAATTTTTTTCATCTTAATTCTCCCTAATTTTATTGTTTGTTATAATGTCTTAAATTATGTTCTTTTTGTCTTGCTTCTGAAAAAGCGGAAACTCTTTTCAAATAACCAATAACTCTTGTTCCATGATCTACATTTTTTGTACCACATTTCGGACATTCATATAAAGTTCTTTTATCAATATTATCACATTCATTACAAATAGTGATTTTAATATTAAAACAAAAATAATCACACCCTTCGATTGCTGCTACATCCAATAATTTTTTAAAAGCCTCTTTAGATGGAATTTCCTCTAGATTACAATGATAAGCACTACCACCATCTAGATATTGCATAAATTCTTTACCATGTAACTCAAATTTTTCAGTTACAGAAATATTATCATCTTCTACTAAATACATATAAGAGTTATAACAATCTCTTGGTACTTTATATCCATCTTTTTTATCCCATTTAGCATTTTTAACACCTAAATTTTCAGCTGGTACAAATTCAGTATTAAATTTATAACCTGTAATTTTACTCATTTTTGTATTTTCGTCAGCTATAGTTTTTAATAACTTAGAAGCAAAATCCATGTACTCGTCATTAACAGATATTTCCATACCTAAAAACTCTGCTGCTTCTACCAACCCATTAATACCAATAGTTAAAAATTGTTTATCTAATGTAATAAAACCTGCATCAAATACTGGCAATAATCCTACTTTTTGATATCTTTCTACTAAATGTCTATAACCAATTTGATATTTATGAATTTTTTGAGTTTGTTCTTTAATTGCTTCGAAAATATCTTTTTTATCATTAATAGCATCTTGAATTAATCTATTCAAATTCATAGTGATAACATTAATTGAACCAGTACTTACACCTCCAGCACCTAATGAATAACTAAAATCATTCATTTGATCAGATACATCATTCTTGAGTCTGCAGCATGAACTGAGAGCATGAGCATTTTCAGACATAAAGATAAAGAATGAATTACCCTCTGATAATTCCTCTGTTAAATGATCTTCAAATTCTTTATCTACCATAGTCTTACCATCTGTTAAACATGCAGCAGTAACTACCGGATAAGTAAGAATAGCTTTTGTTCTTTCATTATTAAACCATTTCATAAAAAATCTTTGTAATTTATCTAAGCTTTCATAATTTGGTTTTGTCATATCCGGAAATACAAAATCACCAAACATTGCTTCAAAATATGGTTTATCATAAATACTAATATTCCAAAAAACACTTTGGTATCCTCTTGCAGCTGCTGGCTGATTTAATGAATAAACAACATGTTGTAATGCTTCTTGAATTTCTTTAGTGTGAGTTTTTAAATAATCATCACCAAAATCTTTTTTGGCAAAATGATCAAAATACATTAACCATTCTACTGTTGCAACTGCTCCAGCAAATTGTGCAGCTGTTGCATATACGAAATTGATAAATGATCCACAGAAAGATGCTAAATGTTCTGGAGCTTTTGATTCTCCACCTAATTTTGTTACACCATCTAGTAAAAATGGATACATTGTTACTGATACACAATATGGTTTTAATGAAGTTTCATCATGTGTATAAATTTCATGATTATTTAATTGTTCTATATAACTATAAGAAAAATCCTCTCCATATAAATTTTCTAGTTCTTTTCTTAATAATTCTCTATTTACTTGAATAAATTCTTGTTTCATTAATTCCGATTCCATCGTAGCAATATTTTTACTCGATACATTAGCATTGGCGTCAAATTGTGATCCCTCTGCTGCGTTAGACGAATTGATATAATTCTCAATGAAATTAATTTTATTGTGTATTTGTGCTCTGGTTAGTTCTGTCATTTTTTTTTGTTCTCCCTTTTTGTTAATTTGTGGTATTTTATTTATAGAGTTATACATTTTAATATTAAAAAAAATGTATAATATTATAAATAATTACATATATCTATAAATAATTATAGATAATTAATGATAAAAAATTAAAGGACATTATATGATTGAACTTGATAACAAACAATATTTTTCTGCAAAAGAAACTGCAGAAAAATTAGGAGTCACAATTGGTAGAATAGCCCAATTACGAAAAAGTGGACAATTAAAAGCTATTAAAGTAAGCGAAAGAAAATTTTTATTTTCTGAACAAGCAATAAAAGATTATATTCTATTTAGTGTATTTTAAACAAGTGTTTTAATTACTTGTAATTAATATCATTTAATAATAATTTCAATAGTAATCACTTACTCTGAGGAACGAGGCTTTTGTTTTGAATTTCGGAAATCCGACTCCGTTGTATTTTCCATCATAAAATTTTTTGAGAGCTTTTTTCATTGATTTGGATGATTCCTGGATCATCCCGGTATGGAGTTTAAATCCTCTAGCTTTCAACTCATCAATCTCTGTTTTTTGGAGATATCTTCAATCTTCATAACAAGAGTATAGTTCTAAGCTTGGTTTGACAGGAAAAAATGAAGATCAAGGAGTTCTTCTTGAGATTTCGTCGGATATAATCTGTACTTGTAATTTTGATAAAATTCCAATTTGAACTCCTTTAATTACTTTATACTGAAAATCTATTTTTTATTTGGTTTTTTGTATAATTATAGTTGTATTTTACATTAAATTGTTGATTTCCTGCCTATCCATCCCGCCCTTCAGGGCGAGGTCTTTCGGCTAGGTCGGGCAAAATACTTATTACAAAAAAGGGGAAATATGTCATATTTATTAGTACAAACATATTTAATTTTTCTTATCGGTGTAATGATAAGTTCAGGGATTATGAAAAAACATAATTTGATGGTGGATATATTTAAGTATATATCGGAAAGAATTCCAAGTAAAAGAGGGGTGGTAGCTTTAATATCATTTATTGGTGGTGTATTACCAATACCCGGTAGAGTAACTGTTTCTGCAGGCATTTTATCAAATTTAGCTCCATGTTGTAGTGAAAATGATTGTAATCAGGGAGAAAGAAATTGTAGGAAGTCTAGGTCCAAATTCGGTATTATTGATTATTTATCAACACATCATTATTATTTGTGGTCGCCTTTAGAGAAAACGGTAATTTTACCAATGGCTGCATTAGGAATAAGCTGGGGTGTATTTATAGGTTACGTATGGCCCTTAATTATAATTACATTTGTGTATATTGGTTGGTATATATTTTGGAAATTTGATGAAGATGATATAATATTAGACATATCATTTTTTGATAACTATGATATTAAACGTTTTATAACTGGTGCACTACCCTTAATTTTAAGTATAGGTCTATTAGCATTTGGTTTTAACGGTGCTATAATATTTGGTATCCTTACAATTTATTATATTATACTAACAAAATCATATAATATTAAAGAATTATTTGGATATGTAAATTGGTGGTTGGTATTATTATTAAGTATGATATTAATATTATCGGTATTCTTTAAAAGTCATAATACAGAAATTATAGAATTTATTAATACTCATAAAAATATATTTGATATTAATACTATGTCTGGATTAATAGCGATAAGTAGTTTTGCATTTATTTCGAGTTGGTTAATGGGTAGTAGTGGAAAGTTTGCAGGGATTGTAGCATTATTAACAACTATTTATGGTGTACAATATTTAGTATGGTTTTTAGTTCTTGAATTTTTTGCTTATAACATTTCGCCAATGCATAAATGTTTATCTATTGGTAGTGGATATTTTGGTACTCCAATACGTCGTTATTTTGAAGCTATAATTGGTTGGCAAATTTTATTATTGATATGGGCATTTATTACAACATTCATTGTATAATATATATATATAATAAGTTTTTAATGGAGTTATTAATGAAAGATTTTGAAATAGGTATGCAAGTTTGGTATCAAGATGAGTGGTCTGGAAAAATTTCTACTGGAATAATTTTAAGGATTACAAATAAATTTTGTATTATTGATGTTGGTCGAGGAAATACAAAAAGAAAATCTAAACACCTATTGAAAAAATCAGAAGATGAAGCTATGTTAAAAACTATATTGGATATTAACAAGGTTATTGAAGAACAATTTAGAGTAAATATTAATGAACTTTATAAAATGTTTACTAAAATGTTGGAAAAATATCCTGAAAAATTTGTATAATAAAATAAAAAAAAGGAATTAAAATGAATTTTGAACCATTAGGAACTAGAGTAGCAGTAAAAGTAGAGGAAGCTCAAAAAACAACAGCAAGCGGTATTATTATCCCTGATTCATCAAAGGAAACTCCATCATTTGGTAAAATTGTAGCATGTAATGATGATACTAAAGAGGATTTTGGTGTTGATATTGGAACAACAGTTGTCTTTGGAAAATTTTCCGGTACTGAAATTGAATTAGATAAAGAAAAATTACTAATTATTGAAATGGATGAAATATTTGGTATCATTCGTAATGATTAGAAATAAGGTATAAATAAGCATAATAACTTAAATGGAGATATTATGCTTGAAATTAAAATTGTAAAATTTGAGGATTTGCCTCAAAAATTAAAAGATGAAGTGATTGCTAATTTTCAGGAGGATGAATTTTTAGTTCCTGAAGATTGGTATACGTGGATTTTTGATGATTTCGTTGATAATTTAAAAAATACTTATGGAATTGATATTGATGATGATACTTTTACATTCGATCTTTATAGAAATGAATTAGAGTTTAGGGGTACAATCGATGATAGTCATAAATTTATTAAAGATATAATGTCATCAAGATTAAAAAAATATGAAGCTGATGAATGGGTATATGATTTACCATCATCTTTTGAAAATTATGAATTGGAAACTGAAGATTATTCTATTGATATTGATGTTATTGATGAATACATTAAATCTAATATTTTTTTAAATCCATTAGAAAATGATAGTAAAATAGAAATAGAGTTTGATATTGAACAGGCAATCGATAAATGGTTGAACGGATTAGATTATGAACCCGATTATAAAAACCTATTATTATCTGTTAAAACTGGAATTGCAGCTTCAAAAATGTTTTTCCAAGATGTTTATAATATGAATGTTAATGAATTTTATGATTTAACTTCTGAGATACATGCTGAAATAGAAAGTCAAATAGAAAATGAAATTGAGCTTTATGTTGAAGAAATTAATAAATTTTTAGAAGAAAAATATGATGAATTACAAACAGCATTACAATCATCATGGGATTATTTTTATAGTGATGAATATGCAGAAGAAAATTTAAACGGTAGAGAATTTGAAGTTGAAGTTGATGAAGATGGTAATCAGGAATTAATTAGTTTTGATCCGATAAATTAGAGAGGAATTATACCTCTCTAATTTTAAAGTATGATTGATTCAATTTCTTTAATTAAAAAATCTTTATCATCCCATAATTTTGGTATGATTTGAAGCATACTATCTGAAAAACCAGCTACTTCAAAAATATCAGATGTTTTTTCAATATCCAATGGTGAACCACCGCCATATCCTTCTAAATTCCAAAATAAAACTTTTACATTTGGATTGATTTCTTTACGATATGTTTTTAAATAATTTTTGAGTTGGTCACCAATATTACCCCAACTACCATACATTTGCATGTCACTAAAGACCACAATTTTATCAACATATGTTTTTGTTTTGATTAGTTCTTTTAGTGGAGCAGAAACATCAGTACCACCACCTCTAGTATTTAAATTATTGATAAAATCAAAAGATGATAGACCTTTTATATCTCTTCTTGTACATGTATCAGCCCAAGTATAAAACAAACATTTATCATCATTCATACCTACTTTCATAGCAGCTGATAAAACTTTACCAATATAAAATGGTGTTTTACGGTCATTACTTGAATAGCCACCCATAGAGCCTGATTCGTCAAGTAAAATAGCCACTTTTTCATCATCGGAAACAATATTTGTATTTCCAGCTGAAAGGGCAAATGCTCTTTCAAGTGCCTTTTTAACGATATTCTTCTTAAATTCATCAATAGATAAATCTCTTACTGCATTCCATGCATCAATAAATCTAAATGGTAATACCATTGATTTTTGTACTCTTTTAGGATCAGTTATAAAATTAGACCAATGTTTTAGGTTATCTTCTGAAATATTACTTTCCATCAATGTTCTAATATTTTTTAACGCTGCCATATAACCCATTTTACCAGATTTAATTTCTTTCATATACGCTTTAACCCTATCTTCACCAGTTTTAGAGGCATTGATAGTTTGTGCTGTTTCAACGGCTTTTAATTGGTCTTCAATAACTCTTTTAAAGATAGTTTCATCATCAAAATTTTTAGGTGATGGATGTGCTAATTTAACTACATCTTTTAATTTCACTTTTGATTTTGGTTGTGCATATTTACGAAATTGATATTCATCAAATTTGGTTTCTAATGCTTTCTTAAAGGCTCTTCTAAGTGAATTTGGTACCATTTTATTTGGGTTTCTTGTATCCCAGAGTGCTAGCATTTCTGTCATATCATCTGGTCTTACAATAGCTTTTGTTAATGCTGGACGTAAAAAATCACTTCCTTTCACATTTTCCGCCAGAATATTAGCCATAAAATGTGAAATGCTTCTAAGTCGACCGTTAGTTCTAGTGAAAACCATAGCTTTTGCTACAAATTCAGCATCAGATTTTGATGTAGTAATAAGAGTTTCAATTCTTTTTAAACGTTCGCCTTCTTTTTCATAATATGAATCACCATTAAGCATAGAGTTTAAAACAACAGTTGCAACTTCTTTTTTTATAGGTCTATCATACGAAACACCCCCAGCCATATTAGTATTAGTTGGAATACTTTTAGTACCTTGGTTAAATTTTGCCATAGGACAATCTCCTTACTTATTTAAATTTTGTAATATATTATATCCAAAAATACCTTATAATTAAATTAAAAATTGTAAAATAAATATATAAGAGATTTAAATTACTCTTTAAATTTTATCTTAGAGATTGACCTAGAGAAAATAACTCTTCTGAAATGTTTTTATCTTAATTGATAACGCTCTAAATTACTCTACAAGTAAAAAAGATAAATTAATATCATAATTGTTTTTATTTAAGAGGTTCTTTATTACCTTGGGTATAAAATAAAGGTATTATTATATCAGTATATATTTTTATATGCTGGTATTTTTATGGGTCCGAATTGGGATCGATGTTGCTAAAAGAAATTTAAATTGCAAGTAGAGTGATGACTTAATCATCAAAAAAGCTTAAATGCAAACACAAAACTTTATATTCCACAGACTGCGAGAGTAGCTGCTTAATCCTCCCTTTGGGAGCCTGGAATCACTCGGTTTATTAGTTGTCTATTTACTGATAAATAATGGGTGTATAATAAAAATAGATAAGCTGAAGTTAAACTTGATACCTTTAGACGAAAATTATATCGAGTACCTTTAATACAGATTTGTTTGGTTATCTAAGTATTAAAGTATTAAGAATCAAACTAAACTTGTAAATGAGATTTAGATGGAAGTAGTGGCAGACCCGAGTTCAATTCTCGGCGGATCCACCATTAATAAAAATAACCTTATTATATATATTTTTATTATCATTTGTATTATTATTATTATTATTTGATAATTTAGGGATAGCAACTGTTGCTGAAATGCCTAATATTACAATTACAAAAATCAATTCAATCATACTAAATCCGTAAGATTTCATAATTAATCATCCTCAATTTTTATTTCAAGCTCTTTGTCAAAACCTAATTTTTTAAGGTATTGTTTAGCCATTTCTAAACGTCTACATTCAAATTTAACTCTATCTATAACTTGTTTTTCAACTTCTTCAATATTTTTACCATTTGCGAAACTCATTATATATGGGAAAGAACCTTTATCATCCTTAAATTTTAATGCTAAATCCTTTTTATTTCCATTCCATGAATTTTTAAATTTGGTTTCTGCATCAGACACTATATGATTGACATGATTAACTATAATTTCAGAGATGCTATCAATAAAATCCCGTTCTTCTACATTTTCTTCTGGTATCATTGCTATAGTATCATCGATTGTTTCATCTAAAACTTTTTCAACAATTTTATGTTCTTTTAAACCATCAGTTAAAATACCATGTAGTGACATATACCAATCAGTTTTTACTTTAGCCATCTTACCATTTTCAAATGTGATTACCCAACCTTCTTTATCTTCAACAGTTTCTTTTAATTTAAGTAACTCATCTAATGTATATAAAGGTTCTTGTTCAGCTGTTAATACATTGAATGCTTTTACTAATGTATGATCATATATATTTAGATATAAACCGTCATTATTTTCATCCCGTAGTTGTAGTAATTTAAGTGATGTTTCAGGATATGATAACACTATCTTATTAAACGGAGAAACTATTTCAAAGATTGCAGCATAGCCAAATTCTAAGGTTGCTAAAATAAATGCTTTAAGTTTAGGATCTTTTTCAACTATTTCCATAGCTAATTTACATTGTTCCGCTTCAAATGAAAATTTTGTTTTAGCTACTAATTCTCCTTCTATTAAAAGAAATCTAATTGCAGAACCATCCTCTTTATTTGCAACTCTCACTATTTCTAAATCTTTTACATCTTCATACATCCAAGAATTTTCAGGCTTCAATGTTGGTAACACCTTTTTATCTAATGATAAAATCTTAAAAAAGTCTCCGTGAGTCTCGTTGTTTCTATCAAATTCAGCAACAGTCATATTTAATTTTAAATCTATTGCTCTATACGTTTTATCGTTTTCATCAACAAAAAGTTTATTAATATTACAAATTTCAGAATGATTATTAATAGAAAGTTCCATATTTGTTATATTAGTTCCATTTGTTTGACCAATATTAAAAAATTTATCGATGAATAGATATGTTTTCCAATCGGAATTTTGAGCTTTTACAAATGTTATACCTCTTAATTCTGTGGCTCTAACCATAGAACCATCTAATTTTGCATCAAAAAAATCACCTGCATTTGCTAAAAAATAAGTACACATTGCAATTTCTGTATTGCCTATTTTTTGATGTTTCATTTTGAAAGTTTCATTTATTTTTGTGATTTCTAATACTTCATTGTAAGTTAATAAAGCCATTTTTAAGACCCTTTATTTTAAATATATATGAATTATATCTAAAAAAGTCTTAAAAAAATATAAAAGGGTGATAATTTTTTAGTGTTTATTCGGTTCTGTAAATATAAAAATTTTCAGTTTCTCCGTTTAATGATACGGTTTCTTCATATTCCTCACCGTCATATGATGCAATATTAGTACCTCTACCATCTGTATCGACAATCCATTCTATAAAAGCATCTTCGTCTAATAATCCATGTTCTTTTACTATATCAGAAATATCACCGATATTATTTTTCCAGTATTCAACACCATCTTCATCATCAACTCGTGTTTCTGCAAATTCTTCAATATTATTATCAATATCATCTTCTAAATCTGATTTATATTCTTCTTTTTCACGTTCCCAAGCTTCAATCGCATCATCATATTCCTCTTGAGCTTCTTCTTCTAAACGATCTTGTTCTTCTTCCCACTCTTCTTCTGCATTTGATAATTCATCTTCCCATTTACTATGCGCTTCTTCCCACTCTTCTTCAGTTTCATAATCATTTTTTACCGGTTCATTATCATAAAAATCTGAACTATCAAATTCCTCTCTTTCATAGGTATAATCTGATTCATCTGGTTCTTCGGGCCATTCTGGTTCAGAAAGAATGCCTAACTCTACCATTTCCTCATGTAATCTATTAATGTATTCATCGGAATTTGTACCTTCGTGTTTGATATCTTCAGCATAACTCATACTCATTTCAATTTTTGCATCATCAAACCAATCAGTATCAATAAAATTATCTAATGCATGATCCCTAGCCCATTCACTAAATCCATCAAATCCCACATCATCTAATAAATTTTCAACTCGTTCTTTAGCTATTTCATCAGCTTCATCATCAGTTAAAACTAAATATTTTTCTCTTCCAGATGTAAAAGTATATGGGTCTCTATCTTCTTCTATATCTACAAAATCATATCCAGAATATTGATGTAATGCTAAGGCTCTCATAGGATCTGAAAAATCACTTAATGTAACAAAATTTTTTAATTCATCAACTAAATCATCATCAATATTGTGGTCAGTCATATCAATTTCATCATCTGAAAAAAATAATTTTCCGGCTTCAATCCATTTTCCTAAAAATTCACCTAATTCTGTTGAAATTTCTAAATCATCAGGAATAAACTCGCCTTTATCTATTCTTCCTGATACTTCTATATCCCCATACTCTGTTTTTATTAATATATTATCAACTCGCATCGTATTGATCTCTATTTAAAGAATATTCTAAGATATTAATTGAATCGCCGCCATTATCATCAAATGAAACTCTTAGATTATCTGATGTCTCTCTACCAATCCATATCGCATCTTTAAGATTCTGTCTTGGTCCTTCGCCTATAAACTCAAGAAAAATTTCTTCACCCTGGCTTCTAAATGATATATCTTGAGATAATTCTTTTTTTGATTTAATTTTTTTTAATGTCTCTTCCATTTCTTTTACTGTTGAAAATTTCATAAATATTCTCCATATTCTATTTTTAATATATTTATACTCTAAATCATAAAATGGTTTAATCTTTTTAAAATTTTAGAGACTGTCTTTTCAGTTAGACCTATGTATGGATTTGTTTCAAAAACTCTATCTCTAAATATTTCCCTCATATTATTACTAACAAATTCAGAATTTCCAGTAATATCAAATAATTCATCATCTAAAATAATAAAATCTTTCACTTTGAAATATTCAACAGCATCTAAAATTTGTTTGCCCCTACCATAAGATTTTCTATCTGTTCCACCAATAATTCTATTAGTATATTTAAATCCAAAGTTTTCTAAAGCTTTAACTGTATTAACTGAATAATACCACGAACTCGAGATTATTACTTTCCAATCATTATTTTCAAGGATTTTATTTAATAAAGTGACTTTATCATAATCCATACCCATTAATCCATTCCATTTATTTTGAGTACCTTTAACTGGATTTTGTATATATCCATTTGGAAAAGTAAATGATTTTTGAAGATGATAATTATTTAAAACGCCGTCAATATCTAAAAATAACGCGTTCATTCAACTACTTCAATAGTAAAATCTTTATGATTTTCATAAAATGCTGATATGATGTTTAAGTCATGAACAGACAAACCACATTCCCAAATGTTAAGTATTTTAAATTCGCCTGTTTTAATACAAGTTATTTTTAATTCATCAAACATAGTTGCTCCTTAGTAATTGATTTATTTTATTGAATCTATCATTGATTTTTGTAACAATCAAACGTTGGTTTTGAGAAATTGGTGGTATTTCATTTAAATTAAACCATTTCAATTCAAAAACCTCTCGTTTATCTAATTTAATTCGATTATATAAATATTTATCCCAATGAATAAAGTATAGTTCAATATTTTTCTTTTTATTATTTTGTTTGACGGAAAAATCTAAATCTTCTTTAGCGATCGATATACCTATTTCTTCCTGAACTTCTCTCAAACAACATTCAATTTTAGTTTCGTTTGGTTCAATTTTTCCTTTAATGAAATCAAAATTGTCATTTTTTCTAGATGATTTCATTAAAAGAATAGAGACGCCGTTGTTAGATAGTAAATAAGGTATAATTCCAATGGATATAGGTTTCATATGGTTCACTTTATATAGCATTATTAGTACGGTTTAATGTTTTGTGCGCAAGTTTTATAAACTCAAATGACACATCATCAGGATGAATTTTAAAACCATATTCATCTTCAAATTTTTTAGTCCATAAACTATAATGATTTCTTAATTCCATACCTAAACTAAAATGGTATATTATTAAATCGTTTTCATCGGTATTAATAAAATCATTTAGTGGTTTAAAATCTTTAAGGTCATCTGATAGTAGAAGTTTCACAACCTCTACTAAATCTTCTGGAGGATTAGAAATCATTTATATTTCCTAGTAATAATTTCCACTTTGTCGTCTGAAAATTGAGTAAGTTTTTCAGTCCAAGTAATAATTCTAGAGCGTTCTACAAATTCATTTTGAGCATAATCCATAGTTCCTTCAGAAATAGGTTTCAGGTATTTTTCTTTTTTAACTAAAATACCGTATTTAAATTTATCTTCGACTTCTTCCCAATCTTTACCAGTAGTTTCTTTACAGTATTTGACCTGTTCAAGACCATTTTTTCCTAATAGAGATTTATGAGAACAGTATGTTTGAGCATACATTGATCTAGAGTTCTTCTCAGAATCTCGAATTCGCCACATGATACTATTAAATGCTTCTTCTTTGGATGATACACCATAAACTCTGGCATCAAACCATGCATTGCCTACTTTTTCTTCCATAGTTTTAATGTATTTCATAATATCTGGATTATTGGTATCAATTTCTCTATTTTCTAATTTTTGATCATATTCTTCAAACTTTTTTTCTAAAAAATTAGAAAAATGCTTATTAAACTGCATAGTAGTATAGGCCGCTATTAAAGAAGTTAATTTCTGAATTCTACCACCAAAAATCTGTTCATTTGTTGTCTCTACTTTTTTAATAATATATTTTGATAGTACTTCTAATGATTTAGTTTCTGTTTGTATGTTTCTATTTTGCCAACAACATCGATCTATAATTTCGTCATTAGTATCAGAAACTATCCAAAAGTTGATACTAAAATATTTATCCTCCGTATCTTCATAAATTATATCTAATGAGCCAAGTAAGTTATACTCTTTATCATAAACTTTATATGATACTTCTTCTTCATCATTAAGAAAAAATAAATCTTTAACTTCAATAGGTATTAATCTTTCTTTGAATTGAGGAGCAAATACTAATGAAATTTCATCTGATTGTGTGTAACCTGTTACTGCTCCAAATTTTTCAACGAGATTTTTGGTTGTTTCTTCCATTGTATTAGATAATATGTCATCAAATGGTTTTTTCATACCTTTTGTGTATTTACTAAATTTATGACCATCGATTCTACAAATGATAAAATCTCTTGGATCAATTACTGATTCAAATTCTTTTTCATAACCTTTAAGCCTAGTTCCTAAAGATTCCTCTCTCATACTTTTTTTCACAGTTATCCTTTACCAAGTATTTTCTTCTTGTTCCTCTAAAAGACGTTCATACATTAAATCTATCTCATCTTTAACTTGTTTAAATGAAACCTTTTCAACCATATTAATTTTTTTTGTAAAACGTATAAAACCTTCTAGGGTTTTATATTCGTTAAATTTTGTATTTAGGTTTTCTACTAAATTGTTTAATTTTGTCAATTCATTATGTGTCATACTATTTCCTTTTTTATATAATTATTTTTAATAATTTTGATATTTTATTTGAAATTTCTATTTTATTATTTTCAACAAATTCAAATATTAGGATATTCAGCCACGTTTTGCTGGTTTCCACCTCATTTATTTTTATAAATGATTTATTATCTTCTTCTATTAATTCATAAGATTTAATATCAATATCTAAGGGTTTATCTTCACCAAGTAATAAAATGGATAATTTTATGGATTTACTATCTGGATCTATTTTGATATTTAACATATGTCCTATCCTTTGTATTTTAAAATTAATAAACGTAGATATAAATTTTAATTTTAAATTATTTAACATAATGTATTATAATGTAATTATACTTAAAATTATATAAAAAGTTCTGGATTTGATTTTGAAAGAGAATTTAATATAGATTCTGCCGTTGTTAATTTTTGTATTTCTGATTTATATTGGTCTTCAATAAATTTTTTCCGTTTATTATAAATATCTTTATAAATTTTCCAACCTTCACTTAAACTATCAGTTAAGATATACCCAGATGCTTTACTAGGATATGGGTGTTTACTGTCATCATCCCAATATACAAATTTTTTACTTAGTTTTTTAATTTTAAAAACTGGTAAAGCTAAATGTGAATATACGGCATATAACTCAATATTTTCTCTACGAGCAATAGTTAATTTTTCTCTATCAGTATAAATCATTATTTTTTTCAGATTTTTTTCTTGGGTCTAAATTAAACAATAAGTTGTCATATGCATTTTGTAAACTTTCAGCATAGCTATCCCATACATCTAAAGAATTTATTTTATTATTAAGTGATAAAAGTTTCTCTTCCCATTCTTTATATTCTTTTGTATCTTCAATTTTCATAATGTCCTCTTTTTATTTTATTTTTGATTAAATTCATTTCTAAACCGATGATCAATCCATTAAAATCAGTAACTATTCTACCACTAGAATCTTCTAGTGGCGATAAATATAATTTTTTATTATCAAATTTATCTATCATGACCGTAATGTATTAATAGATACCTATTTGAGTACGAGTAAGATTTGTTGTTCCGTTTCTCTTGTAACCAAGACTTTCATATCTACTAATTACATTGGCTACTTTTTGAGCACTATCAATATCAGTTGCAACCATACTAAAAAGTTTAGATTTGAACCAAGCTTTTCTCTCATCTGGAACATTAAGTGTGCCAAGGTAAATACCCATAATAGTATCTACTTCTTTGTAACTTGCTCCTAGTTGAGCTTCATCAGTATCATCTTCAGTAACCATAAGACCATCTGATGGTGGTTGGGAAATAATATCTTCTCTAACTCCAAGAGCTTTAGCGATTGCTGGAAGCTCAAAACCCTTACCAATATTTTGGATTGGTCCAAAGTCACCAACATCACCACAAATAGTCCAAAAACCCATTTGAAATTCTGAAAGGTTGTCTGTTGAAAGTACCATACCATTTGTCTTTCTAGCAAGGTCATAAAGAGTAATCATTCTAAGTCTTGCTTTAATATTACCTTCAAGTATATTAGTTGGAAACTCTTTCGTTTTAAACCCCGCTTTCTCAGCAAGTTTATCGGTCATTGAAACGGTATTAAATACTTCCGACATCATATTAGTAGGGTCATCAAATGCTTCTGCTTCTCCACTTGTAAAGTAATCTGCATCCCAACTTTTGAATTCTTCAAAAGCCGTACAATAGTTATCTCCAACCCATTGAGCTTGTTCTTTGTGTTCATTACTTGAACTCATTGGAATAGATATACCAATTAGAGGTACTCCTGTAAATTCTTCTTGACAAAGTGCTGCAACAACGGCACTATCAAGACCACCACTTACTCCAAGAACAAGTGATTTAAGGTTGTTCCTTTTAACATAATTTTTAACTTGTGCTCTAATATTTGAAATGACCATATTCGCCTTTTGTGTACTAGGCGTAGTTATTTCGTCTATTTTAGTTACTAGATCATTAAACGATTTGATATTATTCATAATTCTGTACCTCTACTTTTTGTTTTTTGTTTTTAAGATAATCTTGCACAAACCATAATTGCCCACATCCGCCGCCAATATCATCTTGTCCAGCAGGATCAAATATTCTAGTATTATATCCGTCCGTTAAAAATGATTTTTCAAAATCTCTAATAGTATCTAAATTTCTACATGCACTATCTTTCATTGTTTCATCAGCTTCACAAATAACACTAAATGTGAAATTAAAAACAACTGGTGAAAATAAGTTTTTGAGATTATCTATATCTGAAATAGAATTATTTGTTCCATCAACACAATAATTCAGATAAACTTTTCTACCTGTTTCTTTATTCCAAAGAATACCTCTATCTCTGATTTCTCTAAGAGTGTATTTCTTTTTAAATGGAATCAAGTCATTTCTTTCATCGTCATTTGATTTATGAATGCTAAACTGCAAACCCACTTTGTTAATTTCGGTTGATAATTCGATAAAATCATTAAAAACCTCATCATTATCAATACCGATAGTTGAAATTAATAGATCGGCATTAGGATAAAGTTTATTCAATTTAATGATAGCCTCTTTAACGTTTTCATAATTAAGAAATGGTTCTCCCATACTCATAAACATTATTTGTAGTTTTTCACATCGACTGTTTATATCTTCAATATTTTTATCTTTAAAAATAGTTGTTATCTGTTCAACTATTTGATCCGACGAAATATTTTTTAAGAAATTTTTACCAGTCCCACAAAAGGTACATCCAACAGGACAACCACTTTGTACAGAACAACAAATAACAGTTCTTTTATCGAATGAACCATATTTATATAGCACACTTTCTAAAACTATTTCATCATCATTAAAAATATATTTCCAAACATTCTCTTCTGAACTTTCTATTACTTTCATGATCATTTTGCATCTCCAGAAAAGGTTACGCCTCTATTTTTCATAATATTAATATTTGTTTGGAAACTATCATCTATTGATCCATCTGGAAATGATTTTATTCCTTCAACAGCATCCGAAAGAATATTAACTGTATAACCATTTTTGATTAAACCCATAACATTCATAAATACACAGTAATTTGTGGCTACACCCACAATGTCTATAATTGTTTCCTCTGGTTTAAAGGTATTTGTAAAAATAGATTTAAAGTTTGAATTTCCTTGCCAAATATCAAAAACATCTTTTGTAAAAAACATTTCCGAATCAACTATAAATGTGTTAAATGGTATAGTTCCTTTATTGCCTCCACCATTTGCAATAAAGTTATCCCAATTTTTATATCTTGGTTTAATTTTATAAAAATTCCATCCAGTCGTCCCAAATTCACAATGAATTGAAGGAAAAATTTTAGATTCATCAGAACCACTATATTTATCAGATGTGTGTGTATCAAAAGTATAAATTACATTTTCATATGATTCATCATGGATATAAGATTGGATATTATCAACTAATTTATCAGCATTAGGTACTGATAGAGCCCCTGTTGGGCTAGCAAAGTCAAATTGGTAGTCTACTACTATAAGTATTTTTTTCATATTAGTTCTCCTTAGTTATTCGTTCTAACTTATGTTAGATTCAATAACAGTTTTAATAATACACTAAGTGTGTTTTTATTTATATTATATTATACAAAAAATATACTTAAATATAAATAAAGAAAAATAAGTGAGTGAGTAATAAAATGTCTAAAAATAAAGAAATTAGTGATTCATTATTTGATAAATTTAATAAAATGACAAATACGGTTGTTGCCTTATATAGTTTTTTATCTTTTATTATTACGATTGGTATTGGTGGATATATTAGTTATGAAGGGATATTAGATAGTATATCGGAAAATACTGAACGAATAGAAATCACCCAAATGATGATATTAAAAGATATAGTGCGTCGTTCTGAACATAATCCTTGTGCAGTAAGTGATACGGAATGGGATGAGTATTTGGAAAATTATAGTACTTTACAGTCTCTTAAAAAAAAATATAAAAAAATAAGTAGGAACGCTAAATGGGAACCGATAGAAAGATTAATGGAGGATACTGAACAATGCAAAAGATACTAGTAATATTACTTAGTATAACAATTTTAAATGCTGATAATCATTGGAGTAATATATCCGATGAGATTTCATACATCGAAAATAAAATATTGATAGTTGATCAAAGAAATATTAAGCAAACATGTTTGACATATAAAAAAGAAGTAATACGTTTTTTATATAAAATCAATAATGTAAAATCGTATGAATTACAAAATAGATATTTAGAAATATCAAATCAATTTTTAAAAAAGTATGATACTTGTGTGAATGATTCGTTAAAAAATAAAGTTTACAAAGGTTATCGAATAAACCCTTTAATATCGGATGATAATCATATTAGATGAAATTTCATCCGATAAATATACAAATCATGTTACCATAGTGATTTGACTTCTATTTTTTCTTTTTATACCATTTTATTATATAGGAGATTATTATTAAACTCATAAATCGCCTCCTAAATCAAAGATATTTTTTATAGAAGATTCAATAAATGAATTTACGTAAATAATATCCGAGTAAAAATAAAATTTAAATAAGATCTACTAATTGAATGTAACATAATTATCTCCTTCTGTCGATATGACTAATTATTTATTAAAATTATACAAAAATGTTATTATAATCTTGGGTCGACACTTTCTTCTTTTTCATTTTCAAATAATAGATTGGCTATAATTTGTATTTGTTCTTTACTACCCATAGGAGCTTTAAGCATTTCTTCTCCTAATTTATACTCTGATATAGAAAGTCTTAATTTTTTAGAAATATTTTTTTGATTTAATAATCTATTAAATTTAATAGGGAATTTATAATCGTATCCATAAATAATAGAAAGATATTCTTCATTTCTCACTTTTAAATATGGTGCAATCCAAGACTCTAATAATTTCACTTCGGGTTTTATTACGCAACCCTCCATATTTTGATTTCGCACCAAATTATCATACCATTTTTCAGCTTTAATCAAATAATTTTTATCATCAAAATCAACAATATGTATATTATCTGAATTTAATAATTTAAAGTGTTTACTAGGAGTTAAATCCAAATTAATTATATTATTGTTTGATATTGCTTTCAATAATCTAAAACCTTTAAAATCAGTATTTGTATCTTCTCCATAAAGGGTTATTTGTTTATTAAAAATTTTCCAAGCTTTTTTGTGGTCACTTAAAGGTATAAATCTATCAATTTCAAATTTTAAATCTTTATAAGAGTGATACTTGTGTCCATATTTTTTAACCAACTCTTTTTTAGCTAAAATATTCTTATCTTTTAAAAATTCTGATTTGTTAAATTCATCCTTTAAACTTATAAAAGCCTTATCAAATCCATTATCAAACAGAAAGTCAATTTCTGTTTGAATAGCTATATCCGCAGTCTTAAAATGGGTATCAATCAAACCTTTTCCTAAAAGAGCCCATGGTAATAATTCGCCATCTATAATTATCTCATCAGCATTATACATATCAAAAATATGCTTGTATTCTACTAATTTAGATGAGAATAATTCGGTTAAATCTTCTCTTATTTTATATCCATTTCTACTTGTAGCATAACATTTTTTAATATTATCTTTAAAGAGATATAGTTGTGCTCTGGAACCCATATATTTAGGTTGTAGCACTACACTATCTACTTTATCCTTAAAATAATTGAGACCCATTTCTAAAGATTCTAGTGAATTATTTTCGATATTTTTATTTGTAGGGGAAATAGTACCTCCTATATAACCTATACCATTTTTTACTATGTAATCTAATCTTCTTTGGTTATATGGATTTAAATCTTCAATAGATACTTCTTTCATAGCTTTACCTATATCTTCAAACAGATTATTTCCAAAGTCGTTTCTTGCACTCTTAGGAGATAATGATTTTACACTTTGAATAAATGCTTTGCCATAACCTATACTATATCCAGTTAATTTTCCACCATATACACAACCTGTATCAATACAAACCTTATTTTTAAAAGATCTAACAGATGACTGACCCATATGACCGAATATATGAACCGGATGGTTATTAATTGCTTCTTCTTTCAAATATGATGTTAATTCATCATTAGTCTTATCTTTGTTTTTACTTCTACTAGCACATTTATATTGGTGTTTTAATGAAATTCGATCCATCTTTTCAAGATATTTAACTTCACATGGTGCATGAGTAACTATAAAGCCTCTTTTATTTAATCCTATAAATTTAACCCATCCTTTCATATTATGAAAAATATCTAAAAACATAGATTTTAGCTCTTCATTTTTCTCTAGTAAAATTGCTGTATTATAGTATCTTTTTTTCTGATCTAATCGTTCTGGAGTAATTTCTAAATCTTTGTGATTTGTTATCCATTTCCAAACCATCTCTTCATGATTGCCCAATATTAATTGAAATCGATCTTGAAATTTTATCATATTTTTGTGTATGAATTTTATAGTTTCAGTTAAATCTTCTTCTGATGATTTATCTATTAAATCACCTGCAAAAATTAGTCCTATATTTTTTGTTTTAACAGTATCTATAATTTCATTGTCTTTAATTATAAAACCATATTTTTCAAGTAATTGTTTTAATTCTTGAATACATCCATGAACATCACCAATAGTAATCCAATCATAAGTACTATTTACTATTCTGTCAGTATATTTTTTCCAATCCCATACATCTACACTATAAACAGGCTTTAACATTGTAGGTGTTAAATCATATCGATTTTCCTGTTCCACTTCCAAAAGAAAATCTTTATTTTTAATTTTATGAATATTTTTATATATCCCTTTTTTTAATGTTTTTAATGTCTCCGTTTTTAATCTTTTTATATGTTTAGAAATAATTTTCCCATTGGTACTTGGACGTTGATATAGGCTTTCAGAAAAATTCTTTTGGTATTCATCAATATTTTTATAATCGAAAACTATAATATCTACATTATAATTATTATCTTTTGCTATATCTAACACGTCGTTTCTAAATTTTTCGCTTAATCCGGTTGTATCTAAAATAACAAATTCTGCATTGATTGGATAACTGGTAACAGCTCTTAATTTTGTAAATAGTATTTCGAATGCTTGTGTTGAACTCTCAGTCATAATTTCATCTATTTTACCATAGTTATAACCCAAAATATCTTTTCTAATATTATCGGAACTAATATATTGTATATTTGTCTTTAAATTATTATTAACATTGCCTTTATATTTTTGTAATGAAGGTATTAGAATTTCATTAGCAAACGTCGTTTTACCAGAACCACTAGGTCCGACAAGCATTATTATGGTATGTACTTGGGTTTTAATTTTATTCATAAGAATCCTTTATTTGAATGTATAACCATCTAACTGATAAATCGTTTGTATTTCGTCATCAGTCCATGATTTATATCTTTTCTTTACTACTTTTATTTTTTTATCAAGGTAGCTAGCTTTCATACTATTATAAGAATCACTAGAACCGCCTCTATCGATTAGAAGAGGTTGTTTTTCACCTTCTACTATCAAAATAAATATACTGTGGTTGTCATTATACATAAGAGAAACATTTTTATCAAATGGTATTTCTTCATCAATTCGTTCTGAATGATAATAGTCATGAATTGCAGGGGATATAGCAAATGGGTAAAAAATCCCAATTAATATTATTGGCAAACCAATAATAGCAAACCAATTATAATATGCTTCATTATCCCAATGTAAATCATAATTATATTTTGAGTGTTCATTTATTCCCACATAAATAAAATGTGCAATAACGCCTATAATTAGGAATGATAAATATACTCCCCAACTACCATCCGAAAACCATGTTATAATGCCTATAACCAATGTTATGATAAATGGTATTGTGTATAGTTTTGTTCTTAGTAACGATTTGGTTTTAAACTTAGATGTTACATTGCTTTTGATATTCATTACAAGCCTTTATATAAATTTTTCTGGAAACATCTCAATAGCTTTATCAAATGCTATCTGTGCTTCTTCAATTGTGATATTATATTTAATAGCAACTTTATCTATACTTAAATGATTTTTCTTATTTCTAAAAATTGATATATTTCTTTCTTCGGCGGTTTTATACAGTTTATGTTCCAACGGTACTATGATATTGGTATCTTGACCTTCTATTGAAATTGATTTCAGAAAAGAATTTCCGCTATTTTCTTCAATACCCTCAAAGAGTTCATTCTTTATAGTAATACCATAAACTAAATCAGCCATTCTGGAAATCTCCTAATAATTCTTTCCCAAACATCTTCAGGAATCTCTGATTGAAAATCATTTTTTAATGCGAATTTAATATTCTTTTCAGTCATCCATAAAAGATCTACATCTTCTTTTTCAAAGCGCTCATATAAGAATGGACTAGCCCAAACTATAATTCGATCATCTTTTATTAAATATCCATTATTTGCAGCTTCTATATATTCTAAATATTCAAAAATTATATCTTCACGATCTATTCCTTTTATTTCAAGAATATTAAAAGAGTTTTTAAAATGTCCTAAAAGTTTTTCTTTTCCATCATATTGTATCTTATCTTCAACATAGAAAATACTTTGATGGAACCCTTTACCATAGGTATCCATAACATCATAATTCATTTCGAGGGGTATATTATTGTAAAAAATATCAGTAATTACAATGTCTCCAGTACCGATATAATCTGTATCTTTTGCCTCTATTACTAATAAATCTTTATTAAAATCGTCGGTATTTTTTAAAATTTCTGTTTCAAAAAAAATACCTTTTTCTATTGATACTGATGAAATATACCAACCATCAGATAAAAAATTATCATCATTAATATTAAGGGTTAAATCACTAATATTAATAGTATCATATTTTGAATATTCGTATTCATTAACATTAATAGAAATACTACCATCAATAGCACAACTGGAAATATGTTCTATATCATCAAAATCATAATATTGTCTTTCCCATCCACTACTACTGAATAATGTATCAAAATGGCCAATAATTTCATTGTAATCAAAACGTCTAAGAAGTTCTTTTATATTGTTGATATGGAGCTTATTGAGCTTACCACAGCAATATTCTCCACCATATCCACCAAATGTTAATACCATTTTCATACCCTTTTAATTATACAACCAATACTTGTAGATATACCATTGATATTATCGCCTATTTCTATAAATTCAAAGGATAGGTTATCATTATTAAAATTAGACATAAAACTTTTAAATTCATCAAATGTAGGTTCCCAATCATGATCATCATGTCGCATTTCTCCACCTAATTCGTAAAATACGTTAAAGTCTTTATTTGGTACTGTAATGATAAACGTATCAAAATTAATAGATGTTAGCACTAATTCTATTAATCTTTTTGATTCAACTTTTGGCATATGTTCGATAACTTCGGTTAGTATTACATCTACTAACTCATTATCGTAATCTTTTATAAAATCTTCTAGACTATTAAAGAGATTAATATTTGTAATTTCTTTTTTTGAAGCTTTTATCTTGACTGACTCTAATAGATTAGGATTAATATCAATGGCGTTATAAAAATATTTTTCTATTTTTTTAGAAAAATCTATTGCATAAAATCCTTCTCCACACCCAATATCAATAATCGATTTATTAAATGATAATAAACGCTCTATTCTATCTTTTCGTTGCATAGCCGTATTACCATAAGCCATATTGATATTATATCTTTTTGATTCTTCAAGTAATTGTTTATATTTTTTAAATTGATTTTTACTTTTAATAAGATTTCTACTTACTAAATAACGTATAAAGAATGGTGCATCTAATCGATTCATAGCATTTAGGTATTTTTCAATATTTGAATTATCTAAATGTACATAGTCGTTACTTGATAATGCAATAAAAATCATCATAAGATTAATATAATTTAATAACATGAACCAACTATTTTCAGTTGTCACCTTAATAGTATAGTTTTTCCCTACTTGTTCAGTAATTTCAATTTCAAAATCAGGGAAATATTTCTTAAAATCCATTAACTGTTTTATTCTTTTAATTTCGAGTAAATTAATATAAAAATATTTCGGGTTTTTTATATCTAATTCTGATTCTTCTCTAACAGTACTTGAAAAAAATTCACTTATTGCATTGATAATAAACATGGGCGAGTTGTATTTAGAAATATTTAGATAATCAAATTCTTGTGATCCAAAGGATACATCATTATCAGCATCCTTAAAATAGATATTAAAGTCGGTACCATTATGAGAGTACCAGGTAAATGCAGTACCTTTACGTATACTTCTTATTTGCATAGATGAATTTGGATTTTTTTTAATAATGTATCCAAAATTTGGATCATCAGAATGTAGCTGTAAAATAGCCATATAATATTCCTTGTATAATTTTATACATAATTATAAAAGAAATAAACTTAAAAATTAATTAACAAACCATTTATAACCAGATTCTAATTCTTTTAATATTTTATCTGGATTATTTTCAATTATATTTGTAAATTTTTCATTAATTTTATTATTTAAAACATAATCATTTAATGGTTTAAAGACTTGCATCAAGCTGAAAATAATAAAATTTTCAGCTTCTTCTTTTGTCCAGAAACGTTTTAATTCAGTACTATAAACCGCATTATCAAAAGTTACGTTATTTGTATTATCGGAATATAAAGCAAAATTGATTTTTGGTTCTATAATTTCAAAATTGAAATTAGAATTTTTTAAATTGAATCTAACATCACATTCCCAAAATTCTAATTTCTGTTTGTATGGCTGTTTTTTAGCAATTTTACTAATTGTGGCTAACGATATTTGTGAATAAAACTGATTTTGTATTAAAGCCATGTTAGGTTTTACTTATTCAATTTATTTTTAATCAATTGTTCTAAAGAATACCAAAATTCATTAAATTGACACAAATATTTGATATTTTTTTCACACATTACTTGACTAATTACAATAAATATCATATAAGCAGTATATAATACTATAGCAGTTACCATTTGGTTAGACAATACTAAATTAAACATTAAACTTAGAATACATCCTAAAACGGCTGCACCAATATAACCCAAAAAACTATTATTCGTAGAATTTAATAAATCTGATTTATAACTCATTTTGATCCTTTTTATATATTATACAAATTATCTTAAATATGTTCCATCTTGTGGACAATATTGAAATGAACTTTTATATTTTCGTCCACAAGATGGGCATTGCTTTTTTGTTTTAACGGTTATAGGCTCGGAGATCTTTTCATTATTATTTATGCCAACTAGTTTAAGAATTATTGAATATGATTCTTTTTCCAAATAACCAATATTACCTTCTTGGAACTTTTGATTAGTAGCACTTCCCTCTACTGTAATTCCCAAATCAATATTGCCTAAAGAATTTGTAGTGATAGTATTAGATAATTTAGTACTACAAAATACTTCATTTGATGAAACACTTGTTGTACCGTATGTAGGTATAGGTGGTGTTTCAATAAATCCCGGTCCAAAATTTTGGTTAGTATGATTTGTATAAATTGTATCATCAGAATACCAAAAATCTCTAAGTTTATTAGTGATAGATTCTTCTTCAAATTGATATGTAATTTTAACAAGACCATCTTCTGGTTTATCACCTCTAAATTCACTAATCTCTTGAGTTTTTTCTATAAATTTAAAAGCTCTATTATCTTTACTACCATTTATATCTCTGACAAAACCTTTTAGTTCCATATTTTTACCTGGAGACAATAATAGTTTACTACCATTTAAGACATCTTCACCATCAATAGAAATAGATATTTCAACCTTTTTATCATTTTCATTTTTAAGAAAAATTTGGTACTCTGTACCAAATGGAAGATATACATTATCCCCTTGTTCTCTTAAAATTTTACCGTCAGCTTTTATACAAGCTATTAATTTTTTGTTATACATGATTTTTTCCTTTGTGATAGACTAACACAATTATTTTTTAAAGTCTATAAAAATATTTTTGAGGATTAACCTCCGTATATTAATGGATATACTTTGATATTAACATACGGAGATCAATATAATATATTGTTGATTTAATGAAGTGATGACTGAACACTTAAAATTTTTAAAGTCATTTTTTTATTTAATATGATTTTATTTTACAATAAAAAATTATTTTTTTAATGGTTTCATATGAAAGCTAGATTGAACATCCTCTGGCTCTTCAAATAAAACTTTTTTACCTTTTTTCTCAAGTATTTTTCTTGCTAAATCATTTGATACCATAGCATAATCTGTAATTGCAATATTATCAAAATTATTAGTTACCTCTTCTTCAGTTACTTCAACAACTGGTACTTCTACTTCTTCTTGAACTTCTTCAGTTACTTCAACAACTGGTACTTCTACTTCTTCTTGAACTTTTTTCTTTCTTGCCATTTTATTGCTCCTAAGATTATTTTATAATTATTTATACCTATTAGAATTTTTTTAATGTTCTTTCCATATCTCGCTTGATATCACGCTCTTTAATAGTTTGTTTTTTATTATATGTTTTTTTGCCCTTAGCTAATGCCAACTGTACTTTTATTTTTTTTGTACCTTCTCGTTGATAAATTGATAAAATAATTAAAGTCAGTCCCTGTTCTTTTAATTTGCTTTTGAGTTTTAAAATCTCTTTCTTATGCATTAATAATTTTCTATCTTGCACTTCATCAAATATTGCATAGGATGGTATGTATGTTGGATTTGAAATATGAGCTTGAGTTAAAAATAACTCATTATTTTTCATTTTGACGTAGCTTTCTTTAAGAGAAATCGTACTATCTCTTACAGCTTTTACTTCACCACCCGACAGTACAATCCCTGCTTCAAATGTTTCTATGATTTCATAATTAAATCTAGCTTTTTTATTTTGAGCATAAGTCATTTTTCTACCTTTTTCACTTTTGTTATGATAGTACTAGTACTTCCAGCAGCCCACTTACAACTTTCAACATATACTTCAGTATCTTCTAAAATAAGTGTGCCATGAGTTTTGTATTCTAATAATAAATCATCAGGAGTTATATTAATATATTTATTTACCTTTAATACATGACAATTAAATCTTATAATTTCAGTAATCATTAATCTAATTCCACCGAGAAATAATTTAATAGATATACCATATATTCAGCTTCAAATTCATATTTATCATCGGAATGAATTAATTGATATAGCTTCTTAAATGGCAATTCATTTTTATTTGTCTTTATTTTATGTAAATCCTTAAATTTATCTCTGTGCGTTAATTGAAATAAACTAAAAATTTTATTTGTCAAGAATGCTTGTTCTTCATATGATAAAATTCTATTTTTATAGATTATTTGTGGAAAATCATCTATGGATTTATCATAGCCATTTGTCCATAACTTCATAATTCACCTTTTATAATGTCTTTATATTTTTTAATTAACTTACTATCTAATTTCACTCGTATTTTAGTTTCGCCACCTAGACACTTACCTGCACCAGTCGATAAATTTAATAAGCCATTTCTATTTTCAAAAGCAGCTTCAACAGCACCCAATTGATAATCTCTTAATATTACAGGATTACCATCAAATTCATAGTCTGAGAATATATCGTCTTTTATACCATCTTCAAAAAAATCATTTAATGGTAAAAAATGTTCCATTACTTCACTACTCATAGTAACTTTCTTTTTTTGTACTTCTGTTAAATATTCTACAACTTCTGAGAATAAACCCATTGGGAATGATCCATCGGCCTGTACTAATTTAACTTGAACTCCTTTGATTCCCATAAGCCTAAACCTAGGCTGAAATTTATAACCCGGTGGTAAGAATGCAAATTTTTGTTGGACATGATATAACATACTAGACGAAATTTTATTTAATACAAATGTTGCTGAATCTCTTTTTGTGATATGGATTGGAATATTTTTCTTTTTTTTAGCCATTTTTCTCTCTCCATTTCTTAATATCTATAAAACATTTATTTAAAATCGCTCTACGTTTTAAATTTATATCTAAATTTTTATTAGCTATTCTAATTGCATTTTCAATGCATTCCTGAATACTCGAACTATCTTTACACCAATCTACAAAATAGTTAGATGACAATTTGATACTCTGTTCCCACGAAACTTTATTAAATTTATTATCGTATGATGTATATTTTTTATGTATTTGTTCCTCAGAAGATATTATATAATCCTTTAATAATTTTTTTTCTTCTGAAGAAAGAAATTTATACTCTATTATAAAATCTTTATTAATTAATATATCGGGCAAAATACTATTTAATAATCTTAATTTTTTATTTTTTAATACTGATTTTATAAATTTATTATTTAAAATTCCAACTAATTTTATATTACTATTTTTATTATTAAACCATTCCCCAAATAATATATCTGATTGTTTATTTAATAAAAAGATTATTGTACCTTTGTTTAAAATTTTTTGCTTTGGAATATTAATAATAATAATAGACTGATAAAAATCCATTTTATATATGATTTTATCTTTGACTGTTGAAATTAATGTTTTGAGTTTCATTCTTTATTTCGACCTTTTCTGATTTTATTTAAGAAAGCAGTATTTTTAGAACTTGATTTATTTTTTTTGGGTGTACCTCTTGCTGCAGAAAATATTTCTTCTTTAGTTATTTCTCTCGGATTTTTATCTGCTGGAATGCCTAAACATAATTCTTTAAAATCACACCATGCACAAAGTTGCGATAATGTTTTATTAAAAGTTGTGTCTTTCTCAATACTATTTATTTTATTTAAAAACTTTTTTTTGAGTATAGGAATATCTTTAGATTCAAAGGTATATTTAGCCATATGATTATGCTCCACATAAACAAATGCAGTTTCTATGTAGTCAGCGCCATAAACTTCATGAGCCCAAATAGCATATAATTCTAATTGATCTTTTGATTTAGGCCATTTTTTGAGAGCCTCTTTAGATTTACCACCAGTTTTCCAATCGAAAATATAACATGCACCAGCTTCTGAATCCCAAATTATCAAGTCTATAAAGCCCCGTATTAAAGAATCTTCTAAACATTTTACTGGTTCAAGATTTGGTCCAAGAAACATTTCTTGTTCTGGTACTTTTTCACCTTTTAAACTTTTAATCCAATGGTAAATCTCTGAATTTTCTGAAAATTCTAATGCTTGGGTAATAATTTTTCCACAATCATCACGAGTTAATGCTTCAAAATTATCAGGAATATCAAAATCATCAAGTTTATCCACCATATCAAATTCTAATACGGCGTGAAATAAAGTTCCTTTTTCTAAAATAGGACTGGGTGTAGATTCTCTAGGAGGACGAATAATATAATTAAATTCAAATTTTTTAGGACAACTAACCCATGTTTCCATTTTTGAATGACTGAATGGGGCATGGTTAAAACCTGGGATTTTTCTTTTTTTAAAATGTTTATAGGTTGTTCCGGAATCCATTACCCCAACACCATCAATTATATAACCGTCATTTGTTTTTTCAATATTTATTATATCGCCTACTTTACTTCCTGTTGGTGGAAAATCCAATATACATTCATATTTCATTTTAAGCCTTCATTTGATTATAATAATATTTTACATTTTATTTAAAAATTATCGAACACGCTTATAATCGATTTCAGTTTGTAATAGTGGTAATGTTTTATGCTTGTCATAATACTGTTGTAATAAATCCGTTTCAGCTTCAAGACAGAATTCTGGTGATACAACATGAAATTTATGTGTTACATTTTTTAATTCATCCACTCCAAACTTTTCTAGAAATGATAAAGCGTTACCGTATGGATTTTTAACGGTTCCATTGCTTAATGCTGTACTTCTAAAATCTCCTCTTCTTGCCCACATACCATTTCTAACTTTATGGTCTTTGGTACTTAATGAACCATCACATCTAGTTTCTCCAATATATATAAGTTTTTTCTTATGGTATATTTTATATACGCCTGAACGTTTAAATTCAGAAATATCATCCAAAGAATTAGCATGATCCATAATATTAATATGATCACTCCATTTATCCCATGTTGGGTATTCTTCTATTTTAAGTGAAGTATCCATATCATTTTCTAAAAAAGTAAGTATCTTTTCCATTTCTTCTTTAGAGCAGTTCAATAGATTTAAATTATTTCTATGTTTTTTAATTGTCATATTATGCCTTTAAAATATAGTTCTTTTAGATTACTTTACAAAAAAATAAACTTTTTTAGCATTAAAACATATTTTTTTAATAAATAAAAGAAAAATAGGATTAAAAATGTTATTAAAAGATATATTGATATTAGATGAGTCTAAAATAAACGACATTGAACATTATTTCACTAATAATGGTTTGAAAGTTAAATATTTTAAAAAGCGAGACGGTTATGAAATTGATGTGTCATTACCATCAAATAAAGTTAAAAATATAGTTGATGATATGAATTCCATTCCATCATTAATAAAAAAATATAATATTTCGTATATGGGCAGTAATAGTATAATAATACAGGAAATATAATGGAAATTATCAATAATTTAGGTACGTTTCCTAGTAAAAATATACAAGACTTTTATTTGAAAAAATCAAAAGAGGAATTTTTAGTTCAAGTAGATAATGCTTTTAAAGATTATAATATTAGTATTGAAGAAATAGAACTTAGAACAGGTTGGAATGATACATTAGATATAATTTATGAATTTTCAGCATTTTCAGATAATAATACATTAGAAATATATTTTAAGTTTGGTATATCAGTTACTAGGATGGGGTCAGCCTTTAGATTGCCTGGAGAAAGATATTTAAAAGGGTCATTGATGTTTGGATCTAAATTAGGTTCAAGATCAAATAATCAAATTATGAATGCTATTTATAATAAACTAGATACAGAATCTCTTTATTTATTTGAAGGTATAGAAGATAGACCTGAAGAAGAACAAGTAAACAAAATGATTGCTGAATCAAAAATACAGATAGATAAATTTACAAGTCTGGTATATGAAAATTTAAATATTCTTATTTCTGATGATATTGCAGAGTTAATACCAGAAATTAAAGAAATATTTATATTTTAGGAGTACAAAATGAAATTACAATAATTAAATGAGTGTGGTGGGCGGGTGGGCTCAAGACATATCCAAATCTATGAAAAAGAAAGGTACCGTTGGAGCTTTCACTCAACAATGTAAGGATATGGGTTTTAGAAAAGCATCTTATAATTGTATTAAAGCAGCTATTGAAAAAGCTGATAAAATTATAAAATGATCCTAAAGCTTTAAAGAAAAATTATGATGAAGCCGTTTTGTTAAAAAAAAGAGCAACATTAGCTAAATCATTTAAGAAAATGAGTAAAAAAAAGAAAATTAAATAAGGAGAAGAAGAAATGAAATTAAAAGATTTACTAGAGAATACTGGTGTAGAAGTTGAAAATGACTATGAGGGAGTAGAAGAGGTTAAGGCTGATATAAAAGATAGTTTGACTGAGTATGCTGAAGAATTAGGTATCGAAATTAAAAATTTGAAATTTAAAACTAAAGGTAATACATTAAGATGGACATTTATTCAAGATGGTGAATATAAAGAGGATTCATTATTTGCAGGTGATACAGATTCATCTGAAGGGACAATAACGATTGATTGCATGCCATTCAGATATAATGGATAAAGGTTTTATGCCTTTATCCTAATAATATTATTTTATGTTGATAATCTGAAAGATTTTCTTCTTTCATAATGTCAATAAGTTCGTTTACTGTATCTGATTTTTCTACTTCAATTCTACATCCCATCAATTCATAACCAAAATCTGTTGCGATATATTCTTCATATTTTTCAAGAGCTTCGATAACTTGACTAGCTTTGTGTACTGCCGGAACAATAAAACCGTTATCTTTAAGTATCTGATAAGTTTTTGAAGTATTTTGCCATTTACCATCAGTAGTAAGCCATTCATACGGTATAAATACTAAATTACTATCATCTTTATTATCCGCAAACATTATTGAATTAACGGCTGATGTAACGGTTTGACCTTTATTCTTTTTTGAAGGATCTTTAAGAGAAACTACACCTCTAACAGCTATATTTTTCTTAACTGAAATTTCTTGGGGAATAGATGATAAGTCCATCATATTAATAATCATTTCTGCATCATCACCATCACCTTTATTAAGTACTCTTACGAGTTTCCCTTTTTCATATTCGCAAGAAATCATAGATCCCTCAATAGCTGGTGTTACTACTAATCCACCTAATAAACCTTCTTGAAGCCCTTCAAAATGGTCGAATACATTATTTACCCAATCAATAAAACCTGATACATCATCCACCGTATTTTCAATATAAAATGGGTGAGAGTGTTTAAATTTTTGCTGCATAGCGGAATATTTTAGATAATCAATTGGATAATTTAATTCTAAAATTTGTTCTGCTGCTTTAACAATAACGGCTTCCGGTGAATATTGTTCATTCCAATCCATTAGTTCTGCTAATTTTTCTTTGATATTTTTATTTGACCATTTGAAAAGCTTAATTTCTTCTGTCATATTTAATTTGTATTCAAGATTTTTGAATATGTTTTGAATTACTGCCATAGTAAGTCTCCTTTTATAGTATGTTTTTTAATTTATTTATTTAAAATCTAAATAAGATTTTGATTTTTGTGGGCCTTTTTGATTTGTATATTTGCCTTGATAGTATTTTTTCATACCAATTAATTTGTTTCTGTCATTTTCATCAACTTGATGAAAATAGACTTGTCCTATTCTACAATTTGGATATATTTTTGTCTTATGTATTACAGTTATTTCTAACGTCCAATAACTTTTAAAGAAAATATCACCAAAACCGGCTGAAACATGAGATTGAATACCTAATCGTGCCATAGAACTACGACCTTCATACATAGGGATATAAAAATCGCTTCCTGCTTTTTCATTTGTACATCCCAAATATAATATATTTGGTGAAAGTACTAATCCCTCTTCTGGAATTTCTAATTCGTATATTATATTTTCTTTAGCCATATCGATGATAGGTTCCCGATACCCAAATATTTTTGCAGGTACAACTGTATATTCTCCATCAATTTTTCTGATTTCACAATGCTCATAAGTAATTAATTTGTTTGCTAATGTTATATCGATAGAATTTGGTCCTACAAAAGATTCATTAAATGGTTCTATAATGATTTTCCCATTAGATACCTCTTTTATAATTTTACTTCCAAGTAAAACACTCATAGTTACAAACCTATTTTATTAATTATTGGTGCAAGATATTTTGCTATTATTGATTCTGTAAATGGAAATGGAGAGTTATTATCAGAAAGTAATTTATATTGGTCAATTACTTTCAATGCTTTTAATCCTGCATTTTTCCCATCGCAAATAGCTGATTGAGTTGTATCATCAATAGTACTTATAATAACTTCATAATCACATTTAGTTGCTAAAAAATCCAATGATGAATCATCATCATATTTTGAAATTATCTTGACCATATTTTTATCCTTCATATGAATTTATTAAATCATCGATTGATGTGCCCAAATCTTTATCTTTCTTTTTTTGAGCTGATGCTACTAGTTCATCACAAAGATGACAGTCCCAACATTCAAATTGACAGGTTCTAATATGTTTTCGCCATAATTGTAACTTATTTTGGTCAACTTTTAAATCTTCAATTTGCCCTCTAATCGAAATATCATGTAATTCTTCATCGCCGTTAATATAACTTTCAATAAATTTTATAGTATCATTTAATAAACCAAAGCCTTCTCTACCATGTGTTTTTATTACATCTACATACTCTAAAAGTCTTTCAAAGTCTTCCCGATATGGTGGTATATTGCCTATTTTAAATGAATAAGCTGGGTCTTCTAATCTCCATTTTGGACAACTAACTTCACTAATTTTTTGATAAAAATACGGTTTATCCGTTCCTGGTTGTTTACTACCACTAGCATTATTAATTGTATAATGTTCGTTCATTACCGGGCATTTACCTCTACATCCTTCATTAGCAAGTAATGCAATAGGTACATATTTTCCAGTTTCTTTTTCAAATTTAAGTTGAGCTTTTTTAATTCTCTTTAGCATTTCTTCATCGCGCAAAAGAATTCTATCAATGTTAATATAATCGTATCCTGCTTCACATGCAGTCCAAAAGTCTTGAGCTGTTGCTACTCTTTTTAAAACCGTATTTTTTACTTGTAATTCTGGAAATTTTTCTTTAAATACACCAGTCATCATCCAATGATTATGGGGTTGTGTCATGCTTCTCAGACCAGCATCATATAAAAATTGTAAGTTAGAACAAAAGATTTCTAAATTTTCAGCAGTAGGCGGTACATTTACATTATTAAAAGTAGCAGAAACTCTAACTCCAGTCGCTTGTTCTAAGGCTAAAGCATTATTAAACATTTGAACTAATGCATCATTATCAAAATTTGCTCCCATCGCATCTTGCATGAATGGTGGAATTCTACTTGTAAAATAAACATCATAAATCCAATCAGCATTCTTTTTTAAGAATGGTACAAAAATATTTTCAAAGTCTTCTTTTGAAGTGTATGGGTTAAGTGGGATAGAAAAAATTTTTTTCTTTTTTGGTATTGCCAAAATATACTCCTTATTTGTTTCTCTTTATTATACAATTTTTTACGTTAAATATTGTCTAATTTGAGAAGCAGACCATTGAGGAATTTCGCTATAACCAATTTTAATCATTTCTTCAAATTCATTTTCTAATTTAAAAATTTTATAAATATTCTTGAGTTTCTGTTTGTTGATTTCTACTTCAATACCGCAAGGAAATGTTAAAATATTATTTTTGTATGTGAATTGTTTTTTCATTCTATATGTCCATATTTTTAATTTATTTATATAGAATTATTAGGGTGTATAAAGATAAAAAGAGAGAGGATTTATCTAGGTTAAAAACCTAGATATTTAGTTATAAGGATTATTTCATATCCATAATAAATTGTGATTTTTCTCCACCAACATAAGTAGGTACCGATCCATTCCATTTTTCAACAGTTTGAATTTTGATAACCTTGTCAGTTAATGATGAACTAAGTAATTTGTTTGCTTTTGATTGTGCGTTTGCTTCAACCAAAATAGCATCAGCTCTACCTTGAGCAGCAATTTTAACTGCATTAGCTTCACCGTGTGCTTTAGCTTCTCTTGCTTTGGCTTCGTTTTGTGCTTTCTTAATCAGCTCTTCCGATTTTAGAGCATCTTGTTTGGCTGCCTGCACTTCCAACATTTTATTAGCAATTTCCTTTGGTACTATAATATCTTTAAGATTGATATTTACCAATTTAAAATAAGGATTTTTAGAGTAACTTTCATTAAGTTTTTCTGTAAGATATTTTTCCACTTCTGGTCTTTTATCCATAATGGTGTCAACACTAAATCTCGAAATTGTAGCCTGAACTGCTTCTCTGTTTACCTGCTTAACTTTCTTATAAAAAGCATTTTCAAAATCACCATCATTTTTGTACATTTCAGCTAATTGGTCTGCTACAGGTTTTACCTCAATGCTCAATGCTAACTTAATTGGAATACCTTTTTTATCTAAGCCCTGCAATACTGGCTCAAAAATAAGTAATTCAGAATCCTCTTTATTTGCTTCTGTTCTTGAATAATTGATAAGCTTTGGACGAATTGTGTCTATCTCAATACTCTGATAGATTGGTATAAAGAAATGATAACCGGGTTGTATTTCCGTCATATCATATTTTGTACCTGTCTTCATAACGCCCCGTTCACCGTCATTTACGATTGCAAATCCAGTTTTTGTGACTGCCATAAATCCTAAGATTATAACAAGTCCAATACCAATAACTACTGTCCAACCAGCCGTCTTCATAAGCTTTTCCATTTTAACTCCTAAATTTTTATTAGGATTTATTATACACAAAAAAAACTTATAATCAACTTAAATATTATTTTTTATGAATTTTTTAAGATTATCTAATGTTAAGGGTTTTGAAAAATAATAACCTTGATAAAAATCACAACCTAATCTATCAAGAATTTCTTTTTGTTTTGAATTTTCAATTCCTTCCGCTATAATAATAGTGTTGAAAATTTTACTCATTTTAATAATTACTTCAGCCATACTTTTAGAGATATTATCATGTACAATATCATCAACAAATGCTTTATCAATCTTTATTTCATCAATAGTTAAATTTTTAACAGATGATAATGATGAGTATCCTGTTCCGAAATCATCAATAGATATTTTCACTCCTAATTGATGTAACCCATCTATTATTTGTTCCATATGAGTTAAATCCAAAATAAATAGATTTTCGGTTACTTCTAATGTAATATTATGTGGGTTAATATTAAATTGATTCATTTTATTTTTAATTTTTTGGACAAAACCATCTTCCATAAATTGTTTGATTGAAATATTGATTGAAATATTAAAATCCTTTGGAACTATTTTTTTAAATTTATTAATATCATTAAATACATAATCTAAAATATAATCACCCAAAATAATTATATTTTCATTCTTTTCAGCAATTTTAATAAATGTTTCAGGACTTATTTGACCTAATTTTGAATTGTTCCATCGAACTAATGCTTCTACACCCACTATTTTATTTTTAGTATTTAGTTGTGGTTGATACACCATGAATATCTCTTTTAAAATAATACCTTCCAATAATTTATTTTCTATTAAATGTTCTTCTTTAAAGGTTTCTTCTATATTTTTATCATAGAATACAATAGTATTTTGTTTTTCTTTTGCTTTATATAAAGCTAAATCAGCTTTATATTTTACACTATGAAGATCTTCAAATCCCTCACATTGTGCAATACCAATACTCATAGTAGTTTTATGTTCATATTTGAATTTATCATTAGTTATATTTAATAAACTTTTAGCAAAACTTATCACCTTTTCTTTGTTCATTTCTCTAGTAATAATTATAAATTCATCTCCACTAAAACGTATCAGCAAATCATCAGAAGAAATATTTTTTTTAAGTTCTGTTGCTATGGAAATCAAGAAATTATCACCGTAATTGTGTCCAAAGTTATCATTTATAAATTTAAAATTATCTAAATCTAAAAACAACATACTATAATGTTTATAATTGACTATTTTTTTATTTAGGTAATATCTATTTCCAACGTGTGTTAATGGATCATGAATAGAAATATATTCTAATTCATTTTTTCGTTCATTATTAATTTTATTAATAATGAACATCATTATAATAAAACTTATATTAAAAGCAAACCAAATAGATACTGCATTTATTAACCAATCATTTTTTAAAGAATCTATAATTTTTGAAGGGAACCCTATAACGAGCCATAGATCATATCTTTCAATAAATTTTACACCGACCTTATATTTTGTATTATTTAATGATGTAGTGGTTAATGATATTTGATTTGTTTTTTTAAATAAATTATGTACATCGATTTTTATAATAGAATCTATTTTAAAATCATTAATATTTGAATATTGAATTCTAGAGGAATTATTTTTAATTAATAAAATTATAGAATCATTGTGTATTTTATTTGTAAATAAATTAGAAAATGACTTATTTATATTAATATCTACTGCAAGTACACCATACACTTTTGAATTTTTCCTAATACTTTTTCTTATTGGGATTATTAGTTGGTTTGTTGGTCTAAATAAATATGAACGTCCTAAAATTGATGACTTGCATTTTAACGTTTTAAGAAATGACTCTTTAGTTTTTGGATTGGAGATAAAATTAGGTATCTTTTTTACATCAACATTCGACGAATTTATTAATATGTCTCCATCGGGCGATATAAAACCATACCCTACTGCATCAGGTTCCAATTCTAACGCCATATTCAAATATTTTTGCTTATTGGGATAGGTTAAAATATTATTTCCTAACATTGTAAGTATGTTATTATATTTGTTAAATACATCTTCGGATGCAATAGACAAAATACTTAGTTCGTGAAGAATCTTATTATCAATTTCATCCATAATATCTTTATTATTTGATTTATAACTAAAATAAAATATAATAGAAGTAGATATAATAACAAAAGCGATAACTAATAAACTTCCTAATTTTTCTAAAAAATATTTAATATTCATATTTAATTAAGCCCACTTTTTAAAATATTTATAGTTATTAAATAAATAATTGGGGGTTTACAAATGAAAAATTTTTAGTATTTAGTTGCATAATTTTATCGTCATATTCAAATAAAAATTCTTGTGGGTTTTTAATATAATACCAAATCCCCAACCAATAAATATCATTTAAAATTTGTGTTTGGAATTGTTCAATATAGGTACTACCATATTTATTAGATTGTCGTAATTTACTAAAATATATAGCAGCTTTAAATTCTATATAATTTTTTGGGCGAATCTGATTTATCATTTCAACTGCAGACATTACTTCTTCATCAAAGTCTTCTGAAGTTAAGTGATTATTTTTTATAAGTGTCCATAAAATAAATCCAAGATCATTTTTTAGTGATTTAATATTTGATTCTTTAATGTCAAACCCAAATTTCATGGGCATTTTGAATTCTTGACCTATTAAATATTCAAATCCTTGTATATTTTTTAATTGATTTAACTCATTTTTGGTTTTTTTCAGTTCATGTTCTAATAGCTGATATTCAAATTTACTCACACTCATTTTTTTGAAACTCCATACATGCGTTTTCTATCTCATTTATAATTTTTAATTGTCGTTCGGTTATATCGGGGCGATTTTTTTTAAGAAAATCCATCATATTTAATGTTTTTTTAACATATGATATCCCTGGTTTATCTAAAATATTTGAAAGTCGATCTATTAATTTTATTATAAAAGCATATTTAGACATTTTAATCATTTTTTGTTTTAAGTATTCATTCTTACCCAATTGTTTGATTGCTATAGGATCTGATGTTAATTCCACAACTATTGATGCTACTAAGGGACCAAATTCTCGTTCTAATTCAGAATATGTACACTCCGTATCTTCTAAAACATCATGTAGTAAACCAGCACATTGTAATTCATCTAACTTTTTAGAACCATTTTTATATTTAGCAATAAGTTGAGATACGATAATTGGGTGTGTTACGTAGGGTAATCCAGAACCTCTCCGTTCTTGACCTTTGTGCTTTTCAGCTGCAAATTGTATGGCTTTAATAACTAACATACTCTGCTCCTTGTATTATATTTAAAAATAATATCCAAAATATACTTAAAATCATATTAATTTTTCTATCTGATCAACCCAACAATAATTTTCCCAGCATGCGAAGTCTGGTTCTTCATAATTAACATAATCTTTCCAAAAACGTTGATAAACTTTTTGTATTCCCCATTTCTTAATACCAAAGAATGTTTTTGGAAAGATAAATAATCTAGTTTTTAATCTAAAAGTTCCATTTTTCATTTAAATAAATAACTCAGGATTACTATTTAATAAGTGTTCTTCAAAACGTTTAAGTAATTTATTATTCATAATTTTATTATACAATTAACTAAATTAATAAAAAATACCTTTTTATACTATAAATAATATAGTAATAAAGAAGATAGGAAATAATTATGAAAATAAAAGATATATTGGATATATTTTATCCTAATGGACTTGATAGACCCTATAACAAGAATGTATTGAGAAAACAACCAGAATTAAAACAAATATTAATTAAGAAAACTGATTTTTTAAAAAAGGAAGCGACTATTTCAGAACGTCTTTATGTTTTAAGACATAATATTTGTGTATCGCCAATATGTCTTGAGTGTGGATCACCAGTAAAATTCAAAAGTCCTAAAGAAGGTTATGCAAAATTCTGTTCTAAGAAATGTACTTCAAAATCATCAATAACTAAAATAAAAAGAAATAATACGTTTAACGAAAAATATGGTGGTATTGGTTTTGGGTCAAAAGAAATTTTAGATAAAGTATATGAAACCAATTTAGATAGATTTGGGACATCTATTCCACAACAAACAAATATAATAAAAGATAAAATTAAAAATTCCTGGAAGGATTTAGATAAAGAAATTATTTTAAAAAAGAGAAGAGAAACTAACTTAGAAAAATACGGGACAGAATATCATCAACAGAATAGTGACCAAAAAGAAAAATTACTTAAATCAATGATTAAAAATAATGGTGGTATTGGTCTTTCTTCAGATAAAATCAAATCTAAAGTTAAAGCGACAATGCAAAAAAAATATGGTGTAGACAATCCCATGCAGTCGGATAAAATCAAATCTAAAGTTAAAGCGACAATGCAAAAAAAATATGGTGTGGATAATTACAAAGAATTAGATAATGATGCATGGAATAATTTTAAAAAATATTTTGATCCAGAAACATTTCAATTAGACTTATCTTTGCAAGAAATGGAAGAAAAATATCAAGTGCGATATTACACCATATCTAATTTTTTGCAGAAGTATGGTTTTGAATTTTCAAAAATATCATCATATGAACAATCATTACGTAATATATTACCTGATGATTTTGAATTTAATAACCGAACAATTTTAGATGGTAGAGAACTAGATTTTTATTCAAAAAGTCGAAATTTAGCTATTGAATTTAACGGACTTTTATATCATTCTGAAAAATATGGAAAAGACAAGAATTATCATAAATCAAAGACGGATGGATGTATATCTAAGGATATATCATTGATACACATATTTGAAAATGAATGGTTGTTTAAACGTAATATCGTAGAATCTATAATTAATACCAAGTTGAATAATTTTTCTCATAGAATTTATGCTAGAAAATGTCAAATTAAAGAACTCGATACCAAGATTAAAAATGATTTTTTAGAAGAAAATCATATTCAAGGAAAAGATAGCTCCAAAGTAAAATTAGGATTATTTTATGAGGGTGATTTAGTACAAGTTATGACATTTGGTCATTCTCGATTTAATAAAAAATATCAATATGAAATGCATAGATCTTGTTCAAGAATTGGTTATCAAATAATCGGCGGATTAAATAAATTGTGGTCATACTTCATTAAAAATTATAAACCTAAATCTGTTGTTACGTATGCTGATAGAAGATATTTTGATGGGAGGAGTTATTTAAAATTAGGGTTTAATTTTTCTCATACCTCACCATCTAATTTTTGGATATTTGGTCCTGGTATAAAAGGTGTTGATTCAAGATTAAATTGGCAAAAACACAAGCAGAAAGATAAATTAAAAAAGTTTGACCCAACTTTAACAGCATGGGAAAATATGATTGATAATGGTTATAATAGAATATGGGATAGTGGGAATAATGTATATATTTGGAAAGCGGAAGAGTAATCTACTCTTCCTTCGATGTAATTAATTTATCGCCAACTTTAAGTGAAGCCATAATACAGTCTTCCACTATTTTTCCATCATCTAAGACTTTTGGAAAAATATGTCTTCCAGACACTTTGATAGTTTTTCCACTTTTTAAAGTGATTTCATATACTTCTTGTTCTTCTGGTTCAGTAACGGCTGTTACAGTTCTAAATTCATTATTAGTTCCAAGAACTTTATCACCTACATTGATTTCTTCAATATTTATTTTACCGCTTGGGGTTGTTACTTTTTCTCCAAATGCTAGACATCGGTTGTATTGGTCTGCCGTCCATACAATAGTGTCAAAGAGTGTTGCTACAGCTCTTAATTCTTCAGATACATATTTATCTTTTTCAAACATTCCCTGCCAATTTTTCCCATTTGGTGTCATTAGACCCGCATAATCTAGAATAATAATAGGGACAGTATTATATTTTTGTAGATAATTTCTTACAAATAATTCCAATTTCATTGCACTTAGTGTATTGGGTTGATAAAAATGAACGGTAAATCTACCATAGCCTTTATTATCACATTTCTTTAGATGATTATAAATTTCCATTTCAGATTTTTCAATTTGGTGTGTTGGTATTTTAGTCGAATGTGTTATATATCTTTTCATGATTTTTTCTTCTTTTAGTTCCAACGAAATATATATAACATCTCTTTTCATTTGGATATAATTCCATGCTAAATTTATTAATCCTATTGATTTACCACCGCCTGATTTAGCTAGTAAATAATTTAAACTAGGAATTGTTACACCTCCATCTAATTTATCATCTACGTTCCACCATCCAGTAGGAATTGTAGCTTCAGTTGATGTCAGCATTTTAAATAAATCTCGAAAATTATCTTTATCAGTATCTATGGTTACACCTAGTTTTGTATCGATATCAACATTTACTGCTTCTTTAATTTTCTTTTCAATAGTTCCATAATCTTCTTCTTCTAAAAGCTCGATACTATCTTCGATTGCACCTTTCATACTCATATTTTTTATAAATGCATTTAGATAATCTTCAAGATATTCTGTTGGCCAAGGTTTATTTATATCTAACCAGTCATCATGCACATTATCTAAGTTTAACTCTAATAATATAGCATCTTCTGGAGGAATACTTTTATATAAATCATAATAATCGATCATGAAATCAACTATTAATTTATTGATTTTTGACTCAAAAAAATCTTTATCTAAAAATGTTATACCCTTAACAAATAACTCTGGATTATTAATAAGTTGAGCAAGTAAAACCCGTTCTTTATCTTCAATATCTAATAGTTTACCTTCCGAACGTTCAACATTCTTTTTTTTCTTTTTCTTTTTCGATGATGATTCTGCTTCTAATTCGGCTAAAGCGTCTTCATATTCTGTATCATCTATTTGCTCATCCATTACAAAACCTTATTTTTTTATATCAATTTTACAATTTTTATTACATAAATAAAAGTATGAAACAATTAATACAATTAAAACAAAAAAATATAAAAGAATTAAAAGAAAAATTATGGTTGGAAAATAATAAAATCTGTCCATTATTAGGAATTGAGGTTGAACTTGATAAAATGGTGTTAGATCATATTCATAAATTAAAAAATGAAGAATGTTCTGAACAAAAAGGAACGATTAGGAATGCTTTAGAGTTCAGAGCGAATGCAATGGAAGGAAAAATCACGAATAATTGGAAAAGGTATTTTGGTTCAAATGAAACTAATCACCCAATTAGTTTACCAGATTTTTTACGAAATTTAGCAGATTATTTAGAAGCTGGAGCATATCAAGATAAAGAAGGGAATTTTTATATACATCCTTCAGAAGAACCAAAAGCTCAAAAAGTATCTAAACGAAATTATAATAAATTAAAAAAAGAATATGATTTGAGTGGTCGAAAGAAAAAATTTCCTGAATTTCCAAAGTCAGGAAAATTAACAGTAGGATTAAAGGCTCTATTTGAAGAATTCAGCATAGAGCCTTATAATTGAAATTAATAATCTAGAGTTGTTCTAAACTCTTTTACAATAGCTGTTAGTTCTTTAGCTGTAAAGGGCATATCAGGAAATTTATGTTTCAAGTATGCTTTTAAGTCGTTTGCTCTAGTTTTACCTGATTCTGCCATTGCTTGTCGTAATACATCTTCTGTGATGTTTGAATTTTCATTTAATGCGTTTTTATTTAATAGTTCACTTAATTTCATAGTAACTCCTTATTTTTTTATATTTTTATTTATATTTAAAATATTAATTTATTAGATCTTTTTCAATGTCAGTATCTGTATATGCATGTGATTGAATACCCTCTGTTTTATCTCTGCTTGCTACATCCCAAGTTGGAGTTTTTAAACCGTTAGTTCCAGGGTTGAAAACTTCACCATCAAACATATCAATTTGTTCAAGATATGGAGTCATATTTTCGATTTCCTCAAACACAATAATATATCCAGCTATTTCTATAGCTTTTAGTTCATAATTAATACCAATTGGTGAAAAACTTAAAGCGTTAATTCTTACTAAATTAACATCTTCAATATCCTCGAGAGCATCTCTATCTACGGTTCTTAAATTACCATTGATGATGTTTGATATACCTGCTTTACCTTTTTCAAATTCTATCCGTACCATTATGCGTCACCATTAATTAAATCTTGTTCGACATTAGTATCTTCATATGTATGATTCATAATTTTACCTGTAGGTATTTTATCATAATGCGGATCTTCGGCAAGACCACTAACATAAGGATTATATGGGTTTGACGTTGCTAATTCCATTTGTGTAGAATATATATGTAAACTATCAAGAGATGAAAAACTGATTTTAATATCAGTTGTACCTAAAAAAGTTAGAATATTATTATCTCTGTCAATACTCCATCCCATAGATCCTGTCGTCACAACATTAATCATTTCAAATTCAATATTTGATGTTTTAATTGATTCAATATTTGGATCCAGGTCTTTATCAAAATTTATAACCATGAAAACCGTCCTTATTTTTCTTTTATTTATTCAATGTAATTAAATTATTATTAATAATTTTTTTAACGACTTTCATACGTTCTTTAACTTTTGTATAATATTGTGTGTTGTTCCAACCACCATTATATCGACCTATTGCCTTTTTAAGGGGGTTTTTAAAATGTTTTTTCTTAGCTTGTTCATAGCATAAAAGAAGATAATGTCCTGCAATCTCAGCACCAAAATTAAAATCGCTCAATAATTTATTAACTATTAATACATCTTTATCTACTTTTCTCTTCATTTTTATATATTGTTTTTTTACCTCTTTAAGATATACTAAATCTTTTGGATATTTTTCTTTTAATTTGAGTGTTAATTTTTTAATATTATTTTTATGAATTGTTTTATGATATTTTAACTCTTTTTTAGCCCATTTAAAAGTTCTTATTGCTCTTTTTTCTCCGGCTTTATACCTTTTAATCCAAATAGGATTATTTAAAATTGATTCATAATATAATATTTTATCATAATTTTTATTATTTAGTAGGCATGAAGCTTTGGCTTCAAGATAGCTATTGAAACCATCTGACGTAATAGATTTTAGATAAATATAATCTGATTTGTATTTTGCAAACTTATCATAATCTATTTTTCCATCATAAATTAAATATGAGTATTTCTTTTTTAAATGTTGAAATTTTTTAATTGTGATTTTTGCTGTTTCTAATTTTACCTGGAAATTTCCTAATGATGAATCATAAAGTGGTTTTAATTTTCCATTCTCCCACTTATCGCCAACAACATATCGTCCCCAAGAACTTTCTTGACCCATAATACTTGCTAAACTATAACCAAAAGTCATCCCATCTTTAGCTTTTATATTTTTACCTGTTTTATACGCTGATTGTATTTTGTTTATTTGTTCTACATTTAATGCTTGTAGAGAAGATAATATGATAAATAAAAAAGTAATCATAAATTTCAATTTGAATTCCTTTTAATGGTGTATTTCATATTTATTATACCTAATTATAATTTAAATATAAATTAAGAAAAAATGTATAATTAATATATTATGTGATAACCAATCGTCTTTAGTGGTTGGGTTTTCTCAGTTAGGTATATAACAATTTTAGGAAAGTAAATGGAAGAAATAGAATTAACTTTTGAACAATTATTTAAAATAATATCATTAGAAGAAAATATTGCGTTTCGTAGAGATGAAGAATATTTTCAACAAACACCAATACAGATTCAAAATGAATATGGTGAGTGGATTGATATAAAAGGTCTTATTGTAAAAGAAGATAATTTAATAAAATTAGAAATTAATGCGACAGAGTATATAATAACTACTGACAATCATATTTTGATGCTTGATGACCACACCTTAAAAAAGGTCAATAAATTGTCTATAGGTGATAGATTATATAATATTGATGAAAATCATATGGCTGTAGTTACAAATATAGAGAATTTGTATGAACAGGGCTTATTATATGATGTTGAAGTTGATTCTGAAAATCATTTATATCAAATAGCAAATGGTACCATTCATCACAATACGTTATTAACGTCGGCTATTGTTAAATATGCCAATAAACTAAATATGAAAACGATTGTTATTGTTCCATCATCATCATTATTAAAGCAAACTTATGATTATATAAAACAATTTGATATTCCAGTTGGTATGTTTGGTAGTGGTAAAAAAGATGATGAAGTTAATATTGTGGCTACCTGGCAAACGTTACAAAATAATAAACATTTTATTCGTGATTTTGAATGTGTTATATGGGATGAGTGTCATAATGCCAAAGCGTATGTAGCTCAACAAATTATGAATGAAGCAAAAAATTCATATCTTCGAATAGGTTTGACTGGTACCGTGCCGAAAGATCCATTAGATAAAGCTAATTTAACAGCTGGTTTTGGACCAGTAGTTTATGATATAAAAGCTCATGAATTACAAAAGAGAAACATATTATCTTCAATAGATATTAATATTTTTGAACTAGTTTATCCTAAAGAATATTTGGGTTCATTTATTGATTGGCATGAAGAAACTGTTTTTTTACAAAGTAATGAAATGTTTCAAAAATTAATGAAAGCAATTGTTGACTCATTAGAGGGTAATACATTGATATTAATGAAGAATATAGATCCAGCTGAGGATTTATCAGAATTTTTAGAGTGTGAATATATTAGCTCGAAATTATCCGTTAATAAAAGACAGGAAAAATTTAATGAATTTGTTTATGGTGGTAATTTAATAACTGTTGGTACATATTCATTACTTAGTACTGGAATTGATATTGTTCATATTAATAATTTAATTCTTGCACCAACACCTGGCAAAAGTTTTACTAAAGTTATACAATCGATTGGTAGGGGTCTTAGAAGAAAGGAGGGACAAAAAGAGCATGTTACTGTAATCGATATGACATCCAATTTGAAATATGATAAAAAACATATAAAAGCTAGAAAAGATTTTTATAAAGAGGCTCAATATCCATTTGAAGTTGAAAAGATAGAATTAAAAAACTTTAAATAAAATTTATTTAAAGTTTTCTTTTAAATCTATCACAGCTTTATTTATTTCATCAAATAAATTAGTATTTAATTTAATTAATTCATCGATAAAATCTTCATTTACAGTATTTTTTTTTGGGTAAATTATTTGTTTATTAAATGTATCTGTTAATCTTTTAATTTTATTAAATAATTTATGACCATCAATACCGCTATTTATTTTATTTGGTTGGATCTGAAATCCAATTTTTTTAGCATTGGGACTTATACCAAGATATATATAATATTTTGTACTATTTGGTCCGACTTTTATTGTCCAAATTTCGTTATCATCTTTTATATTGATTCTATATTTTCCAGAACCAGTTCCAAAACCTAATCTATTTGGCTGAATCTCTATAATATGGTTATTTAAACCTTTCCATCTTCTTTTTTTAGCTTCTAATAGAATATTTCTTATTTTCATTATTAATGCCTTATCTTTCTTTTTATTTATATAATATACATAAAGTAATTTTTATTATTTGTTAATAGTCAAATATTTGAAAAAGATATAAATGGGGGAAATATTTCATAAATAAAAATGAGATTGGAATTATTCCTATCCGTTTAAATGTCAAAAAGGAGACTTTATTTATGACTAAAAAATTTGAAAAAGTATTTTGTTTGGATACAAATATAATACTTGACGATGCAAAAAATCTATTTACATTATCGGATAATGGTAAAAATCTTATTATTTTACCAGAAACGGTGCTAGATGAAATAGATAGTAAAAAAAGTGGTTGGGATGAAATAAATTTCCAAGCAAGAGAATTCGGTAGAATGTTATTTGATGCGGAAATTAAAGATAAAAGAGTTATAAAAGCAAACAATGACAACAATAAATCATTTGATATAGTTTTGATTGAAACTAAAGTAGATAATACTGTTATTCATATTATATCCAAAGAATTATATAAAGCTGATTCCGATAATACGAGTAATAGTATTAGAAATGATAGAAAGATTCTAGAAATTACATTGGATTTAATACATAATACGGATGACATAAACTATGAACATATTAAATTTATATCATTAGATGTAATGGCTAGAACCAGAGCTATAAGTTTAGGACTGGAGACAGAACCATTAAATTTAGGAAATAAAGAGGTTTCTTTAGATTTTATTAAAGAAATTGATTTAAATGGACAGGAAGTAAGAGAAGGAGATAATATTTTAGATTTTAACTCTGAACATAAACCAAATAATTTTAATTATATTTTTAACAAAGATGGGCAAAAAATACTTGCTTATATAATTAATAATAAAATACAATTTTTAGATGAAAAAGAATTACGTAAACAGAATGTAAATCCTATGAATGTTGAACAATTATTTTTTAGTAATGCATTATTGGATGATCACTATAATATTATTGTGGCTGAAGCAAAGGCTGGATCAGGTAAAACCCTTTTAGCTATTAGTGCAGCAATGGAATTGATTAAATGTAAAGAATATCAACGTATAGTTTATATTAGGAACTCAGTAGAATCCTTAGCTAAAGGAGAAGATGTAGGCTATCTTTCAACAAATGAGGCAAAATTTGAAATATATAATTTTCCATTGTTTGACACCATTGCTTATATTGCAGGCCAAATGCTAAAAAAATCAAAAGAAAATAAGCCTGGTAAGGGAGAAACTGTAACTGAAGAACGAATATCTGAAAAAGTCCAAGAGTTAGTAGAACGTTATCAAGTTGAAACAATGTGGACAGGTAGTATGAGAGGACGGACACTTTCAAATGCTATCGTAATTATTGATGAAGCTCAAAATATGAGCAATTCTACATTACAGCTGGTACTAAGTCGAATAGACTCTTCTTGTAAAGTTATTGTACTAGGTTCAAATAGACAGATTGATAATCAATATATTACACGATACACTAATGGTTTAACAACTCTTTTAAATGCCACAAAAGAAGACCATGAAGAAGTAAATTTATTTGGTATAGAATTACAAAAAGTTCTTAGAGGACCTGTCACTCAATTTGCAGAACGAATTTTTTCAAAAGATTAAGGTGGGCTCCTTTACCTTGCCTATAAAAAGGAAAAAATTGAAATAGGATTCTCCTATTTCAATTAATTTTTTCTGCATGACATTTTAATGTTTTGCCTAACATAATTGTATTGATTTCAATAGCATTAATGCATGTAAAACCAAATTTTTTAAATATTTCTAAATTCTCTTCTTTATCATCAAAAGCAAGAAATGGTTTTAGGTCTGTAGAAGCAAATAATTCATCCAATTTTCTACTTTTAAGTATGTGGTCTAGCTCAATACTATCTTCTCTATGCAGGATCATATCAAAATGTAAGTCATGTTGTTTTAAAAATTCATAATCTGCATTAGTCATTTCTCTTGCAGTTACAGCGATATTCGAAAAATTTGTTTTTTTAAATTCTTGAAAAACCTCTACTAAAGGTAAAAGTTTATCTTTGTTTATGAACTCTGATATTGAATGATCAACCCAATAGTCTAAATCTAAACCTTTATTTGGATCCCCAAATTTATTTAATCTGTGGGAGCTATCTATTAGTGTACAATCTAGATCAAATACATTTACGAATTGCATAATAAATTCTTTTCATCTAATATTGAAACGCCGCCGATAACTTCATGTTCATCTTCATAGTATCCTTCTTCTTTTAAAATATCCCTTTTTCTATATAATTTTCTTAAAAATCTTTCTGTGAAATCAATAAGTTCTATAAGATTATCATCTTGTGAAGCGTGTCCTTGTGGTGCCCAATTTTTTCTAAAGATATTAAAAATTAGTAAGGTAATAATAAAATCTGATATAGTTTTATTTATTTCATCATTAGAGCTTAGAGTGTATGATGATCTCACTATCTTTTCTAGTTTGCCAAATGCGTGTCGATCAACACTTTCATAACTTCTTAGATATGATAACATGTTGCCCCACTTAGATGCTTTAGATTTTAATTTTTCACCACCCCATAATGAGTTTCTATCTTGAAATAAAAGTTCTATGAGTGTATCTTTTTCTTCATCACTTAGATTATCATCTTTTAATTTTTCTCTTATTTCGGTTTTATTTAAATTAGAATTATTATTTACTAAAGTATTTAAAAATTCTTGTACATCATATTGTAAGTCTATATATTTTACTTCTCTATATTCGATTACTTCTTTCATAGCATCATAGGCATCACAATCAAAAAGCATAAATGAAAATGTTTGTTCAGATTTTCCACTGCCAAAAGAATTTGTACTTAGACTTAAATAACCCCGTTCAATGAATTTTAAAATGGCTTCAGCACTAGTAAATTTTTCACCGTCATAACCTATTTCTTCATTATTAAAATAATTTTGTTTTGCAACTTCTTCCGATATAACAAGTTTATTTTCATTTATTAATTCATTGAATAATAATATCAAAGATTTTGTTGCAAACGTATCTTTGATATTTTCGATAGAACCATAATCATCATAAGTACCTTCTATTAAAAAAGAAAAAGGTTTAGCCATTCCATTAGCATAGCATGATTTATATACTGCATTTTCATTTAAAATAATTACAGCATATACTAGTTCACCATAGCTAATAGATTTTTGTGATAACCCGCAAGTTTCATTCCAACATCCCATAAGTTTCCTTTAATCAATTTTTATAAATTCATTAGGCATTGAATGATTTATTTGTGAACTAAATTCTATCACTTTAAATGGTAAATTTTCAAAGTCACTTTTTTTGAGTGTTAATGATGCTCCATCTATACGAGATAATACGATTAAACCATCTTTACTATTGAGCTCTAAATTCTTTTCCATATCATCAGAATAATCTAGTCGAGCTCCATCAATTAACATGCATTTTGTATCAAAATAATGTTCGTTTTCGTCATCATCATTTTCTTTTACAATAGATTCAAAGAAAAATAACCCTTCTTTGTTGTGTAATCTAGCATGTGTAAAAATCCAATTTGGATCTATATTATTTTCATTCATAATTTCTAAAAGTGTCATTGGTTATCCTTAATTTCAATAGGTATTGATAGTTTTCTAATTTTAAGTTTATCTGCTCCAATTTTAAGAGCTATTTCCGGATATTCATCATTAATCTTATCCATTATTTTTTTATGTAATTCATCTTTACTTAAAATATCTTTTTTTAATGATATTATTAAATCATCATCAATAATAATTGGTGATTTAGTTTGCCATTTTTCTACAATGTAAATTTCCTGTTCATTTGGATCTTTATCTCCAATAATTAACGGATTGCCATTATTCGATACAATAGTTGAATTATCAAATGATGGATCTTGGCAAGATCCATCATGTAAATTACTACTTAAAATGTTTAAATCACCATCTATCGTATAGTCTGGAGTATTGATAGTTACAATATTATCCATCATTTTCCTTTTTAAACATCATAGATTTATACAGTATCCAAGTAACTACATTATCTAGTTCTACTAAGTTTGCATCTGGGAATTTATTAGAAAATTTTTCTATTAAATCCGGTTGTAGAGTAAATTTTATTGAGTCTTTATTTTCATTTAATTCTGTATGTGAAATAAGGTCATTTAGCCCATTTTTAACTAAACTTAATACAAAATCAGCTTGATTTTCATTTATAGACGGCAACATTAAATTTCCTTTACACCTGCTAAATTTATTAATTTAGCTTTTGAAACGCCAAATTTTTTAGCAATTTCTTGAATTGAATAGCCTTCAAGAATCATAGAAGCTATTTCTTTTTGTGTTATATCTTCTAATTCATTAATATCAAATTCTTCTTCTATATCAATATTATCAGCATCATCATTTAAGGCATCAAAGATATTAAAATCTTCATTGTCGCCGTTTTGAAAGCCACTTGCTGATGTAACAATTAGGTGTTGGCCATTATTGTACAGTTTATTAGCCATTTTTTGGGTGTATAAATTATATAATTCTTTAGTAAATTCTTTTTCACCATCTAAACTGTGTAATTCATTAAATTCCGGATCTTTAGTTACTTTTCTTTCTTGGAGTTGTTTGAAACTTTCATCATTCTTTCTTCTAAGCCAATTTTTTGCATCTACATTATTTTTGTATTTTGGTAACATTTCACACAAGTATAGATCGATTTGTCTTTCAATTCTGTTATGCGAGAAAGTAGTAAATTTTGCAGTATTAGCATCCCAATCTCTATATGCCCATGCAAGACCTATGTTTGCTGCTCCGATCAAATCTTCATATGAAACGCTTGCATTACAAAAAACTTTATATTTGTTCGCTATTTTATACTTCATACCTTCAACAGATTTGTAAGCCTCCTCCATACTCATAGTTTTATAACCACTAGCAGTAACTTTTTCCCCTTTTTTTAAACGTCCTCTTCTTTTCTTTGGAGGTGTATTTAAATTAGGTTCGGGTTGAGTAATATTCATAATTGATTCTATCCATTTGTATTTTTTCCATATATAAAGTTATATGGTACTTTTTTAGTAGTAATTTAATTATTATACAAAATTAATAATTAAAGGTAAACGAAAAGGTTTTTATCTTAAAGAAGGTGGGACCAAATCCTTAACTTGCTTTAAATATCGTTCATCAAATAAAATTGATGATGCTGTTAAACGATGGGAAATATTACGTTTTTTAAGTTCTTTAACTAAATCAGTTTTCTCATTATCAGAAAACTTATTAAGTGAAATTTTTTGAAATCTTATATTTTCTAAAGACATAATGCTATCTCCTATTGGTCTATACTTATTTATGTGGGGAATATCCCCACTATTAAAAAAATCCTAGTCGATTGAGAGTTTTTTAACTCTTTTTACGATTCTTCTAAAGATTTCTTTTTGAGGTGTAATTTCTGCAAGATTATCGTATCTTTTAGAATTATTCTCTTCATCCTCAACTTGAATTTCTTTAATAACTGCTGCCAACTGTTCAATTGGTAATGCATGTAGATAACAAATTAAAGGTTTTGCATCTTCAAACTTAACTTTGCCTTCATCATTAAGATATTTTTCTACTAAGTTGGCACTTAATTCTTTTAGAAGTGGAATTTCCAATTCATTAATCTCTTTTGCAATTTTTTTAGCTACCATATCACATGCTTCAACTGTAGCATCGCCATATTTTTTAACAGCTGAAGGCCATGCTTTTTTAGTAATTTTTTCAATATCTTCAACAGAAACAATTACAGAGTTTTCTTTATAATATGTCATAAATTGAGCACCAACTGTATAACCGATTTTACCAGTAATAAGATTATGCATCAATGCTTGATTGTCAATATTTTTATCTTCATATGAAAGAAGGAGCTCACTTAATTTTGTCCAACTTCTTGGTGTTGGAAAGATTGCCGCATTTTCATCACGTACATACAACTTATCTTTACTATTGGCGATATAACTGATAATAGTTTTATGTACTCCATTTTCAGAAGCCCAATCTAACCAACTATCGGCATTTACTGTAAGTTTAAAATGTAAAAATCTATCCATTAGTGCTGGATCAAGTTCATCAACTTGATAGAAACCATCTGCAGGATTAACTGCTGCAACGACAAATGATTGGAAAGCTACCCCATTTACAACGGTGTCTGGCAGTTTATGTTCATGAATCATTTTATCAAGTACAAGTTGTAGAGCAGCTTGTCTTACTTCAGTTTGTGCTCTATTTAATTCGTCTAAGAATAGAATAGTTCTTTGTCCTCTTGCAGCTGCTTCTTCCATTCTATGAAGCCAAATAGGTTTTGACCATGTTGTAAGTGGTTGTCCATTTTCATCTCTCTCAAGTGTTGGAATACCAATTAAATCGGCAACTTCTTGGTGTGATAGAAATAAAGGTTCCACATGAAAATTGTTTTTCTTAGCAAATGCATAAACACTTTCAGATTTACCAATACCATGATCACCTTCAACAATAACAGATACACTTGTATCACACGCTACTTTATACAGATTCTCTAATTGAGAACTATTTTCAAACTTACTTGCATTTAATTGACTCATTTTTTAATTCCTTATATTGTTTTTGAATAATGTATTATAATCTAAACTATCTTAATTTAAGATTAAAATTTATCTTTGTTTTTTTTGATATATATCAATAATTCATTAAGAATATCTTGCTGGTTTCTAAAAATCATAGGTAAATCGTCTATATCAAAGAATTGAATATAATCATTTTCATCATCATGGTATTCAACAACCCCATCATTTCTAATTTTTGATTTATTATGGTCTGTATCAAGAACTGTTGCAGGCCAAATATGAATTAATTTTTTTGGATTATTCTGTGTAAAAAACAACTCTTTATCTATCAATTCAATATCTAGATCGCCGCTTTCTTCTGCAAATTCACGTAATGCGGCATTTAAATCCGTTTCATTATTTTCTACCTGGCCTTTTAAAAACCCCATACCATAGAAACCACCATTGATTGGTTGTCCTAAAAGAATTTCTATGTGTCCATTATTATTTCTTATTGGTACAATACCACAAGATGTCACCTTAACCATTTTATCTCCTTATTTTGTTGCTAAATCTGGATTTTCAATTTGTATATCTTCTAATTTAGTAAAGTAATCAGTATTTTGGATTTCTTCAAAATATTTTTTAACTTCATCTATGCTAAACGCCACTTTATTAGTAATACCCGACTTAATATCATCTTCTGCCTCTTTAGATATAACTTCACCTTTATCACTTGTATCCGTTTTTTTCTTTTTAAAATTTGAAGATTTGTCATCATTTGAGTTTTTAATTTCATTATTTTTTAAAGCCTTATAGACACCGGCCATTTTTTCTGCTAATCTATGTAGTCTAATTAGTTTGTTGTATGTAGCCATTTGTGCATCGATAAAAATACCATACGAAATATATTCCTCAGGTTTATTTTTTGCTTTTGAAACCTTTTCAACGTATACTTCATTTTCAGCATCAGGGTAACGTTTATCAAAAGATATAATGTCTGCAAACCGTTTATTTTTAAGTTTATTTACCTTTTCGAATCTTATAACTTTATTATCCCAATCTTTAACACGATATTCTACGTATTTAATACTTAAACCTAATATTTTCTGCTTTGATCTATCTATTTTTGGATTTTGTATAACGAAGTAAGATTTAAATGGATCTTGTTTCCAAGCATTTTCAATTGTAAGCTTATTAACCATAATTATCCTTTTATTTTTGATAATTATATTAAAATAAAACTTAATTTTAAATAAATATTAATCTACATTACATATTTTAGCTATTAATTGAGGATTTGACCATTTCGATCGAGCTAATGGTGAAAATGTAATATCTTTTATAGAATTAAGATATATTTCATAGCCATAAGCTAATATTTCAGTATCATTTTGTACAATGATACTTTCGATTATAAAATCATGAGCTTGATTAGTAACTCTTAGAAAGTTATTTAACATTTTTATCATAATACGTATATTATCTAATGGTTTTGTATTATAAGGTATTAAAATATGTCTAGGGTTTTTTTGCTGTAATTTAATCAGCTCATTGAATTCAATGTTTTTATTTAGTAAAATTGTTTCCTCAAAGGTACATACTATATCAAAAATAACTGATTCATGCTTAATCATTGTATTGTCATTAATAGTCTCGAAAATCACAGTTACATTATTGTAATATTTTTTCAATCTCATAATTTACCTTTAAGGAGTATTATCAATACAAATAAAAATTTTTTTGTTTGGGTCATTGAATACTCTAACATATATATCATTTAAACTACTAAATGGCGAGTTATTAGCTATATCACATAGATAATCTTTAAACTCATTGTCATAAATCGATTGATCAATAGCATTATTACTATATCCTTCTTTACCAAAATATCCACCAATAAGTTCAAATCCATACGTCTGAGGATTTTTAAGAATAGTATTAAGAAGTATTGGTAAACGTTCTTTATACATAGTTAATTCCTCATATTCAGTATTTAGACGTAGAGTATCATTATATTTTTCAGCTTCTTCAACATTTGCATATCTATTAGAAATTGAAAATATTGTGTTGAATCTATATGAAACTAAGGCAGATTTTAGATTTTTTTCAACCCAATCTGTAATTTTTTGAAAATTATCAAACCAATAGTAGTAGTTTATTTTTATTATTATTTCATCGAAATAACCATTAGTAAAGTATTCGTTTGCTATAATGTTTAGATACCTATCATTATTAGAATCATAAATATCATAATCATTAATAGTCAACGCGAATGAAAATTTTTCCCAATATTTACTAGATATAGAATTAAATGGTTCAAACCAAAAAGTATTAGTATCGTATGATATGTTGTTGCTTGCATTATACGCTTTTAGCATCTCTTTTTGATTTGTATTTGATGTATCATTCCATAATTTAAATATTGATATAATATCTTCAATTATAATTTTATGAACTGGATTATTTGTATCGTCAGCATAGTATAAAAAAATATCATCTAAATATTGATCCCATAATTCTTCAGTAACGGTATTGTATGATAGAGCTTCAACTACTAATGGTAATTTATATTCTAATTCATTGATTTGGTTATTTAATATACTCAAATTGGTAGCATTAGGAATTATTATCGAGTCAGTAATATAATCTTTAATATTATCATAGTTATATTCGCCACTTGTTAAGTAATGCATAATAGGATCTGTTGAAAATTCCCTAATATTAATCATATCTTCAGAATCAACAAAGCTCTTAATAGTATTTAAAAAAAAACTTCTAATTAATATTGTATTGGACAAAATACTATCTGCGTTATCTCCATAAAGAGGTATTAAAACCTCTTCGTACAATGTACTTGTATTATTATTTGAGTCTGCTATCTGTGTAATTGCCATTTATAATCCTACTGATATTTTTACTTTATTTATTCCTACGATCAAATATTATTTGGCAAATTTCTTTTTGACTTCTTTTAGTTCATTTATAAAAATATTTTTTTGAAGATCTACATCATCTATAATTTTGTTATATTCTGTATTTTGTTCTTCTAATTCAGCAATTTTTGTTTTAGCTTTATCATATTCTTCTTCTGTAAATCTATAAACTGGTAAAGATGCGATATATTCTATATCAACAACATCGATACTTTCAATAAATTTTATTAAATCTGCTTTATTTTTAATATTTTTAGCTTGTCCACCTAAATTATTATCGATTGCCAAAACTATATCATTTAATCTACTAATTTCTGCTAGATTTAGTTGTATAAATCGTTCATATCTTCTTGGAAAAAAGCTCAATCTCCATTCTGTATAATCTTTAATAAATTGTGCAGCATCATCATATTCTACTACGGCTTTAGATTCTTCTGAATCTAAAACAATTATTCTTTCAGTCATTCCTGCAGAAAGTTTTAATTTTCTTGCAGCAAACTCACCATTTTTATTTTTAAGAGCTGCACGTTTAAAGTTTACTGTTATGTCAATATCAGTTTTAGATTTATCTGTGTAGTCAACAATTTGCCCTTTATCAACCATTTTCGCTAATGATTCAACAACCTTAGCATGTGTCATCCCAAATGGCAATTTAGTAATTTTTGCACTACTAGTATCAATAATTTCACACTCACCTAAGAATGTATATTTATTAGGGTTATCCTCATGTCGAATAGCCCAGTTATCAATGGGTTTAGAGTATGGTAAAGGATTATCAATCTTTTGACCTTTTAATACTTTTATTTGTCTATCAATTACGTCTTTAGGGTCTCTAGGTAAAATCGTTGTAGAATAACCTGTGGCAATACCCTGAATACCATTCAATAATAGAAGAGGAATTAATGGAAGTAGTAACGTTGGTTCCATATCCGTTTCATCATATGTTGGTTGTAATTCTACAATCTCCCAATCTTTAAATATTACTTCTTTTGCAAATGAACTAAATTTCGCTGATACATATCTTGGACTACCAAATGCTGTTGGATTAATTCTTGTTCCAAATGCACCATGACCATCAAAAAATGAAATATTATTACAGTATGGTCCAGCCATCTGATTTATTGAATCTGCTATTGAAGCGTCACCGTGTGGGTGAATACTCATAACTTGACCGGTTAGTTTTGCAACTTTTTCATATTTGCTAGTTCCTCTTAATTGCCAAAGACATCTTTGTTGAACAGGTTTCATTCCATTAAAGAAAGGTATTGCTCTTTGCTGTAATGTATAAATTGCAAAACTTCTATGTTCTGCTTCAAGATAGGAACTTACTTTTTCACTACCTATATTTTCTATTATTTCTGGTACATTAAAAATTTCACTCACTTTTACTCCTTGTGATATATTATAGTTATTTTACAATTTTTTTTTAAATGGCGTATTCGGGATAATCAATTATAAGTTTTTCAAAGGTTTGTTTGATATTTTTAAATGTATTTGGAAAGAAGAATTCACCACCATTCTCTTTCAATTCGGCTAATTTTAAAGAATTAAGGATTATTGCAGCATGATTTTTATTTTTAAATTTTAATTTTTTATCAATCTTGAATCTATTACCCTCAAATTCGATATAATTAGATGACTCATTAATCCAAAAATTTATAGATTTGTCGCTGTCATCAAATAAAAAATATCCTTCCTTAAAGGGTAGAGTGGTGCCATTGGCATAAGATATTTCCGGGGATTTATTTATTGTTTTGTTTGAGCATAGAATATAAAACATTAATAACCTTTTTATATTTATTATACAAAAAGGTAAGAAATGTTTAATGATTAAACTGCAGAAAGAAGCATTAAAATTATAGATTGAGTTCCAGCACCTAATGTACTCAAACGTTTTTGATTTTTATTTTTATCAATATAATATAGTTCAGATTTTTCATGATCCATTTTTATATCAACTAACTCATCATCTAACAACTCGTTACCACCAGGCATTTGATTTATAAAGTTTATTAAATTCTTTGCATCATTGAATTTTTGTAGAAGTGATTCAATAGCCAAAATATCATAGATTTTAAAATAATCGGATAAAGCAGTAATACTATTCCAAGATTCTATTTCTTGAAGATTTAATAATTTTTTAATTTTTAAATATTTTTCAATATTAGAAAAATCTCTTGCTTCTTTTGATAGGTAGATGATCGGTCCCATTGGCTTAGCTTTATTAGGAAAATCAATAACAAGATCATATACTTTTCCATTTTCTAATCTATATTCTAATTTGTAAAATGCAACTTTTACAATTTCATCTCTTGATGAATAAGTAATATTACCTTCAAATGTTTGATCATCAAAAGTATTATTTAGGATTGTTTCTAAAATTTCTTCATCGGACATTTCTTCATCGGGTAATGAATTGAATTTTTGAATAATTTTTAAATTCATAAAAAAAGTACTAGCCCATAGAAGTTTATTTGTCAGACTTTTACCAACATTATTTTCGCCCGATATTAGATTTAATGCTCTCATTTCCATTTTAGCTGTTAAATTCATAGGTTTAGTTAAATTATAATCGGCTTCACTAAAGCCAGAAAATTCACCAATTTCTTCATCAAAAGTTTTATCGCTCATTTTAATACCTTTTTTAATTCAATAATGTAATTATATCTGAACGAAACTTAATATTTAATAAAGGTTATTTAAATCTATTATTTCGATAGAAACATTGGTATTTTCAGATTTATATCCTAATGGATTTGATACCATCCATGTATTATTAACTTTCCATTCATATTTTGTATGAGTGTGTCCAAAAATCCATAATTTAGGAGCTTTTTCATTCCAGAGGTAATGTTCCCCATCAAAATAATAAAAACCTGTATCAATATTCATATATTTTGATTCTAAATTGGGTGGAATAGCTGGACCGAAATGTGAAACAAAAATATCAACCTCATCAATTATTTTTAACAATTTGTCTTTTTCTGATTCAAAAAATAGTAGTGGATCGAAAGTATAAATTTTAGTTTTCCCGTATGAATACATCGATCTAACTTCATTCAAACCTAAGTGGTCAGTACCATAAATATAGTTGGCATCATTCATAACCTGTTTCCATTTTTGTAACATATGAAAATCATTCATATTAAAATTTTTTTTGCCATATGAATAGTCATACCACATTGCACACCCACCTATTTTAATTCCGTCTACATCAATTATATTACCATCTAAAAATTCAACATCATCAATATCATTGCATATTTGTTTCATTTCAGCAATTTTATTAATAGAAATCTTATAATCATGGATTTGTTTATTTGAAATTAAATATAAATCGTGATTGCCATACGTAACAAATATCTTTTTAAATAATTTTAATTCTGTTAGTTTCATAAGGAGTTTTTTAAATTGTTGATTGTAATGTGAGTTATCCCCAGCAATAATAAGGATGTCGGCTTTTTTAGGCTTTAAAACATATGATATAAATTCATCTAATTGTTTATTTTCTTTTTGTCCAGTTAATTTAATAGAAATCCAAAAATCGAGATGTATATCTGAAATAAATGCTATTGTCATAGTCGTCTCCTGTATAATTGTAATTATACAGAAACCAACCTTAAACTATTATTATTTAGTGAATCTAATAGTAATCCAACCACCAGCATTACCGATTGAAACTGTAGCATTTGATCCAGCTATTGATTCAATTTTATCTTGAATTTCTGCCTTGTACTGTTTTACTTGTTTCCCCCATGCAGTTTTAGTTCCTGTCCATGAATCCGGTACTTCACTTGCTTTTAATCCCTCTAAACCTAATGATTTAACTACTTTATCAAGGTGTAACTGAACAAGAACTGTAACTTTACCATGTCTGTAAGAATCAATTTTAATTACATAATCATTTTTTGGTAATGATTCCCCGGCCATTTTACGATTTAACATTTCTTTAGCTTTTTCTTTAGCATTTCTTGCTGCTTTAGACATAGGCTTAATTAATACATCGATAATATATTTTTTAGCTTCTTCCTCTGATTTTGGAATGAATGGTTCTTTTAATCCAAATTCTTTACAAATTTTCGCAGTTTTATTTCTAGCTTCAACTACAACTTTTGCTGCATCAGTTGCATATTTTTCTATTTTATTTTCTGCCGATTTAACTGTGTAAACTTTATCTTTAATTTTTATAGCAAAAAGATTAGTTAAAGTTAATGTTTTATAGTCGCCAGGTGTTTGACTAGCTTTATAAGTAATTTGGTTGGGCGATAATGTTTTAGGTTTAGATTTACCTTCTGCTTCATTTTTCTTTATAATTTCTAAATCTGCTTTAGTAATATTATAAACGCTGTCTTCAATAGGTTTACCGCCTTTATATATTCCTTTTGCAGTATCTTTAATACGTTGTTCTTTTTTGCCTCTACCTGTTAAATATCTTACTTTTGCTATTAATTCGGCTCTAGTTTTTGGATTTTTTTTCATAGCATCCTTAATGATTTTTCTTGCTTTTTCACGTAATACTTTAAGTGATTTAACGTACACTATGTTTTCATTACTTGTAGTTGCAATATTTCTAGCCTCTAATAATTCTAATTCGTCTACTATATTTTCAAGTAAATCCGATTCCTCAAGTTCTAAGATAAATCCTTCATCAATTTCCAATGAGTTATCCATAATGACATCTATCAATTTCATTTTTAACCTCTTTTTTATTTTTATTTTTATTTATATTATAAATTCAAATTAAAATAAAATATTTGAGAAATCATTATCCTTCTCAAATATTTCTAATTTTATATTTTGTGTTTTATTTACATAATCTTGCCATTCATAGAAATCATCTATATCATCTATTTTTTCTAATTGACTGAATAATTCTAAATCCTTACCTTTAAATATATCTGATAATTCTATATTGTCCTCTAAAAAATCTTCAAGAACCATAGCATACTTATACACATTATAAAAAATAAAATACTGTTCCTGTGTTAAATATTTTAATGATTCATTAATATCATCAGTTTCATCATGACGAGCTTTTGCACTTTTGATACCTCTACTATTCCATTGAGAGTTTTCTAATAAATCTTCCCAATCTTTAAAATTACAATTGGGTGCATCTTTCCAGAATTCATATAATTCTTTATAGTACTCTTCAACTTCTTTAGTTCTTTCTTTCCCCAATTCATATTTTCTATTATTGATTAAATCGTTAGTCGATTTTATAACATTGCCCATTACATATGTCATAGATATTGAGGAACTATCGAATGAAAGTATCTTCATATCTTTTATTAATCCACTTTTAAGTATCATTATCATAGGTATTATTCTTTTATAACCACTCATACCAAGCATATGATAATGATTTAAAAATTGTTTTTTGAGTAATGGATTTGTATATATATCTATTGCTCTTTGTGCCGTTCCCCATATTGATGAACTTTGAAATCCTGCAGCCAACATATCAAATTCATTCCATATATTTTTACAACTTGTCATTAAACCTTGAGTAAATAGATCTGTATCTTTGTATCCCCAGCCTTGAATAATTGGTACAATTTTTGTATTAGATTCAGCCTCTTTAAAAAAATTATATTGTTCAAGTAAATTCTCTCCAGAAATAATACCACACTTATATACTGTCTCAGGCTTATAATATTTTTTCTTATCTATGAAAATACCAGGAATTTCATCAAAACTCATAGCATGGCTTGCATATTTTATTTGTGTATCATAAATTTTTTTTCTTTGTGATTCATCAACTGTATGTCCTAGTGTCATCATTTGTAATCCACCACTATCAGCATAGAGGTTACTACCAATAATAGATTTCATACCTGTAAATCTATTAGATGCATTTCTAGCACAATCTTCCTCTGTATATGCATTAAATAAAGCACTTACAGATACATTATCTTTAAGTTTTGATCTCATATATGCTATTGATGTTTGTACTGATTGTGCTGTTGCTTTATACATCTCACCTTGTTGTCTACACATTTTCATATAATGAGGAAAAGCTGAAAAAACGAATTCTAAATTTGTCGTCATATTATATCCTAATTAAAATAAAACATTAGCCACTTTATTAATATCAAAAGGTGATTCGTTAATAGTGGTGCTATTCTGAACTTTATAATTTGATGCAGCATAATTTTCCCAATCATATAATTCATCAAGAGTATATACGTTTTGTAACGGTTGAAAAATTTTTAGAGTTTTTTTACTGTGTAGAATTTGCTCCATAGTAAGTTCATCAGTCATAAACTTATTTAAAACTTCAAAATATTTGTACATATTTAAAAAAATATAATTTTGAATAATATTAACATTTTTTTTATAAGCTTCTACATCTCGTTCAGCTAGTTGTCTATTCGGTGTATTAATTTTATCTTTATCCCAAGATGAATATTTAAAATAATCATCAAATGTATCAATATTGTATGTAGGTGCATCCTTCCAAAAGTCATCTAATTCTTTAAAAAAGTCTTCCGTCATTTTATTGCGTTTTAAACCTAATTTATCATCTTGCATACCATTAATACACCAATCAACACTTTTTTGAAGATTTCCAAAAGCGTACGTTTTTGCATGGTAACTACTATCAAATGAAATTTTTTCTGTATGCTTAAATAAACCATTTTTAACCAATTGAAGAATCGGAATCATTCTATCAAAACCCGTTACTCCAAGTAAGTGAATATGTTTTTTAAACTTGTTATCAATATTTTTCATAGATAAAAATGTACTAGTAGATTGTAATAAACCAAAACCATTTCCATGAGCATTACCCATAGCAAAAGCTTCAATATATTTTAAATCCTCTTTGGATATTTGGGATAACATGGCATTCGTAAACTCAGTTATTTGTTTTCTTCCTCTACCTTGAACAATAGGTAATGCTTTTGTATGAGATTCACTATTCTTTATAACTTTCAACAGAGTATTTAAATTCTGACCTGTTTTTTCACCATATGGTTTTACCCATTCATTTACAAAAACTCTTGTATCATCGATATTATAAGATGGTATTTCATCAAAGATAAATGCAAAGTCTGCATATTTTGCTTGATTTTGCATTATATTTTTTTTAATCTCTTCAGTAATATTTAAATTTTGTTTCATCATCTGAAGACCACCACTATCAGCATAGACATGTTTGTGCCCACAACTTGGATCACTTAATCCACAATCTAAAATACGTTCATACTGTTCAGGTTCATAAAATGCATTATAAAGTCCAGAAAATTCAAAAATATTATTTTCTAATTTACTCATCATATATTTTAAATTTGCAGTATAATTTTCAGAAGCCCATTTTAATAATTCTGGGTCTTTTGAATTTAGGAAGTTAAAATTCATCCAAGCACTAGCAACATATTCTAATGTAATCACTCTTGCATCCCTTTTATTAGTAGTGCGATTTCAGAATTTAAACTAGAACTCAAATTAAAGAAAAAAGCAGCTTCATTATATTTTTCTTCTTGCAGTAAGCTTACAGCTTTATTTGTAAAGTGCTGGATTTTTTCTAATAATTCTCGAATTTTATAATCCATATTATTCCTTTTTTATTATATTATACAAAATCAAATTATATTAATTTATTAACTTTCTAACCATTTTGAATCATGAGTGATTCTAGTATCATAAATGCTAAATTCTATTACTTCTTTTTCTAATTCAAAATTATCTGTAATTAGGCATTTTTTAATCCATTTCAAACTATCTTCAAAATCTTCAAACACCTGATCATAACTACGATAAGTCATCATAATTGTAAAGCTACCATCATCAAAAACTTTAAATTTATTTTTAGATAAATGACAATTTGTATTTTTTGCAATAGTTGAAAGTAAAGGTAACTTTTCATCAGTACAAGCTACATTTAGGTGACATTCAAAGTAACACCCTTCAGGCATTTTAGTATCACCATCGGCTTTAAAAGGTGCTTTAGCGTGCCAATAACTAGCTTCAATCTTTTCTCTAATTACATTATAACCATGCTGAGTTAATTCATTTGAAATCCTTTTCATCTCTTCAAATGCTTCACCATTGTTTCCTACAATTTTAGATGAAGTCATCACATCATCCATAACAGGTTTACCAGATTTATCTTGTAGATCGAGAATAATAGGTTTAACTCCAATATCTTTGCAATCTTGTTTGTATTTTTCTACATCAATACCATTTTCTGCATTAACTGTAATATGGATTTCATAAGGCATTAAATCACTTTTTGCCAATGCTCTATCTTCTTTAACTTGTAACCCATTCCATACTTGAGCTTTCTTTAAAACCATATCATTAAATTCTTCATCAGTAAATCCAGCACTATATAGAATACTTTGATTTACAAGAAAAACATCGGCGCATTCTTCAAGAATCTTTTGTTTATTAATAACTCTATGATTAGTAGCATATGCACCTTCAAAAGGTAATACAACTTTAGCAAGTTCCCCACCTTCTTCAAATAGTTTTGTGACTTTTTGAATTAGTGTTTTTTTATCATTGATTGATAATTTTTTAATATAATTTAATAATTTTTCAGTCATTGTTATCCTCCCAATCTAAATTTAATTCTTCTTCATATTCTCTTGTTAAATAAATTTCTTTTGGTAATAATGATTTGAACTTCTCATTAATTGCTTGTTTTCTATCTTTTTCATTATTCATATAATCTTCTAAATCATAACTCAATGTAATGTGTGGTATGTATTCAGGAAAATCATAAGTTGCACCGTGTTCTTTCATTAATTCTTTGTGTCTTTTAACTAAATCAGGTGAATTCAATTTAAGAACAAGAATATCTTTACCATCTTGTCCATTAAAAATATGAAATTCCGTTGGATAAGACCAAATATCTAAACTATCAGCAGGTTTATAATTTGGTAAAACTTTTCTGCTATATAGGAGAGTGATATGAATATCGTTTCGTGGAATAGGATTTGGGATTCCCATTTCTTTTACTATGGAGATGATTCTATCTTCATCATCTTGACTCAATAGAACACCGGCATAAGTACCCTTAGCTTCTTTTTCTTCATTAATTAATTTTTTTAATTTCATTCTTATACATCCTTAACAAATTTAATAATTTTTTTAACTGTATTTGGGTTTAGTGATCCTCTACCTTTTTTCATCACTTCTCTCATTATCTCTGTACCATTTAAAGTTCGAACCTCCTTATTATTTTTTGAAGCTTCTTCAATAGCTTCAACCATAAATCCCAAAACATTATACACTAAATGTATCTCTGATTCTGGAAATGTACCTTTATGCTCAAAAAATATTGAAGATAATTCATCAGATTTCTCTTGTAGTGTCGGAGCTTTAATTGTATTAATTTTTTCATCTGTACATTTAACAGAAATTTCTTTATAATCATGACTAAAGGCATGATCGATCTTTGTTCCACAATCATAAACTATTGTATAAGCATGAGTTCCAGGCTGCGGTTGTTTTTCATCAGGTAACACTCTACCTTTATTACAAATTGGGCATATCATTAATTACTTCCTTCAAAATTAAAATAATTTTCATCATTTAGAACCCTATTAGTGGCTTCTACGTCAAAAAGATCAAAAGTCAAATTGATAGTTTCTATCTCACTATCATATTCATACCCGTAATCTGTCCAAGATTTATTAGAGTGTAATTTGAATTCCCATAATACACCATACACTTCATTTTCTTTAGGATTGATTGCCCAGTCAAAATCTTTTAAATCGTATTCAAGGCGAATATCAAAATCAGATTGAGATAAGAATTCCCCATTCTTTTCTAGGTAATTAAAAAAGAATTCTTCTTGCAGAACTTCAAAATTTAATTCATTATCTGTAAAGTGAATAATCCCTTTTATAAACATAGATTTTGGTACTATATTTGTCGATAGTTTTTCAAACATTATTAGCCTTTTTTAAATCTCCTGCGGTAATTTCTTTTTTTTCACCTGTATTAGAATCATATTGGATAATAATAGTATCATCGTAGTCATCCATATTTACATTACAACTTTTTACTTGGTCAAATAATAAACTTATAGGAAAATGAGTTTTTTTCCCTGAAATAGGATCTATTTCATGATCAAATACATCATTTACTTGTGTACCTACTAGATCTGGATTTTTAGCATAAACAATTTTTGCCTCAGAGCGCTCATTATAATCCCAATCAGATTCGTGTAAGTAATGACAATAACCATCTTCTTGTGGAGGGTATTCGCCACTTTTTAATTCCCAAAATGGGCAGTTTGCATCGTTATAATAACAATAATCACCGTGTGGAATATATTTTTCTGGAGTTTCAAGCATTTCAATTATGGTCATTAATAATCCTTTTATAATATTATACAAAAAGGATTATTAAATGAAAATTAATTATTAGCCATGTACAGCTGTTGCTTGATTTTGTTTCATTAAGATAGTTTTTGATGTTAGTAATAATGTAGCAACCGATGCTGCATTTTTAAGAGCAGATTTAGTTACTTTTACTGGGTCAATAATACCCATCTCAAAAAGATTACCATACTCTTCGGTTGCTGCATTGAAACCATATCCTTCTATATTAGTATTTCTAATAACAGTTTCGGAAACAAAATCTCCACTTCCTCCACCATTTTCAACAATTAATTTAAGCGGTTGTTTGATGGCTTCTAAAATAATTTGGACTCCAGCTGCTTCATCAGAATTAGCAATGTTTAAATCTTTGACATTTACACTTTCGGCAGCATGTAATAAAGCGCAGCCACCACCAATTACAGTACCGCTTTCAACCGCTGCATGAGTAGCACCTAAAGCATCATCAACTCTATCTTTTTTCTCTTCAACTTCTGTCTCTGAAGCACCACCCACTCGAATAACTGCTACACCACCAGTCATCTTAGCAATACGTTCTTTATAAAATTCAATATCGTATTGATTATCAGCAACTTTGATTTGACCTTGTAATTCCGCTAGTCTATCATCTTTTGATGTTCCCCTAGGTTGGCTATTTACTAATGTTGTATCAAATTTTGATATGATTGCTTTTTCACATGAACCCATCATATCTGCTGTAATTTGTTCAATAGAAATATCTAAATCAGCAGATACAAACTCCGCTCCTACCATTGCAGCAATATCTTTTAAATATTCTTTTTTTCTAGCACCAAAACCTGGAGCATCAATAGCACAAACTGAAATAACACCCTTTAATTTATTAACAATTAGAGTTTGTAATGCTTCTGCACTTCCACCTTCAGAGATAATTAATAATGGTCTTGATTTGCTATGTGCTGCTTCTAAAAGTGGAACAACATCATTTGATGTTTGAAATTCATAATCAGTAACAAGAATTAATGGATTTTGTAATTCAGCGATATTTTTTTCAGGGTTAGTAACAAAATATGCACTAGCAAAGCCTCTATCAATTTTCATTCCATCGGTTGTTTCTAATTCATCATTCATAGATTTACCATTCTCAACAGTAATAACACCATCTTTCCCTACTTTATCCATAGCTTGAACAATTAAGCCTCCAATTTCTTCATCACCATTAGCAGAAATTGTAGCAATATTTCTGATTTGATCATCGGTAGTTACATCAACTTTAATATTGTCAAGGGACTCAATTAGTTTATTAACTACTTTATCAATACCTCTTTTAATCATAACTGGATTGGCTCCACTTGCTAAATGTTTAAGCCCTTCAGTATAAATTGCTCCACCTAAAATAGCAGTAGTAGTCGTACCATCACCACATTCATCCACAGTTTTTTCAGATGCTTGTCTTAGAATTTTTACTGCTAAGTTTTCTGTATAGTTTGATAATTGTAGATTTCTAATGACTGTTACACCATCCTTTGTAATTGTTGAAGGTGCCATAGGGTGTCCGCTATCAATTAATACATTTTGACCTTTTGGTCCAAGTGTTGTACCAACTGCATCAACAACTGATTGTACACCTTTTGCCAATGCATCTCTAGCTTCCGTACCAATAATTAAATCTTTGATTTTCTTTTTACTCATATTTTATTTTTCCTCTTCTTTTAATATTAACTCTCTAGCTTTCATTATACATTTTCCTAAAAGATTTTTCCCACGCCATTTCGATTCATCCAATACTTTATCATCTGAAAAATGTAAACCAATACCCCAAATTTTATCAACTGGTGATGCTTCTACAAGTATTAAGTCTTTGTGTTCTAATAAAGTTTCAAGAAGATTATCATTTTGAGTAAATTTTAAGTAATTTCCTCTTGTTACAATATCTTCTTTAGCACTATTCCATTTTTCTTCATCAAAATTTTTAACTTTTCTACCTAATGCTTTAACTTCTTTTGGATTATTTGTTTTAAGCATTTCTTGATAAATTTTATCATCGTTAAAAAAAATTGCTTTTTGGACCATCATATATTTTTCAGCATTTGGATAAATTAACCCATCTTCCTCAAATTGATTTTTTGATGTGTACCATTGTGAGTATATGGTATTCCAAAAATAAAAATGAGAATCTGTTTGTCGATACTGTTCTGTTAATTCAACCATTATGTTCAGTCCTTAAATAATTCATAATATCCAGGTAACTTATTTTTAAAGTTAGACATACCTCAATAAATGATTCTACATTCGTTGTTTTAAATTCTATCTCTTTTAGTTTGTTCATTGGTTTTATTCTCCGATTCTTTAATTAAGAAATTTAATGCTTTTTCAAATGATGATTCTTCTGATATATTTTCACTTAACCAAAATTGCTCAGCTAAAAAAATAGCTGTATCTAATTTATCATCTGATAATTCAATATTTGCAGACAATGACACTATTTTTTCAGGATAAGTCTCTTTAAATGTATTATAAAAAAGTTTAGCTTCTCTGAGTGTCATTACAAATTCTTTTTAATTCATTTATAAAAATTTCATCTTCCGATTGTGGTAGTCCACCAGCAATAACCTCAGTAATTCTAAGAGCTTCTTTGATTTTTTCATCAGTTATATTTTCGCCACCAATATCTCTAAAATGATTCGGGTGTGCTACTTTATAATATTGAATGTGTGCTTTTGCTTCATCTAATGTTAATACCATAAGTTACCCCTTGATTATACCAGATGTGACTGGCTCAATACCAGTTGTTGTTTGTACATAGTTTGAATCATAAGCTGGAAAATCAGCCATATCTTTTTCCCACATAATATGAGATTGTTTTAATGTTACATGATTTTTTGAATCTTGAACATCAGCAAATATTAAATCCATTGGTAAAAATGCAATCTCAGGTTCACCTGTTTGTGGATTAACAACTTGTGTTAAACTTACTGGTGCGCTAATAGTTATTGTAGATTCAGATGATTCTAACTCTGTTCCTAAAATAACTGATTTATCTATTAGTTTATAAACTTTTCTTATTTTACTCATTATTTTTCTCCTTTATCAACTGTACCTATTGGGTCTTCATTTTTAATTAAATCTTCTAAATTCTGTCTAATATGCATTAATGCTGCATCTGCTCTAGCATGGTGAAATGCTAAATCTCGTCTAATATCATCTTGTAAAATAAACATTTTTTTTGTATCATCTGATAGTTTATTATAATCGTACACATTATTAAAAATTTGTACCTTCATAACTTCTTCAGTATTGTTTTCTGTTGCCATTAATTCTATCCTTTTATTCATTTTTAATATATTTTACAAAAAAATTAGTCGATTATTAAATCAGCAAGAGTTTGAAAGTATCTATAATTAGTTCCACCCCTGATAATTACAACGTTATCTATAAAATAGGATGTTTCAATATTATAGTAGCATGAGTTATACCATTCTATTTCCAAATTATATTTTTCTTTAATATCGTAAATGGCATTTGTAATGGGAAATGTCAATTCTTCCGAAAATTTTATTATTAAATAACTGCTGTTAATATTTTTTTCTGGGTGAGATTGACATGAGTATAGTGAAGCTAAACCATCGATAGAATTTAATTTTAAAAGAGGTTCTAAAATATCATTATCGATATGACCCAATTCCTTGTAATATTCAAAACCTGATTTATAAAATTTTTCTTCTAAGGGGTTTAAAAAAATATCTGTCGTTGTCAAAATTATACCTTTTTAAGATATTTTACAATTTTAACGTTGTAGATTTATGATTTTATCCATGAATGAATGGTCTGTACCCTTAGTGATTATTAAGTAAACTAAGGGTATAAAAATGATTGTATATAGTATAATGTCTAAAATTAACATTTTATTTATCAAGGTAAGATTTAATTCCTTTAAAGTCTTTTACTTCTATATATGGAATATCTGCTGGTGCTGTTTCTGTTTTACTACTTTTAGCCATTATTCTTAAATCTTTTAATGTTTTTATAATTTCCTGAACTAAGTTATCAAAATTTGGATCTATGACTTTGAATACCTGTCCTCTAGCTCTAATAAATGCCCTGTATTGGCCTACTAAATTTGGATAGCCATCTCGTTTACGTATTTTGATAAATTTAATACTATCTTTTTTAAATCTATCATCACTTAAATCAAATTCAACAAAATCGCCTTGTTTTTTAAATTTAAGTTTCCTTTTATTATTACCAAATAAGTTAAATTCATTTAATTGTGTTAATGTCATTCAATAATCCTAGTTTGTGTTATAGAATTATTTATTATGAATGTTTATTTTTAATTGAAAATTTATCTATATCTGATCTAATAGAATTTGCTTGATATAAAACTCTAGCAACATTTGCCATTTCATCAAATGTGTCAACAAGATACACATTAGAAAATTTATGTTTTTTAAGATGTTCTAAAACTAATGCTCTTGCTCTTAAACTTTCTTTAGCTCTTTCTTTATCATTCATTAATTCCTCATCTAATTCATTTTCAATCATCACTATAAAATCACGTCTATCATCTATTTTTATAGCATTTAATATTCCAAATCCAACTTCAGATAATGATCCTACTCCGTACGTTTCTTTTGTTATTGGGAATAATAAAATACTATCATTGGCTAAATGTTCTGCTTCAATTGTAGCGTCTTCTGGTTTCCAATCTTCTACTAAAGGGTTGAAATATTCAATATCTTGTTCTTTAAAATTTTTAATAAAACTATCTCTCCATTTACTATTGCCACAAGTACCAAATAATCCTATACAATTCATTCTTTTCTCCTAAATTAATAGCTCTAGGCTAAATCTTTCAGTATATTTTACAAATATATCAAACGTTTTATAATCAATTTTAGCATTTATATTTTTCCCCTCTTTAAAGATAAGAGCTCCAAATATAATTTTAGCATCGTAATAAGTCTCAAAAATTATTTTTTTGAGATGGATTAGTATTCTTAGTAATGTCGGACATAGATAATCTTCAATTATATTTTGTACTATGATACCACCATCAAGTATTTCTATAAATAAACATTTGTCTTTATCAACTATATGCTTTATATTGCCAACTTTAATTCCCAATATTTAATCTTTTCCAATAAAATATATAATTGTAAATCTGCATTAATAGATTAATTGATAAAATTATAATAAAAACGTATAAAACTGTTGAAATATTATCTGTAAATAAATCTAATAATACAACGATAGAATAACCTATAATTGATGCTGTTGCCATTGAAATACGTTCAGCATATTGAACATTTTCAAAAGTAGTAACATCGTATTTTTTCATTAAAAAAGCATCATATCTAATTCCAAAAACTGACATTATAATTGTATAGATTAGCATTAATATGCCCTCAACGTATAGGAATAACAATGGGTTTATAAAATATGTCGAAAGACTTATAAGATATAGTCCGTCCAATATAATTAAATTTCTATAAGCTATAGTTAAATTTATATTTTTAAATCTTGGAGCTATAAATGCTGTCAATTTAGTTAAAATTAAAAAAATAGAAATGATACTAGTAGCCCATAACATCCCTTGCAATTTTGTTATTAATGGTAAGATGAGTGACCAACTCATACTTATAACAAAAACAACATATAGTTGCATTTTTAAGAAATCATCAAATTTTTTAGTTGCGATAATTAAATCTTTCAATATTCAATTCCTTCTTCTAATGCTTTATAAAATAAATTATCATAATCTAAAAAAACGATCTCAGTATCCATTTTTTCAACGGTTTTTTGGATCTCTGTATCTAATTTTGCTAAAATATCGGTTTTCATATATCTATGGATTGAACCTTCTTCTAATTTTTTATTATTTAAAATTCTTAGTTGTTCCATATATGGATTAATAACTGATATAATATAATCGAATGAATAATCTAACAAACCAATTTTTATTTTTGATAATAATTCCAAATCATTATAATTGAATTCCGAAAATGTGTGTTTTGATTTTAAATTAAAATCAAAATTATTTTCTGAAAGTAATTTAGCAAATAAAATACCTCTAACAAAATGAGATAGTTTCTTATGAGTTTCAGTAGTATGTTTTTTACCGTTGTTGGTATCTTTTTTCCAATATTTTAAATCTCGTTTAGCTAATCCTAAATAGCTTTTAATTATATTGTAATTTATAAAAAAATCTTTATATTCATAAAGCCATGCTAAATTAGTTTGAAGTAAATCTTTAGAATGTATTACTTCAAAATTAATTGTGGCATCACCTGTTAAAGCATTTCTTATAAAATTTTGTAGACTACTGAAATTATAATCAATGTTGTTATTTTTGTATTGTAGTTGGTGATGCTCCCACATAAAAGAGTTTCGATTTCTTTCAGGCTCAATGTATATTGATAAGTAGTCTGTATCACTTGTTGGTGTATCAAGACCATACATATGCGAACCCACTTTTAAACTTGTTATAGTTTGTTTTTTTAAATCATCAAAGAGATTTTTATTTGTAAAGTGTATATTCATTTTAAATCCTTTTAAAGGATTATATGAAAAAAAAGCTTAAAATAAAATTATTATATGTGATTCACAGTTGATTTTTTAACACGTTCTTTGTCTTTGTACATTTCACTATCGACTATTTCAAGAGTATCCTTGAATTTTTTTGAAGAGTCAATAGCTATAACTGCAAAAGCAAAATTAATATTAAATTCCTGCCCTTTAAAAAGAAATTTTTTTGTACTTATTTTTTCACGTAAGTTGTGTAATTTTAAGAAGCACTTTTCTATATTTTCTTCTTCAAAAAATAGCAAAAACTCATCACCACCATATCTAATAGTATGTTCTGTTAATTTTTTTAGTTCTTTAGAAAGATAGAGTATAGCTTTATCACCTGCTACATGTCCAATCGTATCATTTATTTTTTTAAGATTATTCATATCAAGAATAACCATAAGTCCATCGATTTTAAAATGTTCCCCATTTAATATATTATCTGTAATATATTTTCTATTATAAACTTGAGTTAATTCATCTTTATATACTAATTCTTTAAGCTCTATAATTTCTTCTTTTAACTTGCGCATATTGTCATTTACGAGTTCTAAAGCTTTTATATCATGGGCATTGATGGCGTTTATAGCAAGAGATGTATTTTCTTCTAAAGTGTCACGATGTTTATCGATAGTATCAGACATGTCACAATTAAATTCACTTATTTCTATACCCATATCAAATGCAATGTTATTGAAGAACCTATTATAGTCTTTAGGAGAAACAATTTCTATATTTTGAATGAAATTTTTTACTTTTTTTGTAACTTGTGCTAGCATATGTTTACTTACCCTCTCTATATATTGATATTTATAAAGAGGTAGTATTTTTTAAGATGTGGTTCTAAATTCCACTTTAGTATCTGGTTTAACTTCATCCATTCCAGAAAATCCAAATTGACCTTTATCGGTATTATTCCAAATAGTTAGAATATTTCTAAATTCATCATAGCTTACCATTTTAAGACCTGGATAATTTGATTTTCCATTTGCTTTTTTCTCTGGTTTAATAATTTCACCATTTTCATTGATGTATTCGACAATTTTATAAACAAATCCACTATTAAGTTTAGATATAATATAATTTTCATACACATATTTTGTTCCTGCCATAGCCTTAGTATAAGGAATGTTTTGTCCATCTAGGATTTCAAATTTTTCTGTATCCATATCACCACTTACAAAGATACCAATGTCACCATCAAAAATATCGTAAACAAGTTTACAGTATTCATCAATAGGGTCACTATCAATTCTAAGATCGTTTGGTTTAGTTATTTCACCACTATCAACCATCTCTTTAATCATTTTAGCCGCATTTTCAACGTCATAAGTATCAATAAGCATCGTTGTTCCAGGAAAAATTCTATCCCAAGCTTTAAAAGCATCTCTTTCATTTTCAAAACTCATTATAAAAGCATGTGCCATTGTACCCCCAACTTTTTCTGCAGGTATCATACCATTAAGCACATTTGAAACATTAGATGTACCATCCCAACCTTTACTAATGGCTACGTTCGAAGCTATGTCTGCTATAATTTTTGTTGGCGCTCTTCTAAATGCGGCTTCAAGTAGAATTTTATCTGTTGAATCTCTAAATTCCTCAGCAGTTCTCTCAAGATTTTTAGTGTATTCATTAATAGCAAATGGATTATATTCTATAATACCTTTGATAAATTCAAATTCATTTTCGGTTATAAATGCTTTATTTTCTTCTTTAAGTTTTATAAGAGTAGCAAATGCTGTTCTACCATTGTAAATATTTGTAACGTAAGTTTCAATAAGTTGACCCCAAATTTTAGGCCCTTTATATTGAAAAACAGGTACTAGTGGGAATACAATAGACCCCTCAGGAACTACTTTGTATTCAAAATCAAAATCAAGATTATTCCATTTTTCTCTAAACTCTTGAATAATATCTTCTTTATTTTTAGCAGTTATTTTTGGTTCAATAAGTTCAATAAGAGTTTCGATAAATTGAGGGTCTTTAATCTCTCTTTTAACAGTTTCGATATAATTATTAACCTCTTGTTCACCACTAAAGATATAGAAATCTTGATTTGGGTTTACAGCGGCTTTTACATTTCTTACGAAACCCTCAAAACCTGTTGTAATATTTGCTTTATCTGAAAGTACATAAGCGAAAGCCATTGAAATCTGATAAAAATCAGTTTGAAGTGTTTTAAAATTTGTCATAGTGTTTCTCCTTTGTTATTCCTTTCAACTTTAGTTGAATCCAACAACAGTATGAATTTTGTTTTATTTATTATACAAAAAACCTATTTAAAGGTAACTTAAATCAATTCCAAAATTTTTTCAGGGTTTTCTTTTGAAACTTTTTTAAGTATATTATCTCTTAATTCTATAGCATCCAAAAGCTCTTTTTCTTTTAAATAATTATTTAAAAGTTTAACAAAATGTATTTCTGCTTCTTCTAAAGTATTAAAAAAGAAAATTCGGTTGATTAAATCACCATCGAAATCGAATTTATTATTATTTGTATCTAATATATCTGAGTGCATGTCAAAATTATTTACAATACTACCATCATTAGGGTATAAAGGGTTATTATTGCAATTTATATCAAATCTAAAAAGAGCAGAGGTTCTGCTATTATTCTCATCATCAATATCATCAAAAAGTATTTTCCCAAAAATAGACTCTTTAATAATAATTTTTTGGGGTTTAATAACAGTAAATAACGTCGATATAGTTTTACGTCCATTTTTTCTATAATCCCCAACGTAACTTATAAAGGCCTCAATTTCAGAAATATTATTGTCTCTAAAATAACGTAATAATTCTTTTTGTGTGAATTTCATAATAATTTCTCCGGATAGCTATTCATTAGTATATATTTGTATTCAAAAAGCCGCTGTTTAAAATTTAGGTCAGAAGTTTTATCTAAATGTTTTATAATATATGTAATTGCATCGATAAAAGTTTCAAATAATATTTTTTTAGCATGATATGCAGGCCAAGTAGTTTCCGAAACCTTATTGGATGTGGGATTTTTATATGTTACACTTGTAGAATTAAACCCATGAGTTATTTTTTCAACTTTAGCGATCAATAATGTTTCTTCTATTATAACAAAGTTCATCTCTAGTTTAAAAATTAATTTTGCCGTGTTTACTAGGTGTATTACCAAAAGACTCATGAGTTTCATTTATAGCATTTTTCAAATCGTTATTAACCCATCTTAAAAAATGTTTAATCATTACAAATATTCCGAATAAAGTAGCATTAATAAGTAATGATAAAAGCCATGCCATAATAAGAGTTAAAAACCATGAACTTGTATCATTTGTAAAAATAGTAAAATATAAAATTGCACCTAGTAAAAAACTTTCAATTGTAATTAATATTGCTGTTAATGCATGATCAACTCGGTTATCAACACGTTTATAAAATTCAATATAAAAATTCATTTAAATCCTTCAAATAATTTTTAATTTATTATAAGAATAATTCCCTTAAATATAATTTAAAATAAATCATTCATAGCATCAATATTATCTTCTTCCACTTTAGTTGGTTTTTTAGCTACTCTAGACGGTTGTTTTTTTCTTTCTTTTTTTGAGTTGTCATTCATTTCATCAAATAATAGATTGGTTGTCTCTTCTGATGATTTTGTTTCAGAATTCATAGTTAAAATTGAAAATCCCGTAGATTTTTTAAGGTATTCATACCAATCATTAAAATCATCATCGGTTGTAACTTTTTCTAATGCTTGAAATAATACTAAATCCTTACCTTTAAAAATATGTTCTAGTTTAATATCATCTTCTAAAAAGGATTCTAATATTTGTACATAATTATGAACTTGATATAAAATATAATACTGCTCTTGTTTTAACACTTTAGCAAAATGGAAATCTGCTAATTCTTTGTTTTCTTTTGTATAATTTTTATCTTCATCAGCTTGCAAATAATGTTCGTATTGTTGATACCCACTTGTCAATCCTTCCGAATTATAATAACTGTGTTCCATCATATCATCTAAATCATCAAAAGGAAATTCAGGATCATCTTTCCAAAAATCAAATATTTCTTGCCAATAGGCATCAACATCTTTATTTCGTTTTTTACCTAATTTTATTTTACCCTTGCCATTTTTGAAATCATTGACAGAGGGAACAGTTCCACCCATAACATAACTCATAGAAAGTGTAACTGAATCAAATGATAGAGATTTTAAACCTTCAGTCATATTATTTTTAATTAGTATTAATATAGGAATTAACCTTTTAAAACCTGTTACCCCTAAAAGGTGTAAGTGTTGTTTAGCATTTTTAGGAATTGAGTCAACTCTGTATAAGTCAAATGCTCTTTTTGCTGACGCATAAACGGAAGTACTTTGAAAACCTGAGGCAAAAATATCCATCTTATTTTTTTCTTCATCACTAAACTGTGCAAATAATCCTTTAGCAAATGTATCGGTATCTTTTATTCCCCAACCTTGTACAATCGGTACAATTCTACAAGTTGTATCAGTTGTAGCAAAATAATCAAACTGTTCTCTAAGATTATTACCTGACTCAATACCTTTTTCTTTAATTAAACTTTGCATATAGTATTTGGTATCATCAATGAATACTGCTGGAATTTCATCAAAACTCATAGCATAATCAGCATATTTACTCTGTGTTTCATAGATTTTGAGTCTATCTTCTTTTTCAACAGTACCTTTGCCCAAAGTAACCATTTGTAAGCCACCAGAATCAGCATGCAATCCATGGGGAAATATGGATTTGAATGGTACATTAATTGATTCTTCGCTTGCTCTACGAGCCATAACTTCCTCTGTATATGCATTGAATAGACCTTGTAATAAAACATTACCTGGTAATTTTTCTTCAATGTAGTCTAAACATTTTCGCAATGATAGTGCTGTAATCCTAAACAAATCATCGTGTTGACTTCTTAATTTAAAGTAGCCTAAGGTATGCCCGAAATTACAAGTTCTAATTTTAATCCTTTTGGATCATTCTCGATAGTAGATTTAATATCTGAAATATTATTTTGTGTCATAATTTTTTATCCTTGGTAACTCTTTTATTGAGTGAATTTATTTAAATATTATTATACAAAAAAAGTTAAAATCCTATTTTAATATGATAAATAATATTATGAAAGATAAAATACCAGAAGCATTAAAAAAATATTTAGAAGAAAATAAGCGGAAAAAAGTAACTCTTTTTTCACAAGAAATACAAGAATTTATGATGGAATATGCTAAATTTTATAACTGGAATATAACGAATCTGTATAAAATATTTAATTTAATGAAGCAGGGCATATCGGAACTTGATATATGTGAAAATCCATCATGTTCTAATAAAAAAAAGATTATATGGGATGGTACGATTACTAAAGGTTGTTCAAAAAAATGCAACACCATTATTACCAAATTAGAAAAATATGGTGTAGAACATCATATGCAATTAAATAAATACAAAAAATTTGGTGATGATAATATATTTTCTAATGGAGAATATATTCATGAGAAATTTAAAGAAAAATACGGTGTTGCCGCACCTATAAATGTTCCAGAATTTCGAGAGAAAATTAAAGAAACTAATTTAAAAAAATATGGCAATAAATGGAATATTGCATCAGAATATAGTAGAGATAAACAAAAACAGACATGCTTAGAACGTTATGGTGTAGATAATTATGTTAAGATGAATTACGGTGATAACAATTATATGCGCAGTTTATCTTTTAAGGCTAGAAAAGATGAAATACGTGAAAAGATAGAAGCTACATCACTTAAAAGATATGGTACGAAACATCCAATGCAATCAGATTATTGCAAAAATAAATATAAGGAAACATCAATTAAAAATCACGGCATACCTTATCCGGGTGTTTTAAATAAATATAAAATAAAAGAATATACTTGGGCAACAGGAGAAGTATCCTATTTACAAGGCTACGAACCTATTGTTTTAAAAGAATTAGAAGAAAGTGGTTTAGATTATAATGATATTAAAGTCGGATTTAATGAAGTTCCAACTTTTAAATATGAATATAATGGTGAGGAGCATGAATATTTTCCAGATTTTTATATACCCTCCCAAAATCTTATAATTGAGGTTAAGTCTGAATGGACATTGCAAAAAGAATTTGATAAAAATCAAGCTAAATTCAATGCTGTTAAAGATGCAGGATTTGAATTTAAACTTGAAATTAGGTAGACTTTTCACCCTATAATTAGTAAATCTAAAATATAATCAAAAGTACAATAATATTCTTTTAAATATTTTATATTTTTATCTATTATTTTTTGCTTATCTTCTGGTGTTAATTTTTCTAAACGATCAATAACTTTTTTAACTTTTACAGGCCAATTATATATATCTTCATTACCATTTTCATCGTATGGATTGTATTTAAGTTCATCCGAATACATTTCCATATAACTTAATTTGTTTGGTATGATTGGCAAACATCCACTCATCAATGATTCAAATACTGAAATTCCCCAAGTTTCTTGATCTGCAAAACTAATACTGTATTTTGATTCGGCTAATAATTTATGAAATCCATCTTTATCTTTTGTTACTTCTAAAGTAACGATTGCTTCAAAATCTGGAAGCAATTCTTCAATGGTATTATATTGATCTGATATTTTATCTTGTTTTCTAAAAAGTTCAATATGTTTTTCCGGACTTATTCTATGAGGGAATAAAATATTATTTGTCTTATCTTTGTTTTGATATAAATGATCAAAATTATATGGGAAACCGGTAACTACCATTTTTTTATCTAATTCGCTCTTTTTCTCGTTGTCAATAATAAGATTGTCGAGCATGAGTTGTTTGCTAAATTTAGTAGCAAATATAGCTGTATCCAAACAATCTAAGTAACCCAATTCAACATTTAAAAAATTATCTCTACAAGTTTGCCCTAATATATCTGCTGGGTCATAAGCCCCAGCATGAAACATTCCCATCATTTTGACATTTTTCTTAGAGAGATTTATCATTTGTCTTAAAGATATTACTGCAGGATGCCAACCATCAGTAAATAAGAATATATCACCATCATTAACCTTATCTTCCATAAAAAGTCTTGCTATTTTTTGCCCCTGCACCATCTTATATAGATTAGTTTCAAAGAAATTGAAAAAGCCACCGGGAGTTGTCTTATAGTCTTTATTATCCGGACCATCAATAACTACGCAATTTAATAGTCCCGATTTATTAATTTCATTTGGAATCCATTCTTTCCATTGCGAAGAATAACGAGTTGGTATATACTCAATATCAACTAAAAAAATATTTTTCATAGTTAAACCCTATATAGCTTCATATTCTTTATATGAGCCATTTTCTCCATCTTCAGAAACTTCAATTTTTATAGCTCGCTTTGGAAATTTTTCATTGATCCAATTTGCAAGATCATCAGAAATCATTTCACATGATTTATAATCCATTTCATTTTCAACTATTAATGAATCGATAAATCTTTTGAATAGAATAAATTCAATATCTCTATCATTGTGAAAAACTTCAACCCAAATTTTAAGTTTGAATATATGTCTATGTCTTTCTTTTAAAAATGAAACCTCTTCAGGAGCATCGGGGTATTTATGAAACCCCTCAAAACTCGTTGTAATCCATACAAAATTATTTAATTGTTTAACAGCCATTTTAACCATCCTTTTTATTAATAATTATACATTATTTTGATTGTCATTTATTATCCTAGCCTTAAACACTTTTATAATATTATCGGTAAGATCAGATACGGATACTTTAAAGGTAGATAATACGATATCACTATCGGTGGTATCTATATTCTTAGGATATATGGTATCTTTGAATAATTTTGTTACTGTTACAAATTCGCCATTAATATTTCTATATAATAATCGAACATCTTCTAGTGTTTCTATAAACAGTTTGAAATAACGAATCATTTCATCTTCATCATGCCAATAATTAGCTTTTTTAGTTTTTACTATTTTTAAAGCATTAAAGAATAAACCTACCAAACGACCTTTAGTGTAGTCATGTTCTGAAACTAATACAGTATTATCGTTGCCAGCAATTGTTAAATTTCTCATACGTTCATTGTATTGATCCATTTTATATACTTTTTCAAAAACATTAATAACCTTAATAATAGCTTCTAATTGTAGGTGGGCATATTTTTTCAAATGAAATAATCTATGCTGACTATAATGCCCTTCTAATTGACTTTTTAAATCGGCAATGCTATTTTCAAATGATTTTATTATTAATTCATTGTAGTCGTCTTTAGCCAATTCTTCATCTCTAAGTTCTTCATACGTCACCAATTTATCTTGAAGTTCATCATCACCCTTAATAAATAATTGAGCAAATGATTTAGCCATTTTTTTAGTGAGTGATACTGTATAAGTACAATCGACAGTATTCATAGAATTAATTTTTGAATTTTTCTGTTTATCATCCCAATATAGAGGATTATCGGTTATAAGATTAACTATTGTTATTATATTTTCATTATAATTTAACTTAGCAGAAATTTTTCTAATATCACTATGTGTTAATGCTAATGAAATATTTTTATTATCGATCTGATAATCGGCTATAATACTCCTAATAGTATTTTGCTCTGTTTTATATGGAGCAAGTATTTCTTGGTTTTTTGTAGCTGATAAACCAGTATTTGACGAAGTTATAAATTGGTTGATTATATCGCCCTCTTCAGTTACAAATCTTACAGGTATTCTATCATCCCCCCATTTTTCAATCATTTCTTTTATTACTGCTCTATCGGTGTCTTTGTATTTTTTTGATATAAAATGTTCCTTAAACTTATCTAAAATTTTATCAATTAAACCTTTATTGTAATCATAAACTTCTTTAACTAATTCATCACGTTCCCATGGATTATAATGAAATTTACCATATATTGAGGTTTCGATAAAATAATAAGCTAATTGTTTTATAAGTAATCTATTTTCAACTAAATGCTGTGAATTCGCAACAGTTATATTCCCTGAACTAACTATGAGTTTAGTTTTTGAAGGAGCAATTGATTTAACTTCTATTTCTTTCAAATCACCACTAACTTTATCTCTCTTAAACTCTTTAGTTGTATGTTCTTCAAAGTGTCTATAGAGTAGAGTACGTTGTTTTGTTGATGTTACATACGTATCGTGACGAGCATGATGATTGAACGTCTTTGATTCCATTTCATCTATATAAGTGTTTAGTTGATCATAAAATAAGCCGATTCTAGCTGGATCATTCCACTTTTTCTTCGCTCTATTATTGCCTAGACCATCTTCAACATTGCCATTTTGTCCAATCATTTCAAATGCTTTTTCTAATTTCATATGTGTAATAGCGCTTATTGGTTCGGTGGATGATGTATCAATTCTAGCAGCAATTTCTATATCAAATAAATTATATAGGTGGTCTGATATATATTCAAATTCCACAAATTGCGGCTTTACCATTTTTAATTCATCATCAAATATATCATCATTGATTTCGACACCATCTTTAAGTTTCATTTTGAATGATCGCATATAGTGACCAAATTTTTCTAGAATATCTAGAATATCCATCTCACTTATATAGGCTTCATCGGCATAAGCTTCAAGCAATATTGGATTTTCTATTATTTTATCAGTCATTATAATATCTGTTACGGGCATGTAATTTTGTTGTACTAAATTAAGATACAGTTTGGCATCTTTTAAGGTTGTATAAAAGCTTTTCAAATGTTTAGTACGGAGTTCATTTAATAGATCGATAATCTTTTTTTCTGAAATTGTTTCACAAAATTTTGATTCAATAGCATATAATACTCCATGTTCAATTAATGCTGCATCTGTACGTATTTTTGTTGAATCATCGGACGAGTTTAGGATTACATTAAAGGTATAATCTTGAATATTTTTACCTTTTGCTTTTAAGAAAATAGGGGTTAAAATATCTTCTTTTTTATTATTTGTTTTTGCTGTGAGAGAAGTTTTAGTGCTTGAATATTTTAAACATAGGTTCATTGTATTGGTATCTATGAATGCGCCAGTAATTTCTCCTAGTTGAGAATTTACGATTTTTTCAGCAAATTCTATTACTTTGGTTTTCTGAGTTATGGCTTTACCAACAGGATGCGCTGGTAAGGTACTATTAATTTCTTCTATCTCTGTGTTCATATGGTATGAACCTCCTTATAATGGTATTAAATATTATAAGAAGTAATACCTTAATAGACCCTTAAATATTTATTTTTTCGGTTTCAATATCGCCATTTCCATAACCCATACAAGTAGCACATTTAGAAATATACTTATTTTTTTCTGGTAAAGAGTTATCAAAAATTGATCCTAAAATTTCTTCAGGTTCACCATCAAATACCTCACAACAAGTAGCAATTCTACCATCCCACAATACTACGAATTCATTATTTTTTATAAAAGAGCATTCTTTCCATGCATCACCTTTTACCTCACTATCTGCATTAACCTGACCTAAGTCTCTTAATTGTTTTAAGATTACTTTGTATCCCATTTCTTTAACATTTTTTAATTCTGTTTTGTATTTTTCTATTTCGGATAAATGTGCTATTTTCATAACTTCAATTTTGTCTCTATATTTTGAATCGATATGTTTTAAGTGTTTAATACTTGGTGGAAAATGATATGATAAATTAACTTTTGATAGTCCCGTTTCAAATAGTTTTTCTGTTGTTTCTGGAGTTAAATATTCTCCATTGGTATTCAATTCTATAATTAATTCTGGGTTTTTATCTTTTAATGTTTTAATAGCATAAAGTGTTTTATCTAGTTCAATTAAACTTTCGCCATAATGGTGTAATCGGATTGAATTACTAGTTAATATTTCGGCTATTCTGTCGATTGTTTCATTAGACATAGAGCCTACTTTTCTAGACATAGCAGTTGTTCTAGGACAATAATCACATCTAAATTGACATGCATTTGTTATTTCGATTTGGTATATTTTCATTTTTTAACCTTTTTTATATATATTATACAAATAACATTTTAAAATAATAGTTCTGAACCATCAACTTCATCCGAAATATCAAATTTGAATTTTTTATTTTTTAATGCTATAAATGTTTCTTTATCAGTATGAATAATATCCAATTCATTAATAATTTTATAAAAAATTTCAGCATCATCAATAGCTATCCAATTTAAATCTCTATTTAGAAGTGTTTCAAGTATATATGATATGGATACAAAATTCTTCTGATTATCTAATATTTTATATAATTTAGTTTTTGTTACTTTTTTAGGATTTAAATTTAAAGCAGAATATTCTTCAAATATATCTGTCCAATATTGGGCCCCATCATTATAAATTTTTCGCATTTTTTCTAATTGTTGCTCCATATCATATTCTTCATCATGCCAACGTTTTAAATCTTCACTCATTGTTTTTTTATTTGTAAAATATGCTAAACCTTTAAAGTTTTTACCCCATGAATATTCGTCAAGTACTACTGTTCTACAGCAATGTAATGCTTCAACTGTACTATATGCATATGATTCTAGAATAGCAGGTTGAAAAGAAAGCTTAGCTTTATTCATAAATGACTCTTTTTCATTTCCAAATATACCATATTTTATTTCATAAACCTTTCCATCATTTTGTGTTGGGTCATTTTTTCTTTCATTAAATTTTTCATAGCCTAAAGCTAAAAGTTTGGATTCAAATTTTTTAGCACCATTATCATTTGTCATTATTAACATTTTTAAACCTGCTTCAGAAACAGCTTTTAAAAAAGTATCTGGATTTTTTCTAGGTTCATAACGTCCTACAAACAACACACCATTTTTTTCAATATTTGGATCTATGGAGTCTAAGAGACCTTTATCAGCTATCCTCAAAGGTAGTGTTTTAACATTTATATTTGGAAAGTTGTTTTCTATAATAGCTTTATTATGATCACTATGAGTCCCAATGATAATATCGTCTAAGCACATTAATTGCTTGTAAATTTCAACCACAGACTTTTTAAAGACTGGATCATGTTTTTCATTTACAAAAACCAGTTCACCGCTATGGGAATATACTATTGTAGGGGCAATACTTTGAATTCCAGTTATTAAAATTGGTAATATTGCATCATTAGAATTTACAATAACGACATCATAAATTGCATTCTTAAATGATTGTAAAAAAGAATCCCTGAAGTTTATAGTTTTTTCCAAATTCATACTATCTGAGAAAACAAACCTTGCATTATGTCCTTTATAAGACAAATCATTATAAGGATATAAAATGTTTCCATTGTTTTTAAGTATATATTCTTCTAGATCTTTATTAGCTGGAGCTTTATCCATTATGTAGTCAACTTTATAATCTAAATCATTACACATATCTACAAAAGCTCGTGCAAATGTTCCTATACCACCATGTATTATAAAATGTTGTGATGATATAATAAATGCTATTCGTTTTTTATATTGTTTCATGTATCCTTCCCCTTATTTGTAATTCATTCTTGCAAATTTGCCACCATTCATATTGATAACTTCATTATTAATATATCCAGAATCTTCAAAAAATAAATAATGTATGAGTTTAGCAACTTCTTCACTCATTAAATATCTTTCCTTTGGTAAATCTTTTGCTCTTTCTAAAACTTCTTCTAAATCATCCCGTTCTTGTGTCATTTTTGTATCTAATATAACCGATGGTGAAATCATATTTAATGATTGATTTTTGAACTTAATATGTTTTTCTTCTATATAAGATTTTAAAGCTGCTTTACTTAAAAAGTAAGTTGTATCATACGAACCTTTTTTACCAGACTCAGAACCAATCACTACAATTTTTACATCTTTATTAATATCTAATATTTGTTCGATTAAATAAGTTGGGAATAAAAGATTTAAAGATACACTATTTAAAATTTCATTGTTCGTTTGTTCAATAATCCGTTTTGGGTATAATGTACCTGCTGCAATTAAATAATATGAGCAATTTAAAGGTATTTTATTAATACTATTAAAATTTCCATTATTAATATTGATTTGAATATCATTATTTGGACTTTTCCCAACAGTTATTATGTCAAATGTTTTATCAATCATACTCATAAATGATTTTGAAATATTAGAATTAGCTCCGATAATACATATTTTATTATTCATTTTTTAATCCCAGTATTTTTAAAATTTCTTTTTCAGCTTCAAATATGGTATCTATTTTTCCAGAAAATACAAAAATCTCTCTATTATTATGTTTTACAACTACTTCTCGAGAATCGGTTTGAATATTTAATTTGCTTTTTGTTGTAAGAAAATAATCTTTAAACTCAAAATCTATTAAAAAATCTGGATAATAATAAGTCATTTCAGCTTCCATTTTTTTAATAATATCTTTTATATAATCGTCCGATAAATTATTTTGAAAATCAATGATTTTTTTATAGCTTTTATCTTTTTTTAATACTGTGTTTTTTACGGATGTGAGTGTATAAACTCCCTTTTCATTATATGGAAATAGGGATACAAATTCACCGTCCATTATAGTTATTGCGAAATCGTTTTCATGATGTGATGTTTTGTATAATAAAACAATACAAGATTCATAAAAGGCATCAATGTTAAAGTTATTTCTAAACGTAGCCCAAGTACAGTTAATTAAATAGTCAAATTTTTCATCTTTGACTTGTACATATTTATCACAATTTTGAATATCTGCATTTTCAATTTTACAATTCAATCTTATATCATTTGATAAAAGCTGTTTAAAGTGTTCTCTAGCAATTTCAAAATCAATGACTTCTTCTTTAGTATTGATTAATCCAGATAAATTTTGTAATCTATCAGTATTATCTTTTATTTTAAAATCTAGATCATGTTTCATAATAATTTTAAATGTTTCAAAGTCTATTAAAGAACGTTGGTCATCAACAGCATAAAAATTTTTTGCTATAGTAGAGCAACAAAAGCCGTATTCATTTTTAAAAGTTTGAAAGCCCTGCTTTGATTGTAATCTTGTTATTGAAGATCTAGGATAGTGAAAACCTAAATGTAATCTATTTTGATTTTTTGATGATGCATGTTTAAAAATATCATCTTCTTGTTCAAATATAGTTACATCGATATTATATGATTTTAGTATTTTAGCTAGGTGACATCCATACCATCCAGCGCCAATAATAGCCACTTTCATAAATAATCCTTTTTAATATTTTATATTAATTTTACAATTTTAAAAAAGAGAATCTGATGGATTTCCATCTTCTTTAAAATCTCTTGGTGCCCGTTTTGCTCTTCTTGCTAAAAGATCTGGACGAACATATCCCTTTTCATGTTTCGGTACTTCACCTACCCCCAATTCAGCTAATGGATCAGATTTCTTATCAGGGTTATCACCGTATTCACTTTTTTCAAACTCTTCTAAAGTATCCATTATTATATAATTCAGATTTGTTCTTCCTGTTGTAGCTGTTGTATAAAAATAGTTACACATATCCTTAAAATCCTCTTTTGTATGTGCATTATGTTCAAATGTTTCAAACATAAATTTTACTGTTCCGTTATATGAGAATATATCGGCTACATCCAATTCATCTTCTAAATAAGCTTCAATAACACTTAAATACTGTATCATATTATAAATGCTATTATATCTTACTTGAGCTAGATATTTTCTTTCATATTCAGCACCATATTTTTTAAATTGTTCACTAACTTTTAATTTTTCACCATTATTTTGTGAATGATTCATTAAATCTTCAACATCTTCAAAAACATAGTCGGGGTAGTCTTTCAGTAAATTATGTACATTATTATAAAATTGTCTGATATTCTTTGAATGTGGATCTTTCCAATGATTTAATGATAAAAGAGGTTCATAATCTTTGGGATTTTTCATTTCCTCTACACTAGCATAAACACGTCCAAACGTGTATGATTTTGTTAATGCTGTACTATCAAATGAAATTCTTTTAACAGTATCAAAAATACCTTTTTTAGCCATCATCATAACTGGGATTATTCTTTGATATGAAGCTACTCCGAGTAAGTGTACATGCTGTCTATATTCTTCTTTAATTTCTTTTGCATTCATAAGGGTTGGTACATAATCAAAAACTTTCATTATACCCACCTTATTATCTGCTGATGCCGATAATGAAGCAATAGCCATACCTTGGATATGCTCCTTAATATTATGTAAGTTTTTCATAATTGTTTCAGCATATTCAATATATGTATCTTCACTAAATCCATGTACGATAGGTAATATTTTTGTATCTGTTTTAAGTTTTTCAAATACATCTATTTGCTGTTGAATGTGTGATGCTGAATTTTTTGCAGATATACCAACCATTTCTTTAATATGCACAACTCGATTATTATCAATTATTGATTTACCAAATTGATCTTGATTTTCTATAACTTTCAAAGGCATTTCATCAAATGTCATAGCAAAATCACAATATTTAGCTTGAGTATCATAGACTTTCAATTTAATATCATCTGTAATTTCTAATCCTCTAGTGAGGACTTGCAATCCTCCAGAATCAGCATAAATTGCATCATGATTAAGTTTGTTTTCTTCTTTTAATACTTTACCATCTTTTTCTTCTTGGAATGCATTAAAAAGTGTTGATAATACAAAGTAACCTTTTAAATGTGTTTGTGACCAATCCAATAGTTTCTTAAAATCCTCAACACCTTCTCGCTTTATAGCATCTGTACTACCAGAACCTATTTTTAAAAATGGGCGTAATGAACCAGAAACATAATCCAATGTAATACCATTTATTTGTTTTTTACTTGTAGACATCAATATCACCTAAAATAAAATATTTGTTGATTGTCCTTTATCTGAACCAACAGAAGGAACATCAATTTTTATATGTTTTTTAACATCTATAAACCAATCATTGTAATCATTTACATCAGTAATGCTCTCTAATTGTTCAAATAAGAAAATACCTTTTTGATTTTTACCTAGTAAGTTGGATAATGGTACTTCACCTTTTATATACCCTTTTAAAATATTGATAAAATTATAGGTATTATAATATACAAAAACATGCTTTTGCGCAATTGTTTTAATCCCATCTTCTAATGATAAATTTTCTGTTTGTTGGTATCCAGTTGTAAAACCTTTAGAATTATATACAGAATGTTCTAAAAGATCTTCAACACTATCAAAAATATTGTTGGGATTTTTTTTCCACCAATTCCACATTTTCTCATAATGCGCCTCAACAGTATCATTTCTTATTTTGCCCAATGATGTACTTGCTCCGGCTTTAACATTTCCAGAAATAACATCTTCAACTTCTGGCCATACCATGCCTAATACATAAGTCTTTGATATTGTAGTACTATCAAAAGAAATTCTATTAACATCTGGAAGAATACCGTTCATTGCTGCAATAATAGGTGGTAGTAGTCTAGAAAAACCTGTAATCCCCAATAAGTGCACATGATTCATTTTTTGTGATAAAATTTTAGAATGGTGGGCATTCATCATTCTATTTAAAAATTCAAAACCACTTGTACCACCACCAAAAGCGACACTTGTGATATAATCTAATTCATCTTTAGATAGCTGACTAAACATATTATTAGCGTATAAATCCATATCACTTTCACCTAAACCTTGAATGATAGGCATAATTTTACAAGAAGTATTATATTCTTTAAATGCTTTAATTTGTTCAATTAAATTTTTTCCAGCTTGAGTCCCTGCATCGGCTACTCGTTCTGGGAAATATATTTTTTCACCATTTACAAATTCAGATGGGATCACATCAAAACTCATAGCAAAGTCACCATATGAAGCCTGTGTTTTATAAATTTTTTTTCTCATTTCTTCATCAATAGTTTTACCCTGAGTTAATACTTGTAATCCTCCAGAATCAACATACATCCCACCAGTATATAAATCTCTTAAATTAAGATTGAATCCATTTAACTGCTCTGCCATTCTATCTTCTGTATATGCATTAAATAATGCACTCATCTCAATATTATCGCCCCTAGTTTCTGATTCTAAAAATTTAGTAGAACTAAATAATTCTTCTGCGACACCTTTAGCATAAGCTTCGTTTGGAGAACCTAATCGAAATGAAGCACCGAATCCTGAAAGAACATAATCAACAATTAGTTCTGTATTTTTGAATTTACTCATATATTTTCCTTTTGAATCTAAACACCCGGTTTATCATTCCATAATCTAATATGTAATCTATCGCTATATTTCCAATTATTTTTAATAGCCAGTTCAGCAGTTTTCAAAGCATGTTTTTCAACTCCAACTGTTGTTTCACCCATAGGCATTACGAAAACATCAGTATAATATGGAATGCTATCTAAAATATCGATGATTTCTTTTTCTACGTTATCCATATCATTACCAATAACAAATTTAAAATAGCTATATTTAGAATTTTCAAGAATATTAGTTAGATTTTTTATATTGATACGTTTATGCTCTGCTTCACCACTATTTTTTAATTTGACTGACATAGAAAACATAATTTCTTTTTGATAATCTTTTGTGAATTCAATATCGATACTGCCATTAGTTTCAATTGTAATTTTATAACCTCTTGATATATAATAAATTAATACATTTTGAAAGTCTTCATTATTCCAATACATTAATGGTTCTCCACCAGTTATGATTATGTCCGGTTTAAAAATACCATGATCTCCTTTATCTAATATTGCATCCATTCTATTAACAATTTCTTTATAGTTTAAGAAATCCCATGATTTCTTAAACTTTTGGTCAACAGCATAATAACTATCACACCCAAACTTTTCATTGCCATCAGGATCTGTATATGCTACACCGAAACCTTTACAAGTAAAATTACACCCTCCAACTCTTAAAAAATATGAGATTACACCACTTCTTGCACCCTCACCTTGTATAGTTGGGCCGAACATTTCCATAATAGGTATCATATTAATCCTTTTTTATTTTAGTTTTATTTTACAATTTTTTTTATTTTTAATGATTTTGATAAAGATCCGATTTGCATTTTATAAGTTGCTGCAATACCTAAAAGCATACCGATTATAATAAAAAAAGTACCTTCATTATCGCCCAGATTAACGGCATTTAAAACCCACATTATATCAGCTGCAATATAGTTTAAAGTTGCAACAAAAATTTCACCTTTAAAAACTAACCATGCCCCAAGAATTAGTAATATTCCTCCTGCAGTCAAATAACTCATCCCACTAAATAAATAATATATCCATAAAGTGCTATATCCTATAAAGAATACTTTATCAAATTTGGTTAAATCTAAACCTTTTATGAAAGATTTAATTTTATTAAAAAAGTGCATTGGTTGGTTCCTCACCGTGGGGGTAATCTTCCCCTTTTGCTCTCTTTATTGATGACTTAATCCAAGGTTTTTTCAATTCTTCACTTAGAATCTCAACATCTTTATCGATACCTAATTCTGCATATACATCGATTCCTTCTTCCTCATATTTTTCTTTAAACTCTTTAATCGTTTTTACTTTTTTAATTCTTAAATCCGTTCGACCAACTTTAGCAAAATGATAAAAATATTCGCACATTTCTGATAATTCTTCAAGTGTATTTACACTTTCAAACGATTGCATCATAGTTTCGACAGTCTTATTATAACCGAATAATTCAGATATACTCAGTTCATCATCAATATAGCCTTCTAGCATAGAAATATAAGTATAATGATGGTATAGATTAGCTATTCTTACTTGTTGTAAATATTTTCTTTGGTATTCTAAACCTTCTTCTAAAAATTGGTCCTTTAAAGCTCGTTTATCACCATTATTCGGTGAATGTTTTGCTATATCTTCCCAATCATCAAACATAAAATTTTCATAATCCTTAAAAGTATCATACATACTTTGATATAATTGTTTTATGTTTGGGAACTCTTTATTTTTATAACTTTTTAATGTTACTTCAGTACTAAAGTCTCTCGGATTTTTATATTCTTCTATGGTTTGGTATGCTCTACCAAACGTATATGCTTTTGTTATTGCAGTACTATCAAATGAAAGAGTTTTAATTGGCAATAACCCTTTTTTAATCATCATAATAATAGGTATTATTCTTTGTGAAGATGCAACACCAAGTAAATGTATATGTTCTAAATATTGAGGATTAATCTCACCACTATTTAATATTTTTGGAACAAAGTCAAATACTTTCATTATTCCTACTTTATTATCTGCATGACCACTTAATGATGCAATGGACATCCCTTGAATGTGATGTCCTATATGATCTAGGTTATTAAAAATGGATTTAGCATAACGCAAATATGAATCAATATCATAACCATGAATAATTGGTAATATTTTAGTTGAAGCATTTAGAGATTCAAACATATCAATTTGTTTCTGTATATGTTTTGCAGATAATTCAGCATTTTGTTCTACTAGTTCATCTACAAAAACTTGTCCATAATCTCCTATTTTTGATTTTTTACCTAAGTCTTTAGCGATCATAATAGGCATTTCATCAAAAGTCATAGCATAATCTGAATATTTAGCTTGTACGGTATAAACTTTTTCTTTAACTTCATCATTGATTGTTTTACCGGCTGTGAGAACTTGTAATCCTCCAGAATCTGAATAAACTTTATCATAACCAAAATTATTATGTTCTTTTATAGATCGACCATCACCTTCTTCTTGATAAGCATTAAATAAAGTACTAACATTTATATACCCTTTGAGTTTACTTTCAATAAATTTCATAAGACCTATATAATCTTTAATATTTTCCTCTTTTAATTCTTTATTAGAATTATTAATTTTGGCAAAACTAGCAAAAGAACCTGCAACATAATCAAGTTTAACGCCATTCACTAATTTAGTTTTAGCCATACAATTTCCTTAATATTTTTATATTAATTATACAAAAATTAAATAGTGTATTCCGGATATAAATTTATATAGCATCGACCAATACTTATGATATGAGATTTATTTAAAAAATTTGTTTTGTATATATTACTATGACCATTTATCGAGATTAAAATATTGTATTCGGATAAATGAGGATTGAAGTAAACAAAACCAATATCAATATCAAACATTCTATGATTGAATTTCTCATATATGACTGAGATTGCATCACGTCTCAGAGCATTATCGTGAATAATTTTATATTGGAAGTCTTTTATATTTAATTCTGAAAGTTTTTTTATAATGTCTTCAGCTAAAACATTAATATTAAAATGTTTAGTTTTAAGAACAAAATTATAATTTTGGTATTTAATATTACTAACAAAAATATTCCCTTGTTTAACGAAAGATGATACATCACAATCAATATCGAAATCTTTATTTAAAAAAAACATGACCATCTCATGTATTTCACCATTATAATTACCTTTTCCCATTTAAAACCATCTCCATATACCAATAATGTCAACGGTGAAAAAGCCGATATTAAGAAATACTAATGCCCAATCCCTAACCCTATACCCGGCTATTATCCATATCGTTGATGATATTATAAACATCATAAAAGCATATTTAGAATATGGTGTATTAAGTGCAATGGTCATAGCTCCTACAAATCCTACGATTGATGCCAACCATTTTAGAGTTTTAAAATTTAGTAAGTTTTTCATATGCTCTCTCAACTTTAAAATTTATTTCATAGAATGAATCAATCTTATATTTCAAATAGGTTTCCCACGCTTTTTTTCCTTGTTCAACTTTTCCTCTTTTAATCAATTCCATTGCAACTGCAGCATTAATCAGTCCTTTGAAATAAAGATTTCGTTCACTTTTATCATCTTTCTTCCAAAGATTCTTTTCTAATAATTCGTGAGCTTTGAAGTAAAACCCTAAATTTAGATAATCTGTGAACTCATTTAAAATCATTTTTTAGCCTGATATTGGAAAAGATAAATGAATAAATACTTGGTTTATTGGTTGCAAATTCAACTGTATAGTTTAATTTTTTCAGCATTTTGTAAACTCTGGGTTTACTTTTCTTCATAATTTTGAAACCGATTTTCAATAATCTTTTTTTTGATAACTCTTTGTATGATTTAACTTTGTATTTTTTAGCACAAAGATTATTAAATTCCTGCATATCAACGATATGAAATACAATATTATCAAATTTAGCTGTAATTGATTCCGGTTTTTCAATTCCCATATCTGCATAAACTTTATGAAACAATGGTCTTGTGAGATTTCTTTCAATTTCAACATCTATCAAATTATAAACAGACATCACCCCTTGAATATATCCAAGCCAACGACTTAATTTATCTTCGGTCATTTTATTTTTAGATTGATTTGTATCTTCATCATAAGTACAATTTAAAATGGTATGACACATTTTTAATAAACGAAATATATTTTTTGTTTTGGATTTTTTATTTGGTTTTATAAATTCTTTTTCGAGAATTGGAATATAATTTTTAATTATTTCTCTTGTTGCTTGAGTAACTGTCATTTTTAAGAACCCCTTTATTATATATTATAATAAGAGGAATCTTAAAAATTCTTTAATTTAAATTATTCAGTATAATAGAATTTTGTAAATGATTCTGATATTGGATTATTGGCTACATCAATTCCTGTAGCAGTAACAGTAGTAGTATTTGTATTATGAATAATTTGACCATCAACTGGAATAACCCACGTTCCATTTGGTTCAACAGTAGTTTGGAAAGTATTACCATCAACTTCTAGAACGATATTATCCCCAGCTGTTAAATCACCTGTAACTACTCCAAATACATTGATTATAGTATTAGCTTCAACTAAAGTAATATTATTATCATCCGTAATATTGTTAATAGTTACGGTAGCATCTACTGAAGTCTTAATTAAGTGTCTAGAAATAGCCGTTTCAGTATATGGTTGATTATACTCATCAACACCCACCGCAGTAATCGTAAATGTGTCAACTATTGCTAAATCACTCCCCTGAGTTGGAATTGACCAATAACCATTTTCATCAGCTATACCTGTATAAGTATTATCATTAATAACAAAAGTGATTGAAGCATTAGGTTTTGCCCGTCCCATTACATTAATAATCTGTGTTGATTCAGCAATATTAATATAATCATCATCAGTAATATTATCTACAATAAATTCTGATGGTGGGTTCTCAGTTATTGTGATATTGCCATTTTCATCCGTAACAACTGTAAATTGTTCATAATCAGCTGTAACTGTTGGAATTGAAATATGGTTTCCCATTTGGATCACTTCAACAGTTTGTATAACTTCAGTTTTGCCATCTAAGTAGTAAATAGCTTGAACTGATGAGGTAATATTATTTTCATCATAGTTATAAGGATAATTAATTTTTCCTTCAATTTGATAAACATCATGAACTACATCTTTATAAACATTAGCCCATTCACTATCCACAACATGATTGTCAATAGATTTTGTAATCATAATTGCATTTTCTTCTAAGATAAGATTTTTATCTTTCGTTGGTATAATTGTTATGGTGAATTCACCACCTTCAAATGGTATATTAACAGTCGGGGTAATAACTACCGAATTATTAAAATCAAATACTGTTGTAGTATTTTCATCATAAAATTGGGTATCATTTGCCACAACAACTTCGGAAGTTGCATCTCCACCATTTCCACAACCAATAAAGGTTGCCACGATAATTGTCATTAAAATATTTTTGAACATAATTTTCTCCTACGTATTTTTATTTTTTATTTAAATGTTTTGTTTTTATGAAAACGTAGGAATGGGAGGAGAAGTTTTCCGTAAGGAATAAAAGCTCTGATATTCAATAGGAATTATTGGTAATTTATAAAATTTATCTTTGCTTTCTTTAATGATTAGTTCTTCTAAATCATATTTGGTATTAAATGAATCAATAAGGAAATTAATAAGGTCTTTATACTCTCTAATAAGATTTATAATTATTTTTTTTATTTTTGAACTTAAACCTGTTTTAAATAGTTGTGAGACTCCCCAATTATGCCCTATTGATTGTAGTAGTTTAGCGAATACAATTGTATTATTTTTATGCTCAATTAATATTTTGGAAGATACTTTTTGATTAAATGGTGTTAATAACGGAAAATAACCGGTGTACCCTTCATGTAATGTACCGGTTGTAAACACACCATCAATATCTATTGTATTTTGCATATATAATAAAATGTATTCAGTTGTATTCATATTAATATCTTTCATAAAGTTATAAAAGTCTATGTTTTTATTTATAGACCTCTTATAACATAAAATTAATTTCTAACTCTTAAACCCAACTCTTTTAATTGAGAATTATCAGGTTGATCAGGAGCATCAGTCATTGGACATACAGCACTCTGAGATTTAGGAAATGCAATTACATCTCTAATAGTATCTTTTTTAAGAAGCAATGAAACAAGTCTATCAAAACCAAATGCGAAACCACAATGAGGTGGGGTGCCATAACTCAATGCTTCAATAAAGAACCCAAATTTATTTTTAATATCCTCATCACTAAGTTTCATAATTTCAAAGATCTTTGATTGTAATTCTTGGTCATGAATTCTAATCGATCCGCCACCAAGTTCAACACCATTTAAAACCAAATCATAACTATCACTAAGAATTTCAGTAACATCGATTTTACCATCTACGTAATCCTCGAAAGATTCCATTATTGGTGCAGTAAATGGGTGGTGCATCGCTTTTATTTTACCATCAGCACCTTTTTCAAACATAGGGAAATCAGTAACAAATAGTGGTACAAAAGTATCTTCAATTAAATTCAATTCTTCAGCAATTTTAATTCTTAATCTACCCATATAATCGAGTACAGTATTTCTATCACCTGCACCAAAGAAAACGATATCGCCGATATCCAATTGACATTCAACCTGTATTAGATCTAAATCAATTTGTTTTAAAAATTTAGTAAGAGGTCCTTTAAGTCCATCTTCTTTCATTTGAAAGTAAGCCAAACCTTTTGCACCGAACTCAGAAACATATTTTTCCAAATCTTTTATTTTTTTCTTAGATAATTTATCAGGATAATCTGCACCTTTAGCAACAATAGCTTTAACTACACTCTTATTGTCTTTTGCAATATCAGCAAAGACTTTAAAATCAGTATTAATAAATAATTTTTTTGCATTAATTAATGGCATTTCAAATCGTAAATCTGGTTTATCACTACCAAAATATGCTAATGCATCAGCGTATTTGATAATAGGAATATGTAACTCTTTTGAACTATCAATCAAACCATCAATACCGATAGAATCCATCCATCGAACTTTTTCTTTAACTATTTCATTTATTGAATGTATGTCAAAGTCAACAGTTTCAATGGCTGATGTTAAAATTTTATTAACATCAGATAAAATCCCTTCTCTGTCAGAGAATGATCGTTCTAAATCTATTTGAGTAAATTCAATATTTCTATCTTTACGAGCATTTTCTGCTCTGAAACATTTAGCAAATGAATAATATTTCTCTCTACCTCCAATCATCAATAACTGCTTATATAATTGTGGTGATTGTGGTAATGAATAAAATTTACCTGGAAATAATTTAGAAGTAGCATAAACCTCTTCTGCCCCACCTTCAGATGATTTCATAAGGATAGGTGTTTCAACTTCAGCATAGTCTAATTCATTATGTAAAGCGACTCTAATATTAAATGCCATATCGCTTCTTTTAGTTAGAGTGTCTTGTAGCTCTTTATCTCTCATATCAAGATAACGGTATTTAAGTTTTAAATCATCATTTACGGATTTATCACCAGGTTGAAATGGTAGTGTTTTCGCTTTACTTAGAATTTCTAAATCTTCGGCAACAATCTCAATTTCACCCGTTAATAATTTAGAGTTTTCTAGGCCTTCACCACGAAGTCTAACTTTTCCTGTAACTTCAATTACCCACTCATCTCTTAATGCATGATATTTTTCATATTCTTCTTTTGATAAAGATGTAGGGTTTGCAACAATTTGTACCAATCCTGAAGTATCTCTTAAATCTATAAAATAAACTCCGCCGTGGTCACGGATCGAATTGACCCATCCTGATACTGTAACTTCCTTATCTACATAATTTTTTCTAATTTCTAAATTATAGTTTGTTCTCATTTCTTCCCTTTTTAAAAATAGTTTAAGCCATCAGGTATCTGAGAGCTGTAAAATGTTATTGTTTTATCTTTTCGTCTGAGAGTTATCTCAGTTTCATTTTGTTTATTAATTCTATTTGAAGCAATCCATTGCTCATTGGTAAAGGCTGTATTGACAGTTTTGGTATCTTTTATATATCCAGTAAAACTATCAACTTCATCTTTATAAAATTTTAAACGTATATCTTTATCAATGATTTCTAAGATATTATCTTTTTTATGAATGATAAATTTTGGCATCTATAAACCTTTTTCTTTAATTATATATATATTTTCATTTATTTAACCTTAAACTTCTTTCTATAATAAATTGAAATATGATAAATTTCACCAATTTTATTTTCAGTTATGTTGATAACGTTTTTCTCTTTTATTCTATATGAGTCCATAATATCCTCAATTTCATCTGAAATGTAAGGGTCCATATCTGTTCCTTCTTTATCTGTGATTCTAAATGATATTCTCTTAATTTCCTTCATTTTTGTTTAACCTTCCAATTTAGATAATAATTTTTCTAATTCTCTAATAGATTTTACATTGTATAAATTATAAACTCTAATTTCTGCTAAATCTGCTAATGAAATAGCTTGTCCTGTTCCGCCTGTTTTCTGTTTTCTATCTTTGTGAGTTTCACAACCATCCGGTGTCCAACAAATAACAAAATCAGAGGGAGTTTCCAAATCTTCACCAAGTACTTGATAACAATTTCTCGCCATAAGTTTTTTAGCACCAGGTTTTAAATATTTCCAACCTTTGTGTAAATGGGCAGCTAACTCTAATGCATTATTGTCTATATTATATAGATTACTATCATTATTATTAAAACCCTTCCATGGTAGATAAATCTCTTTAAGTTTTTTTGCATTTGATTCAAACGCTTTATCAGCACCATCAGCCCCACCACTTCGTAAAATATAACCAAGTAATCTAAGACGTGTTGATATACTTTTCATATACTCTAAAATTTCTTGTGGTGTTTCTCTTGAACCAATACCTGTATAAAACTTCATTTTTATTACCAAGGATTAATATTTTCTAATTTGCAGCAAATTTTTTTAATCATTTTAAATAGTTTTTGTCCAACCGCATCATTATCTTCAAATTCATCTTTATCGAAAAGATTACGGTTAATATCATCAACTTCAATTTTATCGTAATCATATTCTTCTAAAGCATCAAGAATTAATATCAATTCTTGATGAGAAACTTTTAGTCTGATATCATTCATCTCGTCTTTGATTTTTATTTTCATTTTGGGCTCCTATATTAATATTTCCGGGTATAATTCTAAAACTTTTTTAACATTTTTTTGATTTAGAATTTTCTCTAATTTAAATTCGACTGCTCGTATTGATACGACGTCTTTATATTGACTTTGTTTTAATTTAAATAATTTCTTTTTAATATCTTTAAGTTTTAGATAAATTAGTTTATTCTTATCGGTATCAAATCCATTTAGTAATGTATCCATAATAATTCCGCCGTGTTCTAAACCAATAACTTTTCTGTCTTTTTTTAAGTTTATTGATTTAACTATTTTTTTCGTAACTCCTGCATTGATAGAACTTAGATATTTAGGATTTACAGTTTTATAACTATAAACAATATCTCCAATTTTTAGATTGTTAAACTCATTTTCAGTCATTTAATTTATCCTTATAAATGTAATTAAATTTTTCTTCAAAAACTAAAAATGGAATATAGTTAAAGTATGAATGTTTCGAACTGATATCTTTGTAAATGGTACTTCTTGGATCATCCAAAGAATCAAATATTCTATATCCCAATTCTTCATTATTTTTTCTATTATAAATACTAATCTTTAAGTATTTAATTTTTTTATATTTGCAGTTACTCTCACAATTTGGATCTACTTTTTCGCCATCTTTTGTTTTAATTTTTGATATTACCGTTATAGGAATAGTTTGTTCTTGATTTGCGATCAAATACAATGGTAACTCTAAAAAAATAAGTACTAGAATGATATATGTCCACCCTTGTTTGAGAGTATAAGCTTTACCTTTTTTATCTCTATTATTATCATAAGTATAAACCATTACACCGATTATTGAGAGCATTATAAAAAATAACTTAAGCCATAACACCTGCCCGGCAAGAAATGCGAGTATTGAAAGTACTACGGCGGTAATTAATGCAAATAATATAGTGGGTAATGTTATAAATGGTAGGAATTTATTTTGATTTTTTTTAAGCTCAGATTTTATATTCATATTAATCCTTTTTTTAAATATTGTGTAATTATAATATGGTTTTGCTTAAAAGTTTATTAACTTATCCCATGATTCAGGATTTGTTAATATTTTTTCAGGATATTTTTCATTCATAAAAATAATAAATTCATCTTTGAATTCATCCAACAATGAATGATATTCTGCATCATTAAGAATAACTGTTCGACCCTCCTGAACAATATTTGAAAGCTTTCTTAAAAGTTCTGTATTTGGTGTTCTTGGTCTAAGAGTTAATTCAACAGATGGCATGCCTATACCATCTACTTGAGTATATCCATTAAAAGGTATTTCATCATAATTCATCTGAGTACGAATATCAGTAATTATAAATTCATTCATAATTTTATGCTTCAACTCGACAATGTGATTTTGGTGTTTCCCAATATTCAATAGCCTTTACTTTTACACCTGGTAAATTATTCATTTTATTTTGAACTACGGTTAATAGCCATGCTGTTAAATTTTCTGAAGTAGGTACAAAATCTACAAAAACTGCACCTTCATATTTTTCAAAAATTGCATCGGCTTCTGATTTATCAAGTTGTTTTTGTTCGGTCCATGCAGATATTCTAGTCATATCAGGAATAAAATAATTTTCAGGCATTTTGTGAATATCGTTATCTATTTGTTGTAATTCACATAGCGGAAATTCGGATTTAAATAATGGATCTTTTAAATCCATTATAAATTTATGATCCAATACATCATCCAAGAAATTTTTAAACCATCCTAAATGTTTAAAGTCTGTTACCATGCCTGTATCTTGTACATTTGTACTATTTGTATCTTCTTCTAAAAAGACTTTTACTAAACCTTCATGTCCATGTAAGTGTCTACAAGCTAAACAAGCATTTCCATTTTCAGTAAATTTAGTATTTAATCTTTGATTATGTACTCTATGCCCATAACAAAAACTAAATGATTTATCTATAATATATTTCATATATGATCCTTTTTAATTTATAGTAATTATTTTACAATAAAATAAGGGGATTTTGGGGGAGGAGAAAAAAAGTAAATTTTACTTTTTTCTTTTATTTAAATAGTTTCTAATACGTTTTTCAGCTATATCTATTGCTGATGAATCATTTGATGTAATGGCTTTTGTAAGATTATTAGCTAATCTTGACATGTATCTTCTTTTACCGACTTCATCTTCCGTTTTTTTTGCTTCTAAAATCATATTTAAATAATCATCTCTTTTCACGTTCTTTTTAGTTTTAGCTTTAGTTTTCACTTTTTTAGGAGGAGTACTACTTTCATCAGAAAGAGTCAACCAATTTTTAATAGTGTTCCACCATTTTTGTAATATTTTCATATTTACTCCATGTTTTAAATTCTATATATTATTATACAATATTAAAATGATTTTGATGGTGAAAGTTTATATCCATTTTTTTCAGCAAATTTAAATAATGCTGCAATGGCTAACCCTCCACCGGGTGCTGCAAATAGAGGTAGTAATGCAGTTATTTTTCCAATATCTTTTAATTGATTTTTAGCATTTGTTATTTCCTCTTTTGAAGGTTTTTCAGTAATACCTTTTGATATTGCATGTTTAAGAGCATCTTTCGCAATCTTTATCATTTTAGCCGTTTCTATTACTTCTCTTTTAGTATCTTTACCAAATTGTTTTGCAGTATCCACCGCATCTTTAGCTTTATTTTTTATATCTCGCATTGTAATCATTTCATTTAATTTTTGTAATGTCATAATCTGTCCTAAGTTTATTTTTATTTATAAATAAATTCGGTACCATATGTTTTATTTAAAATATCAATTTTTTGTTTTTCCCATCCGTCATCTTGTATAGGATCTTCATTATCCCATTTTTTTAACACATTAATTGTGTTGTTATGATCGGGAAATTTAACTCCATACTTTTTATTCATATATAATAATACTCTTGCAATATCACCTCGTCTACTTGGCATAACTTCAATTTTATCTTTATTGATTTCTACGTCTAATGTTTCACCAAATTCACGTTTTTCACCATCAATAATGCCATAGGGTTTGTCACTTCTTAAAGCGTTTAAGGCTCCTATTACTGGTACTAGATTATACATATCAGCTTCCATCAGATTAAAAAGCGTTGACACTTTCTCAGCACATTTTCGACCTTTATAACTTTTACCAGATGAGGTAACACATTTATCATTGCCATTTTCCCATGCCTCTCTGATTGTTTGATCTGCAGTAATAAACCATGATGCAGGTGTAATATGTTCCCATTCGACTTTCTGGCCTCTTGATACATATTTCGTACCTTTATAAGGTGAACTATTAAGTTTTAAATATAAATCAACAGATGATTTATATGGAAATTTTTTTTGGTGTATTTTAGCAGCTAAACTCATATTACTATCAGTATAAAATGTCTTTAGATGATATGTACTATACAATCTAACCGACATATTTTTTGCATTAGAAAATGTTTTTGGTAATGTTGCTGAAAATAATAAACTTCCAACTAGTATTATTAATATTATTTTTTTCAAAATATTTTCTCCTTTATTTAATATTTATATATCGTATTTTTTTGAATATTTAGAATAAAAAAATATTTTTTATTTCTTCAGGTATATATTCGTCATAGCCTGTTTGTTCATAATATTTCATACCAAAATTTGCTTGGTATTTACCAGTTAAAATTTGTTCCTTTAATGATATAAAAAAATCCGAACTATGAGGTTCAACGATTAAATCTTTTAATTTTGGATGGTCTAAAACTTCTTCCCATAATTCTTCTGGTAAATCATCAGAGTAAATCAACCAATCTGGAATCATAAATTTCATATAATATTCTAAAGCTTTTTCGATTTGGATCTCTTTTGGTACTTTGGCTTTTTGCCCATAACTATTTTTTGTTGCATAGGTATTAAAAAAACGTTTGAAGATATTTATTATAGAATCATCGCTATTCACACTATCTTCTCTTTCAACTTTTGTATCTTTTATGATATTCCATACTTTATTTATTAAATCGTTTCTAGGAGTTTCACCATTGATTAACATATGTTTAAAGAGTGATAGAGTCTTTTCAGTAGGATTATCCGCATCATTTATAGCTTTATCTATAAGTTCGTTTACTTCATCATCCTTAAAGGCTTTATTATCCGATAAAAAAGCTAGGTTTCTAGCAACATTATTAAAAAATTTAAGATTTTCTTTTACTAATTTGAAAATGGCTGTTTCATTTGATATATAAGAGAACCAAATTGTATTAGCTAAATCATCATCTAATTTTTTCAATTCTAAAGCAAAATTAATAACTTTTTTATTGGTTTCATTTGTTAATTTAATGTATCTGATTATTTCGCTATATTTTTTAGAACCGATAGCCATTCGTAGTTTTATATCTGCATCAATGTATTCTCCTAATATATTATCATAAATATATTGAGAAATATCAGGATTATTGAAGAATGCAATTTTAGAATCCAAACTGATTAAACTAAAACTGTTTTGTCCTATATAGTCACTATTTTTTAATAATTTTCCAAAAATCTTATCATTTATAATTGACCTATAAAATGTACTTTCAAAATGAATAAATGCTAAACTGTTATCGATATATTTATTAAATAGTTCCCTTAATTCTTTTATAGATAATAAATTCATTACATGTGAATGTCCTAAAAATAAATTTAAATAATTGTCTTTTTTCATCATCGTTAAATTTATTAACTTTAGTAAAATATCTTTTGAAGTTCCATATATAGCACTACGTACAAAGTTTATAGGTGTTCCTTCTGGATCTTCTTCTAAAAAAGTTATAATTAAATCGATAAATCCATCGTTTGATCCAGGATTATTTAAATCTCTAATTAAATCAAATTTTACTTGATTAAATGGGAATGCTTCATCTTTCCATTCTTTAGATTTAATAAATTCTATTTTATTTTTAATAGTAAATGCTTTATTCATATAAATTTCTGAAATGATATGCGGTTTCCAATTTTTTTTATTAAACATCATATTTAATAAGATTTCTGAGGATGGGCATTTACGAGCTATTTGTAACCGTACATCAATAGCTGCATCATTAGATAATTTATTTAAAATTTCATCATCTAAATCTTCAATATTTATAGATTGTAAAAATCGAAGCTTATCATCTTTTTTTAATCCTTTTAGATCAGATATTTTCATTTTAGTATTTCTCCTACATTTTTAAATTCATCCCATAATTCTGCATCTACCATTTTTTTGAAATTTTCAAAATCATTATTTCTAATATAATCTATTGTTTTTGTTGCTGAAATATTATCAACTGATTCTTCATCTCTTTTTATTTCAACCATATTAATTTGAGGATGTCTTTTTAATTGTCCTGCATAACTTTCGATTCTATCAGTACCGGTTAATAAGAATTTAATTCTTTTTGGTGATTTATTTATAATTGAAGTTAAATTACCAGTACTATGTTCAATAATGGTCACTTTTTCTCCAAATAATTTTTTTAGAATCTTTTTTTGATATTCTAAATTTAAAGACTGTTTAGTATCTTTTTTAGCTTTTACAATACAAACAATTACATGATTATATTTATTAATTGCCGTTCTAATAATATCAGTATGAGCCTTGGTAGGTATTCTTAATTTTCCAATAAAAAGAGCGTTCTGATTTTCAGGTAGTTTATCCATAAGTAACTGTTTTGATGTTAAATGCAAATCATCTCTAATTTTTTGTATCAATGATTCATCATCAATTAATTTATCTTCTTTTTTCATAGCTTCAAATTTAAATGTAAAAAGATTTTTAATTGTATTATCTTTAATACTATAAATGTCTTTAACTATTTTACCAAGATTTATTTCATAATTATTGCTATTTAAATTTTGTATGCTTTTTACATTTTCCCTGGCTAAAATATAAATTTCAGACCAATATTTTTCTTCAATTTCCTTGCTATTTTGGAATCTTAATTTTTTAGCAAATCTTACACTTTTATCATGTTGATCATCTTGTAGAAATTTAAACAATGTGCCGCTAGAAGAATGGAGTACCACTCCTTCAGTTTTTCCACCCAGCATAGATTCAAATGATAATAGTGTTTTCTTAATAGTATCGTATTTATTTTTTTTGAAAATATCTTTAGTACTGAGCCAAGTATTCATAAGAGTATCATTTTTGATACCTTTTGAAATATTTTCTTCTGAATTTATTCGACCATGAAAAACTACTGGAGGCGTTTTTAAAGATAAAATTTCACTAAATCTATTTAAATCCTCTTGAAAAAATCCAATAGGCGAAGTTTTCAACATACCACCTTCAATATTTCCCTCTGCAGGTGAATAAGCAATAAGAAATAGATCATGTTTCTTTTTATAATCTCTAGTAGTCGTTAGTTTATTTTGGATAAATTCTATAAAAAATTCAGTATTCTTTGATATATTTTTAGTATTGATATGAATTCTTTTAATGTGATCATGAATAAATGCATATTGTGAAATACCTAATGAATATTTCTTAATAATTTCTCTATCAATATCTTTAAATTCATTAGGATATAAAATTTGATTCTTGAATGAAATCACCCAATTCCTTCGGTAATCATCTTCCCATTCATTACTGTTCCGCCACAACGTCAATTTTGTACCATCGAATTTTTCTTCAATTCGATAAGAATCCGATAAAAATGCTTCTAATTTTTCATCATTAGTCACAACTTTATCTAGATTTGGAATACTAATATCAATCATAGCATTTTCAGTCAAAACTTTATTTTTAACTTTTAAAGTTTTAACGATTCCAAATGCCGATTGAAAATTAGGTTTTTCTACTAAGTCTAACACAGATTTTACATGATCTAGAGTTCTTTTTGTATAATTTATTAAACCTATTGTTTTGGTTAATTTAGTTTCTAAAATATCTAAATCGAGCAGCAGTTTTTCATTTTTAGATTTTCTAGAATTGGCAATAAGTGTTTTTATCTTCTTAGTATTATTTTTAAATAATTTGATACTTTTTTCAATAAAATCATATGTTGATTTAATTGTTGTGTATTTATCTTTGTTTACCAATAAGTACTGTGCTGCCTTCTCAGTATTACCTTCCATTGTTTTATCAGATTCTCTAAAATAAAATTTAGTTAATGTAGTAATTTTTTTCATAATAATCATAAAATCATTTTGTACTTTATTATACGCATTTAATACTTTAACATTTTCTGGTAACTCTTTTCTATCAGCTGCATTTAAATACATACCCTTTATACTTACTGCTGTAACAAAATCGATAATATCTTTATCTCTTGGATTGATTTTTTCAGATAATAAGTCTTTTAGTTGCATATTTTAATCCTCATCTTCAAAGCTATCTATATCACCTAATTCTTCTTCAAGCGGTTTTATTTCTTCAAAAGGTGCATTTTCTTCATCAATTAAATCTACAAGTTTATCAAAGTCATCAGCATTAAGAGAACCAAAGCCTTTAAATTCTTGATTTTCGCTAGTTGTTTCCATATATTCTAATAATAATCCGCTAATTATACCATCTATAATATAAGGTTCTATTTCTGATGATTTTACTGATTTGTTAATTTCTTCATATAGTTTTTCAACAAGAGGGGAGGGTTTGAATTTGTACATATTACCTACTCTTTTTTAATTTAATTTTAACTTATTTATACTTAATTTTGTATTAAATTTGGTCAAAGAGTAGGTACTTTTCTAATATTAAACTGCTTTTAACTCGAAATGAGGTAAATCATCAAAGTTCTGATCATCAAAAACATCATCAGAATCCCAATCTCCACCCCATCTAACTTTATGTGAAATTTTACCTTCTTCTAATAATTTTGATGCAATACCTTTAACCAAACCTGCTAAATAATAAAATCTAGCTTTATCTTTTTGTTGACCACTAAAAGCATTAGTGCCTTTTTTATATGGCATAATATCTATCGCATGTGATAATCCATCACCATGATCTTGATGTTTAGATAATTTATGAATTCCATCTAATTTACTTCTTCCTGTTTCAAAGTATTCTTGTTGTTTTTCAGTTGTTCTAATACCTTCTAAAACAGAAAAATCAAATACTTTAATAGCCTCTTCCATAATTTTAATTAGGTCTGGGTGGCAAGTGTTAAGTCTGCTTCTACTTCTTTTTCCAAATTGGTACATATTTATACTCTCCTTTTTTTATATTTGTTAATTTGCAAAGAACGATCAAAATAGTTTTTATTAATTAAATTTAATAATAAAGCTAAAACACCTATTCTTCATATTTATTTATAGTGTATTTTTATTAATTTTTAATAATATTGTTGTGAAATAGGATATAATATGTGGTGTCGATAGAGAGATTTGAACTCTCAAACCTAGTAGGCGCTACCCCCTCAAGGTAGTGTGTTTACCAATTTCACCATATCGACATTGGGGTAGTAGATGGGATTTGAACCCACGACCTATGGCGCCACAAACCATCGCTCTAACCAACTGAGCTACTACTACCATAATTAACAATTAAAAAAAAGTGGTGCCGATTTGAAGATTCGAACTCCAGGCCTACTCATTACAAGTGAGTTGCTCTACCAACTGAGCTAAATCGGCAATAGTATTGAAATGGTCGGGGTGAAAGGACTCGAACCTTCGGCCCCCTGGTCCCAAACCAGGTACTCTAACCATACTGAGCTACACCCCGTTATAAAAATAAATGGTACTTCGTAGGGGAATCGAACCCCTCTTTTTAGGATGAAAACCTAATGACCTAGCCGATAGTCGAACGAAGCATATGGCGTCAATGATGGGACTTGAACCCACAACCTCCACCTTGACAGGGTGGCAATCTAACCAATTGATATACATCGACATTTTTTAATGAATCGCATTTTGGATATTCAATTTCAATCCCTTGAAATCTATCTCCCTCCTTAAAGTGGGTACTTCTGCTACATAGGCCGCGTATCCTATGTGCGATTCTAAAGCTCGTAACAATTTATTTGTGAAACTTTAATATTTGAATTAAGGCTTCATCAATAAATTCTATATGGTGCCGAAAGAGAGACTTGAACTCTCACGCAAAAGCACTAGATCCTAAGTCTAGCGTGTCTACCAATTCCACCATTTCGGCAATTAACTTTGGTGACTCCATCGGGATTTGAACCCGAGATTTCGCTGTGAAAGAGCGATGAGATAACCACTTCTCCATGGAGCCATTTTATTTTTATATCTTCATTGATAAAAGTATCTATGTACTTTGATGGGCTAATAGGATTCGAACCTATGCTACCGCCGCCAAAAGACGGAGTCCTGCCACTAGACGATAGCCCAACAAAACACATAATGGATGAGGTAGAGGGACTCGAACCCCCGCTCTCTGGACCAAAACCAGATGTCCTACCACTAGACGATACCTCAATAATGGCGATCTGTACCGGGTTTGAACCGGTGACCTCAACCTTGACAGGGTTGCGTTCTAACCAACTGAACTAACAGACCATTTACATTTTATTTTTTGGTAGTCTTTCACAGATTTGAACTGTGGACCTCTCGATTATCGGTCGAGTGCTCTAACCAACTGAGCTAAAAGACTAAATGGTATCCCGTAGCAGAATCGAACTGCTCTCTCCAACTTGAAAAGATGGCGACCTAACCGATAGTCGAACGGGACTTCTTAATAACCACAGCTCTGCTGGTAGGATTTGAACCTACATAGGGATTTCTCCCACCGATTAACAGTCGGGTGCCGTACCAATTGGCTACAACAGAGCTGTGGTTATTAAATTATAATTTAGAGGGTTTGTAAAGGATTGAGAAAAGAAAGTGGAAAGTTTGTTTCTTTTATCCCTTACAAATCTCTCTGTAAGGGATAAGGTTTTAAGTTATCTCTTACAGAAAGATTGGTTCCTGCTCATCTTGAATATTCGGTTGAATATCCAGAATTTGTTCATTAGTATGAATATTAATAATATCATTTGCATGATTATCAATAGTGTTATTAATAAGCGTATTTACAGTAGTTGTAATTGTATTAATTGGTCTCATACTAATTTCCTTAATTTTATTTTTATTTCAAGTAAAAACTTGTTAAAACTTTTATTAAAAGCTTTAATAAATTTTTAAAAATGGTGGAGCATAACGGACTCGAACCGTTCGCCTCTACCTTGCAAGGGTAGCGCTCTCCCAGATGAGCTAATGCCCCATTTTCATATACATTTATAATTTTGAGCTGCCCTGTTTATACCATACTCCGCCCGTTTGTCATTCATATTAAATCAATAATATTAAGTTTAGTTGATGCCCGGCACTTTCTTACTGGGTGCATCTATTTAATAACCATTCTTTCAGGTAACTTAGACAATTCTTAGTTTTACAACACCACTCAATTTATGGCTTTTTTTCGGTTGTAAGAGATAAAATCAATGGAAAGTTGTTTTTCAATTTCCAATAATTCGATGTAATTTCCATCTTTAATTCTCTTAAAAATGTATATATAATCTATTTATACACATTGTTAAAAAAATCTAAATTTTATAACTTGGTGGCGGAGATTGGACTTGAACCAATGACCTCCGGGTTATGAGCCCAGCGAGCTACCAACTGCTCCACTCCGCAATATTTAAAACCGGAGTATATAACATTATGGTTAATTAATCCACTCTGTTACTAGTAAGCCTTTAATGAGACTTAAACTCATTTCCTTGGTAAGGAGAAACCGACTACTATAAAAATACTCCTAAGAGTTATGTTAGTGTCCTAACAATAACACTTTAATAAAAAGAATCTAATCTTCTTAGTAAAATGTTACATTGGTGGTAGATTTATTTCAATCTACCCAATAAGTTTTTTATAAATTGTTTTCTTTCCATTCTATTTAATTTTTGGTATTCTGACCATCTGACTCTAATAATTGTATAACCCATATTTTCCAAATATATTGTTCTTCTTTTATCACTTTCTACAATTCGAGAATCTACATAATGCTGTTCTCCATCAATTTCCAAATCAATTGTTCCTATAACAAAATCTAAAGAATATACACTTTCTTGTTTCTCTTGAATAAAATCAATTTTTTCCTGTTCTAATATTTCTCTGAAATATTTTTCAGGATAACTTTCACCCTTCGATTTATGGTTTAATAAATACGGAACCATATTTGGATTGGCTTTAAGAAAGGCAATTCTGCTTTTAGAGATTTTCTCTTTAGTTTCTAAAGAGATTATTCTCCCTACTGCTGACCCTATTAACTCTCCTGAAGCATATTTTGCTTTAAGTTTTTCAGAAGCTATCAATGTAGCCTTATCATTTTCCTTAGTTAAACCTTTTCTTGCATTAACTCTACCATTTTTATACCCATCATTATTAGCGGTAAAATCTTTACCATCTCCATGATTTCTCCATATATGAGATGAAATTCCTTTTTTTGAATATTCTAATTCACAATAAGGACATTTGTATTTGTTGGTTTCTGGATTAAACCACTCTTCACTAACCGTAATAGTTTTAATACCATTGCACTTACTGGTGTGGTTTAATAAATTACCTTCTCTAACAAAAGTTTTTTCACATTTTTCACATATATATTTAATTGGATTTTGAGTAGTCATAAGTAAACCCCCTATAATAAAATTATAAGAGTGATTTCCACATCTATTAACTTCTAAAAATTCAAAAAGACCTCAACCAGATGTGGATGAGGATTGAAGTCTTAGAAGTTAATCTCTTATACTTTTATTTATACTCTAAATCGCTTTTTTATTCATTTTTAACTTAAATAACACTATAATTTCCTAGTTTCACTCAAAAAGAGTTACTTATAACCAACACCACGTAAAGGTGAATTATAATCGTTGGTCTGTATCTGATGAGATTTGAACTCATATTTTCTCCATTAAAAGTGGAGTACCATAGCCATTAGGTGACAGATACTTATATGGTGGTTCTATTGGGATTCGAACCCAAATTGTTCTCCATTAAAAGTGGAGTGCCATAGCCAATTAGGCGATAGAACCATACTTCTCTAGAGAACCACCATCATAAGTATTTAACCTATATTAATATTCTCCAGAGTTTGAAATGTTTTTCGACACTTGTCGCTCTTGTCTTTCATTGACTCGTTCCTTAATTTTTATTTTTTCGTCTTTCACTTTTAGATTGCATTTCACCATATTGATGATATACAACATACATTAACCCTAAAAGTACTACTGATGGAATCAGAATACTTGTTATAAAGTGAATCATTTTAAATCCTTAATTGATATATTGAATTATACAATTAATTATCTTAAAACAATATTAAAATTGAAAAGGTTTTGTGGGAGAAAAAGATATTTAGAAGATCTTATCTCTCACAGAAAACCAATTCTGTAAAAGATAAGATTAATTATCTCTTACAGAATGTGTTTATCCTGTTCTTGTTTAATAATTTCAAGGGCTGATGGTTTATCGGCATTATGAATAGTAATATTAATATTTTGTAGTGTAATAGTTTTCATTACTATTCTCCTTGATTTATTTTTTATTTTTATTTATAACATTATACAAAAAGTTTTCTTTTTTTAACCTTAAATTAGCTAAAATTTTGAAATTCTTTTAAAAAATATTATATTTCTTTTTAATTACTGTAATTATACAATAAAAGTTCTTAAAATTAACTTAATTGTGATCGTTTTAATGATTCAACATCGATTAAATCATTAATATCAATTCTGCCTGAAACAATACCTTCTATTTCATCTATAGACGCAATAATATTTAATTTTGAAACAATCGACTCAACAATTTTTTTCTTAAATTCTAAACTTTCCATTGTTGAGAGTGAGTTTTTTATTTCTTTTTTACTATCAAAGGGATTCAAATGTACTTGTTTAGCCTGAGTTATAGCAAAACCATTTGCAATTGTTATAAAGTTATCTTCTGATTCCAATACAACCGTTTTATTAAATGTAATAGTATCTATATTGTTCGATGATTCAATCGATTTTATACTCTTTAATAATTTTTTTAATTTTAACATTTCATCTTGTGTTAATTCCATTTATTTCTCTCCTTTAAATACATACAAATACTGTTGGTGAACCAGTTAATAATAAAGATAGACATAATTGAGGATGACCAACTCCAGCCCACATTAATGAGTTTACATATACTCTTGAACATCCTATAGCTTGAAATACTGGATGTGGTGGGCTTCCAGGACAGGGATGTGGAATATGTAAATCAACCATTCTATGAGCAGGTAATGAGTTTGCAAATACAGTTGGTGATCCAGTAATAGTAATAGTAGGAGTAAAACAAGGTGGGTGACCTGTATTCAAATCTGGCACTCTACCAGCTAAAGTACCCATTATTCAAACTCCTGATTATTTGGATAAATTCCGTCATCATCATGTGTACCATCTAAATTTAAAATTTGATGAACTGTATCTTCTGCCACTTTTCTATTTGCAGCTTTTACATCATTGTAAAAGGCTTCAGAAACAACACTATCTACGGCAACGCCTAAATTACTTGCTTGTTTATCGGATTTTACTGACATCCAAGTATGTTGAACAACCAAACTTTTTACGGCTCTTGTTAATTCAATCAATGGATCCACTGGATTATGTTCTGTCCCATTATCAATGGTAAAATTAGAATTTCTTTTTATGTCATTTTTCATAAATGACGCACCACTATCTAAACCATCCCAATTTTCATTAATTGACGTTAAGTTATTAATATCGATTGATTTTAATGTGTCTTCTATTATATCTTCATCATATATTCCTACCAAGATACCGGTAATAATTTCTGTGGTTTTTTTAATTCGTTCTTCTAATGAAGTTTCATTATCTTTCAAAGTATTTTCTAATGAAGTTTCATTATCTTTTAATTGTTTATTCAAAGAGTTGCTTAAAGCTGAGTCAACGTCATTATTACCTGTAATGATTTTTGCCATTGCAGTAGATACATGTTCTTCAATTGCTGTATTAATACTTTCACCTAAAGGTTGTATTAATGCTTCTCGAAGTTCTTTAAGTGTCGGTTGATTTGTACCATCAAGAGTTTTAGAATCGTATGATGTAGAGTATTTAGACCAATCATATGACATATATATTCCTTTATTATTAGATTATATATTATTATACAATAAAGTCAGAAAGTATTTTTAAGTGAGACCAAAAACTCACTTAATTTTATGGGTGTCATTTAATGGTTTGAAATTATCTTACCCTTAAATTTTACGTCTGATTAGTCCACTTATAAACTTTAAAAAATATTACTTTTTCAATCTCCGACTGCCAATGGTATTTAAAAGCGGTGATAAGGCATAATTTTTTAAACCACTTCGGAGGTAATCTAAAAACGAAAAATTATGGAGTCTAATCACCTTATAAAGATTACCCGTTGCTCAGAGAGACAGTTTTTCTGAATATCGGTTCAAACGGTTCTTTAATATTATTTTTATCCATCACCGAAATCAATTTTTTACGTATGAGAATTATTATATAAATACAACTGTACGAATAAGGCTAGTACTAATTTCCTTATCGGTTAGGGTAATCTTTATAAAATGATTGGGATGTCTATCATAAATATAATTAGGTTAGACTTGTACTAACACTCAATCCTAAAGAGAATTTGCTTTTACTATCAAACTTAATTTCTTAAAGCTACTAATTTATTTATAATAGACTAAATAATGAATTGGGTTAAGCTCATATTGAGACGGTATCCATTTGGTATATTTAATATAACTGTTATATTAATCCCAACATTTTTACGTGTTTGCAACCGTTTTTTTCTTTTTCGCTGCAGGACTCAAAGAAAACACCCAATTCATTATTTAATCTATTAATTTTCATATTAACTTGCAATCGTTAGTACTACTTAACAGTTTCAAATCTACCTTTAACTGCTAAACTATTTCGGGTGACCTTCCTACTGGTTCTTAGTCGAAATGAATAAATTTAATTATCCCACCATTGGATTCCATACCAATATTTCCCGATGTATTAGCTTATTTAAACTAAATAATATAATATAATTTAAATAAACTTAAAGTTGCTACTGTTAAGACTCGAACTTAACCTTCCGTCCTCAATCATGGGATTCGAACCCATCAGAATCAAACTGCTCGTCCTGAGATAGTAGCAACTTTAATATATTATTCTAATTGTGTGGCATCGCACCTTTACACCAGCATCTACACTTTCGCTCCGCTATATGGTATAATGGATATACTAACGATAAAGATCACCTATTCTAAGGCAAAATTAATTAACCTGCAAAGCTCGATCTTTGTGAAACTTTGACTTTTAGTAAGGTGGAATCATATCCATATTACACTTAATTGCTAAGTAACTTACTAAAATAATTATACATAAAAATACTTTAAAATAAACTTAAAATATAAATTTCTCTCATTTAATTCAATCCCAAAAATGATTGATATTCCTCAATACCATTTTGTTTCTGAACTTTATCCTGTATTTCCTGATAATTTTTAAGATTATCCATCGTTTTTTGGAAATGGTTATTATATGTACTATTATCATTTCTATCTATTCCAGCTCCAGCAGCATAAGCGTCTATTCTTCCCTGTACCGAATTTGTCTTTAATGCTAAAGTTTGACTATCTGTCAAAGATGGAGTAGAATTTATTTGATCTTCTTTTTTATCTTGAATGCCGTTTTTTAAATCTGCTTCAACTCTATTTTGAATTTCGTTCCTGCTACTATTGTAATTTTGTTCTTGAGGTTCGACTGGAATCGTTACTATATTTTCGTTTGGTAATTCGGGTGGAATACTTGGTTTAGGGTATTCCTGTTTTTGTTGCCCAACCATATCTTCTATTTTTGGTTGCTGGTACATCGGTATAATATTTTGTATTTTCATAACACACCTCCTTTATTCTTATTTATAATTTTAATTAAATCAAATTAAATTATTTTTTTCTTAAATTATTAATAGTAGCTTCTAGCTTTTCAATATAACTATTTAATATTTTTATTTCATTTTTAGCCTGAATTTTTTGTTTATCTAAATTAGACACATAATCGAAAAGGGCATTGATACCCTCTTCATTTTGAATTAATAAATTGAAATCTTCTAAAGTCGGTTTATTTATTTTTTCCATCATTAATCTCCATAACCATTTTATCGTTTTCTTCTTTAACTATTTTTGTTAAAAGTTCAAATAATTTTTTGGAATTGTATTCAACTATTTCAAAATATTGAATAATAGTATCATCATCTTTTTTACCTATTAATTCAACGGCTTTTCTAACATTTTCATGTACTTCTTTATGCGGTGATTCAATACTTCTAAAAGATGAGTTTTTGCTATATCTGTTTTTTCCCTCAGTTTTGTACCATTGCCCAAATCTACAAGCCTCATGAGATATAGGCTTGCATTTTGTACATTCTTCTAAGACACTATTATAACCCATTATTTTAAAGATAACATGTTCTAATTTTGTAAGTGTAACAAGAATGTCTTCACTAATCATATTATTTCTGATAGTATTATTTCTATTAATTGTGATTAAAGTATCTAATTCCAAATCTAAAGTATGTGATACTTCTTGAGCATCTTTAATACTTCCTGTCATTTGTTCAGTACTCTCATTCATTTCAGAAGTATTTTGTTTAACAATATTAATACTTGCTTCTACATTTTTTGTTGCAACTGATGTTCTTTCCGCAAGTTTTCTTACCTCATCTGCAACAACAGCAAATCCTCGTCCATGCTCACCTGCACGAGCCGCTTCTATGGCAGCATTAAGCGCTAAAAGATTTGTCTGTTCGGAAATATCCTTAATTAAACCAATAATATTTGCAATCTCATTAACGGATTCTTCTAATTGTTCTGCTCTTTCTGTTGTAGCATTCATTCCTTCAGAAACGGTTTCTAAAGTAGTAACCATTGTATTTTTAGCTGCAATAACCGAATTAAAATTTTCTGTTGCTTTATCATTAATATCATTAATTTTTTCTAATTCTTTAGTACCATCACTCAACCCTTCTTTAATGTCATTGAGATTTGCAGTAGTATTTTCACTCATTAATTTATTAAGCTTAAGATTCATATTATTTTTTGCTAATAGTTTTGCGGTTTCTTCGGCTTTTTTCTTGATTTCGATGTCTGAAATTCTTCTTCCTTCTGCTGCTTCAGATAAACTCGCGAACATTTTATTAATTGCATTTTCTATTTTTGATACTTCATCATAATTAGAAACTACTAACTGCTCCTCATAGCTATGAGTATTAATAGAGTCTTCCAAAATAATATTCATTTTGTTTACTCGCTCTATTAAAGATTTATTGAATTTATAACCCATATAAGTTAAAGTTGTAGTGGTTAAAATAGCAAGAATAAACATTGTGATAACCATAGATAACAAATACTTCATATGACTATCAATTTCACTTAAAAGAATATTTTCCAGTTTGTGTTCAATTTGTTCCATACCATTAATTTTTTTAGTAATAGCATCAAACCATCTTTCTGAATCAACTCCAAAATCACCTTCTTTATTATGTGTGGTAGCAATCTTTCGCATTGCTTCAACGTCTAAAAAAGGAGAAGTAGATGATATTTCATTAAGAATTTTAATTGCTGCAGGTGTAGCAAGTAATCTAAAACTTTCCATATAGCTTTTTTGTAAGGCTACTAAAGTTTTGAATTTTGCGTAGAAATCATCTATAAACTTATCTTTTGCAAAGACTCCTGTCATAACAGCTCTTTCTTTACCAGCTAATTCTTTTGTAGCACTAATAGCTGTAATTACTGAAAGTTGTTTTGAAAATTCATTATCATTAGATAAATCTTTACTTAATTTGATAAAATCGAGGAAAATAACATTTATAGAACTAAAATATTTAACTACTTCCGGAACAGTTAAAGATAAATCATCAATTTTACTTCTTTTATCAGAAAGTTTATGATACATTCTTAAAGCTTCATCTAATTTATTGGACATTTCAGAGGTAAAATATTTCCTGTCTTTTAATGCTTGTTCTAAAATAGCAAATTTTTCATCAGTATTTTTACGAATTTCCACTAATTTAAATTTAAATTTTGTGCCTTTAGATGCTATATACCCCGCACTAGCACCTCTTTCTTGCTGTAAGTAATGTACCAAGTGATTAATATGAGTATCAACCTTAACGGTCTTTTCCAAAATAACTAAATCTTGATATTCATTATAATCGGTATAAACAAGATAACCAAACCCAAATATCATAATGATACTTGGTATAATAGTCATAGCCTTTAATTTTTTATTAATATCCAATTTCATCAGTCTTCCTTAATATGGTGTATAGAATTATCAACGGCGTCTTCTCCAAAAACAACAGATACTTTAATCAAACCAATTACATATTCAACATATCTGTTTGTTTCCCATGATATATTCTTAGCAAATTCTTGTATTAAATCTGCATGAGAGCTATTATAAGTAGTAACTGTTAATAATGGTATTCCATTATAACCTTCTTTTATCTCTAACCCAACTAAATCCAATTCCATAGCATAATTAACAAGAGATTTCATATCTTTTTTGTACATGAAAAGACCTTTTTAAATATCATTATACATTATTTATAATTTTAAAAATTATTTTTAGTGACTACGTTTATCATTAAATATAGCAATAAATGAGAAATCCTCAGTACTAGAATTATTATACACTTTATGAAACTGACCATCTGGAATAATTACTGTATCCCCAGCTTTAACTTCTTTAATTTCATCACCTACTTCAATGCGTCCAAAACCCGATTGAAAAATATATACTTCTTCAATCCCTTCATGTTTATGTCCCCTAGTATGTTGGGACGGTTTTAAAATAGTAGATGAAACAACTAGATTTTTTAATTCTGTATTATCAATTAATGTATAAGTTTCATTATCCTTTATAACCTCACCTACTAAAGAAGGAGTTTCTTGATTTTTAACTACTTCCTTTTTTAGTCCTGATGAACTAAAACGATGCTGCCTAGAATTATAGAAAATTTCTATTGGTAAGTGATCTCCAGTAAATGATTTATCTCTATAATCTTCTCCTATAAATCTTATATCTATTTTGTATAATGTTAATAAATCTACTAATTCGGATTCTGAATTATATGGTATAATTTTATCAATATATTTAACTGCTTCTAATTGAGCATATCGTTCTACAACATTTTGTACTGGATAGCGACCATTTTTATGGGGATTAACATTTAATCCTACTATCAAGTAATCACAATTTTCCTTACTTTCTTTTAACATTGCTATATGTCCAGCATGGAGAAGATCAAATGAACTTGCTGTAAAGCCTATTTTCATAATTAAAACCTTTTTAGTTTTATTTTACAATTTTTTTAATTCTGATTTTAAGTTCTGGATCTTTGCTATAAGTGGTATCCGTCTATCATTGGTTAAAGCAAATTTTTGTTTTTGATTTTTAGTATTTGCTATTTTTTTATTTAATCTAGTTAATTGAGTTTCTAATTTTTTTATTTCGGATATAAGTTTATTTCTTTTTTCCTCATTAGGATCTACTTTTCTTTTATGTGGCCAGGGTTTGCGAGTTCCATCAGGATTAAGGTGGTCATCTTCTTCAAAACCATTATAATTAAATTCTTTTAAAGTCATAATTAATCTCTTTTTTATTTTTATTTATAATTTTTTAGAGTATTTCGTGGATAATAAGTTTAAGATTAAGCGTAAGAATAGATATTTAAAATTGATAGATTAATTGTATTTTATGGTGGTTACTACTGGATTCGAACCAGTGACACAAGGATTTTCAGTCCTTTGCTCTACCAACTGAGCTAAGTAACCATTTATTAAATGGTCCCGTCGGTCGGTAACGCTCCAACTCCTCTGGTTTTTCAGACCAGCGCTTCTACTTAGTTAGCTTCAACGGGTTTGTAGTTTTCTGTTATTATATTAACGTCCTACTACAAACCCGATTGAATTAGATCGATTTATAGTAGGACTTACTAAATGTAAAATTCATTTTTCTGTCCTTCTTTTTTTTGAGTTTTTATTTCGCGCTTAATTACTCATTGCTTTTAGGAATAAAGCACATAACCGTCAGTTTTAAAACTGTCCTTGTACAGAGTAGTACTTCGGTTTAAATCGACTCCCAAGCCATCTTCCAATGGAGAGGCAATCCCTACTTAATAGCTTCAGGTGATACTTGGGCTCATTTGCTAAAGTTAATATTTCTATTAACTGCTAAAAAACTTCTAAGAAATCTTTTAGCAATCAATTATTTTAATGGTGGGCTAGGTAGGACTCGAACCTACGACCACTCCGTTATGAGCGGAGGACTCTAACCAGCTGAGTTACTAGCCCACTTTTTTATTTTTCAGAATTAATTGAGATTGAATCCTAAGAAATATTTTATCATTCCGCCGTGTTTACCAATTTCACCACTTCACCCATATAAAATGGTGGGGAAGGTTGGACTCGAACCAACAAGACAATATGTCAGCGGTTTTACTTCGATGTATTTTCTTAGTTTAATTCTCAATCAATTGACTGAAAAATGAAAACTTTAGTACCCGTCTTCATCCAAATAGCTTCCGGACCACTTTCAAAGATGGTTAGTCTTTTACTAATGGTCCGGGCCCTTTTGTTTACAACTTCGCCACCTCATAAACCACCACAGTTTAATCCGTTTTCAAGTTTTCATATTTCAATCAATTTATAAAGTTATTATACTAAATTAACCCTTTAGATTAACTTAATGTTTATTTTTTAATGGTGGAAGCGGGTGGATTTGAACCACCGAACCCATAGGGAGCAGATTTACAGTCTGCCGTCGTTGACCACTTGACTACGCTTCCAAATATTATTAAAATGGTGGAGAGTGAGAGATTCGAACTCTCGGGCGCTGTTACACGCCGCTGGTTTTCAAGACCAGTGCAATCGACCAACTCTGCCAACTCTCCAAAGTATTTGTAAAGAAAATAGGGGATTTTTTGAAAGATTTTCAATCTATCCCTAAGTTCTTCACTAAGGGATAAAAATGAATTTATCTCTTAATGAAAGACTCTAAAATAAGAAGAGTATGATATTATTGCCGAATAGAATATGTTTAAATAATTTTTAAATATTGATACTATTTTCATAATGTCTCTCCTTATTTTTGTTTTTGTGATTTTATTTATATCACTTTTTGTTTTTTTCTTTTTAATTACTGTAATTATACAATAATTTTTCTTAATTTACACTTAAAATTTAATTAAATTTTTATTTAAATAAATTTTTAATGAGAAAGATAAAAGCAATAAAGACTTAAAGTGTCACCAGATTCCAAAACCACGAATCGAACGGGTTCCTGTCAATTATTTCCAAAATTACGATGTAATCTTTATCTATAATTCTTTCTCATTAAAAATTTATTTTAAAAGGTTGAGATTACACCTTTTAGTAGAAATTCATTCAGAGCATTATCCAATTATGTCCCCATAAAAGGTTCTCCCCTTATCCACTATAACTACTGTCCCCAGTACATTATAGTTAATTTCCATAGCCGCTTTGTTTTTTACAGAGGTAGCATTTCCTCTCTACTATGTGACTACTCGATTATCAACATTCTTCCGTCCTTTTTACAGGCCGTTAATGGGGAGCTACCCCAATAAATGCTGCATCCTATCAAACAACTTTCCCCTTGGGAGGTACTAATTGTCGCCGATTCAGATAAACTGTCAGCGATTAGGCTATTTTCGTCGGGTCTTTCGACCTTTTACATAGGGAGCAGAACTTTCCGTTTTTAATATTTCCGTAGAAGAATTGACTCTTCGACCTTTTCCTTAAAATGAAAATGCTCTACCCTGAGCTATACGATAATGACAAGGATGTGTCTGCTCAGTTGCTCCAAAGTATGACCTTCAGAATACAACACACCCTTTGCTTCCATCTTTCGATTTCCACCATACTTTTAGTAGTAAGCCTCATGGACTCGTACTATTGTATTGAATAGCAGCCTTTGTTTTTACACTCAAACACCTATTCTACTGTTCACTATTCCTAGTTCGTATTGTTGGATAAACCTTTCACTATCCCTAGCTTCTGTATGCTACACCGAATGGCTCTCACATACGTAGATTGTTAGTCTACAGATTTCAATACTTCACTAATAGGACACATTTCAGTATCCAATAGGCAACAAACCTATCTAAGTGTCAGCTTGTATGAGTTGACTACAATTAAGTAGCACGGAATTGTCAAATCCGTCTTCGGGGGATACTATCCCCGTTATCCATATCATACTATGGGTGACTAGCACCATTAAAAAATCCAAAGATTTCTTAGTGGTATTAGTTATTATAAAGTAATTATACAATAAAAATTCTTAAAATAAACTTAAATTTTTAAAAAATTAACTTTTTAGTGCTACCAAATTAGTAACTCAAATAACGCCAACAAAGGAGTTCTAAAAATAAAGGAGTGTTCTAAAATTTATAAAGTAGAGGCAGTTAAGCTGCTATATCTTTTTTATTTGGTAACACTAAAAAATTAATTACAAAAGTCTTAGTAGAAGGTCTAACTTCTTAAACCTAAATCTTCTAACTGCTTTTTAAAGTAGTTGAAACTAAAACTTATATTGATATTATACAAAAGCTTTCCTTAATTTCAATTGAAATTTTAAAATATTTTGTTTAACTCTTATAAACTAAATTTGATATGTGTAATTATACAAAAAGAAACTTAAAATAAAATTAATTTTTGGGTTTCGATAAATAAAATAAAAAGAGGTACATTATGAAAAAAAAATTACATAAACTACGCTATAAAATATGGGCAAAATTTTTAGCATTCTTCTCACATATTAAAATACACCCATATCCATTTTGGTTAATTATAGAACCTAACACTTTTAAAATTAAAGGGCATGATTATTATGAAGTTAGAGATTTAATTAAACCCGGTGATATTGTATTACGTGGTTTTGATAAATATTTAGATGGATATTTTATTCCTGGTAAATTTAGTCATGCAAGTTTTTATGTTGGTGGCGACAAAGAACAAATTATTCATGCTATGACACCTAATGTCCAATATACTGATTTAGCTACTTTTATGCGAGCAGACCGAATTATTGTATTACGTGTTGCATTAACAGAGGACCAAATAAAAGAAGCTATTGAAAGAGCAAAATCTAAATTAGGTGCGCCTTATGATTATGATTTTGTTTTTGAAAAAGAAGATAAACCTGGGCGACTTTTTTCATGTAGTGAATTAGTTTATTATATAATGAAACCATTTAATGAAATTACTGGGTGGCATTTGAAAGATGTATCAAAATTTGGTGGATTATATAAAAATGAAGTATTCTTACCTGATGATGCTATTGCCAATAACGAAATAGTTTGGGATGGAAATAACCACTAAATATAATAAATTTACCGAAGCCCACCATGTATTACAAAGGGAGCTACCCTTACAGAGGATTCGAACCTCAACTCCGGGCATCACTTAGGTTTCTCCAAGTTATGAAAAAGAGCTACTTTTTCGTAGGGAATCGAACCCCAACCTAACGAGAGGCTTCGGTAAAATTATTTAAAGACATTTTATAAATTATATAATATCGCTAGACCTATTTCAAGGTACGGGTCAGATAAACTTAATTACCTATCGGATGACCCTCTGATAACCGTTGATTGTTAATCCGTACTAATTATCAGACTACATTTCTTAAATGTTTATGGTGTCATTTGGTTTTACCAACTTATTTCCATACTTATCCCACTTACAAGGAATATAGCGACTACTAACCTTTCATTGTTAGCACATTGAGTCGTCTTGGGAAAATTTAATTCCCGCAACTACTATCTATTATATAAATTAAATTAATAATTATTCGATGATTCTTTGCGATTCCTATTAAAATAAATTAATAGCCTGAGATCATCCATTAACTTGATTGGAATCGAACCAATATCGCGAGGAACTTCTACACTCCGCTCTACCATTATAGCTACAAGTTAATTATTAATTTTAAAAAACTATCTTTTAACAGTTTAATTATACAATATAAAAACTTAATTTAACCTTTCATTTATAATTTTTTCAATATTCTCTATTAAAATGGTGTCCGTACTATTTTCAATTTCTTTCAAAATTGTTTCTAATAATTCTTTGTAGTTGATTTCTACAAAATCTTCTTCATTTTCTACATCTTTAATAGTACATACACCATTTTCACAATCAACAGAAACATTCTGATTATTCATAACAGCTTCCATTATTAAATAATCATCTTCTGTAAAAGGTGAAAAAGAACCCAATGATTTATATCCTTGAAATTCTGCTAGTTGCTTTTCTGAAGACCATTTAGGAAATTCTTTTAATATTTGTTCTCTTAACATTTTTGCCTCATTTTTTAGTATTTATTTTATTTATACTAATTTTTCTTCTCTATCAATCGATTCAAATATTTGTGAAAAAGATTTATTTATAAATTTACCTTCAATTTCATCATACATTTTATATGCTGCGTAATATTTATTTTTAAGATGCTCAACTTTATCTTTATATTTTGTCAAGTAATTAAATGATGAATATAATTTATCGACCATCATCATTTTTATTTTTTTATCTTCATCTGGATTATTACGTTCTAATCCTTGGGCATTTTCACCAAATAATGATTTTGGAATTAGATGATTAATAAAAAAGTCTTCTATAATTGATTGATCAAGATATTTTTTCATTAAATTAACTAATCCCACGAACGATTTAAATTCTTTAAGATCATCATCTTTTGGTTCTGTATGAAAAATTAAACTAAAAATAGATTCTAACTTTGTTTCGTAATTTGATTCATTTGGTGCTACAAAAACAAAAACGGAAGAACCATCAATTTTTGCCGGAATTCCGTCATTATGAAATAATTGTCGGAATTTTATTCTTACTCCTTTATCAACAGAGAAAGCTAAATTTGTAGGATTTATGAAATCTTTTTTAGTAGAAACTTTCGCAAGTTTATTTTTTTTACCTTGTTTTACAAACTCCTCATATTCAATAGATGATACATCTTCTATTTTTTTAACTTGTGTCGGTGTAACTACTTTTATATCATTCATTTTTGAAGACGCTCTAGCAAGATTCATCAATGTAAATTTATGCATTACGCCTTTATAACCATTTTTAATATCTTCCCAATCTGAATTATGTGAAAACATGCTCCATTCAGTTGGCATACTATTTTGATATTCAGACGCTTCAAAATCTATTTGAATAAAAGTCGATATATCATCATTATCAAATCGAAACACAGCATTTATTTGATTAAGATTCCCAGCTTTATTTGGTTCAATCGCTGAATTTTTATGACCCATATAGGTAATATATTTAGAGAATTCAGTATTTTCTAATTCGTTTAGAACACCCCATAGATTTTTCATATGTTCTCTTGGAAACGTAACATCAATATCACCAATTAATGGTTTAAATTTAACAAAATGTTCATTTGAAATTGATCTATCAAATAATGAAAAACTAGAACCATTAAAAATATAACCTTTTTTAATAACTTCCCTATCAGGCCATAAATAATTGCCTTTTTTCTCATGAATTTTTTGATTTAGAAATAATAAACCGGTCAATACCTCATTAACTATGGTATCTCTAGAAATTTTATTTAAATCAATCTTTTCAGCAAAACCTTTATCTTTGCCCGTTTGTCTATCTATAAATCTTGCGTTTCCACCCATATTAATACCCTTATAAAATATTAAACGATTATATTTAAATTTAACTTAAATAATCTTTAATAACCTCTTTTAATCATCTGTTCTATTACTTGTTTTGATATGCTTTTTTCTACCGGATTATATCTTAAAAATCTTTCTAAACCACCTTTTGCACCAATTTTTCTAATAGTATCATTAACATTTCGAGAATTTGGCATACTATTCAAGAAGTTTATAATTTCGAATTCATCTAAGTTAAATTGCTTTAAAATTTTGATTTTTTCTTGGGCTAGACGTTCTTTCTCAAAATGTAACCACCCTGCAGGCTCCAAAACTCTTTCATTCAATTCTAAATTATTAAAAATCGATTTTAATGTTACTTTTTTCATTGGATGTCCTTTTTTTAGTTTATTTATATAATTATATCAAATACGGTATTCTGGAAAAATATCTGGATATTTATGTCCAAAAAATTTCCTATTTTCTTTTAAAATTTCATTAAGATTTGGACTTTTCATACCTCTATTATTCATGTCGCCTATTAAGAATCTTTTTTTAGCTATATAGTATGCATTTGTTATCTTGGTTTCTCGTTCAATATAAGTTATGTTTGTGTTGATATTATTTAGATTTTGAGCTATAGTCATTTTTAATTCATTAAAATCTTCATATAATAATTTAGTAGTATGAACTTCATCCGTATCTATATAAAAAATAGGGTATGATTTATTTAATAAAAAAGAAACAATACTTAATACGGCTTCAGTACCTACTTTTGTTATATAGCTTCGTGGAGCATTATTTGATGAAGTTAGAATTGAACGTTCATTATCAATCATACCATAAACCATATTTAGATATAATTTAATAAGCATTTGAGTTGTATCAAATAAATTGTTACGTGTTTCAAAATATTCTTTTTTTAGATCTTTGCGTACTTCAAATAATAAATTTAATAATTTTGGATAATTTGTATAATTAAATTCCATATTGATCATTATCCCCTGATAAAGATTATTGAATGATATAATATCGACAGATGATACAAATTTATCTTTGACACTATGGGGGACATAGGTGAGTGATGATATATTATTGGAATTATTTTTATTGTGTGTAAAAGAGGGTTTATCTAATATAGATAATGTGATATTATTAAAGAAATCTATATTTCCATAATTACTGAGGGTATCTATTAAATTCCCATTTGTTAAACCGTGTGTTTTTGTAAAATCTTCAAAGATTTCACGTACAATTTTTTTATTTAATTCTTTCATTATTAAGTCCTATTGAATTTATCTTTTAGGGTTATTGAAATTATCTCCTACCTTAATAATAATTATACAATTTTATAAAAATTGTAAAATTTTACTAAAATCAAATGGCATTTTTATACGTTTTACAGTTTTATTCGGTTTTACAGGTATAGGTTTAGTTATTTCAAACTCATCATCTACTGCAGTAATATTATCCCAAAAATCATAAATTATAATATTTAAATCCGATTTATCAATTTCAATAATTTGGAATTCAATTCCATCTATATAATTCACAATACATGGTTTGCTTTTATACTTTTTAAGTTTGGGGTATAAAGCGGTGTATAATTTATATATATCACCCTCAAATTTACCTACTGCTTGTTCATTTTCTAATTTAATAAAGTGTTTAGGTACTTTACCCGATGTTACAATATCTGATAATTTATTACCTACAATTAAATCAATAGTTGATTCGTTTAAATTATTTCTGCCTATTTTAATAATATTATTAAGTCTCATTACAAATCCTTTTTATTTTATTTATATTAAAATAATTCAATTTTCAATCCTAATAAAATAATCTAAATTATTTCTTAATTCCTCTCTAGATAACTTAAATTTATTTAATATTTTATCAATTCTTTCTTTTTCTTCTAATGAAAAGTAATCATCTGCATCAGAAGTTAAAAATCGATAAGTAAAATTCGATCCATTATAAGTCCGAACTATTTTATCTTTGGTAATTGTTGAACCACGACCATTATTTGATACTCTCATTTTGATATATTCTCCCGCTTTATCAGGAATAGTATCGACATAAAACAATACAGTTTTATAACCTTTTTCTTTCGCTGCTATTAATTTATTGATTGTAGCTTGTAAATTAGCTGAAGTTCCTTGTTGAATAAATGAGATTCTGTCATCTAAATATTTTTTTACTGTTTTCTTAACCATACTCATAGATTTAGCAACATTTTTACTTTCATATACACCGTCTCCTAATTGCATAGTAAAGGTATCTGGATCAATTAATTGTATATGTGATAAGTATTGATTAACTAGGTAGGATTTGCCACTGCCTACTGAACCGGCTATAAGAATATAAAACGGACTGTTATCTTCTTCAATCAAATTAATAAGTTCTAGAATTGTTAATTTCATTATTTAAAGGATGCATTTAGATTTCTTAAAAGTTCAAGCAATTTATAATTTTCCATAGAGAATAAATCGCCAGCTTGACCTCTTACAATTTCAAATATTTGTCCAACTCTTAAATCTCTTTCAGATAATTTTTTTATCTCAGTAAATATTTCTTCTGTATATTTAGTTCTATCCATTTTTTTTGACTCCTTCTTTATAATTATAATTATAAATATTCAATCCTTACAAAAAAATTAAATATAAAATTCAGGGTATTTTTCAATAGAAAATTTTTCCTCTAAAAAATTTATAGTGAATAAAATTGATGTATAATATTTTGATGATTGATACATTATAATATTTTTTTCAATTGCTATCTTTTCTATTAGTAATCCTCTAACTATCTTATATGGCGTATATGCTATATCATCATAAAACCAATTAAGCGTTTCTATTATATGTCTATTAATAACTTTTTGATATACAAATGACTCAGTTATAGAATCAATAGAAACTAATAACCGACCTATACCATTATTATAACTTACAGGAATTATATCCATAATTCAGGTCTATTATTTTGACTTTGATTAAATATTTCATTATATTTGCTAACTGGTGCAATATTCCGTTTTTCAAAACAATCAAATAATGCTCTAGCCATTTCATCAGAATCTATAAAAATACGGAACTTAGCTTTACGCATTGGTACATGTTTAAGCTTTAATCCTTTTGGAGTTTCGTATGCATATTCTACAATCTGCTTTGTTTTATCATACCCTTTAAATATTATATCGATTACATCAGGGTGTTGTTTTTGACTATACCTAACTAAGTATAATGTCTGGTTGGGTCGCACTTTTGTAAAATCTATCGAATTAATCATTATAAGCCTTTTTTATTCCATAGTATAAACTAAATCTGGAATTTTAATAGATTCGTCTTTTTTAATTGGCTTATCAAATTTATAATCAACCGTAATGTTTATAGTATGAATAAACATATGATTTGCCATAAGTCTAAGAAGATCCGATTCAATATAAGATAGACTATCTCCATTTAAAATAGGTAAAACTGGTGATGTATAATGTCCACCCTCCTCATTTAATTTAAGAATCGTTAATAAAAAGAACAAATAATCGATAGCTACTATATGTATTTCTTTACTAGTATAACCTAATTCATACATATCTGTTATAATATCTTCACCCGTTTTACCAAGATATAATGTTACAGCTCTTTCAAAAAAAGCTATAGGTCTCTTGATTAGTTTTTTGTTTTTTAATACTTCTAATTTTCTTTTAGCGATAGATTCTGCAGTACGTACAGTTTCAATATTTTTAATAGTTCGTTCACCTAAAAATTTTACATATGTTGAATTCTTAAATTTCTTACTTCTATCTTCAAACTGTTTTTTAAGATATTCTATTTGTTCAGATAACATTTTAAATGAATCAGAAACTTTTGAGATACGTTCATATATTTCTGTTTTTTTAGTATTGATTTTTTTAGTATTGTCACTATATAAATCATAATAACGTTTTACGCTACTTATCCAAATGCTCTCATCTTTATCTTCATCCCAATCACTATAAATACCTGTATTTAAATTTACACAGAACGTTGCACCATTATAATTTAGAAAACTAAACGGTTGTTTTGTTAAATGTTCAAATTTATCAATGTCACCATCTTTACCTCTTTCTAAAGGCAATACGAATTTATCAGTTCGATCTTTATCCAATTTTTTAATAGTTTTAATAGTTAGTTTAAAAGTGTCTGAACTAGATAAAAGTTGAGATTCAATTTCTTCAAATGTTTCTTCTTCTTTTAGAGTTTCAAGTTTATTGATATATTGTTTAGTTGTAAAATGTGTTTCATTCATAATTATCCTTTCAAACTCTGCATTCATTGTTTCTTCTATATTTTCAATATGCTTCAATATTTCAAATTCCCGATTAACGAGATAATCATTACTTAATAAAGTTCGGTTCATATACATTTCATTATATATTCTATCCAATTCATCCTTAAATGGTGATAAATTATACATAGATTCTTTTAAGCTGTAAATCATTTTTTCTAGGTAATCATTTAATAAAATTATTTGATCATCAATATTCATATTATTATATTTGCTAAATATAGATCTACTATTTAAAATTTCTCCTCTATAAGAAACAGTAATTTCGATAAGCAAATCAGTACTCAAATTATTGAGATTGGATATTACTATTTGCTTATCGAAATCATTATTAAAGTTATCGGTAATTTTTATATTTGGTGAAGAAATTCTATTCATTATAGGTGAATAATCTGTAACTCCACCTATAATAGTAGTTGGTACAATATGATTTAATCCAAAATTAGGTCTATACTCAATTTTTTGCATTCTACATTTCTTTAATAGTATCAACCAATGAAGAAGTTTTTGTATCATCTTCCATAATCTGCATCATTTCTTTAAATTGATTGAATACATCCATAAGAACTTGTTTTTCTTCAAGAAGAGCTTCTTTTTGTTCTCTCATAATATCTAATTCTTTTTCAAGTATTTGTAATTTTGCAGAATTTGAGTCTTCAGCCCAACGATTTAATTTTTTTTGAATATCACTATAAACTTTTTCCGCTTCTTCCTCAGAATTAAGTTCAAAATTTACCTCTGGTGTATCTGGTCGATCATTATAATAGATGACAATTTTAGGTTTTTTACCGAATATCGATTTTTCAAATATTAAACCTTGTTTACGAACTTTTGAAAGATCGATTGTAGCTTTATTACTGCCAATATCTAATGTTAGAAATTGATTCATTGAGTATCCTTTTGTTTTATTTTGTGGATTTACATATTTAAGTAAATCTTCTTTAAAATTAATTGAGTTATTAATATGTTTAGAGGATTGTTCTTTTAAACTAGATTCTATTTTTGTATTTAACTTATTTGAAAAATTATTAAATTCTAGTTTCTTAGGTCGAGGGACTCTATACCCCATAACCTTTAAACCTCAGTTTTTCCAGATGAAATAGCAGGTCTAGAAGTCTCCCCTGCCATTAATCTAGGTAATTCCGTAAGACCTTTACCTAACTGCATAGTAACTCTATCTACTGTTTTATTGTATTCGAGTTTTTGTCTATTAAGATCTTTAACAATATGTGAAAGTTCTTTAACAAATGTATCATGTTGTGTACCAAGTTCTTGAACTGTTTCTTGAGCAATAACAGTTTTTCCAGAATATTCAATTGCATCTAAAATAGTTGCATTCGTATTTTCATTATTTTTAGTGACGAAATCATTTACTACACCAGATACTAAATCTCTAACTTCTTTTGCTTGACCCATTCTTGCATTCTGTAATGCAACAAGTGTTTGTGATTTAATAAGGTTTTTTAGAATAGGTCTAACTTCTCTAAGTTGTGAAGCCATTCCTGTTGTCATAGAAACCTGTGCTTTGATTTGGTTGGCAGTATTTGTATTGACCAAGTTAATTGATTTAAGTTCTCTTAAAAGTCCTTCAATCTTTGCTTTATCCATAAGTTCATCATTTGAATCACCTAAAGCATCAAGTTCTTCTTCAAGTTCTTTTACTAATTCTTGACCTAAATCAACACTTCTGGAAAGTGAATTTTGTAAATTCGCTAGTGTATCCATATCTTGTTCAGTAGCTACAATCGAACCTTCTAACGCTTCAAAAATTTTATCAATGTTTTCTTGAAGAGTTGCATTTTCAATAAAGTTTTCTTGTACAGTTTTTTGGATTTTCTTAGCTAACCCAAAACTTGAAGTAAATTTACCCCATAAACCTGCGAGCATACCTTCATCGTCATCAACTTGCTCGCCGGTTGCTTCTTGAATAGCCATAATTGCGGCAACTAATGCTTCTTGATGTTCTGTTAAATCGGATGTTTTTGCGTTAGATAATGCTTGTGTAGTAATTGCATCGGCATCTTCATTAAGATGGATAATTCTTTCTTGAATTGAGGCCATACGATTATCAGTAGGTTCATCAACCATTTCAGTTTCTATTGGCTCTGGAATATTTTCAGTTTTTACTTTTTTCTTACTTGCTTTTTTTGCTTTTTTTCTACGTTTTACTGATTTTGTTGGTTCGATAATAACTTCATCTTCAACCGCTTGCACACCAACAAATTCTTCACCATCCATTAAATGTTCTGCCATTTTCTATCCTTTATTTTTTTTGAATAAATTATTATAATACAGTTCACCTTAAAAAAAAATAAATAGATGAGAATGCGAACATAAAAAAAGGGAGTTAAAAATAACCCCCCCCCTTTTTTTAAGTTATAAGGTATATAAATTAAACTATTAACCTACATAAGCAGCGATTAATGCTTCTGTATCAATACCTGCAATAGTTGTTCCACCATTAAGAACAACAGTAATATAATTTTTAAACATTGCATATCTTACTGGTGTTGATTGATTCTCACCTAATAAATATGTAACGATTGATGCATTTGATTGAATCATAGCATCAGTATTTAAATCTTCAATCATTGCTAATTTAAATCCATCAATATTATTTCCGGCAGTATCTTCAGCAGTCATAACATTGATAATTTCAGTATTATCAGTATTAGCATGTACAAATGCTTTAGCTCTTAAAGTATCTGATGGATTAGTTAAATATGGAGTTACAACATCAGTTGGTGTATTTTGGTTAGAAAGTAATGCTTTTTCAATTTCCATAACTAAGCTAGCAACTGTTGTAGATGTAGTATCTAAATTATCTAAGTTAAGTCCTAAAATAATTTGCGCAATATTATCTTTTGCATATCTTAATGCTGCATCTTGGGCTGTTTCTAAATCAACATCACAAGATGGTTTAACTACGATAAATGAATCTAGAACTGCATTATTCTCATCAAAATATTTTACAAAAGCTCCACCTGCGATTTCAGTTTCACTTAACGCTGTTTGTGCGATTTCAGCAAAAACTGCTGAACCTGCAGATAATTTACCAATCATAGAAGTTGCTACTTCTAATGAACCTGAAAATAATAAACCTTTAATTTGTTCATCGCTTAAATCTGTTACTGTTTCAGCGATCCCTCTCATCATATCTATATTACCGCTAGCTATCCCAGCGTCTACGAATGCAATTACTTCTGTATCTGTACCTTGTGTCATTTTGACTCTCCTTAATTATAATTAAATTTCAAAATTATTTATATGAATATTAAAAATATTATTCATTTTAAAATCATATACGTGCTTTCTTTTTAATGTTACTTTTATTTATATAAAAGATGAGATTATTTATTTTTTTGCGTATATTGCTCCAAAATCCATTTGTTGATTTTGTTCTAATATTTCTTCTGGGATATCCGTAGTTGATGGTAATTCATCTTCTAAAATAGGCGTTGTACTGTTGGGATAATTGTTGCCTGCTCCAATAACCCCTTCACTACTTTTAGATTCATACATTTGTTGTGGATTATTTTCCTGATTCTGAGCTTCATCGATTGCTAAAATGTATAATTCACTTAGCATCATCCTAGTAACAACATCTTGTATGAAGCCTTTTTGTATGGCTTCTAATAATTCATCAAAAGCAACAATACCTATTTCGTATTCGCCCTCTTTTTGAAATAAAATGCCTCTTGATTCATCTAATAGTTCTGGTGGGTCAATATGAGCTAAAACCATCTCTATTGTTTCGGTAGAATTTTCTGGATTAGGCATCACACTACCAAATGGTATAGGATCTTGTAAGGTTGCATTTACATGTAATGTATCATATGCTTCTTCGATAGTTAAAGGGGTTTCTTCTGGCAATTCAATTTTTAAAGCAGTCAAACCCATTTTTATATCTGTTCTTGCAGCCATACCATTTAAGATACTACGTTTCAAAACAACAGTCAGCCTCATACTGACTGGATCCACATAATATGGTAAAAATGCTGCTTTCAAAATAGTCATTTCAATGTTACTAGGTTCTAAATTTAAATTACTATTGATTATTTCTGTATCTGATAAAAAACTACTCATAAACTTCTTCCTCTTCTACTTCTGGACCCGATTCACCTAAAATGCTATAAATATGAATCATGTAATTATTATATGCTTGTTCAATCTCATTTAATTCACCCATCGGTTCTTTGGCATCTTCTACATTTTCAATATAACTATCTCTGATATCTTCTGACAATAAATTTATATCTACATCAGCATCTCTAATAACAATAACCATTCCTTGAGATTGAAGAAGTTCATCATTTGACACGCTAATAATAATATCCCCTCCATTTGCAGCTTTTGGTCCTAAGTGTAAAATTTGAGATTTTTCCGGATCAACCATTCCAGTAAAACCTAGTGGGTGTCCATATCCCAAAATAATATTAGTATCATCATTATAAATTTTTGATAAGAAACCATCTTTACTAACAAATACATCAATAGTCTCCTCATCTTGATTATCAACAAAGAAACCGAATTGGGCTACAATATTACCAACATCATTTATTACGTATCCTTTAATATTATCTGCAACTTTAGCTTCATTTGTTTCTTCTGATAAAATTTCTTCTTTTACTTCATTTTGTTTTTTGATTACTTCATCTGAAATTCCCCAGATGCTTCCAAAATCTTTGGCTTTATCATCCATAAATACTCCTTTTTTTATATTCATTATACATTAAACTAACAAATTATCATCATTAATCAAATAATTTATCATTTCACCTTGATTATTAAATTCATGAGTGATGAATGATTGTAACCAAGGTGAACTAGCTTGATTGCTTCTAACTAAGTCATTTGATACAAAGGCATAAACCGGTTTATTCTGCTTGAATGCTTCATAACATTCAACTATCAATCCTGTCAAATGATGAGAATTATCACTAACTCCTAAATTCACAATTACCATATGAGCATTCTTTAAACGTCCTAAATCTTGTTGAATTATAAAATTGCTATCACTTTTAAATTTAGATGCTGTACATCTAAATTTGTATTTTAGATTATCTTCTATATTTTTTGTCCATTTATTATAAGGTTCTGGAGAAGGACTCATATTCCCTGCTAAATATATTATTGGTTTATTCATTTTTTTCCTCTGATTTATAGAAAGTTTTACTAAACCTTACTTTTTAATTATAAATAATTTTATGAAAAAAGAAAATAAAGGCACAGCAATGATTAAGAAAATTGAAAAACTTGATAATAAACTGTTACAAGCTCAGATATTAGCATATTTGATAAACAATAAAAAGGTTTCCAAAATTCTTAAATCAACATATATTAAACATTTTACAAAACTTTTTGCAGAATTACCGAAATATTACAATAGTTATCAATATGAAATTGATATGAAAGCATTTTATAATGGTGAGGAGTCTTCAAATAACATCATTCCCAATTTTATTTCATCTGCTAATTATATAGATTATTCAATCACATTGAATTATACTTTAAAAAATAAACATATGGTTGAATCTATTTTAGAATCTTACAACATACCATATTCTGAAATAAATTTTAAAAATATGAAAAAAGTATTAAGTGGAAAATTTGATAGTATGGAATTTGAGACTGAATATGGAAATGTGATTGTTAGTACAGATGAATTGGAAGGTAAGGATATTACTCAAAAAAATTTTAAAGAACAATTAAATTTTACACTTCCAAATTCTGTAGCTGGAGTAGATATTCAAACATATCCACTTGTATTTACTTATGTTACAACGGATAATTCAACAGTAAAATTTAATATATTTTCTGAAGAAAATATATTAGACACAGAACATTTCACTATTCCAAAATTGAAAATCAATAAATTTTTAAATTCTAATTGATATTATCTATCTAAATAAGCATCCCAACATTTAACTAAATCCTCATAAATGTTATAAAGGGATGCATAATCTGGTTCTTCAGCTTTAACTTCCATTATAGTTTCATACATAGGTTTGCCATTATCATCAACTACACCTTGAATTTGATCACCCATAACAGAAAAAATATATAAACTTTTTTTTACATCTTCAGTATCATCTCTTTTTTCCATAAAGTTATGTTCTAATAAAGTGATTTTTTTAATATCCGATAATCTTATCGTATATATATTTCTACCAAATGTAAACGTATAAACACCTTTAAGAATAATAGGTTGGTTCTCATTTTTTTCCATAAAAGCCCCTTATGATCTAAGAATTAATCTTAGCATTGTTTTTTTATTTTCTTCTGGATTTTCTTCAAATAATGCAATATATTTTCTTAGAATTTCCATATCATTTTCATAATTTAGATTAAAAGTTTTACTTTCAACGAAAGAACCACTATCATCATACAAAGAAGAGGTGATGTGAATATCATTCACTTTCACCAAATTAAGAACCCACCCATTTTTTGTTCGTTTGTCCTTAAATTCTTCTTGCATAATTATTATGACTCTTCTTGAATTTTAAGTTTGTTTAAGATTCCACTTCTTAATGATTTGATGTCTTTCTTAGGAGCTTCTTCTTCCTCGTCATCTTCATCTTCATCATCATCTTCTACAACAGGAGCTCTTTTTTTAGTAGCTCGTTTTTTAGGCGTTGGAGCTTCTTCTTCCTCGTCATCTTCATCTTCATCTTCATCATCTTCTACAACAGGAGCTCTTTTTTTAGTAGCTCGTTTTTTAGGAGCTGGAGCTTCTTCCTCGTCATCGTCCTCGTCATCAGACATTTCAATGTCGATCGCTTCATTAAATTCTTCTAATGAATGAGATTTGAAAAGAGTTGATAGGTCTTTTAAGCTTTCAGCAATAATTTCTAGTTCATCATCATCAACATCCAATTCTTTAGGTTTGATTTCAAACTTAGAAGCAGAGTAATCATTATAGCCACCTGCATTTTTCTTAACTGTCAGTTTAAAGTTTACAACATCATCACCAAAGTTATAGAATTCTACATCATCAAAATCTTCATCCATAACAGTATCTTTAATAGTATCATATACTTTCTTAGGTAATGAAACCACTTTAACTCTATCTCGAATATTATCTGGGTCTAATCCAGTTTCAATCCAAAAATATTCAGGTGCATCAACGATATATGCATTTGCAAGATATTTTCTCTTTTTATAGAATTTAAGAGCTCTTTCTCTAACTTCTTTGCCTTCAGGAGTTTCCTCACCTAATGATTTAGCTTCTGCAAATAGATCTGCTGAAATTTTTGAAGCTGGACAATCTTTTGATGGACCATCAAATTTCATATTTTTGCCATTGAAGTTAAATACTTCTTCCGTATATGTAAAAAAGTCTTGATTATCTGGATTTGCATCTGAAAGGAATCGTAGAGTAACTGAATCTTTATTTTTCAGTTTAAAGTATGGTAAAAAGTCTGATGACCCTTGATTTCCACCTTGAGCTTCTGCTTCAAATTTAGCTTTTAGCTTCGATTTGTTTACTGTTTTTCTTAAATTAATTGCCATAATGGTCTCCTTGTTTAAAGTGCAATGCACTAATATTTTATTGCTTAAAGTCACTTGGACTTGTTATCATTTTACAATAAAAGAATTGATTTTTGATAACTTTGTGTCAATTTGTTTAAAGTCTTATAGACTATTTAAAAATTGGTTGAAATTTCCAACCTCATTTTTATTTATACAAATTTCATAATATATTTTACAAAAAAAATAAAAATAAGTTGGATATTTGAAGAAAAAATTATAGAAGTGTGATTGTATCTTTATCCGTTACAAAATCAACAAGCCATTGATCTGTTGCATCTTTATATGTATCTTCCATATATACATACATTAGATTCTCTGCTACTATTTCTGCTATTCTACCTTTAGTTGTTCGGTAATTGCCATTAGGTCCTTGTATTGCTACTAACTGTCCTGTTCGATAAATGTCTCTAAAATCTGGACCTTTGTATTCTGTTGATGATGTTGCTACTTCTGTTGCTTGAGCATAAAGAGATTTTTTTATATCCTCTTTAATTGGTTCAACTTTCTGTTCTATTTTTTTTGGAGTTTCAGTTTTTTGAACTGGTTGTTTTTTTTTAATTGGTTCATCGTAATAATCGGATGTACTAAAATTTGTATATAATCCCATTGATTGTCCTTTATTTAATTTAAATTGGTTTACATTCTTTAAGTGATAAACTTAATGATATTTGGATTGGTATATTCATATCTAAATGAGTACCCTCTTCAATACTTGCATCATAACTTTCTATTCTAACTTTAGTATTAAATATCTCTGGTGCTGGTGCTTTTAATTCTTCACATTTTGGAGGACTTTGCTGAGTCCAATCATATGCTAAATAAACTAACCCCATATTAAATGCTACTTCTCCAGAATTCGCTCCAACTAAATTAGTCGATAATGAGTAACTTCTTGGGGCTGTTCCAGTCCATACAGCATAAGCACCATGTGAGCCAAAAACAGATCTTTCATCATATGTTACTGATGTATTGACCGAAAGATTTGCATGATACAAAATTGTAATTGGTCCAACAATACACCACTCAACATCGATATGATGATCTGAAATCCATGACATAAATTTACCTCTCTGTATATTTTACTTTATTTATACAAAAAGCTATCTCTTTTTTTGAATAAGTTTCATTCTTTTTTTAAAAAATACCTTTGGTTCAATAAAAGCTAATTTAAATTTATGTTTGAATTTTTTTAATTTAATTTTATCACCAAATTCTAATGGTATTGCTGTTGCTGTACCATCAACATACAAAGTCGGTGAATGTCTTGAACTTTTTATTTTTATATCAACTGTTTGAGCCATCATAACCTCGTTCACATTATGGTCGGATACTACGGATGTAATACTCCACATTTCAGCATCAGGTGGCAATACTTTTCCACCATTATTGAGATTAAAAGCAGTTGAACCCAATGGTGTTGAAATACAAATACCTAAACCAGAAAAATTAAATTTTTCAAAAGATCCTCTTTCTGAATTGATTTGAAAATGATGGTAATCCATTATATCATTTCCTATCACAATGTCATTTATAGCCTCTTTTATAATTTTTTCACCCTCTTTTTTCTTAACAATGACTTTAATTTTTTCAGTTTTTATTATTGTTGGAGTGATAGCATCCTCTAGTAACCTATCAATAATTTCAAAATCGTTTTCAAAATGGTTCATAATAAAATTAAGAGTCCCAAAACCTTTTCCTAAAAATGGCTTTCCTAAATGACCATACTCTTTATGAGCATGTAGCATGGCACCATCACCACCAACAACTAAAAATAAATCCGGGTTAGGTTCATCGATTATTTCAGGAAAAGTTCTCTCTAAGTATTTTATATAAGTTTGCTGTCTTTCATCATCTCTATTAAATACTGCTTTAATTTTCATAATTAACCTCTCTCATCTTTTGCTTTATATCAATATCTTCTAATTTATTTAAAGTTTATATACTTTTCTCTGGATACAACTTAATGAATTCCTCAATTGACTCAATAGTTATGATTTCTTTAACATGTAAAATGGGAATGTATTCGAAACCTATATCAAACGGTTTTTTAGGTTTATGATATATATTTATAGCGCCGTATGATGCTATTTGATTACCATTATAATTTCTCATAACAGGTTCAGAAAAAATTCTAAATGCACCATTAGAAGTTATAATTATTTTCATTATAATGCATATTCTGGATATTTTTTTATTAAATATTGATATTCGTTTTTAATAGATTTAAATTCCTCATCTGTTAAATTTTCAAACCAAATTTGACGATCATTATATTTCTTTTGACTTTCTTCAATCACTATTCTATCTTGGAAAATTTTTGCTTGTATCAAATTATCAAAATATTTAGCAGGTGTTTTAACTAATACTCCCTCTGCTATATCAGAAAGTTTAGGATTGCCTATGATAGTAACATAATATCGTAATTTAATATTTTGATTTTCAAATTCCTCTTTAGCTTTTTTAACTGCATCAATCGATGGTTCCTTTCTTTTGACTAAAGAAACCATATTATCAAAAGTTGATGTTAATGTACGTTTTAATTTCATTTTTAAACCTTTCTAAATTGCATATTCTGGATACATAATTAAATATTCTTTTAATATTTTTTTTAAAGTATCTTTAGAATTTTTATCTGTAATATGCATAATTTCTAATTTCAAACATTCAATCTCAGCCTTGACTTTACTGGAATAAGAGCGAATGTGTAAATGTGGGAAATCTATTTTATCTTTTTCAGACACTACTTTAATTGAAAAATTATTATTTGTTGAATCTGGAGGTACTATTAAATAACAATCATCTTCAAATTCCATATTGATAAACATTTGTACTCTCTTAATTTTAATTAATTATATCAAATTGAAATTTAAAATTATATTAAAATTGATGTTTATTCTTCAATTTTATCTTTTAATATTTCAAAAACTTTTTTTGCTTTTTCTTCAGATATTAATTGATTGCCATTTCCATCTTTTCCATCTTCTCTTAAACAATGGGGGCATTCTAATCCCTCAATAGGTGCTAACCCTGGTACTGTTCCCTTTGCTGGATTTCTACATTCACCATTTAAGTGTTCCATACATATTTTTTTAGCCATTATATTATATCCTTTTCACTAATTGAAACTTTATCATCTATTCCTCTAAACCAATCAATAGAAGCATCTACTCTATTTAAACCTATGAAGAAAACTACAAATGCAACTAAACCCGTTATTTGCGGACTTATAAGGGCAGCCAACATTAGAACCATACCAAAAGACATCACAATCATCCAAAAAAGAGTTGTGGTGAATCCTCTTTTTTGTAATTCTGTATTTAACCTTAATTGTCTAGGCTTTGATGATGCATCACTTTTAATTTTCATCACTTTCATCCTTAAAGAATTTCATATCCTCATCTTTTATTTTAAAAATTTCATAGCTTGCTCTTATCATTCGATTCATGTCTATATGATAAATCTTTACAACACCATTAATAATAGTAAATGCTCTATAAAATGGTTGGTGTTGTTGTTCAACATCATATTCATTAATCTTATCCGCTTTTGTTTTAAACTTATTATATATTGATTTTACAACATAGCTATCTCTTCTTCTAAAGTATCCTGTAGCCTTTTCATTATTCAATGTAGTATTAAAAAAGTTCAAGACAAAACGGTATGGATTTTCTTTTAATATTTCTTCTTCTAAATCATCATAGATTTTTTTAGGATTAGAAATCTCTGCTTTTTCTCTAGGTTCATTTCTATGATGTAAAATAGCAGTAACTTCTTTTCCTAATTTACTTTCCATTTCTTTTTTAAGATAATTTAAATTTTCTTCATCTACTTCATCCGAAATTTTTTTATCTTCTTTTATGGGTTCTACTTCAATAATTTTGGTTATTTGATTATCTTTTGAAACAACAGATTTCATCTCATTGAGTCGATCAGTTTTATGATTAATTTCACTTTTATTCAATTTATAAAAAACCGACCGACCACTTTGTTCCTTAGTAATAATATTATTTTCTAGTAATTTTTTAAGAAGAGTATCGATTGATTTTTTAGCAGAGACACTTGTAATAATTTCTTTCTTTGACAGTTTTTTTGAATTTAAGGTAGTCACAATATCATTGAGTGAAATACCTTCTTTATTTTTATAAGTTAAATCCATTAAAAATCCCTTAAATTTTATATGGATTATTTTACAATTAATTTAAAAATTTCTATTTTTTGTAGCTATATAGGTTTCAATGATATCAATAGCTGAATAAGGAACTTTCTCTTTCCATAAATCCGTTTTTGATTCAATAGAATTAATTATATCTACTGACTTTGTATCTGCTAAAGTTGATACTCGTATTGTTTCTAGTTGTAATTCTTTTGCAGGTTCCACCCATAAATCATAGTTTGTAAAAAAGTGTGTAGGCATATTATAATTGGCTTCATCCAATTTATCAAGAGTTCTAGAGATGAAATGTTTGGGTGTACCTAATAAGGGATCAAATTCAGTTCCAAAAAATGATATTTTTGGATTAAGATCAAAAACCTTTCTTGCAATTTGTTGATTGATATCATAATTAAAATAGGAGGTATTATAATCTTTAAATGAGATTATTACTTCATCACACATCATTAATGCATCACCTATAATTTTTAAATGTCCATTATGAAATGGTTGAGCATTAGCAATAATAAGTCCAACCCTATAATTTGGGCTTCCTAATACAGCCATAGTTATTCCTCATTTAGAATAAATGTACTTTTGATTACTTTTGAATCAACTAAAGCATTTCTAAAAGTATCATATTCATCAAATTCAGCCAGATCTAAATATTGAATCATTTTACTATGTATCCAACCCCATCCAAATTCTTCCTCATTCATTAAACAAAATTCATGTCTCTTTGGAATTTTAGGATCCTCTTCATCAGATGTTTCATAAAAACTTTCGACTAACGAATTATATTCTAAATCACTTATTTCATGATAAAATGGGAATACAGCAAGTACTTTATCGTCATCCTTAACGAATAAAACTTGTCTAATAAATTCTTCTGCAACACTTTGTTTGTACTCTACTCTATTTTGATTCATATTCATTGCCTTAATTTCCTTATATTTATATTTATTGTTGTTTTAAAAAAATTTCGACAATATCGGGGTCATAACCCTTATTTCTTAGATATTTGTAAAAATTTATTGCTATTATTACTTTTATACTTTCTTTATAACCAAAAGTATCTCTGATAGTACATGTATTTTGTTTTTCTATTGGACAAGTTATTTTCCAAGATAAATACCAAGTTATTACTGCATTTACTTCATCCATACTCATAATATTTTTAATGGACTCTGGGATTTCAAATATTCCCACATGCTTATCAAACCCTTTTTGTAAAAGATCTTCTATGGATAATATCCCATCAATATCTTTATCTGAAAAATTTTTAGAAATAGATCCACAATCAGATATTATCTTTTTAAAATCATTAAACTTATCTATTCCCATGGCATAACAACCCATTTGTTTTCATTGTATTGAACACTTCTATAAAATTTTAATGATGATTTAAAAATATTATCCGTCCTATAATGAAATAAGCCTGTTAAATTTTCTAATTTAAACCCATAATCATTTATTAGTTTTTCAATTACTGTTTCAATGGTTTTACCAGTATCGTAAATGTCATCAGGGATAATTATATTTTTTGCATCTTTAAAAATATCTGGTTCTAAAAAAGTAGGTTCAGAATCTTCACCGTCTCTAGTTTGAAAAGATACTACTGAAATAGGAATATTTAATTTGTTTGAAAGAGCAGTTGAAGTAGGGAATGCTCCCCGTTTTAAAGATAAGATAACTGCATTATCTAATCTATTAAAAGAGTGCAAATAATCTATAAATATTTGTACATCATTATCAAATGTAGTCCAATCCATATAGATTTTATCAGCCATTGTAAATCCTTAATATATTTATTAATAATTTTACAATTTTTTTTAATTATATGAAATGAAACTCGCAGAATTATTGATTATATTCATAGATTTTCCTTCTAAAAATGGAGGATGTGAACAAGTCATTTTTTGTTTAGTAAGAACCCTATTTAAATAAATATCTGGGTATTTAATAGCGAAAGCTTCTTCCGATTTTTTAATAATTTCAGCAAAGTTGATATGAGGTTGTTGCAAAATTGAATAAAAGGTGATTTCAGCTTCCAATGGCGTCTCTTTTATAAATGATATATCGATTTTATTTTCACTTAAATAATATTTTGTGGATGTTAAACCTAACCACTTATGAATAAAACTTTTATAGTACTCTTGAGGAATTAGTACTTTCGCATAATATCTTTTTCTTTGAGAATATGGTGATGATTCAGAATACAATTCACCTATCATAATTTCTAAAACATCAACATATCCATCCTGATTAATAAAACCTATATAATAAAATTCATCATCATTGAATTTTGTATTGGTTGGCTCAAGTTTATATTCTGGACTATATTCAAACATCATATTTTTCACTTTTCTTTTTAACAATACGCAATCTTTTACGTTTGATACCTGGATTTACTTTCTTTTTGATACGTAATCCTGTCCTTAATAATTTTCGTTTAACGTATTCAGGATCATAACTATTTTTTTCATTTTTCTTGAATCTTTCCTGAACAATCTCATCCTTAGTTTTCTGTGGTTTAATTAATTCATCAAAAATAATATTAGAAAATATTCTGTTTTCGACAGGAACATCTTTAAATGACATCATCGATTCATTTTTAACTAAAGTAGTTATTAATAATATAAACCATTCGTTTTCAATAAATTTATTTTTTTCAAATGCTATCAATAAATTTAAGATTGGTCCATCATCTGATTTAAGTAATGAAATAACATATTTACCTTCCCCTTTTTCTATTAATTTGGGTAAAATATCATTGATGATTGTCTTAAATCTTTTCATTATCAATCCATCTATTAATCTGGATTGATAACCTTTTGAATTTGATATTTTTCTTGGATTATTAAGATGTTTTGAAAAGTGCAATGTGTAGTTTATAGATGGAACATCATTAGCTCCATCTATAATTTTATCTAGTTTAGTACTTTCTGTAAAAGCACTTAGATTATTTAAAACTTTGATACGTGCCATAATTCACCCTTTGATTGATTTAATTATGTAATTATACCATACAAAGCCTTAAATAAAAATTAGTGAATAAAGTTTATAGTTTGTTTACTCTTCTTCTAGTAACTTTTGGTTTTTGAGGAGATGTATCTCCTAGCTTTTCATCAGCATATTGATGAAATCCGACTGCATTAAAATATTCACCTTTAGGTACAGTTGCTAAGTGTTCATAAACTGAAGCATCAACAAAATGTGAAAGTCCTCCAACAATAATAACTTTTTGAAATTTATGCCATGATTTTTTAAACTTTCTTTCTATTTGACGTACTAAATCTTTAGAATAGTCTGTTGTAATATGAGCAATAATGTCTGTTAAATCAATTTCTTTTCCATAAATATCAATGCGTTGATTATCTAAGGCATACTTAGCTTCTTTTGGTGATAATTCTATGTTATACTCACCTGCAATATATTCAATTAATTCATTTACAACCTCAATAATACCTCTATTTTCTAAAGCATCAACAGAATGTAAATCTGCCTTTCCATCAAATACAGGTACTAAATCAACAGTATTAAATCCGCCGTCACAAACTAAATAGTTTTGTATTTCATTGAATTGTTTTTGTACTACAATTTTAGCACCAATACCTTGTGGAAGTAGTTTCACATCCATATTATATTCTTGACCATCAATTTCAAAACTAGATAATCTATCTTTAAATGATTGAGAATTATCTTCCTGTCTAATAGAGAGCCCAGTCACAATAGTATTAAACTCCCCATATTTTCTAAATGCATGAAAAATAAGTAATGGTGCATACTTTTCTAATGTTTCATAATCATTCATTTCTACTGGCTTATAGTTTATAGCATTCTCACCAATTAAGTAATAATCACCTTCAAATTCAACTGCTTCACCAGCGCCAAATCTCTTGGGATTAACTCTAGCTACTGCTGATGGGAATTTAGCAATCATCAAAGTACCATCTTCTTTTTTAAGTGCAATCTTTACATCACCGTAGCCAAGATCTAGTGACAAAAATGGGTTCCATCTTGTATAATCTGTCATTTATTAAATTCCTTTAGTTTATTACTTATTTTACATTAAATTATTGAATAGATTAATTCTATTCAATAATCTCACCAATCATACCAGATCCGACAGTTCTACCACCTTCTCTAATAGCAAATGTTGTACCTTTTTCAATAGCCATTGGAGCAATAAGTTCAACCGTAATCGTTACATTATCTCCAGGCATAGCCATTTCAACACCTTCTTCTAATGTAATTGCACCAGTAATATCAGATGTATAAAAATAGAATTGAGGTCTATAATTATTAAAGAAAGGTGTATGACGACCACCCTCATCTTTACTTAATACATAAACTTCCGCTTTAAATTTAGTATGGGGTGTAATTGAACCTGGCTTACAAAGTACTTGACCTCTTTCAACATCATCCTTAGAAATACCTCTTAAAAGAATACCAGCATTATCACCAGCTAACCCTTCTTCCATCTCTTTACGGAACATTTCAATGCCTGTAACTGTTGATGTCTGAGTATCTTTAATACCTACGATTTCAACTGTTTCGCCTAATTTAATTGTACCTCTTTCAATTTTACCTGTAACAACAGTACCTCTACCTGCAATTGAAAATACATCTTCAATAGGCATTAAGAAATCTTTATCAGTATCTCTAACCGGTTCTGGAATCCATTCATCAACAGCATCCATAAGTTGTACGATTTTTTCTGACCACTCACCAAGTGTACCAGTTTTTGCTTCTTCAAGAGCTTGAAATGCACTACCAAGAATGACAGGAGTGTTATCACCATCAAAACCATATTGGTCAAGAAGTTCTCTAATTTCCATCTCTACAAGTTCAGCCATTTCATCTTTATCTTCATCATCAAGCTGATCTTCTTTATTCATAAACACAACAATTGCTGGAACTCCAACTTGTTTAGAAAGTAAGATATGCTCTCTTGTTTGAGCCATAGGTCCATCAGTTGCAGCAATAACAAGAATAGCACCGTCCATTTGAGCAGCACCTGTAATCATATTTTTAACGTAATCTGCGTGACCTGGACAGTCAACATGAGCATAATGTCTTTTATCAGTTTCATACTCAACATGAGAAGTTGCAATAGTAATTCCTCTTTCTCTTTCTTCAGGAGCATTATCAATTTGATCATAATCCATAAATGCAGCTCCATTTTTCACAGCCATTACTGCGGTAATTGCAGCAGTCAAAGTAGTTTTGCCATGATCTACGTGCCCTACCGTTCCAACATTAACATGAGGTTTTTCGCCTCTAACAAATTTTTCTTTTGCCATATTTTTATCCTTAAATTTAATTTTTGGTAATTTTATTTTACAAAAAAATTATAAATAATTAAAAAATAAAAGGTAGGGTTATGAATAATTATTATCATAATTTAAATGAAATACTTCTTGAGTTAAAAAAAGAATTTTATAAGTATCATGATAAAAAAGAGTGGTCAATTATCGCTATTTCATATCCAAATTTTGAACACCAAAATACATGGCATTTAATGGATATTGATTACATTGAACGTTTTAAAAATAAACAACCAATATTACGATTTGGCCATACTAAAGTGGATGCTGTAAAATACCCAGCTTATACAAAATTAGTTTTTCATGAAGATAAAAATAAAAGATTCGTAATTACTCCAGAGAAAGAAGAAGAATTAAAAAAGAAAAATATAACTATTGATAATTTCCAAGTACTTGCTGAAAGAGTACGTCTTGCTCATTTTGGAGAAATATGGAATATAACAGATGAACGATTAGCATCACTTTATAGAGAACAATTAATAAGTTTAAAAATTGGTGGTGAAATTTATAATGCATATGAATATCGTTCTAAAATTTTTATAAGGGAGCATAAATTAACTAGAAAGAAATCATTAGTTAATGTTAAAGGTCAAATTATAATGAAACAAAGCTAAAATCAATTAGATTAATAACATTTTAAAATATTTTAAAACAGTTTATAGACTCCGAAAAATAGGAGTTTTAAACAGCAGCTAATACAAACTTGAGTGAAATAAAAAAATATTATATTTATATCATAAATAAAACTAAAATAGGTTTTAATTAAAATGACTGAAGAGCTTGAAGATTATGTAATAAAATTAGATAAGTTATCCATTATTATTAATAATAGTATTATAGATTTTATTAATAATAAAATTACTAAGTCTGAATTAATCAATACTTTATTTAGATCAATCCATTCATTGAAAGCTATCACATATTACCATAAATTTGAAGAAATTTCAATACTACTTGAAAAAACTGAAGACATTTTATTTTTTATAAAAAATTATACTTGTTCTTTTAATCAAAGTGTAATTGATTGGTTTGAAAATTTTTCTAATCAAATCGAAATATGGGTAATTCAAATTCAACAATATGAAGAACCAGAATTTTATGCTATTGAATTTGATACAGCTCCAGTTGTACAATGCAAAAATTATATTTCATCAAAACTTAATGAAGTCTATGATATTGTACTCCTTAATCGAGATTCTAAAGTGTCGAAACTATTAGCAGAGATTCTTAGTACAAAATTCAAATTTGTAGATATTGTTACTACTAAATCTGAAGCGATAAATCTTCTAAAAATGCCAGGGAAAAAAATTTTAATAGCTGATTTAAAATACCCCGATGGACATATCATGGACCTTATAGTTTGTTTGAATGATATTGAGTTTAATTTTGAAAATTTATATATTTTAAGTAAATTTAGTAAAGAAAGTTCTTTAAATATGGTTAAAGAAAAATTAGCGATTGACAATGTTTATAATATAAACTCTTTAAAAATGGCTGATTTTAAGACGATGATTGTTAAAAAATATGAGCAGAGTAATACAGAGATTGAAATACCTATTAATAAAGGTCAGATTACTTTAGTTGAATTAGCTAGATCGATAGAACCCTTGCCCGATACATTAATGGAACTAAAAACACTATGTTTTGATAGTAATTCAAATATTAATCAAATTATCAAGGTTGTTGAACAAGATCCAATGTTCTCGGCAATCATATTACGAGAAATTAACTCTCCATATATAGGTCTACCAAATAGAGTGTCAAAAATTTCTATTGCCGTATCACTACTAGGTAAAAAACAAATAGGCGCATTAGCAATAACGGAGGTAGCTAACGAATCATTTGATAGTTTATATTTAGACGCATATGATATTTCATTAGAGGAACTAATTCTAGTTTCAAAATACCGAGTTAGATTTGTTTCGGAATGGATTAAATTTATAGATATACCTCAAGATGCTAGAGATGATTTAATCGCTGTAATGCACATGCTGCCATTAGGTATGCTTTTAACAAATCAAGCTTTAATTATTAATGAGAAAGTAGAACGTTTTAAAAATCTACAAAAATTATCAAAATCTATAACTAGTTTAGAAACGAATTTATTAGGATTTAATAATTTGCATGCTGTTGAGAAACTTTTTAGTATTTGGAATATGCCACAAAATATGAAAAAAATTATTGCTGCAGCTAGAGAATTTGGATATGATAGTGCCTCTAATAATTTACAATTACAGGGACATATTATAAATTTGGCATTTGAATTATTCAAATATAATGGTGAATTCAAATTAACAAAAAATTTAATGAGGGAAGCAGAAAGAGGTCATCTTTCAGGTAATGATATGAAAAATATTTTTGCTCAAATAACTCATAAAAAATCATTTGGTAATATTTTAGATTTAAAAAAAGGTTAGATAATTAAGTCTGGATATTCTTTAATAATGAAATTATATTTTGCTTCAGCCCTTTCTAAATTTTCCTCAATTTCTCTAGTTAAAAATTGAGGCTCCGTTTCTAATCTTTTTTGATACTGCTTTATAATTTTAGTTAGAAACCATATTTGTTGTTGAACTGCCTTTTTATCTATATTCACAATCATAAAAATAACTCCGGAAATTCATCAATATATTTATTTTCTAACTCAATTAAGGCATCTTCACATTTGAATATATATAATTTAGGATTACTAGGAGGTGCATTTTTATCATCACTTATCCATTTGATAGAATCTCGTAAATCATTTAATATATATGATATTGATTCTTTTAAGGTATCTTGAATATGACAATCTCTAATAATATCTTTAGTATCTTTTACGATATATAACTTATTGTTATCCAACTGTTTATAAAATTTCAATCTATCACCATATGGAGATTTTGCAGTTTTCTTCGGTAATTGAATTTTAAGAGTTTTTTCATCTAAAGTATTGTAAATAATCACTCATTTATGTAAAAATTTGTAAAAATTCAATAAAAATAGTATAAATAAGATAGATATAGTATTCAATTATAATTTTAACTAGTATCTAGTTAATATACAAATTTAATTATTTATTAAATCCCATATTTTACAATTAATTTTTGTAAAATAATAGTATAAATTTGATAGGAAATCGGAATTGAAAATAAAAACAGAGAAAGCAAAATTCTTTTATAGTTGTCAATTAAATCAAAAGAAATTTGATACAATCCTGATTAAAGCAAAGAAAATCAGGGATTTTAAGAATCAAATCTCTGAAATTATCAATTCTGATTTAATCAAATATTCGGAGATGTCAAAATTTGATATGGTTAAAGAATTCAATACTCAAATTGAGGATTTGTCAGGTCAAGATATTCAAAATGCAATATCTGATGTATTTACGATGTACTCGAATCGAATGAAATTAATCAAGAAAAACCTCAATTTTAAAAGGAAAAAACGAAAATCAACCAAATTACAGTTGATTTTATCCTTCATGGTTAAATATGGTCGAGAAGGAATATCGTATCAACTCCAAATTCCAAAAAATGACAAAAAGAAAGCGATTTTCTATCAAGAAATCAAAGATTATTGTCAAAAATATGGTGAAAGTCGACTATTAAAATTAGCATTAATGAGAAGAAGCCGATTGATTAAAGAAAATCAAAAATTAATCAGATTCAATCATCTTTCGTTTCGAACAATAACGAGAATACAATCAAATATCTTTGATTTCAATAAGAATTTCCTATCAAAATTTAATGGATTTATTAATCTAGGAGGATATTCTGATTACAAAAAGCTATCAATTCCAACGAAATTCAATAAATCTTATCATGGACCAAAATCAAATTATCATCGAGATTTATCCAAAAAACAAAATTCACAATCTTATCAAATTAAAATTATCGATGAGAAAAAGAAATTGGTGAGAATTACACATTTAATTGATGATTTCTATGAAGTGCCTGACAACAATACCGGTTTTCTTGGAGTTGATGTCAATGTCAAACATAATTTATTTTCAACTGAATTGGGTGAAATTGATTTTGATCGAAACTTAATCAACAAATATGTAAAATTTTTACAGAAAACCGATAATAGAAAATCAAAAGAATTGAGTAAAAGAAGATCTTTAAATTACAAAAGATGGAGACTGAAAATCAAAAACCATATCAAGGAAAAAATGGCTAGTTTGATTAAATTAGCAAAACAAAATGGGAGAAATCACCTTATTTTAGAGGATTTATCTTTGATTGGTAAATTGAAATCAAAATCAGAATTTGGTGTGAATTACGGTCGATTATTTCGATTATTAGGGCTGAGTTCAATCAAAAATGAGCTTGAAATGATGTGCCGAAACTCAAATATTTCCATTTCATTTGTTCAACCTGAATTTTCATCACAAACTTGTTACAAATGTGGTCATATTTCAAAAGAAAATCGACTAAACCAAGAGGAATTTCGTTGTGTATTATGTAATTACGAAGATAATGCAGACCGAAATTCAGCTTTGAATCTACAAAATCGTATTTTTTCAGATGTTCTGAAAAAATCTTTGCTAGATTGTACTGAATTGAACGAATACAGACCAAAATCCTTTATTAAAAGGGATTTTATTAAGGACTGTATATCTAATAGTTACTTATCTCATTCATTTGAGACGGAGACTTAAAGTAATCAATTTGATATAATCTGTATAATTTTGATAGAAATTATATGGGTTATACAGATTATTTTATAAGTTTGAGTAACTATTCGCTTGATATGAGAAATACATCAATAACCTTTTTAAATAAAATATTCTGGATGAGATTCTGGATCTACAAATAAAGTTTTGTCATAATCAGAAGTACTAGTTGTATCGGCTTGAAACTTTCTGCCCTTAGTATAATATTTTCTTAAAGTCTCATTTTTGCCATTATACGGTTTAACTATTTCAATATTTGCCCAATTATCTGTTCCAATCTTTGAAAATAAACGTCCAATAGCATAACTATTGTTTTTAAATGTGAATTTAATATAAGTCATAATACTAGTTCTGGATATTTATCAGAATATTTATGAATGGTTAATCTCCATACATTTTCTAAAAATATAACATCGTCTTCAAGGAGTGATTCATCCCATCCTGTATAAGTAATAGATTTATTTGAATCTTTAATTGTACTATCTAAAAAAAATTTAACAGTTTTAATAAAGTAGATTTCAGATTCTATTAATGATTTATCAGCGAACCATCCTTCTTTGAATGATGAATTGATTCTTGCACAATGAGTAGTAGAATTTTTTGGTGCCTTTTCTGGAAATAAAAATGATCTATCCGCATTTTTATGAATATCTCTAAGTTTTAATTTAAAATGATACATTATATAAATATCTCCGGATACTTTTTAAGATATAATTTAGTTAGCTCTTCGTTAAGTTTACACATATCTTCATAATGCGCTTTATATGGTATATTAAGATTAATCGCTTTTTTAAATTCTTTAACAGCTTCTCTTTCAGTAGTCACTATTTGATATTCATTTAAATTAAGAAATGTTGAATCCGATATTTCAAAAGGAAATTCAAAATAATCATCTCCTCTTGAATCTGTAAACTTATAACCCCACATATTAATGCTAATTATCACCAATTTTTAATGTATGTTTTTTCATTCTTGAATATGAACCAACATCAATAGATAAATTATCTGCATCTTGTGTAACTAAGAAAATAAATGGTACTCTCGGTAAATCAATATCAAATGTTGATTCTATATAACCATCAGTTATACATAAAATACAATCACATTTCAATTTTTGTTCCTTAATCATTTCAATACCAGGCGTCATATAAGTTCCACCATAACCTCTACGATTAAAAGTTTTTGCTTTTGGATCAAAATCTTCTACAATTTTCGGTTCTGTATCAACTTGAATAATAGTAACACCGGCTCTTGCTTTTTCTGCAATAGCTTTAATCTCATTTAAACCATAGAGTACTTCTTCATCACTCATAGAACCTGATACATCTAAGATAACTACAATATCTTTTGTGTGGTCTTTTGTTTTACCTCTTAAATCCTTACGACCTGGAAATCGTCTATCATTTTTCTTAATTGTAAGTTTAGAAAATGCCTTTCTGTTACCAACAATTCTTCTCAACTCTTTCTTCCAGTTGATTTGTTCTTGCATTTTAAGTAACTGAATTGCTCCTTCTACTTCACCAGGTGTCATACCTCTAGATTTATTAGTAGCTGTTTCACACATTTGTCTTGTGATTTCTTTTGCAGCTTGTTCATCACCTTCAGAGTCTTGCCATTTACCATGATCGCCAACCATACCTTCCTGAGCTGCATTTAGTGCTTGTGAAATTAAATCTTTAAGTTTCTTTTCATCATCAATTACATCAGATCCATCACTATTTCCAGAACCTTTACCATCTTGAGGTTCTCCATCACCAGATCCTCCTGGAGCAGAACAACTTCCACCGCCTTCACCATCTTCATTTCCTTCTTGCGGCTCTTCACTCTCATAATTTGTAGGTATCATATCATAATATTGTTCTGCATTAAGATTTTTCGCAAAATCAAATTTTTCAGGTTGTAATCCATCTTCAGGGATATTTGGGATTAGCTGATTAATAGATAAATCAGTCCCATAATTCCATTTTTTATGGTCTCTATCTTTTTGTCTTACAATATGTAAGTTGATAATATGTAACATTTCATGTTTCAAGATAGCAATTTGTTCATCAGTTGAATACAAACCAAAAAGCAAAGGATTAATAAACATTTCATACTTATTGAATACAAATCTTACTCCGGCAGGACTAGGCATAGTTAAATCTCTTTTTATTTCGCATTGAGTTACTAAATGTCCATACCACATTAAACTTTCATTACTAGAATAATTATAGGTAATCATTTGTACGATTGCTTCTTCTAACTGGGTTTTCCAATTTCCAGCTTTTGCTGCTGCTACTAAACCGTCAAGTTTCTCATCCATTTTTTCAGTAAGTTTAGCTTTAACTTTTGTACCATTTTTTAAATCTTTCCAAGCTTCTTTAATTTCTTCTTTAACAGCATTTTCGTTCATCGTACTAATCCTTTTTGATTTTCTTTTGTTATTATATCGAATATCATCTTAATCTAACTTAAAAAATAAATCTTTAAGCATTCTTATTTTATTATCTGCATCGTTATATACCATTGAAAAAAATTGGTCATTTTTAACAGGCTCTAACTTATCTTTTATTTTCTCTAATACTTCAACGTTTGTAGTGATTTCAACGTATCTACTAAGAATTGTAGACATGTTATTATCATCAGCATATCCATCATCTGCTTTTGAACGATATTCAATAATACCATCAATTTCATTAGATAGATCAAAATCAGATAACCATTTAATAGATTTAAAAAACTTTTCTTCTGTACTTAGTTTCATGAAGATTTTATCCAATACAATTGCAATCAAATCGATATGATTTTTAGCTGCATCTGTATTTAAAAGTTCTTTGGCTTTTTTAATAGTGTATTTTTGAGTTTGAAGATATTTTTTCAACCCTTCATAAGTTTCTAAATCCATTGGTTCATCTGAAGATGATTTACTCTTAGCTTCTTTTGAAAGTTTTTTCAAATGCTTATCGTTTGATACCAACGTGTGTTTAAGATTTGAAACAATCAATTCCTCAATCTCTGATAATGGTTTTTCAGAAACAATAAAAATAGAGTTTTCAGCACTACCATCAATTTCAAAAATTTCACCATATCCTGAGATAGCCTCTATGTCTTTTTCTAAAGCATACTGTTTTGAAGTATTTTCCACGTCACTTATTGAATATTCATTATCATCTAAAGTAGGTGATACATAAACTGCGATTATGTCATCCAATTTTTCTATACCATATTTCATTTTTAATCCTTATTTTTGTATTAAATTATTTACAATACCTTTTCCTAGGGTTAATGCTTTTGTAATAATTTTCATAATTTCATCTTTTTCTTTGGTTACTATAATTATACCATAATAACCTTAAAGGGAATTTAAGAAATTAAAACAAAATCATTCCCTGTTAATTCTTTATATCGTAATAAGAAATATTTTAGATTTTTTTCTAACTGTGGACGATGTTTCTCATCTACCCCATATTTTGCTAAATCTTGTAAGACAAGCGTTCTATTCTTACAAGCTGATTCTATCCCCATTAATAAAAAGTCTTTTTTCATATCGTATTCCTAATTTTTATATATTACAATATTCGGTATGTCTTTAGTTGATTCTGGATTACCCTGAATTACACCTTTAAGATTTGGGTCAGTTACTTTTGGACCCACAGGTTCCCATAACGAAAAACCAAAAAAATAAATTGGGGCTATGATTGTTTCGATCAATAATACACCCCAAATAACATTGCCTATTGATAATTCATATTCAATATTCGGATTTTCCTTAGAGTTAGCATTGAATAATCCGTATGTATCATAAGTAATATTATTAATTGTTTTTCTGTCAGCGCAACCTGTAAGTGATACGATTAAAATGAATATTAATCCTAAATTAATTATTTTTTTCATGATTTATTCTTCCAAATGAAATTTTTGTTTTTGTATTTTTCCAAGAGGCAATTTTAATCTGCTTCTTATCAGCATTTATTATTAAGTCGTATTGAAATGTGGTTGGTTCAAGATCTAGAATATTTGCCCAATGTGATCTCTTAGATTCTTCTTTAATATACGCTGATAGATTTTGATCATATAATTTAAATTCATAATATAATTTTGATTCTGGTTGTATTACTAAAGCTTCATTAATAGGATTAGTAGCATATAATACAATTTTTTCAGTACTATCAGTATAAACAACTTTATTAAAATGTATAGGGATTTTATTTTCAGATACTGTATAAACATCAAATAAACCAAAGATTAAAATAGCTAAAATTGAAAGAAGACTCATCCCTAATTTATTTCCCGAGTCCACTGGACTTGTCAAAATAGTAGATATTATAAAAAAACCTATTGCTAATAAACCAGAATACAACCATATAAAATATGAAACCATTAAGATTACACCAATTACTAAACTTCGGATTAGTATAGGATATAATACATTGTATCTTTTCATGTTAGTGATCAAATTGTCAAATACATGATTTTTATGTTTTAAATTACTTTTTATTTTCAAAATATATTTCCTAAAGATCTTTCAAAAAATCTGTTTTTTTGAGATTCGGGATAGCTTCTTCGAGAAAATTTAATTCTTCTCGAAGAGATTCTAAGTAGTTTTCATAATATGATAAAAATAATTGTTTAGCTTCTAATTCACTTCTAGCAATTATAATCGATTTATTTTCATTTGAAAAAAGTTTAAGTAACTTATCTTTATCACGATCTAAATCATATGTTGGGCAAAAAAATGTGTCATCATCTTTTTTGATAATTTTAATAATTTGAGGGATCTCTACATAATCTATTTTACAAGTAGGAACTTCAAAATAAAATAATTCTTCACCCATTGATAAACCTTCTAACATTTTTTCCGTAACAGTATTGTAACCCATAGCAAACTCCTTAATTTAATTATAAATTATATGATGAAAGTGCTTAAGTCTTACTTAAAAATATAGAAAATATACCATTTAAATTAAATGACTAAATTTGATTGATAAATCGGGATGACTTTTTCGCACTTTATATAAAATTTCAGATAAGGCGTCTTTTAATTTAGAATTTTCATATTCTAATTGCTCCACTTGATTAGAATCTTTAATACTTGTAATATAAGACAATTGTTCATCAACCGAATATCCATTTTTTAAATAAATATCATATTCCATTTTTATACCTTTTTAATTTGTTACTAAAGCAAAATCATCTTCATTAACCGCTTTTCTAAATTTTTCTAAATATTCCCTAACTCTTTCAACAGTAGCATATTTTTCATCTGCTACTTCATAAGCCTTATCTAAATCTGTTGATAATACTTCTTTCATTTCTTCAATAATATCTGGATACCATGTACCATTATTATGCCAGCCACCATAGTTTTTTTGGTCTAATAAATTCATAACCCTCTTCAATTTTTTGGCATCCATAAATTTTTTGTGTGTTTCCTCATTCCAAGCATCAACTGAAGCATTAATACTTTCTTTAAACAATTTAAGAAGTAGTTCTTCGTCACCTTTTGAAACATCACACCCAAAATAAGTATAGGGTTTATATGAAATATTTGTAGAAGCTAATGTAACACCATAGGTTAGACCATTTTGCTCTCTAATTATATCATCTAAAGAAGTTCCTTCAGCATATCTTGCTAAATATTGATTTCCAGCTCTTGCAACTTCGATACTATCAACAATATCAAAATTAAGATATGTTATGTGTTGTTCACTCTCATTACTCAAAGTAGTTTTAATTCGTTTAGGTTGATTTACAACGGCTTTGTATTCTTCTTCAGAGATGCCATCCATAATTCCTAGCGGTCTATGCCTATGTAGTTCAAGCTCTATTTTATCGATTACTTCATTAGCAGTTAGAATACTTGGATCATAAGTAACATTAAAAATATTTTGTGCATTACTTAAAAATAAATCCTTAATTCTTATACAATCATCAATTTCAAAAGTGTCAATTGTTTCAGGAATTCCTATGATATTATCTTCTTCTTTATAACCTGTTAATGCTCTTGTACTATTAAACCAAAACATCGTTTGATCATCATCAGCATATCGTTTCGCTTCATTATAAACAACTTTCTTTTCAATTTCAAATTCATCTGACGGAATATTATCTAATGTATTTAAAGCGTAATTAGCAACTAATTTTATAGCTAAATCAACTCTATCCATTGTGGTTTGAAACCAATAATTGATACGGTCGTAGTCTGTTGAAGCATTATAAGTACCGTCATTTTTTAAATGATTTAAAAGTTCTGCTGTACTAAAATCTTTTGGATTTCTAAAACCTAAGTGTTCTATAAAGTGAGAAATACCATAAACATTTTTACCAAACTTTGCTTCATATAAACGCTCTATATGTGAACCCCATAAATTAACTATTTCAAATTTAAAAAAGTTTGTATCTGGGAGAGCCAGAAGATTATATTTGTGACCATTACGTTCTACAACATTATAAGTTTTTTTTGCCATTTTTATTCCTTAATGATTTATAATTTAATTATACAAATTAAATACCAATATTTGTATAAGCGCCATTAGAATCAAAGATATTTAAGTTGTTGATATTTACATGATAGTATTTTAAAATTAGATCTGGATAATTTTCCTGTATATTATTATATTCTGATATTAGATCAGAAATACTATACAATCCAGTTTCTTTATTTTCAATCATAGTAAGATTACCGTGAATGGGCTTCTCTAAATTGATATGAAAATCATCTTGTAACTGACTTACCGTTTTAAGTATTACATACCAAAAAGGTACTTGGAATGGTATATACCATTGATTTACTATTGGATTAAGTTCTAATTCCTTACTACTTCGAATAGTTACATCAGCAACCTGAATACCTTTTCCAAACATGGACTGTCTTGAATCATTAACTTTTATACTAAAAAATGAAGTTTTAAATAAATTTTTCATACCATAATTATATGAAAACTATTCTTAAAACCATATTAATTCATCAGCTAATTTTTGTGCTAATTCTCTAGATGACATCTTCTTTATCCCAAGCATATCTAATTTTTGTTCAGGTGTTAAGTCCTTTGAATTTATAATTTCTTCTTTTGAAATATTTTCAACTTTAACACTATTTTCTTTTTTATGTATTACATCATTCACTTTATAAGTTTGAGAAATTTGATTATAAGTATTAATACCATTCATTTTTTTGCCTTTATTTTATAATTACCTCTATATCGGTTATAATTTATTTTTCTTTAATTTTTCAATCTTATACAAATCTTCCTCTGTAAGAATTCCTTCTTTAAAAATAAGATTTTTAGAACTTATAAATATAGCAGTTTTTGGATATTCATTAAGTTCTTCCATTTGATAATAAGAAGACTCCAATATATCATCTATACTACCATCTAAATATAAAAAATCTATATTTGTATCTGGATTTTTTTCTAAATAATTTAGAATGTTAATTTTAGTTATATGACAATTTTCACAATGCAATCTTCCAGATATCGCTGCAACTATTTTATTATTATTTAAATGGTCATTTAAAACATTAGAGAATGTGTCATTAGTAACTTTATTCATTTTAAAACTTTATTAATTTGTTTTATTTTATACTGGTAATAATCCCATCCTTTTTTATTGATAAGTTCATAAAATGTTGTCTGAACATCTTCTATGCTGCAGTCTAGCATTACTTTAAAAGTTTGATTATCTTTTGAAACGGCTACTATTTCATACATGTACTTTCCTTGTAGCAAATAATTTATAAATGTCCTCGTTTTAAGGACATTTATATTTTAATCTATTTTACATTTAACTTCAATATCCGAAATATAAAAATATTTATCATTGCCTGAATTCTGTGGTGTGTAGCCATAATAAAGAAAATACCCATCTCTAAAATCTACTTTTGTAATATAATACGTTCTGTCTTGATAAGAGAGGTTTTTATTTAAAAAAAGCTTATTATCTTCAATTTTTAATTCAGCATTTTTTAATGATATATCATCTTTGATAATATCATTCATAACCTTATATTGGTCATCCAATGTAAGTTTAGAATTATCAGTTGTTTCAATATGATTTGTTATATTCTCCCATTGAGATTCTTTGAGTTCCACTTTATCATTTTGTTTAAACCTAGGTTTAAAATCCAAACACACATTATCAGTAATTTCATCATTTTCTAACTCTCTATATAAACAGTACATCATAGGTTCATTGTATTCATGTATAAGTTTAGTTCTATCTTTTACTAACTCAAATTTATCCGATGGTGTATTTTTAAGTTTGATATATCCTTCCTTTAAAGGTGATGGATTTATATATTCTTTATAATCTGGGGATGACTGTCTATCCTTTATAGAAATATGTTCAAATTTTTTATCGTGTTCAATTTTACCAGGATTAATAAATTCTTCTAATGTATCATTACAACAAGTCCAAATTTTTTCTGCCTTTTTATCAAATAAACTAACATACATTTCTGCATTGTCAAAAGAAATAATTTTATTTCTAAATGGTGAATAATTAAATTCTTTAAAAGGTTGTATTAACTCATATTTAGAATTAAACCAATCTATTTCTCTATCTATCTTTTTATCAAATTTATCAGTCCATGTAGTTGTCGTCCATTGACTAGGAACAAAATCGTTAGGATATTTATTAAAAATATATTTATTTAAACTTACAAATCTGCGATCTTCACAATTAAAAGGAATATTATATGATTCATAAGGGGCGTTTAAATCTCTAAATTCCGAAGCTAAGGCTTGTGGTGAATCATTATAAGTAACATCTTCTATAAAAATAGCTTCATCTATTTGATATGGTTTAACTACATATTCAGGATTCCCTATAATTGGTCTACTAGGATAAAAACTATTTGAATCATAATGTTTATCAAATTTTATTTTTTTATACACTTTATCTTCAAAGTGAAACAATAAGAAAAAATCGCCATTTTCCCAAATAATCCAATCACGACCCTTCAATTTGTTATGTAAAGAAAGTTCAAATTTATCTTTTGGAATATATTTTTCACCTTCATCAAGTTTATAACCTAATCTAATTGGAACTGTTCTACCCAATCCAATAGTATAAAGCAAGCTATTATCATAAATATCAACTATAATAAAAGGACCTTCTACTGATTCTATAGCACCACCAATTTCAAACGTATAATCTGGTAGTTCTTTTGACGATTTATATATTTTTTTAAAATTTACTTCTGTAATATCAACTGAATGTTTGGGCTTTGAATTTTTAACTTTGGAAATTCTAAAGACATCTTGTTCAGCATGCCAATTATTTGTAAGTAATTTCGTAACTCTAATCTTTTCCTCGCCTTGAGTGAATTCATTAAATGGATTACCATTTGAATCTATTTCATATTTTGCCATAATAATGACCTTAAATTTTGATAGTGTCTCTATTCAGAGTACAACTGTTTTTTATAATTTTACATTTTTTTTAGATAAAAAGTTCTGGATAATGATTATACATATCATCCATCGAACGTATTTCTAATTCATCAATATTATTCGTGTAAAATATAGCATATAAAGCTTGATTTTTTTCATAATCATTTAAAGTTCTAGCAATCATTTCATCTGATGCAGCATATTCTAATGATTTTTGACAATATCGCAAAACCTTATTCCATTTACTTCTACGACTCTGGTCAAATAATCTAAAAACTTTTCTACCCTTATGATATATAATTACAAAATCAGTCATAACAACTACTCCCGGAATTTTATCTTTTATCTGCTGCATTTAGCTTTCCTTTTTTAAAGAGTATATACAAATACACCTTAATAATTATTTAAGTTGTTCTAGTAATCGGGTACCGAATTTAGGTAAGTTATCCAAGGAAAATAAATGGCCATATACAAAACGATTATACATTTCTAATTTCTGACGTTTAAGTATTTTTAAAAAATTATCAGCATCTAATACTTTCATATCTCTATTAGCTTCTAATTCATTTATATTAATATTATCGCCATCTAAAGTTTTAAATGTTGGGAAATCCAAAAGTGATTCTGTTTCAAATACCATTTTAGTAAAATCATCTAATATTTTATCATGATTATTAATATTTGCTAAATATTGTTTTTCGGTGAAAAAATTATTCATTATATCCGGATTTATTTCATTATTTATAATTGTAGGTGTTTTAGAAATATTATCATTCAATTCCGAGCAATGTGCAGGATCGTATTGGATTGTATGATTTGAATCTATGCCGAATGGATAGTTTATACAGGTATTAGGTCTATCAATAGTTTCATAAATAGAACAATTTCCATCTCTAAAATAATGACATCCTAAAAATGGAAATAAAGAGTAAAAAAATACCATTTTTTTTGTTTTGATATTAAATGCAGTAGGAAATAATTTTATAATATTAGTGAAATCTGAATAAGTAACATCCCCCATAGAAAACAATTTACCGTTACAGCAATCCCTACAATCATTACACCCATGAAAATATTTTAATCCTAAATTATGTTTAACCATGTATAAATCCTTTTATATGAATTATACATTTTAAACAATTTCTATACCATTTTTAACTATGTATGAAACCTTATTACGTCCATGTTCTTTTGAATAATATAATGCTTTATCAAGCTCATTTATGAATGATTCTATATTTGGATAATCATGATTAAATTCTGCTACTCCTGAACTACATGTTTTTTGACCTACTTCTGGAAACATATTCTGCTCTATGTGTTTTCTTATTCTTTCTGCAGTTTTAATAGCAATGTTTAAAGAATTATTTTGAACAATGACGAATTCTTCTCCACCCCATCTTGCAAAAATATCAGTAGGTCTAATCATTTCATTAATTAATTTAACAAATTGTTTTAAAATTTTATCACCGATGATATGACCATAAGTATTATTAACATCACTAAAATAATCAATATCGATCAATATTAAAGAAAATGGCTCATAGAAATCATTATATTTATCTATTCTATCAGTCAAATATTCATTAAATGCTAAACGGTTAAGAATACCTGTTAAAGAATCAGTTCTAGCTTTTGTTTTATCTGTTAAATTTGTTTTTATAGCTGTATAACTGTCTATTGCACCTTTTACATCAAAATTAGGAACAATATGAGTATGGAAAATTACTTCTTCTTTATTTTTAGTTAAATTTTTAACAATACCTTTAAATATTTTACCTGCCTTTAACGTTTTCCACATTTTTTCATAAAAAGTATGAGGGACTTCAGGATGTCTAATTAAACCAAAACCGTTATTAATCATTTCTTCTTTTGAATAACCTAAAAGTTTCAATAACGACTCGCTCATAAATGTTATATTTCCTTTATTATCTGTTCTAGTAACTAACGCTGCATCTTCTAATAATTTTAATTTTTTTAAAATTGGAGCATAATCCCTTTGATAATAATCTGATATTGAATCCAATAAATCAACTACAGCATTATCAATTATATTTGAAAATGATTCAAAAATATGTAGCTTAATATCTGATGATATGTTATATTCCATCAAACATAATATCAGAGTATTTTTTAATTGTGTGAATATTTGATAAATTATAGATATTACAGAACGTTTATCTTTAAATTCATTTATAAAGGATTCAAGGTAAAGAGGATTGAATGATTCAGAGTCATAAATAAAAGATAAAAAATGATTAAAAATATGATAGGCGTATCGTTCCTTGAAAACATCTTTTTCTATTTCTAATATTTTAAAAATAGGTTCGAGATTTTTATTATTAACCCAAGTATTTATAATAAATTCTGTTTTTAATTCTAAAATTTTATTTAATGGTTTTAATGATTCATTATCAACCAAATTTAAATTATTATATTTCATTTTTCAATCGCTTTTTTCTTTTATTTATAAGCGAATTATACACGATTAATAAGCTTACTTACTTAATTGCAACAATAATTCATTTGCTTTTACTTTATCGGCACTAAATGGTAAAGTAGAAATTTCATAAAGTGGTTCTAGTTCTTTCTCTAATTCTTCTCCCATTTTTACAACTTCATTGTAGGTATATTTACCTGCTAAAACATCTCTAACTAATTTAAGATTTTCACCCTTTAAACGAGGTTCATAAGTACCATTTTCAAGGATATTTTTGGCACCTAAAAGTAATCTTACTAAATGTGCTGCATGCTTGGTATCATAACCGAATGCTTCCTCCAAAATACTTCTTTTTTCATTTCTTTTAACACGCCATTCCCAAAGTTTTGCTATAGCATCAGTTTGTTTTTTAAACTCATTCTCATTGAAACTAAGTTGAAATACGAATTCTCCTACTTCTCTAGGGTCATTTGAACGAAGCTTACCATTTCTAGCAAAGATACCGCCGTTGTATTTCCCTTCTGGTGGAGTGAAGATATTAAACTGTGTTTTAGAGATAGTTCTAAAAGAAGCTTCAGTTAAAAGGAACTCCCTAATCGTCATAATTTCACCGTCTTCTTTTGTTATGGCTCTTTCACCATCTAAACTCCAGACTCCATCATTTATATCAAGTTTATGAGCTTTCAAATCTTTAGCCGTACAATAATCAATTGCTTGAGGTTTTCTATAAAGATTCCATTCTCCCTTAAACATAATAGAATTTTTCATTTCTTCATATTTTTCATCGGAATAATCCATACACTTAGCACCATCAGAAAAAGTTGAGAAATCAGCCTCCCTATCTTTAATAAAATCTTCCCAAGAAATTGATGAGATTTTTCCCAGTTTAGAAGCCTCTTCTTGTGTCATACCAGTTACAAATTGAGAAACATTACCACCAAAGTGATCTGTAATCCAATTAAAATCAATAACTTTATCCTCAAAAGCTTGTTTTAATTGTCTAATTACAGTATTTACTTTTGGATATTTTGTAAGCATTTTGTAATGTCCACGGATACGACCCAACTGACTCGCAGCATATCCTGAAAAAGTATGCTTTGTTTTTTTACTTAGGAAAATATTTCTATTTTTAAGAAGTTTTCTACCCTTTTTGTTAGAATAGATTATAGCCTCATCATCAGCAAAAAGTAAATCAAGGATATTAGGATTATTCTCAATAGCCATACTTACAAATTTTCTTGCCTCATAAAGAGTAATGTCTTCATCCATTGGCATATTTAATCCAAACTTTCCATTTAACTCTTTAATTAACTCTTGCTGCTCTTTTGGAACAGTTCCGTCTTTGCCTTTTTTAACTTCGATTTGCTCAATAGTACCCATCAAACCAATTTTAGTATCTACATCAGCAATAAAAATTCCACGGTAATCACTATCAGATACATAATCCGGTTTTAAAGGATGTTCTCTATCAGTACCTCTACCATCAAAATGAGTTCCATAGAATCTTGAACCCGCCAATGTAAATAAAATAAGTTTGTATTGTTTTCCTTGATATGTAAATTTCATCTCTTTCCTTTTAAAATCTTATACATTTCATTAAGTGATTTTTTAAAATGTATTTTGTCACGCCATAAAATCTTTTTATTGTATTTCAAAACATGTTGTTGTGTACTAGGTACTACACCGTTGATTATTTTACCACCAGTTATAATCATGCCGTAATCATTACAAGCCATCGTTTGATCTAATAATTCAATATCTCTTACTGTTGTAGCTAGAACCCCATCGGCAACAATATTTAAATTCGTCTCATCAATTTCAATAATTTCGATATCATCACTTATATCTTTAAGAGTATTAATTATTAGGTTATGCATTGCTTCATTATCTGATTTAATTACTGCTATTCTCATCTGGTTAATACCTCTCTTTACGTTGTATATAATATCTAAAATTTTCTTAAAGAAAAATTAATTCTTAACTCCAACTCTTTCTATCCATGCGTTATCTTTCCAAATCCCTGTAAATGATAAAGAACCACAAAATCTTCCACCGCAATTAGGACAAGGTTGATAAAAATAGCCTTCATCCTCAGAAATTGTAAACTTGCAATCTTCACATTGAATCACTTTCTGAAATGTTTTTTTATTAAAGAAACTGGGTTTCTTATGAATTCCTTCTCGAACTTTTAAAATAATTTCCATCTAAAATTCCTCATATTCATATTTAGCTACATCATCCAAATTATATTTTATACCATTATTAATAATATAATATTTTGAATTTTCACGTATTAATTTATAATCATCTAAAATAATATTTTCTTTTCCAGAACATTTACTAAAATCTGTTGAAAGTTGAGGATGTTCTTTTTTTATCATATCCACGAATAAAGTTTTATGTGATGATTGAATATTCAGACCTGTAATAAGTAGTATAAAAAATAATGAGATAATTATTATAACATGATTCTTATGCGTTAATCCTAATTTAATATGATCTATAATAAAAAAATATCCTATTCCAATCATGAATAAATAACTTAAAAAATTTAATTTAGCAACAGTTTCTAATGGCAAAATCGTACTTAATGTCATTAAAAGTATTATTGCAGCTATAAACATAAATAAAAACATTCTATTTAAATTTATATTATCAAATGAGGGCATTTTAAATATTTTTGGTGATTTTATCGTCATCTCTCTAATCCTTGATTTTTTCTACAACTTTAACTTTAAAAATAGGTATAAATTTTACATGGTTATTTTTATCATCCAGAACATCAATTTTATATTCATCATCCATCTTCACCAAAGTATAATTAGTAATTATTTCTTCTTCATTAATGAATAGTCTACTTGGGAGAAGTAAATGAGGTTTCGATTTTTTAATCGTTGCTACTTTATACCTCTCTAACTCAAGTTTATTTTGTTCATCTATAACTGCACTGAATAAGACTGCGAGTACCATCAGAGCCAATATAATTGGTCCAATACCATATTCATTGTAGAATGATTTAATTTTTTTGAGACATCGGTTTTCATTCTTTTTCTTCGATTTATTTGATTGTACTGTCACAATTTACTTCTTTGATAAGTATGCAATGATAGTATTCATTTCATCTATTGTTAAAGCCATTATTAGCCTCCTATATTTTCTCTTTGAAGAGCTTGAGCAACAATTAATTTAAAAACACCATTCTTTGCATTTTTTGACATTGCTGAAGCATTAGCAAATACTTCATAATCAATAGGGTCTTTTTTAATCACTTTCATAACTTTACTTACTGTTGTTATATTTGATTTTACCAACTTATCATGAATAGTGATTAAAGCACTAATATTCATTTCATCCGAAGCCTTTCTAATAGCTTCAACGTAAGTTTGAGGTGAATTTAAATCAGTCATCTCATCTCCTTTTATTGTTTAGATAAGTAATTATATAGTAATATACCTTAAATCTTTATTAAGAACTACAACTCTCACAATAACTATTTGTATGTATTTGTTTATGGAAACTATTTTTTCTCATATGTTCATTAGAAATTATACTCGATAATGCAACACCATTGATTAATGTTTCATTTGCAGCAATAAAAATTTCTGGATACTCTTCACTTATTTTCTTGATAATATAAGAGTCCGATATTCTATGATTGGTATCTTTAACAAATTCTGTATCTGCAAGAACAAAACCATTTTCAAAATCAATTAACCATTCACTAGCTAATTCTTTTGGAACTAACTCTAGATCAAATTTAGCTCCGCGTCTGGTCCTATTCGTAATCATACTGTCTAATTCTTTTTTTGAATATATCATATCAATAATCTTTTGGTGCTACTTGTTTGAACTCTGACATCAAATGATTGTGTTTTTGTTTATATCGGTTATAGAAATCATCCCACTTTTGAGTAACATTCCATAATTCTTTTAATTCTTCCCAGAATACATTTTTAGAAGAGAAATTAATCTTATTATTTGTTGCTAATTGAATTCCAAAGTCCAAAATTCTGAAAGAATGGAATAATGACTTTAAACCAATATAAGAATTTTCATCTGGTAATGTCATCTTCTTTTTTGCTTTAACCCAAGAGTTATTAACAATAGCAGAAATAGATTTTCTAAGTTTAACTTTGTCTAAATTAAAATCTATTAAGTTTGAGATTTTAGCAGACGGATTAAATTGTTTATTCCAATAATAAACTTCTAAAGCCATAATATCATGTTTGTCTAATAACTCTTTAAAAGTGTTTAATGAGATAAAATGGACATCAATCATATCAGAAGTATAGAGTTCATCGTTTGTTCCTGAATGAATTACTACAAAATCCAAATCTGATTTTTCAGTAGCTGTACCATAGACTTTAGAGCCATAAGGTGTAATTGATATTACTTCATCAAAATCTATAAGTTTATGACGTTTAGTGATTTCATAAATTAAAACATCTATCATTTCCATAACTAATTCTCCGAGTTATAATGTTTTATGAGTTCATCAATAAACCATTTATCTACTTGAGCAACTACTGCTTTTTGTTCATCTGTAAGTTCTGTAAGTGATCCTGAATAGATATGAAAATCTTCAATTAAGTAATCTGAAATTTCTCCTACTACTTTTCTACCGTTAGTATCTAATGCTCTTGCAGTACACCATAGATTATCGAATTTATAAGCGATAATCACTTCTTTTGTTTCTTTATTTTTTAGTAATGTTGGTTGCATTTTATTCCTCCCAATTATTGAATAAAGTCATTTGATTTAGTTCTTCATATAACAATTCATCAGTTATAAAATAACAGTTTACATTGGAGTATTTGAAATTCTCAATTTCTACTGTTAAAACCCCTTTTTTATATAGCGTTGGGACACCTTCAAACTCATCTAAAAGTTTTTGATATTTAGAATCAATTTTATACAATTCTCCTTGAATTATGGAACCGATCCCAACTTTATCTTGAAGATATGGGAACCCATCCCCAAGATCAAACATAGGATATTTTTCTACTGTTTCGACCTCAGCAATTAATTCAGCATTACATCTCTGAAGTACTGAATAATTTCTCATGCCTTTTTTAAGAGTACCATAAATGAAATAAAGTTCATCCATTAAAGTTCCTTAGTTTCAATATCTAAAGCAATGAGCTGCTTACCTATTTTTTCAGATCCAATATAAAAAATATTTTTTATATAATCTTTAAATGAAGTAAAAAGTTTTATTTGTTCATTAGATAATTCTTTTTGTGTTGTTGAAAAACAGATAGTGATTTTACCGTATTGCTCTATCATATTTTTAATAGCTGGGATAATTGTTCCTCTTTCCATATTTTCTTTAAGCATTGTAATTGATGAGTAGTTATCAAATTTTAAAATAGATTTAAATTTATCTAAATTTTCTATTTCTTTTGAATTTTCCAAAAACAAAATAGGTCCATCAATTTTTGGGACATCAATAGGATTGAATTTATTTGAAGGGTGCATATCATCTAAATCGATAAATCCTTGAATAGAGTTGTAACCACCATTACGATTAAGATAAATAAATCCGTGTTTTTGTAAACTCTTAATTCTATTTTCATCTCGAATATCAATATTTTTAGCAGCATCCAAGGCTATTGAAACGATATGAGAAGTATATGAAGCTTGATCATCAATATCTATATGTGATGGATGATTTTCATACGATAGAATAGACTCATAAAGATATTGTTCCCTATTTGTATTTTTCTCCAAATCAATATACTTAAAAAGAGTACCAATAGAATCTGTATAAAACCATAAATTATCAGTTGAAATCAAATCCATCTTATTCTCCTATTTTATCCAATTTAAAACCTACTCTTTCTCTTGTAGTAGGACGATTTTGTAATTCATTTAAGAATTTAACTACTAAATCTGTATCTGGAACCTCATTAGCTTCAACACTTCTTGAAATTTTGTAATAGTCTTCACCAACTTTATCCCAACAAGCCTCTTTCACGATACGAGAATTGAGTTCTGTTAAGCCTTCCATTTTAACTGTTTTAGTAAATGGATTAACAATATCCATAGCATAGAGTGTTTCGTATTTCATTTTTGATCCCTTTAATTTATTTCTACTCGTTTATTTTCTCTTTATACGTTTATTATATCATTATTCATCTTAAAGTTTTATAAATTAAATTAAGTGTTCTGAATAATAGTTTATGAATTGTTCATAAAACTTTTTTCTAAATAATACTGTGTATTTTGTTGGTGGAATAAAATCTAAAGCTATTTTGTTTTCTGAAATAATTATGAAATCTGGGGAAATTTTATTTTTTAATTTAGGATATACAGCTTCCACATATTTTATAACTACTTGTTCCTTTGATATAATATTATCTTGATGTAGAGCATGTTCTATACTAGGTATAAATTCTTTTATATGCATGATTCAGGATATTCTTTAGATATTTTTTCTACTAAAGAGCTGTTAATATCAATAAAACAATGTCTAGTTTTAACACCGTCCCACTCTCTAATACAATATTCAAAATGAATTTTAAAATCGTTTTCTGATAGGTTTTTAGTTAATGGGTATTTCTTCTGCAATTTTGATAAGAAGGTATTACCGATTTCTTCTTCCTTAAAACGAAAGGCTTTAAAAAGTTGTGCGCAATAATCTACATATTCTTTTAAATTATTCATATCAAATCTTCAGGGTAATGTTTTCTTAACTCATTATAAAGGTTTCTGAAAGAATTATCTCTATATTGTTTGATTTAAAAGGATCTTCCATATTGTGACATTTCATGCATTTGATATAATTGGGTTTAATTTCGCATTTAGTATATTGCATCTGAAAGAATCTTATTGCCATATTGTTTATATCCATATCAAATACATTCCTGGATATCTTCTCTAATTCATTTTCAACTCGCTCTTTTATTTTTGATAACTTATTCATATACAAATCTCCGGATGACCTTCTGAAATCTCACTATACAATTCATCAATAGCTTGAGTTATACACCACAACATATTATTTTTCTCAATATTCCCTAAATATTCTGCTGAAGATACAGACTTATATGAAGAAAACAACTTAATTTTTAAAAGTTTAGCAGGTATTCTTTTTAATTCGTCATCTATTGTAGAATACCCTCTAACAAAATCCTTAATTTCTGGATCTAAGTAGTCAATAGCACTCATGTAGACACCTTCAAAGTTTGCGGTTTCCAATTTTTTGTCCAATGGTCATCTGTTTGTACATGCCCTTTTCTTACATATTTCGCTACAAACTCATTAAATTTATCTCCTAGAATTGCTTTTGTTACTCTCATAACAAAACCTTCTAATTCACCACCTAATTGAGATTCATCAGTAATATGTTTATCCATCCATTTATTTACTTCAGCCATTGAGATAACTGTACCTCTAAATAGTATAGGCACAGTAGGAATATCTATCCTTTTTGCTTCTTCTATTAAATCATCCCAAGACAACCATATTTCATTGACTGTATCATAGATAGCAAACAGATAAAAATAACTATCCATATTTGAATATTCAATACTATGGATTGCATAGGTATTTTCTCCAAAATACCAATAGTCTGAATTTAATTTATCTAATTTAGAATAGTACAATCCTTTCAAGTGATCATACCAAGGTTCTTTAGTTGGCAAAGCATGACTTCTACCAAATACACCTTGATGACCTTTTAGACAACTATTAGCACCATCTAATTTTTCTAAGATGACTATTTCATCTTGTAGAAAATTTCCAAGGTACCTCATTGAAATAACTTTATCATCATCATGTACTTCTGGAGAAAATTGAAAATGAAATGTTCTTGGATATTTATTCATAGCTTAAACCTCTATTTTTTCTATAATTTCTTTTGTATTCAAGTATCTATCTGAATACAGAACTAGTGCAAAAATATCTTTAAGATAAGTTGCATATTTTTGTTGAGTTTCATTATTTTCTAAACTTAAAACTTCAAATACACCATAATAACCATAATTATCTATAAGAAATTCTGAAGCATCTGTGTATTCATCTTCAGATTCATTCATTTCAGGTGCCAATCTACCTGCTCCTAAATCTCTTGTAACTAGAGTTAAAAACGCTTCTTCTATGGAATTAACCGTATCCTCATGCATTATACCATAATCCATTAAATTAAAATAAATATCCCTTATTTTATTTAAGTCTTCTTGTCCATCTTCACTCATAATTATTCGTTCCATTTGTATCTACCCTTTTTAAATTGTGTATCTAGAGTTCCAAGTCATATGAGTACTATTATTAAAAAAAATTCCTGTATAATTAATATCTTTTAATTTCATTTTAATCTCGAAGTTTATACTTTTTTGAATATACATGATTCATAATCATAAGTATAATAAAGTATATAATGTATATTTGCCATGCAAAGAGATTACCACTTATTAATACACCTATTAATAGAAAACTTAATAAGACAGCAATAGGTCCGAGAATAGGTCTTTGGTCTAGAATAAATTCCCAAGGATCATCATTAATTTTCTTAAATATTTCTGGAGTAGTTATAGTGAGATAATAATTATTTAGTATCAAAGATATACTTACCAAACCTAAAATAACTAAGTAATTCTCCATCAAATAACCAAAACTCATAAGTAAAAAAATACTTGAGATAAAAACAGAGAGACCACTCGTTACTAGCCCTACTTTATCAAAATAATCCAAACTACGTATATACATCATATATCCTTTTCAATTTTTATATTATATTATATTAAACCTTAATCATAAATTAAAGAAAATAAATCCGAAAATAAATAAGTTGATAAATCAACAAAACTGAGGGACTTATGAAAAATATTTTACAAATGTTTTCTAATAAATTTTTAATTGGAGCAACAATATCTTATATTGTTACATTAATATCACTTTATATCTTTATTCCATATAAAATGCATGAATATGCGGTTGATTTAGCAGAAGATAAAACTAAGTCAGTAGTAAACCTGCTCTTAAAAACTAAAGAATACTATGCTAAATATGTAGTCGATGACATATATGCTATTAATGGTATAAAATTCAGTACAGAACATAAAGATAATAATACCATACCGTATCCTGCAACATTTATGCATGATATAGCATCCATAATAGATGATCCAGATTTACGTATATCCGTTTATAGTAAATTTCCATTTAAAAATCAATATAATAGAATACTAACCGATTTACAATTAAAGGTTTTAAAAAATATAAAAGGGCATAAAGAGCTTTTTTTAAGAACAAAAAAGGACGGTGTAGATTATCTAACGTATGCTAAAACAGAATATATGACTAACAAATCCTGTGTCCAATGCCACAATAATAATCCGTTAAAAACATGGAATTTTAAATGGAAAATAGGAGATGCTAGAGGTGTTACTGAAGCTACTATACCAATAAATGATATTAATGATAATATTAAACATTTACAGTTATTTGTTTTATTTATTGTATCGATAATTATGGTCATTTCTGGAATAATTTATATTTATTCTATGATCAAGATAAAAGAAAGGGCAGATTTTGAAAATGAAAAAATTGCCGATGAATATAACAAAGACTTTTCTGATTTAATGACACAAAATGATATTCTTAAGACAGAGCTTAAAGGTATGCATTCTGATTTTGAAAGACATGTTATTTTTACCAAAACTAATTTATTCGGTGTAATTGTAGATGTTTCTGAAGCTTTCTGCAAAACTACAGGATACTCGAAATCAGAATTATTAGGCCGACCTCATAATATTATAAGACATCCGGATATGGACGCAAATGTTTTTAAGAAATTATGGGAAACTATTGAAGCTGATAAAAATTGGGTTGGTGAAATTAAATCCAAGAAAAAAAATGGTGAAGCATTTTGGTCAAATAATGCAATATCACCATATTTTGATAAAGATGGTGTAAAGATCGGTTATATTTCAATTAAACAAAATATTACAAAGAAAAAAATGGCACAATTCAAACAATTAAAAAATAAACTTAAAAAGAAATAATTTGAGTTAGAACGTTCTATCTAACTCGAATTCTTCGGGATTCTGAAGATTTATTTCTAATGTTTTATCTTCTTCCCAATAAAAATGGTCGTCATCAATTAAAGAGTCTGCAGCTTGTAAAGTTGAAAATAAAACTGAATACATATCATTATGATTTTCATTATTTTCATCTGGTAATCGGTAAACCAAATGTTCTCTCCATGCGCTAATCATCGAATCATAATCATAAATTTCATCGTGGTAATTTTCTTGTGTATAATTTTCTTTATTTTTCAATTTAAATTTTAATGATGATACAAAATCAGTATATGATTCTATAATAAAAATCATATCGGGGCACATTTTATAATGTTCTTCTTGTGTTTCAGCATACGATAAACCAATGTTAAAAAGTTTTTCAATTTTTGCTAATGTTTTATGATGTAGTTTCATTATCTTCTCCTAATTTTGTAACTGATGGGGCATCTAATTCATTAGACCATTGGTATGGTCGAGTCCCCTTTTTATCATTCAAATTATATCGTATAACTTCCATAATATCAATCATTTGGCGAGTAGAATCAGGTATATGATTTGATTTTATAGCATAGTATGAGTCCAATTCTAGATTGGGAAACATTGTCTTTTTTAATTTAGATATTAATTCTTCAACGTTATCATAATTGGCATCCGGTAAAGGCAATACAAATGGATTGACTAATTCTGAAATTTGACCCATTTGTATTCTTGAATAAAAATCTAGCGATCGCATAATAAGTTCTATCTGCTTTTCATTAAGTTCAAGATTATAACGAGTCATTTAATTTAATCCCTTAATTTTTTATATCTATTTTACAATAAAAATTTATTTTTATTTTTTCTCTTTATGAATATAATGTTTTTTTGAATATAAATCTTGTGCTAAGCCATGTGGTATTTTAATACCTTTGCCTTTTTGTGATGTTTGTAAAGATACTTCTTGTGCCGTGGCTTTAATTTTTCTTTTAATTTCATCTTCAAATCCAGAAAGACTTGTATCAATTCTAATAACCAATTTATTAAGTAATTGTATTACTTCAGACATTATTTCTTGTTGAAATTCATTATCACTATATTGTTCAACCAATGCTTCAAATCGTTTCTTAAAAAAAAGTAAAGGTTTCTTATATTTTGCCATAAGATCATCTAGCTCAAGAATAGATACATTTTTATCTTTAAGTTTTTCATCTAAATCATTTAAAAACTTTTCGGCTTTTTTCACCAAAAGATTAACTACATTTAAATTCACTTCTTTCGCATCATCTTCTAATTTGTCTAAATATTTACTAAGAGTTCTATTAATTTTATAAAATGATTGTTCTAATAGTAGTTCGTTATTTAAATCTTCTAATTGCATTTATGTTCTCCTAGCTGTTGAATCATATTTTATTTGTTGTATGTCAATATGTGATTCTATATCAATTTTCAATTCATCTAAATAATTTCTAAGAGGTTCAATCTCACTTTTATCAATAGTTTTTACTTCTTCCATTTTATCGATTCTATAATTTAAATATTTAAGTAATTTATCACCGGTCTTTTTAATAATAGAAATACGTTTTTTTGTAATATCAAATTTATCAGTAAAATTTTTCCATTTTCTAACAAATTGCTTAACTTCATCTAATGTGATTCTTATATTTGTATCTTTCTTTAATTCCTGTTTGGCATGATCAAATTCTTTTGCCAAATCTGATAATTCTTTTTCAAATAAAATATCATTTAATTTCATATTTCTAACCTTTTTATTTTTATTTATTTATACAATTAAACCAAATATTCTGGGTATCTTTTATAATAATCGGTCAGTTTAAATATATCTAAAAGCACTATACTTATTTCTTCCCAAAAACCTAGTATCCTAAAATAATCACAATCTTCAGCATACTTTGTATAGTATTCTGCTAATTCAGGAGTCATTTTAAAAACTTCAGCAAGCAATCTATCATTTTTTAAAAGAGCAGCCTGTGTATCATCAGACAATTTAGACAAAAAATATTCATCGATTTCAACTTTTACTTCCGGAGGTAATTTTCTAAAAAAATTAACAGCAATTGATGCTTCTTCAGAACATTTCATATTAATGCTTCAGGATACTTCTCTAAAATACGTTTTATAAATTCATCACTAAATTTATATTCTAATACGTCAAATCCTTTCTTATGAATGACTTGAACACAATCATTACAATCATCGAGAATATTTGGATAAAACTTAGAAATCTCTATCATAATCAGAGCTCTATAATTATGGCTTTCTTGTTCCCAATTTGTTGATGAATGTACCAATAACATTGGATAACAATCTTTAGCTAATTCATATATATTTTTCATAGAAACCTCTCGGGATTTGTTAATATAAAATCATCTTCTTGCTGCACACCATAATTATTTTTTATTTGTTTAAATGTTTCATGATAAAACATAAACCATTGATGTACAGTTTTATCTAAAGAAAAACTACGAACATGTATCAAATCTTCCGTTTTGACTTCTATAACTCCATAGAGTTTTCCAAAAGACATTTGAAATTCAATTATTTCACCTTTGTTTAAACTATTCAAATCATACATTCCGGATACTCTTCTATTAAATTTGGACGTAACTGCAAATATTCTCTTATCGCTTCCACTACATTTTTAAAAGTATAAAATTCTCGCCACACACCTTCAGTCCTATGAAGTTCAATTTTATCCTTAATTTCATTAGATTTTAATGTTTTGAGAATATTTAATGATTCTGCCAATATACGAGTATCTGCTTCATCGGCACATTGAATACCGTATATTTTCTCTGGTGTTATAAAGATTTCACACTCTTTCATTTTATTATATGGTAGGCGCTTATAAAATTCTAATATAGATAAATCTTCTTCATCTTCCTGAAACATTTTTTTAACCTACCATATTCCATCGGCTTCTGCAGCCATAAGAAATTTCTGTAACAAAATCTTACGTCTGTAATGTTCGCCCATTACTTTCTTCACTTTTTTACGCTCTAGGAAGAGGTATTCTAAATAACTAGGAATAATACCTTGATTATTCTTATCATCCCCCATTTTATAAGCTTTATAAATTGCACCGCTTCCACTCAAACTTAAATTATTCTCTTTAAGAAAAGCTTGAAATTCTTGAGCAGTATAAGTCTGGTCTTGAAATTTGAATAATTGTTCATCATCACCAAATAATATTGCTAAAAAATATCGCTCGAATGGTGTTTCTGTAATCTCTGTAATATCAGCCTCTGCATATTTCCCATTATACAAATCTAAACGTAACGAGATTTTATCTTCATTTTTTCCCACAAATTTAACATAATCACTCTCACGTAAATCAGTTCGTACTAGTTCTTTTGAAATATCTTTTGCTTTCTTAACAGTTTTAGAAAGACCTAATTTTCTATAAGCTATTGGGTCATTATCTAAAAATCCAACTAAATTTTCAATAGAAGCATTAAGGAGTCGTATAACGCTCGGGTACATGGAAGCAAAGTCAACTGATGATACGAATGTCTTATCTTTTAATATTTTCTCAATATCCCACATTTGGGATTTAATTTCCTTTCTTCTTTTTAATAATTCCTCTTGTGTCATATAATCCCCTATTTTAGTTATATTCTCTATTTTACAATTTTTATTAGATACCAATAATAAATAAATTAAAAAGAGGTAAATATGGAAATTAATAAATTAAACGATATGAACTTTTCTTATGAATTAGAAGGTATCGGCAAAATTTCAGATAAAGAACAAGACCAATTATTTCAAAAAGCAATCGAATTTAACGATTATTATAGTTTTGGAAAAATTCTTAAAAATAATGAACCCACCACAAAAGTGAAAAAATGGTTTATAGAAAACATACCATACGATTCTCTTACGAATTATGATGCAATACCTTTTATAGCAAAATTAAGCGATATAGAATTTAAGAAGTTCATTGATAATTTATTTTTAAAAGCAGATGAAGAACGAAAAAAAAATGTATTAGGTGATAAATCAGGTAGTGATTGGAAAATCACTATTAGATCCGAATACCTCATCCATTTCTATCAAAAAATAGCACCATCATTATCTGAAACTAAAATGGAAATATTCTTAAAAAAAGCCATAGATGATGCATTCTTTTCTAATGATAAAGGGTATATTCTAAGTACTATTATTAAAAGGGGAAAAATTTCTAAGACTATAATCCCGATGTTGATTTCTTTAAATGAATCAAACATTATTATTAATTTAATTACTAAATTTAGTGAAAATTTAAAAATGCTTGAAATAATTTATAAAAGTTTACCATCAGGTCATACACAACGTACATGGGTTTTAGATGAAATCAAATTATTAGATGCAAATCATGAACTACTAGGTGAATATTATTTAGAAACTAATAATGAAAAATATCGTCCAAAATTTATAACAGATTTATTCGTTTTTTAATTTGCCCTTAAGACTTATATTGTTATAATTATCCAAATTAAAAAGGATAATTATGATAACTAACCCTGCATTTTCATGGCACCCTGCTAATATTTTTTATAGTAGCAATGATATAAATGAAGTGGCTATTTCAACTTCACAAACTGCTAGTGTACCTGCAATATTAATAACATTATTTGTTATCACATTTATCTTTGTTATTTATAAAAGAGGATAATATGGACTTTCACGAATTTAAATATAAACTTAAAAGAGAACTCAAATTAGGCACATATACTTTTTATGTTGTTCCAAAGGATCTTAAATACCGACATCATGTTGATGATTATCAATTTCCTTATAAATCATCTGTGACTATTGCAATTAGCGAAACAAAAAAGAAAAAATTTTTAGATTTTGAAAGTGGATTTGGTTGTGATGCAGGTGATGGACTTTTTTTCTTTGAAGATGAATTTGAAAAAGCCCAAGCTTATGCTACCAAATTACATCGCAAAAAATATATAAAACTAAAAAAGCAATTAGATGATTTTGACAATCAAACTAATTTCACAAAACATTACAAAATATTTTCTGAAAAGTATCCAGAATTATATGTTTGATAGGGGGAGATGAATTATGTCACCAGATCAATTTCTTAATGAATATATAGTTCAACGAAAAATTACTAAAGACGCATTAAGTTATCGGGCAGTAACTATCCCAATAATATCAAAATACAAATGTTTGGTTGATGTTCTAGATGATTTAAAAATTAAATTTAATCTTAATTACCTCGTAGATAAATTTCTGGAGTATCACTTATGAAAAAATTGTGGAAAGTTGCGGTTATTGGAAAATCTGATTTTATTTTGGATCTTTATATAACAAAAATACCATACGAATCAAATTATAAAAGAAAAGAAAATCATTATAATCCCGGTGGTGGTTTTGATACAGTAGTATATCAGGTTTTAAAAATTGAGGAAGAAAATGAATTTCATAAAATAATCGCAGCATTATATAAACGTCAAAACACTATGTCTGGAGATGCTCATAGAACTCTTAAACCATTCTTAAATAAAGCTATGGACAACTGTCCAGAGGAATTTATATGATTCTTTTAAAACGTATTAGACAATTATATAATTCTATGACTGAAAATGATAAAGATGCTTTTATTAAAGATGTATCGAATACTAGTATAAAACAAAAATTACTTGATATGGATAAAAGCGTCTACGAATTAACTCTTATCACGCTCGAAGAGCATTTTAATATTATTGAACAGACTACATCAATAGAAAAACAAGACCGATTAAAAAGATTTTTAGAATCAGGTATTTTAAAAAAACGAAATGAAGATGATATTTTATCTCTGATTTATATGGAAGCAATTTATTTAGACTGGAAATATTCAATCATAAATAAAAACAAATATTATCTAATTAATAAATTTCCGGAGCTCTTTATATGAAATGGTTTATAAAACTCAAGTATAATAGTGATATAGAAATACGTATAGATAGCGATAACAAGAAAGAACCATATGTAAATGTATTCAATGTTACATATAATTTTGATAATATTCAAGAATTTGAAACCAATATAGAAAGTGAATTTTATAGCTACCTTGCTAAGAGTTATAAAAAAGGGTTTTATTTTATTAAAAACTCGGATAAATATTTAATAGATGAAGGGACAAAAAAATATCCCGAATTCTTTATTTAAGGATAAAAAAATGGCACAATTACAACGACGAATTAGGGATGAATTAGAAAAATTGAAGATAAATACTAGTACATCAGAACAACTAGAAAGAAGTATAAAAAAGATAATTGTTATTCTAGGTATGAACACTATAGCTTTACTGCTATTGATAATCTATATAATGTTTATCGCGTAAACTTACCTTCTAGCATAGTTTTAAAAATACTTGATTCCATTAAGTTATCAATATATTTTATATAAATGTCAGGTCGTTTTATTAGTATATCATACAATTCAAAACTTATATCAATCATCTTTTCAAATTCAAATAATATATTATTATTGATAGCATAAAGAAGGTAATTTAATTTTGCATCCTCATATGAATAATGTACTCGTAATTCATCTTTATGAAATGATTTTATGCTCAATAATTCTTCCATAGGTTTATCAGTATAATAACCAATATCTATCAATTCAAGTATTCTTATATTATAATTGTTTTGTGAAGTAAGCGAATTTAATTTAATTCTATAAAAACAACCATCTTTTAAACTACGCCAATAATAATCTACTCCATATTCTATATTTTTTGCAATTGGTATAAATTCTCTCATAATTTATAAATTCTTTTTTTCATATCTTCTTCATCTTTTTCAACACCATTCGGAACATAATATGTGACAATAGCAGGCTTATTTTTTATAAGTGAAATAATATAATTTGTAACCTCAACCGGAATCCTACTTGGGTTAGTTTTTGCTAAAATATATTCGCCAATAATTGTGATTAGTATTAGTCCAACACCTATAAAGTCAACAGTACCATTAATTAAAGTTATTACACTAAAAACAAATTCCCAAAATAAAAACCAAATAATTAATCTTGAAACTAGGTGCATAGAATTATCAGTTAATTTAATTCTTTCCGTTTTCCACATATTATATCCTTTTTTAGTTGTGTTAATAAATTATACATAATAAATACTTAAAAATAGATTAGGATTCAGAATATGCATGATATAGAAAAATTAAGTAATTGGATAGAAAAATCATCCAATCCTGTAAAAAGACAATTAGATAAAATCTTTCAAAATATAGCTAAAAAATATGAAGCAAGTTATGATAGTGAAATGTATTTTGAAGATGTCAATGAACCTATTAGCTGGTATTTAAGTTTAAATATTGAAAATGTATATGATAATATTTATGTATTAATTAGAGACTTGTATAACCCTAACGATATTAAATTTGATGAAGAATACCTTAACACATTCAATATATTGGATGCCGATTTAACAATTATTGTGGGCTCAAAACTTAAAAATAATGAAATTGAAATGGATTATATGGGTGGAGGAAAACTATTATTATTTGTAGATGCTTTGGAAAAATATGGCAGTGAATTTTATGATCATTTTTCATCTATAATGAATAAACCCAAAGATGAATTAGATTCAATTCTTTATGAATTGACAGAAGATCCACAATACTTACCAAAAGATGTTCAAGATATATTTGTTTTTTGATAAATAAAAGAAAAAGGAAATATTATGAAATTAAAAGATCTACTAGAAACAAAGATTTACCCAAACAACTTCATTAAGATTGATATGGTTAAAAATGAATTAGAAAGAATTTTTAACTCAGAAGCACCAGAAATAAATTTTGATGATGATGGATTATATATAAAACTGGATAATTTTAATCTAAGAGAATTAGAAAATAATCCTATGAATAAATTTTCTATTACTGATGCTGGATTTGAAAATGAAAAGGATGAAGTTAAAGGTATAAAAAAATATTATATCGAATATACAAAAATCGATAAATTTCAAGCTTCATCAACTCCAGAGAGTAGAGAATAGATTACCAATATGATGGAAGAGCTCTAAAATTTATACTCATAACTTCTTTTAGTTCTTCTTTTGTATTCTCACCATATTTTAAGTAATGTTTAAACCTTTTAATTAATAAATTAAACTCTTTTGTATTCACTACTTCTAAATAACTACCATTCATCGAATATGATAACTTTGACATATCATTAAATTTTAATTTTCTCATCTGATATATAATTTTTAGAAACATAAGTTCGTTCGTTTGTAATTTCAAATAAATATCAGGGTAATCATTTAGGAATGTATCCATGAATTTTTGTCGTCTAAATGACAATAATCTAGTACGTTGGTCAGAACCTTTCATACCATAATACAATTTATTGTTTTGATAAGTATCTAGCTCTATTTGCATTATAAAAACTCATAAAATCATCTTCAACTATATTACCTAAATCTTTTATAATAGACTCTAATTTATCAATATTTTCTAAATTAGCTTTAATATCTTTAACAAATGATTTAGGGTTTATATTTTTTAATGACTGTTCATCCCAAAAAATATAACTAGTGAAAGGATCAAAATCCTTTCCTGCATCGTATCCTTTATCTTCTCGAAATACTTTTCCTGAAAAATTATATTTTTTCATCTCATTATCTATAATTGTTTCTAGTTGTTTTCTCTCATAATCTCTAATTTTTTCCTGTAAAGATTCTAGTTCTAATTCTCTACCGTTTGCCTTATATTTCTTAGTTGGATCTGTTTCATTTAAAAGCTGAGTAAAATCCATATCATCTTCATTAAGAGAATACGGTAAATATTTATCTTGTAGATCTGAAATTAAAGATTCCAAACGATAGTATATAAACCATTTAGCAGAGATAATTTGAGCGTATCTAAAAATTCCATCTTCAATCAAACGAATCCAATCTCCCGTACAATAAATAGAATATCCATTTTCATACTCTGCATTTAATTCATTGATAATTGTAGCGACCCTTTCAGGAGTCCAATGTTCACTACCCTTTTCCATCCATTCTTTGTATTCTTCAATACTATCATATCTAGCTTTTTTTTGGTATTCCCACCAATCATAATCAAATTCATAAAGGGATGAAAAATCGGTAATTTTTTCATCATCATTTAATCTACCAGGTTCCCAACACATAAGATAATCGTATTCAGGATTAGCGATTTTTTCAAGATACTCTTTATTAATATCATAAACTTCTTTTTCAGATAAATTATCCCAAAAATCTTCCCTAGGATTATCTGCATCCAAATCTTCTACAATTGGTAATTGCTTATATTCAGGGTATTTTTCTTCCAAAATTGTCTCTATGATAGTATTCATATTTACCTTCTATTTTAATTCTTTTGATAATTGTTTGATTGTCGATTTAATGTCTTTACCCTTTGTGGTTATAAATACGTTTCCGACTTCAACTTTGCCTTCATAATTGTTAGTTGATTTTTTTTCAACTGAATAAAAATCTTCTGGATTTCCTTCAATTTTCTTTCTAGCCATTACAGCCTCAATTTTTTTCACTAACTCTTTTTCTTGCTTTGTCAATTGTTTCCTCTTTTATTGGTTTTATAATTATTTTACATTTTTTTCAAATAATTAATTCCGGATATTCATCACTAATTATTTTTAGTATTTTTTCTTTATCTTCTTCTGCATCAAATTTCTCAACACATTCTCCTTTTGGAGGTCTAAAAGTTTTCAATGCTTCCATTAAAACAGCTTTTCTTTCACCTTTAATAACAATCTTCTCAAACTGATCTGACACATTAATAGACGTTGATACCGTTACTGCTTTTGATGATAATTCTTCATCAACTTCATATAAATCCATGCCAACTAAAACGTTATCTGTGTATAAAGTATGTAGAATAGTTTGATCTGTACGATTAAGGTATGTCAATTCTAAAACTGAAATCATATTAGTAACTCTGGGAAATCTTTGGAAATTATTTCCATAATTTCTTTTCTATCATCTAATGCTTTAAAATCGTATATTAACTTATTATTATCTTCTGGTAGTACACAATATTTAAATGCTATATTATAAGCGGCTTTACGATTATTTGATATAAACCCAACAGTCTCAAAATTTCTATCTTTTGAAACACAATACACACCCTTATTATTTTCTTTAAGTGATTCAACATTAATAACTTTTACAGCGATAATTTCTTGTTTTATTGTTTTTAATTGAGTGATGAATTTTGTATTTAATGGAGCTTTATAATATGTGATATGTGTTTCGTAATACATTACCATTTCCTTTAGTTGGAGAGAATTCACTCACTCCAATCAATTTCCATACTTTTTTTCTTAATAATAGAACCATCCGATCTTAAAGCATTATCAATCAATTTATCAGCAATAAGATTATAAACCCCTTTAAATCTGTGAATAACCCAATCGATCGCATCTTCAAAAATAAACCCAATTAAACTAAAAGGCCACCAAATAACCCAATATGCAATTGTATCATTTGAAAACCTTTTTAACTCATATCGTATATCTTCTTCATTATCATATCTATCGATAACATATGTAACATATCTACCCCATTTAAAGAATGACCATATCAATCCTATAATAAAATAACTAGCAATCCAAAACCAACTATCCAAAGCCGAATCAAAGGTAATTATGGCACCTTTCCCTGACCAATCAACAAAAAGAATAATTGCAGCAGCGACAAATGCTACGCTACCTCTTTTATCATAAAGAGAACCTGAAAACACTACAACTAAACCGACAAAAATAATAATTTCCCACCAAACCATTGCGGCGAAAAATCCCGTTATAACTCCAAAATCCATTTTAATCCTTCTTATTTTTTATATTATATTGAATTTATACTTAATCTTTTTTGAAATTTAATATATCTTCTAATTCTCCATTTGCTAATGAATATACTGATAGGCAGTAATTGAAAGATATGATATATCTATGTTATTCCAGAACAAATAAGAAGATTTTTTCTATACAATTAGTTTTTTCCACATAAATAAGAAAAGTAAATATGAAAGTACAGGATATTGATATGAGTAAATATAAAGAAGGTGAATTTGGATACTGGTGGACAGTAACTAAAGGAAATTCAGATATAGAGGGACAAAAATACAATGGAATTATTGATTGTTCAAATAATGAGCTTACTTCACTCAAAGGAGTTCCAAAAGAAATTCAAGGTGACTATTTTAATTGTTCACATAATAACCTAACATCACTCGAAAATGGACCAAAAGCAGTAAGTGGGTTTTTTATTTGTTCACATAATAATCTAATATCACTCAAAGGAGCTCCAAAAGAAGTAGGTGGTTATTTTGATTGTTCAAATAATGATTTAATATCACTTGAAGGAGCGCCAAAAGAAGTAGGTAGTTATTTTGATTGTTCAAATAATAAGCTAACAACACTCAAAGGAGCTCCAAAAGAAATAGGTGGGTTTTTTGCTTGTTCAGAAAATAATTTAACATCACCTAAAGGAGCTCCAAAAGAAATTCGAGGTGGATTTTTTTGTAAAAACAATCCAAACTCACACCTCGAACTAGAATACGAAATTAGAAAAGAAAATCCTGATTTGGATGATGAAGAAATTAGCATATTATTATTTCAAAAAACAAATGATATATCTGTTATTCCAGAAAATATAAGAGATTTTTTTATAATATAATATTATAAGCAAATATAAAGACGGTGAATACAGTAAGAAAGAATTAAATATATCTACGTGTTTATGTTTTTAAGATTTGATCCACTTAAACAATCGGCTATCAAAGCTGAAGTAGAAAGTACTAAAAAAATAATAAAATATTTAGTTGATGAAGGCATTAAGTCAAGAAGTTATATAAAAACTTATATAGATATGATTGAAGCAGAAGATGAACTCCCTGAAGAATTCATCTAATTATTTTATAAAATTTAAACTTAATCTTATTTGAAATTTAATATATCTTCCAGCTCTTCACCCGTTAAAGGATAAACTTGGCCATTATAAATATCTTTAATTATAGTACCGTCAAGTAATTTAATCTCATATGATTTAATAGTAGAAAATTTAGGAGGTAGAAACATTGCTTGTGAACCATAATTATGCTCAATTTCTTTAACTACTTTTCCTACTTTTTTAGGATTAATCCTACCGCCGTATGCAACTATCGCAACATATTTATTCTTTAAACTATTTGGTATTTTTATATCATTGAACTTACAAGGTATATGTAATCTGCCCGATGGAGTGATAAATAAACCTCCAGGAGTATATGAATTATTAGGTTTCATTGATTCTCCTTTGATTTTATAATTTCTATAATTTTATTATATGTTTCATTAGAACCATTTTGTTTCATAAACCATAAATCATCATCTTCATAGGTATCAAAATCCATTCTACCTATAACAACTTTATTGAATACATAATAAAATTTTAGAAATATATTTTCTACCAATTCACTCTCATTATGTTTATTCAATAACTCTATTAAAATAAGTAGAATTACTCTTTGATTTAATCTCGCTGAAATTTTATCAGACATTACTAAATTATATAATGATACTGTTTCATCTTTATTAAACTGTAACACTTTATTCAAATCATCTTGGTAATATATATCCCACAATTCACCATAGTTATAATAATTTCCGTTTCCAAATTTAGTGAATAACCTTTCTATTAAACCATATTGCTTTTTATTATAAGACAATAATAAATTCTCTTTATGAAACACTTTTAATTTAATATGAGGTTTAATTGAATTTATATAAAAAATCGATTCTAATCTATTATTTTGTTTAATCGTTTGGAGATATTTTATCAATATTTTATTCTTAGTAAATTTATCACTAAAGATGTCAATAGATTTTATTAATTTTTCCATCAGGTTCTCGAATTGGTTGTTGTATGATTTAACCATATTAATATATTGTTTGAGATAATCTAATGGTGGTAGAAGTAGATATACATTTATCTCTTTAAAAGATTTAGATCTTGATTCATAATTATAAGATGAACGAAATTCATATTCTTCTACAAAAGTAACTAATAATAATTTTTCAAAATATGATAAATTTTCTATTAAATTTATTTTTTTAATATTTTCATTTATTTCATCTACAATTTCGGTTTTTCTATTAATAAAGCTAATTATTTTGAAATAATGTCTACTTAGCTCTTGTTCCTTTTCTTTTATAGTTTTATAATCATTTGATGGTGAATTTTTTGAAAACCGTTTTGAAATATAATCTTCTTCAGAAGGAATATTCAAATGTTTATAAAAATATGGTTTGAGTTCATACATTTTTAAGACCTTTTTAAATTAATATTTGATATTATATCATATAAAAACTTAATTCGAATTAAAGAGGATCAATGAAATACAAAGAATTTTATATAAATCTTAACTACCCATTTGACATAAAATCGGTAATAGTTGATACAGAATCTCTTACTACTCAAAATATATGGGGGTATGAGTGTATTGGACAATCGGCTATCAAAGCTGAAGTTGAGAGTGCTAGAAAAATGATAAAATATTTAGTTGATGAAGGTATTAAATCAAGAAATTATATAAAAACTTATATAGATATGATTGAAGCATTAGAAGATGAATTCCCTGAAGAATTCATCTAATTATTTTATAAAATTTAAATCAGATTCTTTAATTTCTGAAGATTTAGGCAACTCATAAATTACGTGGACTATTAGGTTTCCACCTTTTAAGCCTTTACCAGCTACTCTAAGTTGTTGTCCATATTTAATATCTTTAGGAGTTTTAATTTTTATTTTTTCACCATACAAATCAATTTCTTTAGAACTTCCAAAGATTGCTTCTTTTATATTAAGAATTAAAGAAGTATGTATCGTATTCCCCTCTAAATCAAAGTTTCTATCTGGTGAAATTACAAGTTGAACGTACAAATCACCAGTTTTTCCTTCATGAGAATGACCTTTTCCTTTAACTCTTAATTTAGTTCCTTGTCCAACACCTTTAGGAATAGTTATAGTATCACCTTCAATATTCATTTTACCGCCGGTAATAGCTTTCTCTAATGGTATTCTAACTCTAACAACTCTATCTAAATTTATTGGTCTATTACTAAATCCTGCCTGTCCAAATGGATCAAATGAGGACTTAAATCCTCTCCCAAAGCCACCTTGTCCAAACATCTGATTAAGAATATCACTAATGTCTACATCAGCATGCTGTTGGGAATATTGGTGAAAGCCACCTTGTCCAAATGCAGCATCACCAACCCTGTCGTACTGTGCTCTTTTTTCTTTATCAGAAAGAACCTCATGAGCTGCGTTGATTTCTTTAAATTTTTCCTCACACTCAGGAGTCTTACACTTATCAGGATGATACTGTTTAGCTAATTTTCTATATGCTTTCTTTATCTCTTGTTCAGTAGCATTCTCCTGAACACCTAATGTTTTATATAAATCTTTCATATTTTACCTACCAATCCCAAGAACCATTCTCTTTTGGGTTATGTTGAGGATGTAATTTTTGGAATTTACCAACTTCTTTAAATTTTAACTTAGATAAAATATCTTTAATTTTTTCCTTAAATCTTTTAGCAAATTTCATAATCATCTCCTTAACTTGCAACAGAAACCATTGCAGGTCTTAAAATTTTATCATGAATTTTATAACCTTTTCTGTGAACTTCTACAATTTCACCAGCATCTTTATCAGACTCAACAGTTTGAATTGCTTGATGATCATTTGGATCAAAAATGTCATAAAGTGTTTCTGTAATATTATACT
>Ga0256837_1000003_pt1 | contig 208266 bp, 214 predicted proteins | sample 4562384metaG_FD_185976 | JGI IMG/M metagenome (GOLD analysis project Ga0256837, IMG submission 185976) | Hydrothermal vent microbial communities from Guaymas Basin, Mexico - 4561-384 | ecosystem: Environmental > Aquatic > Marine > Hydrothermal vents | place: Mexico: Guaymas Basin | collected...
CCTACTACGGCTATGAATTCGTCTCGGCAGTCCAAAACGGCAATGTCTACGGCATCCAGCCGCACCCTGAGAAGAGCCATGAGAACGGTTTGAAGATCATAAAGAATTTTATTAATTTATAGGAACTACTAAAAATGCAAAAAAAAATAAAAGTATTGCCAAGCAATGCATACCGACACTATTCACTACTCACTATTCACTATTCACTCCATGATGCAAGGAGTGCATCATGATCATATTACCAGCGATCGACCTTAAAGACGGAAAAGCCGTCAGACTGACCAAAGGGCTGATGGATACGGCCAAGATCTACTCCGACGAGCCGTGGCAGGTTGCCAAACGCTTCGAAGAGCTTGGCAGCGAATGGGTACACCTTGTTGACCTTAACGGTGCTTTTGCAGGACAACCCGAAAACCTTGAGCAGATCAAGAAGATCAGGGAGAACACTTCGCTTAAACTCGAACTAGGAGGCGGTATCCGTGATGAGGAGACCATCCAAATGTATCTTGAGCTTGGTATCGACAGACTCATTCTCGGCTCCATCGCGGTCAAAGACCCCGAATTCGTCAAAGCTATGGCAGCAAGATACCCTATCGTTGTCGGTATCGATGCGATCGATGGTATGGTAGCGGTCGAAGGATGGGCGGAGACTTCCAATATGCAAGCGACCGATCTTGCCAAGGCCTTTGCCGACTGCGGTGTGCAGGCGATCATCTGTACCGATGTCGGACGTGACGGAATGATGACAGGCGTGAACATTGACTTCACACTTGCGATCAAAGAGGCTTCAGGGCTTGAGACCATCGCCAGCGGCGGATTGAAAGATATGCATGATATTCATGCACTGATCGATGCGGGTATCGACGGCACCATCGTTGGAAAAGCCTTCTATGAAGGTACGCTTGATCTTGCTGCCGCATTTGAGGTCGCCAATGCAAAATAACTACTACGAACTGACCGTTACGCTTGACGATGCCTATGTAGACCTTATTGCCGACTACATCATGAACCTTCATGATGAGGGGATCGAGTTTGGCAAAGGCAAACTGATCCTGCGCAGCGAGAACGATTTAACTTTCATTAAAGATGCCCTGCTAGAGTTGCAGTCCAATCTTGATGAAAAAATTCCTATGGATTTTTCACTCGAAGAGAAAGAGAATGTTGACTGGATCAAAAGCTACCAAGAGTCCATTCAGCCTATCGAGGCAGGCAAGTTCCATATCTTTCCCAGCTGGCATGAGCCCAAAGAGGATCTTATCAACATCAAGATCGATCCGGCACTTGCATTTGGTTCGGGGCACCATGCCACTACGTTCTCATGCTTAAGCGCTATAAGCAAGTATGTCAAAGAGGGTGACAGCGTTATCGACGTTGGATGCGGTTCGGGTATCTTGGGACTGGCAGCCAAAAAGCTTGGAGCAACCGTGGCACTCTGCGACACCGACCCTATCTCGGTAGAGAGTTGTGAAGCAAACTTCAAACTCAATGAAGAGACATTCGACGCACTATGGGAAGGATCGGTCGATAAAGCACAAGGGCAATATGATGTCGTCATTGCCAATATCATCGCCGATGTGTTAAGATTTCTCTCAAAAGACCTTAAAACAGCGGTCAAAGAGAACGGATACTTGATCCTCTCAGGTATTTTGGATAAAAAAGAGGAACTTGTCAAAGCCTCGTTTGAGGATTTGAAACTCGAAGAACGGATACTTAAAGATGAGTGGATAACACTTGTCTATAAAAAGGAAAGTAATGGCTAATAACCAGAATAATAACAATCAAGACAATAACAATAAGAACTTTTTCAATGACAACCCTCTGTTGGCATTTGCACTCTTCTCTATTGTTATTATCCTAATATTCAAATCATTTGTCGGTGAGACCGGCGGTGGACTGGGTAACATGATGAATACCCAGCATGTCGCACTGACCAAACAGGTCAAGTACTCTGATATCAAAGCAAAGATCAAAGAAGGAAATGTCAAAGATGTCAAACTGACACCTACTAGCATCGAAGCGATAGCGGATGAGGGTGGCAGAAAGATACGCTATGTTGCATCCAATGTCCCTACCTATGACCGAGAGCTGATCCCGTTACTTGAAAAACAGCATATTCCTTACGAAGGTGTTATGGGTAACGGTTTTGTCTCCGAGCTTATCAGTATGCTTCTACCTATTCTTATCTTCTTCGCTATCTGGATTTTCTTGGCAAAAAAGATGTCTAAAGGCATGGGAGGCGGTATTTTAGGAGCGGGGAAAGCAGACAAGCTCATTAACTCCGAAAAGCCCGATACCAAATTCGATGACGTACAAGGTGTCGAAGAGGCAAAAGACGAGGTCAAAGAGATTGTCGACTTCCTCAAATTCCCAGAACGCTACATTGAACTAGGTGCGAAGATCCCCAAAGGGGTACTGCTTGTAGGACCTCCGGGTACAGGTAAAACACTCCTTGCCAAAGCAGTTGCCGGAGAGGCGAACGTTCCGTTCTTCTCCGTAAGCGGTTCAGGCTTCATCGAGATGTTCGTCGGTGTCGGTGCCAGCCGTGTACGTGACCTTTTTGCTCAAGCGAAGAAAGAGGCACCTTCCATTATCTTTATCGATGAGATCGATGCGATCGGTAAATCCAGAGCGTCCGGCGGTCAGATGGGTGGGAACGATGAGCGTGAACAGACACTCAACCAGCTTCTTGCAGAGATGGATGGTTTCGGTACCGATACGCCTGTTATCGTCCTTGCCGCGACCAACCGTCCGGAAACACTCGATGCCGCACTGCTTCGTGCCGGACGTTTCGACAGACAGGTATTGGTAGATAAACCGGACTTCGAAGGTCGTCTAGCTATCTTAAAAGTTCACTCCAAGGGTGTCAAGCTCGCTCCGGACGTCGACCTTGAAGTGGTTGCAAAACAGACGGCCGGACTTGCAGGTGCGGATCTTGCGAACATCATTAACGAAGCAGCCCTTCTCGCAGGACGTCAGAACAAAAAGCAGATAGAACAAGAGGATCTGCTTGAAGCGATCGAACGCTCATTTGTCGGACTTGAGAAGAAGAACCGCAAGATCAACGAAACGGAGAAGAAGATCGTAGCATACCATGAGAGCGGTCATGCACTCATGGCTGAGCTTACAGAGGGTGCGACCCGTGTTACCAAAGTCTCTATTATTCCACGTGGACTTGGTGCACTTGGCTATACCCTTCACCTCCCTGAAGATGAAGAGCGTTTCCTCAAACAAAAACATGAACTCATCGCAGAGATCGACGTATTGCTTGGAGGGCGTGCCGCCGAAGAGGTATTCATCGGTGAGATCAGTACGGGGGCAGGAAACGACCTTGACCGTGCTACTGCTATTCTCAAAGATATGATCTCGGTTTACGGTATGACCGATGTGGCAGGGCTTATGGTTCTCTCACGTAGTCAGAACTCTTTCCTAGGTGGCGGTATGGTCAGTACCGACTACAGCGAGAAGATGGCTGAAGAGATGGATACCTATATCAAACGTACACTCAATGAACGCTATGCATTTGTGAAAGAAACCTTGGAAACCTACCGTGGTGCTATCGAGGGCATGACCCAAGAGCTCCTTGATGCTGAAGTGATCGAAGGGAAGACCGTTCGTAAGATTATTGCCGAATTTGAAGAAGCGAACAATATGAAGAGCCGTCTAGCTCACAAAGATAAGGTCGATACACCTAAAGAGTCACAAGAAGAGAGATCGAACGAAACTGCAACTTCCCAAAAAGAGGATAAGGCGTAAGACCTTATCCTCTCCCATATTTTCCAAACAATAATTTTTCTCCTTGACTTCATTTCCTCTTTTTGTTATAATCTGTCAAAAACAGGAGTAGCCACATGAAAACAACCATTCACGCCCATACTATTTTCAAGCAAGACAGTTCTCTCCTGCTGCTCCTTTCTCTCTAATCGTCTAACGATCCACTTTTTCAAACACAAAACCACGCGATTCTAATACCCCTAACCAAGTTTTAGGTAAAATTAGACAACCATTACGCAATGCCACAGAGTAAAGGCTGCGCTAACGCTGTGTTCTCTCTGCTGGAGAGTGCATAAGATTTATTTCGCTAAAGCGTTTTGATACAATTGAAGGTAATACTATGAGTACAGAAACCATTAAAATATTCGACACGACATTAAGAGACGGTGAGCAGAGCCCGGGCGCTTCCATGAACACCGAAGAGAAGATCCAGATCGCCGCACAGTTGGAGCGTTTGGGAGTAGATATCATCGAGGCTGGATTTGCTGCTGCAAGCCCGGGAGATTTCGATGCCATCGACAAGATCGCTCAAAGAGTACAGAACTCGACTGTCTGTTCCCTTGCCCGTGCCATCGACTCTGACGTCAAAGCCGCAGGAGAAGCCATTGCCAAAGCGAACATGAAGCGTATCCATACCTTCATTGCCACCAGTCCCATCCATATGGAGTACAAGCTTAAGATGAAACCTGACGAGGTCATCAAGCGTGCGGTACGTGCAGTCGAGTATGCACGCACGTTCGTTGATGATGTCGAATTCAGCTGTGAAGATGCAGGGCGCTCGGACATCGGCTTTATGAAAGAGATCTCTGATGCTGTCATTGACGCAGGTGCGACCACCATCAACCTGCCCGATACCGTAGGGTTCAGACTTCCTTTCGAGATCGGTGCGATGGTTAAAGAGATGAGCGAGTATGTCAAAGGCAGAGCCATCATCTCCGTGCATAACCATAATGACTTGGGATTAGGGGTTGCCAACTCACTCGAAGCCATCATCAACGGTGCAAGACAGGTAGAGTGTACCATCAACGGTTTGGGTGAACGTGCAGGAAATGCCGCCTTAGAAGAGATCGTTATGGCACTTAAGACCAGAAGCGACGTCTTTAAGGATTTTAAAACCAACATCAACACCAAAGAGATCTATCCGGCAAGCCGTTTGATCGCCACCATCACAGGCATCGAACCGCAACCGAACAAAGCGATTGTCGGGAAAAATGCCTTTGCACATGAGAGCGGTATCCACCAAGACGGTATGTTGAAGAACAAAGAAACCTACGAGATCATCCGTCCTGAAGATATCGGGTTGGATATGACAGATACCTTGGTCTTGGGAAAACACTCGGGGCGTGCCGCGTTCAAAGACAAGTTGGCAAAACTCGGCTTTACGTTGGATGATGATGCCTTGAACGCTTCATTTGAGCGCTTCAAGATCTTAGCTGACCGTAAGAAAGAGATCTACGATGATGACTTAAGAGCCTTGGTTACTAATGAAATGACCAAAGCAACACAAGTCTATGAGATCGTCTCATTACAATTGATGGACTGCTCCAACGGTGTTCCAAGTGCTGCTGTGCGCATTAAAAAAGAGGATGGCGAGGTGATGGATGCAAGTATCGGTGAGGGTACCATCGATGCAGTATTCAAGACCATTGACCGTATTACAGGCTATCAGGGACAGTTGGAAGATTATAAGGTCAAGTCCGTCTCCGAAGGAAAAGATGCTTTAGCGAACGTTACAGTCAAAGTCTCCTTCAACGGTGAACCTGCCGTTATCGGACATGGACTCAATATCGATACTATGCTTGCAAGTGCCAGAGCCTATCTTGGCGCATTGAACAGTTATTTGAGTATGGAGGGGAAATTGAAAGAGAGACCTAAGAAGGTAAGCTTATAAAATAGTGCCCGTAGGGGCAACCCTTATGGTTGCTCTTGCATCAAAAGAATCTTGCACTTTTAAAGGGTAACCACAGGGGTTAAGCCTTCGGTGGTCTCTCACTCTGTTCGATACATCACCTTCGGTTCCAACCCTACGAATGTGAAACTATTCACATTTGCTTAACAGGTTTCACATATATTTCTTCAACACTTCAGGAATTTCAATACTCCCGTCTTCATTCTGATAATTCTCCATAATGGCTATCAGCGTACGCCCAACCGCCAATGCAGAACCGTTGAGTGTATGTACCAGCCTGTTCTTCTTTCCGTCTTTAAAACGGATCTTGGCACGACGTGCTTGGAAATCTCTGGTATTGGAGATAGAAGAGATCTCACGGTATTTGTTCTGCCCCGGAAGCCACACTTCAAGGTCAATGGTCTTTGCCGCCGAGAAACCAAGGTCTCCACCACAAAGCTCTACCACTCTATGTGGCAACCCAAGCGCAGTCAAGATATCTGAAGCATTCTGTACCATCATCTCAAACACTTCGTCACTTCTTTCAGGATGGGCGATGGCAACCATCTCCACCTTGTCAAACTGATGCTGTCTGATCATCCCGCGTGTATCACGGCCGGCACTTCCCGCCTCTTTTCTGAAACATGGCGTATAACCGGTCATGAGTACCGGAAGTACGCTCTCTTTGAGGATCTCATCATTGTAGAGGTTGGTCAACGGCACTTCCGCAGTCGGAATGAGGTAAAGGTCTTCATCTTCAATTTTAAATAGATCATCCTCAAACTTTGGAAGCTGTCCCGTTCCCTGAAGCATCTGTGCATTGTTCATAAACGGCACACAAAGCTCCTCAAAGCCCTTCTCTCTGTTAGTATCAAGAAAGAAGTTAATAAGCGCTCTCTCAAGCCTTGCAGCTTCACCGCGGAGTACGGAGAAACGACTCTTGGCAAGTTTTACCCCACGCTCGAAATCGATCCATCCGTTCTTCTCCGCCAATGCCCAGTGTTCAAGTGGTTCAAAATCAAATGCTCTTGGCTCCAAGACTTTACGAAGCTCGACGTTATCATCTTCATCCTCACCTTCAGGTACAGAGTCATCAGGAAAGTTAGGGATCGCCAATGCCACTTCATAAAGTGCCGCTTCTGCCTCTCTAGCCTTCTCCTGCAAAGGAACCATCGCCTCTTTATTGGCATCGACCTTTGCTTTAAGCTCGGCAATATCCTTCCCCTCACGCTTATACTGCCCAAAGAGCTTCGACATACTGTTCTGCTCCGCTTTCGCCGCTTCAAGCGCCGCATTGGCCTCTTTAAGTTCGGCAAAAAGTGTTTTGAGTTTTTCCAGTGTCTGTGCATCGACACCTTTTTTCTGAAGCTTGGCACTCGCCTCTTCAAAATTGTTCTGTAAATATTTAAGATCGATCATAATGAATGTACCTAGAAGTAAAATGTTTGTTTATGGAATTATAGTGGAAAGATAATTAGGTTTGGCAGTGGAGAAAGAATTCTCCATGCCATAAAGTATTAATATGAAGAAACACCAGAGAACTCTGGGCTTACCAAAATTCTATCTACTGCAATTGAACATTGATCTGCTGCAGTATCATTTGTAACATTCAGGTCAACATACCCTACTATATTATCACAATCTCTTGCATCATGCAAGTTACTCCAATCAATAATACCATTAACAGTACATGTACCTACCGGAGTAAATGAGAAATGTCCATTCTGATACCATTCTGGAGCTTTTTCATGTTCTATATGGAAACGAACAATTGCATTTGACGCAACCATGTACGAATCAGCAGATAAAAGTCCATTACCTCTTAGTGTATGCTTAATTGCCTCACCTATACGTCCAGTATGATTATTATCTGCTTGGAATCCAGTTAAATTTACCCAGACCATAATATCTTTTCCAGTTAAATGGTAATCATATTCAAACTCAATGAAAGCATGACCAGTCTCATCCAACTGATACTGATTTGCTTTCATGTTACCGACATATTCTCTTCCATCATTACTACATAGGTCTTGTCTATTATTGTGCCCAACAGCAAAATAGAGATCTCTTCTATCATCACCATAGTAGTCGTCAACCAAAGAGAGCGTATCACTACCGTTCGATGACTCAATATCCCATTTTCCTAAAGCTTCATATACATATCCTGCTCCGAACAATACAAGTTTATCATTCGAAAGGTCAATATATTGAAAGATATCTGTATCATCAGATGTAAACTGTGCTTTATTGTCATCGATCGACTCAAGTGTACCTAAACTATCATTTGCACCATGCCAAAGGCGAGGAGAGGTCTCTGTTCTTTCACTATCTGTACTACTTCCGTCTACAGCATACTCGACCATACTTCCTGTTGAAATATATGGTCGTGTATTGACTGCGTTATTATAAGCATCTGTGACCGTAACAACGAATTTCTCTATATATTTTGCAGTATCACTGTTTTGTTCTACCCCTGCATAAGAGATACTGAGTGCTGTTGGAGGTCCAGAAAAGACGACAATATTGATTACTTTCGTTAAAGTTTGCACTTCTCCGTTTCCATCCGTGAACTCGATAGTGATCTCGATTGGTAAAAGACCAGAAAGTGTCGTTGTCTGCACAAGGAATGATTTACTATTGGTTGCATTCTCATCATCAAATGTAATACTATCGGCCAATGCACCATTATTCTTAGTATCGATCAACTGACCAATAGAACTATTTTTGGTTGTGATCGTAATCTTACTGATATCCTCGCTATCAACCAATTCATCTTGATCATCCTTAAGGTAGATCGCAAATGTTTTAAACATATTCAATCCCATTGTCTGATCACCATCCGTACTTGATACACTCAAGAGATAGTTTGCAGGAACATAATCAGATGTAAGATCGTAAATTACAGTAATACTCTCTTGTTGCGTAGGGTTACTTTCATGATAGAACATAAAGGTTGTATTCAGGTCATCTGTATCGACCAGTGCTTGAAGATCCTGTGGCCCAGTATAGTTAAAGACCGCTTTACCATCACTTCCAACTGGAACCGTATACTCTGCAAAACTTCCGATATCTACACCGTCTAAAACTTTATCTGGCAAAGAGACTCTAACATTCCCACTCGTATATGGGTTATTGGTTCCTTCTTCAAATACTTCAACCTCCATGATCACATTCTGATTATTCTGCGTAAGGTTGATCTCTCTATATGCATTCATAACAACAACAATTGGTTTCGGTGCAGTTACATCAATCTTTTTAAATTGAATCGTGATATCTTTGACGATCCTTGTACCACTTTCATTGATCATTGAAACCTCTACTGTTGTTTCATTCCCATCAACTGCTGCAATATTTTCCGGTGCTCTATATGTAAAAAGTGCATGCCCACTTTGATCTGTTGTTACACGTGACGCACTGATAATAGAACCGTATTCCACACCTGAGACTGCAGAAATCGCTACCTCTACACCCTCTACACCGATACCATAACTATCGACCACATCTGCAGATATCGTTTTCAATTCACTGTCATAACTTACTACTAGCGGTGATGTTAGGTTCGTTAGTTCATAGTCATCCGTTGCTGTAATATTATCTGCATTAAACTCTAGAACAACATTTTGCGTGTAAATCGTTCCGTTTCGCTCCATGGTAAACGTGATCGGTGTCGATGTTCCCTGTGCAGGAAGAATGGAAGGGGAAAGATAATCAAAGACAGCATAACCATCATCACCTGTTACCTGGATTGGCTTTGAAATGTACCCGTATTTACTATCGAAAACCTGTAATGCAACCTCCTGACCACTGACAGCATAACCGTCTGAGACCACTTGTAGTTTAATATCATAATGTGTATCGGGTCTGGTCACGGAAAGTGGTGTTGTTACATTATAGAATCCATTACTAGGAGCTGGCTCTGTCGTACCATCATCTGTTGTTTGATCAGATACTGCTGTAAACATTCTTTCATCGATCTGACCATCTTTCTCTGTAGTCTGCAATGCGCTGAATGTATATACCTCGTTTGTACAGTTTGCATCACGTTCTCCCGTAATTACAAGCTGTACATAGGTTCCTTTCTCTCCATCAAGTACAATACTATCCGGGGTATATAGCACATTACTCAATGTACACCCTGCTACAGTTAGGTTAAAATGATCAAGGGTCACTTTATAGGAACTATCCACCTCTTTTGTAAAGGTTAGACTTACACTAAAGTTATCCCCTGAAACTTGCATCTCAGAAAGTTTTATGTCTGTAATAAGGCTTCCGGTATCACTTGTGTCGTCAACCTTACTGTTACTTCCACACCCTGAAATCACCAATGCCATCATCAGTGACAGCATTGCTAAAAGATATCGCTTCATTCTTCTCTTCCTTTTTTATTGCAATAGATTAATAGATATAGTTCACACCGAATACAACACTCTGAATATGATCGGTTCTATCCGCTTCGGTCAAAGAGTAGCGGTAAGAAAGGTCAAGTCCTACATTTCCCGTCAAACGGTATGCAAATCCTACTTGCCCACCATAAAGAACACCATTTTCATCGATATCTGTCGATTCATAATTCATATAACCGACATTCAAACCGATATAGGGTTGAAACGGCTGTATTTTTCCTTGATCTGCAAGGAACATATAATCTAGTGTAATCATTCCTTTTTCATAATTCTGGTCATCATCCGAGCTATCAAAATAGTTAAGTACGAGCATTGTTCTCCACTCGTTCATCTGTGCCCCGATACGGATACCATATTCAACATCAGATCCGTCATGGTTCGCTTCACCAAAGATACCATCACCGTTCGTGTCGGCTTGGATCTGTGCAGCATTGATCTCAACTCCTAAAATTCTTTCACTGATAGCCATATCTCCCGCATAAGCGGATGCCCCAAGGATCATTGCAATACATGGAATAGTAATACTTTTTTTCATTTGTTAAACTCCCTTGTTTTTTAAAATTCTATCTGCATAGTAAAATGCATCTTTTGTAGGATACCATAATTTTTTTGTTTTTTTAATGAAATATTTAAAAATATTAGGAAGTAGTGATTACATAGAAGTAATAAAAATAAAGGAAATATACTCTGAATGAAGTGGTGTCAAGAGAGGGACTTGAACCCTCGACCTCCGGCTTATGAGACCAGCGCTCTAACCAGCTGAGCTACCTTGACTTGTTTGGAGGTCGAGATTATAATAGAGTTTTTCTTAAAGTAAGATTAAACTTTATCTTTAAAGTGCTTTTTCTATCGATTTTTGATCAAATCCACAGATCCATCGACTTCCTACAAGAACGACCGGTACCCCTCTGCATCCATGACGCTGACAATCTTCTGCAGCCTTTCTATCTTTACTGATATCGATCGTTTTAAATCTATAGCCGTTCTTTTTGAAATACTCTTTAGCTACTGTACACCATTTACATCCGGGAGAGGTAAAAAGTACGATCTTTTTCTGTTTTTTTTCCATGAACAGTACCTCCAGAAAAATTTTTAGTGGAATTATATCATATTAATAAGCAAAATGATTAAATCTATATCGTATTTCGAAGAATGTTTTAGTCTTATTGACTAAATGTTATTGACATTAATCAAAAAATGTTGTACAATCCCGATACAATTTTAAGAAATCACAATTACGGAGGACAAAAGATGAACTTTAAACCACTTGGTGACAGACTTCTTGTAGAGAGAGTTGAAGAGGTGAACACTACAGCTAGTGGTATCATCATTCCCGACAATGCGAAAGAGAAACCATCTCAAGGAAAAGTATTGGCCATCGGAAGTGACGTTGAAGAGGTTAAAGTAGATGATGTCGTTGTATTCGGAAAATACTCTGGAACGGAACTGACACTTGACGATAAAGAGTATTTGGTACTTGAAGTCTCCGATATACTTGGTGTTATCGGCTAATTACTGAATGGTCATAAAAAAGAATTGAAGAAACGATAATATAATAAAGGAGTTGAAATATGGCAAAAGAGATCCACTTTTCAGACAATGCAAGAAACGGACTATTTGAAGGTGTTACCAAACTCGCTGATGCGGTTAAGGTAACCATGGGACCAAGAGGACGTAACGTTCTTATTCAAAAAAGCTTTGGCGCACCACACATCACAAAAGACGGTGTATCGGTTGCAAGAGAGATCGAGCTAACAGATACCCTCGAGAACATGGGTGCGCAACTGGTTAAAGAGGTTGCAAGCAATACCGCTGATGAAGCGGGTGACGGGACAACCACTGCAACCGTACTTGCCCACTCTATCTTTAAAGAAGGGCTAAGAAATATCACCGCAGGTGCGAACCCTATCGAAGTCAAACGCGGTATGGACAAAGCAAGTGCTGCGATCATTGAAGAGTTGAAAAAAATCTCCAAAGAGGTTAAAGACAAAAAAGAGATCGCTCAAGTTGCCACCATCTCTGCAAATTCTGATGAGACTATCGGTAACCTTATCGCAGAAGCGATGGACAGAGTAGGAAAAGATGGCGTAATTACAGTTGAAGAAGCCAAAGGGATCAATGACGATCTTGAAGTAGTCGAAGGGATGCAATTTGACAGAGGGTACCTCTCTCCATACTTTGTAACCAACTCTGAGAAGATGACATGTGAGATGGAGAACCCGCTTCTTCTTATCACAGACAGCAAGATCACATCTCTTAAAGATCTGATCCCTGTGCTTGAGCAGATCCAGCAAAGCGGTAGACCGCTACTTATCATTGCGGATGATGTAGAGGGTGAAGCATTGGCAACACTGGTACTCAACCGTCTCAAAGGTGTACTTAACATCGCTGCGGTCAAAGCACCTGGATTTGGTGACAGAAAGAAAGAGATGCTCAAAGATATTGCTATCTTAACAGGTGGAAATGTTATTACCGAAGAGCTTGGTCTCTCACTGGACAAAGCGACATTGGCAGACCTAGGTCAAGCAGGACGCGTGGTCATCGACAAAGACAATACCGTTATCGTTGACGGAAAAGGAGACTCGGCAGCAGTTGAGGCGAGAGTCAATGAGATCAGAGTACAGATCGAAAATACGACAAGTGAGTATGACAAAGAGAAGCTTCAAGAGCGTCTTGCAAAACTCAGCGGTGGGGTTGCGGTCATCAAAGTCGGTGCAGCGACCGAAACTGAGATGAAAGAGAAAAAAGACAGAGTTGACGATGCACTCTCGGCAACCAAAGCAGCTGTGGATGAAGGTATCGTTATCGGTGGTGGTGCGGCACTTGTCAAAGCGGCTAAAGCGGTAAATCTTGAACTATGCGGTGACGAGCAGGTAGGTGCGGACATTATTCTTAGAGCTGTCTATGCACCAATGAAGCAGATCGCTGAGAACGCAGGATTCGATGCGGGTGTCGTAGCAGACAAGATTGCAAACGCTTCTGAAGAGAACTTCGGATTCAACGCAGCAAGCGGTGAATATGTCGATATGTTCGAAGCAGGTATCATCGATCCGCTGAAAGTGGAAAGAGTAGCACTACAGAACGCTACATCGGTGGCAAGCTTGCTTCTTACAACCGAAGCGACTGTCTCTGATGTAAAAGAGAACCCGACTCCGGCTCCTGCAATGCCTGATATGGGCGGAATGGGCGGAATGCCGGGAATGATGTGAGAACCGTAAAGTAAACGTGAACTACTTCACGTTTATAGGTTCGAAACCAGAACGGTCGGAATGAACAACGTGAATGTAGCCGTGAAGGCTGCGAGAACCGTAAAGTAAACGTGAACTGCTTCACGTTTATAGGTTCGAAAAAGGAGGGAAGAGATATCTTTCCCCTCCTTTCATTTTCTACTAAAAAATCTATATCTATCTACGTATCATCTCTTGGAACTCGAATGCCGGAAGCGGTCTGGAGAAATAGTACCCCTGCATATAATCACATCCGTATGCGATCAAACGATCTGCCATTTCAAGACTCTCTATCCCTTCGACCACGATCTTCATACCAAGATTATGTCCCAGTTCGATCATCGCACGTATAATTCTTTGGTCTTCTTGTTGATCTAAAATATGATCGACCATGGATTTGTCGATCTTGAGGATATTGGCAGGAAATTTCTTTAGATATGCAAAAGAGGTATACCCAGTTCCAAAATCATCCAAAGCAATCGAAACACCTAACTTCTTTAAAGCATGAAGCTGAGCATCCGCTTTAGACTCATTTTGCATTGCTGCCCCTTCAGTGATCTCAAACTTGATCAGTTCCGGTGCAACTTGATGCTCTGCAAGTTGTTGCGCAACATTTTCGACAAAACCTTCCGTTTCAAGCTCCAACAGTGACATATTGATAGAAACTTCGATCGGTTTGAACTTAAAGAGCTCCCAACGTTTTTGTTGCTTGAGAACTTCTGAAAGAACATATCGTCCAAGATCGATAATAAATCCCGACTTCTCTAGCATAGGGACAAAAACATCAGGTGGAATGTACCCATGTATTTTATGCTTCCATCGTATCAATGCTTCTGCACCGACCACTTCAACATCTTTAGCTCTTACAATAGGTTGATAGTAGACCTCAAATTCACCATTATCTATAGCATGATGCACCTCGTTAAAGAGTGTGAGTTCATCATATTTTGACTCCAACTCTGTCTTTTTGTAGACATAAATATGACCAAAACCACTCTTTTGCGCTTCCGAAAGTGCTTTAAAACCATTATCCATCAGAGTTAGCGTAGAACCACTGTCAGGATAGATACTGATCCCTATGGAAGCTGTCAAGTGAAAATGAATATTACTGATCTTGTAGAAAGAACGCAACTCTCTCTGTATTTGACGCGCAAGATAGTGGACTTCATCCAAACTTTCTACCTTTGGCATACAGATCATAAAAATATTACTGAAAGTATGATATACATAACTCTTTGATTCTTTGGTCAACTGCTTCAAATATTCTGCAAAGTGGATCAATATCTGTTCGCTACGCTCACCCCCTACCAAAGAACGTATCTCCGAAAAGTTATCGATATCAATAAAAAGAAGTGCCAGTTTTTTATTATGCAAGTGTATCTGTGCAAAGAATCGGTTAAGGTCTTCTTGTGCCTGTAGCTGGTTTGGAAGTTTGGTCAATTTATGACGATAGAGCATCTCTCGACACTCTTTTTGCTGTGTAAGATCTTGCATAAAGACCATTGCCACACCATCCTTATCATCTTCAGAGGCTGTACGGTCAATATAGAGATCGATCGGGATATTACCTCTATCCCGTCTCTTAGACTCAAGTTCGGCATGTCTAACGGTAAATATTTGATCACTTTTCTTCGATGCAGCTTCATCGATAAGTGCATCCAGTTTCTTCCACTCTTTCTGGATCTTGATCTTTGGCATATACTCCAGCTTCTTTCCGGTATACTTCTCCGGTAATGAGAAAAAATCTCTCATCTTTTTATTGGCATAGAGTACTTCTGCTTCATCCGAAACGACCAATACTGCATCATTCGATAGCTCAAATGCTTTTTTCAACAGCTCAATATCAACACGTTGTTGTACTTTATGCTTTTTCTCTTTTCGATTAAAAAACAAAACGTCCCCCTAACTTCCCTACATACGATTTTCTGACAATATCATATCTCTTTTTTACTTAAGCATACAGCCTCTACTCTTACATCGGCATCCTCTATGGTAAATCTCTCATTTTCATGCAACTTACGTAAGGCAATCTTATGTCCGTCCTTTGAGAGCTTACCCCACCCCTCTTTACATTGAAGTTTGGGATCACTCTGCTTTATACGTGTTTCAAGAAGTTGTAGTTGGTCACGCTTACGTTCAAGCTGCATACTTATCGCATGATCGAACTCTCTTCTTAAATGAGGAAGTTGTGTTTCTTGTTTTTGTATCTGATAACGTATCAGGCGTTGATACTCTCCCTCCAAAGAGGTAAAAAGCTGCGAGAGGGTCATAAGTTTACGTAGAGGAGACTGCTGTTTTAAAAGAGCTTCTAAATATTGCATACGCTCTACTTTTTCCAATACCCTTTGACGTATGAACATTCTAAATCGCTCTTGCATCTCATCTAGTGTCAAAAGCACTTCATATCTATCGGGCAATATCATCTCTATAGCGGCACTAGGAGTTGGGGCACGAAGGTCCGCTACATGATCGCTAATAAGTACATCGACCTCATGACCGACCGCACTAACCACCGGCGTTCGCATAGCAAAGATCGCATCGGCGACTGCCTCTTCGTTAAATGCCCAAAGATCTTCTACCGATCCACCACCCCGCCCTACAATGACAACATCCGCATTCAATGTGTCGGCAAAACGCAGACTCCGTGCGATCTGCATCACAGCACTCTCACCCTGTACCAAGGTATCGACGATCACCACTTCAACCAGCGGCCATCGCTTCTCGATGATCTTGAGCATATCATGCAGTGCCGCGCTCTCTTTGGCAGTAACCAAAACGATCTTGCGTATCACTTTTGGTATGCTCTTTTTTCGCTGTGCATCAAAGTAGCCTTTGGCTTTGAGCTTCTCTTTGAGCTGTTCATACGCCAATGCCAACGCACCCTGCCCGTAAGGCTCTATCTTCACGGTCTGGAACTGATACTCTCCTCTGGGGGTATAGACACTGACCGACCCCTCTACGACAATATGCATCCCCTTTTCGATCCGGAACTTCATCTTCGCGACAGATGAGCGCCACATGATACATTTGATGGAGCTTTTATCATCTTTAATAGAGAAGTATAGGTGTCCTGAAGTATGATAAGTAACAGATGCGACCTCACCTTCGACCATGGTATGCATAAAGGTTGCTTCAAGGAGAGATTTTATTTTAGTATTGAGTGAAGAAACGGTGAGCATATTCAAGGATAGATCCTTGAATATGTAGTGAATGGTGAATAGTAAATAGTGAATAGTTGTTGTATGTAAAGCTGTCGATTTACTACTTTTTTATCTATAAAAGCTTTTCGAAGAAAAGCATACCGACACTCCTCACTTCTCACTCCTCACTCCTCACTAGCGCTTCTGTGCCACCAACAGTGTACTGATCCCCAGAGAGAAGGACTTGGTATACTTCATCTCAAATCCCGCCTCTTCTAGCTCTTTGCTGAGCATCTCCGTAGTGAGGAACTCTTCAATGGAGTCCGGAAGATATTTGTACGCTTCGTAGTTTTTGGAGATAAACCCACCGACACGCGGTAGAACGCTCTTCATACCGAAGTCGACTATCTTATCGAGCAGTCCGCTTCTGTCTTGTTTGGTGAACTCCAGTATCACGACCAGTCCGCCCGGCTTCAATGCACGGTTGAACTCATGCAGCGCTTCGACACGATCCACCACATTACGGATACCGTAACTAATAGAGATCACATCACTGCTCTCGTCAGCTACAGGAAGCTCTTGTGCCTTGCCTACAATGAACTCTGCAAAGTCCACCTTCTCTTTGGCCACTTCAAGCATCCCGACGGAAGGGTCGATACCGACATACTTCTCTATCTCAACCCCGTTCTTTTTTGCCTGTTCTCTCCAATATATCAACAGATCACCCGTACCCGTTGCAACATCGGTGATCTGTCCAAGCTTTTTCTTTCCAAGGATCTCAAACGCTTTGTCACACCCTTTTTTACGCCACTGGATATCGATACCCATGCTCAGTACTCTATTCGCCGTATCGTAGGTCGATGCGATATCATCGAACATCTCTACGATCTTCTCTTGTTTTACCTCTTTGTCCGTCAGTTTTTCAATGCCCACGTTGTCTGCTCCATATCATCATATCCACACCCTTTTTTGCTGTATGTAGAAATTCTAAATTCATGCCGATATTATAGGATAATTGGTTGGTAGAGAGCTTAGGTGTCTGGTAGAAAAGCAGCCAATCGATACGATCTTGTAACGCTTTGAGCATCCCCTCTCCCCCTTCGACCAGCACAAACGACGGCTCATCCAAAAAAGAGAGATCATCCGTTATATTCACATCACGCATCTGTACATCGAAAAGAGGAATGGTTCTATCAAACTCATCCGATCGTGAGTAGATAGCTACATCCGGTGCTTTGGTTTGGGTAAAACGGCAATCGAGCGTAGGTCTGTCCGCTCTGACCGTATTGCCACCAATGAGCAGTCTGCTGCATACCCCACGAAGCTGATGCACATGGAAAAGTGAATCTTGAGAACTCAGGTAGCCTCCTCCGATCCGTCCGTTGGTCGTCTGTGCCAGCTTAAAGAGTACAAATGCACGTTTTTGCCATACCATGAAAGGCTCAAGCAGCGCTTTACAGGCTTCTTCCATCACTCCCATCGTTACCCCGGCTAAACGTGCCGCACCACCGCCATGTCCTTCTATGGGGTCCGTAAGCCCTATAACCACCCTTTGCAGCTTCAATTGAGATAGCAGTGATGCGCATGAGGGGGTTTTGCCCTCATGGGAACAAGGCTCAAGCGTCACATAGATCGTACACTCTGAAAAGGTATTTTTTGGTAAAGAGAGAAGAAAATCGTGTGCTTTGTGTGCATCAAAACGATCAATATCGATAGTCGTTTGAGAAAGTGCCTCATAGGCAGAAAGAAGCGCAAGCACTTCCGCATGGGAAGTGCCCGCTTTTTCGTGCGCTTCAACAGAAAGTATCTTTCCATCCAATGTAACCACGGCTCCTACCGCTGGATTCGGGTAGGTCAGAAGCTGGTATTTCCAGGCAACGTCCAGGGCAAGCTGCATATAGAATGTGTCATTCATACCTGCCCTTTTAAATTAAAACTCAAAGTAAGTTTTGACTGTTCCCAGTTCACCATACTTATAGGATTTCTCACCCTCTTTGGTTTCGATGACCACACCCTCATCATCGGCACTTTTGAGCATGCCTTTGAGTTTGTCCCCGCCAAGTACTTTTGCCTTAACCTTCGAACCAACAGATTGCTGGAAGTGCTTAGGCTTGGTAAGTTTTCGCTCGATACCCGGAGAGCTTACTTCCAGTCTGTACTGTCCGTGCATAGGCGGGTTGACATCAAGGAACGGTGAGAGTTCATTGGAGATCTCGGCACACTTATCGAGTGAAACACCTTCAGGTGCAGTGATGTAGATACGGTAGATCGTCTCATCGAACTCTGTTGCTGTCTCGATATCATAAAGTTTGGCACCGTTGGCTTCAACGATCTTCGCGATCTGCTCTTCAAGATTCATCTTCATCTTCCTTTTTTCTCTGTGAGATCTGTTTGAAAAGCTCTTCCATACGGCTCTGCTTCTCAAGCTGTTCATCAAACTCAAAAGTAAAACGCGGCGCTTTGAACCACCCTTCACTCTGCTTACAGTGGTTTTGGATATACCCTGCTACCTTACGAAGCTGTCTGAGCGCTTCATTCTGCTCCGCTTCCGTTAAAAATGATTTATCCAAATAGACCTTGGCATCACTTCTACCCTTAGAGCAGACTACATCCGTTACTAAAAGTGAATTGATACGGCTGTCATCCAGTGTCGCCAGTGCTTCAGGGATGATCTCTTTGAGCACCGACTCGACACGGTGACGTTTGATCTCTTCTTGTGTCATAAGGAACCCTTACATCTTTCTTTTTTATAATCTAGTAGAATAATTATGTTTTGGTGCAATTTATTGCACCCTACAGATATTAAATATATCATATTATATTTAATTGAAAGGCAATTAAACCCAATATATATTAATGAGATAGTATTCGATAGTAAATGCGACAAAGGAGCGCCCCAACCCGAAGGGCGGCTTTGCCGTTCGCGACTGCCAGAGTATTTACTATCGAATACGGTTGCGTATGCGAAGTCCTATAGTGTCACTTGCTCTTCAACATCTTTGAAGGTCTCGATCACATCACCCTCTTTAATATCATTGAAGTTCTCAAGCATGATACCACATTCATATCCATTCTTAACCTCTTTAGCATCTTCATTGAAACGTTTGAGTGAAGAGATGGAGCTTTCATAGATCACCACACCGTCACGGATCAATCTCGCTTTGGAGTTACGTGTGATCGAACCTTCCGTTACTTTACATCCGGCGATCGTTCCGACCTTACCGACAACAAAGGTTTCACGTACTTCCGCCTGTCCTGTCACCTCTTCTTTGATCACTGGGCTCATAAGTCCGCCAAGAAGTGCTTTAACATCATCAATAAGATCATAGATCACGTTATATGTTCGGATATCTACACCCAACTCTTTTGCTTTTTTCTTCACTGAGCCGGTAGGTCTGACGTTAAATCCAAGGATCACGGCATGTTCACTCGCATCGGCGAGGGTGACATCGCTCTCTGTCACACCACCCACGCCTTCATGGATGATATTGACCTTGACCTCTTCATTTCTCAACTTCGCCAAACTTCCCTTGATCGCTTCAAGAGAACCTTGAACATCTGCTTTAATGATGACAGGAAGCGATTTTAGCTGACCTTCTGCAATAAGTGCGGAGAGGTCTTCAAGAGAAGCCTTGGTACTCTTGGAGAGTTGTTTCGCTCTCTCATACTCAGCACGTTTTTCTGCAAGTTCCCTTGCTTCTCTTTCATTCTCCATCGCAACAAGGATTTCCCCTGCTCCCGGTACCTCATTGAGTCCGATAACCGCTGCCGGTGTACTTGGGCCGATCTCTTTGACACTGCTTCCGTCATCAAGCTTGATCGCTCTGATACGTCCGTATGTCTGACCAACGATCACCGTATCACCTACATGCAATGTACCGTTCTTGATAATAACGTTGGCAACAGGACCGAAACCTTTTTCGAGTGAACTCTCAACAACAACCGCTTTGGCTTCTCTGGTAGGATCAGCTTGAAGCTCCATCACTTCTGCTTGAAGCAAAATGGTCTCAAGAAGATCATCGATACCTTGACCTGTATGTGCAGAGACCTCTACGAACTCATACTCACCACCCCAGTCTGCTGCCATAACACCGATCTCAGCAAGCTGAGCTTTGACGTTATCAGGGTTTGCAGCGGGCTTATCGATCTTATTGATCGCAACGATCATCGGTACGCCTGCTGCTTTCGTATGCGAGATCGCCTCTTTGGTCTGCGGCATTACACCGTCATCCGCTGCTACAACGATAATAACGATATCTGTCGCCTGTGCTCCACGTGAACGCATCTCTGTAAATGCTTCGTGACCCGGAGTATCGACGAATGTGATCTTCTTACCGTTCTTCTCAACCTGATAAGCTCCAACATGCTGGGTGATACCACCCGCTTCTTTGTCTGCGACCTTAGCGGAACGGATCTTATCAAGAAGTGAGGTCTTACCGTGGTCAACGTGACCCATAATGGTAATAACCGGCGGTCTCTCTTCAAGATGCTCATTCGGTTTGGTATCATAGGCAGCCACATAATCAAGCTCGTCAAGCGGGTTCATGGTCGTTACTTCCACTTCGAACTCTTCGGCAAGGATCTCGATCTCATCTTTACTTAGGAAGTCATTCTTCGTTACCATCATACCTAGTGCAAAGAGCACCTTGATGACATCTCCGGCCGTTTTACCGATCTTCTCAGCAAACTCATAGACCCTTACATTCTCAGGGATCTCTACGGAAGTGATCTTCTCGGTATTCTCTTCTTTGGTATACTTCTTACGTTTTCCACCACGTTTAAGAGAACGCTTCTGCTGAGGACGGAACGGCTGTCTTCCTTTACCGGCACCGCCGTTTGCCAACTCTCTCTTCTTCGCTTCCTCTTTACGTTTTTGCTCCTGACGCATCATCTCTTCATAGATGTTCTTGTCGGAGAAGTCCAAGAGTACTACCTCTTCCTCACCGAACCCGCTGTCAATATCACCGCTCATACTGTCATGGTTGAAGATATCGATCTTCTTTCCTGACTCTTTTGCCTGGGCTGGACCTTTTTTCACTTTCTTTTTAGAAGGTGCCGGTGCAGATGCGTTCCCCATAGAGATCTTGGTCGCTGCACGTGCCGGTGCAGGTTTTGCTTTACGGACGATCTTGATCCCCGTTCGTGAGAGGGTACGGCGCTTTGGCTTCGCCTCATCGGCCTTTTCGATCTTAGGCTCTTCGGTTTTCTTACTGACAACAGAGATACCTTTACGTTTCTTCACCGGCGGTTTCTTCTCTTCAGGAGCACTCTCTTTTGGTGCTTCTTCACTCTTTGGTGCCTCTGCCTCTTCTTTAGGTGCGGGAGCTTCCTCTTTTACTTCAGGAGTTGCATCCGCAGCCTCTTTCTCTTCGGACGGAGACACCTGTAGTTCAGGCGTACTTGTCTCTTCCTTAGGTGCGGTAGCGGCAGCATCCTCTTGAGGGGCTGCTTCTTTTTTCTTCACGACTGTGATCTTCTTGGGTTTACTTCCCGGCTTATTGAACCCTTTAGGTAGGTTACCGCTGATTGCGTACTCTACAAGGATTCCGGCATCATCGAAACTAATGGCACTGTTTGCCGCTTTTACATCAAAGCCAAGCTCTTTTGCCTTCTCAATAAGTTCGCCGTTGGATAGTCCAGCTTCTGCTGCGACTTCTTGGATTCTAACTTTATCCATTATATATTAACTCCTTCGTTTAAATGCGGTACTCCGCATGAGCTGACTGGTGGTGTCATCTCCATCAATAGCTTAACAAAACGCTCCTGATCAAGTCTAAAACGTTTCACTAAGCCTTTGACCTTTTTTTCATTTTTACTGCATTTTTCACAGACATAAAAGCTTCTGCCAGTCCCGTTATAGGCTATAACGTCATTACCTTCCTGCTTGAGTCTAATCAAAGTGTGTTGAGGGTGTCTGCTTCGGCAAGCGATGCACATTCGTATAGGCTGTGATTTTTGCATGCGTATTATACCTAAAAAGAGATTAAGAGCTGTCAGGCTCTTGTCATCACTCCGTGATTATCCAGATTCAATGTAAAGACACGGAACTGCGGGAAGCGACTTTGAAGTACGTTGTGGATGCGTTGCGCATCTTTTTCGTACACGAGATTGAAGAATGTCGAACCCGATCCGGAGAGGGTGCTCATGATCGCTCCATGCTTAAGTGCGGTCTTCTGCACTTCAAAGAGTTCGGGCATCATCTTCATACGTCTGACCTGATGCAGCTTATCTTTTGAAGCGATACGCAACAGATCCCATGACTCACTCATAAAAAGTGCCGTCATATAGGCCGCACGGGAAAGAGAGTAAACCGTCTCCTCTTTCTTATAGACCTTCGGCAGTACCGTTCGTGACCTTGCTGTCGAGATGGTACGGTTCGGTACGACCACTACGGCTTTAAGGTAGTCGGGCAAACGACGTTTTTTGCTATAGACCTTGTCTCCCTCGACACATGCGACGTTAAATCCACCCATGACCGCAGGTGTGATGTTGTCCGGATGCGGTTCATACTTCAATGCCTGATTTAGGATCTCACGCTTATTGTAACGTACACCTGCGGCTGTATATGCCGCGCTGAGCGCCGCAACGATCACCGCAGAAGAGCTCCCCAACCCTCTTGAGATCGGAATACGGTTATAGAATTCGAACCTAAAATCATCATGGCGTTTTGCCAAACGTTGATAGTTCTCGTTAAAGATATTCAAAAAGAGCGTATTCTTTTTGATCTTAGGATTATCCGCTCCCTCTCCATGGGTCGATATGCTTAAGAACTTCGATGGCTTGATAATGATCTCATTTCTCAGGTCAACCGCCAAGCCAAGGGTATCGAACCCGGGACCGAGGTTTGCCGATGTGGCAGGTACGCTTACAAACATGGTTATCTTCTTCCGTTAAACAGCCGGCAACATATAATCTGGGGTCGATTCTTCATCTATCACAAGATCTTGAATACTTAAAGGCAGCACAAAGGCCGCTTCTACCGGCGGTTCTAATTTTTTTGTAATTATAGTCTCTTTTTCCTTGATAAAATAGAGGTTACCAACCGCTTTGATCGGTTTACCTCCATTGAGCGAAAAACCACTGCACCCTTGACATGGAATACCGCGCACGATCTCCAAGGTCTTGAGCGTCACATAGGTAAGCTTGATCGCCATATAGGAACCCGGTCCACGTACATAGATCATCTTCGATACATCATAGCGCTCGATCAGTGACATCAGAAGCGGAAGCAGGATCTCCGATGTTTTCTCTTCTTTCATGATCGATCCGATAAGGATATCGTCTTCATAGATACCCACCTGTAAAGGTGAGGCGACGCTGTTGATAAGCAGGGTGATCTTAGGCGAAGCTTTTTGCAAAGGCTCTACTTTGTAGGGTGTCTACCGCGACAAGCTCGTAATTTTTGCTGTCAGAAAGGAGTTTGCTTGTCAACTGGTAGTTCAAGTTATGACTTCCTGCAAAAGAGTCGTAGCTGGCCAGGATATTGTGTCCGGAGACCATCATATCCCCCAATGCATCAAGGATCTTATGGCGGGCGAACTCATTATCGAAACGAAGCCCCTCAGGATTAAGCACCTTATGGTCATCCAGACCGATGGCATTTTGCAAGCTTGCACCCAGTGCCAAGTTCTGACTCTGTAGATACTGAATATCTTTGGCAAAACCGAATGTTCTTGCACGTGCAATCTCTTCAACGAATGCACGGGTACTTAGCTCAAAACGGTGGGACTGCTCTCCGATCACAGGGTGGTCGAAACGAATCGTAAAGTCGAACGATGCTTTTTGAGAAGGGGTCAGGCGTACGAACTTGTCTCCATCCCTTACCTCTACAGGGCGTATCACACGAATAACCTTCTTAGGCGCATCCTGCTCTCTGATACCCGCTTCATCAAGAAGAAGACAAAAAGAGATCGCCGAACCATCCATAATAGGCATCTCATTACCATCAACCACAACTCTAAGATTATCGATCCCATAAGCATAGACAGCCGAAAGAAAATGCTCGATAGTGGAGATGAAGCCTTTTTCATTTCCGATGACCGTTGCCATCCGCGTATCAATGACCGACTTGGGAGAGAGTGGAATAGAGAGCGCTAGATCCTTTCTGTAGAAAACGATCCCCGCATCCGTATCAAGCGGTTCCAAACGTAACTTGATCGGCTCTCCTTTGTGCAGTCCGATCCCTACGACCTCAACGGCTTTTGCGATGGTTCTTTGCTGCATGCGCTCTCCTTTATTCTCATTAACATTTAATTATACTATAAAATATAAATATTTGCAATCATAACTTTTCAACGTGAATTGATTGTGAAAAGCCTATTTTTTTAATGTTTCGGATCGATGATCCTATCGGCCTCTTTAAAAACATTATCGATGAACTTCGTGATCCACTTCTGGTCGAACCACTCGATCGGACGAACTTCGATCCCCTGCACCAACATACCGAAATGGAGATGATCTCCCAACGCCAATCCGGTCATACCTGTTTTTGCTATCACTTCACCCGCACGCACATGATCCCCTTCTTTGACAAAGAGTTGTGAACAGTGCCCATAAAGCGTATAAAGTCCCAGACCATGATCGATCAGAGGCATATTCCCATAGATCCCATTCTCATCGGCAAAGACAACTTCTCCTGCATTGGAGGAGACGATATCGGCCATTTTCGTGCTGGCAAGGTCATATCCGACATGGTAGGATTCCGATATAACATTGCTCTTATCACCATAATAATAGTATCGGTGATCTCCGAAGCTTGCCACACGTTTACCGTTCTTAAGCGGATAGAAACGTTTGACCTTCCAATGATCGAGCATCTCATCAGAGACATGCTTGCTTAGTTTATGGATCAACGCTTCATTTTTCTGACGCATCGTCTCGTTGATCGCTTTCAACCTTTCCAGTCTGTCATCGATATCGGCATATTCAGGGTCGCTCGATGCAAGATCGGTGATCTTACCGTCAATGAACTTATCCGAAGCACGTATCTTCGAGACTTTATATCTGGGGTTACCGTGATAGAACGGGATATGCATCTCACGTTTGTTCCCGGCAAGGTCCGTTGCGATGATCTTCGCTTCAAAGCTCTCATCGACAAAAGGCCATGCGACCAATACCGCATAATACCCCTCTTTTTTATAAGGCTGGGGTTTAAAGATATTGTGATTGGCACGGACATAAAGCTTATCCATGTTCTCATCTTCCGCTTGAAATACCACAAGTGCACTTCCCCCTTGATTGATCATACGGGAGTTCGAGATGATATTGACATTAGGGCGTTTATGGTCGATACGGATATCGATCTTCTTTACCGCACTGTTCCCCTCAAAGAAGTTCCATAGACTCTTATCGGTCACTTTGACCGTAAGGATCAAATGTTTGGCTTTTGGATCCAATACTTTACTTTTAGGGTACTTGACAAGCAGTACCTCGCGCTTACCCTTCAAAGGGCCCTGACCGATGATCACGGAGTGTTTACCATCACTCAATACCAGTTCGAACGACTTAAGCGCCTCATTATCGCTCAGTGTCACACGAATGGGGTCTTTCTTGTTCCAATAGAGCTTATCGACACTTTCGATCTTCGGTTTCTCTCTTTCGAACTCAGGAGCCGTATAGATATATCCTGCACCTGCTATTGCAACGACCAATAACAGTATGAATACGATCAATCCACCGCTTTTTCTTCTTCCTCTACTTCTTCTTGCCATCTGTCAATCCTAATGTGGTAATTTCCTGTAAAATTGTATCGATTAATTCTTGCATTGGGATTTGCCTTACGGTAAAACCTGCTGCAACCGTATGTCCGCCTCCTCCAAAACGGGAAGCCACCTTTGCCACATCTTCCCCTTTGCTTCGCAAAGAGACCCTGATCTCTCCATCTGGCTGTACAATACAAAGTACCGCTACCTCTACCACTGCCAAAGAGAGTGCGTAATCGACAAGTCCATCCATATCAGGCATACGGGCACCTGTTGCCTTGATATCCTCCGGAGTGACGGATAACACACCCACTTTCCCTTCCAGATAGAGCGTAAGGGAGTGCAAGGTCCTTTCAAGGATACGCAGCGAAGCCAAAGAACGACGCATACGCAGTTGTGCCGCGATCTCCGCAGGTTGCGCTCCCGCATCGATCAACAATGCTGCAACTTTGAACACCTCATCGTTCACACTACTCGTTGTAAAGTAGCGGGTATCCGAAAGAAGTGCCGTGTAGAAGCATGTGGCACACGCTTGTGTGATCGGCCAGATCCGTTCAAAAACACGTAATGCCACCTGTGAAGCTGATGCATAGTATGGCATAACAATATTAACGCTACCATACCTGGTATTACTCTGGTGATGATCGATATTGATCACCGTACGATCCTCCAGCTCCACTCCAAAACGATCGATACTGCCGCCATCACAAGCGATGACCAATCCCTTCTCGAAATCCATACGATGTTTGATACGACAGAAGGCAGGTAGAAAATCAAGATAGTGCGGCAGCTCTTTGGAGGTATTGACAATCTCAACAGGGATATGCAGATGCTTCTTCAAAAGTACAAAGATACCCAATCCCGTACCCAATGTATCGGCATCTGGATTGATATGGGTCAAAATGGTAATGGTCTGCGCTTCGTTCAAAAGCGCTTTGACCCTCTCGATCAGTGCAGGTTCAAACACCACTAGAGTACTTTCATAGAGAGGTCGATCCATGTCGCCTGATGTATGATCGCCCCCGAACTGATTGCATCGACACCGCTTTGCGCGATCTCTGAAATCGTTTCAAGGGTCACATTACCGCTTGCTTCCAAAAGAATATGGGGATAGTGTGCATCCCTGAACACAACGACCTCTTTCATCTGTGCCACACTCATATTGTCACACATCACAATATCCGCACCCGCCTTCATAGCACGTTCGACCATTGCCATATCCTCACACTCTATCTCCACTTTGGAGGTGAATGGGATCTTACGACGTACCTCCTGCATAAACGCATCGAGATCGTCAATGGTCTTAAGGTGGGTATCTTTGAGCATCAGACAGTCATCCAGTCCCATACGGTGGTTGATCCCCCCACCACAGCGTACGGCATACTTCTCGAACGCTCTGAGCATCGGGCGTGTCTTACGGGTATCGAGCAATTTCACACCGCTCCCTTCCAACGCCTTGACATAGCGGTTGGTCATCGTAGCGATACCACTGGCATGGAGTGCGATATCGAGGATGGATCGCTCTAAAGAGAGAAGCTGTTTGGACTCACCCGCAATAAAGAGCAGTTTCTTTCCTTTCTTAAACGCTTCACCATCTTTTACTTCCCATGTCAATGCAAGGCCATACATCTTCGCCAATACGTCAATGTACTCTCTTCCGCCGAACACACCGTCACTTTTGGCAATGATGTAGGCGCGTACCTCTTTACTTTCACTGATCCTTGTAAAGAGGTCACCTCTGCCGATATCTTCGGCTACCATTGCTTTGATAAAATCTTCTTTTAACATATTTGTCTCTTTTTAATTGTTTATCGTAGGTCTGCCACCATAGATCAATAGCAGAATGGGGTATGAAGGTAGGAAGAAGCCTACCCTTCCGTTATTGCGATACATAATCATATCACCGCTACTTGATCGCCAACATTCTCTCCAGTGCGAGATTGGCATATTTGACCGTATGCGGGTCGACAATGATCTCGTTGATCGGTTCCCCATCTTCGATCGACTTCAATGTCAAATAGAGATCCTCCAAAGTAGTCTCGTTCATTGTCGGACACTCAGGTTTTGTCGAAGAGAGTACATAGGTGTTTCTCTCACGCATACGGTTGACCAGGTTGTACTCCGTTCCGATCGCTACTTTCTGCTCGGGATCAAGATCGTTGACATACTTGATAAGCTGAGAGGTCGATCCTGAGAAGTCCGCCGCTTCCACGATCTTGGGATCACACTCCGGATGTACCGCGATCTTGATGTCGGGATAACGCTCACGGTAGAACGCTATATCATCGAGGGTAAAGAGCTGATGGACCGAACAGAAGCCGTTGAAGCAGATTATGTCCGCCTCTTTAGGATCACACTCCCCCTCTCCGATCACACAGGACTTCAAGCCCATACTGTTCGCAAAGTTCTGCCCCAAACAGCGGTCCGGGACAAAAAGTATCTTCTTCCCGCTCTCCAACCCCTTCTCGATGATCTTGAAAGCATTCGAGGAGGTACAGACCAATCCACCCATCTCTCCCACTTTCGCTTTGACGGATGCATCGGAATTGATGTACGTGATAGGAAGAATGTTCTCTTTTGCGATCCCACGCTCGACCATATAGTCAACCGAATCGTCAAAGTAGCTTGCATCGATCATACGTGCCATTGCACAGTCGGCTACTTTGGGCATCAATACCCGCTTGTGCGGTGCAATGACCTTAACACTCTGCCCCATGAAACCTACACCGCAGAATACGACCCACGGGTTACTGTCTGCTTGACACTTTCGGGCAAGTTCGAGCGAATCACCCGTAATATCCGCCATTTCAAAGACCTCATCCCGCTGGTAGAAGTGTGCGACGACGGTGACATCCAGTTCTTTTTTGAGTCTTTCGATCTCAGCTTTATAGTCTATACTCATAAGCATCCTTCTTTGTAATGGTAGCTATTTTAACAAAATTCGGTTAAAATTGTATATTAAATTCACATCATGGAACTATTATGGACTTTTTCAATCAGAATATATTACTTTACTTAGCGGCATATCTCATTTCGGGTATTCCTTTTGGGTACCTATTGGCAAAACAGTTCGCTGGTGTTGACATTAAACAAGCCGGAAGCGGGAATATCGGTGCGACCAACGTACTGCGCGTCGTGAAAGAGCAAGACCCGTCCCTTGCAAAGAAACTGGGTGCGGCTACGCTCTTTCTCGATGCGATCAAAGGGATGGTCGTCATCTTCATCGCCATGCTTCTTGGTGCACCTGAGAGTACACTGTGGACCATTGCCGTACTTGCCGTTGTCGGACACTGCTTCTCGGCATTTTTGGGCTTTGAAGGGGGTAAAGGGGTAGCGACAGGGTTTGGCGTACTTGCAGTGATGATGCCTATTCCTTCACTGATCGCGGTCGTCGTCTGGTTCATAGCAGGAAAAACGCTGAAGATATCTTCTCTCTCCTCCCTTATCGGACTTGCCGCATTGATCGCTGCCTCTTATATACTATACCCTGAAGTACCGGGTATCAGATCACATGCACCCATCTGGATCATTGCGTTCATTATCTTCTACAAACATATCCCCAATATCGTCAGACTGATCAATAAAGAGGAGAGTAAGGTCGTATGATGCGTATTCACATCGAAGCCCTCTCCTTCGATACCATTATCGGGCTTCTCCCTTTTGAGAGAGAAGAGCCACAGCGTGTCATCATCGATATTGAAGCCGACTACCGTTATGCACAAGGCATTTTCATCGATTATGCAGAAATGGCATCGATGGTTACGGAGCAGATACAGCAAAAGAAGTTCGAACTCCTTGAGGATGCGCTCTTGCACCTGGCAGATCAACTGTATCAACACTACCCACAAATATCACGCCTATATATCAAGATCGGCAAACCCGATATTCTTGAAACCTGCCAAGTGGCATTAAGTCGTGTTTGGGAGTTCAAATCATGAAGTATGCGAGTATCGATGTAGGGCTCAAACGGATCGGTACTGCGATCGCACTTGATGGGAAGATCGTTATGCCACAGAACGCCATCATCCGAAAGAACCGTAATCAGGCCGCCCGTGATGTCAATGCATTCTTACAAGAGTGGGAGATCGAACATTTAATTGTCGGGCTTCCTAAGGGTGGTTCGAGTGAAGCGGAGATGGAACGGCGTATCAAACACTTTGTCTCTCTGCTCGAACTCTCCATCCCCATAAGCTACCAAGATGAACAAGGCAGCAGTTTTGAAGCAAAAGAGATGACCATGGGACAATTCCGTCATAAGCGTGACGGGAAGATAGACTCTATTGCCGCACAGATCATTTTGGAGCGTTTTTTGGCACGACAGACAAAAGACTAATCGCTATAAAGCGTCTTCTGCAACTGCTTTGCCTCATGCAAGTCGTTCAGAAGCGTCTTCGCATCGATATATCCTATATTCTCATAAACACTCTTCTGTGTCTTTGCATCGATAAAGAACATCGAAGGGAAGAAGTTCTCACGGAACACCTTAGGATAATCGGCATCTTTATCGATGATCAAGGTAACGAACTCCTCATCCAACGTACGTTTAACATCACGATCGTGCAACGTCCTATCGATCAGTTTATTACACCAGCGACAATGCTTTTTTACGATGATCATCACCAGCATCCTCTTTTGTGTCTGTGCTTTTTTCAATGCAACGGAATATTGGCTCTCTACACCTAGCTTTTGTGCGGCGACCACCGCATCCGTTGCCCAAAGCAACCCGCTAAGCAGAAATATACTTATGATCCATTTTCTCATATCACTCTCTCTTACAGTCTGTTTTTTAAACGCTGGATACGTTTATAGGAGGATTCTATCTGCTTTTTGTTAATACGTTTTTGAGCGATCAGACTTTTGATCGTCTCTACCAATGTGTGTGTAGAAACGACCTTTCTAGGATCAAGCTGGTTTCCAAAAAGCAAGATGTCATCTCCCGCATTGATCGCCAAGGCAAGCACATCCGCCAACCTGTACTTATGACTGATCGCTCCCATTTGCAGATCATCGGTGATAACCACGCCATTAAACCCCAGTTTTGCCCTCAGTAACCCGTCAACGCTCTTTTTAGAGAGTGTAGCGGGGTATTTCGCATCTATTTTTCGGTTAAATACATGTGCGACCATCACCGTATCGGCACGATCCTTCAACATACGGTAAGGCTCCAGCTCTACAGGCTTCCATAAATGGGTCACATCAACGAACCCTTTGTGGGTATCTCCTACCGAAGAGCCGTGCCCAGGAAAATGCTTGAGTGAAGTGAGCACTCCATACTCATGCATCGCATCGATAAAGATAGAAGCATACTTTGTGACAGTTTGAGGATCCTTTCCAAAAGAGCGTCCCAGTCCATGGATCACATGGTTCTTAGGATTGATATCCAGATCGACCACGGGAGCGAGATCGTAGTTGATACCGACACTCTTAAGCTCTTTTGCCATCGCCTCATAGGTTCGCTTCATTTCAGAAGCACCCGATCTTACAACATCTGAAGCTTTAGGGAACTTGCCATAGAATCCATATTTGCTTTTAAGACGCTGAACACGCCCTCCTTCCTGATCGACAGCAATAAGCAATTTACCGTCACGGCTACATGCCTGAAGCTCTTTGGTCAAGCGTGCTACTTGTGCCTTGTTCACAATATTTTTAGGCTTGCTTTTATCTACAGGATTGTAATCAAAGAGAATGACCGCACCAAGATTGTACTTTTTGATATCTTGACAGATACGAGAGTCCGGCTTGGCACTAGTACCATGAAAGCCCACCATCAACATCTGCCCTATTTTCTGCTCCAACGGTACCTCTGCCAAAAGTACCGTACTGCATATACCTAAACCGACTATTATTTTTTTAAACATTCTTTTTCTCTCATTTTTTATTCTGAGCATTGTACACGATTTGGGCTTTCACCGTCACACATAACCGTATGATAAGGTATTTTTATGGTAAGTACTACATCTTACACATCAGACCCCTCGGTTACTCATTACTCATTACTCATTACTCATTACTCATTACTCATTACTCATTACTCATTATTTTACCCACCCGTTATTAGTATTCGGTTAAACTTGATCCTTTATACTTTCACCATAAGAGCATCAGAAGGGACCAACAGACACCCCTCCCTAGTTTTTTCATTTGGTCTCCTTTTCGTAGATTTTTTCCTCCTCCTTTTTTAACTCTTCCTGATGCTCTTAGATACCACTCCCTTTTAAACCCTATCTATTTTTTAGAAAAAATACACGATTCTTACATCTTTGTTAATGTATAATGCTTATAATAATAATTAAAAAAGGTATACACATGAAAAAATTACTCTTATCACTACTGCTTCTCTTCTCGTTCCTCTATGCAGCAGGAGCACAAAGCGAAAAGAAGTCAAGCATTGAACTGACAGATATCAATGGTAAGCACTATACCGTTATCGGTACACCAAAGGGATTGAAGATATCCGGTATGGAAGGTAAAGTGGTCTTTCTTGAATTCTTTGGCCATAAATGCCCACCTTGTCTTAAGTCTATCCCTCACCTTATCGACCTTCAGAAGAAACACCCTAACGACCTTGCGATCATCTCTATCGAGGTACAGGGACTTGACAATGCACAACTTCAAGCTTTTGCCAAACAGAAGGGGATGAACTATACCGTGATCTCCGGAGAACAGGAGAGATTGTTCGTTAGCTACATTTCCCAGCGTGCTCAGTGGCAAGGAAGCATTCCATTCCTTTTGGTTCTTGACAAACAGGGTGATGTACAGTTCATTCAAGCGGGGATGCTACCTGAATCTGCACTTGAGAACGTCTTTGAACAGTTGAATAAAAAATAATATCTACACCAATCGTACGATACCGTTGTGTATCGTTACGATACCCTCAAGCTCCGCTTCATATACACGATCACCAAACCGTGCTATCGCTTCATCTAATGTAGGATAGGATTGGCAGAAATAGAAAAAATCATCTTTTTCAATACTGCTTTGCATGACCGCTTTACCAAACTGGGATGCAAACGCTTCAATATCATAGATCACTTCCGCTTCTCCCTCTTGCACAAGACGGTTCGTTCCCTCACTCTCACCCAATCTATGAGGGATCACGTAGATACGTTTTCCCATCTCTTTGGCAAATGCAACGGAGCGAAGAGAACCACTTCCCATATCCGCTTCCGTTACGATCAATACATCGCCTAATGCCACGACCAGTTCATTGCGTACGACAAAACTCCACTTCGTTGCACGAAAACCGTCATTAAAAGGACTTAGAAGCAGACCTTTTTGTTCAATTCCCTCTATTAGCCCTCTGTTGATCGAAGGATAACGAATATCCAATCCGCACCCAAGTACGGCAACTGTATTCTCCTCTCCTGCGGCATGATGCGCACAGGCATCCACCCCCATCGCCGCACCACTGACGATACATATCCCTCTATAGGCAAGTGCCTTTGCGATCTGCTCGGTAATCTGTTGAGTATAAAGTGAAGGGGTACGCGTCCCTACGATCGAGACCATCGGACGCTTAAGCAGGGAGAGATCTCCTCGAAAAAAGAGCTCTGCAGGATATTTTTTCATACTTTCGAATGCTCTAATATGTGTTGTGACAACCGGACTCATAGTTGCTCTCCTTAAGATGGTAGAAAATCTTAACACAGCTGATACAGAACATATAAAAATCTGTCATATTGTCATATATTTCATCTTTCTCTCCCAAAGAGTGCTATAATGCCACAATCTTTTACCGGAGGCTCATATGGCAGATCATCTAGGAAAACTACTTTTACGTCTCAGTATCGGGGGGATGTTACTTCTGCACGGTATTTACAAAATGCAACATGGTATTGGTACGATCAAGGGGATGCTCCATGTGCACCACCTGCCTGATATTCTTGCATACGGGGTCTATTTTGGTGAGGTTCTGGCACCTTTGATGTTAATACTTGGTATCTATAGCCGTATCTGGGCGGGTGTGATCCTGCTCAATATGACCATGGCCCTTTGGCTTACAAACTTTAAAGGGGGTACGACACTGGGAGCATATGGTGCGTGGGGTGCACAAAGTTTGATGTTCTTTTTACTGGGTGCATTCTGCGTGATCTTTCTTGGATCCGGTAAATACGCTATCCGTGTGGACTAAGGGAAGGGCTACTCCCCTCCACCATCTCCGCCGGACCCTTCACAACCTCCGTCACTACCAAAAGCTGTTCCGACAACCATTCCCACAGGATAATGCACTTTCCGTCTTATCCCCCCTATGATCAATACCGTACCGATAAAAAGTGTCATTGCAAAGAGACCCAGTGACATATAGTAACGTATGGTATCCGTCTCCTGTGTCAATATACCTACTGACCCTAAAGCAAGAAGCAGTGCCATCAGATAAGAGTTACTTCTTCCCAGCAACCAAGTTGCGAACACTATCTCTGCTAGCACCGTATAGTTTAGTGTAGGCTGAAGTATTACATGGATAAAAAGAAAAGCTGATGAAAGAAAAACCCCGATACTGCGTCTACTTTTTTGATGCAAATAGGACATATCTTCCATTGGTCTGATATAGCGGGTAACTGGACGTACTTTCATCTATCTGGCGACCCATCCCCAAAATGTATAGGCGACCACGCTAAGCACCGCTACACCGATCAGGTTCAGTTTAAGACCTATGATCGCCATCTCTTTAATACGTATTACTCTCGAACTCATCACTATGGCGTTAGGCGGGGTGGCAATAGGCAACATAAAGGCGTAAGATGCTGCTACGGTCGCGGTCATCAGAATGATCGCACTTTGATCTTCAGGCATATATTTGGAGAACTCATAGAAGATCGGGATCGCAATGGATGTCAGTGCCGTATTGCTTGTCACCTCCGTAGAGAAGGTTACAAAAAGTGCAACGACCACAAGCATCCAAAACAACGGCAAGGATGAGATCGCATGAAGCTTTCCTGCTATATCTTCTGCAAGGCCCGTACTGATGAACGCCGCAGCGATACTGAAGCCCGCACCAAAAAGAAAGATGATCTCATACGGAAGATTACGTGTATCATCCCATGTCAAAAAACCAATACGCGGCATGAACATCAACATACCAAAGCCCAGCAAGACCAGTTTCTCGTTCATCGCCATGCCAAAAAGCTGTTTCATAAAGGTATTGGCAATCAACACGAATGCAAGGATACCGATGATCATATAAAGCCTTTTTTGTTCTCTATCAAGAGTGACCACATCATGTTTGACATCCTCAACAGACTCTCCACTTACCCCTAATGAGAGCAGATAGGGCATGATCAGAAGCATTGCTCCGACAACCGGTAGCATCAGAAGCATCCAACCGCCAAAGGTCATCGTCGGAAGTTGATGCTCTTCTAAAAATCCCAACAAGATCAAGTTCGGTGCCGTTCCGATAGGTGTCAGTATCCCTCCAATACTTGCCCCATAGGCTGTAGCAAGCAGGAAACGAACCTTTAAACGCACATTCTCACTCAAAAAAAGGGCAATAGGCATCAACATTAATGTAATGGTCGTATTGGAGAGGATCGCACTCAAAAGTGCCGAAGTGATCGCCAAAGCATAGATGATCCCACGGGCTGTACGAGGGAAAAAGCTTAAGAGTTTTGCCGAAAAGTACTTATGCAACTCCGTCTTTTCAATAGCGATCGCCAGCATAAATCCACCCAAAAAAAGGAAAATGATCGATTTCGAGTAGTTTGCCGTAACGGCATTCGTATCTAAGATACCAAAAACCGGAAAAAGGATGATCGGCAACATAGAAACAACTCCCAACGGTAATGCTTCATTGGTCCATAGTGTCACCAGAAGTGCCACAAGTCCGATAAGCACCGCATGTTCGAACGGGAACCAAACACCGCTAACAACTCCCGTGACCACTCCAATAGCTATTGCAATAGCGATTCCTCGCATCTTCTACCTCCTAAATAGTGCATCGATATAGACCACTTCCACCTCATTTTGTAGCCATGTGGCACGACGAAGTGCCTCGAACGTTACAGAATGAGGATGGCCTATGGCAATGGCGAACCCATGTTCTCTTGCCAATGCCACTGCTTTTTTCAACTGGGTATGAATGTACCCTATCTCTTTTTTATTGTCAAGGAAAATATCACGTGACACATACGCATCACCATATCGGTGTGCGATCTTTCTCACACAGCTTCGTCCTGTTGTCAAACTGTCAATAAAGATAAAACCATCTTCTCGCATTGCATTATACAGTATCGCCATAGCATGACAATCCTGTGTGAATTTCGAACCGGTATGATTATTGATATAGTAAGCACGAGGAAAAAGTCTTCTTAACTCATCGATCCTTTGGCGCATCTGAGAAGCGGTAAAGCTTCGCATCAATGTCTTACTCTGTCTATCATACTTCCATTTCCCAGACTCCATTGGCAAATGTACCATATAATGCACCACTTCCGTTGCCAAACGTGGCGTCTTTGATGATTGTGCATACGGAGGAAAGATCGAAGGTGTTACGGGAAAAGGCAGTGACTTGATCGTATCGAGTTGGGCTTTGGTATGGATATCATCAATAATGATCGCCAATCGTCCCTTTCGATTTCGATATGCTAACTCTACCGGCGAGGTGTGCGTATCTGTTACACTCACCGATCGCTCTTCTCGTTTGCTCTTCTCCTTATGCGTATCTTGCGTAGATACTTGTTTTGCTACCGTTTTTGTACGCTCTTTCTTTTGTAGTGGCTGATACTCAACATCATGCTTACGTGACAATGGGCTCTTCTGTTGTTTCTCATACTCTGTAGCATGCTCTTTTATGCGCTTCTGTATCGTTACTTCAGCAGCTTTTTGCCGATCAAGCTTCTTACCCACCATATATGCAGCAGCAACAAGCACGACCATTAAAATAGTAAAGAGTATGATTTTAACGATCCTTCCGATGGTTCCGTTTGTTCGCTTCTTATGCCTTTGGCGCGTAGTACGTCGCTTTTTTCCAGTGCGATCAGTACGACTGTTTTTTCGTTTTCGTGTCGAACTCTTTTTGGTGGGTGGTACTGTTTTTTTTGAAGATCTAGCCATAATGCCATTATAGCCAAAGCTGTTTCATTTCTCTTCAAGAACAGAGCAAAGAATAACTAGTCGTGAGGTTTTAGTTCATAAATGGAGATATTGTGTTGCTTTTGCGGTTTATTCTCTTCCTGTTCTTCCGCCTCAACTTCCGCCTTATGGCTGCTATCGTGCACAAAAACCTCTTCAATTTCTACTTTACCGCTGTCTACAGGGGTTTTCATCCTTACCTCAAATGCCCGCTGTTCCGCATCAAGCTTATCTTCGTAAAAACCGAAATCTGCAACCCTCTCACTGAACTGACTATAATACACCACTTGGTAGATGATCATCACAAACACTCCGGATTTTTATTCATCATAGCATAGGAACATCTTAAATTCATAACAATTATAAGAAGGAAAGGGGGAAAAGAGGGAAAGTGTGGGGTGCCGATACAGTACCGAAATACTGTAGGCAAAAATTAGTTCGTTTCTTGGTCAACGATCTTGTTCTTCGCGATCCAAGGCATCATCTCTCTGAGCTTCACACCTGTCTGCTCGATAAGTGACGCTCTTGAGTTCGCTCTCTCTGCGTTCATTCTTGGGTAACCCGCTTGACCTTCAAGGATGAAGTCTTTGGCGAACTGACCGTTTTGGATCTCTTTAAGGATCTGCTTCATCGCTTTTTTAGACTCTTCGTTAATAACACGTGGTCCACTTACATAGTCACCGTACTCAGCTGTGTTGGAGATGGAGTATCTCATATCTGCGATCCCACCCTCGAACATAAGGTCAACGATGAGCTTAAGCTCGTGAAGACACTCGAAGTATGCAAGCTCAGGTGCGTACCCTGCTTCTGTCAATGTCTCGAAACCTGCTTGTACAAGGGCAGTTGCACCACCACAAAGTACCGCTTGCTCACCGAAGAGGTCAGTCTCTGTCTCGTCTTTGAATGTTGTTTCGATGATCGCTGTTCTACCACCACCGATAGCTGATGCGTAAGAGAGTGCAAGCTCTTTGGTGTTACCGCTTGGGTTCTGTCCTACAGCGATAAGGTCAGGAATACCACCGCCTCTGACAAACTCAGAACGTACTGTATGTCCCGGAGCTTTTGGTGCTACCATCATGACGTTCACGTCAGCTCTTGGGTGGATACGTCCGTAGTGAATGTTGAACCCGTGACCGAATGCGATCGTCGCACCCTCTTTAAGGTTAGGCTCGATCTCTTCAGCATAGATACGTGCTTGATCCTCATCTGGAAGAAGGATCATTACTACGTCCGCTTTCGCAGTCGCTTCAGCAACGCTCAATACTTCGAAGTTCTTCGCTTCGGCTTTCCTCCAAGAGCTTCCGTCTTTTCTTGCACCGATCACTACGTTCACACCTGAGTCTCTAAGGTTCTCAGCGTGTGCGTGTCCCTGTGATCCGAAACCGATCATCGCAACTGTTTTTGATTTGATGATGTTCAAATCACAATCTTTGTCATAATATACATTCAATGTAGACATTCAATATCCTTCTGTTAAGTGAAAATTTCCGCGATTATATCAAAAAATTGCTTTAACCTGTCGCGTAAGTGCGACAAGCTCCTCTATCGTCTGATCTGATTGATCGGTGTGATCTTACCGGTAGCACCGTCATAACGGAACACATACCACTTGAGTCCGCTTCCTTGTGACGGAATATGGAACTCCTTGATCAAACCTGTACTTCCATAGACCTGTACGCGTGCTTGAGAGACCTTAATATCCGGTCGCTTACTGTAGTTATGGACAAAATAGGTATATGTACCCGGCTCAGAGCGATAAATGGTGATCGTCTCAGGACCGTAACTGCTTGTATCATCTACATCCAGATCCACATATGGTGCAGCACGCTTATTCCCCCGTTTTTGATAGTATATATGATAACTTCTTCCGTGAATACGTGGTGTTGTCAAGTGCGCATCAAGATCGTAAGGCCGTTTACCCCAACTCAATACGATACGTATCTGTCCTTTGTTGATCGCCGGAGAGATACTGCCGTTTTGCATTTTCATGACATGTCCTCCTACAGCGACCACATTTAGATACAATGGTGCGTACCCTGTTCTTTTGGCTTCGATCGTATAGTAGCCTGCAGGGAGTTTCAATATAAACTCTCCGGACGCATCTGTTCTACTGCGTACGACAACCGCACTGTCATGAGCATTCCATCCGCGACGGACAAGTAGTGTCAGACCTTTCACCCCTTTGCCGTCAAAGGCATTTTTAATCACTCCGCTAACCGTACCTTTCCCCGTATAAACCAAAGCGATCTGCTTAAGCTGCATCATGATCGTATTCTCATTCTCCGTCACGTCTACAGCCATATCGGCTAAAATATAGTCACTTCGTGAGAATTTCAGTTTGTAGTGACCGGCATTGAGCTTTAAACGGTAGCGTCCTATTGCATCCGTAGTTGCAAAACGTAAAAGTTTATCACCTTGATAAACTTTTATCGAGACCCCGCCAATAGGCTTTTGTGTCAAAGCATCAACCACAACCCCTTCGATGATACCAGGATGCAACAACGGCACATCTGCTGCACGATGGGTAATGACCGCTTCTACACGTCTATTTTGAAAACGTCCCTCTTCAGTCTGGTTATCCGCGATAGGGTGACTCTCTCCATACCCCTTAGCCGTGATACGGCTTGCATCTACGCCAAAGGCAACCAATTGCGCCTTTACCTCTTCCGCTCTTTTTTGTGAAAGTTGCAGGTTCGTCTCTGCATCACCTTGGCTATCGGTATGTCCTTGCACTTCTACCGTCATCTCAGGGTGCGCGTTCAAGTATTGTGCGAACTCTTTGATCTGATCCATATATTTTGGTTCTATAAGCGCCGAGCCTGAAACAAAATTGATCTGAAAACGATATACCTCTTTGGAGATATCATTGGCACCAATAACCTCTCCTCTTACCCCCGCACCTGCTCCTGCTGTAGTGGATGTTTGTACTTTGGGTGAAACATTATTTCCGCCACATCCAACAAGCATCCATGTCGCCACTAATGCTATTACGATCGATCTGATCATTCTCTCTCCTTGTAATTGATGTATTTTTAACAGATCATAGATCAAAAAATATCTGTTCTTCCTTATCCTATACGAAAAACCCTCTGGATCCTCCCCTAAACGATAAAAAATATACACCTATTTTGAAAAATGTTGATAATCCTTCACACTGTGCCAATCACCACCCCACTTCCAACCGTACATTTTAAACAGATGTACAATTCGATCATGCGGAAGTATCACTGCTTGTTTCTGAGGGCTCGATCTTCTTTGATCTTTCCGTTTGCGGTACGGCTGTGATGCCTTATGCGAGATGTGTCCTCTATGGGAGATATAGGGGTTTTCGATCGGATTGATATCGATCGCTTTACCGTAAGCGTGTTTTGACCACTTCTTGCTTCCGGTTGCTTTACGGCAATTAAAGGCAGATGTATTATCTGCTTCAATACTCTGCCAGTCACTCCCTCCAAAGTCACTGATCAGGCGCATTTGTCGAATGGGATACCCCTGTACATAGAGCTGATCGAAGATTTTGACCACCTCATCGGCCACATCTTGATGTACGATCATCTCTCCATGATGTGTTCGTGAATCAAACCCTAGATAGCGTATACGAAGATAGCGCAGTTCATGCAATGGAACGGGGCAGCCTTTATGCCACGATCTTCCTACGATGCGCTGTGTTATCTCAGGTGTTATAACAGAGATGCTCGTATGGAGATCCGCATATAAAAAGCATAGAAGTTGCGGAAGCAAAAGGAGTGTTTTTTTCATCATTATCCTACTTTAGTTGCATTCTTGGTTAGGGTTATTATGGTATTCTACACTAAAATAGAACAGTTCAATCATTTTTATTATGAAATAAGATACAAAGGAAACGAAATGGAACAATTCAAAACCTATGCCCTGATGATAGGGCTAGTGGTACTCTTTGTCTGGTTCGGTGGGATGATCGGCGGACAAAGCGGTATGGTCATCGCATTTTTGATCGCAGCGGGAATGAACTTCTACGCATACTACTACAGCGATCAGGCGGTACTGAGCCACTATCATGCCATCCCTGTCGATCCGGCACATGCAAGCGGACTCTATGAGATCGTCGAACGCCTGACACAGCGTGCAGGACTACCCATGCCCGCACTCTACATCATCCCTGAACAGCAACCCAATGCATTTGCAACGGGCCGTGACTACGAACATGCCGCCGTTGCCGTTACAGAGGGACTGCTACAGCTACTTGACGAAGAAGAGGTCGAGGCGGTCATCGCCCATGAGCTTAGCCACATCAAGCACTACGATATGCTCATCGGTACCGTTGCTGCGACTATTGCAGGAGCCATCGCTATGCTTGCGAACTTCGGTATGTTCTTTGGAGGAGGGGATCGTGACAGACCCAACCCCATCGTCATGATCGCCCTGATGATCATCATGCCGCTGGTAGCTACCATCATCCAGATGACCGTCAGCCGTAACCGTGAGTTCATGGCGGACGAAGGAGCCGCACGCATGACAGGACACCCCGAATGGCTACAAAGCGCACTTCTCAAACTTGACAACTATGCACGCCAGATGACCATGCCCGAAGCCGATCCGCAAACGGCACATATGTTCATCATCAATCCGTTCACAGGCAAGGACTTCTCGATGCAGGAGCTTTTCAGCACACACCCAAGCACCGAAGCAAGAGTACAAAGACTAGAGGAGTTAAAACATTGATAAGTTATAATACTTCCATGCATAAATCAAACAGAAGCATCGCTCTGCGATGCATACCTCAACCATTCATTATTCATCATTTATCATTCATGTCTGAAGCCAAAGGCTTCAGACTATGAGTGCATTCGCAAGACAGCTCATCAAAGGGTGTCTGCCTTCAGACATCGAGCAAGAGGACAAGAACGCATTTGAAGAGCTCCGACGCATCGGTGCACTCGAAGAGGTAAACGGACTATGGAAGCTCAACTCTCTTTACCGTGCAGGACGACTCTACATCGGTAACGACGGGCGTGGTTTCGTCGAAGCGGAGTTCAAAGAGCAAAAAGACCTGCTTATCGAACCTGATCACCTAGGAGATGCCAAGAACGGTGATGTGGTCGTTGCCAAACGCATCATTGCCCGTCGCGGACGTGCGGCGGGAAAAGTGGTCGCTGTCATCCAAAAGGCGCACCTCTTTACCATCGCCTACACACACCGTGACGAACAGGGCAACTTCAGCATCCTTGACATCCATACAGGAGAGCCCACACATGCAGTGATGCCGGGCATGGACCTCAAGGCTTTCAAGATCGGTACCGTCCTCAAGGTCGATGTCGATACCGATGAAGTGCTGGAGGTCTTCGGACACCTGGCAGACCCAAAAGTCGATGAAAAGATATCACTGGCACTCTACAACCGCCACGACACATTCCCGCCCGAATGTGTGGATGAAGCGCTTGAGATAGAGTCGGAAGTGACCAAAAGCGAGCATAAAGGGCGTATCGACCTGACAGCGCTTGACTTTTGCACCATCGATCCGGTCACGGCAAAAGACTTTGACGATGCCATCTACTTTGACCTTGAAAAGTATGTGCTCTATGTCGCCATTGCCGACGTGAGCCACTATGTGCCCTACTTCACCGAAATAGACAAAGAGGCGAAGAAGCGAGGCTTTACCACCTACTTCCCACACAAGTCCTTCCCGATGCTGCCTCGTGAACTGAGTGAAAATATCTGTTCACTCAAACCGAAGGTCGATCGTCTGGCATTTGTGGCAAAAATTACACTCGACAAAGGCTCGCTCAAACCGCTGAAAGAGGAGTTCTTCGAGGCGATCATCCACTCCAAGCACCGCTTCAACTACGAAGCGGTCGACGGGATCATCGCTAATGGCTACAGCGGCAGCAACCAGACCATTGAACGCATCTTACACTGGCTCATGCCGTTGCAGCAGATCACCCAGAGACTGCGCAAAGAGCGTCTTAAACACGGGTTTGACTTTAGAAGTGAAGAGATCAAGCTTACCATCAACGACGAGCATGAACTGATCTCTACGCAAATAGAAACCGGAACCCCCTCACACTCGCTCATCGAGGAGTGTATGCTTTTGGCAAACCAGGCAGCTGCCAAACGCTTTAACGGGGATGGTGACAGCATCTTCCGTATCCATGAGCCGCCGCAACTGAGCAAGATGGAAGCACTTCTTACCGAGCTGGCTGCCATCGGGCTCTATGTGGAGGAGTATGAAGACTCTCCCGACCTGATCCGCGCCATTCAAAAAGAGGCGCAGAAGATGGGACTTGCCGCAGAGGTCGATGCGATGATCATCAAGTCGCTCCGTCAGGCAAGCTACTCTGCGTACAATGTGGGGCACTTCGGACTGGGCTTTAGCCACTACAGCCACTTCACGTCACCCATCCGCCGGTATGCCGATTTGATTTTGCACCGTCTTATCAAGACACAGCTGCGAAACGATGAAGAGGAGGCGGAGTACCTTCTGCGAAACATCGACCCGCTCTGTGTCAGAGTCAGTGAGTTGGAACGTGAAGCGACCAAATCCGAATGGGACTTCAGAGACCGTAAATTCGCCAGATGGGCGCAAAAGAACAAAGGTCTCTTCTTTGAAGCGGAGGTTATCGAAGCAGGCGAAAGCGCCAAAGCCGTTCTCAAAGATGACAACGCCCCTCAGGGACTCACCGTGCATCTTAAAGGTGATAACATCATGCTCTTCGATAAAATACGTATCATGATCACCGAAGTCCACATCGCACAGGCGATCGTGATGGCTGAACTGGTGAATAAACTGAGTAAAGAGGAGATGGAACTATGAGTGAAAGCGTTCAGCGTTCAGCACCCCAAGGGCATTTGTCACTTCGTTCGGGCACGTTCAGTGTTCAGAATAAAAGCGTTGCACAGCAACGCATACCAACACTCCTCACTCCTCACTCCTCACTCCTCACTTTAAAAATCTCCCAAGGAGATTTTTAAGATGTATCAGCGTGAATTCGACCAACGGCTCAACCAAGCCCTCCCTAAAGCCGTTCTCTTCTTTGGAGACAATGAGTATATGATCGATCACTACATCGATCTATATAAGAAAAAACTCGATGCAGGGGAAGAGACGCTGGTACTCTATTTTGACGAATGGAATTTCGATCAGGCAAAGAGCTATCTCTCTCAAACCTCACTCTTTGGCGGAACCAATCTGCTCATTGTCAAGCATGACAAGAAGATCCCCAAAAAAGAGCTTGATATGCTCATTGAACTGGCGAACAAGAACAGTGACAACTACTTTCTCTACGGCTATACAGGCAGTGCGAAAGATGCAAAAAGTATGCAGAGCAGTTTTAGTGAGAAAAAAGGAGGTATCTGGGTACGTTTCTTTGAGCCCAATATGCGTGATGGCATGCCTTTGCTACAGCAAAAAGCGGCTCAACTGGGCATCGATATTGACCATTATGCTCTTCAGCATTTGATGCTACTGCTGAACAACAACCTTGCACTCTGTACCAAAGAGCTCGAAAAACTCTCTATTTTGGAAAGTAAAATAACCAGCAAAGATATTGACAGACTGGTCTATTCGACCGCACCGCTTGCAACCGAACAGCTACTTATAGACCTTTTTAACAAAAAACCGGTCACTGACACCATTACCAAACTGCTTGACCTTGGTGAAGATGAGACATCGCTACTGCGTTCTACACAATATTTTGTCGATCAGATATTTCTCTTTCACGCTTACATCAAACTGCATGGGCAGGTCAACTCCGCAGAGATACTCGGATACAAACTCCCCAAACAGATAGAGGAGCAAAAGGCACAACTTGCACTACGGGTAAAATCTGCGGCTTTACTAAAGATATTCGAACACCTGCTTGAGAGTGAGATCGCAATGAAACAGGCACCTGCTACACAGCGGGAAGTACTGCTTTACAGTATACTGATCAAGATACAACAATACCTTTAGGAATTAGGAGATTTTTGCATACCTAACCTTCACTGTTTCTTACTTCCTCCTATCTGTTCCCTAGATTTAATGCCTATATAAGATAATTTACGCTAATATATCGTTTCCAAAAATTCCTGCTCGTATGTTTTGGACGACTGATGTCGCATTTGCAACGGGCTACTAAACCAAAAGGAAACACATGACTTGTTATGAAACACTGTTCGTAGTTAAACCTACATTGACAGAAGAAGAGACAGCGGCACAGATCGCTAAGATCAAAGATGTTCTTGCAAAAGTAGACGCAGAACTTCTTGCAACTGATGACATGGGTATGAGAAGACTCGCTTATCCTGTAGATAAGAACGAAAGAGGATACTACACTGTCCTTTACTACAAAGCAAACGGTGAAGCGATCGCAGAGATCGAAAGAAACCTCAAGATCAACGAAGATGTGATCAAATTCCTGACAGTAAAATATGTTAAAGGAAAAGAGGTCGCACAATTTGACAAACTTGTTGCATCTGCGAATACTGAGAAAAAAGAAGAGAGCGCAAGCGAAGAAGCATAAGTCCAATGTGACTAACAGGAGCACCCTATGTATAATAAAGTGATTTTAGCAGGAAACCTTACACGTGACGTGGAAGTAAGGTATACACCAAGCGGAACAGCGATCGGAAGTACCGGATTGGCTGTGAACCGCAAGTTTAAATCTGCAACTGGTGAGCAAAAAGATGAAACGATGTTCATCGATATTACCTTTTTCGGTCGTACTGCTGAGATCGCGAACCAATACTTACGTAAGGGAAGCAAAGTTCTAGTAGACGGAAGACTCAAGCTCGATCAGTGGACTGCACAAGACGGAAGCAAAAGAAGCAAACATACCATTACGGTAGAGAACCTTCAGATGCTAGGAAGTCGTGACGAGAATGCATCGATGGGAACAAGCAACTATGGTTCTTCTCAGCCGCAACAGCAGCAACAGGCTACACCTAATAACTACGGTGCACCTGTACAGGAGAGCTATAGTCAACCTGCACCATCTGCACCTCAGTCGACACCACAACCGAGTCAGAGTATTCCAGAAATTGACATCAATGAAGATGAAATACCGTTTTAGGAGAAACACCCATGGCTGAAAGAAGAAAATTCAAAAAAAGATACTGCAAATACTGTGAACAAAAAGTTGATTTTATCGACTATAAAGATCTTAATGCACTCAAATTCAGTTTGAGCGAAAGATTCAAGATCATGCCAAGAAGATTGACTGGTAACTGTAAACGTCACCAAGAGATGGTAACGATCGCGATCAAAAGAGCAAGACAAACTGCACTTATTCCATACATCGTTGACAGAAAGAACGTTGTAGAGAATCCTTTCGAGATCATCAAGTAAGAAGCTTTTGCTTCTTACGTACCTCTTCTTGAATTTTTTATAGAGAATAGATTCATACGTATTCTATACCCTCTTAACAACAATCTTCCTATAGAGATCAAGCAAAAAAAACCACTCACTTCAAATACCTACTTTTTACAGATCATAACATATTTACAACAATGATCCCTCTTTATATCTCCTGCCCATAGATATTAAAGGAGAAATTTGATATCGTTTATTACATAAGACTTAATGATTGGAGAATCTATTATGATATTAAAACAGACCAAATACTATTTATCTTCTGCCGTATTGAGCACGATCCTGCTTACCGGATGTGGGGGTGGTTCTTCCAGCACCTCACCCACTGATGATACGGAAGAGAATATAACAACACCGATCATAGAGGAGAGCCTTAGCATTACTGAGGAGTATCAGGTCACACCCCTTGCATTAGAGGGGGAAGAGAGCGTCAATCTTCATATTAAAGTAGAAACAGATACACCAAAAGACCTCTACCTTGTTTTTAGTAACACTGCAACAGATAGTAGTGCCTCCGTTAATATTGAACAGAGTAGCAAATATGCTATCTCTTCTGCACAAAAATCCTCGGTATCTGCGTCTACTCCAAAGATCACCCCTACTCCAGAAAAGATACGATCCTTTAACGCTAAACTATTAAAACCTGATAGCAATACGCTTTCAAGTAACCCAAAAGTGATCCTTGTCAAAAATGAGCGGAGCGAAGGAGATACAAAGACCTTCTATCTTGATCTCGATGACAGCGGAGCTTCTACAAATGCTACGCTAAAAAAGATCATTGCGAATATAGAGACGGAGTTTGGTAGCAGAACTTTGAATATTTGGGTCTCTGACGATAGTTTCGATAGTGGTTCTGGCTGTGAGAAAGAGCGTTGTGTAACGCAAGAGATGGTCGATGCACTTGCATCAACTTTCCTTCAAACCGACCCAAGCAACGATATCTATGACTGGGTTACCAATGTCTTTGGTAAAGAGTGGGGAAGTGACGCACAGGAGAAATACAGTAACCTGATAGGAGAGAGTGGCGAGATCAATATTCTCTTGACCGATATCGATAATGACAATGCGACTAATGGTGGAGTGATTGGTTATTTCTACTCAAAAGACAACTATTCTACCGATAGCTTGAGCGGTTCGAACGAAATGATCATGTTCTATATCGACAGTGTACTATTTGCCAACGGTGATGATGAGTGGGACATGGAGGACTACTGGCCAAAAGAGACAGTTTCAACACTTGCACATGAGTTTCAGCATATGATCCACTTCTATCAAAAGACCATATTACGTACAAATGGAGAACAAACCGATACCTGGCTTAACGAAATGCTTTCAGAAACTATTGAAGAGGTAATTTCGACAAAAATACATCATATTGGACCAAGGGGTGTAGACTACACTGACGGAAGTGCCGGTGAATCAGGTAATATTTATGGACGATATCCTCTTTTTAATGAATATAATATGCTTTCTTTGACATCCTGGAACAACTACTATGCCGATTATTCCAAAGTAAATGCATTCGGCGCTTATTTGACACGAAACTATGGTGTCGGGGTTCTTCATGACATTATGCAAAGTAGTTATGTACATGAAGATGCGGTCGAATACGCGATAAACAATACTGCTAATGGAGAAGGCAAGAACTTTGACGACCTATTACAGGAGTGGGGTATTGCCGTGATACTCTCCGATCATGACGATCTCGATGCAGATACACCTACGTACAATACAGGAGACTTCATTGAAAGCAGCTTTGGAGATACGACATATGATCTAGGTTCGATCAACTTCTTCAACTATGATCCTCAACCTACGATCTATACGACAGGCGGAACCATTCAGCCACAAGGGAACTACTACTATAAGATCGGAGAGAATATCTCAGGTACACTCGATGTCAATATTACCCTTAATGGTACAACGAACGTAACACTTATCGCAAAATAAGGAGCCTTTATGTCCTATCTTAAACATCTACTCTGGAGTACTTTAGCACTCATAGGCATAAGTGCCTGCGCCCAAAATGAACTACCTAGTAACCATGTGAACCTGCAAGGGATCGTCTATGTCAAAGGTAGTGCACCACACACCTATGTGGTCATTGAAGAGCAACAAAGTCATAAGAACTATAAGGTACGGAACCCTGAACGTTTTCACTTGATGGATCAACAGAAAAAAAGCCTTAATGTAGAGGCGATCATCATGAAAGAAGCGATCGGACCGGGATTCCCTGCAGAGATCGAGATCATCTCGATCAACTAGAAGAAGGCTAATGTGCCTTCTGTAACAAGATCAACATCTTGTCCGCTTCATCCATACCGTAAAGGTAGATCTCCTCGGAAAATACGAACCCTAGTGAAGTAGAAGAAAGAATATCCTCCAATGTATGGTAGTGCTGTGTGATCTTCTCTTGCATCTTTCTATAGCACGACCCCTCTTCTTCAAAAAGTGTAAAGTGCGCCTCATATACTCCAGACGCATAATCACTGTCGATCGCCAAAAAACGCTTCTTATCCTCAACAACATACGCACCTACGGCAACATTCTCAAACCCATATGCCGTGTTCAGATCAAAAAGGAAATACCCCCCTGCGTTCAAGTGGTCACTGATACAAGAGAAGAACCGCTCCAATGCATCTTTTGACAAGTAGTTGACCATATCAAATACAGCTGTGATCACATCATAGTGTTCTTTCTCATCACACAGATCGACCGCTTCCGCCTCTATACCTCTTTGCTTTGTACGAGAGACCATCTGGGGACTAAGGTCGATCCCCTTTACTCTGACAGAGGGAAAGTGGCTCTGTAGCGCTTCAAGATATGCACCGCTTCCGCAACCGACATCCAGTAATGTACGAAATGAGAGTGTGGAGAGCGTATTGTAGTAATAGCCGTAAAGTGTCTCTACCGCTTCTTCATTCTCGAGCATATCCTCGATCCTTGCATAAAGATCGAGCGATCGGGTTGTGTTAGCCATTTTTCTCTACTACTGCTTTGATCTCTTCATAGAGTGACAGAATTTCCCTCTTCTTGGCATAAAAGCTGTTCTTGTTTGCGATCAGATGTGCGGAAGAGGCCATGATATCTTCAGCTACTTTCAGCCCGTTCTCACGCATGGTATTGCCTGTTTCGACAATATCGACGATACAATCGGCCAATCCGACCAAGGGTGCCAGTTCAATGGAACCGTATAACTTTACCACCTCGACACCTACGGCCTTTTTTGCAAAGTAGTTCTTGGTAATATTGACCATCTTGGTTGCTACTTTAATGTTCGGACGGCTCCAGTCAAGGGCATCATCGTTCTTGATGCCAATGGCTACCTTACACTTTCCAAGCTGCATATCGAGAAGCTGAATGATATCAAGCTCTTTTTCGGTAATGACATCAAGCCCTACCACACCAATATCTGCTGCGCCATGTTCTACATATGTAGGCACATCCTGATTACGCACATTGAGGAAACGAAACCCCTCTTTCTCCATAATAAGTTCACGCCCTTCGAACTTGAACTCTCCACCGAATATTTCACTGAATATTTCCAAAGTCTGCTCAGCGATCCTACCTTTTGGAAGTGCGACGGTTAGCATAGTTCACTCCTTTGGAGTGAACATACACAATTTTGGCATACATTGCTACACAATGCTTTTATTTTTTGATTCATATCATATATCCTTCGTACAAATAGAAGTATCGCCAAGCGATACATACCATCATTCTTAATTCTTAATTCTTAATTCTTAATTCTGTACTCGCCTGCAAGGCATATCCCATACCTTTGAACACAAGTGTTTCATCATGGATCGCACCCCGAAAAAAACTGGAGACCAATGCTCCGTCCCCACCGGTGATGTAAAGTGGTCTCTTTGGTGTATGCTTCTCTATGAGTGTTTTAATGGATGCGATTATACCATAGCTTATCTGCTCTTTGGTTGTAAGCGGTAAACGGGTCAGATCGACCGAAGCATCCAAGGGAACATCCAACACTTCAGAGATCGATGCATAGCTTTGCAGCATCGCTTTGATACCGGGGAAGATATAACCACCTTTGTAGATACCTCTCTCCATTACATCCACCGTCATGGCAGAACCCGCATCAACGAACACTCCATTATCGTGGCTTAGGCACAATGCCTTTCTATCCACACCCATCGTCTCATACTCACCCGGAAGCGATATGATTGAAGAGATATTCTCCCACCCTTCAATACACCCTATCTGACGCTCTATATGGCTATTGACAGAAATGTATTTAAGCGGTTTATTCCTATACTGTTCGATGGCATCACGGTAACGTAGGTGTACCACCTCTTCTCCGTCATAGATGTGAAAATGGGTATTGCCGATGTCAGCTAAAAGCATTTTTTGCATCAAACCTTTCCTTCGGTAGGCCTAAATCTACCCTATATTAATAAAAGCATTGCACAGTAGTGCATACAATAACTATTCACTTTGCGATGAAATCGCAAACACCCGCCATCCATTCTCTTCAAGCATTGCCTTGGCATGAGAACAGAGCGGCGCTTTGATAATGATATATTTTTTGTTGATCTTGCTGTCGATATAGCGCTCCAATTTTTCATGCAGTGCCATCAACTCCTGCACCTCTTTACGCAACACCCTGCTCTTTTTTTCAAGCACCATCACCAGTGCATAGTAACCCTTCAGATCCACCCCTATATAGAGCCCTACTCTCTTACGTGAACCGATCTCTTTAGGTGTGATCTCTTTGAAGGATTTAAAAATGATCCTCTTTTGCTGTAAAAACTCTACGATCTCTTTCATATCTCTATCTTAGCCTATCTTAGCTCAAAGGATGATAACTTCGCATCGTCTCTTGTAGGTTATGCTTCTGGATATGTGTGTATATTTGCGTTGTCTCCAGCGAACTGTGACCTAAGAGTTCCTGAACCACCCGTAGATCGGCACCGCCGATGATAAGAGAAGAGGCGAAGGAGTGTCGCAGAACATGTGGGGAAACACCAAGGTATTTTTTGACGATCTTATACGCACTGATGCGGCTAAGCGGCTCACCACGGTAATTAAGCCAGATATAACTGCTTGCCATCGTCTGCTTTTCAAGGTAAGCTTCAAGCGCTTCTACCGCCACGGGTGCAAGTGGGACGACACGCTCTTTCTCTCCTTTGGCAAAACGTATCTTCAGCCATCCTTCGAGTATGTCACTTCGCTGGGCATTAAGCGCTTCACTGACACGGCACCCACTGGCATAGAGAAAAAGAATAAGCGCATAGTCACGCAAGCCTTGAAGGGTGCTTCTGTCTATGAGCTCCAACCCGGCCATGATCTCTTCGGGACTTAGATATTTAGGCAGGTTCCTAGGTACTTTTGCCATAGGGATCTTGATCTTCTCATGGGTAAAGTTCTGACGGTGACAGAAAGCAAAAAAAGTATTGATAGAAGAGAGTTTTCTATTGAGAGTACGTTTGTTCTCAAACACAGAGAGGAAGGAGAGCACATCGGCACTCTCCAGTTTTGTCAACGACTTTTTGACCCGCTCTTCAAGCTGTTTGAGATCTCCTAGATAGGAGGAGACCGTCAGTTCATCAAGTGCCTTTGTAACACTTAGATACTCCTCAAAGGCTAAGAGGATATCACTCATACACTTAACTTTAGTATCCAAGCTGATCGAGCTGGATGATCACACCATCCTTATAGAGTTTCCCGTCGGCAATAAATACCGGAGACTCCACCTCACCCACGTCATATATCTTATAGTGTTTCAAGGAAGGATCGAGTACGATCAATGAACCTTGTTTATCGAGAGCATAGACCTTATTGTGATAGACCGTAGCAGCAGAGTATTGTGCGAACTTGAACTTCTGCTTCGCTTTTTCAGACAGCAGCGTATCAAACTTAACGATCTCACCCTCTTTACTGAAGAGATAAATATCTCCTTGAGAAACAGCGATCTCCGCGATATTCGCCCGTTTGGTGAACTCACCTTCCGTTCCAAGTGTCAACAGCTTCTTCGGCGTTGCCGCGACAAGTGTATCTCCACTACGAGTAAGATATACGATATTGTTAAAGACCTTATCACTGCTTAGATAGACCACTTTATAGAGCTCCGGCTCATTCACATCAAATATGATCAACTTTCCATCAAGTACGGGCATGACGACCAGTGTATCGATAAAAAGAGGACTTGCAGCCCGCGCATCGATCGCAAATGTACGCTCAGAACGGTTCTCTGTCACTTTTTTATTCTGTGCAAGACTATAGACACCAAAGGCATTACTGTTCAAGATATATGCGATCAACCCGTTCTTGATACTTGCGGAAACGACCGGCATATCGAAGCTGATCTCTTTGATGACTTTTCCGCTTTTACGATCGATGACCTTAAGCATTCCCTGATCGTTACCCGCTAGCACATAACGGCCGCTCTCACTGAGAAAGTAGTATCCCTCTTGCAGTTTGATCTTACTGATACCGTGTTTATCGATAAATCGCCCATCTGCCAATGTCGCACCATCTCTACTGATATCAACGATCACACCGTCATAGTGCTGAAGTGCTTTCTCTGCACTAAAAGCCTGTTTGGGTTCAAAATACTTCTTGGAACTGCAACCTAAAAAGAGCATAGAGGCTGCGACAGCGGAGGTGAGGATAAATAATCTCATTATTTTGCCTTTAGTGTGGAGTGCTCCAACAGACGTGCCAATGCAGCAATAGGTGAACGTTCATCGATCAACGTCAACTTCTCTTTTGCCTTGGCAACATCACCCTGTTTGATCGCTATATAAGCCTCTTCAAAGTAGGAAAGTTCCTTGTAAAGCTTGGAATCAACCGGCACCTTTACGATCGCACCTTTGGTATAGCGGCTCATATCTGCTAGAATATCGTTCTGCCCACTGCTTAAGTCCGTAAGTGTCTGCGTATCTTGCTTCTTTGCTGCCTGTGAAAAGCGGTAAAGCTCGAAAAGTTTAGGATTATTCTCCTCTAGTGCCTTCATCGCCGCCTGATCTTCAGGGTTCTTTTCAAGCTTTAAGAGCGCCTGATTGGCTGCTTCCAACTTTGAAGCATGTACTGCATCCATCACGCTTGTAGCGATCACAAAGAGCAGCACTGCCCCCACGATCCCCAAGATCACGACTTTATATTTTTTATAGAACGTCTCCAGTTTAAACGCGCTTTCAAGCACCTTTTCATCACTGCTTAGTTCTTTTTTTACATACTCTACATCATCTTTAATGCTCACGGTCGCACTCCCTTACGTTAATTAATATAGTTATTATTATACCTTTTGGAGTTAAAAAGCGGGTTATAACTCAACAACCGTAATACCAAGGTTCCCCGGCATACGGTAGAACTTCTGTATTTTAGGATGTTGCTTGAGATAGTCTGTCACCAGTTTCGCCAGCACACCCCCGCCTGTTCCATGAATGATCTGTACTTCACTTAAACCGTTAACAAGGGCATCAGAGAGGAATTTATCTACCGTATCGATCGCTTCATCACCATACATTCCTAAAAGTTTGACCGAAACGGTCGCACCGCTCTTTTCAACATGATGGGTCGATTTTTTTGGCTTTTTAGGTGCTTTGACCTTTGGGGTATCCTGCCGTTTTTTCAAAGCTTTAAGCGGCACACGCATCTTCATTCCATCTACAAGGATCGTTGCATCCTTGCCACGAATGGAGAGCAGTTCCCCTTTATGCGAACGGTACTTGATCTTGTCACCCTCTTTGAGCGGTTCAGGCTCTTTAAGTGCTGCTTCTTTGACTTCTACCTGCTTACGCTTATGTGCTTCATTAAGAAGGCGTCTGCCCTCGGTCGACTCTTTGGCTTTGAGCGCTTCACGCGCCTTTTTGGTCGCTGCATTATAGCGGTTCTCCAGTGTCGCCAAAGCTTTTCTATGCTGCTCTTTGAGATTCTCCTCGGTATCAATGAGCTTTTGCTTCTGCCTCTCTACCGACTTTAGCTCTTCATCGATCTGTGCGATCTTCTGTCGCATCTGCCGTTCCAGTGTCGTGGACTTCTCAATAAGTTCATTAAGGTTCTCCTTATCCTCTCCGTACACCTCTTTGGCACGGTTGACGATAGCAGGAGGCACACCGTAACGCTGTGCTGTCTCAAAGGCATAGCTTTTTCCTATACTTCCTTGCAAGAAAGTATAGGTCGGCACCCTTCTCTCCTCATCATAGAGCGCTGCAATAAGCTCCACATCATCATCACTTGCCATCAGTGACGCCAGACGCTTATGGTGCGTGGTGACCACAAAGCTGATCCCTTTTCTTTTCAGCTCCTCCAGCATGACACGGAAAAGCGATGCTGCCTCATCAGAATCGGTTCCCAACTCGATCTCATCCACACCGACAATAGCATTCTCTTTACTAAAAAGCTTGGCGAACTCCTGCATCCGTCCGGCAAACGTGGAGATATCGTTCTTGACAGACTGAGGATCATCGATAACCGCTTCAATATGCTTATAGTGCCCTACCCGTGTACGGGTAACATCACATTTGAACGGAAGGAGGTACTTACTCATGTAAACTGCCGAAAGTATCGACTTAAGCAGCATCGTTTTCCCTCCGGCGTTCACTCCTGTAACCAGTAGGATAGGACGATCCATAGAGATGCTTACCGGTACGGGGTTCTCTATGGCAGGGTGTGCGAAATCATGGAGAATGACCCCTTTTTGTTTGGAAGGGAGAACGAACTCATACTCTTTCGCCCGAGCAAAGCTCACACGTGCTTGATAGTGGTCGAAACGATCATACGCTTTGTCCAAAAAGCTCAGAAATCTCTCCCACTCGAAAAAAGTAGCTGATATCTCTTTACAGTAGCGGTATATCACTTCCGAGCGATCACTCAAGAGTGCCGCTTCTTTCTCCTTAAGATGCGTAACGGTCTGAGGGATGATATAGAAAAACCCTCCCGCACTTCGCCCAACAACCGTCGCTTTAATAGCATGGTTGAACCCGCCTCTAACCAACAAGGTCTCTTCTCCGCCGTGAAAATGCACCTGCGTATCGACAAGGTAATCTTGCAATTTGGCAGCATGGGTCAAACGATATAGCGTCTCTTTGATCTCTTTACGGTTATACTTCAAGGCTTGTTCCAGCTGCATCAAGGTCTCGTCTTTCTCAGGATTGATCTCTCCCTCTTCCGTAAAGTAACCGATTATCTCCATGATCGATTCAGGGATCTCTATCTCACCTATCCAGCTTGCAAGCGGTTCAGGAAGTGTTAACGCCTTCAACTTATTGAAATAGGAGATGATCTTGACGAAAGAGAATATCTCTTCCAGTGCCAACACCCCTTGTTTGCGAATGACATTGAGCTCTCTCTCAAGTACCGGCACTTTATCGGGCTGAGGGAACTGTACGTTCGATAGTGCGGTAATATAGCGATAATGCTGGTTGATATCGCCTGGGATCGCTACAGGCTTCTTTCGAGAAAAGAAATCCTCGAACTGTAAAATATAACCGTCAAGATCGAGTTTTTGTACGATCGATCTCTCCTTACTCTTGTGTGGCACGTCTCTTTCCTTGGAAAATTAATTGTGCATTATACTATAAAACGTGCGTGAAACATCAGCTTTTTTGACTATAATACCCCTTATGGAAGCGAAAAAACCCGTATATATTCATCAATCTTTCAGAGACAGTGATCTCATGACAAAAAGTACACTTAACTGGCAGTACGATACTGTTTACAAGTTAATGCCTAATGCGCTACAAGGAGAGAATACCGCACTTGTTTTCCCCTCTTTACAACTCTCCTATGCACATAGAAGCGGAGGCATACTCTATACGGTAACTTCACCCAAAGGCATGCTCTCTGTAGGGATCATCGAACGTTGTGACGATAAAGCATGCTTTGGTGAGACCAAACTGCAAAAAGGGGATATCGTCTTCTTTGATGACAAGAAACCCAACAATCTGATCACCAGCGGAACCTTTGTGACATCGATCATAGGGATACCCAAAAAGTATCATAGACAGCTTGCCCAAAGATTGGCATTGGAGTCAGGAAAGGTCATACGTGATACCAATAGCGAACTCTCTACTATGCTGCAAGAGATCCTCTCTCACTTTCGGCAAGACCCTTCTTTGTTCGACCTTCCTAGTACACAGGTTGAGACAGAAGAGAAGCTTATAGCAAAAATCGAGAAGCTCTTAGAGGATCAGACCCCCTATTCCCCAAAACTCACAAAAGGGGAGAGGATCGCACTCCAGATACGAGACAGAATATATAAGCGTATTACCAAAAAGGTGACGATCACCTCTTTGGCAGAAGAGTTCGGTGTAAGTGAGCAGACACTACAGAATGCATTCAAGTCGCTCTTTGGGATGACACCCAATAAGTTTTTACGGAACCTCAAACTCAACCATGTGCGAAAAGTGCTGATCAACGCTTCTCCCGAAGAAGAGACCATCGTACATGTAGCCAACCGTTGGGGATTCACCCATATGGGGCACTTTTCCCGCTACTACACCGACCTCTTCGGTGAGAACCCGTCCGTTACACTACAACGCCGATCCGGTAACATCCCTAGCACATAGATGAGAATACTCTTTGCCCTCGGCGCTGTTGCCTTGCTCCTTTTTCTTATGAGACCACAGACAACACCTGTACCTTCACTACCCAAAGAGAGACCTGTTCTTGCCGCGGGAGATAGTCTTACCTACGGATACGGCGCATCTCACCAAACAGAGAGCTATCCTGCCTACTTAAGCAAATGGAGTGGATATTCCGTCATCAATACAGGCTTGAACGGGGAGACTTCTACAGAAGGTCTAGAAAGGCTTCCCTATCTTCTTAAAAAGCATAATCCCTCTCTTACGATCCTCTGTTACGGAGGCAATGATATTCTTCAGAACCTCTCTATGGGAACATTACGACAAAACCTAAAGCGTATGATCGCACAGTGTAGAGCATCGGGGAGTAAAGTCCTTCTTGTCTCTGTACCTAACTTCACACTTTTCGGGCTTGACCCCTTACCCCTTTACGAAGAGGTTGCCAAAGAGACGGATACCCCGCTCATAGAAGGAATACTTGCAACCATACTCAATGCCCCGACACTCAAGAGCGATCAGATCCACCCCAATGCAAAAGGGTATGAGAAGATGGCAGAGGCGATATATAGGAAATTAAAAGAGAAGGGGTGGATAAAGGCACCGTAACTTACGCCTCTCCACGTATCTGGTAGGTAATATCTCCTGCACCAAAAGCGGTGACCAGTCCTTTATCATACTCACGAATGACCTTGCCGTCTTTAATGACCTTGACCACACTGTCCTCTTTGGTCACAGCGTCCGCCATCAGCAGCTTGTAGCGGCTGAACGCCCCTTTGAGGTCGATATCCACTTCAAGCTCACCCGCAGACCAAATAGGAAGGATCACCAGTTCATCCACACCTTCAAAACACTCGACAAACCCTTGCAGATTATCGATGGTACGGCTGTATTTGTGTGGTTGCCAGATGACATTGAGCTGGTGGAAATCTCTCAGCTTTTTATAGTTCTGCAATGAGCCCATCGTAACACGTATCTCTGTCGGGTGATGTCCGTAGTCATCGATGACTACCATCTGCTCCTGGTTCTGCACAATGTCAAAACGCTTCTTGATCCCCTTGTAGTTGAGCAGGTTCTTTCGCAGTGTCTCTACATCTTCACCAAGTTCCAGTCCTGCCAAGATCGCCAAGGCGGCATCGAGTGCGATATGCTCTCCAAAACCGAACACTTCGAAGCTGCCGAGATCTTTGAGTCTGAATCTCGTATGCGGTTCCCCCTCGACCAGTACGAACTCGATATCACTCAGATCTTTGGACGGGTAGAGTTTGATACTCTCCATATCCAAAGATGAGAGAAATTCATCTTCAGCGTTTATCACACGTACCTTTGCCAAGGAGAGGAAGTTACGATAGGCATTGTAAAAACGATCCTCGTCATACTCATAGTATTCCATATGCTCAGGTTCGACATTGGTCACAATGGCAAGATAGGGGTTGGAGTTGAGGAAACTCTCATCACTCTCATCGGCTTCAAATACCACTTTGTTGTTGGGAAAGTTACGTACATTGGAGCCGAACTCTTTGGAGATGGCACCGATAAGCGCATTGGTCCCCGGCAGTAAAGAAGCTAGCATCGCAGAGGTCGTGCTCTTGCCGTGTGCACCACCGACTGCATAGACCTCTTTCTCCCCCAGGATGAACTTGAGTGCCTCTTTACGTGAAAGCAGCTCGATACCAAGCTCCTTGGCACGCTTATACTCAGGATTGTTGGGGCGTACCGCTGCGGAGTAGATGACCCTGTCAACCCCTTCCACCGCATCGGGATGATGAGGGATGGTGATCTTCGCATCATAGTTGGTCGCCAGATCGTTGGTGATCTCTGTTTGCTTAATATCCGAACCGGAGATCTTGTGTCCGTCATTATGCAAGAATTTTGCCAATGCAGAAAGCCCGATACCACCAATACCTATAAAGTGTATTTTCATATTTGCACCTCTTTTTTTTGGTAGGCCGGGGTATTCCTACTCCGACATCACCTTTGATCATTCTATCCATCATTGTCGGGGTGAGGACACCCCGACCTACACATTTAAGCGTTCTTTTCTTCTTCCAGAACTTTCAGTTCCTCTTTTCCCTGTGCGACATACTTTGCATACATCTGAAGCAAGATATCCGTCGGCTGTACGAATGTCTGAATGAAAAATGCCAACGGATCATGCGGATCGATATTTTTGACATCGACAAGGTTCTCTATGAAATCATCAAAGCTCATCCCTGACATCACCGCAGCTGCATGTACCATCATCGCATCTTTAAGCTCATCATAGTCGATAGTATGATAGAGTACCAAGAACATCTCCTTGGCACCTTTTTTATCATTCTCGCTGTAACGCTGAATAGCATGCTCATAGATGGCTCTGGCGATCGCACGCTCCTCTTCATTGGTCACGACATTGAAGCTCTTGTGTTCTGTCAGGTAGGTTGCCAATCTGTCAAATGCCGTATTGACGATAAAGGTGAAGATCTCGTTGATCTCCTCTTCGGGTGCTTCGATGATCAGCTTCGCATCAAGCAGCTGATATCCTTTGTGTACACTCTCTTCAGCTTTACACTCTTTTTCGAGCCTCTCTATATTTGCCAGGAACTCAGGATCTTTCTTGAGCTCTTCTACGTGAATTTCAGGGACTTGCTGTTCCATTGTTTTCCTTTTTAGTAAATAACAGCATTGCAAAGCAATGCAAACCTTCATTTTTAATTTTTAATTTTTAATTCTTCATTCAGTGCAGCAATACGCTCCAGCGCTTCTCTCGTCTTCTCCGCCTCATAGACCAGTGCCAGACGTACATAGCCTTTCCCCTCTCCTTCTCTGCCCAGGAAGGAGCCGGGGATGACTTTGAGGTTGTAGCGCTCATAGAGTTTAACGGTATAGGCTATCTCATCATCGACCTTCATCCAGATATAGAATGTCGCCTCAGGAGCATCCACCCCCAATACCTCTTTGGCAACTTCAAAGTTCTTTTTGTACTTCTCTCTAAAGACATCCACATATTCCTGATCCGCCCATGCGACCGCAGCTGCATGCTGCAACGGTAGCGGAGAGGCACACCCGACATAGGTACGGTAGACCATATATGCCTTCAAGATCGCCGCATCTCCGGCAATGAACCCGCTGCGAAGCCCCGGTGCGGAGGATCGTTTGGAGATGGAGTTTATGACCAATACGTTCTTGAACTCAGGGTTCCCTACCTCAATAGAGGCATTGAGCAGTGAAGGTACAGGTTCGTTCAAGTAGAGATCGGCATAACACTCATCATTAAGAAGGACGAAATCATACTTCAATGCCATCTCGATCCACTGCTTCATTGTCTCCATCGACATTGTCGAGGATGTCGGATTGTTCGGTGAGTTCAAGATAACAAGGTTCGCTTCCGCCAAGACCTTCTCATCGATGATCGGTTGAAAATCGTTCGACTCATTGAGGTTCAGATAGACCACCTCCGCACGACTCGCTTTTGCCGCACCTTCATAGATCTGATAGAACGGATTGGGAAAGACCATCAACGGCGCTTCGACATCATGCAGCAGGAACTGAGGGAAATTGAAAAGCACCTCCCTTGTCCCAAACGTCGGAATGATCTGTCTATCCTCAAGCGTCAAAGAGAAACGGTTCTTCAAATAGGTGAGCATCGCCTCACGAAGTATCGGTTCTCCTGATGTTTTGGGATATTTGTTGAGTAGTGACGCATGTTCATTCAACGCATCTAAAATAAACTGCGGGGTCTCAAACTGCGGCTCTCCGATCGTCAAAGAGAGCGGTGCATAGCTGCCACAGGGCTCTACCGGGTCGAGCAGACGGTTCAGTTTCTCAAAAGGGTAGGTTTCAAAGTTCATACAGTGCCCTCATTTTTTACGTGATTATAGCGAAGATGGGGTTAAGGCTCTTTGGTAAGGAAGGCACCTTTATTCAAATATTCACGTATGTTTCTTAGTGCCATTCTTGCCTTCTCTTCACGCTTAAAAGGTCCGATAAGCACTTTATACTCTGTTTCATGACGGATCTCATAGGGCCACTTCTCATCTGCCAATCTCTTTAAGAACTTCTCTTTCGGAGGATGCAGAAAACTTCCTGCCTGAATATAGTAATAAAGATCATCCGTATGGTCTTTTTTTACGACCGGTACCATATGCTTTTGAGGACGATAGCCTACCAACCACTTTATAATATCGTTCTGAAGCTTTGCCGCACGCCAGCGTCCCTGCTTGGTATTGACCAGAATTACGACCGTATAGTAACGCCCTGATCTGCTCTTTACATACCCTGCAATATTCTTCACACGTTTAAGCGTCCCCGTCTTCATCCATGCACGACGCTGAACAACACTGCCCCTAAAACGCTTCTTTATTGTTCCATCCACACCGGCAATAGAGAGTGTTCGCATCCATACCTTCCCATAACGTATATACGCATGATCAAGCATCAATGCCAAACTCTTCGCACTCAACCTCGACGTACGGGAGAGTCCGCTTCCGTTATCGATCTTCGGATCATCACCGACAAGCGCTCCCGAAGAGCGTAAAATAGAAAGGATCGCACGTCGCCCTTTTTCCACTGTTGCAGGTGTTCCATAGACCTTTGCACCTAGTAATAGCAGCAGATGACGTGCATAGAGGTTATTTGATCTCTTCGCTGTTTTGGCAATGATCTTCTCCAATGGTTTTGAGTAGTGGGTAAAGAGTATTCTTGCATCGGAAGGGACCCGTGCTAAACGCATGTTCCCTTTAACCCTGATCCCCTCTTGGCGCATCACCTCTTTCAATCCATAGTAAAAAGAAAGATAGGGCTTGGTTACGACCCTGCATATATTACGACGTCCACACCGTTTGGAGATCTTTCCTTTCAAGAGTACCTCAGGTACCGCTTTAGACTCATCCACTTTGACATATGGCCAAGAGTATCTTCCCCTGCACGGTTTATTGACCTTTTTGAGTTGATCTTTGACCACATAACTTCCATCGGGATATTTTTTTGTAACACTCTGTTTATTGGGTGTCACACATATCGTACTGACACGTTCATTGAACATCATTGCATCTGGCATGGCATTATAGGGGCTATATGGGTTCTCATCAAAATGTGCACTGTTACGGTTACCCACTTTGAAGAATCGTCGATCGATGACAATATCTCCTTCAATACGGCGGATCCCTTTTGCTTTGATACGGGATACGATCTCTTGAAGGTCCTCATAACGAAGTGTCGGGTCACCGAACCCCTTTACGATCAGGTCGCCATAGAGCGTTCCTTGACGTAGTTTTCCACGTATATAGAACTGTGTCGGCCAACGATAGGAAGGACCTAGTTTCAAAAGTGCCGCATAGGTAGTAAGTACCTTGATCACAGATGCTGGCTTACGGCTTTGTGTCGCATTGAGCGATACAAGAGGAAGAGAGGGCTCTCCAGCTTCTTTAATATAGAGGCTGATATCCTTACGCGGTATCTTCGAACTATCGATCAGATTCTCTAACGCTTGAGGCATCGCAAAAAGAGGAATATATCCTATCATCAACAGCAGTATCAAGTATCTTATCATGCCTCTTTTTCCCAAATCGTCATCTCCATTCTTGCATAATTGTAATTTCGAGATGCCGTCTGTTGCGTCATCTCTATCTCGCCACGGTAAATACATCTAAATGTTTCAGAAAAAATAGATCCGAGACGCTCCGGTGAGAGTGCACTCTGTGGTGTATACGCAGAGGTCACGACCACGGCACCCTTCTGCTTCAATCGCTCTTTAAGTCTGCTTTGAAGTACCCTGATATCTGGGTCGAAAAGAGAGATGAGGTCAAAATTGCCAAATGACTCCCGTAACGTAGAGAGATCTGCTTTCCAGAAGTTCACCTTCTTAGATGCAAAGTTCAGACCAAAGGTGTTCAACGAGATGTTCCGTACCTTCTCTTCCCATGGCAGTTGATATCTCAACATACCACTCTCCTTAAGACGCTGTGCTCCAAGAACCGCATATGCCGACCGCTCGATAGCCACGACCTCATCACAACTACGCGCGAACTCAAAACTACTTCTTCCCACACCACATCCGACATCAAGTAAGCGTCCATGTAACAAAGAGGGAACCACTGCGTGTAGACGTGAGACCACTGTTGTAGGGAAATTCTTTTCTCCTAGAGGAAGGGCGTTATCCTCCCAGTCGAACAAACAGCGCAATGCAAAAGCATCCGATTCCTTTTTTCTTTGATCTGACACGTGTGTCACCGGACAAAAGATTAAAAGTCCACTTTCTCTTTCGCACTCTCGATCATAGAGATCACGATCGTATAGATATTTGCGACAACAGCACCGATCACAAGCCCTACTGCCAATGTATGGCTCTCAGGTGAGAACTTCATAACAAAGAAAGCCGGGATCAGATGAAGGTCAGCGACCAACGAACCCGCAAGTAGCTCCGCAGAGAGCAGATTACGTACCCCGATCTTCAAAATAGTCGAAATGACATTCACAGAACCCGCAACAAAGAGTGCCACAAGTGCTTCATCATATAAAAACGCCGCTGATGTGGTCAATGACATCAACGTAAAAAAGATATAAAAAACCTTACCCCACTGCATCCACTACCTCCTTTGAAGCAAAAGCGTTTTATTAAATAATTTAGAAAAACATTATTTTAATAAAAAACTTTTTTTAGAAAAGCATACCACAATTCTTAATTCTTCACTCTTAATTCTTCATTTTTGTGGGCAATTGCCCACTCTACAGCTTCGCCTCTGGCTCAGAGAGAAAATGCTTAGATCGTTCCATTTTCATACATGGCGCGCATCTTTTCATTTCTCTTTCTCCTTCTGTCCGAGCAAAGCCCGGTCAGAATTCCTCTCACTAAAGCTTCGCCTCTGGCTCAGAGAGAAAATGCTTAGATCGTTCCATTTTCATACATGGCGCGCATTTTCTCTTTCTCTTTCTCTCTTTTGCGTTTTTCGGCCTCTTTTTCTCGGAACTCTTTGACCGAGAAACCAAGCCATATCAAGATCGGTGATGCAACGAAGATCGATGAGTAGGTACCAACGACCACTCCCACAAGCAGGGTAAAACTGAACCCGCGGATGATCTCTCCTCCGAAGAGGAAAAGGGTCAAGACAACGAAGAATGTTGTCAGTGACGTTAACGTGGTTCTTGAGAGTGTCTGTGTAACGGACTCGTTGATAATACGGTCAAGCGCACTCTCTTTGCTATTTTGGATCCCTTCACGAATACGGTCAAAGACGATAATGGTATCGTTCAGCGAGTACCCCAAGATGGTCAAGAGCGCTGCTAAGGTATCGAGGTTGACCTCGACATTAAAGAGTACGACCGCTCCCATGGCAATGGTCACATCATGCACCAACGCCAGAACCGAAGCGATGGCAAAACGCCATTCAAAACGGAACGATACATAGATCAAGATACCCAAGATTGCAAGGAAGAGCGACATCATTCCCTTCTCTCTTAGCTCCGAACCGACCTTCGCACCGACCATATCGACACGGCGTATTTCGAAGTTCCCCGTACCTTTAAGCAGTTCACGCATCGTATCACCCATATCTTTACCCAGTGATTTACTACTGGTTTTCGTACGGATAATGATCTCGTTCTCGTTCCCGAAATAGGTTACACTTGCATTCTCATAGTTCTTATCTTGGGTGATCGCTTTTCTGATCTTATCGATCGGTGCCTTCTTGTCGTAGTGTACCTGAACCAAAGTACCACCGGCAAAATCGAGCCCGTAGTTGAAGCCTTTGGTAAAGATCAGCCCCAGCGAGAGCACCACCAATACGATCGATAGAATACCAAAGCGTCTACTCTGCTTCATCAGCTCCAGAGGTTTATTATACTTGAATACTTCCATTATTTCTCTCCCCCTGTTTTAATACCGAACCAGAAATCCAAACGCTTCTTGTCGATCTTTGGCAATAACCACTGATAGATACCGTGTGTTCCGACAATAGCCGTAAGCATCGATGCCAAAATACCGATACCCATCGTAAGCGCGAACCCTTTAAGCGGTCCTGTACCGTAAGCCCAAAGAACCACAGCAGCAATGAGTGTTGTTACATTCGCATCCAAGATCGCAGTAAAGGCTTTGTCATACCCCTCTTCGATCGATTTGGCAATAGACTTGCCTTCATGTAGCAACTCACGAATACGCTCGTTAATAATGACGTTCGCATCGACCGCCATACCGACGGTCAGGACGATACCTGCCATACCCGGCAGTGTCAAGGTCGCACCAAAGAGCGACATAATAGCCAAGATCAGGAAAAGGTTCCCTATCAGTGCCACATCGGCAATGACTCCTGCCATACCGTAGTAGAGTATCATAAAGATGACCACCAGTACGAATCCGAGGATCAATGCCATGGAGCTTGCTTTGATATTGTCTGCTCCAAGACTTGGACCTACCGAGCGTTTCTCCATCACATAGACCGGTGCCAACAGCGCCCCTGAACGCAGTGCGATCGCAAGGTCATGCGCCTCTTCGAGTTTGAAGTTACCCGAGATCTGCACATGTCCGCCACCGATACGCTCACGAATGACCGGTGCGGAGTAGACCTTATTATCAAGTACGACCGCCATACGCTTACCGACCGCTTTTGCCGTGAAATCACCGAATATCTTTGCACCCTGTCCGTTAAGGGTAAAGTTGATCACAGGCTGGTTGTTCTGGTCGAACCCGACCTTCGCATCGGTCAACATCGAACCGTCAAGTACGGGGATCGCTCTAAGCAGATACTTTTGATGCGCATTATAGACATCGGGCAAGATCACATCCCCGTAACTTTTGGCCTCATTGGGACTCATGGTCATGACACGTGCTGCTCTGTCCTCATCAACCGCCATGAGCTGAAGGTGTGCCGCACGGGCGATCAGTTCACGGATACGCTGCTCATCCGCCTGTGTCTTGATACCCGGCACCTCGACAAGGATCTTATCCTCTCCTTGTTTGGCAACCGTCGGTTCGGCAAGACCGAACTCATTAAGACGGTTACGGATCGTATCGACGGCTTGTTTGATGGCATTGGCTTTGGTGCGTGCCATCTCTTCTTGTGTCATTGTCAATGTGAACTTCAAACCGTTCTCACTCAGAGTCACACCCTCAAGCTCCTTTTTCAGCAATGCTTTGGCTTTCGCCACATCATCCTGATCGAGCAGTTCGAATGTCACTTTTGTTCCATCGGTACGAAGGTCATCAAAGATGATCTCTTCATCATCAAAGAGATACTTCACACTTGCTGCAATGGATTTGATACGTGACTCGATCGCCACATCGCTCTTGATCCCAAGAAGCATATGCAGCCCCCCTTGAAGATCAAGCCCGAGCGTGATCTTCTTCCCACTCTCGCTCTGTGTCAAAGAGGGGATAGAGAAAACGACCCCGAAAATGAGCGCAAAGGCGAAGAGTATCACTCTGAAATTAAGCGTTTTCATTGCCTGCATCAACCTTTCTGGCGACATAGTTTCTATCAAGCTTCACTACGGTTTCGTCATTTAACTTGATTTTGATAAAATCCTCTTCAGGTTTGATCACTGTTGCGACCAATCCACCGTTCGTGATGATCTTATCGCCTTTTTGAAGCCCTGCGATCATCGCTTCATGCTCTTTTCGCTGTTTGTTCTGAGGTCTGATAATTAAAAAATAGAAGATCGCAAAGAGGATCAAAAGTGGAATAAATGATCCGATTACACTGCCTTGTTGTGCCATGTGGAATCCTTTTAGTGGTAAAATGAGCCAATATTTTAGCACCATTAAGTTAACAGGAGGCTTTTTGTCCTATCACCCGAAACTTCACCGTTACACTCCCGTTCTCAAAGGTCTCTTGATCGCACTTTCAGGATCGTTCTTTATCTATAGTGCTTATTGGCACTACACATCTCCACTCCTAAACACTCTTGCCGGACTCTTTACGCTCTATGCCCTTTTGCGGGCAGGCAGTGCGGTCTGGTTCTGGAGCGGATCTTTTTTCGGGCTTTTTTGGTTCTGGTGGATCGGACTAAGCTTCGTACACTACCAGATGCACTGGGCGATCCTACCGGTCGAACTTGGCGTTGCACTCATTTACGGAGGGATCTTTTGGCTCATTGCCAAAATAGCGCTGAGTGCTGAGCATTTAGCATGTAGAAATAGAAGCATTGCCATGCAACACATACCGACAATTCCCAATCTAATCATCAAAGCCCTCGGGCTCTTGGTACTTAGTTACATCCACCCTTTTGGCTTCGACTGGTTCAAGCCTGAGCTTCTTTTTGTTCAAAGCTACTTCGGGATCGAAAAGTGGCGGTTTGCCATCATTCTTACTGCATTGGTACTCTTGATATGGAAGCGTAACTCGTTGGTACTTATCGTACTGCTTCTTGCCTACGCCCCCGATACGACAAAGCTCTCTTATGCACCGCTAAAAGCACCCGTTGCATTGATCACGACCATGACACCGGTCGAGCAAAAATGGGATGAGAAGAACCATGCGCGTCAATTTGCCGCACTCTTTACACAGATACAAGAAGCGATCGATGCAAAAAAAGAGACCGTTGTGCTTCCTGAGTCCGTCTTCCCTGTTTTTTTGAACTACAATGCCACCTACTTCGACCGTCTGCACCAACTGGCAAAAAAGATCAACATCGTTACGGGTGCGCTCTATCTTGACGAAACGAAAGTTCCCAGGAATGCTACCTATATCTTTACAAAAGAGGGTAAGGTACAAGTAGCCAACAAGGTCATCCTCGTTCCTTTCGGAGAGGCGAATCCCCTGCCCGATCTTCTTAGCGACTGGGTCAACCGCATCTTCTACGACGGTGCCATCGACTACAAAGCCGCTGCCGATATCTCCGACTATGAACTCTCAGGCAAGCGCTACCGTAACGCCATCTGCTTTGAAGCAACCTCCGAACGACTCTACGAGAAAGAGCCCGAACGGATGATCGTACTAAGCAACAACGGCTGGTTCACTCCCTCGATAGAGCCGACCCTCCAACAGCTTCTGCTACAATACTACAGTCGAAAATACGGTACGACGATCTACCATGCCGTGAATGGATCACCCTCATACCGTATTGCCCCAAAGGAGCCTTGACCCATGAGATTCAAATCTTTTTTCATCGCCCCCATCAAAGGCTACCAGTATATTTCACGGATGTTGCCCGCCAACTGCCGATACTATCCGACCTGTTCGGAGTATGCCAAGTGGCAGTTTGAGTTCAATGCGCCCCATCGGGCACTGGCTGCGAGCACGCTGCGTATTTTACGCTGTAACCAGCTCTTTGATGGCGGCATAGACTACCCTGTGGTTCATTTTCGACCACCAAAGCCTGCAACATCACTCAGTATTAATCAATTTTGTGGCAAAATCAACATAGTCTATTGGCTGGTTCCAAAGGATACAGGCCGTTCACTCTATTATGTCATAAAGGATTTCGATGCCAGCAACCCAAAAGATCACACTCCACAACCCATTGGATATGCACCTTCATCTTCGCGATGAGGAGATGCTGCACAATATTGCACAAAGTTCTGCAAAGAGTTTCAGCGGTGCGATCGTCATGCCCAATCTCGTACCTCCAGTCACGACCAAGGAAGCGGTGATCGCATACAGATCACGCATTAAAGAGGCGATAGACGATGAGGCGTTCACACCCTATATGACCCTCTTCTTCAAGCCCGACTACAGCCGTGCTTTTTTAGAAGAGGTACGTGATGAGATCACTGCGATCAAGCTCTACCCCGCAGGGATCACCACCAACTCCGAAGGGGGTGTAAGCGGTTTTGATGTCGAAGAGCTCAGAGAGACCCTTGAAGCGATGGCTGATCTGAACATTCCGCTCTGCGTACACGGAGAGACCAACGGCTTTGTAATGGACAGAGAAGCGGAGTTCGTGCCGATCTATGAGAAGCTTGCCAAGGCATTTCCAAAACTGAAGATCATCATGGAGCACATCACCACCAAAGAGAGTGTCGCCGCGCTGGATAGATATGAGAATCTCTATGCAACCATTACCGTCCACCACCTCTTCATTACCCTTGACGATGTCGCAGGAGGCATGCTGCAACCGCACCTCTTCTGTAAACCTATTGCTAAACGTCCCGAAGACAGAGAGGCTCTCTTACGTGTTGCACTCGAAGCACACCCTAAAGTGATGTTCGGATCGGACTCCGCACCGCACCCCAAACATGCAAAAGAGAACTGCGGATGTGCTGCGGGGGTCTTTACCGCACCTGTAGCACTTCAACTACTGACAGAACTTTTTGAAAAACACAACGCCCCTATTGAGAACCTGCAAGCATTCGTCAGCACCAATGCACAGAAAATCTACGGTATTACACCGCTTCAAAAGAGCGTTACACTCATCAAAGAACCTTTTGTCGTACCTGCCGAGTATAACGGAGTCGTACCGATGTTCGCAGGTGAAGAGATCGCCTACAGTATCGAGGAGGTGAACGTTGGATAGTAAACTCGAAGAGTTCGCCAAAGGGCATGAGGCGTTCAAGACCGTTAAGTTCAACCAGAACAAAGAGCGCTTCAAAAGCCTTGTAGAGAAGGGGCAGAACCCCAAAGCGCTCTTTATCGGCTGTAGCGACTCCCGTGTCATGCCTGCCATGATCACAGGAAGCCGGCCCGGAGACCTCTTCATTATCCGCAACATCGGGAACTTCGTCGCACCATTCAAACCCGATGCGGACTATCATGCTACCGCATCTGCCATCGAGTATGCCGTTTCAGTGCTGGAGATCTCTGACATTATCGTCTGCGGGCACTCCAACTGCGGTGCGATCGCAGCACTCTATAAGGATATCGAGCAGACACAAGAGAATATCCATACCGTCAAGTGGCTGGAGCTGGGTGCTGCGGCGAAGAAGATCGCACTCCTTTCACATAAAGACCGCCCCAAAGAGGAGCTTCTTAACTATACCGAGAAGATATCGGTCATTCACCAGCTTGACAATCTGCTTACCTATCCGGCGGTCAAAAAGCGTGTCGATGAAGGCAAACTCTTCTTGCACGGGTGGCACTACGACCTGCAAAACGGTACAATCGAATATTATGATGATGAGGATTACGAGTTCAAAACACTTTGTAAAAATGAGGAGACACGATCATGATCGCTTCAGGGATCGAAGCACTTGTGGGCAATACACCCCTTGTACACCTTAAGAAGCTCTCGGAAAAAAGCGGCGCTACCATTTTAGGGAAGTGCGAATTCATGAACCCCACCTCTTCGGTCAAGGATCGCATCGCTGTCAATATGATAGAAGAGGCGCTCAAACGAGGAGAGATAGAAGAGGGAAGTACCATTATCGAGCCGACCAGCGGTAACACCGGTGTGGGGCTTGCCGCAGTCTGTGCATCAAAAGGGATCTCGCTTATTTTGACCATGCCCGAATCGATGAGCATTGAGAGGCGAAAGCTCCTGACGCACTTGGGAGCGAAACTGGTACTCACCCCCGCTTCCGAAGGGATGAACGGTGCCATTGCAAAAGCCAAGACGCTTGCCCAAGAGATAGAGGGCGGCTATCTCCTTCAGCAGTTCGACAACCCCGACAACCCCGATGCTCACCGCAAGACGACCGCACCGGAGATACTGCGTGATACGGGGGGAAAACTCGATATCTTCGTTGCTGCCGTAGGAACGGGCGGTACGCTTACGGGTACTTCACAGGCACTCAAAGCATCCCTGCCAGATCTCTACGTTGCTGCCGTCGAACCACGTGCTTCAGCCGTATTGGAGGGAGAAAAAGCCGGCACACATGCTATTCAGGGGATCGGTGCGGGGTTCATCCCCTCCATCCTTGACCGCACTATCTACAATGAAGTGATCGCTATCGAAGATGACGCCGCCTATACGATGGCAAAAGAACTTGCCCGTACGGAGGGACTGCTTGTAGGCATCTCCTCAGGCGCGAATGTCGAAGCGGCATTCCGCCTGGCACAACGTCCTAAGAACCGAGGCAAGACCATTGTAACGATCCTCTGCGATACCGCAGAACGTTACCTCTCCACCCCACTTTTCGATACGGTCTAATGGGACTGCTTTTAGAGACGGTCTGCATCAGATCGGGGCAGGCACAGCATCTTGCCTACCATCAAGCCAGAATGGAGAGAAGCACCCAAGCGTGCTTCGGTAGACCTGCACCAGCCATACTCAGCCAACTATTGACCCCACCTCCACACACCGAAACACTGCGCTGCCGTATTCTCTATGGTGAAACGATCGAGAAGATCGAATATCTTCCTTACACACCCAGACCCATACAGCGACTAAAACTGGTAGAGACCACACTGGAATATCCGTTCAAATATGTAAATAGAGATGCCATAGAGCATCTAAAAGCAACACACCCTGATGCAGACGATATCATTATGGTCAAAGAGGGGCTCCTGACCGATACGACCATTGCCAATATCGCCTTTTTCAAAGAGGGGAGATGGTACACCCCTCATCAACCGCTTCTAGAGGGTACCACACGCGCCAGATTGATCGATGAAGGCGTATTGATACCTGCTCCCATCACAAAAGCGGACCTCCCCTCCTATTCACACGTGGCTTTAATGAATGCTATGATAGGATTTGAACGCCTTAATTCCGTAACGATCGAATAATACAAAGTGAGATAACTATGACCATTAACCTTTTTCAGACACCCGAGTATCGTGCTTTAATGCAAGAGCATATCGAACGTACAATCGGATACCTTTTTGAGAAGAATCAGGAGTTCGCTATTGCATGTGATATCAAGCATATCGACTTCCAACCTCAACTGCCTAGTGATATTCTTGAAGCATTCAAGGATACCGTTCTTTTTGTCCTTAGCGGTTACACTTTTGAAACTGCGAAGTTAGAGGACGGCTACTTCAGTTTTGAAGCGGGATTTGGAAGTGAGAACTTCGGTTCGGTCGTCACACTGCCCCTGCTTGCCATTAAACAGCTTTTTGTCGGTGAGAACCCGATCGTACTGAATCTTGCACACCCTGCACTGAAACCCAAAGCAACCGAAATGAACTCGATGGAAGCACTCTTGAGAAATCCGGAAAATAAAAGATTGTTGAAGAAAAAGAAGCCGTGATCGGCCTCTTCATAAAGTATACAGGGGCTTAACACTGCCCTGCAAGAATGTAGTCGACCACATTGTCGACATATGCGTTGTGTTTATTCTCTTTAGAGTAGACGATGTAGAATTTACGGATCATCGTATAGCCGCGTAGTCTCGCCTCATACAGCTCACCACTTGCAACTTCATCGGCGATCGCATGTTTGGAGATAATCGATACGACAGGGTGTGCAGGATCTTTTTTCGCACGTTTAATGGTCTGAAGTACCGCTGTGGTATTACTCACCTCAGAGAGGACATTGAAGCTCTTACACGAAACACCCAACTCTTCAAAGACTTCCGAGATCACACGGCGTGTGTGTGAACCTTCATCTCTACAGACCCACTGATACTCATAAAGCTCTTCGGTCTTTACCGTTTTAGGGATTGGTGTATTACTTACCAGTACCAACTCATCCTCCAACCACTCACGGTAGATCAGGTCATGGTCCATTACAGGAGACTCGATAAGCCCGACATCGAGCTTACGGTCTTTGAGCTTCTGAACGATATGGTCACTTACATCGATACTGAGGTTGATATCGTTGTTGATCGCTTTTCCCATCTTGTTCAGACATTCACCCGGAATGATATAGGTTCCGATGGTATAGGATGCACCCAGACGGAATGTCATCTCCTGATTGATGATCTTGAGAATATCCTTCTCCGCAGAGTGGATCTCCTTCTCAAGACGGGTAGCGATCTTATAGAGTTCATCACCCTCTGCGGTCAGCTTGATCCCGTTCTTCTTACGTTCGATCACCTTTACTCCAAGATACTTCTCAATGAACTTGATCTGCTGGGTAACTGCCGGCTGGGAGATACCCAGCTTTGCCGATGCACGTGAAAAACTCCTCTCTCTTGAAACGGTGAGGAACGTCTCTAGTTTTACAAAATCCTTTAACATACAAATCTTCCTTTCTTTTCTCTTTCTACGCTACTACTTTCGTCGGAGGGGGTCGCGCCGCCTTCCCCTATCTAGGATCTCCATCCGAAGAAATATCATAGATAATAATATTTAACTAAAGCTATTATATCAAATTATACTTAACAGAACATAACCGTACCTTATCGATTAGAATTCATTTTGCCCCCTACTGAACACTTATTCACTCTTTTTTGCGTACGGCTTTAATTATTATCACGATATAATAATAACACTATAGGAGCACAATGATCAATGGAAGCGATACTCAATACCCTTAACTCTTCACAACGCGAAGCGGTTGAACATATCGACGGTGCCATGCTTATCTTAGCAGGTGCCGGAAGCGGAAAGACCAAAACACTAACGACACGTTTGGCATATTTGGTCGGGGAGGTGGGTATCGACCCTGCCAACACCCTGACCCTCACCTTTACCAACAAAGCAGCCGCAGAGATGCGTGAAAGAGCCCTCTCATTGATGCCTCAGCGGGTCTCTTACCCTCCTCTGCTCTGCACATTCCATAAGTTCGGACTGCTCTTTTTAAAGTTCCACATAGAAAAGCTCGGTCGGGACAACCATTTTGTCATCATTGACAGTGATGATAAGAAAAGATTGCTTCGTACCATTGCCAAAGAGAAGAAGATCGACCTGAACCTTTCGTTCATCGCCGCAGAGATCTCCAAATACAAGAACTCCCTTCTCACACCTGAGGTTGTCATTCAAAAAGCGGAACTCCCCGACTATAAAAAGGTCGCTTCCATCTATGAGGCATATCAGGAGAATATTGAAGAGAACAATCTCGTTGACTTTGATGATCTGTTGATGCTCACCTATCAGATACTCGAAAAAGATGATGCCCTACGCAAAGAGACCAGTAACCGATATCAGTACATTATGGTGGACGAATACCAAGATACCAACGAACTGCAGTTCCGTCTGCTCGAACTACTTGCATCGGAACATCAGAACCTCTGTGTTGTCGGGGATGACGATCAGAGTATCTACAGCTGGCGAGGTGCGAACATACGCAACATTTTAGAGTTCGCAGACAACTTCAACACCTGCAAGACCGTAAAACTAGAGACCAACTACCGCTCGACCGAACCTATCCTAAAAGCGGCGAACACACTCATCGAGCATAACTCAACCCGACTTGGGAAAAAGCTCATCTCACACAAAGGGGATGGTCCAGAGGTTAAACTCCTTCATTCTCTCGATGAGTCGATGGAGGCAAAAGCGATCGCCCATGAGATCAAAGCACTCCTTAGCAAAGGGACAGACCCTGACGAGATCGCCGTACTTTACCGTATCAATGCACTCTCACGCTCTCTTGAAGAAGGCTTCAGTAAAGCGGGTCTTAACTTCAAGCTTATCGGCGGTATGCGATTCTACGAACGTGCCGAGATCAAAGATATCATCTCCTACTTCCGTGTCCTTGCCAATCCGCATGACGACTTCTCTTTGATACGTATTATCAACAAGCCTAAACGCGGTATCGGGAAAGCTTCTATTGAGAAGTTACAAAAAGCGGCGTTCGAGTCACAGCTTTCCCTTTACGGCTACATCCAAAAAAGCAGCAACGGAGAGCTACCGACGGTCATTAGTAAAAAGGTCGCCAACGCACTCAGTATGCTGGTAGAGGATATCGCTGTTTTGCAAACGGAACTCACTTCCGATATAGATAACTTCATCAATCTCTTCGAAGAGCGGATCAAACTGAAAGACCACTACGCCGCGATGGTCGACGGGATGGAGCGTATTATGAACATCGATGAGTTCTACGGGTACTTCAGGGATGCTATTGGCAAAAACCCCGAACTCACCCTCGATGCCTTTTTAAACGACATCTCCCTCCAAAGCGACCAAGACCAGATAGAGGAAGATGCCATTACCATCATGAGTATCCATGCGGCAAAAGGTCTGGAGTTCGAACACCTTTTTGTCATAGGGCTGGAAGAGGAGTTCTTCCCTCTGCTTGGAGAAGGATGCAATATGGAAGAGGAGAGACGGCTCGGATATGTCGCCATCACACGTGCCAAATCCGACCTGACGCTCAGTTATGTCGATAGCCGATTCTATAAAGGTCGCCGTAAGATGCTCGATAAGAGCCGATTCCTTGGTGAAGCCGGGCTCATTAACGATACGGCACTTAAGATCACCAAAAGTTCCGCATTTAAAAAAGGGGATCTGGTCAAGCACAAGATCTTCGGTATCGGCAGGGTGCAAGCAGCAACCAAATCCGGGAAAGAGTACAAACTTCTTATCAACTTCGGCGGGAACAAAAAAGAGATACTCAGCTCGTTCGTGCAGCCTATTTAGTAAGGAGTGAGAAATGAGAAATGAGGAGTTGTTGTATGTGTTGCTTTGCAACACTATTATTAATACAATAAAAACATTGCAGTACAATGTATACTGGCACTCCTACTTTCTACCTCCTACCTTCTCACTTAAACTCCAAAGGATTTCATTATGAACCGGCTTTTTGTGGTAAACAAACCGATCTTTAAAAGCTCCAACGGCTATATGGGGTATATCAAACGCAAGTACGGTACTAAAAAGGTCGGTTTCTCCGGTACGCTTGATCCTTTTGCAACAGGATGTTTGATCGTAGCGACAGGACAATACACCAAACTCTTCCAATACCTTGAAAAAACCCCAAAAAGCTACAAAGCCACACTCTGGCTGGGAGCGAACTCACCCTCTTTGGATATTGAAAATGTTGACAGCATTCAGGAGACCAAACCTTTTGAGCAGGAACAAATAGAAGCAGCACTCGCTTCACTCAAGGGGGAGTTGACCTACTACCCACCCAAATACTCTGCCAAAAAGATAGGTGGCAAACGTGCATATGAACTGATGAGAGAGGGTAAAGAGGTCACACTCAAGAGTATTTCCTCAACGATCCATGATATTAAGCTCATTAGCTACAACCACCCTTTTATCCATTTTGAAGCAACGGTAAGTGAAGGAACCTACATTCGAAGCCTTGGCGCGATGATCACCGACAAACTTGGTGTCGATGCCACTCTTAGCTCTTTGCACCGTGTCCATGAGGGGAAGTTCCGTTTTGAAAATGAAAAAGCACTAGACCCGCTTGAGCATCTTGCAATTTCCGAGAACCTCTACCTAGGCGACCATACATATCTGGAACTTGGGAAAAAACTCTATATCGATTATTTTCAGACCAAAGAGGATGGTATCTATTGGGTACGTACCGACAACTTCTTCAGTATCATCGAGATCGATGCAGGCGAGATTAAGTATAAACTCAACCGTATTTCACTATTCAAGGAGGATGCATGTTAAGCATTCATGCATATGCAAAGGTCAATATCTTCTTAAAGATCACCGGTTATGAAAATGGGTACCACACCCTGCTCTCACGCTTTATGCGTGTAGATGACCTCTATGATACCATTTTCCTTGTCGAAGGGACGTTCAAGGACTTTACCATTGAGGGGTGCGAGGGTGTACCGTTAGAGAGCAATACCATCTACAAAGCCTACCAAGCCCTCTTAAAGCCTTTCCCCAAACTAGCGGAGTTCTTTAAACACCATAAGGTCGTGGTCGAGAAACGTATTCCTTCTCAGGCAGGTCTTGGTGGTGGCAGTTCCGATGCGGGAGCCTTCTTACGTCTTATCAATACACTTTCTAAAAATCCACTCTCTACAGATGCATTGGCAAAACTGGGAAGTGGCATCGGAGCGGACGTCCCCTTCTTTGTCTACAACTACCCCAGCGCCAATGTACGAGGTTTCGGAGAGATCGTAGAGCCGTTTCATGAAACACCCCTTAAGCTGGAAATATCGACCCCCAATATCGGATGCGATACGGCAAAGGTCTATCAAACCTACCACAAATACCTCCTACGCACCCTTGACCCCTCCTCCTTCTTCGGATGGGACAATATGGACTCAGCAAGCCTTTTGAGACTGGTCAATGACCCCTTGGCTCTCAACGACCTCTATCCGGCAGCACTTGCCGCTTACCCGGAATTAGAAAAGTTAGATATGAAAGGGTGGTTCTTTAGTGGAAGCGGAAGTAGTTTCTTCCGTATTAAAGAGGCATAAAAAAAGCCTAAGGTACACAACGGTACCTTAGGCTTTAAAGGGTTCGTATCAGCTTACTGCAATACTTTTTGCTTTTCTGGACTCCTCTTTCTCTAATGTGATATAGAGACGTCCGTTCTCATATTTGGCATCGATCTTGTCCCGATCGATCCCTTCTGGTAGTACAAAGCTTCTGGAGATAAGCCCGAAGTTACTCTCACACAGATAGTAATCCTCTTTTTTCACTTCGTTCTTCATCTTACGTACCGCTTTGACCGTTAGAATATTATCTTCAACTTGAAGTGCTATATCCTCTTTTTTGACACCGGGAAGATCGATCTCGATACGGAAACCGTCACTCCCTTTTTTGGCAAGGTTGGCAAAAGGAAGGTGGCTTGCTACATTAGCAAAAGTCTCCTTGGCAACCTCAAGTCCTTTTTCAACTTTTTCTTCTACGGTATTGGCTACCTCTTTGGCTGTTTTGACTACATCCATTTTAGACCTCCTTCTCACTTTCTTTTATACACAAATAATTTTTGTGAGTGTTCGGTTGTAATATAACAAACAACGCACCTAACCCGAAGGGCGGCTTTGCCGTTTGCATTGTACCGGAGTGTTGTAAGCGAACACTCACCTCACTCAAAAATTTATTTAATTTCGATCTTTCTAGGTTTATTCTCTTCTTCTTTGAGCTTTGGAATGATCACTTCAAGCACACCGTCCTTACTCTCAGCTTGAATGTGATCTACATCAACCTTCTCAGGCAATGTAAAACTTCTGCCGAACTTCCCGTAACGGCTCTCTACTTTATAGTAATCATCCTCTTTGACCTCATCTTTATACTTTCTCTCTCCTGAGATAGTCAAGATATTATCTTCGGTCGTGATCTCAATATCCTCTTTTCTGATACCTGGAAGATCAACTTCAATATAGTAAGCATCTTCACTCTCTCTGGTATTGACGGATGGAACGAATGCTGTAATGTTCCCCTCTTCTTTGACCGCCGGATCGAACTGGCTCATCAAAGAGTGAAGCACTTCAAATCCCTTTCTGATATCCGGATCATTATATGGGTTGTAACGTGTAACTAACATCTTTGACTCCTTTAAACGACTTTTTTATTTCTACTGTTATTATAGACTATACCAGCCCGTTCGGGATGCTACCTAAGTAGCATCTTTTATTTATTTTCCGAAGAAATGATCTTGGATTTGAACTCTTTGAGTGCATTGGCAAGAGACTCAAAAAGTTTCTCCGCTTTATTCTTACCTCTGATCTCTTTTTGTACCGCTTCGATCTTTTCATGCAACATTTTATACGTTGTCTCGCTCTTACTGACGTATCCTAGCTTCTCCGCGACATCAAGCGCATCACTTGCCGCATCAAGATACTTCAATGCTCTTTCCTTATCCTCTTTGGCAATGCGTGATGCCGCTGCGATCAGGTCCGTACTCTCAAGAAGCGGGATCGGCACCACTTGTGTGACCTCTGTAAATGTACTAAGCGCAATATAGAGTACCTCTTTGGCTTTACCAAGCTTATTGTCATGTACATACTTTGCCGCCAATTTCAATGCATCAGGATACGATGCAAGCGGCAGACTGACAACGGTAATGTCTATTTCGCTCACAAGTGGCATCATCAACGCTCTTGCCTCTTGCACTTTTCCTTCATCCAATAGTTTCTGAACCGATCTTACCGCTTTTTCTACATCATCAGCCGTACCGACGAACTCCTGAACACGTATGACATTATCGATAGGCAGTAACTTCGGCGCATCTTTTGCCGCCATGATCACTTCAAGTTTTCCGATCGCCTTCTCAAGCGCTTCTGTCGCCTTCTTTGCATCTTTATGCTCCAATGCGAGTACGGCAACTTGTGCATACTTCAAAGACTCGATCGCCTCTTTTGCCAACTTTGTCTGCTTGCTTTTCGCATCCTCTTTGGCATTATTGATCGCAATACGGTTCACCTGACCAACGGTCGCATCTTTTGCCGCCTGCTCTTTGGCAATACCTGCCGTGCTTAATAGTAGTGACGCTGCAATGGTCGAAAGTAGTAGTTTTTTCATAATAAGACTCCTTATGTCTATAGGTTTTTGTTGTTCTGAAGTGATTATAGGAGTCTTGATTAAACGGGGTATGCAACCTAGGTTGCATTTTGAAGGATTGTCTTAAAAAAGGTTGATCTTCTCCAAAAGTCTGGTCGCATCCAGAATGCGTACCTCCTTATTCTTCGTCTCGATGCTTCCATCCTCTTTCAAGGCTTTGAGATGGCGCTCAACCACATGGCGTACCGTTCCTATGAGTTTGGCGATCTCTGTATTGGAGAGCCCTTGGATCAGCTTATATTTGAGTTTATTATTAGGGTCTAGATTTTGCAATAGAAGCTTGATAAGACGCTCGGAGGTCGAATAGAGCGAGAGGTCTGTCGCCAGCTCCTCCACATGACGCATCTGTTTTGCCAGATAGGGGAAGAACATACGGTTGAACGCTTCGTTGGTACGCAGAAGCGTACGCACCTCTTCAATAGGCAGCTGCATCACTTCAGACTCTTCGAGTGCCTCATACATCACATCGTGCGACTCACCGTCAAGCAGTACGATCGTATCGAACATATCTCCCTCACGCAAAATAAAGATCGTCTGCTCTTTCCCGTTCTCCAGATTCATCTGATAGTTCTTGATCTTCCCATGAAGGACAATGTAGAAGTAACGCTCTATCTCATCGGAGCTAAAAAGAGTCTCCCCTTTTTTGAAGGTCAAACGCTTCGTATAACGACTGATCTCATTTTGTACGGTAGGCTCTAGTGTCTGGAACGGATGGACGGTAACGGCTTGTTGCGACATGCTCTTTCCCCAATATTTAGTTTTTCATCCCTAATTCTATCTCATTCCACCCAAAGGTTCGGACAATATGCGAAAAAGTTTCATCCAACGGCGCTTCAATGTGTATCATCTGCTTGGAGAGGGGGTGTCTAAAATGCATCTCAGAGGCATGAAGCAGTAGCCGGTACATACCGTACTGCTCCCTGAAAAAGCGGTTATGCTCCCCTCTACCATGTTTGGTATCTCCTACGATATGGTGATGGATATGCTTCATATGCCGTCTGAGTTGATGCTTTCTGCCGCTCTTTGGCATAAGTCGCACCAAAGAGTAGCGTGCCGTCGCATAACGCCCTACCGCATACGGAAGCTCCACCGTTGCCAAACGCTGATAGAACGTCACCGCCTCTTGCACCTCCTTGGTGATCCCTTTCTCCTTTTGCGCTTTGGTATCGAGCATCTGCTTAAGCGGATGGTCTATCCTGCCACTTTGAGAAGTATAGCCGCGAACAACGGCAAGGTAGTGTTTTTCCACTTCATGCGAACGGAACGCCTGAGTCATCCTGCGTGCGTTCTCTTCATCCAGTGCAAAGAGCAGCACTCCCGATGTAGGTTTGTCGATACGATGCACAGGATAGACATACCGTCCGAGCATATCACGTACCTCTTGCAGGGCAAAACGTGTTTCATGTCTGTCTATAGGGGATCTGTGAACAAGAAGTCCGGAGGGCTTGTTCACTGCGACAAGCACCTCGTCTTGGTAGAGGATGGGTAACACTTAGAGGTGTATCCGCATCTGAGCGAAGGTATATTCACGCAAGAAGAACGGGTCGGTCACACCGATCTCTTTTGCCAGACCATCGGAGATAAGACGGTATGAGAGACTATACTTTGCATAGACCGCACCTTTCGGGATCGGGAACTTGTAGGCATTGGTGCTCTTTCCGTTCATACGGGTATCTTTTACACGTTTGACCGCCAAATGAGGAATGGTCGGCGACCCCTTCTCATCGACCCATTTACTACCCAGTATATACTCATTCGTCTTAATAGGCTTATCGTTCTTATCAAGGAATACCACACGCAAGATCACCTCTCTAAGTCCATATCCTGTAGGGATCTTATGCGGAGCATGGTTGGTCAGCTTGATAATAAAGTAGTTATCATCGACCATTCCTTTCATATCAAGATAGTCGTTCATGATATTACTGTTGTCGACACTTGCGAAACGGTGCTTTCTGACCATACGCTCTTTAGGTTTTTTACCCTTATAGGCGAAGTTAGAGGCATAGCCTTTCTTCTTTTTACTCATATGGCAATCTTTACACCCCTCTTCACGTTTCTTGAAGGTATCATACTCCTCTCCTGTCGCATAGACCTCCACCCCATGCTCGTTTTTCGCACTGTAATGACATGCAAAACAGAGTGTCGGCTTGTCTCCGACAAAATGGTCGCGCTGTGCGGTTTTATGGTATGGAGAGACCGCATCGTCGAACGGACCGAACATCGTTCCTTGCGGACCGAAGGTAATACTGTTCATCCCCTGTGAACCAACACGCTTGTCAAGATGGATCTTATCGACATTGTGGCAGACGATACAGTTGATCCCGTTCTTCATCGTTTTATTATTGAGCATCTGATGAAAATCTTTCTTCGCATCTTTGTCATCAAAGAGCAGTGCAACCTTCTCTTCATCGCTCACTTCCGCTTTTGCCAATCTAGGATTGTGACACTTTGCACACTCGACCTTCACTTCATCCAGTATCAGTGTGGGATTCTTTCTTACGATGAACTCCAGCGATTTCTTAAAAAGATCGTTCTTGCTGAAGTGGGAGTTCGAGTGCCTTGATGTCTCCCATTTTCGCGAGATCTCCTGATGGCACGCCTCACAGTTCTTGTTCGACTGCCACTTCTTATCGAGCTGTTGTGCCGATACCGCTGAAACATATGGTGGCATCAGCAATATCGCTGCCGTTAAAATCCATTTCATCTCCATAGACTATCTCCTTTATATCTCTAGGTTAATCTTACTACAATTCAACTTTGAGAAAATCCAAAAAAGCGGCGGAGTATGCTATAATCCATTCAAAAAAGGTTTGACGTGTCCATCAATATCGTTGCACAGAATAAAAAAGCCAGACATGACTACGAAATACTCGAAAAGTTCGAAGCGGGTATCGTACTACTTGGAAGTGAGGTTAAAGCCCTTCGTGCCAAACGTGCCAACCTCAATGATGCATTTTGCCGTTTTATCAAAGGGGAACTCTTCCTGATGAACGCCCATATCGCGGAACTTGAGACAACGAACAGACACTTTAGCCGTGACAGTAGAACCCCTCGAAAACTGCTTCTGCACAAAAAAGAGCTTCTAAAACTGCACAACAAGGTACATAAGGACGGATTGACCATCGTCCCTTTGATGATCTACTTCAATGAAAAAAATCTTGCAAAGGTCTCGATTGCCATTGCAAAAGGGAAAAAACTACACGATAAACGTGCCGACCTGAAAGCCAAAACACTCGATAGAGAGGCAAAAGCGGCTATGAAGCACCGCTCCTACTAAGCCCTCTTCGCACGATGTGCCGCGAACTCTTCATAACGGGAGCGGCGCATCTTTGTAAACACTTCCCTACGTGCCTCTCTTCTCTTTTTCAGCCGTATGAACGCACTAGGTTCATAACTGCGAAGCGCTCTAAGCTGTTGATATGCCGGTAGCCGTTTGTAGCCGATAATACGGTAGATCGCCATACGTGTCTGCTTGACCAGCCAACGGAACATACGCCGAATGGGAATATGAAACAACTGCTCCATCACCCAGTCAAATATCGAGACAGCATAGGCGATCCAGCGGTAAAGACGCATGATGGTCGAACGCAGATAAGGTATACGCTCCAACCATCCAAGCAGCCACCCGAAAATGACCACATCGATAATAGGAGCAAGCCAGCTTCCCCACAGATAGTCGGTAAAAAAACGTATTACCCCGCTTCCAAACTGCAAGAAGAGTGCCAAAAAGAAGCTCCATATCTTCGCAAAGATCACTTTAAGTGCCAGCACCTTTCCCATGAACTTCGCTACGATCGCCATTGAGGAGAGGCTCATTAGAAGTGTTACGGCTTTGTTAAAGAGCGATACCTTCATAAAGAGCCCCTTGATGTAATTCAAAAGACGCTTGATATCGGACATGATATGGTCAAGAAAATGTACCTTGAGGTGGTATGTAAATACCTTCTCGATCAAATAGCGTTTTGTCAAACCTGTTGCAGAGAGAACGATCATTCGTTTGGCGAAGACCTTAAAGACAAACTTCCCCTTGACAAGGAAAAATCCGGTAACAAACGCTATCGTATACTCTTTGGCAAAAGCATAAAGGTGCTGCCACTTCTCTAAAAGATAGGCTTGAAAAGGATCGACAAGCCATACAACAAGCACCAAAAGCAATGTTAACGCATTGAATATCCAAAACCACTGAGGATGCTTTCCCATGCTATCTCCCCAGTGCTCTCTTTATTCTCCGGTAGAGCCGCTTTAGACGGGTAACAAAACGGCTCTCTTTTGAAAAATAACGTGCCTTGATAAGTTTGATGCGAACTTTAAGGCTCTGTTTGACCTTTGAAAGGCGTGCTATGGTCTGTGTATATATCTCAAGCGCTTTGATCCATCTAACCGCTGCCATAAGCTTCTCATAGAGCCACTTGAACCATCTAAAACGCATAAGCTTCTGCTCCGTAACACGGAACATCCAGAACGTGAATGCCGCAATAGGGATCTTGGTCAGATAGAGCATCATCCCAAAAAGCACCTGTCCGCTGACAAAAAGCACTCCCGCATAGATACCTAAAAGCTCTACGAACACCAACATCACCACAAAGATCACCAAGATCATAGTGCCGTTCATACGCTTCAATCCACGCTCGATCTTTTTCAAGATACGCAAACGGTGGATATAGGTATATATCGGCTTGGCAAGTCCTTCCCATACTATCTCTTCGAAGAGAATAAACAGAAGTACGAAAAAGAGTTGTATAAGTGTAATAAGTCGCTGTTTGATACGTTGTAGCATGATACCCTTCCCTCTGTCATCATTAGGTGTCATTATATCTAAATCTGTATGGTTTCAGTGTTATGGTTCGTTATAATGGAATATAAATGGGGGATATATTTAAACAGGGAGAATCCCTGTAGGTATCCCACATGGGGATACGGAGAGGAGAAGAGATTACTTTCTTCTAAGCTCTTTAATACGTGCCGCTTTACCTTTAAGCTCTCTAAGGTAGAAGAGTTTCGCACGTCTAACACGACCACGTCTAAGTACTTCGATGCTCTCGATAGACTCAGAATAGAGAGGGAAGATTCTTTCAACACCAACAGAGTTAGCACCGATCTTTCTTACGATGAACGTTCTACCTGTCCCTTGACCTCTAATAGCGATACAAAGACCTTCGTAGTTCTGAACTCTGGTCTTGTCACCTTCTTTAATTCTTACTGCAACTCTGAGCGTATCACCAGCTCTGAATTCAGGAACACTTTTACCTTCCAACTGCGCTTTTTCAAAGCTTTCAATGTATTTATTTCTCATCTGTTATACCTTTTTTGTATAAGTCTGGCCGGAAATACTTCGTTTTGCACAAAGCCAACCCTCTTTTTAAGTCCGTGATTCTACTATGATTACCCTTTAAAAATTCTGAAATCACTTCATTTCCCTCATAATTGTTCGGTTTTGCAAATGAAGGGGCTTCCAGCAAAGGGGATTCAAAGCTCTCAACACTTAACGAATCACTGTTCCCCAGCACTCCGTCAATGTTACGGCTTACAGCATCACAGACCACCATACTCGCCAACTCTCCGCCTGTAAGAATGTAATCACCAATGGAAAAAAGCTCATCGGCATGCATCTCGATAATACGCTCATCGATCCCTTCGTAACGACCGCTCACAAGAACCAGATGGGACTTTGTCGCCAAACGTTTCGCATCGTTCTGCTTAAAGGGTTTTCCTACCGGTGTCATAAAGACGATATGCGCCTGAGGTGAATCGGCTTTGATAGAGCGTATCGCATCATCAAGAGGCTGTGGGGTCATCAACATACCCGCACCACCACCGATCATCGGCGCATCGACACGGTTATGTTTATCAGTCGTAAAATCTCTCGGGTTACAAAAATCGATACTTAGACGTTTCTCTTCAATGGCACGTCCTAAGATGCTACCGTGAAAATAGCCTTCGATCAATTGGGGGAAAAGGGTCAGAAATGTAAAGCGCAATCTCTTAACTCGCTTCCAGTACATCTTTGGCATCTTTGACACGAATGATCTTCGCATCGGTATCCGCCTCGATGATATACCGGTCTATATAAGGGAGGAGAAACTGCTTTGGCATACCCTCTTCGACCAATGCCTCATCGGTACGGATAAAGAGGTAATCCACATCCGCCATCCGTTGTATCTCCTCTACTTTTCCAAGAAGCATCTCATCTTCACGTACCTCACAGCCGATAATATCGAACCAAAAGTGCTCTCCTTCATCAAGATGACAAAGTGCTTTGGTCTGATCTTCATCCGCATAGAGTTTGACATTGGTCAGACGTTTAGCCGCATCGATACTCTCAAAGCCGCTAAAACGTACCGTTCCACGTTTTAAATTGATATCGGAGATGGTCAACTCGCCACGGGAGCTTTGAAATGTCGCACCTTTTTTGAACTGTTCTGGAAAATCTGTATGAAGATGGAACTTCAGGTCACCCCAAAGTCCTACGGTTCGCCCGATCTGGGCAATGAAGAAACGCTCGTTAGCCATCGATCAATCCACGGCTTTTACGTTGACACGGTAGTTATTCCCGCCTTTGGCCTTACAGCCGGAGATAACGGTCTTGATCGCATTGATCATCTTTCCCTCTTTTCCGATGAGTTTACCGACATCTTCACTGTGTGCGTAGATGGTGATCTCATCGAAGCCTTCATCCATAGGCTCGATCTCGATAGAGATCATCTCAGGATGGTTTACCAACAATGTGGTATAGGCTTGAAGGAAATCCGTTACCATAAGGTCTTATTTCTTACCTGCAAGTCTTTTTACAGTTGGGCTCATTTGTGCACCAACAGAAAGCCAGTAGTTCAATCTCTCTTCATCAAGAGTCAACTCTTTGTTCGCAGATACTGGATTGTAGTGACCGATAGACTCGATCCAACCACCATCTCTTCTCTTTCTGCTGTCTGTTACTACGATTCTGTAAAACGGCTTTTTCTTTCTACCCATTCTTGTCATTCTGATCACTGTCATTGTTTTTCCTTAAATTTTTAGTTTCTATTCTTTCGATACTCGTGCCGGAGGATCAACACCGTATCTGCTGCACAAGTCCTGACAACTGCCTTTTAATGACTCAACGCACTCATCAAGACTTTTGGAACGCGATTATACCCAAACCTTGTTTAAGATTTTATAAAATGGTTTGCCTATCGTTTAAAACATAGGCAAACATCTATGCTATCTAGGCATGCCAGGGAATCCGCCTCCGCCTTGCATCTGTTTCATCATATCCTGCATCTGCTTCATGCCGTTCTTTCCTGAGAGTTTCTTCGCCAGTTTCGCTGCTGATTTGAACTGCTTGAGCACACGGTTCACCTGTACCTGATCAAGCCCTGCTCCCGCTGCGATACGGCGCTTACGCATATTGTTGAGCAGATCGGGGTTCTCACGCTCTTTGGGTGTCATGGAAGCGACCATCGCTTTGATCATCTTGATCTCTTTGGAGTTCTCCAGGTCCATATCGCCGATCTGCTTTGCCATATTCCCCATACCCGGGATCATGCTCATAAGCGATTTCATGCTTCCGAGCTTCTTCATCTGCTCCATCTGATCAAGGAAGTCGTTGAAGTTGAACTGCCCCTTCTTGATCTTCTGGGTCATACGCTTTGCTTCTTTGGGGTCGATAGCGGCTGCCGCTTTCTCTGCAAGGGACTCGACATCCCCCGCACCCATCAGACGGCTCACAATTCGGTCTGAAATGAACTGCTCAAGATCAGGCATCTTCTCACCCGCACCGATAAAGCGTAGTGGCACACCGACTTGCTGAGTAAGTCCGAGCGCGACCCCACCTTTGGAGTCACCGTCGAACTTGGTCAAAATAACACCCGTAATACCGATCTTCTCTTTAAAGGTCTGTGCCGTACGTACCGCATCCTGCCCCGTCATGGCATCAGCCACATAGAAAAGTTCATCAGGCTGTGCCACCTTCTTGATACGTGCGAGCTCATCCATAAGCTCATCATCGATCGCCAAACGTCCGGCGGTATCGATCAGCACGACATCATAAAGCTCATCTTCGGCTTTCTTCAGACCGCGTTTAACGATCTCTTCGGGAGTTGCGTTCTCATCGGCTACCAGATCGACATCGATCTGAGAAGTGATCTGTTTAAGCTGCTCGACCGCTGCCAAACGCTGAAGATCCGCGGCAATGACAAGCACCTTTTTCTTCTTCTGCTCTTTGAGGAAATAGGCCAACTTCCCTGTTGTGGTCGTCTTACCCGAACCTTGCAGACCGATCATCAATACAACGGTCGGCGGTTTGGAAGCGAAAGTAAAGCCTTTGGGTGCGCCCTCGATGGTCAGGATATCGGTCAACTTGCTCTGGAGTGCGGCAAGGAAGTTATCTTTCCCTACCCCTTTGACCTTGGTCTCTTTCTCTACGGAGGAGATCAGGTCTTTTACCACTTTATGGTGCACGTCAGCTTTAAGCAGTGACTTCTTCAGCTCGGTCGTCGCCTTTTTCAGTGCCTTCTCATCATCATGGAAACGGATCTTTCCAATGGCATTTTTAAAACTGTCGGTTAATGTATCGAACATCTTCTACCCTGTGTGTTAAAATTTCGATGCCGCGCTGTTATACGCTACACCCTTTATGCTTCCTTTAGAAGCCAATGAATGACGTGATTTTACCCAATTTGGGCTTACACCGCCGTTACCATCATAGCTGGCTATTTATAGCGCGCGATATCCTTAGGCTCTTTGGCTTCAAAGAGATAATCAAATATCTTCATCTTTGCCGAGTGGAGTAAAATGCGCTTAGACTGCGTACGACTACCGTACTGTTCATCGCCGACGATCGGATGCCCTACGTGTGCGGCATGCAGACGTATCTGATGGGTTCGTCCCGTTTTGATCTCGATGTTCACTTTCGACTTCTTCCCCTGTACCTCTTCAGGCTTAATAAGCGTATATGCCTTTTTCCCGCGCACAGGGTCGATCATGGAGAAGGCCTTTCCCTTCTTGATGGTATGGATCGGCTCATCGATCTCGATGGGTTCATAGACCACCCCCTCGACCCATGCGACATAGTGCTTCTCAACCCTGCGGTTCTTGAACTCCTTGATCGCCTTTTCAATAAACTCATGGTTTTTCCCCAACAAAAGGACACCGGAAGTATCTCTGTCAAGGCGGTGCAGCAGCTCTGCCCCTTCAATAGCATCTTGAATATCATAACTGTCGACTTGTGCGGGCTTATTGACCGCAATGATATTCTCATCCTCATAGAGGATCTCAATATCTTCAGGGTATTCGATACGAAACTTCGTATCCGTACTGATCTCCGCTCTGGCGATCTTGACCTGCTTATCTCCGACATAGACCAACCCTCGGTCGATCAACTCTTTTGCTTTTTTATTAGAGAGCCCTTTTTGCTCCGCTAACACTTTATATGCTTTTTCTCTTGCCATTGTTTCCCTTTATTCTACTATCTCTTCTTGCCACTTCTTAAATGCTTCCGTCCAAGGAAACACCAATAGCTTGACCTTACTGCTCTGTCCTGACTTCAAGACGATCTCACCCTTGGGTACTTTGAATGTCTTGGAGAGGAACTTTATCAACTCTTTGTTCGCAGCACCTTCGACCGCAGGCGCTTTAATACGTACTTTGATCGCATCTTCTCCGTACACTTCACACCATGCATTCTTACTCGCACCCGGTTGTGCTTTGATACGAAGATGCACCATCCCATCTTTTACCTCATAATACATCTTCTATGCTCCTTATGATCGGTTCAAGATCGACACGGCTCTTTAGACGTGTTGGTTTTAGTATACCATACGATATCATACGTCGGGAGAGGGAGGATGCCTCTACCACACTGATCCCCTCAACTGCTTCAAAAATGTCACGCTGGTTGAAGTAGTGTGGGCCGGAGATGATACGACATCCGAACTGTGCCGCTTCTGCCGCATTGTGCCCGCCTACCTCAACGAACGATCCTCCTAGTATCACCAAGTCGCTCAAAGCATACATATCGACAAGAAGGCCCATCTTGTCAATGAGTACCATTTGACTTTCAAACGTTTCCGCATCCGAAAAGCGATGCCAACTTCTTCCCGTCTCTTTCGCTTTTTTTGCAACCATATCCGCAACCTTGTCAAAACGCTCCGGATGTCTGGGGACGATCAGAAGCTTTGCTTCAGGAAAATGTGTAACAAAGGAATCAAACGCATCGAGTATCAATGCCTCCTCCCCTTCATGGGTACTGGCAGCACAAACGACCAATCCTTCGGGTTTGGGGTAGTGCTTTAGAGGCTGAGGCAACTGTGCGAGCTTGATATTCCCCGTTACAAAGACATTTTGAGCCCCCAGTTCCTTTAAGCGCATGCTATCTAGCTTCGTTTGGGCATAGACCTCATCGATATGACGGAATATCGCACGGTACAGCCATGCCATCCGGCGATACTTCGGAAAAGAACGGTCACTCATACGGGCATTTATCAGTACTGTTTTTGCACCTTTTTTTTGTGCAAGTGCAAAGAGCAGGTACCAAAACTCCGCCTCCATGACCACAAGTATCTTCTGTGGACGTACCCATCCGAATAATAACGTCTCGAACGGCAGATAGCGGCTCTGTACCGTATAGCCCAAGATCACGGATCTGCCTGATTGTGTTGTCGTACTCATCCGAAGCAGATGCTGAGGCAATGCTTCAACAATAGGTCTGATCGCCCTCGCCTCCCCAAAACTACAGGAGTGGAACCAGACACCCCCGCCTTCCAAAGGCGGATTTCTCCATAGAAAAAATCGTGCAGGTATCGATTCCCGATACTTTGCTTTAAATGAGAGAAAAATAAGAAAAGGAAGTGCGATAAGATAGATCAGAATAGAGACAATAGAGTATAGATAGAAAAACAATGCAACCGCCTTCATAAATAGAGCGGCGCTTCCGCACCACTCGCTACATGCCGAAGGTGACGTAGTTACGCTTCAGCTGTCTCCGTCTCAATGTAGAGGATACGTCCACAGTGAGGACAGTTAACGATCTCTTCACCTTTGATCACTTCAGCATAGGTCTTGTCGTTCAGTTTCATATAACAGCCGTAACACGCCTGTTTTTTCACCGGTGCAACAGCAGTGTTCCCCGCCCATACACGGATCTTCTCATAGAATGAAAGAACTTTTTGCTCTATCTCCTGACTAAGTGCCTGTCTCTTCATAAAGAGCTCTTCTTTGGCTTTTTCGATCTCCGCTTTCTCCGCTGCGACCTCTTCGTTCACGGCATTGAACTTCTCTTGAAGCTCTGCAAGCTTCTCTTCAACCTCTTTAAGCAATGCTCTTTTGGTCTCATTGATCGTTTGAAGTCTTTCGATCTCTTCATTGGCGAACTTCATCTTCTCTTTGGCGATATCTTCTTCCAAAGAGAGTGCTTTCATCTCCTTTTCCGTAGAGATCTCTTTGGCTTTTTTTGCATTTGCCGCCAACTGCTCGTTCAAAAGTGTCAACTGCTCTTCGAAGGCTTTTATCTTCTCTTCGTTCTCGGCGATATCATTCTTTAGTGCATCCAGCTCAGCCTGAGCCGCATCGATCTTCTTCTGTGCCTTTGCGATCTTCTTGTCCGCCGCTTCCAGCTGTGGGATATAGCTATCGATCGCTTTGTCGATTTTAGAAAGCTCTATAAGCTCTTTTAGGTGTTTGTTCAATCTCGATCCTTTAGGAGGTTTTGAGGAATTTTAAAGTGTTTCAAAATGAAACGGATTTTTAGAATTCGCAATTATAGCCAAAATAGGTAAAACTTTCAATTCTTCCAAGAGTATCTCGGCAAAAAAACGCTCACTTTCATAGTGACCTATCTCTACCATCATCAACTTCTCACTCAGTGCTTTCATTGCATCGTGGTACTTGATATCCCCGGTTAAAAAGCAGTCTGCGTTCACTTCGTCAATAAGCGAGGCCCCCGCTCCCGTGGTCATTGCAATAGAACGGATAGTCTCTTTTTTTCCGATGACTTTAAGTGTGGGAAGGTCCAGTTTCTCTTTAATGTGCATAAGCAGGTCATGGTAGTTCCATTCTCCTTCAGCTTGACAGATAAAAGGAACCTCCTCTTTCAGCGTAAATCCAAGTACTTTTTCAAATACATAGCGGTTCAGATGGGTTTGGTCGAAGTTGGTATGCATCGCAATAAGCGACTGCTTTTTCAAAATAAGCTTCTCTATGAGATTGGCAGGGTACTTCGCAAGATCAAGCTGTGCTAATTTCCCAAAGATCAATGGATGATGCACCACGAACAGTGTCCTCTCCTCAGCCTTTTCGATCATCTCCTCATCAATATCAAGAGAGACAACGATCTGCGAGACCTCACGGCTCATATCACCGACGATCAGACCTGAGTTGTCCCATTTTTCCTGGAGTTCAAAGGGGCTGATGTTATCTAAATGATTATAGATCTCTTGTAAAAGCATATAATAACCTTCTTTCTTCAAATGTAGTAGGTCGTATTGCCCTCAATACGACATAAGATAATTTGCCTATTTAATAGTATGCCGTATTCAGGGAATACGACCTACGCATTCACCCTTGCATTTCTCTCCTCTTCCTGCTCTTTATAAAGCTGTGCACATCCAATAGCAAGCTCTCTTACCTTCAAAATATAGTTCTGTCTCTGCGCCTGGGAGATCGCTTTTCTCGCATCAAGCACGTTAAAGGCATGAGAAGCTTTCATACACTCATCATACGCTGGAAGCGGCAATCCTTTTTCAAGACAGAGCTTGCACTCTTCGCTGGCATCATCGAAGTGTCTAAAGAGCTTCTCTACCGTAGCCACTTCAAAGTGGTACTTACTGAACTCATACTCGCTTTCTTTATGTACATCGGCATAGGTGGTCACCTCATCACCGTTACGGTTCCAGACAATATCAAAGACACTCTCAACCCCTTGCAGATACATTGCCAGACGCTCCGTACCATAGGTAATTTCAACCGCTACAGGGTCACACGCAATACCACCTACCTGCTGGAAGTACGTAAACTGTGTTACTTCCATCCCGTCAAGCCAAACCTCCCAGCCAAGTCCCCATGCACCCAAGGTCGGGGACTCCCAGTTGTCCTCTACAAAACGTATATCATGCTCTTTAAGGTTAAGTCCCAGATACTCCAGTGACTTGAGGTAGAGCTCTTGAATGTTGTCAGGGCTTGGCTTGATGAGTGCCTGAAACTGATAATACGCACCTAGACGGTTTGGGTTCTCCCCGTAACGTCCGTCTGTCGGACGGCGGCTTGGTGCCACATAGGCAGTTGACCACGGCTTGGAGTCAAGGCTTCTTAGAAGCGTTGCCGGGTGGAAGGTCCCTGCACCTGCGGGAATATCGTACGGCTGGACAATATTACACCCCTGCTTGGCCCAGAACTGCTGAAGTTTAAGTAGTAGTTCGCTAAAAGTAATTGCGTCTTTGTTCATGCTTTCTCTTTTTATTTGGATTTCTCGGTAGATTCGGTTTTTACCACAAATAATGGTCAAAATCCAATGTACCATATTATCGGGATGCGGGCGATCAACGGAAGTGCCTGTAGGGCATCCCGACCTACAGTATTTACAGGATCACTTCAATTTCAGAAGAGTCTAGCTCCACCTTTTTCGCTTTGGAGATCCTGTCTTCCTGAAGCTTCACTCTGAGTTCATCATCCTGCAGTGCCATGATCTGAATGGCAAGGTAAGCGGCGTTGACCGCTCCGGCTTTACCGATGGCAAGTGTTCCCACAGGCATACCCGCTGGCATCATTACTGTGGAAAGGAGTGCATCCTCCCCTTTGAGCGGGCCACTCTCCATAGGCACACCAAGAACCGGTTTGGTCGTTGTAGCTGCCAAAGCACCTGCGAGGTGTGCTGCCATTCCCGCAGCAGCGATGAATACCTGTGCACCCTTCTCTTCTGCATTTTTAATGTAGTTCTTGGTTCTCTCAGGACTTCTATGCGCTGAAGAGATGATCAGCTCATACGGTACACCGAACTTCTCCAAAGTCTTTGCACACTCTTCCATAATTGCGTAGTCACTCTTACTTCCCATTACGATCGATACGAATTTCACCTGTTTTTCCTTCTTAAATATCTAATTGGTCTTAAATACATACATCAACCCAAACTTCTGGGTTCATGTCTATATTCGAAGTCAAAGACGGGTTTACCCGTCACATTTAGGCTCCATGCTCATCGGCGTGGAGTCCTCTTTGAGTCCTTTTTTCTCCAACGCTTCATCGATCTTTCTTCTAAGAATGGTATAGCCCGGAAGCGTTGTAGGGAGCATGATCTCATTAAGATCACCGCTATGTACACACTCCTTTTCTTTACCCTCTTTGGTGAGGATCTTCTTGAAGGTCAGCCAATACTGTCCTGCTACCTCATCGATCTTGCCGATCTCATTGTCGACCAGATCGACCGTTGCACCTACCGGCAGTACGATCTCGACACTGTCACCGACACAGGTTTTATCTTTACATTTCCATGTCGTTCCCGCTTCATTGACCAATCCTGCTACCTGATGGGTTCCGTACTGAATGGAGAAGCCGTGAGACTCCGTATCGTTTCTCTCGAACGGTCTTGAGACAAGGTAGGCATCGGTAAAGCCACGGTTTTGTGTTGTACCCAGTTCTCTTTGATAACGCGAAGGCTCGAAATCATCCGCATAGAAATCATCGATAGCGTGGCGATATGCTTTGGTCACGACCCCCGCATAGTACGGCGACTTGGTACGCCCTTCTATTTTAAGAGAGTCGATCACCCCGCTGTCAAGGATCTCGTTTATATGAGATGCCATATTCATATCTTTGGCATTCATGATGTAGGTACCGATCCCCTCCTCTTCATCAAGACGGAAGGTCGTTCCCGTTTCAGGATTGTGTGCATAGACCTCATATGGGAAACGGCAGTCATTTGCACAGCTTCCGCGGTTGGGTACACGTCCGGTCTGAAGTGCAGAGATCAAACAGCGCCCTGAGTAGGCAAAACACATCGAACCGTGTACAAAGACTTCCAGTTCCATATCCGGCAGATGGTTTTTAATGGCTTCACAGTCTTTGAGACTGATCTCACGTGCCACGATGATACGCTTGACCCCAAGGTCGTAGTAGACCTCCGCATCCATCGCGTTCATGACATTCGCCTGAGTCGAGAGGTGTACGGGAATATCGGGCGCGATACGGTGTGCGATCTTCACCACCCCCGGGCTTGAGACGATGAGTGCATCAGGATTGAGCTCTGCGATCTTGGCGATGTGGTTCTCATAGAGCTTGATCTGGGAGTTGAACGGAAACGAGTTGACCGTCGCATAAACCTTCTTACCACGCGCATGGGCATACGCAATCCCCTCTGCAAAGGAGTCCATATCGAACTCTTTTCCTGAACGGATACGAAGTGAAAAGGTACTCGTACCCCCATAGACGGCATCGGCACCATAGTTGAGTGCGATCTTCATCTTTTCAAGATTACCAGCCGGTGCTAAAAGTTCTACTTGATTTTCCTGTGTCATTGTATTCCTGATCTCTATGATTAAATGACACTTATTTTACCCTATTAGTAGTAAAGAACAGGTTTTATGATAAAATTACTCTCATGAAAACAACACGAATTGATCTGCACAACCACACCACCCGCTGTAATCATGCCGAGGGTACTGTAGAAGCGTATGTCCAGCGTGCTATTGAACTTGGCATCGATATCTACGGTTTCTCAGAACATGCTCCAATGAACTTTGACGAAGGGTATCGTCTCTCTTTTGATGAGATGGATGCTTATGAGAATGATATTCTGGCACTCAGAGAAAAATACAAAGACCAGATCGATATCCGCTTGGGCTATGAAGTGGACTGGCTGCCCGGGCACATGGATGAACGGGTACTGAATGCCGATGTCGACTACCTCATCGGTTCGGTACACTTCATCGACAAATGGAGCTTTGACAACCCTGAGTTCATCGGCAGCTGGGAAGAGCGTAATGTAGATGAGATATGGGAAGCCTATTTTGAAGCAACCGAGGCAATGGCAAAATCAGGTAAATTTGATATTGTCGGACATTTTGATCTTATCAAGGTCTTTAAGTATTTGCCTAAAAAAGATGTGCGACTGCTTGCTAAAAATGCCCTTAAAGCAATCAAACAGAGCAATATGGTACTGGAGATCAATACTGCAGGACTGCGTAAACCCATTGGTGAACTCTACCCTTCCCGTCCATTATTGGAAGAGGCGTATGCGTTGGATATTCCTATCACATTCTCATCTGATGCCCATGCGATCAATCAGATCGGGTTTGCCTATGAAGAGGCGCTTAGAGCGGCAAAAGAAGTCGGATATACCAAGGCGGTCGCTTTTCAATGCCGGGATCAAAAATTGATTAATTTTTAATCAATTTCCGTGGAGAAGATTAAAAAGATTGTGGCTATAATGTAGAGACAAATTTTTAATCAGGAGAATTACATATGGGTAAATTCGTTAACAACATCGATGAGTTTTTTAAGTTTTGCGAGGAGAATGAGGTTGAATTCGTTGACCTTAGATTTACAGATATCAAAGGGGCATGGCACCACCTGACATACAGAATGAGCGCGGTCAACAGAGAAAATCTTGAAAACGGTTTCCCTTTTGACGGTTCATCTATTGACGCATGGCAGCCGATCAATGAGTCTGACATGATCCTCAAGCCGGATGTCCCAACAGCATTCCTAGACCCATTCACGGCAGACTCTACTATTATTGTATTCTGTGATGTTTATGATATCTATAAAGGTGACCTCTACGAGAAGTGTCCGCGCTCCATTGCCAAAAAAGCACTCAAACACGCTGAAGAGATCGGTGTTGCCGATGCTGCATACTTTGGTCCTGAGAACGAGTTCTTTATCTTTGACCATGTTGAATTTACAGACAATATCAATGAAGCAGGATACAGAGTAGACTCGGAAGAGGGTGAGTGGAACGATCCTTCAAGATTTGACGATATCGGCAATATGGGACACAGACCAAGAACCAAAGGCGGTTACTTCCCAGTACAGCCGACAGACTCCATGGTAGACCTTCGTGCCGAAATGATGCTTCTTCTTGAAGAGGTAGGTCTTGAAGTTGTTCTTGGACACCACGAAGTAGCGCAGGGGCAAGGTGAGATCGGTATCGTATTCTCCGACATCATCGGTGCAGCGGACAATGTACAAAAGTACAAATATGTGGTTAAAATGGTAGCGCACCTCAACGGTAAAACAGCAACATTCATGCCTAAACCGCTCTTCGGGGACAACGGTAACGGTATGCACGTACACCAGTCCCTCTGGAAAGACGGAAAGAACCTCTTCTACAAAGAAGGAAACTACGGTAACCTCTCTGAAATGGCTATCCACTATATAGGCGGTATCTTCAAGCATGCTCCTGCGGTCGCAGCGTTCACAAACCCAAGTACAAACTCTTACAAAAGACTGATCCCGGGATTTGAAGCACCAAGCATTCTCACTTACTCAAGCCAGAACAGATCAGCTTCATGTCGTATCCCGTATGGTGCAGGAGAGATGGCTACTCGTATCGAGATGAGATTCCCTGACTCAACCGCATGTCCTTACCTTGCATTCGCGGTAATGATGCTTGCAGGTCTTGACGGTATCAAGAACAAAACCGTTCCTGTCGGTCCGATGGATGAAGACCTCTTTGAACTTACTCTGGATGAGATCCGTGATAAAGGTATCCCTCAAATGCCACACACACTTCGTGAAGCACTTGAAGGTCTTATTGCCGACAACGACTTCCTCAAGCCGGTATTTACCGATGAGATGATCGACACATACCAGCACTATAAGTTTGAAACTCAAGTTTGGCCGGACGAGTCCCGCCCGACAGCGTTTGAGTTCAAATCGACTTACTCTTGCTAAGTTCTCTTCCCGGGCTTTGGCTCGGGAGTTTTTTCTCTTCTTTCATTGTTTCCTCTTTTATCTCTTTTTCATACTTTGATCCAATCTTTTTTATTAGTATAGCCTGTATATCATTTTTTAATAAGGACATAAAATATCCATTCCAACATATCTTTATTATCAATGATTGCGAAGTTTATATGTGAAAAGAAAGAGAGATCAAAGACCGGGACTTTAGTCCCGCTGATCCCTATGGAGTAAAATTTAGTGTTTTGAAGCAGCAAACAGATCCTGTTTCTTCTCTTTTTTAAAGAAGGTAAAGTATGCCCACAGTATGGTACCGTAACCAAAGATAGAGAGGAACACCACACCGACCGTAACGGCTTCGAACATCTCCTTATAGGCAAAAGTATCGGGGATCATATGTACCAAGATAATGGAGAGTGCCCCTTTCATCCCTGAAAATGTCAAGATGAACCATCCCTCTTTGCCTACAGGTTTGATCGTATCGATCTTCTGACCGAAGAAAGCGAACTTTGCCATCATCAATGCACGGATGATGGTCGTAACGGCAAACATCGTCAATATCTCGACACGGTACTCCCAAAGTTTATGCGGTTCAACCATCTCCGCCAATGCAAAGAAAATAACGACCGCTGCAATATAGCCGAACTCTTTTGCCATCTCGTAGATGTACTCCATACGCTCTTGCGTGGTGGTCATAAAGCCGCTTAGGCGCAACTTGTCCAAAAAGTCCTTGCTCTTTTTTAGACGGATATGCTCCAGATCATCATCGATCCACGCTTTGGTCGCAATAACGGCAACGATAAGGGTCAAGATACCGCTGACATGGAAATGTTCGGCTAATACATAAGCTCCGTACGCCTCTACCACGAAACTAAAGAGCTCTCCTCGCTTATCGGAGTAGAGTTTCATCACAAGATAGGTCAGGTAGCCGATCGCCAGCCCCAGCAGGGTACTGACCCCAAAGACACGCAGGGCATCCATCCCTGCACTTGCTGCATCGATATGCCCTTGTAACATCCATGGCAAGCCGATATAGAAAAAAGCGATGACCGCCGTGGCATCATTACCTAGAGACTCCCCTTCAATGAGTACCTTGATATCGTGTCCTATACCCTGAAAACGTGAGAGTACCGACTGTACGCTCACCGCATCGGTCGCCATATTGATCGCAAAGAGCGCTACATAGGCTCCGGTCGTAAGTCCGGTAAAGATATCGAACGTATGCAGCAATGCACCAATGGCAATGGAGAATGCTACGGCAACTACTGCAAGGTAGAAGATGCTCCATGCATGCTTTTTGATATCTTTAAAACTTAAATGCAACGCATCTCCCATAAAGATAAGCGGGATACAAAACAGAATGACCGAAGTAAAGTGTTCGGTCAGGTCAATAGGGACTGTCGGTTTGAAGTAAGTATAGGTGATATAGGAGCCAGCAAGCAGGAGAAAGACCGAAGGGATCTTAAAGCGCGATGCGATCGCATCGGAAGCGATGACCAGTGTAAGAATGGTCATAAGCAGTATTTCGGGTGCAAAACTATGCATGGGTATCCTTTAGTAGTTGTTTTGTCTCTTCTAGACTCTTATAGCCTTTATGGCATACCATATGTCCATCTTCATCGACAATAACGATCGAGGGGAAAACATTCGCTCCCATAGAGCGCGCCTTGGCAAAGTCGTGGTACATCAGGGCCTCAATGCGTTGGGTCCCGTACATAAAAGCGAATTTACCACTGTTGCCAAAAAGCTGTTCATAGTAGCCGTAAAGAAGTCGGCTGTTGGTTATGTCTATACCTTGGGCATAGAATGCATGCTGTAGCGTATACAGATAACGCAGTGCCGCTTCATCTCCCAATATCTCACGCACGGTCACAACCGCTTTGCATGCAGGGTAGGTATCGTACTCAAAGTGCATTTTGTTCAAAAAGTGCTCATTGAAAGGCTGTTTTGTGCGTACTGCCACCTCTTGCCACTGCTGTTTTAAGTAGGCTTTGCTCTGCACATCCCAATGCATATCACCTTTGGTTCGCAACCCACCCATTACCAATGAGATGGTGTAGTGCTCTTTGCAGCTCTCTACGACCTTTTCGACCACAGGGGCAAACCCCCAGCACCATGAGCACATAGGATCTAAAACAAATATGATCTCTTTTTTCATCATTCCTCCCCAGTATGATCATAACATAAGCTCTCCCTTAAGGAGAACTCGCTATTGCGTAGTAGCTTTTGTAGTGTTTCTTGATTAGAAAAGTGTCCCGCTGTCTTCAGAGACAGGTGTCTTGGGTGCGATACGCGGTGGATGTAACGGGTCAGTATCATCAATCTCCTCTTGCGGATCTTCATCTATGTTGACCGTCTCCGCATAACCGATATCGTCATCTCCCTCTTGTATCTGCATCTGATCTTCCGTAGCGATATCTTCACTATCGACATCACTGATCATGTAACCGTCATCATCCACCGTATAGGTTCTCTCAGGCTGCTCCACATCGAACATATCGAGAGGCTCTTCACTCTTTTTAGGCAGTGGTGATATTTTGGTATAGAGCTCTTTACGCCCCTCATACTCACCTACATAGACCCCTTCGGGGACATCGAACTTACGCTTAAGCTCAGGATATTGAGAGAGGAGTTTTTTATAGTAGTAGGCAAATGCCGGTGCCGCGACCGCACCCCCTGTTGCACCTCTTCCGATAGGCTTGTTGTTATCTCTTCCGAACCAAACAATGGTCTCAATACTAGGAGAGTATCCACAGAACCACGCATCGACATTCTTGTTCGTCGTACCGGTCTTTCCTGCCAACTCTATCCCTTTGACACGGGCATTACGTCCCGTTCCCCGTTTAATGACATCTTCAAGGATACTCGTCATCAAATAGGCCTGTTCGGGGGTTGTGAAATCTGCGATCTCCTTCGGACGTGTCTCATAGATTACCGCACCCTCTTTAGAGACGATCTTGCTAACGAGTCTTGGTTCGATCATATGACCTTTGTTGGAAAAAACTGTATAGATCTGGGCCATTTTCAAAGGACTTAGCCCTAAATTCCCAAGAGCGATGGACATATCTCTAGGAATATGCGGTACATCCAAAAACGCCAAACGCTTACGAATGGTGCTCACCCCAATATCGGAAACAAGATTGATCGTTGCCAGGTTCCGCGAGTGAACCAAGGCTTCCCGTAAAGAGATGAACCCTTTGAAGTTACGTTCATAGTTACGTGGTGACCAGATCTTCGGTTTTCCATTCTGATAGTACTGGAAGGTACGTGCCAGATCGGTCAACGGACTGGCGGGGTTATATCCCATATCGAGTGCCGTTTGGTAGATAAACGGTTTAAATGCTGAACCGGGCTGACGTTTTGCCTGTGTCACACGGTTGAATGCCGAACGCTTATAATCAACCCCTCCAACCATCGTTAGGATATCTCCCGTACTACTCTCAACAGAGACGAACGCTGCATTGAGGTTAGAGTGTTTGGGATCCTCTTTATAGCGCTTCAGGGTCTTTTCATAGGCATAACGCACCGCCTCTTTGGCAATACGCTGCTGCTTCATATCAATAGTCGTATAGATCTTGTATCCGCCGGTTCTGACATCTCCGAGTTTGTTCTTGAAACGGCGTACCACTTCATCAACGATATAAGGTGCGATATTTTGTCGTAGTGATGTCTTATAGACCTTCGGTGACTCTTTGACCGCTTTAAGGTAGTCCGCTTCACTCAGCCACCCAAGGCTCTTCATACGATAAAGCACGTTATTCGCACGGTTAAGTGCTCTTTTGTAGTGACGTAACGGATTATAGTAACTCGGTGCATTGGGTATACCGACAAGCATCGCCGACTCTTTCAGTGTCAATTCGTTCAACTCTTTATGAAAGTAGCCATTAGCTGCGGTTTTGATACCAAAGTAGTTATTCCCATAGCTGATCTCGTTAAGATAGCGTTCGATAATCTGCTCTTTGGTCAAGACCTGCTCTATCTTGATCGCAAGTATCGCCTCTTTGATCTTACGTGCCAACTTCTTCTCATTGGTCAATATCTTATTCTTGATCAACTGTTGTGTAAGGGTACTTCCCCCCTCTACAAAACGCCCTGCACGGATATCTTTGACCACCGCACGTAAGATCGCATCGGGATTGACACCGTTATGCTCGAAGAATTTAGTATCTTCCATTGCGACCAGACCTTCGACAATAGCGCTGGGAAGTTCATCGTATCTGGCATAGAGTCTGTGCTGCTTCTTGAAGACATACGCCAGTTTCTCTCCGTTACGGTCATAAATGACCGAAGAGATCTCCGGCTTGTAGTTAATAAGCTTATCCGCATCCAACGATATCTCTTCGTATGCATAGATGAATGCCACCACCAATGCTACGCCGAAGATCATCGCCATGATGATGGACCCTTTAAGAAGACTAAACACTCAACCCCTTTTTTATTACTATTGTACCAAGTTAACGCTAATGAGCCGAAGAAGATGGCGGAGTTTGTTCGTCGATACCTTGGTATTGAGGATCACACGTAAAATGGGATGCGTAACCGTCGGCTGGCGTATCGCTCCTACCAGATAGTTCTGCTCCATCAAACCTTGCTGCATGAAACGTGCAAAGTCATTGTTCGGCACTTCAATAGGCAAGATAAGACTCTCGCACACCACCCCGCTCTCCTGTTCTGCGATCACCTGACGCTCCACAATTCTTTTACGTAGCTTCTTGGCATTTTTCTGGATGTAGCGCATATTGACATACGCCAATGCCGTATCAAAAACCGATGGTGCGGTGGCATAGATGACCGACTTGGCACGGTTCTCCAAAAAGCTGATAATGGTCTTGGAGGCTAAGATATATGCACCGTAACTGCCGTATGCCTTGCCCAGTGTGCCCATCTTGATGTGTCTTTCATGCGGTACAATGCCGTAGTGTTCAAAGATACCAAGCAGATTCTCACCCAATACCCCTGAAGAGTGCGCTTCATCGACAATGAGCAATGCTTCAAGTTCATCCGCCACATCAAAAATAGCTTTGGCACAGAGGTCACCCCCCATCGAATAAACCCCCTCCACAGCCACTATACGGCGTTTTGCCGAGTGAGCGAGCAGTTTTGCTTTGAGGTCTTCGGCATCATTATGCTTAAAGGTGACGACCTGATCCGGATGCAGTTGGGCTGCCAACTGTCCTGAAGCGTGATACTCCTCATCCAAAAAAAGCATATCACCTTTGCGTACCAACGCTTCGATGAGTGCAAGATTGGCTAAAAAACCACTTCCGACGATCATCCCCTCTTCAAAACCGTTGCGTTCTGCCATCTCCAGTTCGAACAAGCGGTGAATAGGATGATACCCATTGACAAGCTGACTGGCACGCGGTGCAAATGTATCGTACTCTTCCACCATCGCAACCGCTTTTTTGAACGACTTCTTTCGTTTGGCAAGTCCCAAATAGTCATTGGAAGCAAAATCATCCAACATATCGGAGTAGAGTGTGCGTTCTCTGAAACGCCCGGCTTTCTTGAGGGCTTCGAGTTCTTTTTCGTACATATTATTAACCTTTTAATCCATCGTCCATCTGTAGGGGTCGGCTTTATGTCGACCCTCTTTATTTCTATAAGAGGTCTATGTGGGTGCAGGTCTTATACCTGCCCTCAACCATTGAATGAGTCGGCACAAGACCGGCCCCTACAGTTTTTTACCGTACTTCCAATAAAAGCTTTTTAGAGAAAAGCATACCACAACTCCTCACTCTTCACTCCTCATTCCTCACTAAAAAAGAGCCACGGCTTCAACACTTCCACCTGAAGCCCCATTGCCGTACTCTCAAAGCCATTCACTTCAAGGATGTACTTCTTGCAAAAGCCCTCGACCATACAGCCTCCGGCTTTGCCTTGCCACTCTCCGCTTTGCAGGTAGGCTTCAAGATCTTTCTCATCAAATGGAGCAAAACGGTAGTGGGTGGCTGAAATATCGGTAAAAAGAAGTCTTTGCGTTTTGTAGTGGAGTGAGGAGACAATGGAGATACTTGAACCACTCTGTTTAAGCAGAATACGTCTGGCATCTTCCATATCTTTGGCTTTTCGTAAAATACTGCCATCGGCTGCTGCAATGACCGTATCGGCACATAGCAGCGGCACTTCCAGCCCATACAGCCGTTCTGCTGCTTCTAGTTTGCCTTTGCTTGCGGCATAGACAAAATCTTTGGCAACAGTGGTCGTTATCTGATCTTCATCAAAATCGGCAGGCTTTTGCTCAAAGTCAATACCTGCCTTACGTAACAGCAGTGCCCGACTCTCAGACTGGGAACAGAGGTACAACATTTATTCTCCTATAGGTCGGGGCGTCCCCACCCCGACATCTTCTATACAAATAATCAAACGATTATGTTTCGATTGTCAACGATCCTGTGTCGGGGTCAGGAGACCCCGACCTACAAACCTCTCAAACTTACCCCGATGAAAAGCGCTGCAACCCCCAACATAATGTTAATAGGCAGTAACAAGTTCGGTATCTTGCTTACCTTCGCTTTGGCTTCAGGCAGTTTCCCCGCTTTAAAAAGCTTCCATGCCGCTCTTCTTTGGATATACATATAGGTAAAATTGAGTGTCATCACTGTCCAGATGATCTCTTTGGATAGAAAAAGGGATTTGAGCGATCCATAGTATCCGTTGGTAGCGATCGCCATCATCAGCCCTGTAGCCAAAAGCGTGAGAATAAAGGGAATGACCAGATGAAAGAGCCGTCCGGTAATCTCTAACGTCTTGTCTAGTTTGATCTTGGGATCATCAATGCTCTGTAACACCGGATGTACCGCTACACGAATAGCGATCATCCCCCCTACCCAGACAAAAGCAGAGAGTACATGTAAAAAAACAACCAAATGTGACATTAGCAAAACTCCTTCTCATAAATAAAAGCGAAGCCACCGCACCGCAAACTACCACTCCTCACTCTTCTCTCCTCACTCCTCACTTAAAAGTGCATCTGCACTTTTAGTTCCCGCCCTCTAACACTTCAGCCAGATAGGTCTTCGCTTCTTCGATCGCTTCAGTGATCTTTTCAGGTTTTTTACCGCCTGCTTGAGCAAAGTCGGGGCGACCGCCTCCGCCTCCGCCTACGATCGGTGCGATCGATTTGATCCAATCTCCCGCTTTGACCGGAGTGTTCTTGGAACCTGCTGCCAAAAGGACTTTCTCACCCTTTTTCTGGAAGAGCATGATAGCGACATTCTCATACTTATTCTTCGCCTCATCGATCATCTCTTTGATGTCACCAGCCTGTACCTCATCGACAATGACATTGACACCATTGACATCGACAGGGGTCAACTCTTTTTTGGAGCTATTGAGTGCGGCTTTGAGCTCGCTTTTGAGTGTTTTGATCTCCTCTTTGAGCTTGCTGATACCTGCGATCGGATTTTGGTTCTTCACCTCATCTTTGATCTGTTCAAGTTCTGAGCGAAGTCCTTGAACCTTCTCAACTGCCGCACGACCACAGATCGCTTCGATACGTCTGACCCCCGCACTTACGCCACTCTCTTTGGTGATCATAAAGAGTCCTATCTGTGAGGCATTATCCACATGGGTTCCTCCACAAAGCTCAACCGAAGCATCGTCAAAGCTGACCACACGCACTTCATCACCATACTTCTCTCCAAAGAGCGCCATAGCACCGGAGTTCTTCGCCTCATCGACACTCATTAGCTCCGTTTTACGCGGGATCGCTCTGGCGATCTTGTCATTGACCCACGCTTCAACCTTTTGCAACTCTTCTGTACTCACCGCTTTAGGGTGCGAGAAGTCAAAACGCAGACGTTTGTCATCGTTAAGGGACCCTGCCTGAGAGATATGCTCTCCAAGTACTGCTCTGAGAGCTGCGTGCAGTAGGTGTGTAGCAGAGTGATGTTTCTCGATCTCCGCACGGGATGGATCGACAGTTGCAACCACCTCAGCATCAACGGAAAGTTTTCCTTCGACTTCAGAGAGGTTCATATCCAAAAACTTCTTCGTATCCTTCACTGCTACCTGCTCACTGCTACCTGCTACCTTGATCACTCCGCGATCTCCCACCTGTCCACCGGATTCTGCATAGAATGGGGTTTTCTCAAGCATCACCCAGCCTTTGCCATCAATCGCATCGACCTGTTTGAAGTTCTCATCAAGGAGTGCCAAGACTTTGGTACTTGTCTCAGTTGTCTCATAGCCGACAAACTCATTGAGCCCGAACTGTTCTTTAAGCTGTTTGAAATCTCCGCTTGTCGCTGCGTCACCTGTGCCTTTCCAGTTGGCTTTGGACTGTGCTTTCTGTGCTTCCATCTTGGCATTGAACACATCGATGTCAAGCTTGATGCCCTTCTCTCTAAGCATATCTTCAGTCAGGTCAAGCGGGAAACCGAAAGTGTCGTAGAGTTTGAACGCCACCTCTCCGTTAAAAGTATCGGTGGTCTTTTCAAGTTCTTGGTTAAAGAGTTTGATCCCTGCTTCAATCGTATCGAAAAAACGCTCCTCTTCAAGCTTCATAGAGGTTTTGATGGCTTCTTCTTTACTCTTGAGGTAACCATAGTGATCGCCCATCACTTCAATGAGCGCATCCACGAGCTTATACATAAACGGCTCTCTCAGCCCCAAAAGATAGCCGTGGCGGATAGCACGACGCATGATACGGCGAAGCACATACCCTCTCCCCTCTTTGTCGAAGTTCACACCCTGCGCAAGCAGGAAACTGACTGAACGGACATGGTCGGCAATGACACGGTAGCTAGCAGAGTTTGGCGCATCATAGTCATACGGCTTGCCTACCAGTTTACCGATGGCATCAAGCAACGGCTTAAAGAGGCTGGAGTGGTAGTTGTTCAACACACCCTCTTTAATGGCGACCACACGCTCCAGTCCCATACCCGTATCGATACTTGGTTTTGGAAGCGGATGGAGTGTACCTTGCTCATCTCTTTCGTACTGCATGAAGACAAGGTTCCAGATCTCAAGGAAACGGTCACCCTCGCCGCCCATCACATCTTCAGGGGAGTTAAAGTGCTCCTCTCCCTGATCGTAGAAGATCTCGGAACACGGTCCACACGGTCCGGTATCGCCCATCTGCCAGAAGTTGTCTTTGTCGCCAAAACGCATGATGCGGTCTTCGGAGATATGTTCTTTCCACATCTCATACGCTTCATCATCGCTGTCATGCACGGTTACCCATATCTTCTCTATCGGAAGCGCCAGATACTTTTTGGATGTTACGAACTCCCACGCATATGCGATCGCCTCTTTTTTGAAGTAGTCGCCGAAACTGAAGTTCCCTAACATCTCAAAAAAGGTGTGGTGACGTGCGGTATACCCTACGTTATCGAGGTCATTATGCTTTCCTCCTGCACGGATACAGGTCTGCGAAGAGGTCGCACGCGGCGGGTTTGGGATAGGTGCATCCCCTGTAAAAATGTTCTTGAACTGCACCATTCCGGCATTGGTAAAGAGCAGTGTCGGATCGTCAGGTACGAGTGGAGAACTTTCCACAAGCTGATGACCGCGTTCCTGAAAAAAATCCAAATATGCTTTTCTAATATCCATTGAAAATGATCCTATTTTATGATAAATTGGAGATATTTTATCGAAATTGTGGTTATTGGGAGGTAAAGTGAACTTTTTTCTCGTAAACTCAATATAGTTGTAGAGGATTCCTACAACTACATTTTTTTTGATTAAAAATAGAATGTACAGATATCGTCTTCAATATACTCAAAACTACCATCTTCATAGGTAAAACCTTCATCATAGATACACCGATAGGGGATATCGCCCTTACCATAACCTCTGCCATCCTCAATAAAGACAGGGTCATCCGGTGTACCATAGAGCCCGTCAAGATCAAAAGTACAACGTTCTCCGGGAATAAATGAGAACTCTCCGTTAGGGGCGGTCATATAGGTTGGTGTCTCGACTCCATACGGATCGATACAGCTATAATAGACCTCCGATATCGAGTACCCGTTCTTATCGATAAGAAAGAGTGATACCATATCACTTTGCGGAACTCTTGCACCGTCATAAAAACCGTCGTCATAACCATCATCATAACCATCGCTGTAACTGCCACAACCACTTAATAGAAAGGCTCCTAAAAATACAGCGATATATCCTATTCTCTTCATTCTCTTCTCCTCAATTTTGATGGTACTACTATAGAGAAAAATCGTTAGGAAATTGTGAACAACTAAAGATAGTGTTGCAGTAGTGCTGCGATCTGTTCGCTACCGTCACGTTCGACAATCTCCATAAGCCCTTTGCTTTTGGCAGTAAGGTCTTCATCCAGCAGTGCCAAGATCTTCTTTGTCTCTATCTCATCTTCACGCATCAGCCATGCAAGCTCTTTCTCCACTAAAAATTTCGCATTGTGATACTGGTGGTCGCTGGCTGCATAGGGGTAAGGGATAAAGAGTGTCGGCAGTGCCGTAGCCGAAAGCTCCCAAAGCGTTGATGCTCCTGCTCTGGCAATGGCGAGGTCCGCCTCTTTCATATAGTCGGCAAGCTTTGTCGTAAACCCAAACACCTCCGCTTCGATACCCAATGCTTCATAGGCATTTTGCACCTCATCGATATTACGAGCCCCCGCTTGATGGATGATCTTGATCCCGCGTGCTTTCAGCTCCGGTGCGATGGAAAGCGCCAGTTCGTTGATCGCTTTGGCTCCTTGTGAACCGCCCAGAAATATCACCGTACGTACCTTTTCTCTGATACGGGCATTCTCAAAAAAGACCTCTTTGACAGGATAGGCTTTAATGGGGCTCTCTTCCAAATAGGAGGAGATGAACACATCGGAATAGGGCTTAAGAAGCTTGTTCAAAGAGCCAAGTGCGGCATTTTGTTCATGAATGACCAGTGGGATACCCAGTGTCTTTGCCGCGATCGCCGTTGCCGCAGAAGAGAATCCTCCAACGGAAAAGACTACCTTTGCCTTGTGTTGCTTAAGCAGTTTACGTGCTTTGAGTATGGCTTTGAACATCATCCAAAGCGATGCAAGCTTACCGACTCCCCTCTGATTGACCACTCCTTTGGTCTCTAAAAAATATTTGGCACCAAAATCCTCATCCGCTTCGAACCACTGCTTGTCCTGCCCTTGGGTAGAGCCAATGTAAATCAACTGTGTTGGTAGCGTTGAGCGTTGAGCGTTGAGCGTTGAGTCCTCTCCCTGATTACTCTTGTCAGTACTGCTGACAAGTTGCTCTTTAACTGCCTTTACAATAGCAAGGTGTCCGCCTGTTCCGCCGCCAGTCATGACTATGCTCATCTTATTTCCTTCACTCTTTTGGGAATTCACGATTAACTGCAACTTTGTTAAGAATCTTTGTTCTCATTAGGTTACAGATAAAAGCTTTTCAATAGAAAAGCATACCAACATTATTCATTGTTCACTATTAATTATTCATTACTTAGAGGATATTCCCATGCATATCACGCGGTACTTTCTTGGAGATCATCAGTACCATTCCTATGGCGATACACATTGCCATGATGTGAGACCCCCCGTAGCTCAAAAACGGTACTGCGATCCCTTTGATCGGTGTAATTCCGGCGATCCCGTAGGCATTGAGTAAAAAGGAGTACCCAATCAGCAATCCGACTCCGATACTGAACAGATAGTACATAGGATCTTGTACTTTCGATGCGATCTTGAAGATACGGAAGATCACGAACAGTATCAGGAAAACGACCAAAGCAATACCGATAAAGCCTAGCTCCTCGGCGATCCCTGCTAAAATAAAGTCTGTATGTACCTCAGAAAGATACCCTAGTTTGAACTGTCCGTTTCCCAATCCCTGTCCCCAGAAAGCGCCGTTATGTATGGCATTTAAAGAGTTAGATATCTGCCAAGGCTCCTTGACACTCGACTCTACCCGAAGATTTTGAACAGAATCAAAAGGCAGTACCGACAATACCTTATCCTGTACGCTGACCCACCAACTCTTGATACGTGCCATACGGTGAGGGGCTAGGAAAATCAACGCGATCACTCCTGCAAACGCGGAGGAAAGTAGTGTCAAAAAGAATTTATATGAACTTCCGACCAGTAGAAAAAGGGTCATTAGTGTTGCTCCTAGAACGACCACTTGGCCCAAGTCCTTTTGAAAGATCGCGATCAAAAAAACAGCAAAAAGAAAAACCCCCAAATAGGGGGCGAACATCTTTACCTCTTCCCAGAACCCCATACGCTCCTTGTCACCTAATTTCCGTTTAAAACTCCAAGCAAGAAAGAATATGAAGCCCACTTTAAAGAATTCTACAGGTGCAAGCGAGATAGGTCCTAGATGTATCCAGCGCTTGGCACCACCTACAGCATTGACCAGCGATGCAGGAAGGAACTGCATCAGAAGCATCAAGAAGAAAAAGAGTACAAAAAGTAAAATACCGATACGGGAGAACCACCTCTCCGGCTCCAGTCGGCTTAGTATCACCATAGCCACCAATCCCACGAACACAGCGATCCCTTGACGGATCAGGAAGTGAAAACTTCCGTAGTCAAAATGCTGTACTGTATAGACCGATAGTGAGTAGTCCATTACCAGTGATAGTGTCAATAGTGCCATTACGGCACCTAAAAGCGGTTTATCGATCATGTTGTTTTACTTTCTTTGGTATGATGAAAAGTATTTTATCGAATTTACCAAATAAGTTTGATAAAATTCACTATTAAAATCGGGGAGAGGTATATGCACGAAGAGAAGATCAAGAACCGGGCGATCCACCAACGCACCAGTAAGATCACCGGTCTGTTCTTGCTATTGCTTCTTGCCATGGCGATCTTTCTTCTTTCTATTATCGGTACGATTACATCCGACCGTCATATCCCCAGCCAAGAAGCGATCATCCATGACCGATCACTTCGCGGCAAGATCATCTCCGAGGATGGATATACCCTTAGCCGATCCTATAAAACGTATCAAGCTGTCATTCGTGGCGAGAGTATCGCTCCCGGCAAGAAAGAACTTTTCATCAAACTCTTCAGTATCTACAGCGGGATCCCCCAAGATAAGGTCGAACAGAAGTTCAAAGATAAAAAGGGTCACCCGATCAAAGGGAACATCATTCTCTCGAAACACCTTAATACAAAACAAGCAATGCAACTACGATCACTTGCCTACAAGCTCCGTCAGCTCAAGGTCTTTCGTTCGATCAAGAACAAGGCAGGGATCGAAGTACTATACGGTCTGGATATCGTAGAGATCGGTGAGAGCCGGGACTTCCCTCTCCATGATACCCTCAGTCCCATACTCGGATATGTGGGAAAAAAGTATGACGGCCACTATACACGACCTGAAGGGAAAAAGGGACTTGAGAGGAAGTATGACAAACATATCACTTCCAAAAAAGACGGTTACTTCAAAGGCAAACGTGATGTTGGCGGCAATATCATTCATGACAGGAACAGCATCAAACAACTTCGTGTAGATGGAATGGATCTGCACCTGAACATCCCACTTTCACTTCAGCGAAGGGTAGAGAAGATGATCGATGCGATGAAACAGCGTATCGACGCGGATGAGATCCTTGTCGGTGTGATGGAGAGTAATACGGGAAAAGTACTCGCACTTGCAAGTAGTGAAAGATATGATCCTTCCCATATTACCCAAAAAGATATTCCTGCACTCAATCCAAAGTTCGCAGAGTATCCCTATGAGGCCGGTTCCGTACTCAAACCGATCACACTCGCTTTGGCACTTGACCATAACTATGTAACACCCGATACATGGTTCAACACATTTAATGGACGTATGAAAATAGGGAAAAAACGTACTATTACGGATGATGAGAAGTTCAAAGCCCTTACCGCAACAGATATCATCGTACACTCTTCGAACGTCGGGATCTCTCAGGTCTCTTGGAAGCTAACAGGAGAAGAGTTCCGTAGCGGACTACTGGCATTCGGCCTCTCTCATCCATCCGGTATCGACCTTAGCCGAGATCTTCCCGGTCGTGTCAAGCCATTGCGACTTCTTAACAACCAGATGCATCGTGCCAATAGTGCTTACGGATACGGTATGCTCGTCACGTTCGCACAACTCTTTAAAGCCTACTCTGCATTCAATAATGACGGAGTCGCTGTTACACCTAGGATTGTAGACTATCTTGAAGATGCAAAAGGCAGACACTACATTCTTCCACCAACTGTAGGAGACCTACACCCCATTGGGAAAAAAGCAGCACACCAGATACATGAGATCCTCAAAGAGGTCGTCAAACGCGGTACCGGTGTCAAAGCACAATATCCCGGACTTGAGATCGGAGGGAAAACGGGAACGGCACACATTGCCAAGAATGGGCATTATGTACGCGAATACCATAGTAGTTTTTACGGATTTGTTAACGATAAAGAAGGGCATAAATATACTATCGGTGTATTAGTCATCCGTGCAAAGAAGTGGCACAAGTATTTTGCATCACAATCGGCAGTACCTACATTCAAGAATGCCGTACGTATTCTGGTCGATCAAGGATATTTAAAGCCTGAACCGACCAAAACCAAAAGTGATAAGAAGCAGAAACGTAAAGAGATCCCTCTTTATGGTGAGAGATCGGAAGAAACAGAAGTCTCCGCACCGATCCTCCCACCACTTCCAAAAGAAAAAAAAGCGATCAAAGAACCAAAACCGGTAGAACAGAAGGTTGTTCCGGTTAAAGTAAAACCAAAACCAAAATGGAAAAAACCGACACCTTATAAGAAGCCTAAACCAAAACCGGCACCCAAACCTCGTTTTGATGATGCCGCAGATCTCTTCTAGGCACTAGATCCAAATATTGTCAATAAGCCGCGGTTTCCCGACCCACGCGGCAACAAGAATGATAGTGTTGCCTATCTCCACCTTTTTAAGAGGGCGGAAGCTTCTGTCTACAATAGCAACATACTCTACCCTGTCGGTCTCTTCAAGCACTTTGAGCATCTGTATTTTAATCGCTTCAACATCCAGTTCGCCCGACACCACCATCTTCGTTGCCCGTTTGAGTGAGCGTGAAAGTGCAAGGGCACGCTCTTTCTCCTCCTCGCTCATATAGACATTGCGCGAACTTAATGCCAACCCCCTCTCATCTCTGACGATCTCACACGGTACGATCTGCACATCCATAAAGTAGTTCCTGACCATCTGTGTAATCAGTGCAAGCTGCTGTGCATCTTTCTTACCGAAATAGGCACGAGTTGCTGAAGAGAGATTAAGCAGTTTCATCACCACCTGCAACATCCCGTCAAAATGCCCAGGACGCTTCTCTCCCTCCAAGATATAACCACGAACGGCAGGTGCACCGATACAGAGTTCATCACTCTCATACATCTGGTCTATCGTCGGCATGAACAGAATATCCACACCCGCCAGCTCGCATATCTTCGCATCGGCCTCCTCTTTTCGCGGGTAGGCATCCAAATCCTCCCCCTCCAAGAACTGCGTTGGATTGACAAATACCGAAACGATCACCGCATCATTCTCTTTGCGTGCCTGTTGTATCAGGCTCAAATGCCCCTGATGCAGTGCCCCCATGGTAGGAACGAACCCAATGGAACCGTTCAGTGTGTTTTTTGCCTCTTGCAACTGTGCGATCGTACGTGCAATGATCATCTCTAACCCTCTGCTTTGCTATATTTTGGTAAAATCATAACTTATTAGTGAATAATTAACCATTAAATAGACAGATATATTCCCAATAAATGCATAACTTGTTATGCTTACTAACACTATTCATTATTCACTTTTCACTATTAACTTGAAAAAGGAACTTTTTCACATGGATGCATATGAATACAGCGAACTGCTAAAGACCCTCTCCACCAAAATGGAGAATATTACCAATATCGTCAAACCCGACGAACTGCAAAAACGCCTCGATGAGATCGAGCAGATGCAGCAAGACCCCAACTTCTGGAACGATGCTGCCAAAGCAGGGAAGATCTCTCAGGAAAAGACCAAGACAGAGCGTATGCTTGAGACCTACAACAACGCCAAAGATGCCCTCAATGATGCCAAAGAGTACTTCGAGATGGCAAAGGCGGAGAAAGATGAAGAGACGCTGGAGATGCTCTTTGAGGATGCCGACTCACTTCAAGAACACATTAAAGCCCTTGAGGTTCAGATGATGCTCAGTGGTGAACATGACGGTAATAATGCCATTGTCTCCATCCACCCCGGTGCAGGCGGTACAGAGTCTCAGGACTGGGCAAGTATGCTCTACCGTATGTACCTGCGCTGGGCGGAGCGTCACGGCTTCAAGGTCGAAGTGCTCGACTACCAGCCCGGAGAAGAAGCGGGTATCAAGGATGTGAGTTTCATCATCAAAGGGGAGAATGCCTACGGTTACCTTAAAGTGGAAAACGGTATCCACCGTCTGGTGCGCATCAGCCCGTTTGATTCCAATGCCAAACGCCACACCTCCTTTACTTCGGTCATGGTATCCCCTGAGATCGACGATGATATCGATATCGTCATCGAAGATAAAGATATCCGTATCGACACCTACCGTGCCTCGGGTGCGGGAGGACAGCACGTCAACACCACCGACTCGGCTATCCGTATCACCCACATTCCCACCAACATCATCGTACAGTGTCAGAACGACAGAAGTCAGCACAAGAACAAAGCTTCAGCACTAAAGATGCTTAAATCCCGTCTTTTTGAATATGAGATGGCAAAGAAAAAAGCCGCCATCGACGGCATAGAGAAGTCAGACATCGGATGGGGACATCAGATACGCTCTTACGTTCTGCAACCCTACCAGCAGGTTAAAGATACCCGAAGCGGACAGGCATTCACCAATGTCGATGCCATTTTGGACGGAGACATAGACAAGCTTCTTGAAGGTGTGCTCATCGCTCAGGCGAAGTAGGTTTAACCTACTCTATCCTTACTCCATAAATTAACCTATTTGATGTATAATTCCCTCACTTACGCAAAAGGTAGATGATTTGGAACACTTTATTTGGAATGTCGATCCGGTACTGCTACACTTAGGACCTCTTCAGCTCCGCTGGTACGGACTGCTCTTTGTCGGTTCATTCTTCCTGGGACTCTATATCCTACAATGGATCTTCAAACGTGAAAGCAGAGATCCTGTCATACTTGACAGCCTGCTCATCTATGTCATGGTCGGTGCGGTCGTGGGTGCAAGACTCATGCACTGTCTTGCTTACGAACCTGACTTCTACCTCTCCCACCCGCTTGAGATACTCAAAGTATGGAAAGGCGGACTTGCCAGCCACGGCGGGATGCTCGGTGTCCTCTTCGCCCTGTGGCTCTTTGCCAAAAAGTACAACGAGAACTACCTCTGGCTCATCAGCCGTGTGACCATCCCCGGTGCGCTGACTGCGGCATTCGTACGCTTTGGAAACCTCTTTAACTCCGAAATCTTAGGACTACCCACTGACAAACCATGGGCGATCATCTTCGAACGCGTCGACATGCTCCCCCGCCACCCCGTCCAACTCTACGAAGCCTTCGCCTACCTGACCCTGCTTGCCATCTTGCTGGTAGTCTACAAAAGAGTCAGCTTCAGCGTCTCTACTAAAATCCTGCCTCCACTCTTTCTAACCTATATGTTCACCGTCAGGTTCTTTTTGGAGTACACCAAGACAAAACAGGCAGACTACACATGGGACTTGCCACTGACCACCGGACAGGCGTTGAGTTTGCCGTTTATTGTGATTGGCGTTATTTGGTTTATGATCGCATTAAAACAGATACGCAGAGGGTAAAATGCATTTATTCTCCCATCATATTTTTCATTGGTGGGCAATTGCCCACCCTACAAGAAACAAAAGCTTTTTTGAAAAAAAAGCATACAATCACTCCTCACTCCTCACTCCTCACTCCTCATTTACATCAAAAGGAGACTTTTGATGTACTCCCTTGGCATCGACATCGGCTCCACCACCGTCAAATATGTCCTCTGTGACAGCCACTTCCACATCATCGCCAAAGCCTACACCCCGCACGACACCAAACAAGCCCCAACGCTTCTCAAGCTTTTAGAAGAACTCTCTCAAACCCACAAAGAGGCGTATGGAAAAATTGACAAAGTCTACATTACCGGTTCGGGTGCCAGCCGCATCGCACCTACCATTAACGCCCGTTTTGTTCAGGAGGTCAATGCCGTCGTCCTTGCCGTAGAGCATCTGCATCCTGATGTGCGTTCGGTCGTAGAGCTTGGCGGGCAGGATGCGAAGATCATCCACTTTAAAGAGGCTGAAGACGGTACCAAGAGTGTCCAGACCTCTATGAATGACAAGTGTGCCTCAGGAACGGGTGCGACCATTGAGAAGTGTACTATGAAGGTGGGTATGGAGAAGGAAGAGACTGCCAAACTCAACTTCAGCGCCGAGAAACTCCACCATGTCGCCGCCAAGTGCGGTGTCTTTGCCGAAACGGACATTGTCAACCTTGTCAAGACCTCCGTACCCAGCGATGAGATCATGAACTCCCTTGCCGATGCCATCGTCATGCAGAACCTCACCGTACTTACACGTGGTAATACCCTCATGCCAAAAGTATTGCTGCTTGGCGGCCCTAACACCTACCTGCCTTTTTTACAGCAGTGCTGGCGTATGCGCATCAGCGAGCTGTGGGATGAGCGGGGTATCGACTATGACAAAGAGAAGTTGGACGAACTCATCATCGTCCCCGACAACGCCCAATACTACGCGGCGCTTGGCGCGGTCATCTTCGGTGAGGGGGAAGCCAACCACAACAAATCGTTTACCGGGCTCATCGCACTCAAGACTCTTGTTGACACCGGAAGTGTAAACAGCAATGACAATGTTGACACACCATTGGTTAAAAGCCCCAAGGAGCTTGAAGCCTTTAAACGAAACTACACCATCAAACCCTTTGTTCCACCGGTGTTAACCCAAAAAACCACATGCTTTTTAGGCATTGACGGCGGGTCAACCTCCTCTAAAGCGGTGCTGGTGGACGAGTCGGGCGAACTGCTGCTGAAGGTCTACCAACTCTCCAAAGGAAACCCCATCGCCGATACAGTCGAGCTGTTGGAGAAGCTCAAAGCGCAAGACCCCAATGGCTACTATGACATCAAAGGACTGGGAGTAACAGGGTATGCCGCCGATGTGCTTGAAGGCGCACTCAAAGCCGATGCCAACATCATCGAGACCATCGCCCATATGAAGTCGGCACAAAAGGCGTGCGGAGAGAGCATCAATGTCATCTGCGATATTGGCGGGCAGGATATCAAGGTTCTTTTCATGGAGAACGGGATGATGAAGAACTTCCGCCTCTCCAACCAGTGCAGCGCGGGTAACGGAACGCTGCTGCAAAGTATGGCTAAGCAGTTCGGTGTGCCTGTCGAGGAGTTTGCCGATGTGGCATTCGCCGCCAAACAGGCACCCCGTTTCAACTACGGTTGCGCAGTCTTTCTTGACACCGACCGTGTCAACTTCCAAAAAGAGGGCTTTGCCAAAGAGGAGCTCTTTGCAGGCATCACCAAAGTACTGCCTAAAAATGTCTGGCAGTATGTGGTACAAGCGCCCAACTTGGCAATGTTCGGTAAACACTTTGTCCTGCAAGGAGGCACCCAGTACAACCAAGCCGCACTCAAAGCGCAGGTAGACTACATCAAATCCCAAGTACCCGATGCCAAGGTCGATGTGCATCCGCATCCGGGAGAAGCAGGTGCCATCGGTGCGGCACTGGAAGCGTTGAGAGTTGTGCAAGAGAGAGGCTACGCTACCTTTGTAGGGCTTGAAGAGGCGTTGCAGATGACCTACACCTCCCGAACCGACGAGTCTACCCGCTGCCACTTCTGCTCTATCAACTGTTCGCGCACCTTCATCGACACCCAGACCCCATCGGGCAATACCGCCCGTTACATCGCGGGGTTTGCCTGTGAGGATGGTACGGTCGAGTCGGTCGAGGCGTTGCGAAAACTCAGGGATGAGCGCGCATCGCTTCAAGAGAGCGTGCCTAACCTTGTCAAAAAGGAAGCGAATAAACTCTTTGCCCCACTCTACACCCCTGCTCCTAAACCAAGTGCCGATACCCTCGTAACCCAACAGCAGGTAAAAGTAACACTTGGTGGCTGGGGGCCGACCCTGCGCAAAAAGATCACCCGTCCCTTTATGCTTAGTACACAATCAGATGTCGCCTACCGAAAATCCCTTAAGATCGCTATCCCCAAAGTGCTCAATGTCTATTCACTCGCCCCTTTTCTTCGTACCTACCTTGAAGCGTTGGACATTGAAAAGCACAACATCCTCTTCTCCACCTTCTCCAATGAAGATATGTACTTAGAGGGTGCCAAGTACGGTTCGGTTGACAGCTGCTACCCTGCCAAGGTGGCACAGTCACACATCTACCAGCTTCTCTTTGCCAAAAAGTACGCCAAAAAAGGCATTGACTACCTCTGGTTCCCTGCTGTTACCCATCTTCCGGGTTACGTTACACATTCGATGGGACAGACCTCCTGTCCTATTGTCTCGGGTACGCCAAAAGTAGTCTACGCCGCTTTTACCAAAGAGAAAGACCTCTTTAAAGAGCGAAACATTCGCTATGTCGATGATGCGCTCGATTTTGACAACAAAGCCCTGCTCAAAGAGCAGCTCTTTGAAGTATGGGGAGAGAAACTGCGCATCACCAAAGATGAGAGCGACTGGGCGTGTGAAGAGGGATGGAAAGCATTGCAGTTTCAAGATGATGCCATCATGCAGGAGGGGCGTGCCATCCTCGATGAAGCCGAAGCCAAGGACGAAGTGGTCATCTTGCTGCTGGGTCGCCCCTACCACTCCGACCCCGGGCTCAACCATGAAGTGCTTGATGAGTTCCAGTCTTTAGGCTTTAAAACCCTCTCGATGCGTGCCATCCCCAAAGATAGCGACTATCAGATGCGCTTTTTCGGTGACGATGTCAAAGCGGGCATCATCGCCGACCCATTCGACATCCGTGATGTCTGGAAAGAGAACTTCTCGACCAACTCCGCCCAAAAGGTCTGGGCAGCCAAGTTCGCCGCCCGCCACCCCAATGTCGCCGTACTCGATCTCAGCTCCTTCAAATGCGGTCACGACGCCCCCACCTACGCCATCATCGACAAAATCCTCGGCGCCTCCCGCACACCACACCTGACACTGCACGACATCGATGCCAACAAACCGGGTGGGTCGATCAAGATACGGGTGAAAACCTTTGCGTATACGTTGGAGCAGTACAAGAAGCAGGTAGCAAAAATAGAGGAGACCGTTCTATGAAACCAATAAATAAAAGCATTGCAAAGCAATGCATACCAACACTCTTTACCCCAAGGGCACTTGTCCCTTCGGTCGGGCGCACTATTCACTATTCACTATTCACTAAAACTCCTGCCGGAGTTTTACCATGAGCCTCAACTGCAGCACAGTAAAAATAACCGAAAAAAACGGTGACCTAACCTTCCTCAACCAAGCCCCAAGCCAATGGAAAGAAGCCCCCGATACCCCCATAAACTACGCTCCCAAAGAGGAGACCGTCTTCCTCTCAGGCGGGCTGACGCTGCTTCAGGACAAGCTCATTGAAGCCGCTCTCAACTCACTGGGCATCCGCTTTATCGCCCTGCCAAACCCCGATTTCAAGTCGTTTCAGACAGGCAAGGCGTTCGGGAACCGTGGGCAGTGCAACCCCACCTACTTTACAGTGGGCAACCTGGTCAAGTACCTACAACATCTACGTGACGAACAAGGGCTAAGTAGCGAAGAGATCGTACGAAAGTATGCCTACATCACCGCCGGCGGATGCGGGCCTTGTCGTTTTGGGATGTACATTACCGAGTATAAAAAAGCGCTACGCGACGCAGGATTTGAGGGCTTCAGGCTTACCTCATTCGACCATGAAAAGGGCATCTTTCAAGGAGAGGAACTGGAAGAACAACTACTTGACTACACACCCAAGTTCTTTGTCACCCTCATCAAAGCGGTCATCATCGGTGACATCATCAATATGCTCGGCTACAAGATGCGCCCATACGAAGTGGAAGCAGGCAGTACTGACGTAGCGTTGGCAGTGTGTAAAGAGATCGTAGCTGAGGCGTTCTTGAACCGTAGCTCACTCATCAAAGCGCTTTGGAAGTGCCGTGGTGAACTTGGCAAAGTCAAACTCAACCGCCTGCAACCCAAACCCAAAGTGATGGTCATGGGGGAGTTCTGGGCGGCGATGACCGAGGGTGACGGCAACTACAACCTCTACCGATTTTTGGAAGCCGAGGGTGCCGAGTGCATTCCCCAACCCATCCTCAACCGTCTGATGCTAAGCATCTGGGAAGCGGAACAGGCGCTTAAGAACAAAGAGCGAACTGCCCATGAAGGTGAAAAGGCCGTCGACTTCTCCCATGCCAAGAGCCGTCTGCTCATTCGTACCGCCAAAGCGGCGGTCAAGACCCACTTTGCGCTTTATGCCAAAGCCATCGGACTCCATGACTATGAGGTGCCTAATATGGAAAAACTTGCCGACCTTGCCAAGGACTACTACACCCTTGAGTGCAGCGGCGGAGAGGGGCACTTGGAGGTCGCACACCTCATCGAAGCGGTCAAACACAACCTTGCGCATCTGATCATCTCGGTCAAGCCGTTTGGGTGTATGCCAAGTTCGGCAGTCAGTGACGGGGTACAGTCACTAGTGACGGCACACTACCCCCAAGCAAACTTTCTGAGCATCGAAACCTCGGGTGAAGGGGCGGCAAACTTCTACTCCCGTGTGCAAATGGCGCTTTTTAAGGCAAAACAGGCAGCCAAAGAGGAGTGGGAGGCATTGGAGAAACCGGAATACATTCCGGAAAAAGTACACAATTACCTCTTTCAACCCAAAAATGAGAAGATAGGAAGCGCGGCACGTCTTCTTGCGGCAATTGAGCAAAGAATATAGTTTCTCTTAAATAAAACTACTCTATAATAGACTCCTAACAGGGTCGGAGGAGCAAGGTCAATGGTATCGGAAACATCTTTATGCGCAGTGGTGATCGTACTCTTATGTCTGGTCATCATCTTCTTGCTAAAACGTAACAATTTCGACAGCTATCTTCGAAAATTCATCGAGTATAACAGTAATATCACCGTTGTCACCGATACAACCGATATTCTGATGGTCAACAGTGCCGGGCTACACTATTTTGGCTTTCCTACAGTAGAAGCACTCAAAAAAAAGACCAAGTTCCTAAGCAAGCTCTTTACCGAAGTTACCAACGATGATATCAAACATGTACAGAGCATCAACTGGGTAACAAAAGTTCCCAAACGCCAGCACATCACTGTGCAGATGCAAAGCGGTACATTTAAGCAAACCTTCTCCATGCAAGTGAGCAAGATCAATGACAAGCGATATATGGTCACGTTCCACAACATCTCCAAGGTCATTGCCGAGAAAAAGGCCATCACACAAGTAGCGGAAAAAGATGAGCTTACACAGATCTATAATCGTGCCAAGTTCAATACCGTTCTAAATGATGCTATCCGCACCACACAGGTTTACGACAAGACCTTCTCCGTGATCCTTTTTGATATTGACCACTTCAAGCGGGTCAACGATACCTACGGACATGATGTGGGAGACAAGGTTCTCATTCAGGTCTCTGCACTGGTGAAGAACATGCTACACGGCTATGATACTTTTGCACGTTGGGGTGGAGAGGAGTTTGTGATCTTGGCAGAATCTACCAACGAGAATGAGGCACATATGCTTGCCAACCGTATTAGAGAGGCTATAGAGCACTTCCCTTTTGAGATCGTCAAGCAGATCACCTGTAGCTTCGGGGTTTCACAGTACACCAAAGAGAAAAATGCGGAAACCCTTCTCAAGGCGGCAGATGATGCGCTCTACCGCGCCAAAGAGAGCGGTAGGAACACCGTCTGCATCTCATCAGATAAAACTTCATTATAAACCTTCTACCCCTATACGCTTCTGAGCCAAAATATGAATATAGCGCGCCATATTACGGAAGGTCGGTTGTCGGCAGTAGCGATACTCCATCGCAAGCAGCGCTTCGGTATCGGTATGTGCCAAAGCCTCTTTATTCATATAGTCATGAAATACCCGAATACCCGTCTGTACCTCCACACGATAACCGTGCGACTCCAGCCACGCTATGATGGTCTCGGGCTTTTGCGGATGGGGAGGGGTCAACTTGCTGCCCCGCCCGTACCATTTGTCATCAAGGATCGTACGCAAACGCCAATCTCCCTGAATGGCACTTCGAAAGACAAAAGAGTGCTGGTTGAAAAAGAGTAAAGAGAGGTATCCCTCAGGTTTGACCCTCTCAGAGATGATCTCCAGCGTCCCCAGCGGATCGGCAAGCCATTCGATCACCGCATGAAAAAGTACCAGATCTTGAGCTAAAAGCCCCTGCGCCACCTCTTGTGCAGATGCTTTGTGAAAAACAGCATCGCAACCTGCTTCTTCAAATGCTGCTTTTGCCTTTTGCAGCATCCTATAGGAGATATCGTTACATGTTACTTTATGCCCCTTTTGAGCAAACCAGAGTGCCATCTGTCCCAACCCGCACCCGGCATCCCATACCGCCAACGGTGGTTGCTCATAAAGTTTCTGCAGATCCTCTTTTAGCAGCTTCAAACGCCACTCCCCTTTAAGCGTCCCATAAATAGAACGCTCGAACTTCTCCGCCATCACATCAAAATTATAGTCATACTTTCCACGCTCTTTTACTTTTGCCATATACCATGCTCCACACTATCAAGTATCTTTAGCGGATACTCTTTCATCGTTGCATCTTCTACGAACCAAAGCCTGTTGGCAAGACGCTTCGCTTCGGCAATATCATGGCTGACCATGAGGGTCGTCATCCCGAAATGTTGGTGAAGCATCATGATCTGCTCACCGAGTTTATGGCGCATACGCGGATCGAGACTGCTAAAGGGCTCATCCATCAAAAGGAGTTTGGGACGGCGCATCAGTGCCCGTGCCAATGCCACACGCTGTTTCTGCCCACCGCTAAGAAGCGTCACGTTACGCTCGGCAAGTCCCGAGATCTCCATCATCTCCATTAGACTCTGAGCAAGACTGTTGTCACTATTGACAAAAAGCAGATTCTCTTTAACGCTCATATTGTCAAAAAGTGCATAGTCTTGAAAGACAAATCCGACATTCCGCTTTTGCGGAGGAAGTTGGAAGCGCCCATCCTGCCACACCTCACCATCGACATCAATAGACCCTATAGAGGGTTCAAGTCCGGCTAGCATACGTAGAAAAGTACTCTTTCCTGCACCACTCTCTCCCATAATGACAACAAAATCACCCTTATTGACAGTAACATTGACACAAAGTGTCACCTCCCCTTCACTGCCAAAGAGTTTTTTCTTAAGGTCTACATCTACCATCCTACCATCCTCTCATACGGTTTCTCACGCGGTGGTTGAAAAAGTAGACACCCAAAAGCACCACAAAGCTCAAGCCCAGCATGATCGCGGCATAGATATGCGCTTTACCATACTCCATCACTTCGACCATCTCATAGATCGCCACCGATGCCACCTTCGTCTCTCCGGGGATATTCCCTCCCACCATTAAGACCACACCGAACTCTCCGACCGTATGGGCGAACGTAATGATCAGTGCAGTGATCAACGAGGGCTTGATATTGGGCAGTGCCACATGAAGCAGTGTCTGCATAGGGCTCTTGCCTGCAAGGTAAGAGGCTTCGATCATATGCCGGTTGAGCGACTCGAACCCGTTCTGCAAAGGCTGTACCATAAAAGGTAGCGAGTAGAAACAACTCGCTACCACCAAACCGCTGAAGGTAAAGACAAGTTTTATACCAAAGAGTGTCTCTATCCAGTTCCCAAGCCATGAATCGGGCGCTAATGCAACAAGTAGGTAGAACCCCAACACCGAGGGGGGCAGAACAATAGGCAGTGCGGTCAATGCCTCCAGTAGCGGTTTGAGCTTAGCGCGTGTCTGAGAGAGCCACCATGCCAAAGGGAGTGCGATACAAAAGAGGATCACGGTGGTCAAGCCTGCAAGCTTGAACGAAAGCCAGAACGGAGTTAGGTCTATCATGGGATACGATATCCATACGCTTGAAGTATCTTACGCGCTTGTGCAGTTTGCAAAAAGTCGTAGAGTGCCGTAGCATCAGGGTTCTCTTTAGGAGTGTGCAATAGCAACATCCCCTGCGCAATAGGCTCATAGGTATCTGCATCGACCGGTTGATATGTCGCATGTTTCATATAGGGCTTGAGTTTTCCCGAAAAGAGTGCCGAACGGGCAATGATCCCCACATCGACCATACGCATGGTATAGATGACCGTCTGGGAGATAGATTCACCATAAACGATCTTTGAGGCGACATGTTCCCAAAGCCCACTCTTTTGCAACGCTTCTTTCGCCGCCTTACCATAAGGCGCTGTTTTGGGATTGGCGATAGCGATACGTTCGATCTTCTCTCCTACTAAAACGCTCAAACCCTCATCAAGGTTCAATCCATCCTTGGAGAAGAGTACCAGCTCTCCGAGTGCATAGACCACCGGAGGCTTGACACCGATCCCTTTTTGAAAAAGTGCCTCAGGGTAAGCCGTGTTGGCGGAGAGAAAAAGATCGAACGGTGCACCGTTCTCTATTTGCGTACGGAGCTTACCGCTTCCGCCAATAGCTACATCGATACTGCTATCGGGGTGCATAACCTTGAACGCTTCAATGATCTTGGGAAGCGCATACCCCATATTGGCCGCAGCAGCGATCCGTACGTTCTGCGCAAAGAGCAGGCCGACCAGCCATGTCAATATCAGTAAGATCCGCATACAAACCTCCTAAAAGAGATAGTTCAACTCAAACCGCACCTCATCGTATGAGGGGTCGAGCTTACGCACACCATCGGGAGTGACTGTATCGTCATCTCCGCTCACATGCCCCAGACGCACCCTGCCATAGAGCCCTTGGTAGGACTCGAAGCGATGAGAGAGATCAAGCGTCAACACTCGGCTGTCCGCTTGCACTCCGGGTTTATCATCATCAAAATCCTGCACGACAAAACGCATTTTAGCATGCAGGTTCCCCAGTTTCGGCATTCCTTTCCAATCATGATCATACCGCACCATATAGCTTTTGGTCGCAGCATACCAGTTATGCTGTCCCATTGCACGGGTGAATCCTGCAGTGGGATAGCCTCTCCACGGAGCGACGATATCCCCTTTATCTGCGATCTGCGTATAGCCAAAGCGTACCCGCCATGCATCTTTTCCAACGTCAACTCGTGCACCAAAGAGCCAACTCTCCAAACTATCAGGGTCAGCATAGCCCGCAGTGATAGTTCTAAGGTTCGCACCTCCGATCTCTCCGGCACCATTGTCGAACTGATACATATAACGTACAGCAGGCGCGATACGTACCCCCTCGTAGTGCATACTGTAGTCCAACTCTACCATCACATCACTTAAAAGCTCCGGAAGTGCCGTATAGTTACTCCATACCTTCAACCCCTCTATCGAGCGGTTCTTCACTTCCGCCACGAACATCCTGTCTTCAATACCGCGTGCTTGCAGTTTCTCAAGTGTCAGACCACGATGCATAGCAGAGTCGTCATTCTCACTATACACACCGTATGGATCGGACTCCGTAGAGACCCCTCTTGCCAAAAGATGATGGAATGTATTGTGGTCACGCAGCTTCTGACGCAACAGGTACGCTACAGCTATATGGGTATTGGCAATATCATCACTGGTGTAGGTATACCCTTCAAAGGTGTTGGGTACCATTTTGCTATCTCCACTTCCTGTAAGAAAGCTCTCGAATATCTGCCGACCTGCACGAAATATCCCCTGCTTATAGCGGTACGCTACATATGCCTGTGCGATATTGAGTAGAGCACCACTGTCACCATTGAGCATATCGTACCGGCTGATCGTATCTTTCCCTCCTTTATAGAGGTAGGCTTCATCATCGGACAATGAGCCCCATCCGAACGAACCGTAGACCCCCGCGGTCACACCCAGACCGTGCCAATAAGCACTCTTATAGATAAAACTCCCCCCAAGACCGGCAATGGCATGATCCTTTCGAAGGTAGCGACCGTCATCAGCCTCTAGCTCCTCACCCCACTTGAAACCAAAGCTGTCCATACGCAAACGCCCATAAAATATCCCCTCTTGCCACATCTGCGAAAAGGTACTCGCTTCGGAAGGTAAAATGTTATAGTGCAGCCGCATTCCACTATCTAAAGTTTGCTTAGGGGTAGCAAGGGAGCTCTCTTGAGCCCAAAGTCCTCCCAGTACCCCTGCTGTCATTAATACCGTACGATACCACATACTCATTTTACCACTACTCCCTAAACGATCTAAGGTCCATATAGTACCACTACCTCCCTTACAACTCATGGGGTGCTTGACAAACTAACACAAAAGTGTTATTATCCGCCTACTTTAGTCAAGAGTGGCGAATGCAGAAGTCAGGGGCAAACTACTCCTCACTCCTCACTCCTCACTCCTCACTAAAATGCTACGCATTTTACGGGGGTGACTTGGTTTCGACTGGAGCAGTCGGGGCTATGTGCATGTCGGACTGGGCAATTCCGTTACGCGGCCCAACGCGAATAAACGCAAACAATACAGATTATCGTCCAGCTTACGCAGTAGCGTAAGTTAAACAAACTTTTGGACTGCCCTGCCGGCGAGTGTCATCTTAACCGGATCTTTGGGTATCATATCTGATGACTATATCTGTAAGAAGCCATGCTTACAGACGAACCTTCTGGCTGGTCGTACGTAGTTTTGGGTGTTGTACGAAGTACGACGAGATCTATCAACACCGACTAAGCATGTAGAGTCATAGTCCTAGCTGTTTCAGGACAGGGGTTCAATTCCCCTCACCTCCACCATTAGCTACTTTCAGTAACACTTCATAAAAAATCATTGAAGCACAATTTAAGTGGTATATCGAGTGGTACATCTTCGCTATACTTTTTAATACCATAAGCCCAAAAAGTCAGGATATTGGTTTTTTTGTGTGGTGGGCAGGTAGGGTTTTTAGAGAGCCCTTTAAAAAAGACGAAAGTGTATATATGGAAGCAAACCACACAGGAAATACCTGTGTGGTTGTTGTTAGGAGAGGATCTCTTCGATAGTAATATAGTCTCCGACACGTCCTGTCATCTGCTCTACATCTGTATTGACAGGAAGGGTCTTTTTGCCCGGTCTCCATCCTGCAGGACACACTTCACCTGTCTCTGTTGCATGTTTCCATGCTTTGACCTGTCTGAGGAACTCGTTGACATTTCTTCCTACCATTGGTGCTTGCACTTCTTGCGCAACACAGACACCCTCCGGGTTAATAAGGAATCTTCCTCTTAATGCAATTCCCTCCTCTTCTATCATCACACCGAATGCTCTGGTTACTGTACCTGTCGGATCTGCACCGATAGTCAACTTCAAGTCTTTAAGCAGTGGCTCAGTTTCAACAAAACGCTTATGTGAGAACTTCGTATCGGTCGATACTGCCAAGATCTCTACACCAAGCTCTTGGAACTCATCGTATTTTGCATTCATTGCCGCGATTTCCGTAGGACAGACAAAAGTAAAGTCTGCCGGATAGAAGCAGACAACATACCACTTCCCTGCGTAATCCTCACTGCTTACGGTTGTATAGTGCCCTGTTTTTGCGTCATACGCATCCATTTTAAATTCCGGTGCTTTTTGTAATACCATTGATGAACCCATTGTTCCATTCTCCTTTTCTATTTCATTCTTTGTTTGTTTCGTTTCATTTTCCTGAGGCGCTCTTGCCTCTACTTGGTTTGAATCACATGCCATATTGGCTCCTTTATTCGAACTTGCCGGTATGATCATACCGGTTCAACCCGTTTTGGTCAATAGAATCATACAGCTTTAGAGTTTAAAATAAAATTAATCAAATGATAATTTTTATTATTTGATTTCTGTTAGTATGATTGTGCTATGATTCTCAAAACAGCCAAAGGAGCATACCATGCTAAAAGATCTCATCTATATTGGTCTGGGCGGTGCACTGCTTGCCAAAGAGAAAGTGGAGCAGGAACTTAATGAGCTTGTAGAAAAAGGCAGGCTCAACAAAGAAGAAGCACAAAAGTTCATCGATAAAGCCAAAAGCAAAGGCGAAGCAGAAGAAGAGGCGGCAAAAGCCAAACTTAAAGAGACGATCAAGGAAGTCCTCGATGAGATGGGTATTGCGACAAAAGCGGATATTGAAGCACTAAAGAACGAACTAAAGAAGTAATACTTGTACCTAAAGCACTACTCCCCTAAACGCATAGGACGGGTATTCGTATTTTTGCTGAGTATCTATCTGCTTATTAAGAAAAAAGAGAGTCTGCTCTTTTTTAGACCCCTCTCTCCCGACGCACTAAGAGAGAACATCAACACCTTAGGAGCAAGCTTTATCAAACTTGCTCAGGTACTTGCTACACGGGCGGATTTTTTCGACACCCCTTACCTTGATGCACTAAAGTCACTGCACGATGAGATACCGCCTATGCCCAAGGCGCATTTTCAAAAGGTCTACCGACAAGCCTTCGGTACACATGACCCATTCGCACGATTTGAGCAAACCCCTATCGCCAGTGCCTCCATCGGTGAGGTGCATGAGGCATGGCTTCATAGCGGAGAGCATGTAGCGGTCAAGCTCAGACGCTACGCCATTGCCTCGCAGGTCAAAGCGGATATTCACATTCTCACCCTCTTCAACCGTATCTTCCATCCGCTCTTTTCGCACTACACCAAGAACTCTATTGACTCACTGATCGCCGAGTTCTCCGACATGATCCTCAAAGAGGTCAGCTTCCGCCAAGAGCTTGCCAACCTCAAAAGCTTCTCCTTAGTCTATAAGAAGAGCGGTGTGGTCTTTCCCAAACCTTACGAACGCTACTGTAGTGACGATGCGATCGTTATGAGCTTTGAGGAAGGCATACGCTTTGATGATAAAGAGGCACTAGCGGCAAAACAGATCCCGTTTGAGTCCGTGATGAACCAGCTTATCGGTTTTTACACCGAACAGATGCTTATCAACGGCTACTTTCATGCAGACCCTCATCCGGGAAACCTGCTCATTCGTGAAGATGGGAGATTGGTACTGCTCGATTTCGGTATGGTCAAACGCATCAGCAACCCTGCACGCATTGCCATTATTGAAATGGTCAAATCCTCCCATGAACAAGACTTCGAACTCTATATCTCAAGCTGTAAACGCCTTGGGATCATTACCTATGAAGCACCTCAAGACCAGATGACCGAACTGGCACAACGGATGTTCGAGATATTCAACGACGACTCATTAGATGCGACCAGTATGCAGAAGCTTGCCTTCGGGGTCATGGCATCGATGCGTGACTTCCCTTTCAAACTCCCACAAGAAGCGATCTATATCATGCGGGCAAGTGCTATTATCGAGGGTCTTGGTACGGTCTATGTCCCTAATTTTAACGGGGTGAAAGATATTTTACCGCTACTGCAAAAGAATATTCCAAGGGCGCTGGGTGCCGATAACGGTGTGCTTGAACTGCTAAAAGATGAGATCCCCTCTCTTCCGCTTACCTACAAGCAGATCAAAACGGGTATTCAGAAGATCAGTGAAGATGAGTTACGTGTACACTTGAGTGAACGTCAGATCGAGTGGCTTGCAAGCCGTTTTGAAGAGGCATGGAGAGGGATCAGGCTGAGCATTCTTCTCTTTCTGGGGGCTTTTTTTCTGCTACTGCTTGGTTCCGAATATAAAGAATCGGCTATCGCTCTTTTTACCATCGCTTCACTGCATCTGCTCTATCGGTAGAAAGAGAGTCGGCATATACCTAAACCTCCACGATAATACGGGGGATGGACGGGGAGAGTGCCGTGGTCACTTCATAAGAGATCGTCCCTAATTGCCGGGCTGCCGTTTGCGCATCATCGAAAATGCACACCTCATCCGCTTCCGATGCCAAAGAGATAAGATCCATCGATACACGCCCAAGGATCGGAAGTCCCTCCGGTGTCATATAGGGGTTTGCGCTATCTCCCCTGCACCAACCATCACCATACCCCACATCATAGGTAGAGACGACCATTGATTCAGAAACTATAAAATCACCTCCGTATCCGACACGCATCCCCTTTTTCAACCTGCGGGTAGCAACGCGTGATGCCATCAACTTCATGACAGGCTTTAACGCAACACGATCAAACGGCACAGGAAGTTCATTGTAGCCGTAAGCAGCTATCCCTATACGTGCCAGATCCTCATCAAACTCTCCCATACGCAGTGTTGCCGCCGAGTTTCGGGAGTGAAAACGTACATCGCTAAAGCCCGCTTCTTTGACCATACGTTTTACTTTCTCAAACGCTTTTTGCTGCCAAAAGAGTGCCGAACCCATCTCGTCTGCCGATCGAAAGTGGGTCATCACTCCCACCAGATGCAAACCTCTTTTTTTTATCTGATCCAATGCCAAAAGCAGTTCATCCATACCTATACCGTTACGGTGCATCCCCGTATCGACTTTAAGCTCTACACGTGCGGAGGGTTGAGCCTTTGCGATCGCATCAAGGCTATTGATCGCATAGATGCAGTGGCTATCGACGATCCCATCCGCCCCTAAGACCAAAATATCTGAAAAGTAACTGCGTATCGCATCGGCTTCGGTTTGGTTACGTACGACTGCCTGCATAATACCGAACTCCGATGCCAGTTTTGCCATCTGTGTTAACCCATGCCCGTAGGCATTGTCCTTAAGAACGATCGCTACCTTCTCTTTTGAGCCGGTCTTCAGTACGATTTGGTTAAGATTGTGAAAAAAATTCGCTTTGTTGATGATTATTTTTGCCATAACGGTATTATAGTTAAAAATTAAAAATTAAAAATTAAAAATGGAGCAGAGCATGGATTGGTTAACAGTTGTCAAAATCATAGGAATGATCCTTACGGTCCTCTTTTTGGGGTTACTGGTCAAGGAGCTTATCAAGACCGCCAAAGAGAGCAATGACGGCAAAGTTAGTGACAGATGCGAACTGGACTAAATCTTTTTATTGAATAATTAATAATGAATAACGAATAGTTTTGGTATGCTTTTCTTACGAAAAGCTTTTATATTTAGAGGTATACGATGTCACCATCAATCAAAGCATTGCAAAGCAATGCATACTACAACTCCTCACTCCTCACTCCTCACTCCTCACTCTCTTTTCATGAGGGTTCCCTATGAAAAGAGTCATAGCCGAGTGGGAGAAACAGCGCTGTGTACTGATGGCGTTCCCGCATGAGGGGACGGATTGGTACGATCCGAACAATCCCAGATCACTCGATGCAGCGCTTTCACCTTTTATCCGTATTGCACAGGCGATCGCCTATAAAGAGCCGGTCTATATCATCTGCAAAGACAAATCCCGTATCTCATCCATGTTCTGTTCGACACACAATATGATATTCATCGAACTGCCTACCAACGATACATGGATACGGGACTACGGGTACCTCAGCATCGAGGAAGAGGGGCAGAAGAAACTGCTTGACTTCACCTTTGACGGCTGGGGTGGTAAATTTGACGCCTCACTTGACAACAGCATCAACCGACTGCTTCATCAAAAAGGCTATATGGGTACGACACCGCTGGAGACCATAGATTTTGTACTCGAAGGCGGATCCATTGAAAGTGACGGTGACGGAACCATCCTGACCACCTCACAATGTCTATGCAACCCCAACCGCAACGGCGGACTGAGCAAAGCAGAAGTTGAAGCGAAACTGCATACATATCTCGGTGCAAAACGGGTACTCTGGCTTGACCACGGCTACCTTGCAGGCGATGACACTGACAGTCATATTGACACCCTTGCACGCTTTGTCAACAAAGATACCATTACCTATGTCAAGTGTGATGACCGTAGTGACGAACACTACGGATCACTCAAGCTGATGGAAGAGCAACTGCAAAGCTTTCGTACCCAAGAGGGAACCCCCTACCGGCTTATCCCTCTGCCGATGTGTGAAGCCAGATATGATGCAGAGGGCAATAGACTTCCCGCTACCTATGCCAATTTCCTCATTACCAATGATGCAATCATCTACCCCACTTACAAAGACAAAAACGATGTAAAGGTCGCTGAGATATTCAAGGAGATCTATCCTGAGAAGGAGATGATCCCTATTAACTGTTTGAAGCTCATCGAAGAGGGCGGAAGCCTCCACTGCTCAACCATGCAGGTCGCATACTAAAAGGAGTATTCGTGAAAACCGCACTGATACAACAACGATATTACGGGAGTAAAGAGGCAACGATAGCAAGAACCCTTGAGATGATCGCACAGACCGATGCAAAGCTGGTCGTCTTGCAAGAGCTTCACCAAAGCGAATACTTCTGCCAGAGTGAAGATACGGCATTTTTCGATTATGCGGAAGATATTGAGAATGATATCGCTTTCTGGGCGGAGGTAAGCAAAAAAGAGCAGATCGTACTGGTAACTTCTTTGTTTGAAAAACGCACCGAAGGGCTCTATCACAATACAGCCTATGTATTCGACCACGGAGTGCTTGCCGGGAAATACCGCAAAATGCACATTCCCGATGATCCGGGATACTATGAGAAGTTCTACTTCACACCGGGCGATCTTGGATTCGAACCCATCGACACCTCCGTAGGACGCTTGGGCGTACTGGTCTGCTGGGACCAATGGTACCCCGAAGCAGCACGCATTATGGCGCTTAAAGGGGCGCAAATACTCATCTATCCTACTGCCATAGGCTATCTGGAGTGCCCCAAAGACCGTCTCGATGAGCTGTGTGAGAAAGAGAACACACCCGAAGAGAAACAGAAGATGAGGGAAGCATGGATCAGCGTGCAGCGTGGACATGCTGTTGCCAACGGGCTTCCTGTAGTCACGGTCAACCGTATAGGCAGTGAAAAGGATAGCTCAGGCATCCTTGAGGGCATTCACTTCTGGGGGCACAGCTTTGTCTTTGGTCCACAGGGTGAACCTCTCGCCATGGCAGAAGAAGAGGAGACCGTCATGGAGGTCGACATAGACCTTAAAGCAAGTGGAGAGGTACGTAAAATATGGCCGTTCCTACGTGACAGACGTATCGAGAGCTATACCTGCTTGCAAAAACGCTTTTGTGATGAAAAACCGTAACCTTTCATCACAATCTCATACACTTCTTCACCTCTCTTCGCTCTCCTCATTTTCCCTTATTCATAGATTTGCTATAATCTTGTCATATTAGTATTATCAAGGATCATTATGGCAACAAAAAAAGAGATATATGACCTCCCTTTAACACCCGTAAGCAAAGGGGAAGAGGTACACTTCAAGAACCCGCCTAAAGCTTTCTATGAAGCGATCGGTGAAGAGGAGGGGATGAAAGAGCTGATGTATGACTTTTATGACAAGATTTATGAAAGCTCCATCGCACATTACTTCCCGCAAGATGAAGCAGAATTTGATGAAGTGAAGTTCAAGAACTCCAAGTTCTTCATTCAGATCTGTGGCGGACCAAAGGTCTATGAAGACGAAGCAAAAGGAATGAACCTCAACGAGTTCATGATCCGTGTCCATGATGACTTCTCCATTACGGAAAGCTCCCGTATAGAGTGGTTGGGAACTATGCGTGACGCATTGGCGGACAAAGCGCAACATGTTGATATTGAGCTTATCAAAGAGTTTTGGGACTACTTGGAGAGATTCTCTAAACTGACGGTCAATACCTTTGCCGATGGTAGTACCTACTACGCAGCATATACACAGGCAAAAGAGGAGAATTAATGTTGTAGAGGTCGGTCTTGTACCGCCCCTTTAACTAAGCATAATTTTTCAATCAATGGGCAGGCACAAGACCTGCCCCTATATTGCCAAATATTTTTGCTTCCACCACATGAACGCGAACATCAATCCCGGTGTTTTCGCGATCTTCTCATCGAAGATGAATGTTTCCATCTGTGCTACGGGAAGCTCTACCACCTCGATCATCTCACCATCAATACCGCCCCCCTCGGATATTTTCATCTTATCATTTACCTCAGCATAATAGAGTGTCTGCTTACTCCCGGCAAAACCAACAGAGGTATGGAACGAGGTAACACGTTCAATGTCTTCAAGCGAGATATGGTAACCACACTCCTCCTCTATCTCCTCAACGGCTATCTGCACGAGCGGTTTTTGCTTATCGACGATCCCCGCACACAGCTCTACCGTCTCTCCTTGTCCATCATTCATATAGACAGCAGGACGGAACTGCTTGACCAGTATGAACGCCTCTTTTTGAATATGGTAGATCAAGATCGCTACACTGTCATGTGCCTCGACCACCTCCCAGCTCTTGCACTCCCCATGCTGCTTGTAGGTTGCCCGTGCCGTATGAATGAACTGCGGGTTCTCCAAAGGCTCAAGTTTGAAATCCTCGATATCAAGATGCATCGTCAAGTACCTCCTCATCGACCACACGCTTCTCAAACTGCTCTTTTCTCCAAATATATGATGGTGTATCGTTCTTCAGGTACGCTTCAAGCTTCTCTTTCGCTTTACTTGCACCTTTGATCTCCACACGCTTATACTTGGTCGTCTTCACATCTTCATACTTGGTGAACTTCTTCACGACAGAACCTTGACCCACCGACTTCTTTCGAAGTACCTTCATCGGGTCTACCCAACGTCCGTTCTTCATCAATCCAAAATGCAAATGCGGTCCCGTACTACGCCCCGTACTCCCGACATATCCGATGATCTGTCCACGTTTCACACGCTGTCCGCGCTTCACTCGGATACGGCTTTGGTGTGCATATAACGAGGTATATCCTCCGGCATGACGTATCTTAACCACTTTACCGTAGCCGCCCATCCAGCCTGCATAGATCACTTTTCCGTCATTCACGGCCAGAAGCGGTGTTCCGCGTTTTGCACCGAAATCGGTCCCGTGGTGCGGACGGTAACGATGTAAAATAGGGTGCCATCTTCGATAAGAGAAACGGGAGGTAATGCGAGGATGACGTAGTGGCATACCAAAGCATTTCCCCTTACCACTAGGAACCCGACGGGTATAGACCACTTTCTTCTTCCCCGTAACCGTATAGGCGATCTTCTCTCCTAACGCCTTATAGCCATAGCCGTCCTCATCGACATAAATGAAACCTTCGTCTTTCCCCAACTTGGTGCGGATCACCTTGATCTGAGGCATACCATAAAGCTCACCCAGACGTGTCTTCTGTGTATAGAGGAAGTCGATCTCATCCCCTTTATGCAGTTTGTTGGTATTGACCACCCCCTTGAGCGCCGCGCTCAAACGCTCAGCGACCTTCGGATACTTCAAAGTATTGACCGTATCGGTATAAGGGTTGCTTTCGATAGTGATACGACCGAAATACTCTCGGTCCCTATAGCTTATAGGAATGATATCGAACCCATAGCTACCATCTTTTTTGCGAAACAGATGTATCTGCATCTCTTGACTGATAGGGATCAAGGATTGCACCAAACGCCCCTGCTCATCGGTCAATTCATAGTAAGTATAGGCACTGTGTATCTCCGAGAGGAACTTCTGATCCTCCTTGGAGATATGTTCGAGCAGTGACGAAGAGATATTCCTCTCATTCAGATAATCCGAAAAGGTCGTACCCTTCTCCCAAGAGCGACTCTCGACCTTCATCCCAAAAGCAATGGAAAAACATAATATTCCCAACATGATAATTCTCATAAACGCACATCTCTCCCTGATTAATGGAGAGTATTATAACGGATTTACATTAATGCCCCTGCGGGTTGCGCTCAATCAAGTTTTAATCTTTTGCCTGTATAATCAGGCAATTATTACTCACCCAATATGCATCAATGCAATAGATTTACAGGGGAGTGATCACTCCGAACCAAAGGATCATCATGCGTATTTTCTACTGGGTTACGCTTCTCGTACTACCTTTGACAGCAGGGTTCTTCCCGCAAACGGTACACACTTCCGTTACTGCCGTCAGCCCCGATAAGGTCACACTGGCACACCCTTTCCCCGTAAGTGGGATGAGCGGTGTTGTCATTCATCACTACGGAGAGAGTCTCGATGCGGTCACCGGATATATTATGCAACCTGACAACTCTCCCACTGCACATATGCTGGGTAAAGGGGTCATTCACCATGAACAGCTCCCGACGATTAAAACCCCTATCACAAAAGGCGACAAGGTCATAGGAGGCTACCTCTATAACAACGTACTTCTTCTTGCTCCCGATGCAGAGAGCTACCATACGATCACCACACAATATGCAAGAACATGGTTCCACCCGGATCTCTTCGCTGCATTTCTAAGCCGCGAGGGGGAAGGAGTCCCGACAAAAGAGAACCTTGAAGCCTTTGCAAAAGAGTATCAGGTAGGCCTTATTTGTATCGTTCAAAAAGACAGAAGCGTACTTTACGACCCTATCTCACACAAGGTAGTCGCTTCCAAACCGTTTCACTATACGCCACAAAAAGTACATTACCCCTTCTTTATGCGCTTTGATAGCATTCAGACCGGTCTCTTCTCTGAAACCGGTGACGGCAACTACTACAAAACCATGGAGCAATTCAAATGATCGATCCTAAACACATCAAAGCCCTTGAGGATATGGTAGGCAAAGAGAATGTCTACTCCGACAAAGCCCACATGATCGCATACTCTTACGATGCGACGCGTACGCGCTATGAGCCAGATGCGGTCGTCTTTCCACGTAACGAGGAGGATATCAGCCGTATCCTTGTCTACTGTAACGCACACAATATCGTCATCACCCCACGCGGTGCGGGTTCAGGCTTTACCGGCGGTGCCCTGCCTACAAGCGGCGGGATCACCCTTGCAATGGAAAAGCACATGAACAAGATCCTTGAGATCGACATGGAGAACATGGTCGCCGTGGTACAGCCGGGCGTGGTCAACATGGACTTACAAAAGGCCGTAGAGGAGGTAGGGCTCTTCTATCCGCCCGATCCTGCCAGCGAAGAATATTCCACTATCGGCGGGAATGTCAGCGAAAATGCCGGCGGTATGCGTGCGGCAAAATACGGGATCACTAAAGATTACGTCATGGCACTGCGTGCCGTGCGTCCCAATGGCGATATCATCCGAGCGGGTAAACGTACCATCAAAGATGTGGCGGGTTATAACATTGCCGGTATTCTCATTGCCTCGGAAGGCACCCTTGCCGTCATTACCGAAATTACACTCAAGCTGATCCCAAAACCGAAGTTCCGCAAAGCCTACATGGGGATCTTCCCTTCGGTCGATGACGCTATGAACGCCGTATTCAAATCCCTTGCAGGTGGAGCGAACCCCGTTGCGATGGAGTTCATGGATGCACTCGTTGTTCAAGCGCTCAAAGAGAAACTGGGTGTCGAACTTCCCGAAAATGCAGGTGCTCTGCTTATCGGTGATGTAGATGGGAATGTCTCCGAAGAGGTGGCGTTCCAGCTGGAAATTCTGGAAAAATCGTTCAAAGAAAACGGTGCGCAGGATTTTGTCATCGCCCACACCGACGAAGAACGTGACAAACTCTGGTACGCCAGACGTAATGCATCACCATCCATTACCATCTTCGGAAGCAAGAAGCTCAACGAAGATATCTCCGTACCCCGAAGTATGCTCCCCAAAGCACTACGCAACATCTACGAGATAGGTGACAGATACGGCTTTAAAGTTCCATGTTTCGGACATGCGGGAGATGGGAACATCCACGTCAATGTCATGGTTGACGGCTCTGATGCAAAACAGCTTGAAGAGGGACATAAAGCCATTGAAGAGATCTTCGAGATGGTCGTCGAGATGGGAGGTACCCTTAGCGGCGAGCACGGTATCGGCACGGCAAAAGCACCGTTTATGCATATCGCCTTCAACGAAGCGGAGCTACAGCTTTTTAGAGATATCAAACAGGCGTTCGACCCCAACAACATCCTCAATCCGGGGAAGATGGGTCTGTAAATGTCCGATGCACCAAGGAGCAAACGCTCCCTGCTCTACAAGTACTACCTCTTCTTACGCGATTTCTTTCGCGATCTCTTTGAAGACAAGGTAGGCTACTACGCTTCCAGCCTCAGCTGGAGTACCCTCTTCTCCATCATCCCTTTATTGGTATTGGTACTCTATATCTTCACGACCCTTCCGATTTTCGACACGGTCTATGAGAATGTACGACAGCTCATCTTTGCCAACCTCATGCCTACACAATCTGCAGAGATCATGGCAAAGCTCAATGAGTTCATCACAAACTCCAACAAACTCGGATGGATCGGCTTTTTCTATGTCACCTTTGCCGTAGTGGTCTTTTTAAAGAACTATGACTATGTGGTCAATGATATCTTCGAACTTCCCCCACGCAATCTGCTTGAGAGCATTAAGACCTACCTGCTACTTATGCTGCTGCTCCCAAGCATGATGGGCGGAGCGTTCTGGCTCTCTTCGTTCATCCAGTCCTATCTTGACAGAACGGAGTTCACTCAGTTTATCCACCTCTACTACTTTCTTCCTTACCTCATCATCTGGGGAGTCTTTTATATCGCCTATCAAATATCGGCACAAACCCCCATTCAGCCCAAAGCTGCCATAGCAAGCTCCTTTATCGCCTCTTTGATCTGGTACGGCTCGAAGAGTGCTTTTGTCTTCTATGTCGTACATAACAAGACCTATTTGACCATCTACGGCTCCATCAGTACCATTCTCTTCTTCTTTTTATGGATCTACATCTCATGGGCGATCTTCCTGCACGGTTTACGCTTCTGTTATCTGCTTGACAAAGAGGTTGACTTCGATCAGATATAAAGCGCTATACCAACCCCCAAAGCGATCAGCAAAAGCAAAACAAATGCCATACGGTAACGTATGGCTGCCAACGAAACAACCCCATAAAGTATCGCCAGCCAAAGCGGTGTTTGCCACGCTATCTCCTTGCATGGCATGGCAAAAAGTGCTTCAAGCCATCCATCGAACACACCACCCTTACCCAATAGATGCAAACCAAGCAAAAGCGGATAAAAGGGTGTAAAGAGGAGTGACAACAGTGGAGAGAATAGTTGACACTTTGTCGTTGTTACAAAGACAATATGCACAAGCGGAAGCATCAGCAAAAAAATACCCAGCGGGATTACAGCAAATATCACCAACCACTTGTTCCATGTTTGGGTGTAGTGTAGCAACAAGAAGATATAGAACACCCCCGCTACGGAGAACCAAAAGCCCAAAGAGACAAGCAAAGAGGGAAAAAGCACCAAGAGCCCTGCCAATACAACAGTTAAAAAACCAAAGCTTATCAGCTCGACCGCCATCACAAGCATCAACCAGCCAAAAACCACCATCGCATAGGCACGAACCAACGAGGGAGGCATCCCCACAAACCATACATACAGACCCAACAAAGCAATGGCGACCACACCCATATCGATCAAGGCATAACGGTAGGGGAACCAGCGCTGCTGCAACGGCCGGTAGAGTAACCACAACACCCCATAGAGCACACCCCACAAGATACCCAGATGAAATCCGCTCAATGCGACCAGATGGCTTATGCCCAGAGCGCTCATGATCTCTCTATCCTCTTTACTTAGCGGTGTTGCAAGAAAGATCGCACTATAGAAGCGTTGGAGCATCGGTGTTTCATGTTGCGAGGCTATTTTGGCTGCCACTTTATCTTTCATACTGCTGGGTAAAGCATCTATCTCTTTAATACGGCTTTTAACATAAAAACGTCCCAAATAATCCCAAAATGAAATACGCTCATCAGGAAATATCTGTAAGCGTAAACGGGTATGAGAGAGCTCTTGCTTGCGGTGTGTTGTCGTATAGAACTGCAACCCCTCGTCACTTTGAAGTTTCAAGACCTGATAGCTGGAATGGTGTTTATGTTTCGTATAGGCAGACAGCACATTGGCATAGGTAAAATAGAAGGGCTTACTGACAAACGCTTTGTAGGCATCATAGCGAAAGAGCAGATGCACCAAAAGAAGTGTCAGCAGTATCCCAAGGGTAAGAAGAAAATCCCTTTTATCCTCGAAGAGCTTGGGCTTTTGCATCTTTTTTAAATAGGCGGCAACTCGATATTACCGGTATTGGCAGGAATGTCGGACTCTTCATAGACCACCTCGAACGCCGGAGAATGTACCGCATCGACAAAGCGTGTGAACCTCTTCTGGAAGATCAGATCGACCGTTCCCGTAGGTCCGTTACGCTGTTTTCCGATGATCAGCTCGGTATCCTCTTCGTTACCGCGAAGCAGTTCGTCATACTTCTTCTGGTACTCGGCGATCTTATCGGCATTGCCTTCGGTCTTCGCTTTTTCAAGCTTCTCTTTCATCTCATTGATCTTATAGACCACCCCACGGTAGACAAAGAGGATAATATCGGCATCCTGCTCGATCGCTCCCGATTCCCGCAGATCTGAGAGCATCGGACGTTTGTTGTCACGGCTCTCCAAGCTACGATTGAGCTGTGAAAGCGCCAAGATCGGTATCTGAAGCTCTCTGGCAAGCTGTTTGAGCCCACGTGAGATCTCCGATATCTCCTGCTGTCTCCCTTCTCGCCCTTCACCGCTCATCAGCTGTAGATAGTCGATGATCGCCATAGAGACTTCCGGATGCTGGGTTTTGAGCTTACGCAGTTTACTTCGTACATGGTGAATGGTTGCATATCCACCGTCATCGACAAAAAGCTTCTTACGCGAAAGCTCCTCTGTCGCAGCAGAAAGCTGACTCCACTGCTCATCTCTCAGGTCCCCGACTCTTAGCTGTTGAAGCGGTATGGATGTCTTTGCCGCAAGCAACCTCAACATCAACTGCTCAGCCGGCATCTCCAGCGAGAAGAACGCCACCCCTTCATCACGTTCAATGGCTTTAAGCGCCATATTCAGCACCAGTGCCGTTTTTCCCATTGCCGGCCTTGCCGCAATAATCACCAGATCCCCTTTACCGAAACCCGATGTTTTTTCGTTCAGGTTCTTAAAGCCCGTATCGGTTCCGATGAGCTTGGAGTTCCCTAACGCTTTAAGACGGTTGATCTCATCCATCATCGCCAAGGTGATCTCTTTGGACTCCCTAAAGTCCTCGTTGCTGTTATTTTGCGTGATCTCATAGAGCTTCTTCTCCACAAGGTTCATCACCTCTTCAGCAGGTAGATCATCTTCAATGGTAACCTTCTTGATCTCCGTTGCCAACGTTGCCAATGCACGCTTGGCAGACTTGGCTTTGATCTCGGCTAAGTAGGCGGCGGTGTTGGAAATGGGGTTTGCAGAGAGCAGGTCGAGCATCGCCACCTCATCGAACTTCCCCATACTTTGAAGCTTACTTTTGAGAAACTCCTCATCAATGGGTTTCTCCTCACGCGAAAGCTCCTCCATCGCCATAAAGACATGCTGATGAAACGGCAGATAGAAATCCTGAGGTATCAGTTTTGAAGCGATCTCCTCATAGATCTCAGGATCAAAAATGATCGCAGAGAGTACGGCACGCTCGATATTGAGGTTATACATATTTTCCATCGTTAAAACTCCTTTGGAGTTTTAAGTGAGGAGTGAGGAGTGAGAAGTGAGGAGTTTTGGTTTGCATTGCTCTGCAATGCTTCTATTTTACAGAAATTCATTAAAGTCCACCTCATATTATTATAAAAGCTTTCTGGAAGAAAGCATACCAAAATTATTCATCATTCATTATTAATTATTCACTCTGAAGCTTAGAAGCCATCTTCTCAACTTCAGCCACGAACCTATCTACCAACTCCTCTTCCGGCAACTTGGCAACCACTTCACCTTTGACCATCACCAACCCGCTTCCTTTACCGTAAGCAATGGCGACATCGGCATGTTTTGCTTCACCGATAGCGTTAACCACGCAACCCATCACCGAAACATCCATCGGGGTAGTAATGTGTGCTGTACGGCGTTCCACTTCGGCAACGGCACTTACCAGATCGGCTTCGATACGTCCGCAAGTCGGACAAGAGATAATGTTGAGTCCCTCTTGTACCCGTCCGCTGTCTTTGAGGATCGCTTTGCCGACCTTGATCTCCTCTTCAAGCTCACCTGTAATGGATACACGCAGCGTATCGCCAATGCCATCAAGCAGCAGTGTGCCCAGACCGATGGCGGACTTGACCGTTGCATGGAAGATCGTTCCTGCTTCCGTTACCCCCAGATGGAAAGGGTAATTGTTCTTCGGACGCAACATACGATACGCCTCTACCGTTCGGTCAACATCCGAAGCCTTGAGAGAAACCTTGATGTCTGTAAACCCAAGATCTTCAAGGAATTTGATATTGTACTCCGCACTTGCAACCATCCCTTCGGCAGTCGCACCATACTTTTGATCGAATTCTTTTTCTAAAGAACCGGCATTGACCCCGACACGAATCGGCAAATTACGTTCCTGACACGCCTTGACGATCTCTTTGATACGCCCCTTTTCCCCGATATTCCCCGGATTAAAGCGAATACAATCCACCCATTTTGCCGCCTCAAGTGCCAAACGGTAATTAAAGTGAATATCGGCAATAAGCGGCAAAGATATCTGCTCTTTGATCGCTTTGAGCGCCAACGCATCTTCCATCTCAGGCACGGCTACACGCACCATATCCGCCCCTGCAAAATGCAGACGGTTGATCTGCTCGACTGTTGCAGCTACATCACGCGTATCCGAGTAGGTCATCGACTGCACACTAATAGGGGCATCACCACCAACGGCGACATTGCCGACATATATCTTCTTTGTAGGTATTCTCTCTTTCATCGAGATACCTCCAATGAAGATAGTGAGGAGTGAGGAGTAAGGAGTGAGGAGTGTCGGAAGACAAACTTTGTTTGTTTTCTATTGTTCATATTTTATATTCTCTTTTGCTGTTTTTGTACTTGAAGATAGCATTTTTATCAAATCCTCTACATCACTTAGTAAACTATCAGCCATATGTACTGATAAATAATCACAATCCTTTAAAAGTCTGATCCAATATCTTGTTTCATTGGCTTCTTTTAGTGATATATAGAGCTTATTTGTAAAATCTGCTTTTGATTGTGCATACTTTCCTTCTGCAATCAAGGCACCTATGGATGTTCCCGATCTTAAAAGCTGTTTACTTAAAACAAACTCTCTTTTTTGATCTTGAAGGTATTGACTGCATTTTACAATGCGAATTGAAAAGTCATAACTTTTATTTTCTAAAATACCCATAGCGTATTTTAACCTAAAAATGTAATAAAGGCATTGCAGAGCAATGCAAACCAAAACTCCTCACTCCTCGCTCCTCGCTCCTCACTAAAAAAGTAACACTTTTTTACGAAAATTCAACCGGATCCATATCCACCTCTATCTGTCGACAATCCACACTGTGGAGTACTTTAAGCAGTGGTACTCGGCTCTTTGCCTTTAGCAAAATATGAAAGCGGTACTTGTTGGCTACTCTCTCTACGGGTGCTTTACCGTGACCGACGATCTCTACCGTATCGAAGGCTTTGAGCTTTGTGACCGTATCAAGGGTGATCTTACTTGCTTTTGCTTCATCCTTATGCGCAATCAGAATGCGTGCCAATGAGACGAACGGCGGGTAGTCGGCGATCTCCAAAAAGAGCAGTTCATCTTTAAGGAACTGCTCGTAATCACCCAAATACGCCTCATACTGTCCCGGATCAGCTGTTTGAATAAGCACTTCAGCCTCTTTGGCACGTCCACTTCTTCCGGCTATTTGAAAGAGCAGACTGATCGCACGCTCTCTGGCACGGTAGTCCGCCATCCCCATAATATGGTCAAGCCCCATAATAACACTCAGCGTGATCCCCGGATAGTCATGTCCTTTGCTCAGCATCTGTGTTCCCAGCAACACATGACTCTCTCCGCTCTCAAAACGCTTCAATGCTTTTACCAGCTTATTGGCCGTCGTAATACTGTCACGGTCGAACTGCTCTACCTTGATCCCCTCTATCGCTTCGGTAATGATCTCGATGGCTTCTTGCGTACCGATACGCTCACTTAGAAGCGGAGTGTGCGAACAGTGCACACACTGCTCGCGTATCGCTTCGGTATAGTTACAATAGTGGCACTTTAAGTGACGCCGTTTTCGATGCAGCGCCATACCCACCGAACAAAAAGGACAAGTATGGGTCTTTCCGCAAGCACTACAGTAGAGATACTTAAAATTCCCACGTGTCGGAAGAAAGACCAACGACTGTCCCCCCTCCTCATAGTGACTTCGCAACGCATAGATGATCGGTGCGTTTATCGTATCTCCGGAGACAAAACGGTAACGTTTCTTCGTTTGAACAAAAGGCTTGTCAAGTTTGACCACATCATACTTATAATAGGATGTCGTACTGGGCGTAGCCGAAGCAAGCACCACCTTCGCACCCAACTTCTGCCCCATCAACACTGCCACATCCCTCGCATGGTAACGCGGTCTTGTCATCGCTTTGTAAGAATCGTCATGCTCTTCATCCACAATAATAAGTCCTAGATCCGGCATAGGGGTAAAGAGTGCCGAACGTGCACCTGCAATAACACGGATACGCCCCTCCTCTATGCCCTCAAGTATCTGTGCTTTCTTCTTTTTAGTGATCTTCGAGTGCCACATCGCTACCGCATCACCAAAATAGACCTTCAACCGCTTCTCCATCTGTGGAGAGAGCGATATCTCCGGCATGAGAAAGATAGAAGTTTTTCCCTCTTCGAGCATCTTCGCCATAAGCGCGATAAATATCTCCGTCTTACCCGCTCCGGTCACACCAAATAACAGGGCACGCTCTTTTTCCAAAAGCTCCTCATAGGCTTGTTGTTGGATAGAGGATAGCGTAGGTCGGGGTATCCCAACCCCAACATTTACTGTTTTTCGTTCGTTTATACGATTATCCTCGTGGGTACACTCCGACCTGCGGTACGGCAAAAACAACGAGATCGCTTCGGAAAAAGAGGAGAAGTAGTATTCACTGATGAATTTGGCTATAGCCATTTGTTGAGGAGAGAAATAAGAAGATGATACAGCATAGACAGTCGATGTGCTAAAAGAAGGTTTTTCAACCTTCTTTAAAACAAGGGCTTCTTTTAATGTATCTTTTAAGGGAACCTGAACGATATCCCCTCTTCCAATAGATACTTCAGAAGCATAGGTCAACACAGGCGCACTAGAACGTAAAAGTGCAACTTGATAATAATACACTTACTGGGTCAACTCTTTACAATATTGATCATCAGGATCTTCACATTCAAAACGATTGTTCTGTAATAAGAAAACCACACTTCCTGACGTAGGAAGATTAAATGTATATTTCGTCGGATCATCACTGGTTCCACTACCGGATGTTGATCTATACCAACATGATGTTGACGATGTAGTCTCACATGAACTGGGAGGGTAAGATAGCACAGGTTTACTGGTATTCCCATCAAATCCATTAAAGACCGGGTCACCGGACGCTTCCGAGTCTTCACCAAGTTTTGTGATCGTATCAAAATCACCTTGCAGAATTCTTTTTTGTCTCTCCATAGAGATAGAATTGCGGATAGATGCCACTGTTGTTTTTGCTTTTGTCATAATGGCATCACCCCTTGTCATTGCGAACTTAGGCACCGCAATCGCTGCAAGGATACCTATGATAACGATGACAAAGACCAATTCTATCATAGAGAAGGCTCTTCTCTGTCGCTTTATTAAAACCATTTTATCTCCTGATACTATTTCTTTTATTGTAAGATATATATTCTTGATCCTCCTGAAGATTGAATACTATTCAATTTTCGGATCAATTCCGATGCTGTCGCGGCAGCAGGTGTTGCGGGAGCTAAATCCGTTACTGTTAAATTATACTCCGTTCCTGATACACTTCCTTGTACCTTAACCGTATCTTCACTATCACACATATACACAATCCCTTCTGATACTAAAGTACCTTCCGGGCTTGATATCCCTTCTCCTTCACTTCTTCCTACAGGTAGATTTGTGATATCTTCAATAGGAAGGGTAGAGAAGTTACTATACCCTTCAATGGTATAACGCTGACTGATCTCTGCGATCAATTGCTGCGCCTCTTGTGTACATTTTGCTGCGGTAGCATCATCCCTACTCGCCGTTAGTCGAGGGATCGCTACTACCGCGAGTAATCCTACAACCAACATTACAAATATCAACTCTATCTGTGTGAATGCCTTTTGCCATCTTAGCTCCATAGAACGCTCCCTCTTACTGATATGGTATAAGTAAATCATACCATGTTCTTAATTAAAAACTATACGCTCGATATCCTCCGGTATCATAGCTGTAAATCTTTCTTAGTGCAATTGCTGCCTTTTGTGCAATGATCGACTGTGTAGGGTCTTGATCGTATATAACAATATTATATACTGTTTCATTACTCTCTCCGACAACCTTGGCAATTGCTTCACCATCACAACTGTAGGTTACGCCTGTTGTATCTACTTGTGTCGTGCCTGGTTCTATAATACCATCTTCTCCGCTTCCTACTTCTGTTTGTACATTTGTCATCTCATCTATTGACATGGTTTTAAACTTCAGATAACCATTCTTTCGGTAGCTATTACCAACTTCATGTAATATCTGCCCTACTTCATTAATACAGATGGATGCTGATGCATCATCTCTACTTGCTGCAAGTTTTAAAATAGAGACACTCGCTAGTACTCCAATAATAACGATCGTAAAGATCAATTCGATCATTGTGAACGCTTTTTGCATTAACATACTCCTTATAAACCTTAAATTAAATGAGAGAGGAGTTAATGTTATGTTACATAGAAGAAAAAAGGCAAAAAAAAAGGTTCCCACTCAATTAAGAGTGGGAACCTTTGAGAAAGTCATATCAACTCAAACAATTAGAGTTTGTAGATACGCTCTCCACTTGAGTCAGCATTGATGTTTTTCTTAATTGCATCAGAAGCTGTTTTAGAAGCTGGTGTAGTACCATCAGTTACTGTTACTGTCAAGTTATAGTCTGTACCTGCATCAGCACCACTAAATTTAACAATATTTTCACCGTCACATTTGTAGTTTACACCTGTACCATCTACAACTGTTGTTCCTGCTTCTGCAATACCTCTTGTCAAACCGTCTGCATCAGCGTTAACAGGAACGTTTGTCATCTCTTCAATACCTGTAGTTTTAAATGTTGCATTCCCGACTTTTGTATATTTAGAAGAGATCTCTTGTACTAGCTGACCTACTTCATGGATACAAGTTGCTGCTTCTGCATCATCTCTTGTTGCTGCCAATTTTGGAATGGCAACCGCTGCCAAAATACCGATAATAACGATAACGAAGATCAATTCGATCATTGTAAAACCGCGTCTCATGTTACTCATGATTAACTCCTTAGAAAATTATGTTTTGAATACGCTAGGCTCAATAGCCCTTTGTACTTTTTGATTGTAACGCTTTCAAACTTATATTTTCATAAAAAGAGAGGACTTTATTCGCAAAATCATTAACTTCTACTTTAAATACCATATCAAATCAAAAACAGTAAATCTTAATATTAGGCAAGCTTTTATATATAAGTAAGTATAATTTTCATTATGTTCGGTATTTTTACTGAAACCACTTTACTTTTTGAAAGGAACATATATGATGAAAAAGGTTCTTACCAATAAATATGAATGGTCAGCATTCCGAATTACTGCATTACTGTACGCTGTCGTTCTTATTATTCCTTTGATCTTCTATTTTGTACACTCATCATTTGAAAATATCCAAGAAGACAGTAAGATCACAAGAGATGTTGCTTGGGCAAATGGCGTAATGGATGCCTATACTTCTATGGATACCAAGCAGCCTACCCCACAAGCCCTAAAAAAGCTTGACCGAACGTTTCAAAGTGTCCGGAAATGGGTGGAGACAAATAAGAACTCTAAATTCTATCTTGGAAGCGATACACTCGAAAAAGACTTCATGAATGCAAAAATATGTTGGGATCAATACAAGCAATCCCTTCAAGGAAAAGCATCATATGATAAAAAAAGGTGTCGTCGTATCTTTAAAAACCTTTCGTTGATCATCACCAATATGATAGAACTGAAGCAACGGGATCTTATCAATATGTTTTATTGGAATCTTACCGCAGCTATGCTTCTTTCTATCCTAATGATCTATTTTATCCGAGTATATATACAAATGCAATTGAACAGACACTCAGTCTACGATCTTGAGACAAATCTATACAACCATAACTACTTCAACGAACATATGAAGACCACCTGTGCAAGAGCGGCACGTTATAAATATCCGCTCTCACTACTCTCTATCTCTATTAACGGGATCGATAAGAAAAGTCTAGATGAAAAAGAGTATGCGAAGTTCATGGAGACGGTGGGTGATATTCTTTTGACCATGACACGTACGAGTGATGTTGCCTGTCGTTATGATGAGGATCACATTGCGATCATTCTTCCGTTTACAGAAGATAAGAATGCGGAGATCCTAAAGGGGCGTATTCAAGAGACGTTCGAAAAACACAACTTTAACATCTCTGAGACACCGACATTCGTATTTTCGATCGTTCAGTATGAGCCGCAAGAGACGGCAAAAGAGTATATTGAACGTGCGGAAAAGGTACTTCGCGAGCATTGATATGCTCCATACCCTCCTTCGTGGAGGATATGCGATCTTTTTAATTGCAGAAGCGCTCTCTGCGCTCTACTATAGTCCATCCAATGTTTCGATCAGTAGTTCTATCTCTTTTTCGTAGTTGTTTGCCTGTTTTGCAAGACGAAGGTAGGCTTTTAGCAGCTTATCAGGCTTGTTATCCGTATGGAGATTTATTCCTGCTTCTTGAAGATCCTTGTTCACAAAATCAGCAAAATCCTCATCCAACTTGATCTCGTAACGATTCCCACATACGGTCAATCCGACATTTTTCATACTCTCTCCCCTTTAGGTAAACCGTATCGGTATCATCTGAGTATACCGATACCTCTTCCTCATTATGATGAAGTTTAAGCCAGAAGGCTCTCCACTTGCGCAATGATCTTCTCGATCTCCGCATCTTTCTCTTCAAGCTCACGCTTCAATTCTGCAACCGTCGACTCAAGCGTTTGCGCACGCTGTGCCTCTTCTCTTAATGAGTTAATGAGCATCTCCTGCTCGGATTGAGAACTTGACAGTCCCGTAACCTGCTCTTTTAGCTCGGCATTTTCCGCACGGAGCATCTCATAGCCCGCTTTTAACTGTGTGATCTTTTCTTGTAGTCTAACTAGTGCTGACATTATATTTCCTTTTATGTTTTAAACTGCTCTTATTATTCGAGAATTTTTGATTGTGATATAATAGCGAAGAAATTAAAAATTAAAAATTAAAAATTAAAAACTTATAGGCAGTATACATGCAAAAAGAGAATGTCTTACATACAAAGAGCTATGCATTTTCCATCAGAATCGTTAATTTTGCTCGATATTTAAATGGCGAAAAAAAGAGTATATTTTAAGCAAACAAGTATTACGCTCCGGCACGGCAATATGTGCACTTGTGAGCGAAGCAGAATTTGCACAGTCACATGCTGACTTTATCAATAAACTGACCGTTGGGCTCAAAGAAGCCAACGAAACAAAATACTGGATCAACCTACTTCATGATACACAATACATTTCACAGAAAATGTACAAAAGTCTCATTAAAGGATATTAAAGAGATAATAAGCTTATTAGTCTCTATCATCAAAAAGCTCAAAAACAGAAGCATTTCGTAAAGAAATGCATATCAACATTTTTAATTTTTAATTGAAAAAGAAGGAGCCAAATGGCGACATTTACAGTCAACAGTCCCTATCAGCCTTCAGGTGATCAGCCAACGGCTATTGCACAACTTTCAGATTCTATTTTGCAGGGTAATCGTTATCAGACACTTTTGGGAGTGACCGGTTCGGGGAAGACCTATACGATGGCAAAAGTTATTGAAAAGACCAAAAAACCCACCCTCATCATGACACACAACAAAACCCTTGCCGCACAGCTCTACTCGGAGTTCAAGAGTTTTTTCCCAAACAACCATGTCGAGTACTTTATCAGCTACTACGACTACTATCAGCCCGAAGCCTACCTGCCAAGACAAGACCTCTTTATTGAAAAGGATTCCTCTATCAATGAAGAGTTGGAGCGTTTACGTCTGAGTGCTACGGCATCACTTTTAAGCCATGACGATGTCATCGTTATCGCATCGGTCTCCGCCAACTACGGACTGGGAAGCCCTGAAGATTACCGCTCTATCGTGCAGAAGCTCTGTGTTGGGGAGGAGTATGACCAAAAAGCACTCCTGCTAAGACTGGTAGATATGGGCTACAAGCGTAACGATGAGTTCTTTGACATCGGAAATTTCCGTGTTAACGGTGAAGTGATCGACATCTACCCCGCCTACTCCGATGAGTTCGCTATCCGCATCGAGTTCTTCGGGGATGAGATAGAGGATATCTATATGTTCAACTCCCTAACCGGAGAGAAGGACGAACATCTTAATGAAGTCACCATCTACGCGGCAAACCAGTTCATTGTCGGAAAGGAGAAGCTCGCACGGGCTATTAAAAGCATTGAAGAGGAGCTGGATGAAAGGCTTGCCTACTTCCAAAGAGAAGGACGCATGGTAGAGTACAACCGTCTTAAGCAGCGTACGGAGTTCGACCTTGAGATGCTGGAGGCCACAGGTATCTGCAAAGAGATCGAGAACTACTCACGCCATCTCACAGGCAAAAAACCCGGAGAGACACCCTACTCGATGATGGACTACTTTGAAGTGATGCATGATGATTATCTTGTCATTGTCGATGAGTCACACGTTTCACTGCCGCAGTTCCGTGGTATGTATGCAGGAGACAGAAGCCGTAAAGAGGTACTTGTCGATCACGGTTTCCGTCTGCCTTCCGCACTTGACAACCGTCCGCTGAAATTTGATGAGTACATCAACAAGGCACCCCACTATCTCTTTGTCTCCGCTACACCTGCTCAACTGGAGATAGAGCTATCATCGACCGTTGCCCAGCAGGTTGTCAGACCAACAGGACTGCTTGACCCTGAAATCGAGGTCATCGACAGCACCTATCAGGTAGAGAACCTGCATGACCGCATGAAACCGGTCATTGAGAGAGGAGAACGCGTACTTGTCACCGTATTGACAAAAAAGATGGCAGAGGAGTTGACAACCTACTACAACGATATGGGACTGCGCTGTAAATATATGCACTCCGATCTTGACGCGATCGAACGCAACCAGATCATCCGCTCTTTGCGTTTGGGAGAGTTTGACATCTTGGTAGGGATCAACCTTCTTAGAGAGGGGCTTGACCTGCCCGAAGTGAGCCTTGTCGCCATTCTCGATGCGGATAAAGAGGGCTTCTTGCGTTCACAGACAGCACTCATCCAGACTGCAGGACGAGCCGCACGTAATGCCAACGGAAAAGTGCTGATGTATGCCAAAAAGATCACCGACTCGATGAAAGCGACCATCGAGATCACTCAGGCAAGAAGGCAAAAACAGATCGCCTACAACAAGACTCACGGTATCACCCCAAAAACGACCATCCGTGAGCTTGATACCAACCTCAAGGTCGAAGATGCCGGAGAGCTTTACAACAAACGCAGTAAACTTGACAAAATGCCAAAAGCCGAACGTCAACAGCTCATTAAAGAGCTCAAAGCCAAAATGCTGGCAGCCGCAAAGAACCTAGAGTTCGAAGAAGCGGCAAGATTGAGGGATGAGATCGCAAAGATAAAGAAGCTGTAGCTTCTTTTTAGTGAATAATTAATAGTGAATAGTGAATAGTTATGGTATGCTTTTCTATTCGAAAAGCTTTTATTACTATGGAGTAGTACCATGCATGATACCTATCTAATAAAAGCACTGCCATGCAGTGCTTACAACCATTATTCACTATTCACTATTCACTATTCACTTCGATCATCGGGAGAAGCCCGATGATCGACCTCAACTCCTCCCAGCTCTACTTCAACCGTGAACTTAGTTGGCTACAGTTCAACTCACGGGTACTCGCACAGGCACTTGACGAAAAACTGCCGCCGCTGGAGCGTTTGAAGTTCCTTGCGATCTATGGTACCAACCTCGATGAGTTCTACATGATCCGTGTTGCAGGGTTAAAATCGCTCTATAAGGCACGTATTCAAGAGACAGGTGCGGACAAGTTAACACCTGCGGAACAGCTCAAACAGATACGCGCATACCTGCACAAAGAACACCACATCCTTGAGTCATGCTACACCTCTATTATTTCCGAGCTTCATAGACACGGCGTGCACATTAAGAACTTTGACGTATTGACCAAAGAGGAGAAGGCAGCGGTCAAAGAGATATTCTTCGAAGAGATCTATCCGGTCATCATCCCTATCGCCATCGATGCCACACACCCTTTCCCTCATCTGAACAACCTCAGTTTCGGACTGGCGATCACTCTACAGGATGAATCGAAACATATCAAGCACGGACTGATCCGTATTCCGCGTATTTTGCCGCGTTTTGTTCATATTGACCATACTTTCATTCCTATCGAAAGTGTCGTAGAGCACTTTACCACCGAACTCTTCCCCGGCTTTACACCGCTCGCCTCTACCCCGTTTCGCGTTACCCGTAATGCCGATATCGAAATAGAAGAAGAGGAGGCGGATGATTTTCTTGAAATTCTTCAGGAGGGGTTGCGTTCTCGGAACAAAGGCTCGCTCATTAGGCTTGAACTCCTTAAAGAGGTCGATGAGGACCTGCTTCAGTTCTTGCTTAACCATCTTAACCTCGATGAGAATGACATCTATCCCTACAAGAGCCTGCCGCTGAACCTTGGTGCGCTCTGGCAGATCGTCGGAGACAAGAGCCTTTCACATCTGGTACTGCCGACCTTCACACCCAAGATCCTTCCACCGCTCGATACTGAAAATGTCTTTGAAGCGATCGAGAAGCAAGATGTACTTCTCTACCACCCTTTCGACAGCTTTGAGCCGGTTGTACAGTTCATTAAACAGGCGGCTGCCGACCCTGAGACCATCGCTATTCGCATGACACTCTACCGTGCAGGGCAGAAATCACCTATTGTCAAAGCGCTCATCGATGCGGTGCGTGACGGAAAACAGGTAACCGTACTTGTAGAGCTCAAAGCACGATTTGATGAAGAGAACAACCTAAGATGGGCCAAAGCGCTCGAAGATGCCGGTGCGCACGTGGTCTACGGTATTCCCGGGCTGAAGGTGCATGCCAAGATCGCACAGGTCATTAAACGTAAGGGTAAAAAACTTCAAAGCTATGTGCATCTGGCAACGGGGAACTACAACCCGAGTACGGCAAAGATATATACCGATATCTCCTACTTTACGGCAAAAGAGGTCTTCTCTACCGATGCAACACACTTCTTCCACTTCCTTACGGGCTTCTCGACCTATACCAAGCTCGATACGCTCTTCATGTCACCGGTGCAGATCAAACCTAAACTGATGAAGCTTATCGAAAAAGAGAGTCAACATGGTAAAAAAGGACACATCATCCTAAAAGCCAACTCTCTAGTCGATACCGATATCATCAAAGCACTCTACAAAGCCTCTAGACAAGGGTGCAAAATCGATCTTATCATCCGTGGTATCTGCTGTCTGAAACCGGGAGTAAAAGGGGTAAGCGAAAATATCAATGTCTACTCCATCATCGGGAAATATCTGGAACATCCACGTATCTACTACTTTAAACACCATAAGATCAAGTGTTACATCTCCAGTGCCGACTTGATGCCGAGAAACCTGGTGAGACGTGTGGAGCTGATGACCCCGATCGTTGAAGAGAACCTCTCTCAAAAGATAGAGCAGATACTCATGCTTCAGCTCGCGGACAATCAGCTGCGATGGAAACTGCAAGAGAGCGGAGAGTACATCAAGGTTCCAGCCCTTGGAAAGAAGATAAACAACCACCTTATTTTGGAACAGTATGTCAATAAGATACACGACAAGACCAAAAAAGAGACACCAGATTATGTCAGCAGGTTAGCAAACAGGATACTGAAAGAGGGGTAAGGCCTCTTTGGAATGAATAATGAATAGTGAAGCCTTTTCAATAGAAAAGGCTTTGATTGATTGTAGGGTATGCGCCTAAAGGAAGTACCCTTTGGGTGCAATTGCCCACCTTCTTAAATCAAAATATTTATAAAATGGTAGGCAATTGCCTACCCTACAGGAGAGAACATGCTCATTAAATTTAAAGAATGGACACCAAAACTAGGCAAGAATGCTTGGATAGCCGAAGGTGCTTCGGTTATCGGACGTACCGAAATGGGAGAAGACAGTGCCGTATGGTTCGGTTGTGTGGTACGCGGTGACGTACACTACATCAAGATCGGTGACAGAACCAACATTCAAGACCTTAGCATGATCCACGTTACACACCATAAAAAAGCCGATATGAGTGATGGAAACCCAACCATCATCGGGAATGATGTGACCGTCGGACACCGTGTGATGCTGCATGGATGCACCATTGAAGACGCCTGTCTTATCGGAATGAGTGCGACCATTCTTGATGGTGCGGTCATCGGAAAAGAGTCTATCGTAGGAGCGGGCAGTCTGGTTACGAAAAATAAGAAATTTCCGCCAAGAAGTCTTATTATGGGAAGTCCGGCAAAAGTGGTCAGAGAACTCACCGATGAAGAAGTGGCAGAGCTGTATGCATCTGCTGAACGTTATGTCAAATTCAAGAATGAGTACCTATAGCATGACACATATCATCAGTAAAAGTTTTAAAGACCTTTTTTCGGGTACAGTTCTTGCCTTTATGGCAAAGAGTACCGTTATCTCACTTGCGATCACGACTATTGTCGTATGGCTTGTAAACGATATGCTTGCCGGGTTTGTCAAAGGGTATCTCTCGTGGATACCTTGGGAGTGGGCACAAACAAGCGGTGCAGCCGTTGCCACCGTTGCGATCGCATATACGATCTTTATTTTGATCCACGCGATCGTTACATCACTAATGATCGAACCGTTGTTGATCGAACTTGCCAAAAAGTCATACCCCGATGTACCCGTTGTCGGTACGGCAAATATCACAACATCTATCCTTCTTAGCCTCAAAGCGGGTGCGGTATTCTTACTACTGTTCCTCTTTACATTCCCACTTATGTTCATCCCGCTCTTTGGGGCGGTATGGATGCTCTGGCTCTGGTCTATTCTTCTTAAAGAGCCGACACTCTATGATGTCACATCACTTTTTTTTAAAGACAGAGATATACTGAAAGAGAAGAAGAAAGGAACAACAGTACTGGCGATGATCGCTTCAGGGTTAAACTACATTCCTATACTAAATATCTTTTCGCCTGTTTTTGCGCAGATCTTGTTTTTGCATCATGTTTTATACAGTGAACAATTAACAATTAACAATTAACAATTTTTTATGTATTGCTTCGCAATACTTTAAGCATCGACCTTGTCGATGCATACCTTCATTATTCACTATTCACTATTCACTATTAATTTTTCATTCTTCATACGTCTTGTCTTCTTGCTCGACTTCGCAAACTGTAGCAGCTCATCGGTCGTTCTTACGTACTCAGGCAGGGTCTCAAAGCTTTTCATCATCACTTTAGAAGCACAAAGGGCATCGGAGTAAGCACGGTGGTGAGAGGTCTCTTCCATACCTAACGATTCAATAAGGTATGCCAATCCGTAACGTTCGCTCTCAAAGGTACGCTTGGCAAGATCGATGGTACAGAGTACAGGATTTCCAATACCGCCCAACCCGAAACGCTCGAATGAAGCACTCAAGAAGCCATAATCGAAATTTGCATTGTGTGCGACAAAGATCGCATCTTCCATGAAGTGACGCAACCCTGTCAATGCCTCTCTGCGGCTAGGCGCTCCTTTGAGGTCTTCAGGCTCGATACCGGTGATCTTAGTGATATACTCGGGCAAGAAGGCACACTCGACGAATGTTTCGTAACGGCCGATGATCTTCTCACCCTGTACCATCACCGCACCGATCTCGATCACTTGAGAAGTACCCGGTTTGCTGCCGTTCGTCTCGATATCGACCACACAATACTTCTGCTCGTTGTAGGGGGTAAAACAGGTACGTAAACGGTAACCCTCTTCACTCTCCTCTATAGGGTAGCCCGAGGCTTGGAGCAGTAAAAAGATCGTATCGCTATCTTCAAGCAGTGTGGTATGCTCCATCACTACCGCTTCATACTGCTCAGGGCTCAATCTACCTTCATGCTTTCGAAAAGCAAGGGTCAATGCATCAAATACTTTTTGCATAACGAATGAACCGTTCTACTTTATCGGGGTCTTTTTTCCCCTTTTGCGCTTCGGTACCGGAACTGACATCCACTCCGTAAAACCCGTACGGTTTCACCTCACCTATATTTTCAGGGTTCAACCCTCCTGCAAGAATGATCTTCGAACACTCAACCCCTTCGAACCATTCAAGGTTCAAGCGCTTACCACTGCCGCCATACGCTTCACAAAAGGTATCGATCAGCCGGTAACGGTCGGAGAAGGTCTCTATATCCTCTGCCGATCTGGCACGCACCACAGGAATACTTTTGATCCTTAATGCACCCAGATAGGCTTCATCCACTTCAAAATGGATCTGTGCCAAAGAGATACCGCTTTGCAAAGCGATACGGTTGACATCCTCTGCTGTTTCGTTCACAAACAAACCCACCCGCTCCACGAACGGCGGCAACTGCACAATAATATCGGCTGCATCCTCAGGTGAGATATAGCGCGGAGACTTCTTATAAAAAACAAAACCCAGTGCATCAGCTCCACACTCTACAGCATGTAACGCATCTTCGAGGTTGGTGATACCACATATTTTCACACGCATACGACACCGCCTGCGTGTGAAGTGAATAATGAATGGTAAATGGTGAATAGTATCGGTTTGCATTGCTGCGCAATGCCTTCATTTAATAAAAGCATTGACTGTATCAATGCATACTTGCACTCCTCACTGCGCACTACCCACTCCTTACTTAAGTGCTGCGATCGCAGTACTTATCCCCTTCGGATGCTTGTAGACGAACGATCCGGCTACGACCACATCGACACCTGCATAGGCAAGGGCTTTGACATTCTCATCGTTCACACCGCCGTCCACTTCGATCAGACAGTCAGGGTTACGTTTTTCGATCAGTGCTTTAAGTCGTTTTGCTTTTTCAATGACCGAAGGGATGAACTTTTGCCCGCCGAATCCGGGATTGACGCTCATTAGCAGTACCATATCGACATCCTCAAGCAAGAACTCCACCGCTTCGGGCGGTGTATGCGGGTTGAGTACGATAGCGGGCTTGATACCCAAAGCACGTATCTTCTGGATCAGACGGTGCGGATGCTTCTCTTCTTCAATATGAAAAGAGATATAACCCGGTTTCAATGGTGCGAAGAGATCGACAAAGAAGCTGTTGTTCTCGACCATAAGGTGAATATCGAGTGGTTTTGTCGCCGCTTTGGCAACCGCCTCGACCACTACAGGCCCGATGGTCAGATTCGGAACGAAGTGTCCGTCCATCACATCCACATGCACCAGATCACATCCGCCCTCGCAAATGGCTTTAACATCATCACTTAAGTGTCCGAAATCCGCAGAGAGTATACTAGGGGCTACAAGCATCATCTATCCTCATATTAATATTGTTTTGACGATTATAGCAAAAACCTACTTTGCCTCTCTCTTTCTTCTGGCATTAAGCAAAATTTATGGTTTAGTTTTATATAATTCGCCACAAAATATTCGGGGCAGCCAACTTTTATGTAAGCTGTCTACATTCATTAAAGGTTACGATCATGGCAAGAAAATGTTCAGTAAGCGGTAAAGGTCCGCTAGTAGGAAACAACGTTTCTCACGCACACAACAAGACAAAAAGAAGACAGCTTCCAAACCTAAGATCTGTAAAGATCACACTTGAGGATGGAACTACAAAGAGAATCAAAGTCGCTGCTTCTACACTTAGAACAATGAAGAAAAAAGCGGCACAAGCTGCAACAGCTAACTAATTCTTCAGATAAGGGAGGGTATACTCTCTTATCATGACTTCCATAGAAAAATTCAAGAAGTTTCTCGGTTGGAGAAGCGCACCCAAACCACACATTACTCTAAATGACGAATACTATAGTCATCTAGCCCCTTTTAGACTCCCGCTTATTCTTACCGTTCTCATTATGCTCTTGGGTACGATCGGTTATATGCTCATTGATGACTTTACACTGATGAACGCTATTTATCAGACAGGTATCACATTCACCACCGTCGGATACGGAGAGATACAGCCCATATCCGATATGGGGCGCATCTTCACCATCACGCTGATCATCTTCGGCTTCGTTGTCTTCTCCATTGCTGTGGGGATCATTGCCGAAGTGGTCAAAAAAGGGGAATTCCAAAAAACCGCCAAGGAGCGAAAAATGCTTTATGAGATCGCCAGGCTCAAACACCATTTTGTAGTCTGTTACCATAACGAATTTACCATCCAAGTGACCAAACAGCTACGTGCGAACCATATTCCGTTCGTCGTGGTCGATCCGCGAGAGGACCTTGAAGAGATCGCAAAGAAGTACCACTACCCCTATTATGTGACAGCAGAGGCCCATACCGAAGAGGGTATCTTAAAGTCTCATCTCTCATCGGCAAAAGGGATGATCACCCTTGCGGACAATGTTGCCGACAATATTGCCACTATCGCTTCAGCTCGTCTGTACGAACGGGAGATCGGACGTAAACGTAAGTACCTCATTATCGCCAATGCCCAAAGCTATGAAGATGAAACAAAGCTCTTGAAACTAGGTGCCGACAAGGTGGTTACGGCAACCAAACTCATGGCACAGCGGATCAACGCAATGGCGGCACGTCCGGATATGGAAAATCTTCTACAGGAGTTCCTCTATAAAAAGGATACCCCGCTCGATATGGAAGAGGCGAAGGTATCTAAAACCTCTTGGTTGACACTTAAAAAGATCAAGACCGCCCGCTTCAGGGATATTGCGAACGTGACCATTATCGGTATCCGTCAAAAGGACGGCAAGTTCATTCCGATGCCTAAAGGCGATACCATCATCATGCCTGAATCCAAGCTTTTGCTCATTGGAACGGGTGACGGTATACGTAAAGCAAAAAAGATCATCCGTAAAAAAGAGAAACCTGAAGAACTTAAATACATTTGAGTTCTAGTGAATAATTAATAGTGAATAGTGAATAGTTTTGGTATGCTTTTCTTTCGAAAAGCTTTTGTATTTAGAGGTTAACTATATGTCAAATTTTACAATTATACCGCTTGAGGGCGGACTTGCCAATGTTGAGGGCTTTTACTGTGATGCGGTCAATGTAGGGATGCGTCCAAACAGTGATCAAGGTGATGTAGCGTTCATCCGTTCCAAAGACCCATGTGACATTGCCGCCGTCTTTACCACCAACAGATTCCAAGCTGCACCGATCCAACACTTTCAACGCTATGGTGAGGATTTTCAGACCGATTTCGTTCTTATCAATGCAAAGAACGCCAATGCGATGACCGGAGAAAAAGGGATTGAGGATATTGACACGATCATGTCGACACTCTCCCATAAACTCACTGTCACAAACCCTGTGATGAGCTCAACTGGTGTCATTGGATACCGTTTGCCTATCGACAAGATCACAAGTGCCTTTGACAACTTTGACTTCAATGCCAAGAACTCGCACAAAGCCGCACGTGCCATTATGACAACCGATAGCTTCGAGAAAGAGCTGGCATACCGTATCAAACTTGAAGACGGTTCACACTTCCATCTTGCAGCCATCTGTAAAGGTGCGGGCATGATCAACCCTGCCATGGCGACCATGCTCTGCTTTATCATTACCGATGCGAACATTCCCAAAGCCGATATGGATGCACTACTTCATGAGGGTACGGAGCACTCCTTTAACCGTATCTCCGTAGACGGCGATACTTCTACGAATGATACGGTCATGCTCTTGGCGAACAAAGAGAGCGGTATCTACCACAAAGAGGCGTTTGCAAAGGCACTTAAAGATATGATGTTCGATCTTGCGATGATGATCCTCAAAGACGGAGAAGGGGCGAACAAACTGGTCGCGTTCGAGGTCAAAGGAGCCAAGAGCGATAAAGAGGCGAAAATAGCCGCAACCGCACTAAGCAACTCGCTACTGGTCAAGACCGCTCTCTTTGGCGAAGACCCAAACTGGGGGCGTATCGCTTCTACGATCGGAGCAAGCGGTGTTACCTGTAACGATAAAACACTGACCATTCACTATGATGATCTGCTGATCTACTCCGATACTTTCAGAGAGCTCGATAAGGAGCGTGAAGATCAAGCCTACAAGATCATGAAACAAGAGCAGTTCACTGTAACGTGTGACCTTGGCATAGGAGAAGGTAGCTATACTGCTTACGGATGTGACCTAAGCTATGAATACGTCAAGATCAATGCGGAATACAGAACATAGCAAACAGCATCTAACGCCAAAAAAGCTATAATACAGAAAACCAACACAGGAGTAAGCGATGCTACACGAATACAGAGATGAGATCCACGAACTAAAACAAGAGAATGCACACTTTGCCAAGATCTTTGAAAAGCACAACGAGCTTGATGACAAGATCACAAAAGCGGAGAACGGTGACATTCCAATGACAGACCTTGAGATCGAGACACTCAAAAAAGAGAAACTCCTTCTTAAAGATGAAGCGTACAAGATGATCATCGATTATAAAAAGAGCAAAGAGGCATAATGCCTTCTCTGTGGGCTTTCCCACACGGATCGTGCAACACAAAGCATGGTCTTCCTTTCAAACACTCACTTCACACCAACTTAAACCGACCATTACATAAAGCGAGCATTCCATATGGCAACATTTTCATCTCTTCAAGAGATCCCACAAACACTCCAGAAAGCACTTCAGAAATTGGGCTTTGAGACCATGACCCCCATACAAGAACGTGCCATTCCAGCCGTTTTGTCAAACAAAGACCTCTTGGCACAATCGAAGACAGGATCGGGAAAGACCTTGGCATTTGCACTGCCACTTCTGACAAGACTCGACCTTTCTTCAAGCAAACCGCAACACCTCGTCATTACCCCTACCCGTGAGCTTGCAGAGCAGGTTACAAAGGTCTTTAGGGCATTGGCTACCCATACCCCCAACCTCAAGGTACAAACACTCTACGGGGGAGTACCACTTCGTGCACAAGCCGATGCACTTGAAAAAGGAGCACATATTCTTATAGGAACACCCGGACGTATTGAGGATCATTTAGGAAAGAGCACGCTACTGCTCGATAACATCAAAACACTGGTACTCGATGAAGCGGACAGAATGCTTGATATGGGATTTTATGATGCAATCGTCAAGATAGCATCCAAGATGCCTAAAGATAAACAGATCCTCCTCTTTTCGGCAACCTTTCCGGCCAAAATAGAGCAACTCTCCTCCTCCCTGCTACACGATCCGGTCGTCATCAAAGTCGATACCATACAAACACCTCAAAAGATAGAAGAGGTCGTACATACCGTCAAAAGTAAAAATGCTGCACTGCAACAACTCATCAAGGCACACCAGCCGGACTCTCTTTTGGTCTTTGCCAATACCAAAGCCGATGTCATTACACTTACACAGATGTTAGAAGAACAAGGACACGACGTTATCACACTACATGGAGATCTTGAGCAACAAGAGCGAAATGAGGCGGTCATTCTCTTTGCAAACGGTAGCCGTCGTATCATGGTTGCCACAGATGTCGCATCAAGAGGGCTTGATATTCAAGGGATCGATATGGTCATCAATTACGACCTTCCTTTTGATGAAGAGATCTATACCCACCGCATCGGACGTACCGGTCGCGCTGATGCACGAGGAAAGGCGATCTCACTCTACCTTTCAGGAAGCGACAAAACAGCCTACGTCCTTGAACGGGCACAGCATCTGCCTCTTCCTGATCCCAAAGCACATACACCAAAACAAGCGCTCTGTTCATCATGGGAGACCCTTTGTATTCTCGGCGGGAAAAAGACCAAACTACGTGCCGGTGATATTCTGGGTACCTTCTGTAAAGAGATCGGTATCAAGAACAGTATGATAGGCAAGATCACCATTACGGAAAATAGAAGTTATGTCGCACTTTCACAAGACGTTGTAAAAGAGGTATGCAAAGCGCTGGAGCATACCAAGATCAAAAAGCGGAAATACAAAGCTTGGATCCTGTAGATCGGGGCTCTTAGCCCGAAACCAAGTCGATCTTTCAATGCGATCAGCTTTAGAAGAACCCAACCTACAGTATCTCTTCCCTTCGCTTATGACGAATAATGTAGAAGATGGTAATAAAAACAACGGATACCAGAGCAATAAGCATTGCCATATGCAGATATTCTGAAATAAGTGCTTCATTTGAGCCCAAAAGATACCCCAAGGCAACAAGTACGACCACCCATATTCCCGCGCCTAGTGCCGTATAAAGAGAAAAACGGAGAAGATTCATCCGTGAAAGTCCTGCCGGCAAAGAGATAAGTTGACGAATACCCGGGATCAGCCTGCCGTTAAAGGTGGAGAGTTCTCCGTGCTTTTGGAAAAAGGCTTCCAACCTATCCAACGTTTCATGCTTGATCAAAAAGTATTTCCCATATTTGAGTAAAAATGCACGTCCAAAATGCATCGCCAGATAGTAGTTAAAAAGTGCCCCTGCAACAGAGCCGAGGATCCCGGTAAGCACTACAAGATAGAGGTTCATCTCACCTTGGTAAGCAAGATATCCTGCCGGTATCATGATCACTTCACTAGGAAAAGGAAAAAAGGTGCTCTCAAGGAACATAAGAAGAAAAATACCGATATAGCCCATCTCTCCGATGGAGTTTACAAGAAATGCGGCTATATCGTGAAGCATTGTAGATTATTCGCTAAATGCACCGACAGATGTCAAACGCTTATAGCGTGTATCAAGAAGCTCATCGATAGAGAGCTTCTGAAGCTCTTTGACATTCTCTAAGAAATACGTCTTCAGTGCTTCTGCTGCGGTTTTCTTATCGCGGTGTGCCCCGATAAGCGGCTCATCGAGGATATCATCGATCAAGCCATGTTCTTTAAGGTCATTCGGTGTGATCTTGAGCGCTTTGGTCGCAGTCTCGACTTTACTCGGATCGTTCCAGAGAATAGCGGAACACCCTTCAGGAGAGATCACGGCAAAGACGGAGTAACGCATCATTGCCAACTTGTCGGCAACACCGATCGCAAGTGCACCACCCGAACCACCTTCTCCAATGACCACGGAGATCATCGGTACTTTTGTTGCAGCGAATTCAAAGAGGTTACGGGCGATCGCTTCGCTCTGTCCGCGCTCTTCGGCACCAAGTCCGGGATAGGCACCCGGAGTGTCTATAAGCATCAGTACGGGAATGTTGAACTTCTCCGCCAAACGTACGGCACGAAGTGCTTTTCTGTACCCCTCAGGGTTGGGCATACCGAAGTTACGCTTGATCTTGTTCTTGACCCCCCGCCCCTTCTGCTCACCGATGACCATGGTCTTCTGCCCGTCGATATAACCGAGATAACAGAGGATCGCAGGATCGTCACGGAACGCACGGTCACCATGGATCTCATAGGCATCATCCATGATCATCTTAATATAGTCGAGTGCATACGGTCTGTCGGGATGACGTGCCAATTGGAGTTTCTGATAGTCACTCAATGAACCGAATGTCTTCTCAACCTCTTTTTGCAACTCTTTTTGCAGTTTTTCAACAAGTTCTAGGTTGGCAACAGCATGAGCGGATACGATCTCTTCTTGTATCTTCTCAATTTTGCTTTCGAAATCTAAATAGGTTGCCATGGGAACTCCTCACTTATACTTTTCTAAAGATAACTACGCCGTTTGTCCCGCCAAAGCCGAAAGAGTTGCTCATTACAACATCAATATCCGCTTTTCTCGCTTCGTTCGGTACATAGTCGAGATCACAGTTCTCATCAGGGTTGGTGTAGTTGATCGTCGGAGGGATGATACCGTCACGCATTGCCATCAAGGAGATAACCGCTTCGATACTTCCCGCAGCTCCAAGACAGTGTCCGATCTGACCTTTTGTGGAACTGACAGGAGGACAGCTCTCTTTACCGCCGAAGAGCTCTTTAAGCGCTGCCGTTTCGTTCTTGTCATTGATCGGTGTAGAGGTTCCGTGTGCATTGACATAGTCGACTTTCGGCTCACCTGCCATCTTGTATGCCATCTTCATTGCACGAAGCGGTCCATCCATTGTCGGTGTCGTAATATGGTTGGCATCACCGCTCTCTCCGAACCCGATAAGCTCCGCATAGATATGCGCACCACGTGCAACTGCATCTTCATAACTTTCAAGTACCAATGCACCTGCACCCTCACCCATAACAAATCCATCACGCTCCGCATCGAACGGTCTTGACGCGGTTTTTGGGTCGTCATTTCTTGTCGAAAGTGCTTTCATCGCGGCAAATCCGCCTACACCCGCACCACAGATCGCAGACTCGGCACCGATAACGAGCATCTTCTCTGCAGTTCCGACCATAATGGACTTCGCCGCTTCGCCAATGGCATGTGTTCCTGCCGCACACGCAGTGACGGAAGAGAGGTTCGGCCCTCTAAGCCCTTGATAGATAGAAACGAATCCACCGAGCATATTGACCAATGAGGACGGGATGAAGAAAGGAGAGATTCTTCTTGGACCTCTGGTAGCACAGACAACGGAGTTCTTTTCAATATTGGGAAGACCGCCGATACCGGAAGCGGAAGCTACACCGAAGCTGTCTCTGTCAAAGTCCTCAGGGAGCTTTGCATCCGCCATCGCTTCAGCTGCCGCTTTAAGTCCAAGCTGGATGAAACGGTCGGCTTTCTTTGCCTCCTTTGCATCCATGACACTTGAGGGATCGAACCCAACGATCTCACCCGCGATCTGTGCGGAAAATGCCTCTACATCGAAAAGCTCGATCTTCTTAATACCACACTCTCCGTTGACGATCGCTTTGAATGCGCTCTCTTTATCCTGCCCTAAAGCGTTGATCATTCCCAAACCTGTTACCACTACTCTTTTCACTGCTTCTCCTGTTTGTCTGCTTTCAATAAGATATAGGTGAATATTTCCAAAGCGTAAACACTCATCTATCTCTTAACTCTCCCCGAAGGGAGAGAAGGGCTTATGCCTGTGCGTTCTCAATAAACTTGATAGCGTCCGCTACTGTTGCGATCGCTTCAGCTTGATCGTCCGGGATCTCAATATCGAACTTCTCTTCAAGTGCCATGACAAGCTCAACGACATCAAGACTGTCAGCCCCAAGGTCCTCTACGAATTTAGAATCTTCTTTTACCTCATCCGGGCTCACGTTTAGTTGCTCAACAACTACTTCTTTTACATCATCAAATAATGCCATTGATTACTCCTTAAGTTTGTTAAAATACGCACAAGTATAGCAAAAAAATGATAAAAACTTATACGTCTATTCTGAAAGGAGCTGTTTTTTCACGAAGGGGTCATGTAGATTCTTCCCTTGAAGCATCAGCCTTCGCATCTCATCATAGGGGATCATCCTCAGCTTTTTCTCCTTATATGCGGCAAAACCATACCCCATCGGCGTATTATCCGTACGGCTGTACCACGCCTTTTTCGCATCTATCCACTGGTGCGTATCACGCGTACGGGTCACAAGCTTCTCTATTTGCGGTGTATGCGATTGCAGCCAAAGCACCACGCATCCGATATCGTCGAAGAAGTACGTGTTCCCGTTACGGGCGATCAACTCCGCACTATAGTCGAGATCCTCGACATCCATACTACACTCGGAGCATTGATACTCTTTGGGTTTGATAGGCACGATCTTATAGTCGGTATTACCTTTGTAGACAAAACGCGCTCCCTCATCGGTACCGAATGAGAGGAGAAGGATCACGATCACCCCGATGACCATTGCAAACACGGCAATATTGACAAGGATCTTTTTCATAATAGAACTCCGTTCTTAAGATAGTATATGAGCACATAACTGCTGCATACGGTAACAAAAAGTATCAAGAATAGTAACGAAACTCTCTTTAGTTTTTCACTCCCCTGCCGAAAGAGAAGATGTAAAAGCGTATGATCGAGCGCAAGAAAAAGTCCTATCAGTAAACTCCCCCAGATAAGGTAACCGACATAATGGTAGTGTGATTGAAGCATACAGAAGGGGCACTGGTGGGTAGGAAGCTCATAGACATATGTACCAAAGAAGTACACTACCGCATAGTAGGCGATCACCCCGAAAAAGGGAATGACAAAGAGTGCCAGCCGATAGATGTTCGCCCACAGTGTCATAATACTCAACCCAAATAGCAGATAGAAGAGCATAAGCAGTTTAGGGATATCGAGCCCAAGAGGCAACCCGTTCCTCCCGCCAAGCTGTCCAAAGATAACCGAACAGCAACTGACCGGTCTATCTGTGCGTATATGGCTGAAGTAGAACCAATCGAGTATGAACTCTGCCGTTAAAAGAAGGAATATCCCCAAAAAGAACCATGACTTCAGCTTTAGATAAGGGTATGTTTTTGCCTCAAGGTCCAAACGGTTCACGCTTAACCATATACCGCTTAAAAAGAGAATGACGATCTTGAACACCAAAAGCGGGTCACCATAGTTATTTGCCTTGATCACCCCTGCCGCACACATCGCCCCGGGAACCAGATCGGCAAGTGCATCGATGGTATAGACAAAATAGGGAAGAAGCACTACTTTAAGCAAGATCACAAAAGCGATCACGCTCATTACAAGGTAGGAACGGTTCTCCAAACGAAACTGTAAGGCATCGAAGTGTGAGAAATCCCATCTTCGCACAATACTTACCGTTGCCAAAGCAGCAAGCAGTAACAATATATAGAGCAGAGTTTCCGAAAGCAGATAGATGATCACCTCTTGGCTAAGAAGGATCTCATTCATCGGTACACCCCTGTGATACATAGCGGTCGGATATGATACACCCATCTTCCATATCGATAATGCGATCAACGAACGGCAGACTCAGAAACAGTGGGTCGTGAGTTGCCACGACCACCGTTTTCCCCTCATGATGCAAACGTTTCAATATCTCTATGAACTGAAGACTGTTCTGATGGTCGAGATTGGCGGTAGGTTCATCACACAGGATCAATACCGGTTCATGTACCAGTGCACGGGCAATGGCACAACGCTGTTTCTCTCCTCCGGAGAGAGCTCTGACAGGCTGTGCCGCCTTATGGAGGATCGATGCCTCCTTCATACTGCGTATTACGCATTGTCGCAGTATCGACATCGGTAACTTTTGAGGGATGAGCGGTACCATCACGTTCTCTTCAACACTGAGCGTCTCGATCAGATTGAAATGTTGAAAGACCATCCCCACCGTACGGGCTCGGTATGCAGAGGCATGAAGGTCGGGCAGTTTGGATACCAGCTCTTCGTTCACCACGATCTTACCTTCGGTCGGTCTGTCCAATGCACCTATGAGTGAAAGCAGTGTGGATTTACCACTACCGCTCACACCATTAAGAACGACCATCTCCCCCTCTTGAATGTGCAAGCTGAGCGACTTGAGTGCTTCAAAGGCTTGTGCGCTTCCCGCATTATAGATCTTGGTGACATTTTCAAGGATTACCATATGTAGCCCCTCCTCTTAACTTTTTCAAAGCATCGCCTCTTTGGCCGGAGTGACCGCTACACGCCATGCCGGTACCAGAACAGCCGCAAAAAACGGTACGGCATAAAGAAGAAACAAGGAGACCAGTAATCCAAAAGGGAGTGTTGGTACAAAGCTCACATCATTAGGAAGATCGGCACTTCCTAGGAAAATATTTCGCAATAGCGGAGCATCTCCGACAAACACGAAGATATAGGCACCAACCGTACCAAGAATAAAGCTGACAAGTACGACACTCATATTCTCATAGAACTTCAATATCAATACATCCTTGATACTCCACCCTACTGCACGTAAGATACCGATCTCCTTCCGTTCGGTCGCATAGACCATAGTATAGCGCTGATAAAGGATCAACATGAACGTTACGATCGCTACAAGGTAGAGTGAGAGGAAGAGCCCTCCTTTGTAGTTATACAAAGACTCATACCCTCGCTTGACCTCCCTTTTATCGACAATACGAATATCATAGAACATCCACTGAAGCTTACTAATAATATTATCCCACTCCGCATCATTGGGAACATTGAAGGTGATGTCCGTCACCATTGTCTCATCCATCCCGAATATCTCCCGAGCCAGATCGATCGGCATCAATATCACATCATTTGCCATCAAGTTCAGCGATGCGGGGATTGTTGCATAGATACCCACCTCTTTAAAGACCCCTTTGGGGGTTTTGAAGGTAAAACGCTCATGAAAGAAGTGCTCTTTCATAAAACGCGAGACCCCCTCCCCTACGATCATCTGAGGGGAAGAGAGGAACTTTTCAAGATTCAGACCATCTATAAGCTTCTGTAGGGCACGGTGACTCTGTTCATCAAAAAGATCCACACCGATGATCAAGAAAGACTTTCCCTTAGGTGTAAAGAAATATCGTCCATAGACACGGGGGGAGAGTGCTTCTATTCCCTCTATCTCCATGATCCTATCCGCCCATGAAAGAGGAGTATCGACTGCTCGTCCGGCCTGTACCCTCGTTACCGTAAGATCAGGTTGTGCATCAAGGCTTTGAAGCAGTGTCCGCTCCAACGATGTAGAGATAAAAAGCGTTGCACTCAATAAAAAGATCATCGCAACAGAGATCAATACCGCACCGATATGCTTACGCTGCTGTCTGAAGAGTAATAAAGAGAGAAAATGAAAAAAACTATTGTGGTGCATAGACAAATCCCATACGGTTAATAGGCGGCATTTCGGGGTAAGCTACATTCACTTGCTTCTCTTGCATGGTCCGAGGTTCATAGTAGGCAACACTAAAAGAGAGCATATCCATCGTACTTACCTTTACCCATGCACGATATTGTGACTCCTGTTCGCTAGAAGAGGCATGAAGATAATGAAAAGATACAAAAAGAAGCATAACTCCAAGCAATACACCCAAGCCTACAACTATCCGCATCCAATGACTCTTTACTGTGTAATGCCGTCAAGCGCCATTAACATACGGTCTGTGATCTCATCAAAGCGTACGATACGCTTACCGTGATGTTCCCGCATAAAGCGCTCTGCACTTCTTTTATACTTAAAAGGGACCAGTTCATGCCCCATGGGACCATAGACATTGGGATCGAGCACATAATAGGCCTCTTTTGCCGGGATCTCTTCTAGTGTATAGTAGTCGCTTACACCGATCGATGTGATCTCTTTTCTATCAAAAGGGAAATTCCCGTCGAAGATATAGTACTTCATCATATCTTTAACCCCGTCAAAGTAGTAGCGCTCTTGCCCCACTTGCATCACTGCCGCCCACTTGGGATATTTGGAGACGAACATTCCGCAAACGGGACACTTCGCATCACTTGGCACATGAATATGCTCTGTGGGAGTATGCGTACTGCCATACTGAATAAAGTAAGCTACCGCCCGGCGCTTTGCATGACTAAGCGGTCGACACGCTTTGGCACCATCGATCGCCTGCATCGTCTCTTCGAGGGTTGCCTTTTTTGAAGGGAGCTTCTCTTTTTGACACATTACATGAACAATACGCTCTCCCTTACGGGCAAGCTTAGCAGCCTTGGGATCCACTTGTGTAGCACCCCACAGCCATCCGGCTATTGTCACTATCATTATCAACGTTCTCAAAGCATCCCTCTCTATGGGTATCGTTCATCTACCCTTGTGAAATTTTCGTTCGACCTACTGTCTGCTCTTTAGATAGAGCCCGACTGCTTGTAGTTGCTTCCCGTTCAACCCCTTACAGAGCTGTTCCGAGACAATAAAGGCTTTCGCTTCGGCAGTCGTTGCAAATCTTTTATCTGTCTTTTGACACATTTTACCATAAATTATCTCACCTTTCTTAGCCATCATCGCCTGTTTCTTTGCGATCATCATACTATCTTTGGCAAAATCCGCCTCCGCCACCTTAAGTGCGCCTTTGAAATCGGTCACTTTTCCACCGTTTGCTTTTGCAAACGCTTCGGCATCGGCTTTGGTCGAGAACGCATACTTACTGACCATGGTCATCGTCCCTTTTTTATTGCTCCCTACCACATAGAATGCTTTGGTCGCATCAATGAACTTCAAGCTGTTGGTATCAACCACTTTCACATCTTTGATCTCGTTCCCTTTTTTCATATCTTCAACAAGACAGTGGATAGAACAGTACTGCTTGGTCTTACCGTCTACATGTGCCGCATGGTTGGTCCTATAGAACATCGGCAGTCTCATACCGCACTCAGGGCAGAACATTTTTGCTTTTCCCTCTTGGAGAATTGTTGCTTTCTCTTTGGGAGCCGACTGGAACATCTTCATCATCTTCTTCGGTTGTGCCCCCTTCATCGCACCTCCGCACTTTCCTGCCTGACATTTCATCTCAGCATGAGACAATGTTACCATCGCACCTACAAGCAATAGTATGAACCATCTTTTATTCATTATGTATCCTTTTGATTTCGATAAGGTATCTTAATAGAGTAGTGTTAAATTAGTGTTAATTTTGCAGAGGTTTCCATAAGTAGGGAGAGAGAGGATAGCCCTCTCTCAAAGTCATGTTGCTTAGAATTTGTAACGTAAGTTCGTATAGAAGTAGCGTCCCGGTTCGTTCATAAGCATGATCGTATCATCCTCCGTGTTTGTCGGAAGCAAGATCAAATCCTTGTAGGTATTGGATACGGCATAGGTCTTGTCAAAGATGTTATCTACACCGATGGTCACTTCAAAGTGATCTGCGAATGTCTTGGTCGCTTTAAGATTAAATACCGCATATCCTGCGAGTGCCTGCTCTCCGTTCTCCTCATCATAGTCGCTCCACTTATCCGATGCGATCATCTCTGCACGAAGGTTCAAGCTCTCATCCCAGTCATAGTTTGCTGCGAGGTTCAACTTCAATGGTAGGATCTCCGGCATATCCGTACCTGTTTCGCCTTCTAACGGATCATCTTTCTTCCCTCTCTGATAAGCGATACCGTAATCAAAGTAGAGAGCATCCGTCGCAAAATAGCTTCCGCTCAGTTCGAATCCGTAGATCTTTGCATCAACATTCTCATAATTGTTAGCCGTTTTGGTCGCATTGTAGGCGATGAAGTTATCCAGCATCGAATAGAACGCTTTAAACTTCACCGTTGCGCTATCGAACTGCTTTTGAACTCCCATATCGAATTCATAGTTGATGGTATTGTCAAGGTCGGGTGTTCCGATCTCATTCCCTTTACTACCGATCCAATAGAGCTCTTTTGCATCAGGTACACGAGAAGAGCGACCAAAACCACCATAGACCTTTAACGTAGGATCAAGGTGATAGGTTGCCAAAAGGTATCCTGTCACCTCATCATAATCATTATCCTGCTGTGTTGCATACGCCGACTCAATATCCGTCGTATCATAACGAAGCCCCATATCCAAAGAGAGCGCACCCATTGAAACCTGATCTCTCATATAAAAACCGATGTTCTTCGTATCGACATCATAGATACTGTGGTAAGGTCTAGTTCCGCCACTGGCTTCATCCAACGGTACACCGTTAAGATAATAGACACCATCCCAATTTCGAAGCGTATAGTCCGCACCTACCGTTACCGTATGGGCATCAAGGTCAAAACTGTTCTTGATGCGCGCACCGTCAACCTGTGTTGTCAGCTTATGTGTGGAGTCCCCCATCATCAAAGCCATATTACGATAAACCGTTGACATAGGGTGTTCCACTTCCGAACGGTACAGCTGTACATAAAGCTCTTTGGAGTAACGCCCAAGCTCTTTTGCCGTATACTCCATATTGTATAGGTCCGAATCATCATAGATCGCATCCATTTTCGAGCTAGGATAGAGCACATCGTCACTTTGGTTGGCAGTATAGCTAAGTCTCAACTCCTGATTATCGGTAATATTCCAAAAGAGCTTTGCCATGAAAGTCTTCTTGTCATAGGCATCAAGGTCTTTATATTTATCTTGATACTGAACACTAGAAGAGACCTTACCCGCATCGATCTCTCGCTGGATCTGCTCATAGAAATCATTGCCGTCACCATCTTCATACTGGTCACTGGTCTCGGTCGAAGCACTGACCAGAACCTTGACCGTATCGGTACCACCGCTCAGTGTAAACGCACCCTTTTGGTAACCCCAGCTTCCAAGCCCTACATTGACATCTCCGTGCCACTGGGCTGTAGGCTGGATCGTATGGATCTTCACGTCTGCGCTCAATGCGCCTGAATCCTCAACGGTAAACGGCCCTTCATCGATCTCGATATAGTCGATATTGTTGGTCAATACATGGGAGACAGGCGGATCCATACGGTTCGGACATGCACCGTAAAGCTTCATCCCGTCAATAGTGATATTGATGTTATCCTTCTTCATCCCTCGAAGGATGATATCGTTGGCGATCCCTGAACGACGTACCAAGGAGATGGTCGGTGTCGCTTTAAAAAGTGCCTCTGCGAGGTCTGCCGATTTCACATCCTCCCCATGAATATCTTTAATGACCTCCGTATCGACCGATGCATTGACATCGATTGCTTGCATGGTAACCTCTTGTGCCGCCATCAGTGAACTCGCACACGCCAATGAGAGTGCCGCTACACGCTTTTTCATTGCCATAGTAATCCCTTTCCTTTTTCATTTTGATCCTATATAGAAAAAGCAGTATGCCAAGAGAGTGTTAAGTTTCTGTTAAACGTTCTCTCCTTATCGTATTTGGTAACGAAGTGAGAGATTTACGACCATCGGAAAGTGCAGATGGGTATGGCTCGTATCGACCGGGAACGCCTTTTCTATCGCATGCCGTGCCGAGCGATAGAAGAGAGAGGGGCCTTTGAGGGTGATATCGCTTACCTTCCCGCTCTTTAAGATGGTAAAACGTACTCTGACCACCCCTTGTATCCGTCTGCGTTTTGCAGCATGGGGGTAGGATTTCGCCCGATCGATCTTCGCCCGTAAGCGAGAGAGAAAATGCTGCTTTGCCGCTGCACGCTGCTTAGGCGAACCGCCTCCGCTGATCCTACGCTCACGCATCCGCTTCTTTGCGACCGGTTTTTTGGTACGCTTATGTGCTTTTGCATGTTTTCGTTTCTTTTTTCTCTCTACTTTCTTCTTTGGACTATCCGTATGCTTCGCGGCCAAAGGGGCAGGTTTTAGCTTGGGTTTCTCCTCTATGGGAATGATCGGTTTGAGAGGTAGAGGTTTAAGCGCAGGTTGGCTTAGATCTGCCTCTTCCACCTCCTCTTCCTCTTTGGGGGTGTCTTGCTTGGCCTCTATCTCTTTACTCATCGTATCTTCACTTAACTGCTCTTGCTGTATCGGTTCGGGAGATGGCGTTTGTTTAAGCGTAGGTGAGAACTGTGAAAGCTGTAGGGTCACGCTCTTTTCCGCTTCTACGGCGGAGGTGGAACGGGTATGATCCCAAAAGAGCAAAACTGCAGCGACAACACCTCCGTAAAGGACGGAGGTCAGTAAGAAAGAGACCTTATATCGGTGTCGCTGCATCCGGTCTCCTACTGTTTGGTAACGATAGAGATGTTCTCGATCCCTTTGGATTTCATTACATCGATCACTTTGACAAAGTAGTCGAAGGGAGTCAGTTTATCCGTATGTAATGAGACGATATCTTTTTTAGGGTCGAGCTTTGAAAGACGTGCCTCGATCTGTGCCAAAGAAAGCGGCTCTTTATCATAGAAGTACTTTCCCTCCTTATCGATCGATATCACAATACTCTTCTTCTCTTCGGATTTCTTACTGCTTGCTGCAGGAAGATCGATCTTGATGCTTTTGTTCTGTACGAAACTAGCCGTTGCCAAGACGATGACAAGCAGTACCAGTACGATATCGATGAACGGTACGACGTTCATCTTGTCCAAACGTTCGCGTCTCATGGATCGAGTCTACCCTCATCCCTTAATATCTCCCAACGAGAGATCAGGGTATCGACCTTGGTCAAAAGTGCATTATAGATCGCCGTTGCGGGGATCGCGACCACAAGCCCCGCCGCCGTTGCCTTCAATGCCAACGCCAAGTGCTTCATGATCTCACCGGGGTTGATATCGTTCTGCTTATCCCCAATGATGTAGAAGGTCAAGATGATCGCCAAGACCGTTCCAAGCAATCCGATATAGGGTGCGTTGACACCGATCGATGCAATAGTGGAGAGGTGTTTTCCCAGATCGAGCTCCAGCGATTTGATATGGCGGTACTTCTCCAACCTGACACTTCGGTAGAAGAGTATACGCTCGATAGCGAACGCAAAAGTAAGAAAGCTCAAAAATACAAGAAACCCTATGATCCCATAATCTACAATATGTTTTATCTGTTCAATCGGCATATCTCTTCTTTCAAAAATGATTCTTCAGGGGATTATATTGGAAATTTGATTATAAACCCGAATCGTTGCTTACTTCTCTTTGGGCTTTAGGGTCGGACACCCTTTGGGAAGGATCAACGATATCTCATGCTCAAGGATCTCAAAGCGTATCCTCTCCGCTTCATACGGCTCTCCATCCAAGTTGACAAAACGCTTCTGATCGGGGATCGATTCTACCCACCGCTCCTGAAAACGCTTCACGTAGATACCGGAGTGTTCATAGTCGAGGATCTCTGCGATCACCTGTCCCAGATCGGCAATAGGGAACTCCAAGATCACAACAATATCAAGCAATCCGTCGTCAATATAGGCATTCGGGGCCAATATCTGCCCGCCACCCGCTTGCCTTCCGTTACAGACCACGCCTGCAATGCTCTTTCCCTCTATCTCCATCTTCTCCATGATCAGCTTTCCGTTATGGCTTGTGAAGTTAAGCGCTTTAACAACAGCAGAAAGCGTGTATGCACCACCTCCTAGAAAGTTCTTCAATGAAGTCGGCGTATCGGCTACGATCTGCGCACCGAAACCACTAGAGGCGACATTGATGAAGTAGCGTTCGTTCGCCTTGACCACATCGACAGGGTAACACTCTCCTTCCAACGCCAAACGCAATGCTTCCAAAGGTAGCACAGGAAGCTCACATGCTGTTGCAAAATCGTTTGCCGTACCCATTGGCAGTATCGCCAAAACCGGACGCTCTTTTTGAGGCAGTGCCATTAAACCGTTAACCACCTCATTGATCGAACCGTCCCCTCCGGCGACAACGATCCTCTCCACTCCCTCACGGGAAGCTTCATGTACCATCCGCTCCGCATCGCCCGCTTCCCATGTGACACGCACCTCCACACGGTATCCCTCTTCTCGTAGTACCGATACGGCATATCTCACATCTTCATCATCCGCTTTCTTTCCATTGAGTATGATCCGTATCATCCCTGCTCCTTTTCATCTTGTTTCACAACGATCTTTTGAAGGTCCAGTATCACTTTCGTTCCTACACCTTTCTTCGACTCTATCTGTATGGTAATATCCTCTTCATCACAAAAGGCCTTGACCAAGGCAAGTCCTATTCCCTCTCCCTCTTTTTGACGGTTTCCCTGATAGTAATGCTCATATACCTGTACCAATTCCGTCTCGTCCATACCGATCCCCTCATCGATGATCTGAAGACGTTCCTGAGAGAGTACGATCCTCACCTCTTTCTCTTTAGGGGAGTATTTAAGCGCATTGTTGACCAGGTTATCAAAGACCTGCTCAAAGCCGATACGATCGGTCAGCACCTCACACGGCTCTAAATGCATACGAATAGGGTTCCTGTTCTGCTCGACAAATACTTCGATACGAGACTGCACCAACGCTTGCAGATCGACCCGTTCACGCTCGATACGGTGCACCTCTTTACGGATCGTATAGACAAGCTCATCATAAAGACGCTCAAGACGGGACGCAGCATCATCGATACGCCCCAAACGCTTCAAAGCATGCGCATCGTCCATACGCTTGCGAAGCATGGCACTATTGGCATGGATCGTAGCAAGCGGGATATTCAGCTCATGGATAATATCTTTGGTCAGATGAAGGAGGTGCTCTTGGGTCTTCTGTCGGGGAAAGATCAGATGCGATGTAATGATATACCCCCATCCGATACTCAAGAGTAGAATAAAGAACGCCCCTAGTATAAAGTTCGTTTCACTAAAGCCCTCGTTCTTCAAGAACCAGTAGTGAAAGCTTAACAAGATCAGTACACTGACGACATACCCGAACGTTGCGAACCATATCTGCCGCTTCATACTTCAGAAGCTTCCCATTTATAGCCTACCCCTCGCAGATTGACGATCACTTCGGGGAAATACTTCTTCAACTGCGTAATGTAGACCCTTACCGAGCCGTCACTGGCACTCTGCCCCGCAGCCCATAAACGACTCTTGATCATATCATTGGTAACGACCTCTCCCCTGAACTCGACAAGAAGCATCAACAGATCGACCGCTTTTTTACTCAGGTCAAGCGCTTTGCTTCCACAATAGAGTGTCTTGGCGGTACTGTCAAGCTCATACTCACCAATACGCATACGCTCTTTACGGATCTGTCTGCGAAGAATGGCATAGATACGGAACAACAACTCCTCAAGATCGATCGGTTTACGCATATAGTCATCCGCTCCGGCACCAAAACCTTGCATCATCGAAGCCTTGTCTTCTCTGGAGGTTAGAAATATCGTAGGTGTGGTATCTCCGCTTTGGCGCAACTTCTCCAGTAGGTCGAAACCACTCTCATAAGGAAGGTTTACATCGAACAGATAGAGGTCGTACTTCTGCTTATAGGTCAACTCCAGTGCCGTATAGGGATCAAGCGCCACATCGATGTCGAACCCCTCTTCATCCAAGAAGTCCTCCAGTGTTTCGTTAAGAAGCTTGTCATCCTCAAGAAGGAGTATTTTAGTGGACACGGACATATCCTTTGAATGAGTAATGAGTAATGAGTAATGCGTAATGAGTAACCGAAAAGGTTGCCTAATAGAAGCATTGTACAACAATGCATACCAACATTACTCATTTGTATATGTAGCGCATGCGCTACATATACATTCCACCGTTGACTTTCAGCGTCTCACCCGTAATGTAAGAAGCATGGTCGGAGAGAAGGAACGCTGTGGCCTCGGCAACCTCTTTAGGGTCTCCGAAACGCCCCATCGGGATTTTTGCTGTAAAGGCATCTTTGACCTCATCTTTAAGTACATCTGTCATCTCTGTTGCGATGAAGCCCGGTGTAACGGTATTGTAGCGGATGCTTCTAGGCGCAGCTTCTTGTGCAAAGCTCTTTGTCATTGCAATGGTTCCGCCTTTGGATGCGGCATAGTTCGTCTGACCCGCATTCCCTGTCTCACCTACAATAGAAGCGATGTTCACGACCGCACCAAAACGCTTCTTCCCCATCACCTTCAAGGCTTCACGACACCCGATGAAGGTCGATTTGAGGTTTGCTTCGATCACTGCCATGAACTGCTCACTCTTCATACGCATAGCCAGTCCGTCTTTGGTGATCCCCGCATTGTTGACAAGATAACTTAGCTCACCGTCAGCCTCGACGATCTGCTTGATCGCAGCCACGAACGCCGCTTCATCACTCACATCGAACCCGATCGTCTCCGCTTTTCCTCCTGCCGCCTCAATATCAGCTTTTACCGCTTCTGCTTCTGCTTCACCGCTTCGGTAGTTCACCCATACCTTCAATCCCATGCCTGCCAATGTCTTTGCGATCTGCGCCCCGATACCGCGGCTTGCACCTGTTACCAATACGTTATTACCTGTAAATTTCATTCTTTTCCTTCATGTCTTTTAGATTTTAATCAAGAGGAGAGTAAAGTACAATGCGACAAACGATGTACCCAATCCGAAGGGCGGCAGCCTACACGGCTATGCCTTACTCCGACCGCTCCGGTTTCGAAACTACGAATGACAAGCAGTTGTCATTCGCTTGACGCTTCTCATGTTTGTATCGTGCAGGAGTGTTGTGCTTTACTCTCCTCTTCTATTCTCATATAATCAACACTGAAACAACCGCTCTTTGATATCTTCAAAGATCTTATAATCCTCTTCACTGATCTTATCCGAGTAGATAATATGATTAAGCTGTTCAAGCAGATGGTACTTCGAGATCCTGTCATCACACAGCGCCTGATTGATAATATCGATATGCGCATCCAGATCGTAATCTTTCTCGATGATCTGCCTTAGGAATGCTTCCGCTTCTTCATCGGAACAGTCAAAGTTCTGCCCCATGATCTCACAAAAGAGCGGTGCTTCCTTCTCTATGTCCCGATTATCTACCTTAATGATGTGTGCCAGCAAGGTACCCACCGACTCCTTGATTTTTTGTTCCATTATATGGTCTCCTTCTTGCAAAGCAAAGCTCCGCAAGAATTCCTCTCACTAAAGCTTCGCCCTTGGCTCAGGGAGCTTCGCTTCTTTTTCATGCGCAAACGAAATCTCACTAAAGCTTCGCCTTTGGCTCAAAAAGCCCTGCTCCATAGTAAATAACACCTATCATTATTCACTATTCATTATTAATTATTCATTAAATTAATGCTTCATCCATCTCTTCAGGTATCTCAAGTCCCATCAGTTTCAGTACCGTCGGTGCGACATTGTTCAGTCCGCCTCCCTCTTTTACCTTCTTTACACCATCGGCAAGGATATAACACCAGACATCCCCTACCGTATGGTTGGTCAGCACATGCCCCTGCCCGTCACACATCTCTTCACAGTTGCCGTGATCCGAGGTCAGCACGATGGCATAACCATCCTCTTTGGCCTTGGCAACGATCTTTCCAAGCTCCGCATCGACCGCTTCAACCGCCTTTTTTGCCGCTTCATAGTTCCCCGTATGCCCGACCATATCACCATTGGCAAAGTTGACCACGATGAAATCGTACGCTTCATCCATCGCCGTACGTACCGCCTCACCCACTTCAGGCGCACTCATCTCCGGCTTCATATCGTAGGTCTTCACATCAGGACTGGGGATGAGTACACGGCTCTCTCCGACCATCGGCTCTTCCACACCACCGTTAAAGAAGAATGTCACATGCGCATACTTCTCCGTCTCTGCCGTATGCAACTGTTTCAACCCCGCATCAGCGATCACTTCCGCAAGTGTATGCTCCGGCGCTTTTTTAGGAAAGAGTACCGGATAAGGGAACGAAGCATCATACTGTGTCATGGTCGCGATATGCAACGGGATGAACTTTCGCTCGAACGCATCGAACTGCGGATCACCCAGTGCCGTAGTGATCTCTCGCACCCTGTCCGCACGGAAGTTCGTTACGATCACCGCATCGCCCTCTTTCATCCCGTCATATCCGGCAAATGCGACAGGCTCGATGAATTCGTCGGTCTCACCCTTCTCATAACTTGCCGCCACGTACTCCGCAGGGCTCAGCTCCGTTTTCGGGGTCGCTTCGGCAATGGCACGGTAACCCTTCTCCACACGCTCCCAGCGGTTGTCCCTGTCCATCGTATAGAAACGTCCACCCAGTGTCGCAATGGAGATATCTTCATCACAGATCGCTTCGATCTGCTCGATGTAGCTTTTTGCAGAGGTCGGGCTCACATCTCGCCCATCGGTAATAAGGTGCAAAAAGACCCTCTTCCCACGGTGCTTGGCAAGCTTTGCAAAGCCAATGGTATGGTCAATATGCGAATGCACCCCGCCATCACTGAGAAGACCGATCAGATGCACACGGTCACTCTTTTCAAGCGTCTCTTTCAACGCTTCGTTCTCTTCAATACTCCCGTCCTTCAGTGCCAATGTGATCTTCACGAGATCTTGGTAGAGTACACGCCCCGCACCGATGGTCATGTGTCCCACTTCGGAGTTCCCCATCTGCCCTTCGGGAAGCCCGACGCTCAATCCGTAGGTGGAGATCAGCGCTTTTGGTACGCTCTCCAACGCATCGTAAGTCGGTTTTGTCGCATCTGCGAACGCATTACAGGCACTTTGCGGTTTGTACCCTATCCCATCCGTAATGATCAGTATTGTCTTTTGAATATCCATACGTAACATCTCTTCTTATATTTTATTGAAATCATAGTAAAATAAGCTTTTGTAAACCTAAATTGAAAGTTCACTATGCTTTATACATTTTCACAATTTTTCGATATCAACCTGTTTAGTTACATCTCCGTACGTGCCGGATTCGCTTTTTTGATCGCATTTGCCCTGACACTCTTCATCATGCCCCGTTATATCTTGTGGGCAAAGGCGAAAAACGCCAATCAACCCATCAGCAAGTTCGTCGAAGCGCACGCAGCGAAAGGGAAAACCCCTACTATGGGCGGAGCGGTCTTTCTCTTTGCCACCCTTATTGCGGCACTGCTAAGCGTCGACCTTGGCAATCTCTATATCTGGGGAGGTATCATCACTCTGCTAGGTTTCGGTCTGGTAGGCTTCAAGGATGATCTGGGCAAAGTCCTCTCCGGAGACAACCTTGAGGGCTTAAGCCCCCGCGGGAAGATGGGGCTGCTCGCACTCATCGCACTCATTGCCAGTACACTCCTGATTCTGAATGGTTTCCCTACGGAGTTCTACATCCCCTTCTATAAAAAACCGCTCTTTGACATGGGTTATGCCGCACCGCTCTTCTGGATCTTGGTCTTTCTTGCCACCACCAATGCTGTCAACCTCACAGACGGACTTGATGGCTTGGCGACCGTACCCTCCATTATTGCACTCTTTAGCCTCGGTACCATCACCTATGCCACAGGTCATGCTATATTTAGCCACTACCTGCTCATCCCCAATATCCATGGAGTAGGAGAGGTGACCATCCTCGCCGCAGCGCTTGCAGGCGGGTTGATGGGATTTTTATGGTACAACGCCTACCCGGCCGAAGTGTTCATGGGAGATACCGGTTCGCTCGCCATCGGAGGCTTCATTGCCTATCTTGCGGTTCTGGCAAAGAGTGAAGTGCTCCTTATCCTCATCGGGCTTATTTTCGTCATCGAGACCGTCTCGGTCATCTTACAGGTCGGAAGCTTCAAACTGCGTCAAAAACGCATCTTCCGCATGGCACCCATCCACCACCACTTCGAACTCAAAGGATGGTCGGAGAACAAGATCATCGTCCGCTTCTGGATGATCTCGTTCATCGCGAATATTCTGGCGCTTATCTCGTTTAAGTTCAGATAAATTAATGAGGAATGAGGAATGAGGAATGAGGAACCGAAAGTAAATGACCCTTTAAGCCAAAAAAGTTTCTTTTTTGCTTTACGTATTGTTAAACTCTGCAAATATCTTCAGTCTGAACATAAAGAGTATATTCTCTCAAAACAGATATTACGAAGTGGTACAGCCATAGGTGCCCTAATCGCAGAGGCTAAATATACACAATCAAAAGCAGACTTTCTCAACAAACTTATGATAGCACTAAAAGAAACGAATGAAACCAAATATTGGATCAACCTTCTCTATCATTCAGAATACCTGTCTGATAAAATGTATCAGAGTCTATTACCTGAAATTGAAACTCTTTTAAAACTTCTTATTGCCAGCACAAAAACTACTAAAAAGGTCAACCCATAATGTTATCTACTTTCTCCTCTATCGGTTACTCATTACTCATTACTCATTACTCATTTAAAGATCCAAAGGATTTTTCATGAAGCCCACATTATTCGGCTACGGTCTGACAACCAAAGCGATCGCCAAAAAGCTCGGCGGTGGCTGTACCTTCTTTGACGACAACTGTAAAGAACCCTACACCGATGCGATGGGAAACCGCATACTCCCCTCACACCTCTTCGATCCCAATACCAGCCAACTAGAGATCACCACACCAAGCCTACCACCCAAACACCCGCTTATTCAAAGTGCCAAACACCTGCTGAGCGAGTATGATTATTTTCTTAGCGACCCATCTCAAATAGAAGCATTGCAGAGCAATGCAAACCAACACTCCTCACTCCTCACTCCTCACTCCTCACTATCCAAACCGTTCACAGTTTGGATCTCAGGTACCAACGGAAAGACCACCACTACCCAAATGCTCACATACCTGCTGGAAAAACGTGGAGCCGTTAGCGGCGGGAATATCGGCACACCGCTGGCGGACCTGAGAGAAGATGCTCCTATCTGGGTGTTGGAGACAAGCTCTTTTACCCTGCATCATACCAAGTTCGCTTCGCCCGATATCTACCTGCTGCTGCCCATTACCCCCGACCACCTTGACTGGCACGGTACGCCTGAAGCGTACGAAGCGGACAAGCTCAGACCGCTTCGTACCATGAAAGAGGGAGAGCTGGCACTGGTCCCCAAAGGCTTGAACCTGCCAAAAACCGATGCGTATATCGTAGAGTATGACACTAACGACTTCCTCTGCGACTATTTTAACCTCGATGCATCAAAACTCAACTATAAGGGGGCTTTTCTACAAGATGCTCTGCTCTCCATTGCCATCACCAAAGTGCTTTTCGATGAGACCGACTACGACCTGCTTAACACCTTCAAGCGTGATGCCCACCGTCAAGAGGAGTTCACCGATGCACAGGGCAGGCTTTGGGTCAACGACTCAAAAGCCACGAATCTCGATGCAACGGTACAAGCGGTATTGACCTATCAGGACCGCCCGATACATTTGATCATCGGCGGGGATGACAAAGGTGTCGACCTCACACCGCTCTTTGAGACCGTCAAACCGCTTTCACTTACATTATATAGTATCGGTGCCAATATGGAAAAGGTTCAAAGACTCGCAACGCACTATGACATCCCTCTAGTCTCCTGCAAGACACTGGAAAATGCTATCAAGCAGATCGATACGGTGCACACCAGTGAAAGTGTCGCGCTCCTCTCACCTGCGGCGGCGAGTTTCGACCAGTTCGACTCATATAAACACAGAGGCGAATGTTTTAAAGCACTGCTTCAGAAACTTTCCGACTCATAGGAATACAAGTGCTATTTGACTATGATAGTAGCACTATTACACAATAAAGGTGAATAATGAATCCTCAGAAAAAACGGATACTTACAATTAAATTTTTAAGTATTCTTCTCTTGATCTTAATGCTAACGACCCAAGGGCACCCCAATATATATATGGATATTCTAGGTTTTCTGCTTATTGTAGCAACCGGACTTGGTCGTGTCTGGGCGGCATCTTACATTGCAGGTTTCAAAAAAGGGAAAGTGGTACAAGACGGACCTTACTCGATCATGCGTAATCCACTCTACTTCTTCTCGTTTCTAGGGTTTGCCGGTATTGGGCTTGTTTTTGGCTCCGTTGTACTTGCTGTGCTCTTTGTAGGTGTATTCCTTGTGACACATCTTCCTATTATCCGCTATGAAGAGGGGCAACTTCTTGAACTTTTTGGTGAGGAGTATGCAGTCTACAAGGCAAAAACACCTCGCTTCTTTCCAAAGCCGGCCCTCTTTCATAGTCCGACCATGATCGATTTCTACCCTAAAAAGTTTGCAAAGACACTTAGAGAATCGGCACTTCTTATTGCAAGTTACGGTCTTATCAAATTCATCGTTTGGCTACATGAGAACAATATCCTGCCAAATCTTGTAACACTTCCCTAAAAAGGAAGTGTTCAAAAAAATGGTTATTTTTAACGATTTACACCTAAATACCTGAATGTTTAAAGTTATTTTAAGTTTTTGCAGCTATAATTCCAATCACTTCAGCACAACAGTGGCTCCGTAGCTCAGTTGGTAGAGCAAAGGATTGAAAATCCTTGTGTCGGCGGTTCGATTCCGTCCGGCGCCACCACTTCTTTTAAACTGATCAAAAAATAAGAAACATTTTACTAAATATATTCTTACCTACAAAATATTACAAATACGATACATCCCAAACACTTCGTTAACACTTTCTAAACACTTCGTTAATAAATTTGTTAATAATTCATTAATTAACTTGACATTTATAAATATAATGTGTTATACTACACCGTATTTCAAAAAATTCAAGGAGATTACAATGAAAAAGACACTCTTACTCTCAGCAGTAGCGTCAACAATGATTATGGCGGGTGGTGATATTGCACCAGTTGAGCCAGTAGTAGAAACACCAGCGGTAGCAGCTGCACCATCTGGTTGGGATTTTAGCGGACAAGCGGTAGTTTACTATCAAACATCTGATCTACAAGGAACTGGAGATCTTTTCGACCAAGACTCTTCAATCGCTGATTTTGGTCTTCAACTCAGAGCAGTTAATAAAGATGTATTTGCCGGTATCGGTATCGGTGGTGAGGTAAGTGCACTTTCTACACTTAACCTTGAGAACTACCTTGTAAGTGGTGTTCCTCAAACAGTAGCATACGGAAATGACCTTGATGATGTAACTGACGGTGGTTGGATGTCACAATTGTACATGACTTATGCAGTGGGTAACACAAGCTTTAAACTCGGTCGTCAAGAGCTTCCAAAAGCATTGTCTCCATTTGCATTCTCTGAAAGCTGGAACGTGTTCAAAAACACATTCGATGCAGTATTGGTTGTAAACACAGACATTCAAGACACTACAATTGTTGGTGCATGGGTTGCTGGAAACAACGTAAATGGACCAGCTGCAAATATGTCTGACTTTAACTCTCTTAACGACAGTGACGGTGTTTATATGTTGACTGTTCAAAACAAATCAGTTGCAGGTCTTACATTGACAGGTAGCTACTACTATGCTCCTTCTTTCGTAGCTGATATCTATGCTGACGATGCTAACCTTTTCTGGGCAGATGCTACATATGCATTTAACAACTACACAGTTGCTGGTCAATATGGATATATGGATCTTAACCTTGTAGCTGGAGACAATGATGTTCAAGCATTCGGTCTTAAAGCAGCAGGAAACTTCGATATGTTCAATGCAGAGGTTGCTTACTCTAACGTTAACGATGCTGGTTTCGGTCTATTGAATGTAGGTGGTGTAAAAACTGCACTTTACACACAAATGATCCTTAACCAAAACTTCATCAGAAACGACAACGATACTTTCGTAGTAAGAGCTGGCATGAAGGCACTTGGTGGTAAATTCGGTTTGGCGTATGACTATACTACAGACAACTCTGCAGCTGAAAATGATTATCAAGAGCTTGACCTTACTTATAAAACAAAAGTGTTCAATGACTCTACAACAGTATTCGCTGGATACGTTTACCAAGATGCTGATAACTGGGCAGATTCAAACAACGTTATCCGTGTATGGGGAAGATACAACTTCTAAGAATCACTTCTTAACGTTATATACCCTTGACATTCAGGCTTTTGCCTGAGTGTTCTTCTTTTTTTCTTTTCTCTAGTACTTATATTTTATCGTATTGCACCCATTCAAACCGCAAGAATATTCCTTTATCAAAAATAGATCACTCCTATCTCTCTAACATATGGTATAATTCTTCAAAAAAACAAAAGAACAACCATGCCAAAAAAACTCCACCTCGTCAGCCTCGGCTGTACCAAGAACCTAGTAGACTCCGAAGTGATGCTCGGAAGGCTAAAAAGCTATGAGATCACCGATGACAATACCGATGCCGATGTGATCATCGTCAATACCTGCGGATTTATCGATGCGGCTAAAGAGGAGAGCATCAACACCATCCTCAACCTGCATGACGAACGCAAAAAAGACTCCGTACTGGTCATGGCAGGGTGTCTGAGCGAACGCTACAAAGAAGAGCTGATGCAAGAGCTTCCCGAGATCGACATCTTCACCGGTGTGGGTGACTATGAGAAGATCGATGCGCTCATTGCACAAAAACAGAGCAGTTTTTCACCTGAGGTCTATCTGGCTACGGAGAACAGCGGCAGGGTCATTACCGGCTCTAGCTACCATGCCTACATCAAGATCGCCGAAGGGTGTAACCAGCAGTGCAGCTTCTGTGCCATCCCAAGCTTTAAAGGCAAACTCCACTCCAGAAGCCTCGGGTCGATCGTCAAAGAGGTCAGCAACCTTGCCAAAGAGGGCTTTTACGACTTCTCGTTCATCTCTCAGGACTCCTCCAGCTACGGAAGGGACATGGGCATGAAAGATGGACTTAGAGAGCTTATCAAAGCAGTAGAAGCGATTAAAGGTGTTAGAAGTGCCCGCATCCTCTACCTCTACCCAAGTACCACCACATTCGAGCTTATCGATGATATTGCTAACTCACATATCTTCCAAACCTACTACGATATACCTATCCAGCACATCGATGACCGCGTATTAAAGACCATGAAGCGTGGTTTTGGAGAGAAACAGACCATCGCCTTGCTTGAACATATGAAAAGCAAGAACAATGCCTTCATCCGCACCTCTGTCATTGCAGGACACCCAGGAGAGACGCAGGAGAGCTTTGAAAAGCTCTGCCGTTTCATGGAAGATTTCGGTTTTGACCGTTTCAACACCTTCCACTACTCCAACGAAGAGTCCACCACCGCCTATGAAATGGAACAGATCCCCAAAGAGATCATCGAAGAGAGAGCCGCTATTTTAGGCGAGATCGCCGAGGAGACCACCAAACGCTCTTTAGAGAAGATGGTAGGCAAAACCGTAGAACTCGTCATCGACGGCGAAAGCGACGAACACGAATTCCTGCTTAGTTCCAGACCGCTACAGTGGGCTGTAGATATTGACGGAGAGATCCTCGTCAATGACACGAATGATCTTTCTGTAACATACGGAAAAGTCTATGAAGCCAAAGTGACGGAACTTGCGGGAATGCAGCTTTTGGCAACACTATTTAGTGAGGAAGCAGGAAGCAGGAAGTAGGAGTGAAAGAGAGTGTTTTATTGGAAAAAAGTTTAGATTTTGCTTTACGCATTATCAAACTTTCCCGCTATCTACAACAAGAACATAAAGAATACATTCTTTCAAAACAGATCGTACGCAGTGGAACAGCCATTGGTGCATTAATACGAGAAGCCCAATATGCACAATCGAAAGCTGACTTTTTACATAAACTCACAATTGCACTAAAAGAGACGAATGAAACCAAATACTGGCTTCAATTATTAGTTAGGTCAGATTATATTAACCAAAACATGTTTCAAAGTATCGAACCGGATGCAGAAGAGCTTTTAAAGCTTCTTATTGCCAGCACAAAAACAATTAAAAACACTATCTAAATATGCAGATCTCACTCCTACCTCCTACCTCCTACCTCCTACCTAATAAAAAGAATCTTTTGGCTTTCTCCGCCGGTATCGACTCCTCCGCCCTCTTTTTTCTTCTCATTGAGAACCATATCCCCTTTGATATCGCCATTGTCGATTACGGTATGAGAGAACAGAGCAAAGAGGAGGTAGCGCATGCCGTAGCATTGGCACAGAAGTACGGACTGCAATGCTTTATGGCTACAGCACCGACATTTAAGAACCACTTCGAAACCAATGCCCGTAAATTCCGCTATGACTTTTTTGAAACACTCATAAGAAAACATAGATATGACAATCTTCTGACTGCCCATCAGCTCAACGATCAGTTGGAGTGGTTCCTAATGCGCCTCACCAAGGGTGCAGGACTTTCAGAACTTATTGGACTAGAACCCGTCAGTCAAAAAGACGGATACAGACTCATCCGACCACTGCTTGAGTATAGCAAAGAGGAACTACTTGCCTATCTTCAAATAAACAACTATCCCTACTTCATCGATGAAAGCAACAAAGATAAAAAATATGAACGCAACCGTTTTAGAGCGCACTTCTCCGATCCGCTTTTTGCCCTGTATAAAGAGGGTATCAAACGCAGCTTTTCGTATTTGAGAGAAGATAAAGAGATGATCGAGAGTACCTATGAAGTTGTTTTTAGAGAAAAAAAACTCATTATTGTGAAACTCCATAATACTGCCATGAAAGCCAAAGCCGCCGATATAGCGCTCAAGAAGCTGGGCTACCTGCTCTCGGCAGCCCAACGGCAGGAGATCAAAAAAGAGCAAAGTCTCGTCATTGGCGGAGAGTGGGCCATAGAACAACAAGGGGACATGCTCTATATCGCTCCTTATCTAACCATGAATATGCCAAAAGATTTTAAAGAGAGATGCCGAACCCAAAACATACCTGCAAAGATACGCCCCTACCTTTACCAAGAAGAGATCGGTCTCCCCAAATTATCGTAGGGGTCACCCTTGAGCTGATCCATATTGTAAAGGGCAGGCACAAGACCTGCCCCTACATTATCTCTTGGTTCCTCATTCCTCATTATTCCGTTTCTCATTTGCGAGCGGGTGCGCTCGCATATACTCCTGCTTCTTCTTCACACTGCCAAGCTTCGTATAGACCTGTGTCGTTGCCATGGTTTGGTGTCCTAAGAGTTCGCTCACATCGGCAATACGCGCACCATGGTTAAGCAGATGAGTGGCAAAGGAGTGGCGCAGTTGATGGGGCGTTGCCTTCAGTCCTGATGTTTTAAAGAGTTTGGTCAGCTTGTAGCGCAGCTGTGCGCTGTTCATCGGGGCGTTCCCCTTTTCAAAGAGGTATCGTTTGGGGTTGGCATTTGCAAGATAGGTATCGAGCAGTTGACGCAAAGCAGGCAAAAGCGGAAGCTGTCGCACTTTATTGCCTTTCCCGTGCACCTTCACCCATTCGGATTGAATATCTTCCAATCTCATACTGCTAAGTTCAGAGATACGAAGCCCCAGACCGTAAAGCATGGAAACAAGCACTCTCTCCTCGATCGTCGCCTTTTCCAGTATCTCATCGATATACTTCTCTTCAATAGGCTTAGGGAGGCTCTGAGGCACTTTAATGGATTCATCGGAGAGTAGTTGCACAGGCAGATGGCATTGATCTTCAAGATATTTGACAAACGAACGTACCGCAGAGAGCTTCTTGACAATGGTCTTCTTGCTGTTCTTGACGATCTTGAATCGAAACGGAGTAATATCCAGCACCCACAGCCCCTCTTCCTCATAGAAGTGACTCACCTTTGCCATTTGACGCAGTGCTATCTCATATGTTTCCACCGTCGTATCGGAATAACCACGAATATTGAGGAGGTAGTCAAGGAAATCTTCGATAAATGCTTCGATCTTTTTTGGCATATCAGATCCTTTATTGTCGGGGTGAGGACATCTCGACCTACCTATAAAAGCATCGTGATGCAATGCATACCGACATTATTCACTATGCATTATGCATCATTCATTTCATCCAGGCAAAGCCTAGATGACCGTATGCTCTAGCATCTTCTCTCTTAAGTAGACATTCGCCTCATCCATCTCCATACCATCGATAGAGACGATCTTAATGTAAAAATCCAGTGTTGCAAAAGGCTTGGGGACGACAAAACGATCCCAACTTTTCAGCTGCCAATAGGAAGAGGGAATGTAGTTGACCGCCATAATCGGTGCTTTGGCTTTCATTGCCAACACCAAAGCCCCTTGACTGATCTCATGCCTAGGGCCTCTTGGACCATCAGGGGTTACAAGAAGGTCATCTCCCCGCTTCAATGCACGGAACGCTTCCAAGAGCACCTGCTTCGCCCCCTTGTTGCTCGAACCTCTTAGCGGTTTGATCTTGAAAAACCCCAATATTCTGGCAATGATCTCTCCGTCAAAGTGTCGGGAGATGATCCCCGATGCATCCTGCCTCTTATGAAAATGGCGGTATGCCTGTGGGGAACAGAGGAGCTCACCGTGCCAACAGACAACCACATGCTGTGCTTGTGTGATCTCCCCTTCGATATGGAACCTCTTTTTCGAGGTGTACCAGTAAAATCGCATCAGCAGATACCCTAAAGGTGGAAGTACCGTCTGCCCGATACGACGAAAGAGCTTTTTGCTACTCATGAAAGCACCACACCGTCCAATGCCCCACGTGAGGTCTTGGTGATCTCCACATCCACGATCTTCCCTAACAGCTCTTCGCTCCCTTCTACAAATACCAATTTCCCGTCATCACTGCGCCCTGCGATACGATTGTTGGGCTTAAGCTCGTCAAAGTAGACACGGTGCACTTTGCCAAGCTGCGCATCCATCACCTCATCGAGTATTTCGGTATGGCGTGCCTGAAGACGCTTAAGGCGTTCACCCGCAACGGCATCGTCAATCTGCCGGTCATACTCCGCTGCTTCGGTAAAAGGGCGTGGCGAGTACTTAAAAGAGAACATCTGCTCAAACCGTACCTTCTCCAGTACATCCATCGTCTCTTCAAAGTCGGCATCGCTCTCTCCGGGAAAACCGACGATCACATCGGTAGAGATGGTCGCTTCGGGACAGAGTGTTCGTATCTTCTCACAACGGTTAAGGAACCACTCTTTTGAGTAACCACGCTTCATACGCTTTAAAAGCTCGGTCGAACCGCTTTGCAAAGGAACATGGATCTGTTTACATATCTTCGGGTTGGAAGCAAACTCTTCCAAGAAGGCATCATCCATATGCAACGGGTGAGGAGAGGCAAAACGGATACGCTCCAACCCCTCTATTTTCGATATCTTCTGAAGCAACCCCGTAAAGTCTATCTTCTCTTCACTGCTTCCGAAGCGTCTTCCGTAGTTGTTGACGTTCTGCCCCAAAAGCATCACCTCTTTGGCACCGCCCTTGACCGCCTTGGTGATCTCCTGAACCAGCAGGTCACTGGGAATGGATATCTCATCTCCGCGCGTATGCGGAACAATACAGAAGGTACACGACTTGTCACACCCGATAGAGATATTGACCATCGCTTTGAACGGATTGGTGCGGTACTCTCCGAATGCATAGGTACTTTCATCATAGTCGGTACTGACCTCAACGGCATGTTTTTTATTGACCACTTCCGTGATCTTCGAAACATTACGCGCACCCAGCACAAAATCCACCGAAGGGGCACGTTTGATGATCTCTTCCCCCAAATGACTTGCCGTACAGCCTGCTACACCGATCTTTGCACCTTCTTTCTTCCGTTTATTGAACACACCGATCTCCGAGAATAGTTTGGCTACGGGTTTTTCACGTACCGAACAGGTATTGATGATGATCAGATCGGCTTCACTCAACTCTTGTGTCAGCTCATAGGAGTCATCTCTGTTCAATTCGGCGATCATATGCTCCGTATCACGTACGTTCATGGCACATCCAAGGGTTTCGATAAATAGTTTTTTGCTCATGGTCTCTGCTTATTGTATGGGATCTTCATATTGTGGGGCGGATAGATAAAAGATAGATATGCATACGGACATATCCGTATCCGTACGCATCAGGGTTGTACTTATGCGATAATATGTACTTCGTAGATATATTCATTGTCATCCAAGCCATACTTGACTTCTCTCATATAAACGGAGTAACCTTTCTCCTCGAAATACTCGATAAGCTCTTTTAGCTCTTTGTGGGAGTTGTCTTTATCAAAATAGAAGATCGATCTGTTCGCGAGCTCCTCTTCCAATTTGCTCAGTTCGATCGTTTTCGGTTTCGCTTTTAATGTTGTTCTTGCCAGTTTTAATTTCATAATTCCGATATCCTTCTTATAGTCTTTCCGTATACTAGGCACACTTATTGATTTCATTATACTTTATTTTCAGTAAAGGTTTGATTAGCTATAATTCAACTACTTCAAAACAGACCCTCCCAGACGTTCTTAACACTGTTATGTTACCTCTTGTAGCGGTAGTCTGAAGCGTTATATAAAGGATTTTCATGGAAAAAATATTAGACATTATAGAAGCGATCGCGCATGAGAAAAATATTTCAAAAGAGAGTGCGTTAGAAGCATTCAAAGAAGCATTGATCAATACGGCAAAGAAGCTGACAAGCCAGAGCAGTACTTTTGAAGTACAGCTTGATAACGATACGAAAACGTATAATATTCACAAGGTGATCACTGTTGTCGCCGATGATGACGAGAAGCTCGAAGAGGCACCTGACAGCTACATCGGGATCAGTGAGGCTAAAGAGTTCGATGATTCCATCGAGATCGGCGATCAGCTCAAAGAGGAGTTCATTCTTGAGGAGCATGGGCGTACTGCATCTGCAAATCTCTTTAGAGAGCTTGAGTACCATGTGCAAAGACGTATCGAACAAGACCTTTTTGAAAAGTACAGAGAGAAAGTCGGAACGGTCATGCTCGGAACGGTCAACCGTATCGATAACGATGACAATACACACGTTGAGATCGGTGAGCTCAAGGGTATCCTTAGCAGAAGAAACCGTATTAAAGGGGAGAAGTTCAAGCGTGGTGACAGCATCCGTGCGCTCTTGCGTTATGTAAGCGTCGATCCGCAATACGGGCTCTTTTTGGAACTTACCCGTACCTCACCCAAATTCCTAGAAGCGCTTATGGCAAACGAAGTCCCTGAGATCGCCGACGGTGTGGTCGAGATCGTTGCTGCAGCAAGAATTCCCGGAGAGCGTGCAAAGATCGCACTCAAGACCGACCAGATGAACGTCGACCCCATCGGTGCGGCTGTCGGTGTGAAGGGTGTACGTATCAATGCCGTAAGCGAAGAGCTCAACGGCGAGAACATCGACTGTATCGAATACTCTCCGATCCCTGAGATATTCATTACACGTGCGCTTTCACCTGCGATCACACAGAGTATCAAGGTCGATCAGGAAGAGAAAAAAGCGACTATCAATATTACCAGTGACCAGAAAGCGAAAGCGATAGGGAAAAGCGGTATCAATATCCGTCTTGCATCGATGCTGACAGGATACAATATTGAACTCAATGAAGTAGAGGGTATTACGGAAAGACAGGTTGACAGTTCATCCGAAGCACCGGAAATGACGAAGACAAAAGACACCTCTGCACTTGAGGATCTGTTTAAATAAAGATCTATAGGAGCCGTGACTTTGATCGCGCCCATACTACGGGACTAAAGTCCCGACTTCAATATATTACGCAAAGATCATTTCAGAAAAGCTCTCCACATCCAGTGAAGCACTTCCCACCAAAACCCCGTCTACTCCATTAATAGCTGTGATCTCTTTGATATTGGCAGGTTTGACAGAACCACCGTACAGCAGCGGTCTATCCATGTTGGATCTGAGCATGGCGTGAGTCGATGCGATCTCCTCTACTGTTGCCGAACGTCCCGTACCGATTGCCCAAATCGGCTCATATGCAACGATCAGCTTTTCATAAGAGAGGTCGATCCCCTCAAACTGAGAGAGCAGATAGTCTGCTACTGCTTTCTCACCTGCTTCACGTACCTCCAAAGGTTCACCGATACAGTAGATGATCTCAAACCCATGTGCCATGAAGTATGTATATTTGGTAACGACCGTTTCTTGATCCTCTTTCAGATACTCACGGCGTTCACTGTGCCCGATCAAGATCGTCTTTATACCAAACTCTTCAAGCTGTTCAAGCCCGATCTCACCGGTAAATGCACCGTTTTGTGTCGGATAGGCATTCTGTGCACCGACCGTAAAGTTACCGCTGTAACTATCCAGTGCCGTCGCAGGAGGGAAAATGAACACACGATCTTCCGTACGTTTATCCGCAAGTTTTTGCGCAAGTGTTTCAAGGTATGTTTTTGTACTTTGTCTTGTATGGTTGGTCTTGAAGTTTGCAGCGTATATCATAGGTATCCTTTTTTAAGAGAGAGGGAGATAGTGCAAAAGTACACTATCTCAAAAAACAGCATCATACTGCCATTCTAATTTCTAATTTTATCAGTCCAACTCTAGCGCTTCAAGTCCGGGAAGGGTCTCCCCTTCGATCAACTTCAAACTCGCTCCACCACCGGTACTGACAAATGTCATCTCATCCACGTCACCCGCACGCTGAGCGACATCCGCCGTATCACCACCACCGACAATGGTCGTTGCATGTGTCTCTGCGATATGGTGAGACATCATAATACTTCCTTTGGAGAACTTATCCATCTCATAAACACCCATCGGCCCGTTCCAGATGATCGTCTGTGCATCGTTCAGCACCTCTCTAAAAAGTCTTGAAGAAGCCGGTCCGGTATCAAGTCCCATCCACTCTTTAGGGATCTCTTGGGAAGGAAGGTATTTTACCGCCGTATTCTCCGAGAACTCAGGGGCAACGACAAAATCTACGGGCAGATAGAACTTCACTCCCTGCTCTTGTGCTTTTTTCATGATCGTTCTCGCTTCATCAAGCAGGTCATCCTCTACCAAAGATCTACCGATCTCATACCCTTGCGCTTTAAGGAATGTAAACGCCATACCGCCACCGATGATAACCTTGTCGACCTTATCGAGCAACTTGGTCAAGGCTTGAAGCTTACCTGATACTTTAGAGCCACCAACGACCGCAACGAACGGACGTACCGGATTTTCAAGTACTTTAGAGAAGAAGTTCACCTCTTTACCCATCAAGAAACCGGCTGCCTTATGTGCTTTGTCGAAGAACTTCGTGATCGCATAGATCGAAGCATGTTTACGGTGACATGCACCGAATGCATCGTTGACATAGATATCTGCAAAAGAGGCCAACTCTTTGGCAAACGCCTCGTCATTGGCGGTCTCTCCCGCTTCATAACGAAGGTTCTCAAGCAAAAGCACATCACCCGCACCAAGGTTCTTCGCCTTCTCTTTCGCATCAGGGCCAACGACATCTTCCGCCATGACCACATCATTCTTGATCTTTAGAAGCGTATGCAGACGTTTTGCAACGGGTTTGAGCGAATATTTCTCTTCATATTTCCCCGGTTCAGGACGCTCGAAGTGTGATGCAAGAATGATCTTACAGTCACGATCGATACAGTATCTGATAGTCGGCAATGCCGCACGGATACGCCTGTCGTCGGTAATGTTACCGAACTCATCCTTCGGTACGTTGAAGTCACATCTAATGAATACGCGTTTCCCGTCGATATCCAGATCTTTTAATGTTCTCATATCTATCCTTACTTATTTTTTGCTCACATGTACTGCCATATCTACAAGACGGCAAGAGTATCCCCACTCGTTGTCGTACCATGAGAGTACTTTCACCATTTTATCACCGATGACCTGTATCGTATCGAGTGCTACAACCGTACTGAGCTCTTCACCAACGAAATCCTGAGAGACACGGTACTCTTCATCTACACCCAAGATCCCTTTATGCGTGCCTTCCGCTGCCATCTTGAACGCCGTTTGTACCGTCTCGACCGTTACGCTCTGACTGAGTTCAACAGTAAGGTCGACCATAGAGACATCCGGTGTCGGTACACGGATCGCCTGTCCGTTAAGCTTCCCTGCAAGGTTAGGGAGGACTTTGGAGATCGCTTTTGCCGCACCTGTGGTCGTAGGTACAAGGTTGGTCGCACCAGAACGCCCTTTTCTCGGGTCTTTCTTATGCTTCGCATCCAAAATAGGCTGAGAAGAGGTATAGGAGTGGATCGTTGTCATCAACCCGTGCTCGATACCGAACGCATCATCCAATACTTTGGCTACCGGTGCGAGTCCGTTGGTCGTACATGAAGCATTGGAGACAACAGCCTCTCCATTATAATCGTCTGCATTGGCACCAATAACGAATGTTGCGGTATCGTCTTTTGCTGGTGCGGAGAAGACCACCTTCTTAATACCGTTGTCCAGATAGGGCTGAACGCTCTCTTTGGTCAAGAATGCCCCCGTACACTCAAGGACGATCTGCACACCGACAGAAGCGAAGTCAAGCTCGGTAAGATCTCTTGTTGCAAAGATCTTTGCTTTGTCTTTACCGATACTCAAATAGCCATCCTCGACCTTTACATCTTTTCTCACACCGTGAACGGAATCATATTTGAGGTTATACTCAAGCATTTCAGGCTTGCCGCTGGCATTGACAGCAACCAACTCAATATCATCTCTATCTGCAATGATACGCGCCACACATCTACCGATCCTACCTAATCCGTTTATCGCTACTTTTACAGCCATACTCAACCTTTAATATGCTAAAATTGCGTAATTTTACAGTAAATGAGGTTAGTATTTGGTTAATGGATATAAGCCGGTCATTGCGATCTTCGGGGGTAGTTTCGACCCTCCTCACCGAGGTCATCAGCAGATCGTTGAAGAGGCGCTCAAGATATTACGGATCGACCGGTTGATCGTCCTGCCTGCCTATTTGAACCCGTTCAAGACCTCTTCGCATGCAAGTGCCGCTCAGCGTTTGGAATGGTGTCGGCAACTCTTCGACCCGATCCCCAAGGTCACGGTCGATCCCTATGAGATCGAACAGGCCAAAAGCGTTCCGACCATACGAAGCCTCGAACACTTTTCAACGATGTATCGTGTCAAGTATCTTATTATCGGTTCTGACAACTTGTCAACGTTGACAAAATGGCAGGCTTTCGAGAAGATGAACGAACGGGTCACATGGGTGATCGCAACACGTCAAGGACATCCGCTAAAGACCGATATGCTTCGCTCTTGGGTACGACTTGATATTCAGGTTGACATCAGTTCGACCGACATTAGAGAACAGCATGATCTCGAGAATATTGACACACGTATCATGACAACTGTAAAACAGACACTTAAAGGAAAACAAACAATGACAATGGAAGAGAGAATCAATCGTATCGTTTCGGTACTGGATGAGAAAAAAGCGGAAGAGATCGAGGTGTTCAACCTTGAAGGTGCGGACTATATCGCAGATCGCGTTGTGATCGCGAACTCACTGAACCTAAAACATACACAAGCACTCTACGATCAACTTAAAGATGCGCTCAAACCAAAAGGCGAGCAGTTCCTTCATGCCGATATGAGTGATGAGTGGATCGTAGCGGATCTGGGGGATATTTTGATCCATATCATGATCCCAGAGTATAGACAGAAGTATTCGCTTGAAACATTCTTAAGTGAACTGGTAGAAAAGCAGAAAAACAATGTATAGCTCGGGTTCTCCCGAACCCGACAGCATCATATTATATAACCATTAAAACAAACTACCCCATATATTTTCATAACGCGACCCCTCAAGCAGAGACAAGAGTATGAAAAGTACGATCGTCACAAGCGGAGAGAGGATCGCCCACCACACATAACGTCCCCGTACCATATAATAGAGCAATCCGCACCATGCAAAGAGCACCAAGGTCATATGTGCCAGATAGAGCGGAAGGATCGTACGTGTCACACTCCCTATAATCCCTAATGTAAGGATCGCTACCACACTGCCAAAAGAGAGTAAAAGCGCCTTTATATCCCTTTGGCGTTTGTAGCGAAAGAGGATCCATACAACTGTTATAACGATCAGCGAAACGACCAATACTTTCATATGATCAGAGTCTCTCTACAACCTGAATACCAAGAAGGTTCAATCCCTGTTTGATCGTTCTTGCCGTTAGATCGGCAAGTAGCAAGCGCGAAGTACGTGTTTTCTCATCCACCCCTTCTTTCAAAATAGGGTTCTTCTCATAGAAACGCATAAAGAGTGTTACCAACTCATACAGATAGGTTGTGATCTGGTTCGGTGCGGCATCATCTGCGGCACGGATCAAGATATCTTCAAAACGTAGCAACATCACCGCCAAACGATGCTCAAGCGTATCGGAGATCTCGATCTCACCAGACAGTGCCCCTTCATACTTTCTAAAGATGCTCTGAATACGTGCATAGGCATACTGCATATAAAGAGAGGTGTTCCCCTCGAATGAGAGCATCTTATCCCAGTCAAAGACATAGTTGGATTCACGGTTAATAGAAAGATCGGCATATTTGACCGCTCCGATCCCCACGATCTTCGCTAAACGCTCCAGCTCTTCAGGGGAGTAGTTATCTTTTGCAGTGATCGCCTCTTTGGCACGGACGATCGCTTCATCAAGCAGGTCGATCAACTTGACCGTTCCTCCGTCACGTGTCTTGAAGGGTTTTCCGTTCTTATCCATCATCGTACCGAAAGCCACATGCTCCAAACGTACATCCTCAGGTACGAACCCCGCCTCTTTTGCTACACGGAATACCTGTTTAAAATGACCACCCTGTCGTGCATCGACCACATAGGAGATACGCTTGGCACCCAATACGTTCGCCCGATAGTAGAGTGCTGCAAGATCTGTCGTAGCGTAGAGATAACCGCCATCTTTTTTCTGGACGATCACCGGTATTTCCTCACCTTCAAGGAAGATGCACTGTGCACCGTCACTCTCTTTGAGCATTCCCGCACTATCGAGATCCTCGATGACCTTTGCCAAGGTATCGTTATAGAAACTCTCTGCACGCACATCATCGCGGCTTAAGTTGACATCAAGCTTCTCATAGACCTCTTCACAGTGCCCCAAGGAGATATCGATGAACTTCTTCCACAGGTTTAGGCAGTGTGCATCGCCACTTTGGATCTTGACCACATACTCACGCGCTTTATCTGCAAATACCTCATCGGCATCGAAACGGGCTTTTGCATCTTTGTAGAACTGTTCCAGATCCTTGAGCGAACCACTGCCGTCCTCTCCCATCTCTTCAAGATAGGCGATCAGCATCCCAAATTGCGTTCCCCAGTCACCGATATGGTTCTGACGGATCACATCATCTCCAAGGAAAGAGAGCAGGTTCGCCAAGGTATCACCGATGATCGTGGAGCGAAGGTGTCCGACATGCATCTGTTTTGCCATGTTCGGTCCGCTATAGTCGACCACGACCTTTACCGGTCTCTCACGCTCCATCACCCCTATCCGTTCATCAGCACGTGCCTCTGCCGCTTTTTGTGCGATAAAGGTATCGTTCAGCCAAAGGTTGATAAATCCCGGACCAGCGATCTCCGCTTTGGTGATGATCCCGTTTAGATCAAGGTTCTCGACGATCGTCTGTGCGATCTGACGCGGATTCTGTTTTAGTGCCTTGGCAAGTGCCATTGCCCCGTTGAACTGATAATCCCCGAACTCGGGCTTGGTCGCTTCGGTCACAGGGATCGGTGCGGTATCGATACCGGCTTTGTCAAATGCTGACGCGATGACTTTATTGACTTCTTCTTTTAGTTTCATGAATTCATTCCGTAATTTGTGTGGGGTTTTTGTAGATTAAAGGTCATGACGACCTTTGGAGTAGCGGTCTTCACGCTCAGCGCAGAACGCTCAGCGCTTCGGTTAGGCGTTCTCGCTCTTTTTCTCTTCCGCTTTGACTTCACTCTCTGAAGTCTCTTTTTTTGCGATCTCTTTAGGCTCTTCTTCCTCTTTCATCGCACCTTTGAACTCTTTGATCCCCTTACCCATACCTTTGGCAAGTTCAGGGATCTTCTTCGCTCCGAACAGAAGTACAACGATCGCTAGTACGATCAATAGTTCCGGCATACTTGGCATACCCATAGTCAATCCTTTGAACTCTTATCGAGTGTATTCTTAAAATTTGAATAATTATACTTAAATTTGTTTAACTTTATCCAAGCCAACTGCGAATGAATCTCTCCTCATCCTCTTTGCTCTGTTTCAAACGTGCCGCCTGTGCGACAATAACAAACTCTCTAGCCGCCTCTTCGACCGTATCGTTGATAATAGTAAAGTCATACTCACCGACTGCAAGGATCTCCTCTTTGGCATTTTCGATCCGCTTCATGATTACCTCTTCGCTATCGGTACAACGCTCTCTCAAACGCTTTTCAAGCTCTTTAAGTGTCGGCGGTGTGATAAATGCCGAGGTGGTGATATCGCTCATCTTTGCACGTACGAGGCGGTGCCCCTGAATATCGATATCGAAGATCACAAGTTTTCCTGCCTCCAACGCCTCTCTTACAGGCTTGAGCGATGTTCCGTAGTAATTCCCGTGTACCTCGGCATACTCCAGAAAATTACCTGCTTTAATATCCTCTTCGAACGCTTCACGGCTGACAAAGAAATACTCACGCCCATGCACTTCACCCTCTCTTGGCTGACGTGTCGTTGTCGAGATGGAGAAATAGTACTCCCCTATCCGGTCGGATGCCGCCCGAATGATCGTACTTTTCCCCGCACCGCTTGGGCCGGAAAGTACCAGTATCGCCCCTTTATGTTCTTGTTTCATCATCGCTCATCCTTGAATCGTATCTTGATCGTCACCTCTGCTCCGCGTAACAACTTACGGATCTTTTTGGGCTTCATCTTGGTAAGTGCTTCCAAAATAGCTGCCTCGGTTGCTGCATTCTGCTTCTTGGCTCGTTTCTTTTTCTTTTTTTTCACTCTTTTTGCAGGGGGTATGACAGGAGGGGTCAGCTCAGAGAGGATCTCCTCCTCTTCTACGATCTCCAGACCATCCGCTTCCAGCTTCTGCGTGATCGCCTCAACTTTTCTCGCTTCATATGCCGACTCATCTTCAAAGTCGACCGGAGGGACGATCTCATCCTCCTCATCCAAAAGAGCCTTGATCTGTTCTATCTCACGGCTATCGAGCACCTTGGTCTCTTCCGCAGCTGAAGATGCAGTCTCCTCCTCTTCTTCCGAATCATCCGATAGAGGGAAAAGAAAAGGCACATCTGTCGCATCATCCTCATCCAGTATCTCCTCCGGCTCTTCTGCCTGTAACGGGAGAGGATCGGCTTTTACCTCATCGATCAACTGTTGCACTTGAGAAGGGAGGAAGGGTTTTTTGATCATCGTATCGAAGATATCCTCTACATCCTCTCCATTGACCCTTCCGGGGAAAAAGACCACCTTTCCGACACGTAAGCGTTTTAAAAAAGGGATGATCTCCGTACGGTAAGAGGCATCATCGATAAAAACAATATCATAGCTATCGCGCCCTACATCATCGATATGGGAGACCTCTTCAAAGACGATATCCTCGTCTCGCATACACAAAGAGACAAGACGTGATACAACGGGATTGGTGTTGAGCAATAGGATATTCATACAATTCTCCAAAAAATAGTAACAGTTATTATAGGATAAATGTGGTTAGATAGAAATTGACACGTTTTTCTTTGGATTCAGAGCTTAGTGTTCAGGGTTCGGAAAATAGGTTATTTTATGTCAGACGTAGGTTTGGAAAAGCATAAAAATATGGCTTCTCTTTAGTTTCGTGCAATTTTTACGTGATTTGAGCGAGGCGTACACATAATATGTCGAGTGAAAACGCGTGAAAAGTGTGCGAAAATAAAGAGAAGTGGTACACTCTACAGGATTCGAACCTGTGACCTTCGGTACCGCAAACCGATGCTCTATCCAGCTAAGCTAAGAGTGCACTTTGTAAGTTACTGCGATATTTGGTGAGCGCATTGTAGCAGAAAAAACTTTATTTTTCAAGTAATTTCATCGGTCCGAAGAGATTTTGCGCATTTTTATTGCCAATAAAGGTGTGATTGTAAGGGTGTTCGAGTGCAATACTCTCAAATCGTTCCAATGGCAGGGTACGATTGAGTGATCGTGCATGATTACCGAACAAAATAAGTGTAGGAGGTTTCTCCTCCTCCGAGAGCATCTCTAAAAGCGTCTGCATAAAGGGTCGCCACGCTTTGATATGCTTGTTCGAGTCACGCTTTTGGGTAAAGACCAATGCTGTATTTAAAAGGAGAACACCGTTATGTTCAAAGTTCTCTCTTAACTCTTTGATCGTTGTGATGAGAGGGGCTTTATCTACCTTGACTATTGCCTCTTGGGAGGTATCTTCGATATGAAGATCGCCTCTTGCCACAAGTGCCATCTTAATAAAATTACGCAGGCTTGTCGCTCTATTGACCTCTTTGCTCAATCCCGTATCGGAAAAGAGTCTCTTTACCTTCTCATCGATAAAGGCGTATCCACCTGCACTCTCTTCTCTAGGATAAGGGTCTTGCCCAAAAAGGATATATCGCACCTTCTGCTTGGGCAGCGTGCTAAAGGCATTAAAGAAGTTCTCCCGTGTCGGGAAGTATCCGCTATCTTGCTCTAAAAAAGTACGATACTCCGCATCGAGCGCACCATAGGCTTGCAAGATGAGCGATCCCCAACTAGGATGCACCTTGATCCTTTTTGATCTTGTCGAACTTGACGATCAACTCGATTTTACTCTCAGGTATCCCCAGCTTCTCCGAGATCTCCGCATAGCTGTCTCCCGCATTCACCAATGCCATCACCTCTTCATGGCTAGAGAGGTTCTCAATAACATCTTTGACTGCTACGCGTGATGACTGAAGGTTCTCGATGGTCTTGTCTTTGACCGAAATGATCTCCTGAAGTACTGCGTTCTCCTCTTTTAACTTCTTATTGGCACGATAGCTCATCATTAAAAGTATCAGCAACACGATCGCCGTTGCCGCCATGATCCATACTAACATCATCCTATCACCTCCACAATGATCAAGAGTAGAAAGACAAAGCCCAAATATCCATTGACAGTAAAGAAGGCTCTGTCTATTTTTGTAAAGTCTTTATTGACAAGGTAGTGTTCATACGCCAACATCAATGCCGAAAAGAGCACCGCCGCATACGCCCATACTCCAAGCCCTGTTTCTGAGACGAACAGGTACCAAAAGAGCACTGTCAACAGATGAAAGAGCCTTGCGATACGCATGGTATTGAGCGCTCCGAATTTTGAGGGGATGGAGTGAAGATTGTGCTTTTTGTCAAACTCCATATCCTGCAGTGAATAGAGCAGATCAAATCCCGCTACCCAGAACATTACACCTACTGCCAGATAGAGCGACCATAACGTTACCTCCCCGCTTACTGCGACAACACCCGCAATAGGAGCAAGTCCCAGACTTACGCCCAAGATCAGATGTGCCAGTGCCGAAAAGCGTTTAAAGACCGTATATGCCGCCAGAACGACCAAGATAGGTACGGCAAGTTTCAATGCCAGAGTGTTGACAAAATAGGCGACCACGATAAAGCCTATACCGTTAAGTGCAATGAACATCAACATCTGTGCCTGCGTTACACGCCCGTCAACTGAAGGTCTGTTCTTTGTCCTTGGGTTGAGTATGTCAATATCTCTGTCAAGATAGCGGTTGACACCCATGGCGAAGTTGCGTGCCGTAACCGCTGCTAACGTACCAAGCAGCAAAAGTCTCCAACCAAACCATCCCGAACCCGTATCGAGATAGGAGGCCACCACCATTGCGATAAAGATGAACGGCAGAGAAAAGACCGAGTGCTTGAACATCACAAGCTCGGAAAAATCCTTCAGCTTCTGTAAAAAACCATTGTTCTTCGGTTCTTTGTTACTCATTACGTGTTCCTCGTTCATCATGGATGAGGAATGTGCAGTTTACTGTTCAGCGACCACGCCACTGCGACAACAAGAAGCGCGACAAGGTACCCGCTTGTCAAAATACCATATGCGACCGCCAAGTAGACAAGCCATAGCAAGATCGCACCCAGCGGGGTCGGTACACCCTCAAAATACTTCGCTACCTCTCCGGCATCGACTTTAAGGTTGAACTCTACCAAACGTCTAAGGCCGCTGATAATATACCAGATAAAGACGATCCCTAGCAGCAGCTCTTCCGCCCCGCTTAATGATACATAGTGACGGGTTGCATAAAAGAGCAAAAATGCCGGCATAACGACAAAAGAGAGAAAATCCGCAAAACTGTCCACCTGAATACCAAACTCGGTCGAGAGCCCGTACTTCCGCGCAACCTTTCCATCGGCAATATCCAACGCTCCTGCGATCCATGCAAGGATGATCGCTAAAAAGAAGTTGTTCTGCTGTATCAGATACATGGCCGCCACACCACAAGCGATATTACCGAACGTGATCAGGTTTGCCAAATTGAAACGGTTGTCTTTTTCGAAAAGAGTCATACTTTCTCCAAACATGAATAAAGGCTTTCACTATATTGAACGATCAAGCTTTCTGTGAAGAAAGCATACCAAAATTATTCATTATCCATTATTAATTATTCATCCAAAAGTGTTATGATTGCAGGATGGAAACAATCAAACAACTTGCACTCATCGGGCCTACCGCTTCGGGGAAAACATCTTTGTCGATCAAACTTGCGCAGAAGATCGATGCATATATCCTCTCGCTTGATTCACTCGCGATCTACAAAGAGATCGATATCGTCTCGGCAAAACCGACCAAAGAAGAACGAGACGGGGTGGTCCATTTCGGGATCGACCATCTATATCCCGATGAACCCTTTGATGTCACCACCTTCATCAAGCTCTACCAAGAGGTAAAAGCATCCTGTATGCAAGAGGGAAAATCATTAGTGATCGTAGGAGGTACAAGTTTTTACTTGAAAGTGCTTCTTGAGGGGGTAAGCCCCAAACCTTCCCTTAACACCGAAGATAAGGCGAGGATAGAAATTCTTATGAGAACCCCTCACCTCGTACACCGAATGCTTCAAAAAGTTTCTCCTGAGTACATGTCACACATTCCCCAAGGCGATACCTATCGTGTCCGCAAGGCATTGGAGGTTTATATAGCAACAAACGAAGCACCCGACCGTTACTTTGCCAAACACCCGCCACAACCTGTCCTCACCGACCCGCTTCCTATCTATGAGATCGTATGGGATCGGCAAATACTTCGAGAGCGCATCAGGCTTCGTACCGAGCAGATGGTTGCAGAGGGGCTCATAGACGAGATTATCGCTTTGGAGAGAAAATATACCAGAGCCCCAAACTGTATGAAAGCCATTGGCATCAAAGAGACACTCATGTATCTTGACGGCATCTATGACAAAGAGATGCTCATAGAAAAAATCGCAATCAATACGGGAAGATTGGCAAAAAGACAGATGACGTTCAATCATTCACAGTTTGAGAATGTGCTACAGGGAAGCTTGGAAGATCTGAAAAAAACACTTTTATAAACATGTCTGATAAAAAAGAGGCTTTTTGATATCATCCTTTTCCTATTCGCAATATGTGATCGCAAAGTATTGGGGGTATCGCAACAAGCCGTATATGGTGTGCGAAAGAGAAGTCGGAAGTGCGTTGTCATTGTCCCTGGCTCTCTGCTATAAATCCTACAAATCGCCCAAAATCCATCCCCTACCAATTTCAAACTTTAAGATATGATCTGAAAATTTTATGATACCATATCTGTGTAAATCAATAAAAGGAAGATGAAATGAAAAAAATTATATTGGGTATCGCACCACTGGTTCTTTTGTCTCAAATGACATTTGCACAATCATGTGTAGCATTAACAGGTTGTGCAAAAAAGGTGTGTGAACTGGAGAGTAAGCTTCACAGTGTCAGCGAGGTACATGCTGTAGCACGTATTCAAGCGGCTATTAACGAAACAAAGGCAAACTGTACAGATGAAAGTGTCGCGGCACATGATGCAGAACATCAAAACAAACACCAGATGAAGGTAGATAAGAAGATCGCAGATGCGCAAGAGGATCTGGCTGAAGCAAAGGTCAAGAAACAAAAAGCCCAAGCTGAAGGAAGAGCGGATAAAGTCCATAAGTACCAAAGAAAGATCGAAGAGAAACAACAAAAGATCCAACATCTACAATTAGAGAGATAAGCCCCTCATCTCTCTTTGAGAGATTCTTCCTCCCCCTGACCTTAACTCACATAAAAAACGCTATTCTCTCATTTATAGATACCGTACACATAAGATAAAGAACATTACTTTGTGATCATTAAAATAGTAGGAGATAAAAGAGGGGTCTCAGAATGAAGAGAAAAATTCTATAGTTCTCTCAACGCTCAGCGCTGAACGCTGAACGCTGAATAGTGCGGATCAGTATCCGCTCGCACTGATCATATAGTAGAGATATGAGATCAACGGTTGTACGTAGAAGATCGCGGTAATAGTCGCGACAGTCGCTACACCGATCACTGCCATCAACGGTTTAGAAAGGTTGTAGTAGACCGTATCGACATCTTTGACCGGATCTTTCAAGAACATATAAACGATCAATTTCAAGTAGTAGTATGCAGAGATCGCTGAGTTAAGCCCCATGACAATCGCTAACCATACATACCCTGCATTAACCGCTGCTTGCATGACATAGATCTTACCCCAGAATACAGAGAACGGAGGTACACCGGCAAGCGACAACATAAACAGCGCCATGATCACAGCACCCATCGGCATGATGTGGATGAAACCTGCAAATTTCTCGTATGGATGGTCGAAACGCGCATTAAAGCGTCTAACCTTATGACGAGAGATCCATAGCATTGCAAACGCACCGAGGTTAGTGAACATAAAGAGTGCATAGTACAAGAAGATACTTGTCGTACCCTCTGTCGTATCAAGTGCCAATGCCGCCATGATGAAACCTGCATGAGAGATAGAAGAGTATGCAAGCATACGTTTCACGTCTTCTTGTACAAGCGCCATTAAGTTCGCGATCGTCATTGTTACGACCGAGAGGATCAAGATCATGATACGTACCCACTCGACACCAAGATCGATATACATACCGAAGATTCTAATAGAAACGACCAATGCCGCGATCTTTGGTACGATCGCCATATATCCTGCCAACGGTGCAGAAGCCCCCTCATATACATCCGGTGCCCATGTATGGAACGGGAAGAGTGAGAGTTTAAATGCGAACGCGACCATCAATAGTACCGATGATCCGAAGATCGCCAACATCAATCCTGTCTCACTCAAACGCGCAGAAAGCACTTGTGCCACTTGATAAAGTTCGATAGAACCTGTCATACCATAGACAACCGCTGAACCCATCGCAAAGAAACCTGCTGCCAAAGCACCCATAGTAAAGTACTTCACTGCCGCTTCGTACGAGTTACTTCTGTTGTGAAGTGCGATCAGTGTATAGAGTGACAATGAAGCCGTCTCAAGACCTACGAAGATCAAGATAAGGTTGTCACTTGCCACCATGAACTGGAATCCGGCGACCATGAACAAGAAAAGCGCGAAGAACTCAGGGTATGAGTATTCATGGAAACGCTTCGATGTCAAGGCAAGCGGAGTGAACAGAATAGACGCAACAATGATCAATAACTGTGAAATGATCGAGATACCATCTATCAACATCACATCGAAGAAACCGCGTTCATTGACATTGAGTCCGATCGTCGCACCAAAATCAACGATCAAGATCAAGATCGTCAACATAACATATAAAGACTTATGGAGCTTATCGCTGATAAGGTCCAATACCAGAATGACCAAACCTCCGGCGATAGCAAGAAGCATCGGCGCCAGAGTAAGGAGGTTCAAACTCTCTAAACTTACTTTAATTGGTTCTAACATTACTTCACCTCCTCTTTTTTCATCACAGACTGTGGCACTTTGATGATCTCTTTCGCCTCAGGTGTGATCGCTTTTTCATCCATAAATACCAACATTGCATTCACTGAGTTGTTGATCGGCTCAAGGATCGGCTTAGGATAAACCCCTAACCATACCACGATCGCAACCAGTGGAATAAGAGACCATGTCTCTTTTGTATTAAGATCTTTCAAAGACTTGTTCTCTTCTTTTGTTACAGGACCGAAAAAGGTCTTTTTGAAGACAGTCAACATATATACCGCACCGATAATGATCGATGTACCTGCAAGAACTGTCATGACCGGAGAGATCTGATAGAATCCAAGAAGGACAAGGAACTCACCGACAAATCCGATCGTAAGCGGAAGACCTACCGATGCCATCAACATGATACCGAAAATCACTGCGTATTTAGGCATAACCGATGCCAAACCACCGAACTCGCTCATAAGTTTTGTATGTCTTCTGTCATAGATCATACCAACAAGCATAAAGAGCGCACCCGAAACGATCCCGTGTGAAAGCATCTGGAACACAGAACCGCCGATACCTTCAGAGTTCATTGCGAATACACCGATCATAATGATACCCATATGCGATACGGACGAATAGGCAATAACCTGCTTAATATCTTTCTGTGCATATGCAACCATTGCGGTATAGATGATCATGATGATCGAAATGATCGCGATCGGTGTGATCATCATCACAGAAGCATCCGGGAACATTGGAAGTGAGAAACGTACGAAACCGTAAGTACCCATCTTCAAGAGAACCGCTGCAAGGATAACAGAACCGATCGTCGGTGCTTGACCGTGCGCATACGGAAGCCATGTGTGGAACGGGAACATAGGAACCTTGATAGCAAATCCAAGAAAGAATGCTGCAAAAAGCCAAAGCTGATAATTGACAGGAAGTACCAATGCATACCAGTCGGTGATCGCAAAGCTCCATACACCTGTAAGGTTGTGATATACGTATGCAACGAAAAGCATACCTACCAACATCACCAATGAACCCATGAAAGTATAGAGGAAGAACTTCACGGATGCATAGACTCTTAGAGGTCCACCCCATGCACCGATGATATAGAGCATCGGAACAAGAGAGAGCTCCCAAAAGAGATAGAAGATGATCGCATCAAGAGCAACAAAAACACCTACCATTGTCATCTCTAGGAAGAGAAGGGTAATGATCATGTTCTTCACATTCTCGGTAATGCTCATACTGACCATACCGATAAGTGTCATCAATGTCGCCATAATAATAATAAAGAGCGAGATACCATCCACACCCAAATAGTAGTTCACACCGAAATCAGGGATCAGTGGGATCATCTCCACAAACTGCATCCCTGCATTGTTCATATCAAAACTGAACCACAACCATAAAGAGAGCAAGAACTCGATCGCCGCTACAGTGATACCGTAAGCCCTCGCACTCTCTTTGTCTACTACAAATCCGAGCAATCCAGCGATCGCAGGGAAGAATACTAATACACTTAAAATATTATCCATCTAACTCTCCTTAACCTAACATCGCTGCTGATACGGCTGCGAAAACCAATAGTAACACGGCACCGACCGCCATCCAGTTCAGATAGTTCGAAAGGTTACCTGTTTGCATCTTTCTTGAGCTGTCACCCGTTTTGTAAAGGAACTTAGCGATACCGTCAACCGTTGCATCAACGATCTTAAGATCGATCTTGTTCCACATCATATCGGAGATCATCGCATATGGTTTCGTGATGAACTCTTCATAGATATTCGGGATATAGTACTGGTTCGCAAGAAGCTTGTAGTACCATGTGTTTTCCACTTTCTCATCTCTTGTCAATCCGTTCGCATATTTTTTGTATGCCAATGCGATACCGCCTACGGCAAAGACAAGGACGACAAGTCCAAGGATCCATGCGATATGGTGTGTGTGCTCACTCATATGATATTCAGGTAGCAACTTCGTTACGAAGTGCTCGAACGTTTTCATACCGAAACCTGCGACCACTGCCAAGAAAGCGAGTGGAGACATTGCGATAAGTACAAACTTGTACATCTCGTGCGGATGGTGTTTACCATCTTTGAAGTATTCGATCTCCGTTGTATAACGCTCACTTCCGTGGAAAGTAAGGAATACTTGTCTAAAGCTGTAGAACGCTGTCATTCCCGCAGTGATAACAAGGATCGCCCAAAGCACGATCGTACCTTCGTTCCATGCCGTCTCGATGATCGCATCTTTCGAGAAGAACCCTGCGAAGAACGGAATACCTGCAAGTGCCAATGAAGCCACACCCATATAGATGTATGACCACTTCATCACTTTCTTCAATCCACCCATTTTAAAGATGTCAAGCTCATCATGCATTGCGTGCATGACGTTACCTGCACCAAGGAAGAGCAACGCTTTGAAGAATGCGTG